>Ga0070697_100000001_pt1 | contig 662298 bp, 644 predicted proteins | sample KBSK1501metaG_FD_65475 | JGI IMG/M metagenome (GOLD analysis project Ga0070697, IMG submission 65475) | Corn, switchgrass and miscanthus rhizosphere microbial communities from Kellogg Biological Station, Michigan, USA - KBS K1-50-1 metaG | ecosystem: Host-associated > Plants > Roots >...
ACGGCACCCTGATCCGCCAGCTCACCCTCGACCCGTTTCGCGATTACCAGCCGCTTGGTGGTCGCTGGCCTGTGCACAATGTCTTGCGACAGGCGTCAACGATGTCCTGAGACATGACATTGGTGGATCCGAGGGGATTCGAACCCCTGACCTCGTGAGTGCGATTCACGCGCTCTCCCAACTGAGCTACGGACCCATTCGTGCTCGGGAAGGGCCAGTATAGCCCGGGTCGAATCGGGGTCCGAGCGCGGAACAACCGGGCGCGCGCGAGGGATTCCTATACTCGCGAAATGTCGTTCCTCTTCAAGGGCAAGCGCGTGCCGGAAGGCGTCGACCCGGCTCGCATTCCGCCCGGCCAGACCCTCACCGCGCCCGACCGGTGGCCCCTTCTGCACTTCGGCCCCGTGCCCAAGACCGACATCGCTACATGGGACTTCAAGGTGTTCGGAGCGGTTGACAACCCGATCACGCTCGACTACGGCGAACTTCGCGCGCTGCCTTCGAAGGATGTGGTCGCCGACATCCACTGCGTGACCGGCTGGAGCCGGCTGGGCGACACCTGGACCGGCGTGCCGATTCGCGAGATCCTGGACCGCGTCAAGCCCAAGCCCGAGGCGAAGTACGTCAGCGCTCACTGCGAATATGGCTACACGACCTCGGTGCCTTTGAGGGTGCTCGACGCCGAGGAAAACCTTCTCTGCTACGCCTGGAACGGGCAAGACCTCGAGCCTGACCACGGCTGGCCCCTGCGCCTGTTCGTCCCCTCGAAGTACTTCTGGAAGTCGGCGAAGTGGTTGCGCGGGCTAGAGTTCATGGAACGCAACCGGCTCGGTTTCTGGGAGCAGCGCGGATACCACGATGAAGCAGATCCCTGGAAGGAGACACGCTACTGGTAGCCCGGCTCGCGCCGCCGGGCCGCCCCTGGTCACCTTCACCTCCGACTTCGGCTCAGGATCTCCGCTCGTGGCGGCTATGAAGGCGGTCGTCCTCGCGGGTTGCCCCAACGCAACGCTCGTCGACGTCAGCCACGAGGTCCCGCGATTCGACGTGTTCGCCGGTGCGTTCATGCTCTTCGCCGGCACCCGGCATTTCGGCGCGGGCTCGGTACACCTCGCGGTGGTGGATCCGGGCGTCGGCAGCTCACGCCGGCGGCTGGCGATCCGGGCCGGCGGCCGCTTCTATGTCGGGCCCGACAACGGGTTGTTCGGAATCGTCATCGAGGAGGTCGGCATCCAGCAGGCTGTTGAGCTCGCGCCCACGCCGGGAGGGGCGCCGACTTTTGAGGGCAGGGACGTTTTCGCGCCGGCGGCGGCGGCGCTCGCGTCGGGGGTGCCCCTCGAGTCGCTGGGCCACCCGACCTCGGCGCCGACGATGCTCGACGATTCCAGTCCACGTGTCCTGTGGACGGACGGCTTCGGCAACCTCGTGACGAACCTCAAGCCGCCGGTCCGTCCGATGCGCATCCACAACCACTACATCACCGCCTCGGCGAAGACGTACGCGGAAGCGCGCCCGAACGAGCCGTTCGTTTACGTCGGCAGCATGGGTTACCTGGAGGTCGGCATTCGCGAGGCCAGGGCGGACAGGGTGCTGGGCGCTCGCGCGGGGATGAAGGTCGACCTTCTCTGAGGCGACCCCGGCCTTAACAGGCGGGGTTGGCGCCGGTTGGCGGGGTCGATACCGTTTCGCGTTGCCATGGCGCGATTCGCGTTTCTTCTGCTGGCGGTTTGCCTGACGGCGTGCTCGGACCTCCCCTCCGCGGCGCCGATCGCGAACCCGGCGCAGGTCGCGCGGGCGCCGGGCCCTGGTGGGGCGCTGCCGGCATCGGGGTCGGGGCGCCCCGAGCCCGTGGCGCTTTGGCAGGACGCGAGCATCTTCCGGCTGGTCGCCGGTCTCATCTCGTCCGCTCGCGGCCGGGTCATGGTCGAGATGTACGAGCTTGGACGGCGGGATCTCACATCCGCGCTCGGCGCCGCTCGCGCGCGAGGCGTGGCCGTGCGGGTGATCACGGACCCGACCGTTGGAGCAAGCCGGCGCTCGGCAGGAGTGCTCGACAACCTGGGAGTCAGCGAGCGCGTCTACCCGGTCGACGATGTTCGCCACCAGATCGACCATGTAAAGCTCTTGATCGCCGACGGCGAAGCGGTCGTCGGGGGCATGAACTGGGGCGCGCACAGCGACCGCAACCACGACTACGTGCTCGAGACGCGTGAGCCCGCAGACATCGATCGCCTCCAGCGCATCTTCGAACAGGATTGGGAGCTTGCGGGCGGCCACCCCGCACCCCTCGCCGCCGCGCTCTCCGACGTTGCCCAGACCGCTCCCGGCGAAGAGATCCGCGTGATGCTCGAAGACGCGGTTGGTCGCGCGCGCCTGCGCGTGCTCGCGGAGGTTTACACGCTGACCGATCCAGAGGTCATCGCGGGCCTCGCGGCCGCCCACCGGCGCGGCGCGCTCGTGCGTGTCCTGCTCGATCCCAATCAGGCCTTCAACCGGCATGCATATGCGGTCCTCTCGTCGAGCGGCGTGGGCGTGCGCTGGTACCCGATCCCGAGAGGCGCGCTGCTGCACGCGAAGATCGGGCTGTTCGACGGCGAGCTGGTCCTTGGCTCTGCCAACTGGACGCTGTCCGGGTTGAGCGCCAACCACGAGCTCGACATCGAAACGCAGGACCCGCACGCCGTGTCGGCGTACGGGTCCCGGTTCGACTCTGACTGGTCGAGGTCAGGCGGTGGCTAGGTGGTCGATTCCCAATCGTCGAGGAAGGAGGTCTTGGCGACCTTGTCGTCCTGCTCGATCTTCCGGAACGTGAATGACACCTCCTCGAGCAGGGTGTCGCCAGAGGTGGATTGCCTGACGTCACTCACGGACGCGTCCGTGAGGGTGACGACATAAAAGAGGGTCTCCTTGCCGGAAGCGTCGGCCCGAGCGAAGTCGATGACGACCGAAGTCAGGACCTCGTTGGTGGCGGCCGCGTTGAGAAACTGGGGTGAGGACCCGCCCAGCTCGTGGGTGATGGTTACGGGCTTGTGCTGCCGCTTTCCGCTCGCCAGACCGCTCACGGGGTCGCGTGGGGAGACCAGCTCGTACTGATATGCGATCACGGTGATGAGGTCTGAGGTTCTCCTGGATGCGACGTCGTCACCCTTGAAGACTCCGGTTTTCCTACCGGTCACCTTCATCGAGATGTGCACGCTGCCGGCGGCTGCGTGCGCATTCGTCGTGCCAGGCCGAGGACCGACCAGCTGCCACATGACCAGGGCCAGCAGCACCGCGGCCACAGCGAGAGCGAGCAAACGGGTTCGTACGACGACGATGGAACGGGTCATCTTCCCTCCTCTACAAGGCGCCGGCCAGGGGGCCGGCCGCGGCTATTGTGTCGCGCGGGCCGCGAGTTGCAGCCGCGTCAGCACATGCCGACCGCTAGCTCTGGGGTGGAGGTCCTGACGAACCCAGCGGTGGCGGCCCTGAACCGGCCGCGGGAGGAAGGGAGCCCGGCCCTGGGGGGCCGCCTGCCTGGGGCACGTTGCCGAAGCTGACCTGGGGCGCCGCCCGGTCGCCATCGTCGGCCTGGAAGAAGCCGAACGGCTTGAAACCGAGAGGGCCGGCGACCAGCACGGTGGGGAAGGACTGCAGCTTGATGTTGTAGTCGCGGACGTTCCCGTTGTAGAAGCGTCGCGAGAACTCGATCTTGTCCTCGGTCGCCGTCAGGTTTTCCTGCAGGTTGGTGAAGGCGCTGATCGCCTTCAGGTCCGGATAGTTCTCCGACACGGCGAAAAGGCTGCGCAGGCTCTGGCTCAGCATGTTCTCGGCAGCGCCGATCTTGGTCGGGTCGCCGGTCGCCCCAGCTGCAACAGCGGCCGCGCGGGCGTTGGTCACGGCCTCCAGCGTGCCGCGCTCGTGGCCCATGTAGCCCTGCACGGTGTTGACCAGGTTGGGGATGAGGTCGTGGCGCCGCTTGAGCTCGACGTCGATCTCCGACCACGCTTCCTGGGTCCGGTTGCGGGCCGAAACGAGCCCGTTGTAGACGAAGACCAGGTACACGACCAGGAGGATGACGATCCCGAGAACAACCCAGCCCATCAGAGCGTCATTCTAGGCGCGGTCGCCTCTATGCGTGGGCGCGGCGCTGCCACCGCGTCTTCTTGAGCATCTTCTTGTGCTTGTGCTTGCGCATCTTCTTGCGCCGCTTCTTGATTACCGAGCCCAATCCAACTCCTGCCTACCTGGCCGAGGCGTGCTTGATCTTCAAAATGAGGTCCGGCCGCGAATCATACCGTAACCTGCTCGACGGCCGTTCCCAGCCTAAACTCCACGCCGATGTACTTCACGGACGCTCACGACGAGCTGCGGCTCCACATCCGCAAGTTCCTCGCCAACGAGGTTCAGCCGCATCTCGAGGAATGGGAGGAGAAGACCTTCCCCGATTCGATCTTCAAGCGCTTCGGCGAGCTCGGTTTCCTCGGTCTGCGCTACCCGCCCGAGTACGGCGGGCAGGGCGGGGACTACTTCTCGGTGGTCCTCTCTGAGGAGATGGCGAGGGCCGGATGCGGCGGCCTCGGCATGGCGGTCGCCGTCCAGGCCGAGATGGCGACCCCCCCGGTGTTCAAGTTCGGGACCGAGGAGCAAAAGCGAAAATGGCTCGTACCCGCCATCCGGGGCGAGCAGATCGCCGCGCTCGCGATCACCGAGCCCGATGCCGGGTCCGATGTTGCCGGGATCACGACCGTGGCCAGGCGCGACGGCAACCACTTCGTGGTCAACGGAAGGAAGATCTTCATCACCAACGGCGCCCGCTGCCACTGGGCGCTCGTGGTCACCAAGGCCGACCGTGAGCGCGGCCACAAGGGCTACAACCTCCTCGTCATCGAAAAGGGCACCCCTGGTTTCGAGGTCACGAGGACGCTGCAGAAGCTGGGCATGCACTCATCGGACACGGCGGAGCTCCTGTTCGAGGACTGCAGGGTGCCATCGGCCAACCTGCTCGGCGATGAGGGTGATGGCTTCAAGAACCTGATGTGGGAGCTCCAGGGCGAGCGCATGATCGCCGCCGCGGGCGCCATCGCCGGCGCGGCGCGCGTCTTCGACTACACAATGGACTACGCCCGCAACCGCAAGGCTTTCGGCCAGCCGATCTCGCAGTTCCAGGTGATCAAGCACAAGCTCGTCGACATGGGGACCAAGATCGCGGCCGTGCAGTCTTTCGTCTACCAGACCGCCAGGCAGTGGGACCAGGGTGAGTACCCGGTGCGTGAGATCTCCCAGGCCAAGCTGCTTGCCACCCAGGTCGCCTGCGAGGTGGCCGATGAGGCGATCCAGATCCTCGGCGGGCACGGGTACATGAGGGAATTCCCGGTCGAGCGCGCCTGGCGCGACGCCCGCCTGGCCCGCATCGGGGCGGGGACGGACGAGATCATGAAGGAGATCATCGCCAAGACGTACGGTCTATGACCGTACGGGCCGTTTTGTTCGCGGGCTGCAGGCCGGAGGTGGCCGCCGGCCCTGACGGCAGGATCATCGCGGTCGGCGCAAGGGCTCGGGCGGCCGCCGGCAGCGCGGCCGAGGTGGTGCACCTCAGCGGCGTCGCCTGGCCAGGCTTGATCGACGCACACATCCACCTCGAGGGACTCGCCGACCGCAACCTCACGGTGGACCTGACCGGCTCACGCAGCCTCGAAGCGGTCTTGGCCCGGATTCGCAAGTGGGCGGCGCGCCTGCCGAAGGATTCGTGGGTCGTCGGCGCGGGCTGGTACAACGACGCCTGGCCCGACCCCACATTCCCGTCACGCAGGCAGCTCGACGAAGCCGCCGGCAAAAGACCTGCATACCTGCGTCGTAAGGACGGCCACTCGGCCTGGGTCTCGACCGCCGCGCTGGCCATGGCGGGAATCGGCCGCGGCACCGAGGACCCGCCCGGCGGCGTCATCGACCGCGACGACCGCGGCGAGCCGGCCGGCATCCTGCGCGAAACGGCCATGCAGCTGGTCGGTCGCCTCGTCCCGCCCGCGGGCGAAAAGGAGCTCGACGCCGCGATGGCTCGGGCGCTTGCGGCACTCGCTCGCCTCGGCCTGACATCGGTCCATTCGATGGACACTGCGCGAGCCTTCGCATCGCTCCAGCGCCTGCACGCTCGCGGCCGGCTCCCAGTGCGCGTCACCTACAACCTGCCCATCGCCGATCTCCATCATGCCGAGCGCATGGGCGTGCGCTCGGGCTGGGGCGACGAGTGGCTGCGCATGTGGGGTGTCAAGGCGTTCCTCGACGGCTCGCTCGGCAGCCGGACGGCCGAGATGCTCGACGGCTCAGGCACCGCGCGCCTCACGCAACCCGAGCTGCTCGACCTGGTCGATCGGTGCGCGCGGGCAGAGCTGAACGTGTGCCTGCATGCCATCGGAGACGGTGCGGTGCGCAGGGCGCTCGAGGCACTTGCACCGCATCACGCCGCCTGGCGCATGTGGAGGCCGCGGATCGAGCACGCCCAATGTGTCGACCCCAAGGACATGCTGCGGTTCGCACGCGCGGGGGTGATCGCGTCGATGCAGCCCATCCACGCGGTCGCCGACAGGGAGCTTGCGGATGAGTACTGGCACGAAGTGACCTCGCACGCGTATGCGTGGGGCGCGCTCGAACGAGCCGGCGCCCGGCTCGCATTCGGATCCGACGCACCGGTCGAGACCGCCGACCCGCTCCTCGGCATCGACGCCGCGACATCGTGGCGGCGGCGCGCGAAGTGGCATCCCGAGCTCGCCGTGTCGCGCGCGTCAGCGCTGCTCGCGTACACCTCGGGCGCCGCGTTCGCGGTGGGCATGGAAAGCGCCCTCGGCTCGCTGCGTCAGGGCATGTTGTGCGACATGACCGTGGTCGAGGCCGGCCGCGTGGTCGCCACCGTCGTGGGAGGACGGGTCACGTGGAGGAAAACGCCTGGCGCAGCTTCGCCGCGGTCACCAACAGGTGCTCGTTGACGACCTTGACCTCGGCCAGGACCGGCATGAAGTTCGTGTCGCCGTTCCAGCGCGGCACCACGTGAAGGTGCACGTGGTCCGGGATGCCGGCGCCGGCAGCTCGGCCGATGTTGGCGCCGATGTTGAAGCCCTTGGGCTCGAGAGCGCCGCGCAGGACCACGATGGTTCGCTTCAGGGCGCGCATGAGGTCGGCGGTCTGCGGGTCGTCGAGGTCCTCGAGACCGCCCTTATGCGCGACGGGGGCGACCATCACGTGGCCCGGGTTGTACGGGAACTTGTTCAGCATCACGATGGCGCCCTCAGGCCGCCAGACGACGAGCTCGGCGTCCTTGTCGTCGGGATTCTCGATGACGCGGCAGAACAGGCAGCCCGCCTGCTGGTCGCCGGTGATGTACTCCATGCGCCACGGCGCCCACAGTCGCTCCATTGATCTACGTCTTCTTTCTGTTGCTGGTGACCGCCGTCTGGGGTTGGACGTTTGTCCTGGTCAAGGACGCGATCACACAGTACCCGACCCTGAGCTTTCTCGAAATCAGGTTCGTGCTCGCGGCGCTCGTGATGGTTGCGGCCGTCCACAAGCGGCCGACGGGAAGGGAGCTGTGGGTCGGATCGGTGGCGGGCTCAGTGCTCGCCGGCGGCTACCTCTTCCAGACCGTCGGCCTCACGATGACGAGCCCGGGCAACGCCGGCCTGATCACCGGCCTCTTCGTCGTGTTCACTCCGCTGATCGACCGGCTCTTCGGCGTCGCGGTGCCGCGGCGGACCGCCGTGGCGGTCATGCTCGCGCTGGTCGGAACGCTGATGCTCGCGGGCGGCGGGGGCGCCGTCGGCCTGGGCGACCTCCTGGTCTTTGTGTGCGCCGTCCTCTACGCGCTCCACATCGTGCTCTTGAGCCAGTGGTCGCCAGGCCTGCGAGCCGCGCCCGTGGCGATGGTCCAGATGGCCACGTGCGCGGTGCTGTTCAGCATCGTCGGAACCCCGTCGCTGGCGCATGCGCCGTCGGCGCAGGTCTGGTTCGCGATCGTCATCACCGGCGTCTTCGCCTCGGCGGTCGCCTACTACATCCAGACCTGGGCGCAGGCACACCTCGACGCCAGCCGCACCGCGTTGATCCTGGCCACTGAACCGGCATGGGCGCTGGCGGCCGCGATCGTCCTCGCCGGACAGCGGCTGAGCTTCGTGCAGGCGGCCGGCGCGGCGCTCGTGCTCGGCGCCATCGTCGGCCACGAGCTGGTGCCTCTCCTCGGCTCACGTCGAAGAAAAAATAGAATTGAAGGCTCGCATGAGCATCACACCGCGTAGGCGCTATGTACCCCAGGAGATCGAGCCGAAGTGGCAAGAGGTCTGGGCCGATCGCGGCGTGATGAGGGCCGACGACGCTTCCAGGAAGCCGAAGTTCTACAACCTGGTGATGTTTCCGTACCCGTCGGGACCGCTGCACATGGGGCACATGCGCAACTACGTGATCGGCGACCTGCTGTCACGTTTCAAGCGCATGCAGGGCTTCGAGGTCCTCAACCCGATGGGCTGGGACGCGTTCGGCCTCCCCGCCGAGAACGACGCCATCCAGCGAGGCGGTGGGGTGCATCCAGAGGACTGGACGCGCGGCAACATCGTGATCGCCAAGCGCCAGCTCGGCATGATGGGAGTCCTGTACGACTGGGATCGCGAGGTGACGACGTGCGATCCGGCCTACTATCGCTGGACTCAGGACCTGTTCCTGCTGTTCCTGGAGCACGGACTGGCGCACCGGATGATGTCGCCTGTCAACTGGTGCCCCGTGGACAAGACGGTGCTTGCCAACGAGCAGGTCATCAACGGGCGCTGCTGGAGGCATCCGGATGTAGAGGTCGAGAAGCGTGACCTCGAGCAGTGGTTTCTGCGCATCACCAAATACGCCGACGCGCTCCTTGACGACCTCGCCATGCTCGACCACTGGCCCGAGAAGGTGCGCGTCATGCAGGCCAACTGGATCAGCCGGAGCGAGGGCGTCGAGGTCGAGTTTCCAATCGACGGGCACCCGGGCGAGTCGATGCGGATCTACACGACGCGGCCGGACACCCTGTTCGGCGTCACGTTCATGGTGCTGGCGCCGGAGCACCCACTGGTTGAAAAGCTGACCGTCGCGTCACAGCAGCGGGCGGTGCGGGAGGTGGTCGAGGCAGCACGAAAGGAGCGCGAGATCGATCGGATGTCGAGCGAGGTCAAGCGGCTCGGGGCCTCGACCGGGGCTTTTGCGGTGAACCCGCTGAATGGCGAGAAGGTTCCGATCTGGGTGGCCGATTACGTGTTGATCACCTACGGCACAGGCGCGATCATGGCCGTCCCCGCTCATGATCAGCGGGACTTCGATTTCGCGCGTCAATTCGGCCTGCCCATCCGCACTGTGATCGAGCCTCCCAGCGGCGCTCACCGCGAGCTGGACAGCGCTCACACCGAGCCGGGCGTCATGGTCAACAGCGGCCAGTTCGACGGCCTCGACAGTGTGACCGGCGCGCAGAGGGTCGCCGACTTCATCGAGCAGCGCGGCATCGGCAACCGGTCCGTCAAGTACCGGCTCAGGGACTGGCTCATCTCCCGGCAGCGATATTGGGGCTGTCCGATCCCAGTCGTGCACTGCGAGGTAGATGGCATCGTGCCCGTGCCCAGGGACCAATTGCCCGTCCTCCTCCCGCGCGAGTACCGGCCGCTCGCCGACAACGCCGATTTCTGGCGCACCAAGTGCCCAAAGTGCGGCCGCGATGCACGGCGCGAAACGGACACGATGGACACGTTCATCGACTCGTCTTGGTACTTCTTGCGCTATACGTCCGCACACGACGACACGCAGGCCTACGACCCCGAGCTGGCCAACCACTGGATGGCGGTCGACCAGTACACCGGTGGAGTCGAGCACGCGATCCTCCACCTCCTCTACTCGCGCTTTTTTCAAAAGGTGCTGCATGACGCTGGGCGTCTCGAGCACATCGAACCGTTCACCAGGCTTTTCACGCAGGGCATGATCAAGCGGGGAGGCATGGTGATGGCGAAGTCGAAGGGCAATGGCGTCGCGCCCGATGACCTGGTGGCGCGTGATGGCGCCGACGCGGCGCGCATCTATGAGCTGTTCATCGGGCCGCCCGACGAAGACGCGGAGTGGTCTGATGCGGCGATTGCGGGACCCGTGCGGTTCCTTCAGCAGGTGTGGCGGTTGGTGGAGTCGCCGGAGTCGTTTGCCGTCACGGGGTCTGATGCGTCTGCGGATGTTTTACGCCGGCGCATGCACCAGACCATCAGGAAGGTGACGGAGGACTACGAGAGCTTCCACTTCAACACCGCGGTCGCCGCCTTGATGGAGTTCGCCAACGCGCTGCAGAAATACCTGCAGGGCGGCGGCCGGCGTGACGAGGATTGGCAGCTCGCTCTCAGGGCGCTCATCCTGCTGCTCAACCCGATGGCGCCGCATGTGGGCGAGGAGCTGTGGTCGCGGGTCGGGGGCCATGGACTGGCCGCCGATGCGGTGTGGCCGGAGTTCGACGCGGCTGTCGCGGCCGAGCCCGAGGTGACCCTGGTCGTGCAGGTCGGTGGGAAGGTAAGGGAGCGGTTGACGGTCGCGGCCGGGCTGTCGGAGGAGCAGGCGCTGGCGGCGGCGCTGGCCAGCGATCGGGTCCGCTCGGCGCTCAACGGAGGCCGGCCCGCGAAGGTGGTCTACGTCCCGGACCGGCTGATCAACCTGGTCCCCTGAGGGGGCATCCCTTGAACGTGGTTCCTGGGCGCTGCATGTCCCTTAACAGGCAGGGTTGCGGCCGCGCCCGCGCCCGAACTACGCTGCGGTCCCCCCGGGTGGGTGGGGGTTAGGGATGGTTCTTAGCCGGCAGGAACGCGAATCCCGGAGTCGACGACATAGTCCGCGACGACGTTGGCTCCGGCCGTCACCGTCACCGCCGGCGGCCCGCTGACGATCCGCGCATAGCTCTTGAGCGTCACCTTCCACGTACCGGCGGCGAGCTCGACCGAGTAACCGCCACCCGAGTCGGTGCGCGTGCTCACCGACGCCCCGTTGCCGGTGAAGTCGATCTCCAGCCCCGGCACCGGCCTGCCGGCGCAAACCTGCCCGGCTTGCTCCACAGGTGCACAGGGCACGGCGGTCACCCGGCCGCTGACGGTCCCGGTTCCAGCCTGGCTCCCGCCTGGAAACCGGTAAGCGCCGCAAGCGACGGTCGCCACGGCCAGCAGCACAACCAGCACCGTCCTCATCAACAGAACCAACGCCGGCCGCGACCGGCAGGTCACGTCAAAGGCCGCTCAGATCGTTCCGCATACTCTTTAGCCTCGAGCGGGCTCGATCCCACATTTTCCGGGGTGGCCAAGAGGTAAGGCAGAGGACTTTGGATCCTCGACCGAAGGTTCGAATCCTTCCCCCGGAACCACTCGTTAACAGGCTGGGTTTTCACCCGCACAGCTTCGTCTTAGCCTCGCGGACATGCGAAACCACCTCAGCTTCGTGCCCGGATGGAAGCCGCTGCTGGCCCTCGCCCTGCCCGTGCTGATCGGCATCGGCGCGGTGGCCGGCGCCGTCCTCTACACGTCGGCGACCACGAGTTCCAGCCCGGTGACCACAGCGGCCGCAGCCGCTGCCGCCGGCAACCTCGATGTACCGGCTCCGGCGGGCCTCCTCGTCCACGTGGTCGGCGCCGTCGAACGTCCCGGGCTATACCGCATGAAGCGCGGCGATCGCGTCTACGACGCCATCGCGGCCGCCGGCGGGCTGTCGGTCGAAGCCGACATCACTCGCCTTCCCGACCTGGCGGGCCGTCTCAAGGATGGCGAGCAAGTCAAGGTCCCGTTTGCCAAGGGCTCCGGTGGCGCCGTCGTCATCACCCGCGTCAGCCTGAACACCGCCACGATCGACGAGCTCGAGGTCGTTCCAGGCTTCACCAGCGCATTCGCGGAAGAGGTCATCGACTACCGCACGAACTTCGGCGGCTTTCAGAACACGCGGGAGCTCGTCGAGGTCCTGGGCATGAGCGAGGCCGATTTCGTGATCGCGCGCCGCTACCTGACGCTGTGAGCGAGCGGGCAGGCGACCGAAGCCTCCGCACTCTCGCGCGAGTCCCGGTCCTGGTGATCGCGTGCTCGTGGTCGGCCGCGCTGGCCGCGGCCGTGGTGCTGCTCCCATCGCAGTCCTGGATAGGCGCCGTCGCCGTCGCGCTCGCCATCCCATGCCTGGCCCTGGCCGTTGCCATCCGTCCCGCCGTGATCGCGCTGGCGCTCACCGCGGCGCTTCTCGGCGTCGGGCGCGCCGAGCTCCCGGCGCCGGACCCCAGCGCCGCCACCCGCGCCGTCGCGTTGGCGGGCCAAACAGCGACTATCGCCGGCCGCGTCGCCGACGACAGCCGCGCCGCCGCCGGCGGATCAGAGGTGATCGTCGAGCCCGATCTCATCCTTGTCGGCGACTCGCCGGTCTCCAACGTCGGCAACCTGATGGTGCGCTGGCGAGGGCCCGAAGAGGCCGGCTTGGGCGATCAAATCAACGCCACTGGCAAGCTCGTGATGCCGCTCGACCTGCCGTCCTTCGATCGCCGTGCCTACCTCGCGCAGCGCCACGCATATCTCCAGCTCGATACGACCGGGATCGACGTGACCAGCTCGCCTGGTGGGCTCACCGCGCTGCCCACCTGGCTGCGCACCCGCTATGCCGCCGCCCTCGACGCGGCCCTCCCGGCGCCGCATGCCGCAGTGCTCCTCGGCGTGGTTCTCGGCATCCGGCAGGGAATCCCACCTGAGCTCCAGCAAGCGCTCATCGCCACCGGCCTCATCCACCTGCTGGTTCTGAGCGGACTCAAGGTCGCGGTCTTCGCGCGCATCGTCCAGGGCGCCCTGCGACCGATCCTCCGACGCTATGCGGCATGGCCGGCGCTGTGCCTGATCGGTCTCTACGCGCTCGCGGGCGGCGCCACGCCCGCCGCGATCCGCGCGGCGGTGATGGGGGGGATGGCGATCGCCGCCGCGAACCTCGGCCGCCCATCCCACGTGTGGACCTCGCTCGCCGCAACCGCGGCCGCGATGCTCGCGTGGAGGCCCGAGCTCGCATGGGATGTGGGCTTCCAGCTGTCGTTTGCCGGCACCACCGCGATCATCCTGCTCACGCCCTGGATCGAACGCCGCCTCCGGCTCATCCCTCACGTGCTCAGAGAGCCGTTCGCGGTCACGTGCGCCGCGCAGATCGGGACTCTTCCGATGATGGCCACCGATTTCCACGTCCTTTCGCCCGTGGCGCCGATCGCCAACGCGCTCGTGCTGCCCATCCTGCCTGCCATCGTCGTCGCGGGACTCGCCCTCGGTCCGTTATCTCTCTTCCCGGATGTAGCCCGCATCGCCGCCATTCCTCTCGCCGGGCTCCTCGGATACCTGGAGCAGGTCGCCTACGTGCTGGGCCGGTTCCCGGCGGCGGCCATCCCGGTGGTGCGATTCCCGCCGTGGACGGGCCTTGCCTATTACGCCGGCCTGGGTTCGGTCATCGCCGGCGGCCACGTCGACCGGCGGCATCGCGCGCTGGCGCTGGCGGCGGCGGTGGTGGCTCCCATCGCGATCGCATGCACCGCGCTCGCGATGTGGGCCGGTGCGCCTCCCCAGGTCAGCGTGCTGGCGGTCGGCGACGGGCAGGCGGTGCTGTTCCGCAGCGCCCAAGGCGTCATCTTGATCGACGCCGGCCCCAGCCCGACGCGCCTCGGGGACGAGCTCGGGCAGATCCTCCCGCCCTGGCAGGCAAAGCTGGACGTGATCGCCATCACCGCTCCCGGTCTCGGCCACGTCGGCGGCTTCGCGGGCCTCGATCGGGCGGCCGGCACAATCGTCATCCCCGACGCCCAGCTCACCGGCTCGGCATGGCGCACTGCAGCTTTCGACGCGGTCGCCCGCGGCGCGCGCGTTGTGCGCACACATGCCGGAGCGGCCCTGGACGTGGCCGGGTTCAGGCTCGAGGTCCTCTCTCCCGAGCCGGGCGTGCCCGGTGACGAGGTCGGCGCCGCCTACCTGGGGCTGCGCGTGGTCGCACCCTCGGGTCGCACCTTCTGCGACCTGAGCGATCTCGACGTAGACGCTCAGACCGTCGCAGCGGAGCGCCTGGCCGGTCCGTGCACATATCTCCTGCTTCCCGCCGGCGGCCGCAGCCTGCCGTCGCCCAATCTCGAGCGCGAAATCTCGCGCGCCCAGTTCATCGCGTCGGTCGCATCCGGCCGCCTGGCACGAGGCTTGCCGCCATCCGTCCTGCGCACCGACCAGGAGGGCACCATCACGCTTCCCATGTGACCTCCAGCTCCGGGTTACGATCGGTCGCGAACCCAGCATGGCGAACCCGAAGAGCCGCGCTCCCATCCTTCTGCTCCACGGCGATGAGCGCTTCCTCGTCGAGGAGAAGGCCAAGGCCACGCTGGCAGCGTGGCGTTCGGAGCTCGTGTCCGACTTCGGGTTCGAGCGCCTCGAGGGGCAGGGCCTGAGCGTCGCGCGACTCCAGGATTCCATCCTGCAGGCCCCGTTCCTCGACCCCTATCGAGTCGTGGCGGTGACCATGCTGCCGGCCGCCCGCACGGAGGGATTCGCCATCGCCCTGGGCGACATCCCGGCCACGACCAGGCTCGTGATCACCGTCGCCGGCCGGCTTGGAGGAGGCAACAAGCTGGCCAAAGCGGTCGCAGCCGCAGGGGGGACCGTCGAAGAGATGACACACCTCAAGGGCCGCGCCTTGACCGAGTGGGCAAGCGCCAGAGCGGTGGATCATGGCCTGACGCCGGCGATCGCCGCCCAGGTTGTTCGCGTCACACCGCCCGACCTCAAGGTGATCGACTCGGAGCTGGAGAAGCTCGCCGCCTACAAGGCGTCCGGTTCGAAGCTCACCCCAGAGGTCGCGGTCGAGCTGCTCGCGGGCGGCCGCGAGGACGAGATCTTCAAGCTCACCGACAACCTGCTCCCGCACCCGAACGCCGAGGCTTTGAAGATCGCCAGAGGGCTTTCACGCGGAGGCATGCAGCCGACGTCGGTCGCTTATCGCATGGCGCGACATGTCGCCCTCGTGCTCGAGGTCCGCGCTCGCCAGGATCGCGGCGAGTCGCTGTCCGATGTCAAGGCGCAGATGACCGAGCATCCCTTCGTGGTCCAGAAAGCATTCGAGACCGCGCGCGACGCGGACCCGGACAGGCTCGAGGCGGCGCTACACGCGATCCGCGATTACGAGTGGGAGGTGAAGTCGGGACAGGTCGACGCAGAGTGGGGTCTCGACGTGCTCCTGACCCGGCTCTGAAGCGGGATGCGGCCTACTTAGAACCGGGCTTCTTGGCCGCTTTCTTGTCCGGAGCCTTCGCGGCAGGAGCGGCGGCAGCCCCCCTTCCCGACGCCGCCTTCTTCGGCCTGCCCCCGGATGCGGCCGGCGCGGCAGCAGCCATCCCCGTCAGCTTTACCAGCTGCCGGGTCAGTCGGGCCTTGCGGCGGGCTGCGTTGTTGCGGTGGATGATCCCCTTGGCAGCCGCGCGATCCAGGGAGCGCACGGCATCCATCGCGATGGCGTGGCGATCCGATTCCGCCACGGGGCCTTCGGACAATGCCCGCCTGGCCTTGACGACCATGGTCTTGACCTCTGAGCGCACCGCCCGATTTCGCATCGACCGGCGCACGCTCGCACGCGCCTGCTTCTTGGCCGAAGCGGTCCGTTTAGCCACGTTTCGATTCCAGGTGGGAGAAGAGCACGAAGCTAGGATTATAGAGGCCAGTGGAGTTCGAGCTCAGCGGGAAGCGCCCGAAGGTGCATCCCGACGCATACATAGCCCCGACCGCAGTCCTCATCGGTGATATCGAGGTCGGCGCCGGCGCCAGCGTGTGGTTTGGCGCGGTCCTGCGCGGCGATGAGGCCGCCATCAGCATCGGCGAAGGCGCCAACGTCCAGGACAACGCGGTCATCCACTGCGCGCGCGACCTCCCCACCCTCATCGAGCGCGATGCCAGCGTCGGCCACTCCGCGCAGCTCGAGGGCTGCGTCGTCGAGCAGGGGGCCGTGGTGGGGATGGGCGCAACAATGCTGCAGCGAAGCCGCCTTGGTGCGGGTTCGATGCTGGCGGCTGGAGCGGTCCTCGGCGAGGGCCAATCGGTACCACCCGGCCACATGGCGGCGGGCGTGCCGGCCACGGTGCGCAAGCCGCTGGACGGATCGGCCGGGAACTGGGTGGGCACGACCGCCAAGCACTACCAGGACCGCGCTGTCAGGTACCGAGCGAACCTTCGACCCGGCGGCAGTTGAAAGTCGCGCTGCCCGCGCGCGCCAAGCTGAACCTGGACCTCCAAGTCATCGGGCGGCGCGAGGACGGATTTCACGAGATCCGCACCCGCATGCAAGCGGTTTCGCTTCACGACCTCCTCGAAGCGGAGGTGGCGAGCAGCACGACGTTTGGCGCGGACGGCATGCAGGTTCCGGGGGCGGAAGACAACATCGTCCTCAAGGCACTGGCCGCACTCGAGCACGCCGCCGGCCGCGAGCTACCTACAAGATTCCAGCTCCGCAAGCGCATCCCGCCCGGAGCGGGCCTGGGCGGCGCGAGCTCGGACGCCGCCGCGGCTCTGCGGGCCGCATGCGCAATTCACGGGCTGAAGGTGGATCTCGCTCCGATCGCGCGTGCCATAGGCGCCGACGTGCCGTTCTTCATCAACGGCGGTGCAGCGCTGGCAGAGGGCAAGGGTGAGCGCTTGACGCCTCTCCACACCGAACCCGCCTGGTATGCGATCGCCTGGCCCGGTATCGAACTCTCGACACAAAGCGTTTACGGTGCGTGGGACGAAACCAGGGGCGCGCCGCCCAACGAGCTGCTTCGCGCCGCCGAGCGCGCCGACAGCCGCGTGCGCGATTTCGCGAACCGACTGGGTCAGGGCTGGCAGATGACCGGCAGCGGCTCGGCATTCTTCAAACGCTGCGCCGCTCGAGAGGAGGGGCTGAAGGCGATCGATTCGCTCGACTGCTGGAGCGTGGTCACGCACAGCGTCGGGGCCTGGGCCTGATGCGGCGCACCGCGGCGGTCTGGGCAGGCAAGGCGACCGGCGCGCTGTCCAGGATCAGCCGGCTCGGCGGGGGTACGACCCTGCCCGGCGACGTCGCCCGCGCCATCGACCCGGACGTTCTGCGGAAGCTCTCGCGCGACCTCAAGCACGGCGCCATCGTCATCACCGGCACGAACGGCAAGACCACGACCGCGCGCCTCATCAGCTGGCTGCTCGAAGGCGCCGGGCACAGCGTCGTCTCCAACCGGGCCGGCGCCAATCTCATCTTCGGCGCGACCGCCGCCGCGCTCGAACACGCCGGGGTCAACGGCCGGCTGCAGGCCGATTGGGGCGTCTTCGAGATCGACGAGGCGAGCCTCGAACGCGCCGTCGACGAGATCCAGCCGCGCGCGGCCATCGTCCTCAACCTGTTCCGCGACCAGCTCGACCGCTACGGTGAGCTCGAGACGATCGCAAAGAGGATCGAGGCGGCCCTCTCGCGGCTCCCCGATGAGAGCCGAACAATCCTCAACGCCGACGATCCCCGCGTCGCCGAGATAGGACTGAACCTCGAGCGCAAGCCTCTGTGGTTCGGTCTCGACGACCCCACGGTCGCGGCTCGCGAGCTGCCGCATGCCGCGGACGCGCGGACATGTCCACGGTGCGGCGCCAGCCTGATTTTCGACGCGGTCTACGTCGGTCACGACGGGGTTTATCGCTGCCCCAATGGAGATTTCGCACGGCCCGCGCCGGCGCTGGCCGCGACGCATATCGAGCTGAACGGTTTCGACAGCCTGGCGATGGGCGTGAGCGGCGTGCGCATCGAGCTGCCTCTCGGCGGCCTCTACAACTGCTACAACGCGCTCGCCGCGTTCGCAGCGGGCACCTCACTTGGCCTCGAACCGACGTACATCGCCGATCGCTTGCGCAGCTTTCGCGCCGCCTTCGGCAGGCAGGAGCGGTTGGAGGCCGATGGGCGGCGGCTCAACCTCGTCCTCTCCAAGAACCCGGCCGGGTTCAACGAGACCCTGCGCACCGCGGTCGACCTCGCCGGCGGACGGTATTTTCTGATCGGCTTGAACGACCGCCGCGCCGACGGCACCGATGTCTCGTGGATCTGGGACGTCGACTTCGAGCGCCTACGCGGGCGCGCGCAGGTGGTGGTGCCGGGCGGCAACCGGGCACGAGACCTGGCGGTGCGCCTCAAGTACGCGGGAGTCGAGGCGGCGCCGCCTGAGTCCGATCCCGCACGCGCCCTCGCCGCTCTGATCGAAGCCACACCCAGGGGCGAAACCGCTCACCTGCTGTGCACATACACCGCGATGCTCGACCTCCGCACGGAGCTCGTCCGCCGCGGCTGGGCCAAGCACTACTGGGAGACCTGAAAGAAGGGCAAGATGGCCAGGCACAAGAAGACGTTCACGGTCGGCTGGCTCTATCCCGACCTCATGAACATCTATGGCGACCGGGGCAACATCCTCACCCTGCTGAAGCGCGCCGAGTGGCGCGGCTTCGAGGCCCGGCTCATCGAGCTCGGTCGGGGCACGACCAGGCGCATGGACGAGGTCGACGTCTTCTTCTTCGGCGGCGGCCAGGATCGCGAGCAGGCGCTGGTCTACGAGGACCTGCTGGAGACCAAGCAGCCTCCGCTCGAGCGCGCCGTGGCCTCAGGCGCGGGCGTTCTCGCCGTCTGCGGCGGCTATCAGCTCCTGGGCCATTACTACCAGACCGGTGACGGCGATCGGTTTCCCGGCATCGGCCTCATCGACGTGCGCACCGAGGCGGGCAAGCGCCGCTTCATCGGCGACGTGGTCGTCGATGCCGCCTTGGTGGACATCAAGCCGGCGACGCTCGTTGGTTTCGAGAACCACAGCGGCCGCACGTACCTGGGGCCGAAGGCCAGGCCGCTCGGGCGCGTTCGCATGGGCTTCGGCAACAACGGCGAGGACCACACGGAGGGCTGCCTGCAGGGCGGAATTCTCGGCACCTACCTGCACGGCTCGCTGCTGCCCAAGAACCCGCACCTCGCCGACCACCTGATCAGGAGCGCGCTCCGGCGGCGCGGCATCACCGATCTCGCCCCGCTGGACGATACGGCGGAGCTGGCCGCACACGAAACGATCCTGGCTCGGCTGCGTTAGGTTTCCTCACCTCCCCGCCGTGCGGGGAGGTCGGACTCGCTTTGCGGAGTCCGGGTGGGGGGTCGCCCCTTCTAAGAGCGCCTCCGGGGTTTCACCGCGCGAGGCCGACCCCGCGCCGCCGTCTTGCCCGCGCCATTCGAAGTCACGGCGACGCGCGGCGCCGCCGGGCCGGACCCGTCCGGCCCCCGCGTCAGAGCCTCCCGCAGCACCTGGTCGATCGACTCCACCAGCACCAGCTGCATCTCCTTGCGCAGGTCCGAAGGAATGTCGTCCAGGTCCGCCTCGTTATGCGCGGGCAGCAGCACGCGCCGGATTCCCGCCCGATGCGCCCCGAGCACCTTCTCCTTCACCCCGCCGATCGGCAGCACCTTGCCGCGCAGCGTGATCTCCCCCGTCATCGCGACGTCGTCGCGGGCCGGCCGCCCGGTCAATATCGAAGCCATCGCCGTCAAGACGGTCACACCCGCCGATGGTCCTTCCTTCGGCTGCGCGCCGGCGGGCACGTGCACGTGCATGTCGTTCTTCTCGAACAATGAGGGATCGATGCCCAGGACGGCGGCGCGGTCCTTCAGGTAGGACAGCGCTGCCGAGGCCGACTCCTTCATCACGTCGCCGAGCTGTCCGGTCAATCGCAGCTCGCCCTTGCCGGGCGTCAGCGCCGCCTCCACAAAGATGATCTCGCCTCCGGTCGGCGTCCACACGAGTCCGGTGGCGACCCCGGGACGGTCGATCCGCTCGGCCACATCGTCGTGGAACCGGCGCTTGCCCAGGGCCGCGCGTACCCGCTTCACATCCACGGCTCGACGCGGCCGCTTGCCGACGGCGATCTCCGCCACCGCCCGGCGCATCACCGACGCGATCTCCCGCTCCAGGTTGCGAACACCGGCCTCGCGCGTGTACTGCCGGATGATCAGCCGCACGGCGTCCTCGGCCATCCCGACCTCGCCCGGACGCAACCCGTGCGCAGAGAGCTGCTTCGGCACCAGGAACCGCTCCGCGATCTGGACTTTCTCCTCCTCCGTGTAGCCCGAGAGGTGAAGAACCTCCATGCGGTCGCGCAGGGCAGCCGGGATCGTCTCCAACGAGTTGGCCGTGGTGATGAACATGACCTTCGACAGGTCGAACGGAACGTCCAGGTAGTTGTCCCGAAAATCCTTGTTCTGCTCGGGGTCCAGCACTTCGAGCAGCGCCGATGACGGGTCGCCGCGCCAATCGGAGCCGATCTTGTCGACCTCGTCCAGCATGAAGACAGGGTCGTTCGATTCCGCGCGCCGGATGGCCTGCAGGATGCGGCCGGGCATGGCGCCGATGTACGTGCGCCGGTGGCCGCGAATCTCGGCTTCGTCGTGTACGCCGCCGAGGGAGGCGCGGGCGAACTTGCGCCCCATCGCCCGCGCGATCGAATGACCTAAAGAGGTCTTGCCCACGCCGGGCGGGCCGACGAAGCACAGGATCGGCTCGCGGCCGCGCTCGGTCAGCCCTCTCACCTGCTTCAGCCGGCGCACCGCGAGGTGCTCGACGATGCGCTGCTTCACCTTGTCCAGGTCGTAGTGGTCGGCGTCCAGGATCTCGCGCGCTTTGACCACGTCCACCTCGCCGCCCGTCGACGTGTTCCAGGGCAGCGAGACGATCAGCTCGAGGTACGTCCGGATGATCGACGACTCGGGTGAGGCCGACGGGATGCGCTCCAGCCGTGCGAGCTCCCGGTCCGCCTCGCGCTTGGCCTCCGGCGTCAGCCCGGCTTTCTCGATGCGCTCGCGCAGCTCGGCCAGCTCGCCGTGCTCGCTGTCCAGCTCCCCGAGCTCCCGCTGGATCGCCTTCAGCTGCTCCCGCAGGAAGTACTCGCGCTGCGCCTTGCCCATCTGCTCTTCGGCCTGCGACTGGATCTTTCGCCCGAGCTCCAGCACCTCCAGCTCATGGGCGAGGTTGCCGAGCAGCCGCTCGAGCTTCTCCTTGGCCGAGTCCATCTCGAGGATCTCCTGCCGCTGCTCCGTCGTGAGGCGGATGTGGTTGGCGATGTAGTAGGCGAGGTGAAGCGGGTCGTCGATTGCCCCGGCCGCGCTCGCGAGCTCGGCCGGCAGGTGAGGCGCCAGCGTCACGAGCTGCTGGAACGAAGTGGTCGCGCGTCGCAGCAGGGCTTCGCGTTCGATGGGGGTCAGCGAGTCAGGCGTCTCGGGCAGCATCTCCACGCGACAGCTGAGGTACGGCTCCTCCGCCATCGCCGACAGGAGCTTGATTCGGCGCAGCCCGAGCACCGCGAGCTGCACGGTGCCGTCGGGCAGCTTGAGCATGTGCTGCACGCGCACCATCGCGCCCACATGGTGGATGTCTTTGAACCCGACCTCCTCGGCGGTCTCGTCCAGCTGCGTGGCCACGGCGATGTGGCGCTCCGCGCCGGGCAGGTCGTCCAGAAGCTGCAGAGATTTGCGCCGTCCCACCGAGAGCGGGATGAAGATCCGCGGGAAGACGACCGTCGACTTGAGCGGCAGCACAGGCAGATGCGAAGGCACGATGCCCTCCAGGTTCACCGCCGGCATCTCGCTCACAGCAACACAGTATTCCCCAGTCGGGCGCGGCTCACGCCGGCGGGGCCTCACGCGGCCGGCCAGAACTCCCCGGGAGCGAAGACGAAAGAGTTGCCGTCGCCCGCTTGCACGAAGGGATGCTCGCCGGACGCGAAGCTGACCGTTTGCTCTGTCCCCGTCGACAGATTCATCGCGTAGACCTTGCCGCTCGGCCTGGTGCCGCCTGGGCAGTCGGTGCAGAGCCCCTCGTCCAGGTACCAGACCCAGCCGTCCTTGATGAAGAGGGCCTGGGACCTGGATTGGTCGACAAGCATGCGTGTGCTCGCCGATTTCAGGTCGTACACCCAGACCCGAGGTTGGACTGCATTGTTGGAGTCCGGGTACGCGGTATAAGCGACCTGGCTCCCGTCGGGCGACAGGCCGGGCAGGATGGAGAAAGAGGCGGCGCCGGCCAGGCTGGACACCCCGCCCTCCGGTGTCCACGACTGTGACGGAAGGCCGAACCGGTTCAGGAACAACCGGTGGCCGCCGCGGTCCCAGAGCGCCCCGTACACGGTCTGGTCGAGGGTCGTCACCCTGGTCCGGTCCGAAACCCGATACACGGCGAGCGGCTCGGAACCCTTGCCGGCGATCCAGCCGGCCGCCACGTAGCCACCATCCGGTGACACCGACAGCACCGGCGATGGCAGCCCGAAGCGGCATATGCAATCGCCAATCCCGACCCGGTATGTGTAGAGGGGCGCGGTCTGCCGCTGGGAGTAGAGCCACACCTCCACGCCACCGGAGGGGTAGTTCGCGTTGTCGGGCGCAACCTGGGTCGTGTAGGCCATGACGCTCTGGTCCGGAAGCCACGAGCCCGACGTCACGGAGAAGGGAAAGCTGCCGGCGTGGCTCTCGTTCCCGCTGCCCAGGGAGTGGAGCATGACGTCGGTCTCAGTCGCCGAGACGGGCTGGAGGTACTCGAAAGTGTCACCGGTGAAAAGGTGCGCCGAGGTGTTGGCCACGCTGCACAGCAGTCGCGGGTGCAGCGGGTCGGACACGTCGTACAGAAGCTCTACTTGCACATACGGCGCCTGCATCAGCACCATCGGCCCCGAGCTCGCCCCGCCGTGGCATGCCACCTGGGGAACCGGTGACGGAGTGGGGATCGGGCTTGGGCTTGGCGGGGTGGAAGTTTCGGACGGGCTCGGGCTCGGTGAAGGGGGAACGTCGGAGGGGCTCGGGCTCGCCGCCGCAGTCGGCGCTGTCGTCGCCATCGGTGACGGGGATCGAGCCGCGATCGGACCGGTCTTGGCGCAGGCGGCCACCAGGACCATCAACGCCGCCAGCAGCGCGAGCCGTCGCATGCTGGAAGGCTAACGATCGGCGCCGGAACCCAGTTACTCCGTCCGTATAATTTCCGGCAACCCGGAAGGGTGAAAATTTGAGCTCATCGCTAACGGCCGTCATCCTGGCCGCCGGCCACGGCACCCGCATGCGGTCGCGGACTCCCAAGGTGCTGCATGTCCTCTGCGGCCGCCCCATGATCGATTGGGTCCTCGAGGCGGTGGGAGAGGCGGGCGCTGATTCGATCAAGGTCGTCGCCAACCCGCACCACGCCGAGGTTGCCGCGCACCTCGCGGAGAGGGATGACAAGAAGATTGAGCTCGTCTACCAGCGAGAGCCTCGAGGCACGGCGCACGCGCTGCAGCAGGTCGAGGGCCTCGGCGGAGACGTCCTCGTGGTCAACGGCGACTCGCCGCTCCTGACCGCGGGCACCGTGCGCCGCGTCGTCGACGCCCATCGGCAGGCCGGGCGGCCGGCCACGCTCGCCAGCGTCGAAGACCCGAATCGCGACGACGGGCGCATCGTGCGCGGGGAGGACGGAGAGTTCGAAAAGATCGTCGAACGAAAGGACGCCGGCGAAGAGCTGCGCGAAAGCGTCCACGAGTTCAACGTCGGCGTCTACTGCTTCGACGGCGGCCGTCTTCAGGAAGCCCTCGCGGCCATCTCGAACGACAACAAAGCCGGCGAGTATTACCTCACCGATGTCTTCCTTCACCTGACGCCGGTCAATGTCGTGAGGCTCGAGGACCCGACTGAGGCGATGGGCGTCAAGGATCGCAAGCGTCTCGCCGCCGCGACGGGGATCATGCGCAGGCGCATCCTCGACCGCCATATGGCGGAGGGCGTCACCATCGTCGATCCTGATTCGACCTTCGTCGACGCCAACGTGACCATCGGACAGGACACGACCATCGAGCCGTTCACAGTCATCAAGGGCGACACGAAAATCGGCAGCGACTGCCGCATCGGTCCGCACGTGCACATAGAGGACGCGAAGATCGGCGACCGCTCCGACTGCGGTCCGTTCGTGAAGATCAGGCCGGGCACCGAGGTCGCCGAGGACGTCCACATCGGCAGCTTCGCCGAGCTCGTGAGGACGAAGGTGGGGAGGAACAGCAGGGTGCCGCACGTTTCGTATCTCGGCGACACGGACCTTGGCGAGGAGGCCAACATCGGGGCGGGCACGATCACCGCCAACTTCGACGGCGCCAACAAGAACCGCACCGAGATCGGCGACGGCGCCTTCATCGGTGTCGACACGATGCTGGTCGCTCCCGTCAAGATTGGCAGGGGCGCGCGAACCGGGGCCGGCTCGGTGGTCACGAAAGACGTCCCCGACGGCGCGACAGCAGTCGGAGTTCCAGCTAGGGTGATACGGAGGAAATCCCCTCCCCCGGAAGGGGACGAGGGACGGAGAGCAGAGTGATCGGTAGATTGACCACCGCAGTCGAGTTCGCCGGGGAGGAGTCCTCTCCTTGGGGCGCCCTCAAGCTGATCGCGGGCAGCGCCAACCCCGACCTCGCTGCGCGCATCTCGGAGAAGCTCGACGTCCCACTCACCGACCCGCGCCTGAGGCACTTCCCCGACGGCGAGATCAACGTCAAGATCGAGGACTCGATGCGCGGGCACGATGTGTTCGTCATCCAGCCCACGTCGCCCCCCGTGAACGAGCACCTGATGGAGCTTTTCATCATCCTCGACGCCCTGCGCCGCGCCTCGGCCGGCAGGGTCACGGCGGTCATCCCTTACTACGGCTACGCCCGCAAGGAGCGCAAGACCCAGCCCCGCGAGCCGATCTCAGCGAAGCTGGTCGCCAACTTCATCACGCTTGCCGGCGCCGACCGGCTGCTGCTGCTCGACCTCCACGCCGAGGCCATCGAGGGCTTCTTCGACGTGCCCACGGACCACCTCTCGCCGCATCGCATCATCGCCGACCACTTGAAGACGCTCAACCTGCAGCACATCACGATCGTCGCGCCCGACGCGGGTGGCGGCCGGCGGGCGGAGGCGGTCGCGAACAACCTCCAGGCGCCCATCGCGTTCGGTTACAAGCGACGCACGGGCGACGACGAGGTCGACGTCATCGCCGTGTCGGGTGACGTCAAAGGTCGCGACTGCGTGGTCGTCGAAGACATCATCACGACCGGCGGCACCATCTCCAAGCTGGCGCAGTCGCTGCACAATCAGGGCGCTCGGCGCGTCCTCATCGCCGCCACCCACCCGGTCCTCACCGGGGACGCTGTGGAGCGACTGAAGAGGGCCAACGTGGAAACCGTGATCGTCACCGACTCCGTGCCGATCGCCCCCGACAAGCTCGGCCCTGACTCGCCGCTCACCGTGCTGTCGGTGGCGCCCCTGCTTGCCGAGGCGATCATCCGGGTGCACGAGAACCGGAGCGTCAGCGAGCTCTTCAGATAGCCCCGCCGTCATGAACGCTCAAGAATGGGTCGAGGTCATCGTCTTGGCGGTCTGCTTCCTGGCGGCCGCGCTCGCCGCCGGCACGGAGACCGCGCTCACCTCGGTCGGCCGGCTGCGCGTTCGCTTCCTCGCCGAGCAGGGGAGCAAATCCGCCGCCATCCTCCAGAAGCTCCGCGCCGATCCGAATCGCTACCTGTCCACGGTCCTGTTCACGAACACGCTGGCCCTCATCGTCGCGTCGACGTCGACCACGCTGCTGACGGATGCCCTCTTCACGACCTGGGGAGTACCGAGCGAATGGCGCCTGTGGCTCGCGCTTGGGGTGTCGTTCGTCCTCTCGGTGGTGCTCCTGATCGCTGCCGAGGTGACGCCGAAGACGCTGGCGATTCGCTACGCCGAGCGTGTGGCGCTGTGGGCGGCCGGGCCCGTCGACCGGCTGGCGACGTTCCTCACACCGATCCTGTGGGCGGTCACGATCATCTCGCGCACCCTCACCGGCGGCCGCGCCGCCCGCGCCCCGTTCCTCACCGAGGAAGAGCTGCTCACATTGCTGCACGTCTCCGAGGAGGCGGGCGTGATCGAGGAGCAGGAGCACCAGATGATCCACGGGATCATCGAGATCGGTGACAAGACGGTGCGCGAGATCATGATCCCGCGCACAGACATCGTGGCCATCGAGCGGACGGCGACGCTCAAAGACATCGTCAAGGTCTTCAAGTTGTACCGGCACACGAGGACGCCCGTCTACGAGGAGGACCTCGACCACATCGTCGGGCTCATCCACGCCAAGGACCTGCTGCTCTTCTACACGCTGAGCGGCGCCCGGCAGTTCGACATCGACAAGATCCTTCGGCCGATCAAGTTCACGCCCGAGCAGAAGAAGGTCGACGAGCTGCTGCTCGAGATGCGGACCGAGAAGGTCCACATGATGGTCGTGGTCGACGAGTACGGCGGCACGGCCGGGCTCGTATCGATGGAGGACCTGCTCGAAGAGATCGTGGGCGAGATTCGCGACGAGTACGACTCTGCCGAAGAGGACCAGCTCAAGATCCTCAACGAGCGCGAAGCGCGAGTGGATGCCGGCTTTCCGCTCGAGGAGCTCAACTCACGCCTCGGGCTGGCGATCGAGGAGTCGGGCGACTATGACTCGGTCGGCGGGTACGTGCACGCGATGCTGGGCAAGATCGCGGTGACCGGCGACTCCTTCAAAAGCGGCCGGGCGACATGGACGGTCGAGAAGGTGAAGGGCCGGCGGATCGAGATGGTGCGGCTGAAGTCCGACCAGCCGTGGCCGGCCGAGGTGCTGGACGCAGCGGGCATCGCGCACGGCGGCCAGGCCGATGGGCGCGCGAGCGCGCAGGGTACGGCTGCCCTGGAGGAACCGACTGGCCACTTATCGTGACCGGGCGGTCGTGCTGCGCAAGCTCGACTATGGAGAGGCCGACCGCATCTTCACGCTGCTGACGCGAACCCATGGCAAGGTGGGGGCGATCGCGAAGGGTGTGCGGCGGCCGGAGAGCAAGCTCGGCCCGTCGCTCGAGCTGTATGGGCACGTGGACGTGCTGCTGGCGAAGGGCCGCGGCGAGCTCGACGTCGTGGCGCAGGTGCAGCGCATGCCGGGCGAGAGGATCGCCGGCACGCTCGAGCGCATGTCGCATGCGGCGCTGATCGTGGAGCTGGCGGAGCGGGTGTGCGAGGACCGGCACCCGGTCGACGGGGTATACGAGCTCACGGTGATGGCGCTCGATGAGCTGGCGCGCGAAACGGATCCTCGCCGCGCGTCTGCTTATTTTTTGATGGCCGCCCTCGACCTGCTCGGCTATGCGCCTCAGCTCATGGAATGCGCGTCGTGCGCGAAGCCGCTGGTGGCGAGGCCGGCGGTTTTCAGCGCGGCGGCAGGCGGGTTCCTTTGCGACGAATGCGCGGCGCCGCTTGCCTCAGCCCCTATGGTCCCCCTCGCCGCGATCAAGGTCCTGCGGTTGATGGCGAGCGGCGACATTCAGACGTATCGTCGGTTGAAGCTGGATGGCGAGCTCATCGAAGCGGTGGAGAGTGTGTTGACGGCGCAGCTGGAGCACCACCTGGACCGCCGCCTGAAGTCGCTAGCATTCCTGCACCAGATGAGAGCACGGAGGTGAACATGATCGACCCCACCAAAGCGTTCAGCGGCTTTTCGGTCAACGACCTGGACACGGCCAAGACGTTTTACGGCCAGGTCCTCGGGCTCGAGGTCGACGAACAGCCTCCGGGCCTGAGGTTGAAGGTTGGCGCAGCCGCCGGCATCGTGATCTACGCGAAGGACGACCACGTCCCCGCGACCTACACGATGCTCAATTTCCCCGTCGACGACATCGACGAAGCGGTCGAAGAGCTGACTCGTAAGGGGGTCAGGTTCGAGCACTACGAAAACATGACTGACGAAAAGGGCATCGCCAGGGGCATCGCGAGCGGTCAGGGCCCTGACATCGCGTGGTTCAAAGACCCGGCCGGCAACATCCTTTCAGTCCTGAAGGAGGGATAGGTCAGCTCTCATTTGGAGGTGACAACCCCGCGCGACCAGCTGATGGAGAAGGTGGTCGCCTTGACCAAGCGGCGCGGCTTCATCTTTCCGTCGAGCGAGATCTACGGCGGGGTGTCGGGTTTCTACGACTACGGTCCCTATGGCGTCGCGATGAAGAGGGCGATCCGCGACCTCTGGTGGCGCCACATGGTGGAGCTCCGGGACGATGTGGTGGGCCTGGAATCGACGCTGATCATGCCCTCGGAGGTGTGGGCGGCGTCGGGCCACCTGACCAATTTCGTCGACCCCCTGCGCCAGTGCCTGGGCCGGTGCAAGAAGCGCTGGCGCGCGGACAACGTAACCGGCGACCGGTGCCCCGAGTGCGGTGGGCCGCTGGACGAGCCGCGCATGTTCAACCTGATGTTCAAGACGCATGTGGGCCCGATCGAAGACACGTCGGCGGAGGTGTACCTGAGACCCGAGACGGCCCAGGGCATGTTCGTCGACTTCAAGAACGTCATCAACTCGACGCGGGTGCGAGTGCCGTTCGGAATCGCGCAGCAGGGGAAAGCCTTTCGCAACGAGATCACGCCGGGCAACTTCGTATTCCGAGTGCGCGAGTTCGAGCTGATGGAGCTGGAGTATTTCGTTAAGCCGAACGAAGACGACCAGTGGTTCAACTACTGGCGCCAGGAGCGGATGCGCTGGTACGTAGACGAGCTTGGGCTCAACGCCGATCGCCTGCGCTATTACGACCACCCTCGGGAATCGCTGTCGCATTACTCGAAGCAGACGACCGACATCGAGTACGACTTCCCATTCGGATGGGGAGAGCTGGAGGGGGTGGCCGACCGCACCGACTTCGACCTGCGCGTCCACCAGGAGCGCTCTAAGGTCGACCTGACCTACCTGGATCCCGAAACTAACGAGCGCTACTTGCCGTGGGTGATCGAGCCGGCGGTGAGCGTGGAGCGGATCTTCATCACGTTGCTGCTCGACGCCTACGACGAGGACCTGGTCAACAACGAGCCGCGCGTGGTCCTTCGCCTGCACCCGAACGTGGCGCCTGTGCAGGTCGCGGTGGTGCCGCTGTCGAAAAAGGAAGAGCTGATCAAGGTCGCGCGGGAGGTGCAGTCATCGCTGCAGGGTCATTTCCGGGTCGAGTACGACCAGACGGGCGGCCACATCGGCCGGCGCTACCGGCGCCAGGACGAGATCGGCACCCCGTTCTGCGTCACCGTCGACTTCGACACCCTCAACGACATGGCAGTGACCATCCGCCACCGCGACTCCACCGAGCAGGAACGTCTGCCGATCGCCGACCTGCCTGACCGCCTCAGCGACCTGACCTGAATTTCGCCTGGCCTCGCTAGGCGATCGTGGCTTCGATCGAGGCCTGGTGTGCCTTCATGTGGCCGATGAGCACCCGCTCGATCCGCTGCTCCACCGTCATCGTCCCGGTCGGCAGCTGCCGTTCCTTGTCGAGTGAGTCATCTGGGATGGCCCGCACCTCGTCGGTGATATGACGCAGGTTCTCGCCCAGCAGCCCCAGCACCTCCGCCTTGGTCGCATCGCCATGCTCGACCGCGTGCTCAGCGTTGATGACTTTGAAGTCGACGGGCGGCGTCGGCCTGTCCTCGACGATGGCGCGAATCCGGCCCATGATCCACGGCTGAGTCGACGCCACGTGGTGTGCGATGACTCCCAACCGGCGAGTCTCGTCCTCGTCATTGATCCGAGGGCCGGGCGTGTTCACGCCCTGAAACCACCATTGTTCCTCCGACAGCGACTCGACCAGACGGATGAAACTCTTCTGCGCGGCCTCGAACTGGTCGGCCAGCCGCTGAGACCGCGCCGTTTTTGTGTCAGCCATTCCACCAACCTATCAGTCCTGCTGATCCCGTCGCATGGCATGCTTGAAGCCGCGCAGGTTGGGATAGGGCAGGAGGGCGGCCGATGGCGACCACGATCGAGAAACCCGATCTGAGATCACGCGCAGCCGGCAAAGCTGCCGACCGGCCCTTTCGCGCCAAGGACCTCCTCGACCAGGTCGTCATCCAGGGCCTCGCGGTCGCCCCCGACGGGTCACAGATCGTGTACACAAAGCGCACCGTCGACGGCAACAAGTACGTCCGCCGGCTCTGGCGCACCACATTCAAGGGCGGCAAACCGGAACCGATCACGACGCAGAAGAACAACGACACCCGCCCGCGCTTCTCGCCCGACGGTACATCGCTGCTGTTCATCTCCGACCGCACCGGCAAGCCCCAGGCCTGGGTCATGCCACTCAGGGGCGGCGAGGCCCGCCAGCTGACCGACATGAGCGGCGGGGTCGGCGGCGCGGAATGGTCGCCCGAAGGCAAACGCGTGCTGCTCCTGGCGTCCAGTGGCGAGAAACGATTCATCGTCGGCAAGCCCGAGGACCCGATCGCCAGGCGCATCCGCGACTACACATGGAAGGTCGACGGTGGCGGTTACCGCGACGAGCACGCCAGCGTCTGGGTGCTGGATGCGGCCGGCGGCAAGCCGGCCAGGCTCACCGCTCCCAACTACGACGGCGGTCCGGCGTGCTGGTCGCCCGACGGCAAGCACATCGCGTTCGTGGCCGACCTTCGTAAAGAAGGTGCGCTCCTGGAGTACGGGCAGCTCTGGAGCCTGCCCACCCAAGGCAAAGCGCATCAACCCGTGCAGCTCGCCGAGGTCGCCGGATCGGTCCTCAACGTGGTTTGGGCGCCCTCGCGCCATTTCGCGTTTCTCGCCAACAGCCGGCCTGAGCAGCCGGGCTGGGCCAACGTCGACCTGTATGTCTCGGATGGAACCACCAACCGTCAGCTCGCGGCGGGCCGAGACCTCAACATCTGGAACACCACCTACGGCGACTTCGAAGACGGCGAGCAGCTCTTCAGTGCTCCCCTCCTCTGGTTCGATGAAGACCATCTGCTCGGGCTGGTCGCCCACCGCGGCTCGAGCCATCCGTACGAATTCGGTCTCGACGGAACGGTGACAGCGCTGGCCAGGGAAGAGCTCACGTGCAACGCGATCGCCACCGGCGCCGGCCGAGTGGCCGTCGTTGCCTCAGGCGATGGTCCCGCCGACGTCTATGCCGTGGAGGACGGCAAGCTCCGCCGCCTCACCACCGATGGCAGCAGATGGTTCGGGCCGTTTCAGCGCCAGGTCGAAAGACTCCAAATCCCGCATCCGGACGGGCACTCGATCGACGCCTGGTTCCTGCCCGGCCACGACGACCAGCGCAAGCGCCCGCTCGTGGTCGCCATCCACGGCGGTCCCAGCCTTTCGTACGGGCCGACGCCCTGGCTCGAGAAGTCAGCGCTCGCGGGCGCCGGCTTCAACGTCATCTGGAGCAACCCGAGGGGGTCGACGGGCTACGGCGAGGCCTACGCTCGCGCCATCGCCGGACGCTGGGGTGACAAGGATGCGAGCGACATCCTCCGCGTGGTCGAGTGGGCAATCGAGGAAGGGCGCGCGGATAGCGGGCGCATCGGCGTCTTAGGGCTCTCCTACGGCGGCTACATGACCAACTGGCTGCTGGGCCATCACCCAGGCGTGTTCAGCGCCGCGGTCAGCGAGAACCCCGTCACCGACGTGCTGGCCGAGTTCGCGAGCGCCGACTTCGGCCTGGTAATCGGCCGCGGGGCGGTCGGCGCCGACAATCCTTGGGAGCACCTCGACGAGTTCCTCGAGCGCTCGCCCTATACGAAGATCCATCACAACAAGGCTCCGCTCCTGCTGCTGCAGGCCGAGCAGGACCTCCGCTGCCCGCCGGGTCAGACGGAGATGGTCTTCACGATCCTGCGGTCACTCGGCCGCGAGGTCGAGATGGTCAGGTATCCGGACGAGTCGCACGTGATGCTCATCATCGGCCGCCCCGACCGCCGGGTCGACAGGATCGAGCGCATCGTGGGCTGGTTCCACGACCACCTCTAGATCAAGCCCCGCCGCCGGCCGTCTCCTTCGCACCCAATGCCGGTGGTCCGGCGATGGCAGCCGCAAGCACGGCAAACCAGGCCGGCATCCAGGCGGCAAGACCCAACCCGTACAGGGCGATCACCACAGGAATGGCAACCGATGCAGCCACCGACGGGATGCGCGTCCGCAGCCACAAAGCGACGAGGGGTACGAGTGACAGCGAGGTCACGCCGGCCACCGCCAGCCATTCGACCAGGCCCCAAGTCGACGCATAGGTGATCTCCGTACATCGGAACGTCGTGCCCCCACCCGTGCAGGTGCTGTATGAACCCTCCACCATCATGAAAGCAAGAAGGCCGAAGGCGTAAAGAGGCCCGAGAACGGCCAGGGTGATCTGTGCCGAACGCCGCCGCCGAGCAAGTAGGCCGGCGATGATCGCGGCCACCGCGGGACCGACGAGCGCGAAGATCCAGCCGGGGTAGGGCAGCATGTCGCGGGCAGTCTAATCGCGCCTAAGATCACGCCGTGAAGGCGAAGGACGCGCGCCTCGCCATGAACCGCTTGTTCAACGCCTACCGGCAGTCGCAATGCGTTGGCGTCGCGGTCGAGCTGCAGCTCCCTGAGCGCCTCGCGTCCGGACCTCGGACCGCCGCGGATCTCGCCGCGGAATGCGGCGCCCACGAGCCCTCGCTGCGACGGCTGCTCAGAACGCTGGTGGCGATGGAGGTGCTCGCCGAAGATCAACCCGGTCGATTCGGCCTGACCAGCTTCGGGGAGCAGCTGCGCGCAGACCAGCTTGGTCCGGCCGCCCGCCTGTTCAACTCGCCTCTCTACTGGAAGTCGTGGATGAATCTCGAGCACTCGGTCAGGACCGGTGAGCGCGCCTTCGACTTCACCCATGGAATGCGCGATTGGGACTACTACGCCAGCCATCCCGAGGATGGAGCCCGCTTCGACGCCGCGATGTCCGCCAACACGCTCCCAGTCTCGCGTGCCGTGGTGGCGGCGCACGACTTCTCTCGCTATGGGGTCATAGCCGACATCGGTGGGGGGGACGGCACCCTCCTGGGCGAGGTGTTGAGCAGTCATCCAAACGTTCGCGGCATCCTGTTCGACCGGCCAGACGTCATCGACAGAGCGAAGACTCGATTGCATGATGCCGGGGTGGCGGATCGCGTCGACTTCGTCGCCGGCAGCTTCATGGACTCGGTCCCGTCGGGCGCGGAGGCCTATTTGCTGAAGTCGATCATCCACGACTGGGACGATGCGACCGCGCACACAATTCTCGAGCGATGCCGAGCCGCCGCGAAGCCAGGCACGCGTCTCTTGCTCGTCGAGCGAGTGGTGCCCGAGCGTGCCGGGCTTGACACTCTCGAGATCTTCATCATGGACCTCAACATGCTGGTCAACACCGGAGGACAGGAGCGCACCGAGGACGAATATCGCGGCCTGCTCGCCGCCGCCGGTTTTCGCCTCGAGCGCCTCGTGGACACCGGCGCCGGGCATTTCGTGCTCGAGTCGGTCGCGGTCTAGAACGTCACCGGCCCACGATCCGGATCGTCCAGAAGTCCGACGCCAGGGCTGACTGGATCAGGTACGAGTACGGCAGCGTGAAGTAGCCCGCCAGGCCCCATTTCGGGCCCCACGAGTTGCGCACCAAGAACCACTGGTGGGCATCCTCGTAGCCCACGGCCATCACGGCATGGCCGCCGATCGTGCGCTCGCTCGGCGCCGGCATCGGAGCATGGCCGCTCTTCGACACGGCCGCGCCTTCGAAGCTCTCGTACACCGTGAACCCGAACACGAACGGATAGCCCGATGCCAGGCATCCCTTCATCTGGTTCAGGTCCTGGATGAGGCTCTGGTACGAGACGGCGCGGTCGGTCGCCGCGTCCTTGTAGGCCTTCGCGGGCGGCTTCTGCGCGAACCTGGCGATGACATACGGCCACTCGGGCTCGGGGCAGACACCCTGGCTGGCCACCGACTTGATCCCGTCGCGGATCTGGGCTCCGCTGTCGGAATGAACCGTGCCCTCGATGACTCGTTCGTTGTAGTAGATGAACAGCCGCGACGGCACGAAGTCCGTGAGCTTCTGCTTCAGGCGGTCGAACTCGATCGCGCCGCCTATGGCGTTGGCGGTGCAGCTGCCGAGCATGCCCTGGTCGTAGACCGGCGGGCATCGTTGGCGCAGGTCGGTAGAGCGAGGCAGAGCGCTCAGGAACTGCGGCGGAGCCGCGTAGATATGGTCCCGCTCGTCGGGAAGGTCTGGGATCCAGCCGTAATGGGCGATCTTCCTCGGCTCTGTCATGCCTCCGCCTCCTGAACGTGCGCCGCCGTTTCTCCGCAAGTTTGGACGCTCACGTGCGTCGGTCGTATTGAACCCAGCACCCGCCTAGGGGCAAGGCGGGACCCTTCCCCTACTCCGACGCCGGCGGTCATGCCCCGACCGCCGGTTCCGACGAATCCAGGTGTAATCTGACCTACGTGCGTAGAACCCTGAGCCGCGTCGGCATTGTCGTCGGCGTCGCGTTCACGATCTGGCTCCTGTGGGTCGTCGTGGTCGGTCCTCTGATCCTGCTCCTGCTGGCTCCTCGCTGATCGGGCTCGGTCCCGAGCTGGGACCGCCCTGAACCGGTTTCGTTCTTCTCTCCGAGCTTTTTTGGGGTCTTGACAACGCTGCTCTCCGTGTGATTGAATGACCAACCAGATTTGGTTGAGCGTTCAACCAACACCGAAATCGAAGGGAGAAGCCCAACTTGCCAAGCGACAACCGAGCCAAGATCCTCGAGGCCGCGTTCGCCGTCCTGAGCCGCCAGGGCTACGAGAACACCTCGATCAAAGACATCGCCGAGGACGCGGGCGTGGCCCAAGGGCTCGTCCACTACTACTTCAAGTCCAAGCAGCAGCTAGTGCTGGCGGTGCTGTTCGAGGTCTGCCAGAAGATGGACGTCTACACGGCGGAGGGCGCAGCCGGCGCTATGGCCGCCTTCCAGAACTTCAAGGTGCTGCTCGACACCCGACCTGACGCCCACTCGCTGTACGTCCAGCTGGTGGGCGTGGGCCTCCACGACAAGGAGATCGGGGGCGGGATCCGCGACAACATCCGGCTCGAGCGTGGCCGTGTCGAGGAGCTTGCACGGCAGGTCCTCGCCGAGCGCGAGGCGGATCCGAGCCCGGCCAGGGCGATCGCCGGCGCTGTCTGGGGCGGAATTCTCGGGATCATCGTTCAGAAGAGCATCGACCCGGATTTCAACGCCGACGAGGCGGTCGACGCCCTCGCCGCGATGTCGCTGCAGGCCGTATATCCGTCCGTGCCGGGCAGCGACCCGGCCGGGCGCGCGATAGGAGAGTAGGAGATGTTCGCGAGCTGGGGTCGTTTCGTCTACAGGTACCGTTGGGCCACGCTGGCGGGGTCCGCCGTGCTGCTGGCCATCTCCATCGCGGGCATGCTCATGGGCGGCACGCTCACGAGCGGCGGCCCGCTGACCAGCAACCTGGAGTCGGCGCGGGCCGGCAACCTCACCACCTCCGAGCTCGCCGCGTCGAAAACGACCTCGAACTTCATCCTCATCTTCTCCAGCAAGACCCAGTCGGTCGGTGACCCCGCGTTCAAGGATGCGGTATCGGCCGCCCTTGCGCCGATCGAGGGCGACTCTCGCATCACCTCGATCACGACCCCGTACAACGCGCCGGATGCGCGGGTCGCGCAGGCGTTCACATCCACCGACGGCCATCGGGCGCTGGTGAGCGTCGAGCTCCGCTCCAGCGGCACGCAGGCGACCAAGGACTACGACGCGCTTCGCGGGGCGGTCCGCTCCAACACGCTGACGGTGACCGGCACCGGGTTCGTGGCCATCAACGAAGCCTTCAACAAGACCCTCGAGACCGACCTACAGCGGGCCGAGTACGTCACCCTCCCGGTGACCCTGCTCCTGCTGGTCATCATCTTCGCGTCGCTGGTGGCCGCGGGCCTACCGCTGGGCGTGGGCGTGCTCACGATCGTCGGCGGCCTCGCGGGGACGTTCTTCCTCAACCGCTTCACCGACGTCTCCCAGTACGCGCTCAACATCGTCACCCTCATCGGCCTGGGCGTTTCGATCGACTACTCGCTGTTCGTGGTCAACCGCTTTCGCGACGAGCTGGCCGAGGGCGCAGGCCGCGAGGACGCCCTCGCCACGACGATGGCCACCGCCGGCCGCGCCATCACCTTCTCAGGGATCACCGTTGCCGTCGGCCTGTCGGCGATGCTCTTCTTCCAGGGCACGTTCCTCGCCTCGATGGGCGCGGCGGGTGCGATCGTGGTGGCGGTCGCGGTCGTGTACGGGCTGACGTTCCTGCCCGCCCTCCTGGCGCTGATCGGGCCTGGCGTCAACCGGCTTCGCATCCCGATCTTTCGGCGGGCGCCGGCCGGCAGCGGCTTCTGGCACGGCCTGGCGACGTGGGTCATGCGCCGCCCGCTGGTGGTCCTGCTGCCCGTCACCGGGTTCCTGTTGCTCGCGGCCTCGCCCTTCATCCAGCTGCGGCTGGCCAACGGCGACGTCGACATGCTGCCTTCGCACCTCGAGGCGAGGCAGGGCTACGACCAGATGGTCGCCAGCTTCCCCGGCCAGGACCAGACGACGTTCAACATCGTCGTCGACTACCCCGACGGCTCGCCGCAGACACCCGACCGCATCGCCGCCCAGCTCGGCCTGACGCAGCGGATCGCCGCCATTCCGGGCGTGCTCCACACCACCACCGCGGGGGTGGGCAAGCACATCGTCTTGATCCAGGCCACCACCGCCAACCCCGCGACCTCGGACGCTTCGCGCAACATCGTCAAGGCGATCCGCGCCGACCAGGGCGTGGGTGATGGCGGCCAGGTGCTCGTGGGCGGCCAGACGGCGGTCGACCTGGATGTCATCAGCTTCATCGTCGACCGCACCCCGCTGGCGGTCGGATTCGTGGTGGTGGTGACCTACCTCGTTCTGTTCGTGCTCACGGGTTCGGTCGTGCTGCCGTTAAAGGCGGTCCTGCTGAACTTCCTCTCCATCGGCGCCTCCTTTGGCGCCCTGGTGTGGATCTTCCAGCAGGGACACCTGGCGAGCCTGCTCGACTTCACGCCCCAATCGATCGACCCCAGCATCCCCGTGATCCTTTTCTCGATCGTGTTCGGCCTGTCGATGGACTACGAGGTCCTGCTGGTGAGCCGGATCCACGAGGAGTACGTGCGCACGGGCAACAACACGCTGGCGGTGGCGAGCGGCCTCGAAAGGACCGCGCGCCTCATCACCGGCGCGGCCGCGATCATGGTCACGGTGTTCCTCGCCTTCGGCCTCGCCGAGGTGGTGATCATCAAGGCCATCGGCATCGGGCTGGCCGTGGCGGTCGCCATCGACGCCACGCTGGTGCGGGCGCTCGTGGTGCCGGCGGTGATGCGCCTGCTCGGAGACTGGAACTGGTGGGCGCCGCGCCCGCTCCGTCGCCTTTACGACCGGGTGGGCCTCGCCGATTTCAAGCTCGAACCAACCGCCGACAGAGAGCTGGAAGTGGCTTGAGGACGATTTACCGGGTAGCAGGCCCGCCCTGCCCGTTTCGCTAGTGATGGAAAACTTGATCGTGTTGCTTCTCGTCGGCCTGGTCGCGGGGTTTCTTGCCGGCAAAGTGATGACGGGCGCGGGCATGGGCTTGATCTGGGACATCGTGGTCGGCGTGCTCGGCGCTTTCCTCGGCGGCTGGCTCGCCGGCTTGATCGGCATTGCCGTTGGAGGCCTGTTGGCTGAGATCGTGGTCGCGTTCATCGGCGCGGTCATCCTGCTTTTCGTCTTCCGGGCGCTCGTCGGTCGCGGGGCGTTTCGCCGCGCTTAGCGACCTAAGTCATCGAGGCCTCGCGATTACCCCTCGCGAGGCCTTTTCTTTTGTCCCGATACTATTTCCCTGATGGCCACCGCCCACAAGTGGATCTACCACTTCCGCGAAGGGTCCGCAAAGATGCGCGACCTGCTCGGCGGCAAGGGCGCCGGCGCCGCGGAGATGACGCGCGCGGGAATGCCCGTGCCGCCTGGCTTCACCATCACCACCGAGGCCTGCCGCGCCTACCTCGCCAACAAAGGCAAGTTCCCGCCGGGGATGTGGGAGCAGGCGACGACAGCGCTCAAGGCCCTCGAACGCAAGACGGGCAAGAAATTCGGCGACCCCCAGAACCCGCTGCTGGTCAGCGTCCGCTCGGGGGCCAAGTTCTCGATGCCGGGCATGATGGACACCGTCCTCAACCTCGGCCTCAACGAGGAGACCACCAGGGGCCTGGCCGCGCTCACGAGTGATGAGCGATTCGCGCTCGACGCTCGCCGGCGCTTCATCCAGATGTTCGGCAAGACCGTGATGGGCATCGACGGCGAGAAGTTCGAGCACGCGCTCAGCGAGGCGAAGAAGCGCGCGGGCGTCAAGACCGACCCCGAGCTCAAGCCCGGCGACCTCCGCAGGCTCGTGGCCTCGTTCCTCGCCACATATAAGGACGCGACCGGCCACGAGTTTCCGTCCGACCCGGTCGTGCAGCTCCGGCTGGCGATCGAGGCGGTGTTCAAGTCGTGGAACACCGACCGCGCCAAGACGTACCGTCGCCTGGAGCGCATCCCCGACGACCTGGGCACCGCCGTCAACGTCCAGATGATGGTGTTCGGCAACATGGGCCCGACCTCGGGCACAGGGGTCGCCTTCACGCGCAATCCCATCACCGGCAAGAAGGAGCTGTACGGCGACTACCTCCCCAACGCCCAGGGCGAGGACGTCGTCGCCGGCGTGCGCGACACCGAGCCGATCTCCGCGCTCAAGCGCCAGCTGCCCAGGGTCTACGCGGAGTTCGACGGCTACGCCCGCAAGCTCGAGAAGCACTACAAGGACGTGCAGGACCTCGAGTTCACGATCGAGCGCGGCAAACTCTACATGCTGCAGACGCGCTCGGCCAAACGCACCGGCGAGGCGGCCGTGAGGATCGCCGTCGACATGGTCACCGAGAGGCTCATCACCCGGAGGGAGGCCGTGGCGCGCGTCGAGCCGCGCCAGCTCGAGCAGCTGCTGTTCCCGCGAGTCGACCCCGCGGCAAAGGTCCATCCGCTCGCCAAGGGCGTGCCCGCCTCACCGGGTGCCGCGAGCGGCGGAGCCGTTTTCGATGCCGACACCGCGGTCGAGTGGGGCAGGCAGGGCAAGGCCGTGATCCTGGTCCGCGTAGAGACCAACCCGAACGACGTGCACGGCATGGTCGAGGCCAAAGGCATCCTCACGCAGACCGGCGGCACCGCCAGCCACGCGGCGCTGGTCGCGCGCGGCATGGGCAGGCCGTGCGTGGTCGGCGCGAGCTCGATCGACGTCGACGTCCACAAGCGGATGTTCTCGGCCGACGGGACGACGATCAAAGAGGGCGAGGAGATCACGATCGACGGCACCACCGGCGAGGTTTACGTCGGCAAGGTGCCCACCATCGAGGCGCAGTCGGTCAACAAGCACCGCGCGGCGAGCGCCATCCTGCGCTGGGCCGACGAGTTCAGGCGGCTCCAGGTGTGGGCGAACGCGGACTATCCGCGCGACGCGATCAAGGCGCGAGAGAACGGCGCGCAGGGGGTCGGGCTGTGCCGCACGGAGCACATGTTCATGGAGCAGGATCGACTCCCGATCGTGCAGGCCATGATCATGGCCACGACCACGGAAGAGCGCGAGAAGGAGCTGGCCAGGCTCTTGCCCATCCAGCGCGGCGACTTCGAGGGCATCTTCAAAGCGATGGCCGGCCTGCCCGTCATCATCCGGCTCCTCGACCCCCCGCTGCACGAGTTCCTGCCCAGCCTGGAGGACCTGATCCGGGAGACGACGCACCTCAAGGACACCGGCGAGAACCCGGAGCGGCTGAAAGAGGCCGAAAAGATCATGTCGCGTGTCGAGGAGCTGCATGAGGCCAACCCGATGCTGGGACTGCGCGGCGTGCGTCTCTCGATCCTCTTCCCCGAGATACCGCGCATGCAGGTGCGGGCGATCATGGAGGCGGCGTGCAACCTGCGCAAGCAGAAGGTCGACGCCCAGCCCGAGATCATGATCCCGCTCGCCGGCACGGTGGCCGAGCTGCAGGCGGTTCACCAGGAGCTGAAGCCCGTGGCCGTGCAGGTGCAGCAGGAGAAGGGCGTCAAGGTGCCGTACAAGTTCGGGACCATGATCGAGATCCCGCGCGCGGCCCTGGTCGCGGGCGAGATCGCGACCGAGGCTGAGTTCTTCTCCTTCGGCACCAACGACCTGACCCAGATGACCTTTGGCTACTCGCGCGACGATGCGGAGCGGCACTTCATCGTGCGCTACCTCGAGCGCAAGATCCTGCCGCGCAACCCCTTCGAGACGATCGACGAGAACGGTGTTGGCCGGCTGATGGCGATGGCCGTCACCGAGGGCCGCAAGACGAGGAAGGACCTCGAGGTCGGGATCTGCGGCGAGCACGGCGGCGACCCCGATTCGATCCACCTCTGCCACAAGCTGGGCCTGAACTACGTCTCGTGCAGCCCATTCCGCGTCCCCGTTGCGCGTCTGGCCGCAGCCCAGGCAGCGCTGGAGTCCTAACTCGCCTCCCCACGCAGTGGGGAGGTCGGCGTCGCCGCAGGCGACGCCGGGTGGGGCCGCACAAACGGGGCACCGGCCGTGCGCAGGCGCCCCGCAGTGGTGCGATTCAGAATGCTGCTGCGTCGTGGGTCAGCAGTCCGCGCATTCGTACCATAGGCTGACCCCGAGGAAGTAAACGCCCCATTCCTGGATGTTGTTGATGTGCCACCAAGGCCAGCTGTATGGAAAGAGGTACCAGTTCTCCTCTGTCCAGGTGGGTTCGGCTTGCAACTGGCCCCTGGCTGGAGAATCGCAGTAGTTGACACCGCCACCCCATCCCGCCGCGGTGCTCACCCAGCAGGAAGGACCCCAAACGAGCTCAACGTAGCTGCCCTGACCGCATACCTGGTAACGCATGTGGCCGGACGCGATCGGGTAACTAGTGCCGGCCGCATAGTAGCTCTGCGTACTTGTGATCGGCCCGTAGCACGTCTGCCACGCGCTTGCGGTGACCACGAACAGCGCTGCCAAGGGCGAACTCTTCGCCACTGGCTCCGTCATAGTGGAAACCTCGTAGCAACCGGTGCGTTGTGTCAGCTTTCGACAAAAGGGGTCTGGCATCGTGTGACGTTCGACCTCTTTGGTCACGGTCGTGGCCGATGACGCTGTGGCGCCGATGGCCAGCCCGAACGGAAGGAGAGCCAACGCGCATGCGAGGGCGATGACGCGTAAGGACTTGAGACAACCAATAGTGGCGGCGAGGTTCTTCAGATGCTTGATCATGAGTTCCTCCTCTCGGGTATTTGGGTGACAAGGTGATCCCGAATGTGTCGGGCAACGTACGCGCGGCCCGACTGGCCGCCATCGGCTGAAGTACCGAATCAGCGCCTAGTCGGTACTTACGCCTTACCTAGTCGCTGGTGGGCCCATACCGCGATCTGCGAGCGCGACCGCAGCCCGAGCTTGTTGCGGATGTGCTCGACGTGTGCGTCGGCGGTGCGGGCGGCCATGCGCAGTCGTTTGGCGATCTCGGCATTGGTCAGGCCGTCGGCGATCAGCGTCGCGACCTCGGTCTCGCGACCGGTGAGACGGCTGCCGTTGATGCGAGTTGGGGCCGGAGCCACACCAATTGCGAAGCGAACCGCCTCCTGGATGCTCATCGCCGCGCCCTCTTTCCTTGCGGCTTCAGCGGCCTGGGCGCCAACCGTGGCGCGGGCGGCTGCAAGCCCGGCGTCGACTTCGAGTCGCCAGTCCGGCGTCGGTTCGTCGCCTACGGCTGCGCGCAAGCCCTCCGCGGCAGCCATTAGCGCGATGGCCCGGGTCGCGGAGCGCTCCACGACGGCGATCAAAGCCATGCCCTCCAGGCAGACGGCGATGTTCACGGCGTCGTTGAAGTCGACCGAGATCGCCAGCGCCTCAAGGTAGTGGCGGCGCGCAGATGAATAGTCGCCGAGCCTGAGGTTCACCCGAGCGAGGCTGTCGAGCATGATGCCGGCGTTGAAACGATCGCCGGCCAGGCGCACTTCTTCGAGGGCCTGCTCGAGCAGGCCAAGCGCGGATCGATGTTCCTTCCGTTCGGAAAGGCCCAAGGCCAGGTTGTTGAGGCTGGCGGCCGCTCGCTGGTGGTCGCCCAGCTCGCGCGCGACCTGAAGCGCTTCGGAGTGGTAGCGATCGGCACCGTCCCAGTCGTCGTTCCGGCAGCTCAAAAGGCCGAGGATCGTCAGGGCACCCGCGAGCTGGAATCGCAATCCCAGCCGCCGACTCAGGTCCACCAGCTCCTTGGCGTCTCGCCACGCCCCAGCGTCGTCCCCGTGCCGCCAATTCATTCGCACCCGAGCCAATAGAGCGTTGGCCCTCGCCTCGTCGTTGGAGCTCGGTAGGTCCAGAACCTGGTCGAGCCAGGCGACGCCTTCCGCGAACTGACGCCGCATGTGCCAGTAATTGCCCATCGCCGCAGTGAGGATGAGCGCGTCGTCCGGGTGCTCCACCAGGCTCCAGCCCAACGCGAGGCGGATGTTCGCCCGTTCGTCGTCCAGCCGCTCGAGCCACTGCAGCTGGTCAGTCGAGCGCAGTTCCGCCGTCGCCTTGGTGCACCACCTCAAGAAGTACTGTGCGTGGAGCTGCCGCGCCTCGGCCTCGTCGCTCTCCTGGAGCTTTTCGAGGGCATATTCGCGGATCGTGTCGAGCATGCGATAGCGAGTTCGGCCATGTCCGGCCGGTTCTGCGGCAACGAGCGACTTGTCGACTAGCCGCGTCAGGACCGGAAGCAGCCAGCCACGGTCGGCAGACGTGGGGCCGGCAAGCGCTTCGGCGGCCGCCAGCTCGAATCCGCCGGCGAACAGTCCCAGCCGGGCAAACAAGGCACTTTCGTCCGGGCGGAGCAGGCCGTAGCTCCAATCAACCGCCTGGCGGAGGGTCTGGTGACGAGGCAGCGCACTCCGGCTGCCACCCGTGAGAAGTCGAAACCGGTCCTGTAGCCGGTCTCGAATCTCTTCGAGGCTCATCACGCGTGACAGCCCTGCCGCGAGCTCGATCGCGAGGGGGATTCCCTCGAGTCGCGTACAGATCTGGGCTACGGCCGCTGATTCCGTTTCGTCGAGCTCGAACCCCGGGCGGCTGAGCCGCGCTCGCTCCACGAACAGGCGGACCGCTTCGCTTTCGAGCAGCAGCTCCGGATGGCCGGCCTCGCTCACCCTGGGCACGCTCAACGACGGTGTGCGCCAGATCAGCTCGCCCGCGACGCCGATCGGCTCGCGGCTGGTCACCAGGATCGTGAGCTCCTTGCACGAGCGGAGCAGGCGGCTGACGGTTGCGGCGGAAGGGTCGACCAGGTGCTCGCATCCGTCCAGCACCAGGAGGCTGCGCCGGCCGGCCAGGCCTTCCAACAACACTTCGATGACCGGGCGCTCTCGCTTCTCGATGATTCCGCATGCCGCGGCAATGGTCTGGTCCAGCAGGCCAGCATCCGTGAGGGCAGCGAGCTCGACGAGCCACACGCCATCGGGGTGGTGGCTGAGAACGTCGGTGGCCAGCCGCAGCGCGAGCCTGGTCTTGCCGGCGCCACCGGGTCCGGTCAGAGTGATGAGCCGGGACCGCCGGAGCAGCCGGCGCAGCTCGGCGAGCTGTGGCTCGCGGCCCACAAAGGAGCTGAGCTCGGCCGGGAGGTTGTTGGGCGTTGTCATCGCGGGTGGCGGGGCGATTATCTACCGCTTAACGCCGACATAGGTCACTGTGCGGCCGGAACGACTGATACTTCTCATCGTGCCCACGCCCGCGTCCGATGATGCCTTCGCCGAGGTCAAGGCCAAGGTCGACCTGGTCAAGGTCGTGCAGGAGTACGTCCGCCTGACGAAGCGCAACAAGGACTTCTGGGGCCTCTGCCCCTTCCACCAGGAGGACAGCCCAAGCTTCCACGTCAACCCCCAGAGGCAGTCCTGGTACTGCTTCGGCTGCGAGCGCAAGGGCGACGTCTTCACGTTCGTCGAGCTCATCGAGAAGACCGACAAGCGTGGCGCCCTCCAGCTCCTCGCGGAGCGCGCCGGGGTGGAGCTCAAGAAGCTGAGCCCGGAGCAGAAAGAGCGCACCGACCTGCGCCGCCGGCTGCTCACCATGCTCAAGCTCGCCGCCCAGTACTACGAGTACGTGCTGTGGTCCAACCCGGCGGGCGAACCAGGTCGCCGCCTCCTCGAATCGCGAAGGGTGGGCGAAGAGACGGCCAAGCGCTTCCAGCTCGGCTACGCCCCCGCCGGGCGCGGGTTTGCGGAGTACCTGCGGGCCAAGAAGCGCTCTCTGGCCGACGCGCAGGAGGCGGGCCTCATGCGGCGCGACGGCACCGACTTCTTCGCCGAGCGCCTCGTCATCCCCATTCGGGACGAGCGCGGCCAGCCGCTCGCCTTCACGGCAAGAACGGTGCGGGCGGACGAGCAGCGCAAGTACATCAACTCGCCCGAGACGCCGGCCTATGTGAAAGGACGGGTGATCTTCGGGCTCGACCTCGCCCGTGACGAGATCGCGCGGCGCGGCCACGCCGTCTTGATGGAAGGACAGTTCGACGTCATCACCGCGCACGGCGCCGGCATCACCAACTCGGTGGCCAGCTCGGGCACCGCCCTCACCGATGACCAGGTCCGCCTCCTCAAGCGCTTCACAGACGAGCTGCTGCTGGTGTTCGACGCCGATCGGGCCGGCCGCCAGGCGGCCCAGAAGGCGGTGCTGCTGGCCGCCGCACACCAGATGCGCACGCGGGTCGCTACGGTCGCCGACGCCAAAGATCCCGACGAGTTCCTGCGCGCGGCGGGAGCCGAGGCCGCCAAGCGATGGGAGGAGCTCGTCGCGAAGGCTCCATCCGGGTTCGAGTTCGGCATGGAGGATGCCGCGGCCGGGCTCAACCTCAGCAACCCCAACCACGTCGAGCTCGCGGCCAAGAGGCTGCGCGAGTGGATCACCCAGTTCCCGCCCGCCCTTCAGGAGGACTACCGCGAGAGGGCCAAGCGCTGGATGGGCGTCTCCGGGCACCTGCTCGCCGCCGAGCCGGACGAAAGACGCGTGGCGGGCAGACCGATCGCCCCTCGAGCGGGTAAGAACGGTTTGGAGAGCCCTTCGGGTGGGAAAAAGATGACCGTAGGCAGATATCTGCTGCAGCTGCTCGCGGTCCGGCCGGTGGCGTTCGATCGGGTGCGAACAAAGATCACGCCCGATGAGTTGGACGAAGAGGATCGCGGTATATACGTACGGATGTTGGAGACTTACGAGCGCGGCGGAGCGTCGGGGCTCGAGAAGGAATTGGCGGGCTACCCCGCAGAGGAACAGGACCTGGTCAGAAGGGCATGGGCGGCGCCGCCGCCCAACGTTGACGAAGAGGTGGCCGTGGAGCTGGCCGAGCGTATCCGGCTCGACCACATGAGAGGCCGCCACAGTGGGATAATCCGCGAGCTTTCCGAGGCCGAAAGAGGGCAGGACTCGGAGCGGGTGGCTCGACTCGAGGCAGAGGCCAGGGAGCTCGGACGCGCCATCGCGGATATGGAAAGGAGAGGGTGACGATCGCGCGCGTAGCCAAAGTTGTGACCAAGGGTGGGAACCGGGCCGGTAAGGCCGTCGAGAAGCCGGAGCACAAGTTCGAAGACGAGCTGATGGTCGTGGCCGAGCAGCTCATCGTCAAGGGCAAGGAGCAGGGCTACCTCACGCCCGACGACATCCTCCAGGGCTTTCCTGAGATCGACGCCGAGCCGGACCAGATCTTCCGCATCTTCGCCGCGTTCAAAGAGATCGGCATCGAGGTCACCGATGGCGAGAAGGATTTCGAAGAGGTCGAGCAGATCGACGACGAGATGCTCCTCGACATCGAGATGATGGACTCGGTCTCGCTGGACGACCCCGTTCGCATGTACCTCAAGGAGATCGGGCGCGTCAGCCTGCTCACCGCCAACGACGAGGTCGAGCTCGCGCAGGCCATCGAGGCCAAGCCGCTGCACGACGCCCTCAAGGCCTTGAACGTCATCGAGGAGATCGACAGCCGCCAGCGCTCCGTCGAGGAGATGCTCCCGGACGTCATCGAGCGCCTCGCCACAGTCAAGCGCAAGGGCCAGCAGGCGCACATCGCCCAGGAGCTGCTCGGGCTCAACGACCTCGCCAAGCTCCAGAACCTCCTCGACGCGGCGGCGGCCGAGCGCAAGCGCCAGGCCACCAACGGCGCGGCGCGGCCGCGCGTCCGCGCGGAGGCCCTCGAGTCGTACCGGATCGCCCGGTACCGGCTGACCGAGCGGTACGAGCGCGCCTATGAGGCCAAGCAGCGCCTGACCGAGGCCAACCTCCGGCTGGTCGTCTCGATCGCCAAGAAGTACATCGGCCGTGGCATGTCGTTCCTCGACCTGATCCAGGAAGGCAACATGGGCCTCATCCGGGCGGTCGAGAAGTTCGACTACCACAAGGGCTACAAGTTCTCGACCTACGCCACGTGGTGGATCCGTCAGGCCATCACGCGCGCCATCGCCGACCAGGCGCGGACGATCCGCATCCCGGTCCACATGGTGGAGACGATCAACAAGCTGGTCCGCGTCTCGCGCCGGCTGCTCCAGGAGCTGGGCCGCGAGCCGAGCGATGAGGAGATCGGCGAGGAGATGGGGATCACCCCGGAGAAGGTGCGCGAGATCGTCAAGGTCTCGCAGGACCCGGTCTCGCTCGAGACCCCGATCGGCGAGGAGGAGGATTCGCACCTCGGCGACTTCGTCGAGGACCGCGAGGCCGTCTCACCCTCCGATGCCGCCTCGCTGACCATGCTGCACTCGGAGGTGGAGGACGTCCTCGACACGCTCACGCCTCGTGAGCGGCGCGTGCTGCAGCTGCGCTTCGGCCTGATCGACGGCCACCAGCGCACGCTGGAAGAGGTGGGCAAGCGCTTCGGCGTGACCCGCGAGCGCATCCGCCAGATCGAGGCCAAGGCGCTGCGCAAGCTGCGCCACCCTTCGCGCTCGAAGAAGCTCCGCGACTACCTGGAGTAAACCCGCGCGGGGAACGCCTGGAGAACTCCGAAGGGTACCTAGGGCCGGCCGATCACGTGGGCGGTGCTCGCCGCGGTGGCCTGCGCGCCGCCCTGGTCGGAGATCGTAACTGTGACCCGGTAATCGCCGCGAACCGCATACGTGTGTTGGCCCACGACCGTGAAGCCGCCACCTGGGTTGGCGATGATCGTCCCGACGGTAGCGGGCGTCGAGTCTCCCCAATCGATCGTGGCGGTGAAATCCGATGCCATCCCCGCTGGATCGGCATCCATGAAAAGGGCGGCTGAAACGGAACCGCTCGGCACCCCGGCCACCAACGGCCGGCTCAGAGCGGAGGCGCCGGCGGTTGAAGCCACGACCAGCCCAGTCGCCGCGAGTGGGGCATCCGCAACAGTTGCGGTGGTGCCGACCCTGAACGTCAAGCCGTCCGAGGCATTGACTGTGACCTCGATCGGGAACGTGCCCTCCTCCGTGTAAACGTGGGACCCGTCGACGCTCAAGCCGTCAGCGGTCACCGCCAACACTGCCCGGCCGCTGGTGCCATCACCCCAGTCGATGCCCGCGCTGAAAGTCGGCGGAGCCTGGTTGGCGAAGTATTCGGCTGAGCCGGCGACGGTGGCCACGACCACCCGAAGCGAAGCGCCGAGCTCGAGCTCGCCAGCAGTAAACAGCGCCTCAGCCGTCGTAGGTGGACGTCCGAGCAAGGACTCGTATATCGGCGGCACAAGGTTGTCGTTGTATTCGCTGCCGAGGACGATTGGCTTGGCGACGTCGCCGGCGTCAAAAGCGACCAACACCTCTTCGCCTGCGGCCAGCTCGATGCTGGTGGGCAGCCGGCCCAGCAGATCCTCGTAAATCGCGGTCACGAGGGCGTCCGGGGTGGGGTGGAGCGAGGCGTAATCGGGCGAGTTGATGATTGCTACCTGGACGTCAGCCTCCGTGGCACCGCCCTGCATGAATTTGATGAACGCCGATGCTTCGGTGACAGTCGGCGGACGACCGAGCAAGGCAGCGAAAAATGATGAGATCTCGTCGGAGAGATACTCGGTGGCATTCACCACGGCGGTCGCCACCTGGGCCGGGGTGGCGCCCTTGGTCAGCAAAAGCGTCAGTGCCTGGACCTCGCTGCAGCTCGGAGCTCGCTTGAGGAGGTCCAGGACCACCTGGGCGGAGAAGAGCTGGTTTTGGGTAGCGGTGCCAAAGGTTGCCAGAGTGCCCGACGCGGGCGCGCCCTCGGTGGCGCCGAGCGGCGTGCCGGCCGGTTGGGCAAGGCACGGAGCCACCGCGGATTCAGCCGTGGCGCTTGCGGCGAGCACTGGCAACATCGGTGCGGCCAAAGCAACTGCGCCAAGGGCCCCCAACAGCGCCATTCGCCACGTGCGCCCCCCGTCCATCTGCGTCAGGATGAGCCCTCCCACGGCGCTGGTCAACGGACTTGTTTCCAGAGCCGGTGGGTCGGACGTAGAGTGGAGCCGCTGATGCCGGTAATCACGGTCGGGAGGCAGATCGGCGCCGGGGGCAGGACGGTCGGCCACATGCTTGCCACCAGCCTGAAGGCCGACTTCCTCGATTCCCAGCTGATCGACGAGGTCGCCCATCGGCTCGAATTGCCGCGGGAAGAGGTGGAAGCGGAGGACGAGCAGCCCAACTCCCTCCTGAGCCGCCTTCTGCTGGCTCTCGGAGCAGCCAACACCGAGCCGATGATCCCGCCTGAGACCGGCTCGGCCTGGACGCCGCCCAACGCGGACCCGGTCTTCGACACCCGGCGCGCCGTCCTCCAGCTGACCCAGCACGTGATCAAGGAGGCTGCCCGCGGCGACAACGTCGTCATCGTCGGACGCGGCGGCGCCTACATCCTGCAAGACCACCCGGGCGCGCTCCACGTCTTCCTGCGCGCCGATCCGGCGGTCCGGGTGAAGACGATCATGGAGCGCGAGAAGAAGACCGAAGACGAGGCGCGCCGGCGCCTGAAGCAGGCGGACGAGAACTGGACAGCCTACATAAAGCAGGTTTACGGGCACGATCGGAGCCTGGCCTCGCACTACGACCTGGTTCTCGACACCGGGCGGCTTGGCTACGAGGCCACCGTCGCCGCCATCCTGGCGGCCCTTCCCGGCCGCTCGAGTCGCTAACCTAGCCGGGTGACCCTCCCCCTCGGCTCGCGCACGTCCGGTGTCGACGGCTCCAGCGAAGGCGGCCGGATCAACACGATCAGCTTTCCCGGCGCGCTGGTCCTCTACGGCGTCGCTTTCGTCCAAACGCTCCAGCGCCAGAACCCCAAGAGCAAGCTGTCGGTGGCGCCGGTCCAGGTGGACGGAGTTTGGTGCCTGGAGATCACCTATACGGGCGAACCGCCCGCGGGCGTCCCGGAGCGGTGGCACGGCCACAGGGTGGTGGTCAAGAGCGCCGAGGCGCCGCCAGGTGCCTGACAACGGCGCGTTCACGCCCCAGAGCAAGATCCGAGACGTCCTGGCCAGGCTCGCAGGCCGAGGCCGAGAGCTGCTTTTCGAGCACGGCTACGACGTCGGCGAGGGCTTTGTCGACGTCCTTTCCCAGTACCAGACGCTTCAGCATGCCGCCGAGACCGAGCGGCTGAGAGACCTCGACGGCCTGCTCGCGGAGTTGAACTCCACCCGGTAGGTGACGCTTTTCATGCATTTGTGCGATCCAAATCGGGGGCGGCGGTGTACCATCGCAAACTAAATCAGGCTCTGGTTCGTTATAGAAGTCGAGGAACACGTCATTGCAAAGGTCAAAGCTGGAACCAGACAAGGGCAAATGTGCCTGTGGGCGTCCCTCGAAAGACGCCGAAGTCTACATCTACCGCTCGCGCACTGATCGCTACCTGTTCCACCGCTGTGAATGCGGCGCGGAGTGGACCGAGCACCAGACCGACATCGACCCCACCGATCCCGTGAGCTCCGACGAGGTGATCGAGGTGCACAAGCGCCTCGCCAAGTTCGAGGGCTCGATCGCAGAGCTCTTGGAGCGCCACCCGGCCTAGCCCAAACGGCACTTGTCCGCAGGTCGTCCACGGACGCTGATCGGCATCGCGAACAGCGCGCCCGCGAGCTCGCCTGAAACCCCTTCCGCCGCCGACGTGACGAACAGCAGAGGCTCATCGTGGCCGTACAGGCAGACGCTCGAAGCCTGCGCCGTAGGCACGCTGATCGTCTCCGCCAGAGCGCCGTCCGGCCGGTACCTCCTCACCTCGCCTGCGCCCCACACGGCGACCCACAGGTGGTCCTCCTGGTCGACGGCCATGCCGTCAGGGTTCTCCCGGCCGGCTTCCAGCTGGGCGAAAAGGGTTCGCTCGCTGAGCTCGCCTGATTCCGGGTCGACCCGGAAGCGCTCGATCCGCGCTCGCGCCGAGTCGGTGAAATACATCGTCGTGCCGGTCGCGTCGAAGGCCGGGCCGTTGGAGATGGTGATGCCGTCGAGCACCCGCGTCACGGTCCCGTCGCGATCGACGCGGTATAGCGAGCCCGCGTCCGGGGTGAAGTCCTGGGCCATGCTGCCGGCCCAGAAGCGCCCAGCCGGGTCTGAGCAGGCGTCGTTCATCCGCATCCTCACCGGCTTGCCGTCCTCAGGCCGATCCAGCCATTCGAGCCGGCCGCCGGCGCGGATCAGCGCGACCCCGGTGCCGCAGGCGGCGATCCATTCGTCTTCCGCGCCCGCGAGCGGTGCGACCGCGCCGAGGGTTACGCCGAGCTTCGCCAGCTCATGCAGCGCCCCGGGCCTGGAAGGTTGGGCTTCGAGCAGGCGCCCGGTGGGGATGTCGACGAGCACGACACGATCGGCGACCCAGCGCGCGCCCTCGCCGAGCTCGAGGCGGTCCGGCCCGACTGGGATCAGTCGGGGGCCGTCGACAGGAGTCCCCAACGCTCGAGACGCTCGCGCAGGCGTGCCTCGGCCATATCGTCGAGCGGTGCGGTGGGCGGCGCCGGCCACGGCTCGCATATGCCCTTCAGGTGCAGCGCGGACTTGATCGCGGCCGGAAAGACCCCGCCCCGAAACGCCATCACCACCTCGATCAATGCATCCTGGTCCGCGCGCGCCGTCTTCCAGTCGCCACGCCGGACGTCCTCGTAGACCCGAACCACCCAGCTCGGCGCCACGTTCGCGGCGCCGCAGATGGTGCCGGCGCCGCCCATCGCCAGGGAGGCTAGGAGCATGGTGTCGCTGCCGGTGAAGATTCGGAAGCGCTCGAGCTTGCGGGTCGCCACGCACACGTTCTCGAAATACTCGAAGTCGCGACTCGAGTCCTTGATGCCCGCGATCGTGCCCTCCTCGGCAAGCGCGGCCACCGTCGCCGGCTCGGTGAAGACCTTGGTGAACTGGGGGATGTTGTACAGCAGGATCGGGATCTTGCTCTCGGCGGCGAGGCGTCGGTAGAACGCGAGCACCGTGGCCTGGTCGGTCGGGTAATAGAACGGAGGCGTCACCAGCGCTGCCTGGGCGCCCAGCCGAGCTGCCGCGGCGACCTCGGAACGCGCCGCCTCGAGGTGGGGCTGGCCCACGCCACAGATCACCGGCACGCGCCCCGCGGCCACATCGACGACGCAGCCCAGCACCTGCCATCGCGTCCGCTCGCCGAGCGAGGCGCCTTCGCCGGTCGAGCCCAGCGTGAGCAGCCCGTGCACGCCGCCCGAGATGACGTGCTCGACGAGCCTCTTGATGCCGGTCTCGTCCGCGCTCCCGTCGCGATGCAGCGGCGTCACGAGAGCCGGCAGGACGCCTGACAGCTCTCCGAGGGCGACCACGGTCATAGGCTACTCTGGCCCGGATGATCTACCGGCGGAGCGGGCGCAGCGGGCTGCTGCTTCCAGTTCTCTCAGTCGGCCTCTGGCAGCGCTTCGGCGGCGACGCCCCTTCGAATGAGAACCGCGCGATAATCCGCCGCGCTTTCGAGCTCGGGGTCACGCACTTCGACCTGGCCAACAACTACGGGCCGCCGTACGGGTCGGCCGAGTTGAACTTCGGCAAGATGCTCAAGACCGACCTCGCAGGCCATCGCGACGAGCTCGTCATCTCGACCAAGGCCGGCTGGGACATGTGGCCGGGGCCTTACGGCGATTTCGGCTCGCGGAAATACCTGCTCGCCAGCCTCGATCAAAGCCTGGCCCGCATGGGGCTCGAGTACGTCGACGTCTTCTACCACCATCGGCCCGATCCCGAGACCCCGCTCGAAGAGACCATGGGCGCGCTCGCGACCGCGGTGCACCAGGGCAAGGCGCTGTATGTCGGTATCTCGCAGTACCAGCCGGATCGCACGCGCGAGGCCGCGGCGATCCTCGCGGGAATGGGCGTCCGGCTGCTCATCCATCAGCCTGTGTACTCGATGCTCAACCGCTGGGTGGAGCCCGAGCTCCTGGACGCGCTCGATGAGCTGGGCGTGGGCTGCATCGCGTTCTCGCCGCTCTCCCAAGGCATGCTGACGGACCGCTACCTACAAGGCGTGCCCGCCGGCTCGCGCGCGACTCAGGGCTTGTCGCTGACCGCCGAGACTGTGGGCCGGAACAGGGAGCGCATCCGGGCGCTGAATGAGATCGCGACGCGTCGCGGCCAGAAGCTGTCCCAGATGGCGCTCGCCTGGGTGCTGCGCGACCCGCGCGTGACCTCGGCGATTGTCGGCGTGAGCAGCGTGAAGCAGCTCGAGGAGAACCTGGGCGCGATGGACAACATGACGTTCACGCCCGAAGAGCTGGCGGACATCGACCGGATCACTACGTAGGCTTTCGAGACAGGACGAGGATGTAGGGCGAGCTCAGCTTTACGTGCCCGTCCGTCGATTCGTTCAATTCATCGATCAACAGCTTCTTCGCGTCGAGCACCTTCTGATACGCCTCAGGCGGCATCATGGCCTTCATCGCGGCTTGAGGCGCGTTGGTCGCCTGCCAGAAATCGACGAACGCATCGACGGATTCAGACTCGAAGAACAGCGAACGATGGATGACCTCGATCGACTCGGCATGATCGCCCAGGCGCCTCCGCACCTCCTGCTCATCGCCCCATAGAAACGGCCATGGCAGGTCGAAGTCCGCGCGGGCTGAGAACGAGCTCAGCAGCTCGGAGATCTTGCCCAGGTACCCGCCAGGGCTGTAGTTGGCCATCGCCACTAGGCCGCCGGGCTTCGCCACCCGAAACATCTCCGCGGCCACCAGCGCCGGCTGCGGCGCGAACATCGCCCCGAACACCGACGCGACCATGTCGTAACTCGCCTCCGCGAACGGCAGCTTTTCCGCGTCCGCCTCGGACCATTCGATGCTCAAACCGGCGGCCGCGCTGCGGGCACGGCCGAGCTCCACCATCTTCGGGGTGATGTCGGTGGCCGTGACCCGGGCGCCACGGCGCGCGGCCGTGAGGGCGAAGTTGCCGTTGCCCGCGGCCACATCCAGCACGGTTGTGCCAGGGCCGATGGCGCACGCAGCGGCCAGCGCCTCGGCATGCGGTTCGAGCAGCTCGGCGACTCTGGGGTAGTCTCCAAGCGACCACATCCACCGCTGCCCCTCCTTCAGCCGGTCGATCAATCCTGATTCAGCCGGTCGATCAGCTGTCGCAGGCGCCCGAAATGGCTGCGGTCGAAGTCGAGCCGCAGCCGCGGCAGGTCCGGCAGTCGCCGTCCTGACGTTCGCCGCTCGAGGCGGTGACGCGCTCGATCGGGGCGCGCAGGATGTCGGCGAACTCCTGGTTGAGCTGCGTGACCTTCTCGTCCGGCACGACGCTGTTCAATCTCAGGATCAACTTGCCGTCGACGTATCGCTGCGAGTGGTAGACCCGGTAGAAGCGCTGGATGTGGGCGACGGCGTCGTCCAGCGATTCGGTCAGGTGATACAAGCCAAGGTCCTCGCGGTCGATGTACCCGTGCACCAGCAGCGTCTCCTTCAACATCTTGTCGATCTCCGACCAGTAATCGCTTCCTTCCGCCTCGACCATCACGATCGGGTGGAGGTCGCTCTTGCCGGTCTGGCTGAGGGTCAGGAGCTCGAACAGCTCGTCCATCGTGCCGAAGCCGCCTGGAAACAGCACGAACGCCTCTGCCTCCTTCATGAACATGAGCTTCCGCGTGAAGAAGTACTTGAAGTTGATGAGCTTGGGGTCGGAGGCGATGAACGGGTTGGGCTTGGCCTCGAAAGGAAGCACGATGTTGACGCCGAATGAGCTCTCCTGGCCCGCGCCCTCGTTGGCTGCGCTCATGATCCCGGGCCCTGCACCCGTCACGACCATCCAGCCGATTGCGGCCATGCGCCGTCCGAACTCTCTGGCCAGGAGGTAGTTGGGATCTTCTCCCGGCGTCCGCGCCGAGCCGAAGACGCTCACCTTCTTGCGGTCTCGATATTTGGAAAAGACGTTGAACGCGTAACGCATCTCCTTGACCGAGGCGTTGATGAGCTTGCGGTCGAGCCGGCTGAGGGGCTCCTCGGCCATTCGAATCGCGGTGACCAGCAGCTCGTAAGTCGAGCGGGCGTCGACCGGGGTGAGATCCAGCTCCTCGACGAGCGCGGTCAGCCTGCGATCGAGCTCGGCATCGCCGGTCGAATACTGCCGCCGGGTCCCGGTTCGGGAACGCGGCCGGACGGTTCGTTCTTTTGCCATGATTCACCTCCCCCCATGCCAATACGGTACCTAGGGCTCGACGGCGACGACACGCTGTGGCACAACGAAACACGCTTCCAGCTCACCCAGACCGCCCTCCGCGATCTCCTGCGCCGACACGTCCCCGACGCGGATGTCGACAGCCACCTGGCCGAGGTCGAGATGCGCAACCTCCGCCTCTACGGCTATGGGGTCAAGGCCTTCACCCTCTCGATGATCGAAACCGCGATCCAGGTCACCGACCGGCGCATCCCCACTGCCGACCTGGAGGTCATCCTCGGCTGGGGCCAGAAGATGCTGGGTGAGCCGACTGAGCTCCTGGATGGGGTGGAGGCGGCGCTGCTTGACCTGAGCCGTCGCTACGAGCTCCTCCTGATCACCAAGGGCGACCTGTTCGACCAGGAGAGCAAGCTGGCGAGATCAGGTCTGGCTGAAATGTTTACCGGAGTCGAGATCCTGAGCGAGAAGAACGTCGATGCCTACCGCTCAGTGCTGCGCCGCCGGCATATCGAGCCCGCCCATTTCCTCATGGTCGGCAACTCACTCCGATCCGACATTGCACCGGTGATCGCGCTCGGCGCCCGTGGGGTGCACATCCCTTACCCGCTCACCTGGCACCACGAGCAGGTGCCCGAGGACTCTATGCCGCGAGAGGGATGGCATCGCCTGGAGAACATAGGCGAGCTCGGTGCGCTGCTCGACTCGCTCGACGCCTAGTCGGGCCAGCGCGGTCGGGGCTCGAATCCGGTCTGGGGCGGAATGGTGCACACGCGACCGTCATCGGTGCGCACGATCTGCCATTCGCCCTCGTGCACCATCCAGTGATGGCGATAGCAGAGAAGCGTCAGGTTCGGCAGGTCGCCGGGGCCGCCATGTTTCCAATGCACCAGGTGATGGCCTTCGGTCATGCTCACCGGCCGGTCGCAGCCCGGCCAGGTACAGCCGCCGTCCCGAACCCTGAGCGCCTTGCGCTGGGGTCCGGAGATCGTCCGCTTGGCTCGCCCGACGTCGATCACGCTCGAGTCCGAGCCGAGGAGGATTCGCGTCACCGAGCAATCGCACGCCAATCTCTCCACAGCCTTGGCCGAGATCGGAAGTGAGAACTCCATGTCCGCGCCCGGCGCGCCATAGAGTCCGAGCAGAGTCTCGAGAGAGGTCGTGACCTGCAGGTGCGCTCGCTGCGGGACCAGCCCGTTGTCGAGCGTCCGCATCGAAAGGTCGATGAGCGCGTCCGCCATGCGACGGTCGAGATCGCGATCGTCGTCCTTGCCAGCGCGCTTCGCCAGGGGTTCCAACGCGGTGCGCACCGCGGCGCCACCTACCTTGTCGAGGATGCCGCTTATAAAGACCATGCCGTCGTCGTTGTTGGTGATTGAGAGGCTCCTCGCCTCCACGCCTTGAGCTTCCTTGGCGGCGCAGTCCTCGGGGTCGGCCGCGTGGCAGGCGTGGTAGCAATCCTCGCGAAAGTGAGCGATGCCTACCTTGCGCGCGCGCTGCAGCAGCTTGGTCTCGTCGAGGCGATCGCCAACCGAAGCTGAGGCGCGTGCAATGAGCGCGAAATGGGCAAAGCCGATCTCGCCCATGCCCAGCGCCGCTCGGCTTTCTCCCAGACGTTCGAGCTGCCGGCCGGCGTAGATGCGATCCCAGGCTGCGCCACCGGACAGGTGGCAGTTGGCCTTGATCCACGAGGCCGGGCTGACGAAGCCCTGCTCGTCGTATTCGTCGGTCTCGGCGAAGTCACCCGCCACGCGCGAGAACTCCACCTCGAGCAGGTCGATGCTGTTGCGAAGGCGAATCAGCCTTTCGGCGAGATCAGCTCCGCTTGCATCACCCCCACACCCCACTGTCATGAAAGAAGTATACGAACATTTGTTTGGACAGTCAAGAAAGCCAGGAAATTAACTTAAGCCGATGATTCCCACGAGGCCTGTTGTCTCCCTGTCCTACGCCGCCCCGGTTCGCTGCGCCGTGCCGCCGCCGGTCATCAGCAGCCCCAGCCGAGCCTCGTCGGTGTCGGCCGGCTCGAAGCTCACGATGCGGCCCTCGTACATCACGGCGATGCGGTCCGAGAGCGAACGCACCTCATCGAGCTCCGCCGACACCAGAAGAATCGCTGCCCCCTCATCCCGCTCCTTGACCAACCGCCGGTGAATGAACTCGATGGCGCCGATGTCTACGCCGCGCGTGGGCTGGGCGGCGAGCAGGACCTTGGGGTTGCTGCCCATCTCCCGGGCGACGATGATCTTCTGCTGGTTCCCGCCCGACAGCGCCCGCGCCGGCGTCTCGATGCTCGGGGTGCGGATGTCGAACTCCTTCACCAGGCGCGTCGCCCAGTTCTTGATCGCGTCGAGGCGCAAAAGCAGGCCGTGCCACGAGAACAAAGGCGCCGTCTCACGTCCGAGGATGAGGTTGTCGGCGATCGAATAGTTCAACACCAGGCCCACACCACGGCGGTCCTCAGGGATGTGCCCGACCCCGGCCTCGCGCTCCTCGCGCGCGTCGGCGGTGGTCACGTCAACGTCGCCAAGGAGAATCTTGCCGCCGGTTGGACGCCGTGTGCCGGCCAGCACCTCCACCAGCTCGCTCTGCCCGTTGCCCTCCACGCCCGCGATGCCGAGGATCTCGCCCTGGCGGAGCTCGAACGAGATGCCGCGTAGCGCGGGGACGCCGCGATCGGAGTTGGCCGTCAGGTTCTCGACGCGAAACGTCACCGCCCCCGGCTTGGCCGGCTTCTTGTCCACGCGCAGCAGCACCTCGCGGCCGACCATCATGGTCGCGATCTCCTGCTCGCTGGTCTCCTTCGTGAGCAGGTGGCCGACCACCCTCCCACGACGCATCACGGTGATTCGGTCGGAGATCTCGAGGACCTCCTTGAGCTTGTGGCTGATGAAGACGATGGTCTTGCCGTCCTTGATCAGGTCGCGAAGGACGCCGAAGAGCTCCACAGTCTCCTGAGGCGTGAGCACGCCGGTCGGCTCGTCCAGGACCAGGATGCTCGCGCCGCGATAGAGGACCTTGACGATCTCGGCACGCTGCTGCAGGCCGACAGGCAGCACGCCCGTCAGCGCATCCGGATCGAGCGCGAGGCCGTACTTGCGCGTCAGGTCCTCGATGTCCTTGCGCGCACTGTTGTAGTCGTAGAAGCCGGGCCCGACCACCGGCTCGCGGCCCAGCATGATGTTCTCGCCCACGGTGAAGACCGGGATGAGCATGAAGTGCTGGTGCACCATGCCGATCCCGAGGGCGATGGCATCTCGCGGGCCGCTGATGCGAGCGGGTTTGCCGTTCACCATGATCTCGCCCGAGTCGGCGCGTACGAGGCCGTAGAGGATGTTCATCAGCGTCGACTTGCCCGCGCCGTTCTCGCCGACCAGGGCGTGGATCTCGCCCGCGCGCACCGTCAGGTCGACGTGGTCGTTGGCGACCACGCCCGGCCAGGCCTTGGTGATCCCCCGCATGTCGATCGCGAGCTTCTCCGAAGGCTGCTCGCTCATTCGTTCTCCGGCGCGTAGGGAATGCCGTCGGCCGCCGGCGGGATGCTCCGGCCCACGACGCCTGCCAGCACGATCAGCGTGAGGATGTACGGCAGCATGCTCAGCAGGTACTGCGACACGTGGATGACCGAGTTCGCGTCGTAGATCGCCTGGCCGAGGCCGAAGATCAGACACGCGATGAAGGCGCCTATAGGCGTCCATTTGCCGAAGATCATCGCCGCCAGCGCGATGTAGCCTCGGCCGTCGGTCATATTCGGCACGAAGGTGTTCGATATGCCGATGGCAAGGAAAGCGCCGGCGAGGCCTGAGAGCAGACCGCTGGTTATCACCGCCCCGTAGCGAATCGCATACACGTTGATACCGGCGGTGTCGGCGGCTTGCGGATGCTCGCCGACGGATCGGATCCGCAGCCCCAGCCGTGTTCGGAAAAGCGTGAGCTGCACCAACACGAGCAGCACCAGGGCCGCGTAGACGACAACGTTCTGCTGGAAGAGGACACGACCCAGGAAGGGGATCTGGTCGAGAAGCGGAATGTTGATATATGGCAGCAGCTCGGACTGGCCGACGTGGCCGACGTCCTGCAGCCCGTAGATGCGCTGGACCAGAAACAGCGTCAGCCCCGCGGCGAAGATGTTGATGGCGATCCCGCTCACGATCTGGTCTGCGCGGAAGCGAATCGACACAACCGCGTGGATCAGCGCCATGAGCCCGCCCGCCACGATGCCGACGAGCGCCGCGAGCCACGGGTTGTGCAAGGCGAGGTCGGCAACGACCGCGAAGAAGGCGCCGGTCAGCATCATGCCTTCCATCGCGATGTTGACGACCCCGCTCCGCTCCGAGATCACGCCACCAAGGGCCGGCAGAAGCAGCAGCGCGGCGGCCTCCAGGGTCGCACGCCACAGGTCGGCCGTGAGAAGCACATGTCCGATGTCGGCGAGAAAGCTCACGTGGTCTCGCCTGGCGGCGCCTTCGCCGCCTCCGTCATGAGCGCCGCCGCGGGTGCCGTGGGCGCGGGCGCTGATGGCCTCCGGCCGAAGGCCGGCAGGCGCAGCAGGCGCAGGAAGTTGGCGGCGATGCTGAACAGGATCAGCGCCTGCAGGATCTGCACGAGGCTGCTGGAGATGCCCGCATCGGCCTGCATCACCGACCCGCCCGCGTGAAGAGCGCCGAACAGGATGGAGGCGAACAGGATGCCCACCGCGCTGCCCAGGCCCAGCAGCGCCACCGCGATGGCGTCGAAGCCCGTCGTGTCGTTGAAGTACTTGTCGGTGAGGTTGTGGTCGACGCCGGCGATCTGGATCGCTCCCGCGAGCCCTGAGAATGCCCCGGCGATGAGCATCGTGACGATGATGGTGCGCGCCACGCTGATCCCGCCGTAGCGGGCGGCGCGCTGGCTCTGTCCGACGGCCCGGATCTCATAGCCAAGCGAAGTCCGCCACAGGAGGATGGCGAAGATCACGAGCGCGGCGAGGCCGATCAGCAACCCCGTATGGACCCGATACACGCCCGCCGGCAGGCCGAAGATGATGAGTCCGGGGTCGTTGGGCATGAACAGCGGGAGGCGGGCTCCGGCTCCGATCGGCGAGGAAGCTGAGAAACCGTTGGCCGCCTGCAGTGGACCTCCGACGATGAGATAGCGCACGAGCCACTGCGCGACGTAGTTCAGCATGATCGTGGTCACCACCTCGTGCGCGCCGATCGTGGCTTTGAGCACACCCGGGACGCCGGCCCAGATCGCTCCGGCCAGCGTCCCGCCGAGCAGGACCATCGGCAGAAGGATCGGCGCCGGCAGGCCGCTGAACTTGATGCCGATCACGGTGCACGCGACTGAGCCCGCGAGCAGCTGCCCCTCGGCGCCGATGTTGAACAGGCCGGCCCGGAACGGGAGCGCGACCGCGACGCCGGTCATGAGCAGCGGGGTGAAGAACACGATGGTCGTCGAGATCTGAAGCGCGGAGTTTTCGCCGTTCGCGCAGCCGATTCCGAGCCCGCCGCACATCAGACCCTGGTAAGCGGCGAAGGGGTTCCCGCCGGTGATCGCGACGATCAGACCGCCGACCACGAAGGCGAACACGACCGAGCCGAGCGGCACCGCGAATCCGCCCGCAACCCGCCGAAACGCGTTCGCGAAGCGCGGTCCCGGTCCTCTGCCCACGGCCGCGGAAGATGCTGCCACTGGGCTTACCGGATCAGGCGGCCGCCGCCAAAGAAGGCGGGCGCAGATATTGCGCCCGCCTCACGTTCAACTCGCTACGCGGGAATGTCAGCGGGCGGCGTCAGGGTGCCCGCCTTGATCTTGGCCTTGAGGTCATCCAGCGCAGTCTGGATATCCGCCGGCACCGAGAAGTTGTCGATTGCGTACCCGGCGCCGTCGTTCGCAATGCTGAACGTCAACGCTCCACCCTGGAACTGCCCGTTGACGACGTTCTTGATCGCCGTGTAGGTGGCGACGTCCACCTTCTTGAGGGCGCTCGCGATGACCGACGGGTCGGCGTCCTTCTGGTCCGCGTCGACGCCGATGCTGTAAACGCCCGCCTGGCCTGCCGCCTGCAGCACGCCGAGGCCGCATCCGCCCGCGACCTGGAACAGGATGTCGGCCTTGGACGAGATCTGGTTGGCGGCGACGTTTTTGCACTTGGCCGGGTCGGTGAAGTCGTTGGAGTAACCGACCAGGACCTTGATCCCCGGATCCTCCATCTGCGCCGCCCACTTGTAGCCTGCGATGTAGTGGTTCACGGGCGGGATGCTGATCCCGCCGACCGCGCTGATGACGTGGGCGGGTTTCTTCGACTTGCCCTGCTTCTCGAGAAGCCCGGCGAGCGCGCCCACCATCGCGCCGGCGTCCTGCTCCTTGAAGAAAAGGGACTGGACGTTCGGGTGCTTGAGATCGTTGAAGTTGGCGTCGGTGCCGGCGCCGTCGATGATCGCGAAGTGCACGTTGGGGAACAGCCCCGAGACGGTGCCGACGGCCGTCTGCATGAGGAACCCGACGCCGATCACGAGGTCGTAGTTCTTGGAGGCGAAGTTGGTCAGGTTGGGAACGTAGTCGTCGCCGCTCTTCGACTCGACGACATCGCCCTGGATCTTGAAGTCTGTCTTGGCCTTCTCGAGGCCGACGTCCGCCAGGTGGTTGAAGCTCTTGTCGTTGAGGCCCCCGATGTCGGTGACCAGGCCGATCTTGAAGGTCTTGGTGGTGCCGCCCCCCGAAGAGCTGCCGCAGGCCGCCAGCAGCATCAACGCCACACCGGCGACGCCAAGAAACTTAAGCCGCGAATGCCCCATTTTCCACCCCTTCACTGAACAGAAACCCTTACCCCAAGAGCGCCGCTCCCGGATCGCGCGATTGTAGCCCACAGCCGGTTTGTCTGTAAGTTAGGCAGCGTGCAGGCGCTCGAGGTCATCGGCCGCAAGCGGGATGGCCAGGAGCACCCCCCGGAAGAGATCGAATTCCTGCTCTCCGGCTACCTGAAGGGCGACATTCCCGACTACCAGATGGCGGCCTGGCTCATGGCCGTCTGCATCCGGGGCATGACCCGGGCCGAGACGCTGGCTCTGACGCAGGCCATGGTCAGGAGTGGGGAGGTGCTGGACCTGAGCGGGATCGCCGGCACCAAGGTCGACAAGCACTCCACCGGCGGCGTGGGCGACAAGGTGACGCTCATCGGCCCGCCCCTGGCGGCTGCCTGCGGCGTCAAGGTGCCCAAGCTCAGCGGCCGCGCGCTGGCGCACACAGGTGGGACGCTTGACAAGCTGGAGTCGGTGCCCGGCCTCACGGTCGACCTCGATCCGGACCGCTTCATCCGCCAGGTGCGCGAGGTTGGGATAGCGGTCGCCGCGCAGTCGCCGAGGATGGTCCCCGCCGACAAGGCCCTGTACGCCCTGCGCGACGTGACCGCGACCGTGCCTTCGGTGCCCCTGATCGCCTCCAGCGTCATGTCCAAGAAGATCGCGGCCGGAGCCGATGCCATCGTCCTCGACGTCAAGTTCGGTCGAGGCGCCTTCATGCCGGACGTGGCGGCCGCCGAGGAGCTGGCCACCGAGATGGTGCTGCTTGGCGAGGGGGCCGGCCGCCGCACGGTGGCGCTGGTCACGGCGATGGACAACCCGCTGGGGCGCTCCGTCGGCAACGCTCTCGAGGTGCAGGAGGCGCTGGACGCGCTCGCCGGCAAGGGCGATGAAGAGCTGCTCCAGGTCTCGCTCGTGGTCGCCCGGGAGATGTGCTGGCTGGCGGAAGTCGCCGAGGACCCCGGCGATGCCCTCCAATCCGGCTCGGGCCGCGAGACATTCCTGCGCATGCTCGCCGCGCAGGGCGGCAGGCTGGAGGAGGGCCTGCCGGTGGCGCCGGTGCTGCAATCGGTGCCTGCGCTTGCCGGTGGTTACGTCAAGTCGATCGACGCCCTCGAGGTGGGGTTGGCGGGGCTCGAGCTCGGGGTCGGGCGTGCGAAGAAGGAGGACAGGGTCGATCCCGCCGCCGGCATCGTGATCGAGGCGCCGGTCGGCGCCCGTGTACGGCCTGGCGACCCGCTCGCCGTCGTCCATGCGCGGTCCAAAGAGCTCGCGCAGAAGGTAGCGCCTCGGCTCCAAGGGGCCTGGCGGCTCAGCGACCACGAGGTCGCGCGGCCGCCCCACGTGCTTGCCCGGGTGGACAAGGACGGGGTTACCCGGGCCGATTAGTATTTCGCTCCGGTGGCGGTGACCGGCGAGAAGAAGTACCACATCGGCCTGGCGAAGGGCGAGGTCGGTGAGTACGTGTTGGTGCCGGGAGACCCAGGCCGTACGCCGGCGATAGCAAAGTACCTCGACGACGCGCGCGAGGTCGCATTCAACCGGGAGTACCGCACCTTCACCGGCAGCCTGCTCGGGGTCCCGGTCTCGACGATCTCATCCGGCATGGGTGGCCCATCTGTCGCGATCGCGGTCGAGGAGCTGGGCGAGCTCGGCGTGCATACGTTCCTGCGCGTGGGCACGTGCGGGGCCGCTCAGCCCGAGATCAAGATGGGCGACCTCGTCATCGGCATCGGGTCCGTGCGCAGCGAGGGGACGCCCAACGGCTACGTCCCGCTCGAGTACCCCGCGATCGCCTCGCTCGACGTCGTCAACGCGCTGGTCGAGGCGTCGAGGGCGGCAAGCGCGCCTTATCACGTCGGCGTCATCCGTTCGGTCGACGCGCTCTACTCGGACCTCGTGCCCGAGCGGATGCCGCGGCCGAAGCAGCTTCGGGACGACCTGGAGATGTGGTCGCGCGCGGGGGTGCTGAGCAACGACATGGAGTCGTCCACCCTCTTCATCGTCGCGCGCATCCGCAAGCTGCGCGCCGGCACGATCAACCTCTGTGTCGATGAGCTGGGCGCGGGCGAGATCCACCACCTGGACCCGAAGTACATGGACCGCATGCTGCGCGTCGCCGTCGATGCTGTCAGGCGGCTGATCGAGGCCGACCGTGCCGCTCAAGGTCAGTAAGCACCCGCTGGTCGCGGACAGCCTCGCTGGCCTGCGCGACAGCGCGACCCCGCCCGAGGAGTTCCGGGTGCTTGCCCTCAAGCTGATCACGCTCCTTCTGTACGAGGCGACGGCGGACCTCCCGGTGCGGCACTGGACTGTGCGCACGCCGCTGGCGGAGGCGCCCGCAACATCGGTCGAGCGCGAGGTCGTCGCGATCCCTGTGCTGCGCGCCGGGCTTGGCTTGCTGGCGCCGGTCCTCGAGCTGCTGCCGCATGTCAGCGTTGGGTACATCGGCCTCGAGCGCGACGAGGAGACGGCCGTGGCGCGCATCTACTACAACAAGCTGCCGAAGCTCGCCGGCAAGGTGCCGCTGCTGCTGGACCCGATGCTTGCCACCGGCGGCTCGGCGGCGCAGGCTCTGGATTTGATCAAGGAAGCGGGCGGGCGCGACACGCGCATGGTTTGCATCGTCGCCGCGCCCGAAGGGGTCAAGGTCCTGGAGGAACGGCACCCGGAGGTCGTCGTCTACACGGCGGCGTTGGATGAGCGGCTCAACGAAAAGGCGTACATCGTCCCAGGGTTGGGAGACTTCGGGGACCGTCTCTTCGGCACGGGCTGAAGTATTGGAGCGACGCGAGGCGGTCGGCGTCGGAGTACGCCTGGAGCTGGTCACGGTCGCGTGGATGGCGGCCGAAGCGGCGCTCGCGATGGGTGCGGGAATCGCGGCCCGCAGCGTGCTGCTCACAGCCTTCGGCCTCGACAGCGTGATCGAGCTCATCAGCGGCGGAACGCTCCTGTGGCGGCTGTCGTCAGAGGCCCGTGGAGCGAGCTCAGAGCGAATGGAAATCGTCGAGCGCCGCGCGATTCGGATCTCGGCCGTGCTCCTGGCGCTGCTCTGCGCCTACCTGGTGCTGGTCGGGCTGGCCGGCCTGGTGGCGAGGCTGCGGCCGGAAGGATCGGCTCTCGGGGTTGGCGTGGCGGCGGCCGCAGTGGTGGTCATGCCCCTGCTGGCGTGGCGCAAACGCCGCGCCAACGCGATCATCCAGAGTCCCGCGCTGCGAGCCGACATCGCCGAGACCATCACCTGCGCCTACATGGCCGCGGCGACGCTGGCCGGCGCCGGCCTCAACCTGGTCGCGGGCTGGTGGTGGGCGGAGTATGCGGCGGCCCTGGTGCTGCTGGCCTTCATCGCGCTGGAGACCAGAGAAGCCGTCGAAGCTGCTCGCGCGTAGTTTTCGCCTCCCCACCGCGTGGGGCGGTCGGCGCGCAGCGCCGGGGGGGCGCCGGGTGGGGCGCCGGGTGGGGCGCCGGGTGGGGCGTCGCACTCACCCAAAGCGGGCGGCGTAGGCAGTTTCGTTGCATGAGCGCAGCTCGTCATCGGTCATGCCCATCTCTGACGCCAACTCGAACTCATGGCTGAGCGTGGTGTCGGCGACGGTGCGTGAGTCGGTGCTGATCGTGCAGCGCACGCCCGCGCGCACCAGCCTGGGCAGTGGATGCTCAGCGAGCGTCGGCACCGCCTTGCACCTCATGTTTGCGGTCGGGCAGAGGTCGAGCACGACACCTTCGGACCGGATGCGTTCCACGATTCGCGGGTTGCGCGCCCCAATCACTCCGTGCGCGATGCGCTCTACGTCCAGGTTCAGCGCATCCTCGACGTTCGACGGGTCGCCCGCCTCCCCGGCGTGACAGGTGAGCCGCAGGCCCGCCGCGCGTGCCGCCTCGAACGCCGGCCGCTGCGGCGCGGCCGGGTGACGAACCTCGTCGCCGGCGAGGTCGAAGCCGACCACTCCGCGTCCGGCAAACATCCCTGCCTCCCTGGCGAGTGAGATGTTGTCTTCGACCGCGTGATCGCGCATCGCGCACACGATTGCGACGGCACGCAGCGGAGCGGCGGCGAGTCCCGCGAGGACCGCGCTGATCACCTCCGGCACGCCCAGCCCGCCGCTCAGATGCAGCCGCGGCGCCCACCGCACCTCGAGGTAATCGATGTTCTCGGCCGCCGAATCGATGCACAGCTCGAGGGCCGCGCGCTCCAACGCGGCCGCTGTCTGGAGCACCGCGATCGCGTCCGCGAAGTAAGAGATGTAGACCGCTTGCGAGGGACAATCTGGCGGGGCGACCATCCGCAGCCTGGTCGGATCGAGACCCTGCTCGGCGGCGAGCTGCACCGCAGTCGAAAGCCGAACAGCGCCGTCGAGATGGCAGTGCAGCTCGGCCTTACGCCACTCCTTGTAGGCGCCTATGACAGTGAGTAAATGCCCGGCAGCTCGCGGTAGAGCCCGGCATAGTCGAGCCCGTAACCGATGACGAATCGGTCGGGGATCACGAAGCCTGTGAAATCGATCTTGACCTCCACCTCCCGGCGAGCGGGGCGGTCCAGGAGCGCGGCGAGCCGGAGCGACGCCGGGCCCATTCGGCGCAGCCGCCTGGCGATCACGTCGACGGTGCGGCCGGAATCGATGATGTCCTCGACGAGCAGCACGTGGCGGCCGACCAGCGGCCCCTCCACCATATGCGCCAGCTTCACGTGGCCGCTGCTCGAGGTGCCCGAGCCGTAGCTCGCGGCGCTCACGAACTCGAGCTCCGCGGGGATGGTGAGGCTTCGCAGGAGGTCGGCGGCGAACACGGTGGCGCCTTTGAGGATCACGACCATCACCAGCGGCGTCTCGATGTCGGCGTAAGTCTCGGAGATCTGCCGGCCGAGCTCGCGCACGCGACTTGCGATGCGCTTCGCGCTGATCATGGCCCGCGCCGGTTTGATTTTCACCTCCCCACCATGTGGGGAGGAAGGCACTTCCACTGGGGTCCCCGCGCCGTAGGCGCGGGAGGAGCCGGCCAGGTGGGGCGATTCAGACTGGCTCAAACCCCGACCGGATGCCACACCGTCTTCATCTCCATGAAGGCGGTGATCAGGTACGGGCTCAGCTCCCCGGCGGGGTGCTTCACGACTCGCTTGACATTGTCGGCCGCCGCCTTCTCGACGTCGGTCACCTCGTCGGGTGTGCAGCCGGCGACGTCGATCGCGTTCACGTCCATGTGTGCGGCGAGCCAGGGCAAGAGCTCATGCCGGAATCCGCTCAGGACGTTCGCCACGCCCGCGGGCAGGTCGCTGGTCGCCAGCACCTCCGCCAGCGTCAGGGCCGGTAGCGGATCCTTTTCGGGGGCGAGCACGACCACGGCGTTGCCGCCGCAGAGCGCCGGCGCCATCCGCCGCACGAGCCCCGCCAGCGCGGGCGATTCCGGCGCGACGATGCCGACCACGCCGGTCGGCTCGGGGATCGTGAAGTTGAAGTACGGACCCGACACCGGGTTGGTGCCGCCGATGACCTGCGCGAGCTTGTCGGTCCAGCCCGCGTACCAGACCAGCGCCTCGACCGCGTCGTCCACCTCTTTGTTCGCAGCGCGGCTCGAGCCGAGCAGCTCGACGAACTGCGCGCGCCGGCCGTCGAGCATCTCGGCGGCCCGGTAGAGGATCTGTCCGCGATTCATCGCCGTGCGACCGGCCCACCCAGAAACCGCCCCCCGAGCCGATCGCACCGCATCGCGCAGGTCCTTGCGCGAGCCGCGAGGCACGTTCACGCTGCCATCGAATCGATACGCCCGGCCCGATTCGGACCGCACGAACTCGCCACCGATGAAGAGCTTGTAAGTCTTCCGGACGTCAACCCGTCCGTTGGCCGGTTTCGCCATCAGACCAGGTCCAGGTACGGCAGCAGGCCGTGACGGCCGCCCTCGCGGCCGAAGCCCGATTCCTTGTAGCCGCCGAACGGCGACGTCGGGTCGAAGCGGTTGAACGTGTTCGCCCACACGACGCCGGCGCGCATGCGCTCGGCCATCCACAGGATGCGCGAGCCCTTGTCTGTCCAGACCCCGGCCGACAGCCCGTAAGGGGTGTTGTTCGCCTTCTCGACCGCCTCGGCCGGAGTGCGGAAGGTGAGCACGGAGAGCACCGGGCCGAAGATCTCTTCGCGCGCGATCCGGTACGACTGCGACACGTTGGTGAACAGCGTGGGTGGGAACCAGTAGCCGCGCTCGGGCAGCTTGCATTCGGGCTGGAACAGCTCCGCTCCCTCCTCGACGCCCGACTGGACGAGGCCCTGGATCTTCTCCAGCTGAGCCTTCGAGTTGATGGCGCCGATGTCGGTGTTCTTGTCGAGTGGGTCGCCCAGCCGCAGCGTGCCCAGCCGCACCTTGAGCTTCTCGAGCAGCGGCTCGGCGATCGACTCCTGCACGAGCAGCCGGCTGCCGGCGCAGCACACGTGGCCCTGGTTGAAGTAGATGCCGTTGACGATGCCCTCGACGGCCTGGTCGAGCGGCGCATCGTCGAACACGATGTTGGCGGCCTTGCCGCCGAGCTCGAGGGTCAGCCGCTTGCCGGTCCCCGCAAGCGAGCGCTGGATGAGCTTGCCGACCTCGGTCGACCCTGTGAACGCAACCTTGTTCACGTCGGGGTGCGTCACCACGAGCGAGCCGGTCTTCCCGCCGCCGGTGACGATGTTGACGACGCCCGGCGGCAGCTCGGCCTGCATGCAGATGTCGGCGAAGAGCAGCGCCGACAGGGGAGTGGTCTCCGCCGGCTTCAGCACGACCGTGTTGCCCGCCGCGAGCGCCGGCGCGATCTTCCACGCCAGCATCAGCAGGGGGAAGTTCCACGGGATCACCTGGCCGGCAACCCCGAGCGGCCGCGGCTTGCGGTTGGGAAACGCCCATTCGAGCTTGTCGGCCCAGCCCGCGTAGTAGAAGAAATGAGCAGCGGCGAGCGGGATGTCGACGTCGCGCGACTCCTTGATGGGCTTCCCGCCATCCATCGTCTCGACCACGGCCAGCTCACGTGCGCGCTCCTGGAGGATGCGCGAGATGCGGAAGAGGTAGCGCGCCCGGCGCGAGGCGGCCATGCGCGACCACGACTCGAATGCATAGTCCGCGGCCTTGACCGCGCGATCGACGTCGGCCTCGTCGGCCTCGACCACCTCGGCGAGCGTCTGCTCGGTGGCGGGGTTGATGGTCGGGAAGCGCTTCTTGCTGTGGGGCGTGACCATCTTGCCGCCGATGAAAAGCCCGTAGCGCCGCTCGATCTTCACATGGTCGGTCGACTCGAGCGCCGGCGCGTAATCGAAGGTCTGCCTGGCGAGATCGGCCGGGTGCCGCTTCGCGATTGCCATCTCTAGTCGATGGTGAAGTAGTCGCCGGACTGGTACACGCCGGTGCGCTCTTTCTCGATCTGCATCAGCACGTCGTTGAGCAGCGTCGACGCGCCGAGCCGGAACCGCTCCGGCGTCATCCACTCGGCGCCGAGCGTCTCGTAGAGCACGACGAGATAGGCGATGGCCTGCTTGGAGGTGCGGATGCCGCCCGCGGCCTTGAAGCCGACCGGGCGCCCGGTCTCGCGCACGAAGTCGCGGATCGCCTCCATCATCACCAGGCTCGCGGGCAGGGTGGCGGCCGGCTGCATCTTGCCGGTCGATGTCTTGATGAAGTCGGCGCCGGCAGCCATGGCGAGGACGCTCGCCCGGCGCACGCTGTCGTAGGTCCCGAGCTCCCCGGTCTCGAGAATCACCTTGAGGTGCGCGGGCCCGCACGCCTCTTTGACCGCGACGATCTCGTCGTACACCTTCTCGTGGTCACCGGAGAGAAACGCTCCGCGGTCGATCACCATGTCGACCTCGTCGGCGCCGGCGGCGACCGCTTCCTTCGCCTCGGCGACCTTGATCGAGGTGAAGCTCTGGCCGGACGGAAAGGCGGTGGCCACGGAAGCCACCCGAACCGTGCTGCCGCGAAGGTTCTGCTTCGCGTCCGCCACCCGCGCGGGGTAGATGCAGATGGCGGCGACGGACGGGATGCTGGAGTCGCCCGGCTTGGGCCGGATGCCCTTGGCGCACAGGGCCGCCACCTTGCCCGGAGTGTCGGAGCCTTCGAGGGTGGTCAGGTCCATACAGCGGACGGCGAGATCGAGCGCCCAGAGCTTCGATGACTTCTTGATCGATCGCTTGGCGAGCGAAGCCGCCCTCTCGTCAGCCCCGACCTCGTCCACGCTGCGCACGCCGCGCATGAGCGAGCCGAGGTGCGACAAAGAGAGTGCGGTCGCCATTTACCACATAGATAGTAGGACGAGGCCCGAGCGGGGGACCCCGCTCGAGGGCGCGCCAACGACCTATCGGCCGGCCGCAACGCTGTAATGCGGCCCGGTAGTTGCGTGCACGATGAGCATTGACTCTCCGAAGCCACGACCCCCAACAAGCGATCGGGCCCTGGTTTCGTGTGAGCCGCACGTAACCAAGCCGATGCACCGCACATAGAGTCGGCTCATGGAAAAGTATCGCCTGTCGAAAGTTCCCCGAATCTCAGCGGAAACTTCAGCGTCAGCGAGCCTGGATGAGGTGTGCCGCTGGCTCATCGAGCGCCGCGGCGACCCGTTGCGCGTCGAAGCCGAGGATTTACCCGCCCTCGGACAGAACGCTAGGCTCAGGCTCGCATTGCATATGACCGCACGGCGGGCGGTGCTCTGCTCGATCTGGTTGCACGAGGACGTGGATGCGGGCGGATGCTTGCTGTCGGGCCAGCTCCGTTTCGTGGCTCATCCGAGCGGATCCGACATCACGGTGACATTCAACGGACGGACTGCAATGGCGACGACGACCGCCCTGCTGTACCGCCGTGCGCTCCACGTCGTGGGTCAGCTCCTGCAGCTGATAGCAGAATCGATCCAGCACCCTGCTGCTTTCTCCGGCCGAAGGCAGATCGCGATCTAACTCCGCCCTTAAGAATCAGTACCCATACGGACGACACGCCCGCCTCTCGCGCATAGCCTGCCGGCATGAGTTGTGTTCATGCGGTGAGCTTCTCCGGAGGTGAGTCCTGATGGGCATGTGGGCCAGGCTCAAGATGATCTTTGCCACCAAGGCCAGCAGTGCCATGGACCGCGTCGAAGACCCGCGCCAGGTCCTCGACTACGCCTACACGCAACAGCAGCAGCTGCTGGTCAAGCTTCGCCAGGGCCTGGTCGAGGTCGCGACCTCGAAGGAGCAGCTCGAGCGCCAGTCCAAGAAGCTGGCGGCGCGAGTGCCGCAGCTGGAGGACCAGGCCAGGCGGGCTGTCGGCGCGGGCCGAGACGACCTCGCGCGCGTCGCGCTGGAGCGGAAGCGCACCGCGCTCGGTGAGATCGAAGGCTTGACGACCCAGATCGCGGAGGTGGGCGCCGAGGAGAAGCGCCTTGCCGGCCAGGAGCGCGCGCTGCAGGTCCGCATCGAGGAGTTTCGCACCCACCGCGACGTGGTGTCGGCGCGCTACAGCGCGTCCGAGGCGGAGGTCAAGGTCAAGGAAGCGCTTTCGGGCGTCTCCGGCGAGCTGGCCGAGCTCGGGATGGCGGTGGGCCGCGCGGAGGAGAAGGCCGATCGCCTTCAGTCTCGCGCCAGGGCCCTCGACTCGCTGGTGGACCTGGGAGCGCTGCAGCCGATGGGCGGCGGCGACTACGTGGAAGCGGAGCTGACGCGACTTACGAGCGGAGCTGAGATCGACGACGAGCTCAATCGGATCAAGGCAGAGATTGGGCCGCCGCGACTGGCGGCGCCGGCAGGAGATGGAAAAGATGGCAACCGGTGACGACGTGGTCGATCGGGAAGAGCAGTGGTTCAAATGGACCATGGCGACGTTCGGCGGCGATGACGCGAGATGCCGGGCCGCTGCTAAGGCTGCTGCCGCTCTGCAGGCGGGTGGGGCCGACTTCGCTGCGGCGGCTGCCGCTGCCCGGGCCGCGTGGTCGGACGATGTCCTGGCGGTGCGGCCGCCGGCTCGACCGTTCGCCGTTGATGCTGACAAGCGCGTGGACACCAGCCCGCTGCTTTCGCCCGATGGCAGGTGGTTATGGGACGGCCGCCGCTGGACCGCCTCGCATTTGAACAGCCCAGCCCTGGCTCAGGCGCCGGTTCAACCCCCGCCGGCGCCGAGCCAAGGCTTGAGCTCGTGGGTCGGCGGCGCGACGAGCGAGGATCTCTTCTACGGCCAGGCCGTCATCGTCTGGGCGCGATGGATTCTCATCGCGACCGGCCTGGTCCTCTCCTTCTGGGTGCCGCAGAGCCTCGGGCTTCTGCAGCTCCAGCTGGCGGCGATCATCATGCTGGCGTTCGGCAACTTCTACCTGCATGTCCAGCTGCTGCGCGGCCATCCGGCCATCGACCGGGTCGTGTTCGCCGCCAGCGCCGCCGACCTGGCAGTGGTGACCACGCTGGTCATCTCGCAGGGCGGCTACGGCTCGCCGGTGTTCGTCTTCTACTTCGCGGCGGTGCTCGGGCTGTCCGTTGCCTTCCCGCCGGTGCTCACAGCGCTCTACACGTCGGGTGTGGTGGTGGTGTACGGAATCGTGTGCCTGAGCACCGCCGGCAGCACCGAGTACCCGGCCGTCTTCACGAGGTTGCTGATGATCGCGGCGATTGCGGTTTGCGGGGCGTTGTTTGCGCGCAGCGAGTCAAACCGGCGGGCTGAGGCGATCCGTGTGCACGAGAGCGCATCAAGCGAAGTCAACCTGCCGTCTGGCATGGGCGATCGTCAACTCGCGCCGGCGGGCGTGGAGTGAGAGGAGAGTCATGGAACACAAGGCGCTGAAAGAGGTCCGGTCGCACGAGCAGGCGGCCCTCGAAGACGTGTTCTTCGGCCAGTCCGTGATCCTGTGGGCGCGATGGAGTGTGATCCTCGCGGGCGCGGTGCTGGTGCTGTGGACGTCCACGACGGTCGCCCAGCTGACGCGCACGTTCCCGTTCTTCCTGGTCCTGATGGCGATGAACTTCTTCCTGCATGGGCGCTATGTGATGGGCAGGCCGCTCAACCGGACAGTGGTCATCGCCGCCAGCGTCGCGGACCTGGTCCTGATCACCGCGATCGTGGTCTTCTGGCCGGGCGCGGTAGGGCTCAACAATCAGTTCTTCGTCCTCTACTACCCAGTCGTGTTCGCCTTTGCGCTGGTCTTTCCACGCGCGATCGAGGCCGCTTACACGGTGATTGCGATGCTCGCGTACGCGACCGCCTGTTTCGTCCTGGGAGGCGCGGCCCTGTTCGCCAACGGCGCGGTGGACCTGAAGACCCTGTTGATGCGGCTGATCGTGATGGCCGCGATGGGCTTCCTGGGCAACTACTACTTCCGGATCCAGCGCGACAGGCTCCGCCGCGTATCGCAGGGCACGCCCTCGGCGCTCGAGGAGCTGAAGGCCAGGCTTGCGCCTGCGCCTGCGTCCGCGTCCGCGCAGCGCCGTGTCCGTTCGTGAGCCGGCGATTCGGGGGACAGGTCAGGTGGGCATACTCGGCCAGATCGCAGCCGGCTTGAGGGCTGGTCTCAATGCGGCGCTGGCGCCCGCGGCGGATCCGCGGACGGCATACGTCAGCGCTCAATCCAAGCAGCGCGCGCTGCTCGCGCAGGTGGGGCTGGCGATGAACCAGGTCACCGCGTCCAAGGAGCGGCTCCAGGGTCGGGCGGTGGAAGACCGGGCCAGGCTGCCGCGGATGCTCGACGAGGCGCGCGCCGAGCTGGTTGCCGGCCATGCCGACGCGGCGCGGCTGTGCTTGCGGCGGCGGCACGTGGTGGCGCTGGAGCTGGAGGCGCTCGAGGCCCAGCTGGCCGAGGTCGAGAGTGACGAGACGAACCTGAGGATGCTGGAACGCCGCCTGGCCAACCAGGTGGACGAATTGGTGGCGCGCCAGGAGGTGATCGTCGCGCGCTACAACGCGGCCGAGGCTCAGATCCAGATCAAGGAGGCCGTGACGGGCGTGTCGAATGAGTTCGCGGAGCTAACCGCCGCCCTGGCGCAGGCCGAGCAGAGGACGGAGGGCATGGAAGCGCGGGCGAGCGCGATCGACCGGCTGGTGAAAGAAGGATTGTTGGAGCCGCTGCGGCTCGACTCGACGGGGCCGGGCGTGGGGGTTAGGCCCGTCGACGACGATGTCGAGCTGCAGCTCGCGGCCCTCGAGCGCGACATCGCAGGTCCTTCTTGACGGTCTGTTACCGCGCAGGGCGGCTCGTGACGGGCACCGCATAGAATTCAACGGGCCCGTTCCGGAGTAGCTCAACGGTAGAGCAGGCGGCTGTTAACCGCAAGGTTCAGGGTTCGAATCCCTGCTCCGGAGCCAAATCTGAATTCGAAACCGCATCGCGCGGCGCCTCCCCTGAGATCAGGTGCAGCAACGGTGCAGCAATGGTGAAGCAATGGGTTCCATTGCCCAATTGGGATCGCTCTTTTCCGGACGAAGCAAATGCTGTCGGCAATCACTCCGTGCTGCGATACCCTGCCACTATCTGAAGGCGGATTGAGCGACCGACTGCCGTACGAGATCAGGGAGGCATTGATTCAGACGTGCGGTCGGGCCTTCTGGTAAAAGGACCCATTACGTGCGTTCTTGAGTTCGGCGGGAGTGCCAGCTCAGTTAATTTCGCGATACGCGGCCGACAGCAAGTTTCCAATGGTTCGCCACATTCTCTCGGAGCTAGATGAGCTCGGCGAAGAAGGCTGGCTCATTCAGCGTCGAATCCTGACAGAACTCTGCAAGCTCCGACGCGTGCCAGATCCCGGCGTTGAGGACAAAGACGCGGCCCTCAAGGCACTTCGCTACCTCAAGGAGCTTGCCGCCAACCAGAAGCTCGTTGTCGAAGAGGAACAGTCGTCGTCGGAGCAACGGCTCGCAGATGCGCGGCGCGCGCAGGCAGCGATCGCCGCGCGCGCGCAAAAGATGGAAGAACTCCGATCTGTGTACTCAGATATAGTTGCCGGGCGCCAGACGCCACAGGAGCCCGGCTACTCACTAGAGGAGTTGCTCGCTCAATTATTCGAGGCTCACGAGATTCAGTACCGTCGCCCTTACCGGCTCTCCGCCGAACAGGTCGATGGTCACTTCCATTACGAAGGCTTTGACTATCTCGTAGAAGCTCGCTGGCGATCCGACCAGCCGACTCAAACGGATCTAACCGGTTTCAAGGCTAAGGTAGATCGAAAGCTTGCGAGTACGCGTGGACTCTTCGTCTCGGTTGCCGGCTACCGGCCTGAGGTCGTGTTCGAGTTTACGAAAGGAACTAGTTCCAACATCGTCCTGATGGATGGCCAGGACCTGTCGTTGATTCTAGAGGGCCAAGTCTCGCTCACTGATGCCCTCACCTTCAAGATCAAGAAGGCTGCTCAGGAAGGACTCGTGTACGTTCCGTTGGCTCAGCGCTAGCACTTGTGAGACAACAAGCGGCCAAGGTCGAATTAAGCAATTAAGCATGGCCGTCTAGAACCCTCTCAGTTCCTGCTCGATTGCATCTCCAGCTTTGCGAAGTTGCGGTATCGCCTTACGTTAGTCGGCGGGCATCTCTCCGAGTCTCACGAACTACCTACCGTTCTCGCTCGGAGAGTAGCGATTCCATGCGGTCGGCCGCGTCCTTGCGTAGCTCGGGAATCACATGCGTGCAGGTATTCATCGTGATTCCAACCTGCGAGTGGCCCAGGATCTCCATCACAACCCGAGCAGGCACCCCTTGCGCAAGCAACAGAGTGGCGCATGAATGCCGGAGATCGTGAAAACGCCGTTGCGGGAGCCCCGCTTTGTCTAGGAGTCTGTGAAACTGGTGCGTTACGACCGTGCCGTCCAACGGGTGCCCGTCGGGCTTATCCGCCTCCAACGCTGACACCGGTCAGCGTAGACGGTCGCCAATTCCACGGACGAGCCGTGACGCGCGCTCCGCGACGCGCTTGGCCGACTCAAACTCCAGCGCGAATACGGCAAACGCCACGGCGATGACAGGCAGACCAGGGCCTGGGAGCACAAGCATCGCCAGCCCGGCCGCCAGCAGCGGAGCGCCTAACACCAACACCAGGATTCGGCGAACGGGCCGGGGCAGCGAATAGTAGGTCTGAGCCATCAGTCGTGAAACTTCAGGGTCTCGGTGACCATACGGTCGAACTCTGCTGTGCGGTCCGTATCGTCCGGGTAGCGGTCGTATTGCGCGTAGAACGTGCGCCCTCCGGTTGAAAACCTGTAAAGCAGCTGAACGGTGTCCTTCGGAGGCGGCATCGAGTTGGCGCTGACGACGTAAACAATGCGCGTGCCGGTTACAGAATCAACCGTCACCTGTCGGCTCGCCTGTTGTGCGCCGAGATATGAAGCCGGCGGCTGGTCGCGGTCCAGCGAGATGACGAATGCTCGGACACCCGACATCTGCTGCCGGCACTGCTCAGCTGGATTGATCAACCAGGTGTACGGACTGTGGAACTCTGTCTGCGGGCAGTCGATCACTTTCCAGCCTTGCGGGCATACAAACGTGTATCGGCCTGGCTGGTTATCGATCGTCTGCGGGCAGTCGGACACCGTGCCCTGTGCCAGCGGAGGGTGTGGCGTCGGCGAAGCAGACGGCGCGGAAGCCGATGGAGATGGTGTCGGTGAAAGCAGCGAACCAGATGGCGCACTGGCACACGCGCCGACCAGCGTGAACATCACAGCAGCCCAGACACCCTTCAGGCCGTGCATCGCTCACCTCTTGACCGCGGCCACGCCTCGAGTCCAGCGATGTCACGCACCGAGACCATGCCGACAAGCCGGCCTGTGTCGTCCACCACAGGTAGGTGCCTGAGACCGAGTGCAGCCATGCGACATGCAACCTCTTCCGAGTCGTCATCCAGAAAGGCAACTTCCGGATCGCGCGTCATGTAGTTCGATACCGGTGTGGTGCATGGGTCTGCGCCTTCGCACATGGCTCGGACCAGGTCGCGTTCCGTGATGATCCCGACCAGGGCCAGCTGCCGCAGCACCGCCAGGGATCCGACTTTGGCTGCGGACATGCCACACGCGGCCGCCAGCAGGCTGCTGACCGGCGTGATCGTGACGACGTCGGTTTGCACCAGATGGTCGACCTTCATCGCTTCGGTACCTCCGTGTCTTGGACTGCCCGCCAAGACGCGGGCAGCACCAGGTTCCGCGGTGGAAGTAAAAGCTGGCTAAAGCAACGCAGGGGGTCGGCTGCGGCCAGCGGGCGCTGTACTTCGTCGTCATCGGCTTACTGGACCGCTTGGCCTACGTGTCGAACGGACTGGCGCTCATCCTCGCGTTCATCAGCGTGAAGCTCGTCCTGCATTTGGGGTCACGACATGGACGCCCGAATCCCTGTGATCCCGACGCTGGCGTCGCTCGCGGTTATCACCGCAATTCTCGCTGTCATGACAGTCGCGAGCCTCACCACGGCGCGGCGCGACTCCACCGCCAGGGCACGCTCTGGGGCGCTCAGTGCGCTCCCGGCAAAAGTCGTCTCGAGGGGTAGCACGCAGCTAGAGTCGCTTAGCAACAGGGAGGGCGTCCACGGGCAATAGCGCGCCCGCTGGCTATTCGCGGATGAGTACCTTGTCGCCCAGTTCAGCCCAAGCGTATATGGTGGGCTCCGCATCGACTGGCACGTTGAAGGAGCCGTGCGATCTCGTCGCCCGAGCACAGCCGCCGCCTATCAATCATCGATTTAGGTGCGGTTAAGGCTGGCCTCCGAACCTATGGGTGAGATTTCGACACTGGATACGTTGTTTATCGGGGCTCCACGCCGCTGCTGGGGTAATCGGGTCTTGTCGTGGGCGCGTTCGCCCTCCGCCCGCCGCACACGAGAAATTTCCGCTTGGTCATTCGCCGGGCCTATAGCGCGGCCATTGCGATGCTGCTGGTCTTCTTGATCGGCGCGGTGATTCTCGATTGGCCTGGAGTCGGAATTGCGCAGCGAACTGTTTATGGAAGCCTCGTCGGCCTAGGCGCGTTCATCGCTGTCCGGGTGTTCTTAGCGATACGTCTCACTCAGCGACGGCCCGAAGGCTAGGAAACCTCCTACCTCAAGCACGTGTATTTCAGCTACATCTCGCTGTGGGAGGGCTTCGTGATTGTTGGTTTGCTGGACCTCGGTGCCCCACTGTGGCTCGTCGCTGGGGCTGCCGTGGGCGTGCTCGTACTCGGGGGGATCCTGCTCAACACATACAAGCGGCTGATCATGTCCACCCAAGTCACGCCCGAGTGATTACTGTTTCCGCGTTTTAGCCCTGGTTTAGCGCGGCTCGCGACGATCATCGCGATGAGACAACCCAATCTCGACCTGACCTGGCTACGAGACGACGTTCTTTGGTTGCTGATTGGGCTGTCCGTAGTTGGTGCTGCTCTTGTGCTCGGCTGGGCTGCTTACTCCAAATTCCTGAGCTGAGTCGAGACCATTGTGATGCCAGCGGATTGAATTCCGGGTAAAGCCGCTGAGCTGTCGGCCAGCGCCTGTGCGCTCTTTCGCCTACCCTCTGCGTCGAAGATCACGTCATAGCGCAGATCCAGGCGGTGTATGCCTAGCTGATTGGTCACGGGCGAGCCCCCCGGACGATGTGGCAGACCCACATGGTGCTGCATCGAGCAATGAAGCAGGCGTAGCTGGCCGGCTTGATCCCCGCAACCCTGCTCGACGGCGTGTCGCGCCCGCGCGCGTCCTCTAATGAGGTCCGCATACTGAGCGCACACGAGGCCCGCGTCTCATCGAATCAACCGATGGCGAACGGCTGGGGGCGCAGTGGACTCTGCTGGCGACGACCGGCTTCGGCTGGGCGAGGCCCTGGGCCTGAAGTGGAGCGACGTCGACCTCGAGCAATGTCGGCTGTCAGTCCGGCACGCCCTGCAGCGCTATCGGAATGTAGGCTTGGTGATGGTCGAGCCGAACAGCGCGAGGAGCCGGCGGATGGTCTCGCAGCCCCCGGGAACGGTCGAGGCTCTGAGACAGCACTTGCTGCTGCTGCTGAGGGCCGTTTGTTAAGCAGCGGAGACCGGCCCGAAATGATTTCCAGCAAGTTACGAGATCGGTAACCTTGCTCGGTGCGCGATCTCGCGCAGCGGGCGCAAGAGCTTGCCTCGATCACTCATGCAAGCCCTGATTGCAACGGCAAGTGAGAGTCAGGCGTCGGCTCAACAATTTGCCACCTCAGCCCGGCTGGTCCACCACGAGCACGCCGCAGCTCGTAAGTGCCAGAAGGAGGCCTTGATCGTTTCATGATGCCGACCGTCGGATTCTCGTAGCGGCTCTGGCGCTTACCCGCGTAAAGACATTCGTCAGCTCGCGTGATGAGCTTCTGAAAATCATCGTTGTCGCGAAGGTTGGCGAATCCAACTGTAAAGCCTGGCGCGCGTTGATCTTGCAGCTGCTGCAAGATCTGCAGCATCAGAGTCTGCGCGGCCTCGATTCCGGCATTCGGCAGCACACACACGAACTCGTCTCCTCCGTATCGAAAGATAAGGTCCTGGCTTCGCAGACGGCCTTTGAGGAGGCCGGCAACTTTGCGAAGGGCATCGTCACCAGCGGAGTGCCCCTGGCTGTCGTTTATCGACTTGAGGTCGTCCACGTCCAGGAACGCCAACACGAGGTACCGGTCACCAGAGCGCCTCGCGCGTTGAATCTCGCGCTTCAGTGCGGCGAGTCCTGCTCCTCGCCTGAGCACACCTGTAAGTTCGTCGACCGCGAGCTGATCCCGAAGCCGGTACAGACCGTCAGCAGTGATTCGGGCCAATCGCCAGGGGTCGATCCGGAGCTGTTTCGCGAGCTGCTGGCGCACCTCAGCCGGCGAGTCCTCTTCTGATGGGCGCTTGATTGCCATGGGCCGACCTCCATTCGATAACCGGGTTTCTCTTCACATCGGTGCGGCGTTGGAGGCGGGCCTTCAATCACTTCGCCGCGACTCGCGCGCAACGCGCTCAGTCTCAGGGCCGAGTCTAAATCGGGGCTAAAGCTGCCCCGACCAGCGTGAGACATCCGGATGGCTTTACGCCGCTCAGCCCTTTAGGTGGGGTACAGCGAAGGTCGCCAACGTAGCGGGCATGGAGATCCGCACAGCGAACCACGCCGCGGCGGCTTTGCTCGAGACAAAACGTTGCCGGTTGCTGAGGGCGACTGGGAGCCTCGACAAACCTTGTTTTGAACGTGTCGAGAATTGGAGCGAGCCCATCGACCTGGCGCAGGCCGTCGCCGCACACGACACTTCGGAGGCTGTACGGCACTTGCTTGCCGAGGTTCAGGAAGATGTTGATCGCGCCCTCGCCAGGCTGGTGAACGGGAGCTACGGCACCTGCGAGGACTGTTCGCAGCCCATATCGCTCGAGCGGCTCCGAGCCCTGCCCGAGGCCGCAAAATGTATGAGGTGTCAGCGCGACCACAACCAGTACCAGCCGATCAGAACTTTTGCTTGATCACTGGCGGTGCAGGTCGCCCCCGGTTCTCATCTCTCGATTAGGGGCGGACCGCCAACCCAGCTCCATACTGCGTGCAGCGGGCAAGCGGAGCTGGAAGGCGGCCCCTCCCTGCAGTCGATCGGCCAACTCCAGGGTTCCGCCCTGAACCCTGGCGAACGCCAAGCTCAAAGCCAACCCAAGCCCAACTCCGCTGCTGCCGTCCCGCGTCCTGGCGGTATCCAGCTGGCCAAAACGCGCGAAGATCTGTGCGCGCTGTTCGCGCGGTATACCGGGACCCTGGTCAGCGACCTCGATCACCCATCTCTTAGGTTCGCTGAACGCCCGCAGAAGCACGTGTCCGCCGGGGGGCGAGTGTTTGGCGGCATTGTCGATGAGGTTGTCCAGAATTCTTTGGGTCAGGCCCACGTCTGCCAGCGCCGTACCGGAATCGGGTGCGTCAACCTCCAGATGCAATTCGCTGCTGGCGACAAGCGCCTCCCAACGCGCGGCCGTCTCATGCATGAGGTCGGCCACGTCCAACTCTTCCACTGAGGCGCTCAGTTGTCCAGCGTCCGCTCGAGCCAGCAGCAACAGGCGCTCGACCAACCCTGCCATCCCGCGCAGCTCCGCCTGCACGAGGTTCAATGTGCGCCGGTACTCGGTGGTCGTGCGGTCCTTTCCGAGTGCCCGCTCGACCTCCGTGGTCATAAGCGCCAGCGGTGCCCGTAGTTCGTGTGATGCATCCGCTGTGAACCGGCGCAGCGTGCTAAAACTGGCCTCGAGCCTCGCCAGCATGCGGTTGAAAGTGGCTACCAGTTGGCCTAGTTCATCCTCGGGAGCGCCAACGTCGACTCGCCGGTGGAGCTCTCGCTCGCTCAAACTCTCGGCCAGGCTCGCGATCTTGCTCACCGGACGGAGGACCCGGCCCACCAACGTATAAATAAGGAAGCCGATCGCGACCAGCGCTCCGACCGAGAGGGCTACCACAAGGAACATCGCCCGAGCTACGGAGCCGCTGATCTGGCCAGTCGGTGTCGATGCCACCAATACGAGGCCTGGCGAAGACAGCACCGGTGTTGCGTAGGCTCGTCTAGCCTCTCCCCGGGAGTCCACGACGTCGCTCGCCGAACCAGCGTGCCCGGTTCGCCGGACGGTGCTTACCAGATTATCGAGAGTGGCCGGCGCAAGCGGCTGGCCCGGCGTCGATGTCACTACGCCGTTTTCGTCGAGCACAGCCATGTCTATGGCGCTTCCACCCGGCGTCTCGTGAGGTAGGTCTCCGCCGGCATACGTGACCTTGCCATCCGCGACACTCAATTGCCCGGCCACGGCGACCGCCTCAGCCCGTAGCTGCGCGTCGAGTTCGTTGTTCTGCGCGTAGGTGAAGGCAAGATAGATAGCCGTGTCCGCCAATGTGAATGCGCAGGCCAGGATGGCGACCGAGATCAGGGTCAACCGACCGCGAGTCGTGCGAAATAACGCTCTCAACGTTGAGGCTCGAAGCGGTAGCCGGCTCCCCTCAAGGTGGCGAACGGATCGCCGGCGCCGGCTTCGACGATTTTCTTCCTGAGACGTCCTATATAGACCTCGATCAGGTTGCGTCCGCCCTCGAATTCGAAGTTCCATACATGCTGGATGACCTGCTCGCGCGTGATCAGCTGGTTCTGATTGAGCATGAAATACTCGAGGATCGCGTACTCCTTGGCTGTGAGAGGCACATAGGTATCGCGCACGGTCAGCTGGCGGGCGCCGGTGTCAAGCGAGATCGGGCCCGCGGCGAGCATCGAGGTTCGATCCACTAGGTGCCGCCTGGTCAGGGCCTTGATCCTCGCTACCACCTCGCGCAGAGCAAACGGCTTGACGAGGTAGTCGTCGGCGCCTCGTTCCAGGCCGAGCACTTTGTCTTCCAAAGAATCGCGCGCGGTGAGCATCAAGATCGGCGCGTGCATGCGCTGGCGACGCAATTGACGGCTGACCTCGATCCCGTCCAATTTGGGCAGCATGACGTCAAGAAGAATCACGTCGTAATCGGTGGTCAGCGCCGCGGCTACGGCCTCTTCGCCGTCGTATACGGTGTCGGCGGCGAAGCCCGCCTCTTCAAGCCCTTGCCGCACACTCGCCGCCAGCCGACGATCGTCCTCGACGATGAGGACCCTCATTCCGAAACGCTACCGGGTTTCATGCGGAGATTGGTTGCGTTCACGCGCGGACAATGATCCGCTTGCGTTCTGAAGCGCGCCTAAAGGTCTTTAGTTTGTGTTTAGGAAGTCAGCCGAGCATGTGCTTCAGGAGCAGAGCAAATGACCCTCGCCGTCAGCCTGAAGATCACATCGTGAGCGATTTGCCTCGAGCCGTCCGCCTTTCACTCGTGATCGTGGCGGCGGCGATTTTGCTTCCAGCCGGAGCCGTGATGCTGGTTCTCCCTGGTCCTGGGCTGCTTGTCATCGGCGCGGGCCTGACCTTGCTCGCGGGCGAATTTCCCGTTGTCCGCAGGCAGCTTCGGCGGGCGGCGACGATCGCTTCTGCATTGCGGGCTCGACTGAGAGGTTGACCATATGGTCGGCGAGCCGGTAGGAGCAAGCGTGGCGTTGATCGTGGTCATGCTCAGCGCTTGGCTCGGCGCGTTGGGTATAGGCATCTACGTCGCTTGGGCATCCATACGTGAAGTCGATGCGTCCACCACTCGGGAACCGCTTGCGAGGTCTGACCCGACCCCAGCTTTCGGTGAGGAGCTTGTATGAAACGTAGCCCTAGGTTCCGCGTCCTCGCCGCGGCATTGGGGGCGTTGTCCGTGGCGGCCGCCTGTGGCAGCGAAGTGGGAACATCCGAGACGCTGGCGTCCGACCAGACGCTCAGCTTCCCGATCGTGGATGACGTCGGCGACCTGGACCCCGCCCACATGTCAGCCGCCGTCGATATCGATATCTTCCGCAATGTTTTCAACGGTCTCTACAAGTTCGACAACAGCCTGAAACAGGTGCCAGACATCGCCTCTGGACCTCCCGACATCTCACCCGATGGTCTCATCTACACCTTCAAGATGCGGAACGACGCCAAGTTCTCCAACGGCGACGCGGTCAAGGCAGACGACTTCATCTATAGCTGGAACCGCGCCGCGCGCCTCCAGGGTGACTACGCCTCGGTCATGGCCCCCATTGCCGGCTACGACGACGTGGCCGCCGGCAAGGCCAAGGAAATGACCGGGCTCAAGAAGATCGGCGACCACAGTTTCTCGGCCACCCTTAGCGCCCCCGCCGCTTATTGGCTCACCGAGGTGGCACTCTGGACAGCCTGGGTTGTCGACCAAAAGGTGATCTCAGCCGCGGGCGAGGACAGTTGGTTCACCGATCCAGCCACGTTCATCGGGACCGGCCCGTTCAAAATGACCGCCCGTACGCCCAAACAGTCACTCGATTTCGAGCCGGTACCCAATTGGTGGGGTGGATCCACCGGGGCCATCAAGAAGGTCCACATCGAGATCATCGCCGACCAGAAGGCTCAGTTGACCAAGTACGAGTCCGGGAACTTCAGCTTGATCGGCTATGCCAACCAGAGCCTCACGCCTGAGGACGTGACCCGCTACAACTCTAATCCTCAGCTGAAGGCCCAGCTCACTCTGCAGCCCGCTGCTCGCACCAACTGGATCGGCTTCAACCTTAAGACCGGTCCATTTGCCGGCATCGACGCCGGCAAACACGGCCGGCACGCCTTCATCACGGCAGTCGACCTCGCGCAGCTGGTTGACATCGCGTGTTCGAAGGGCACCGCGTGCGTCGCCGCCACCGGCGGCGTCATCCCGAAGGGACAACAGGGCTACCTCGGCGACAACACCGACCCGCATAGGAATTTCGACGCTGCAGCGGCCAAGGCCGAGTATCAGGCTTGGGATCCGACTGGGTCCAAGGTCAAGGACCTGGTTTACACCTACAACGCCAATGCCTTCAACAAGGCCGTCTGCGAGAACCTCGCCTCGCAGTGGCAGCAGAACCTGGGCGTGACTGTGCAGTGCGCGGCTCAGGACCGCGCATCGTTCTTCGCCGCCCGGAACAAGTGCTCGTACCCAATCTTCAGGCACAGTTGGGGTGCGGACTACGACCACCCCCAGGACTGGTTCGACTTCCTGTTCGTGACTAATGCCGGCTCAGGTGGCTCCTGCTACTCCAACCCGGCGGTTGACGCCCTGATCAAGGACGCCAACACCAAGCCTCTTGCCTCGGTCATCGACAAATACAAGGAGGCAAGCAGGATGCTGATCGCGGACTCGATCACCGGCAACCTGGTCTACGGCGTCCAGCAATACGTCGTTCACCCCTATGTCAAGGGTGTCGGTGGCAACGCGCTGTACGACAGCTACTGGAGCGACGCGCGAATACTCCAGCACTGAAATGAAAAAGAGACAAGGGAAGGGGTCTGCCACAGTGGCCGCCCCCTGTTCACCTGGAGACGAGTTAAAGGCACCAAAAGAATTACCCAAGGGAGTGCCGCACGGCCAATCTTGGCCGTCATTGGCTGTCAACACAAACTCGATGGAGCCGCCGTCGTCAGGGATGGTATTGGGATCGATAGGGGCAGCAGGATGCTTGCGATAAGACTTCATCGCGAGCCGCTCGAGGTTCCTGGGAAGACGTCAATCATTAGAGACGCGCAATCCCTGATCGGCGAGCTAACCCGATCCCAGGCCAGGATCGTCGATCGCGGAGTACCACGGCGCCTGGCCGCGCCGAGGTGGGTGCTCGATTCCGGCTCGACTAGCCAGACGTTGCTCCATCTCGTACACCAGATCGTCGATTGCCATCGGGTCGACCAAGGTTATTGTTAGGCGGCCGATTTTGTTAAGGGTGGCTTGTATGCCGGCTGTTGAATGCTGAGCGGTTCCGAGCAATCCAGTGATTTTCCTTGCTCGCTTGCCGATTCGTGACACAGCCAAAGCTTGGAGCTCCTCTACCAGGCTGGCCCAATCGATGGGTTCATCGGGCGGCTCACGTTCTTCCTGCATCTGGGCCGGCCTACTCCTCGTTGGTTCCTAGGTCCGGCTCCCGTCCGAGACCACGGCGACCAGCCACTGGCCGCGCCGTCCTTCCCGCCGTCGCGGCGTAATTGGCCCGAATAACGACCCGATCGATGTGTGCCCGTACAGCAACGCCGGCGACAAACCGTGGCAAACGGCGACACTCAGCGACACTCAGCGAATTCGGACCGCCGTTTCTGAACGGGGCGCAGCGATCTGTTAACCGCAAGGTTCAGGGTTCGAATCCCTGCTCCGGAGCCAATCTGATGTCTCACGAGATAGTGGAGCCTGTCTCAAGACATCGTAGAGTCGGCGGCTTGTTCGACCGGCTGGTAGTTCCGATCGGCGTCGAGGGTCAGCTCGCGGAGGATTGAGCCGTCTTCGGCGACAACTTGGACGTAGGCTCCAGCGACGAGCAAGGTCACCGGTTCGCGTCGGTGTTTGTAGCTGACGTAGAGGTGACGGAGCCGCCCGAGATAGCGCAAGGTGACGCGTCCGCCCGCGTCGAGTTTGTCGCGACGAACTCGGTACTGAGTTGGTGAGCCGGCAGAGGGTCGGGCCTTGAGTCGCGCATGGAAGGCCTGGAAGGGCGTCCGTCCATCGACCGAGCGATGGGGTCGCTGTTGGTTGTAGTAGAGACGAAAGGCATCCAGCTGGAACTGAAGGTGAGCCAGGCTCTCGGATGCGGCCTGGTGCTGCAGATAACGCTTAAGGGTTTGGTGGAAACGCTCAACTTTGCCGCAGGTCTGGGGGTGATAGGGCGACGAATGTCTGGACTGGATGCCCAGGCGGTCGAGCTCTGACTCGAGGACCACGCGGCCCTTGCGTGGGGTGCCGCTGAAGACAGCGGCGTTGTCGCTCAGGAACTTGGCCGGGTAGCCGTAGCTCTCGGCCGCGAGATAGAAGGTCTCGAGCACGTCGGCCGCTTTGACCGTGCGCAGGGCGACGGAGGCGAGGCAGAAGCGTGAGTGGTCGTCGAGCAAATTGAGGACCTCGACGTCGCTGCCATCGGCCAACCTCCAGTGGGTTGCATCCGCCTGCCACATCTCGTTGGGCAGCTCGGCCTGGAAACGAATCCATGACGAGCGCGGTCGCTTGTGCGGTTGGGGTGTGATCAGGCCGTTGGCTTTGAGAATGCGCCAGATGGTCGGCCGCGACGGGCTGCTACCGAAGCGGATCCGCAGGTGGTGTGCGATGGTCTGGGCGCCGGCGTCCAGACCCAAGGCCACCAGCTCTCGCCGTAGCTCGAGGATGGCTCGCTGAACACCAGCCGGTGTCTGTCGCGGCGAAGACCTGGGCCGCCGCGAGCGCGGCCTCAGGGCCTCTGGGCCTCCCGCACGGTAGCGAGCCAAGAGACGAAACAGCCAGCTCTCCGAGATCGGATACGTACGAATCAGCTCGCTCGGCTTTGCACCGCCGAGCACGACCGCCTCCACCAGAAACCGCCCGAGATCCATCGCCCCACCTCCAGTGGGGCTCCACTATGTCTTGAGACATACGCTGCCGGAGGACTCGCTTATGTGTTGAACTCACACACCTGCTCCGGAGCCAATCTGATGTCCTGAACTCAGACACGCTGCTCCGGAGCCAGACCCGCGGAGCCAGCTTGCCCTCAGGCGTCGACCTTAGATAGTGCGTAGACGGCACCGACGGGCCCATATATCGCTCACCGCCGCGATGCGTGCCGGACGATGCCCGACTCAACCGCGCCAGCCCCAGGCGGTCACCATGCCGAGCGAGAACCAGCGCGATACCGGATCTTGTACGAAAGCCAATGGCTCGATAAGGTCCTGCTCGGTAAGAAGACCGGCGGCGATCAGTCGTGGGCCGAGGTCCTGCAGAGCCATGGTGTAGAACGCGGACTCCTCGCTACCACCGTGTACCAGCCGGCAGGTCAGCTCAGCGTCGACGTCACGCAGGCCGGCCGCCGCGAGCGCCACGGGAAGTTCCAGACCGAACTCGGGTCCGGCCCCGGCGGCGCGGAATCCAGCCGCCATGGCCGGTATCACCCGGGAGAATGCGGCCTCCTTCGAGGCTGGGCTGACAATCCTCCCCAGGACCGGTAACAGCGTTGCGCCGAACACGATGTCTTCCAGCACGAGCACGCCGCCGGGGCGTAGCGCCGTCAGCAGCCGCGTGACGATCTCGCCTCGGCTAGGCAGGTGCTCCAGCACGGCCCGCGCGTGTACCAGGTCGAACGCGTCCTGCTCGATGGGGTCCCCCGTGATGTCGTGCCGCACCACCTCGACCGGGGGACTCGGAAGATCGTCGAGGAACTGGGTGTCGAGGTCGGTGGCGACCACGCGTCCGGTGCTCCCGGCGGCGGCAGCCAACCACCTTGCGATACTTCCCGCACCGGCCCCAACCTCCAGGCAGTGCCAGCCCGCGGCTACGCCGACAGCGGCCAGATGCCGGATTGTGACCGGGTCGAACTGTGCCGACAGGCCGGCCAGGCGAGCGCGCTCGTGCTCCCGGACCCGGTTGAAGAGGTAGCTCCCGCCCGTTGCGCTCATGTGACGACCATGTGCTCGCTGGCGTCGCCGGCGCAACGGTTCAGGCGCGGGGCCTTCATTCGGCGCGCACGGGCGCCTCAGCCCACGAGGAGATGTGGTCAAGACGCGCAGCGACGGGTGCGTGCCGGTTACGCATGAAGGCGGCGATCAGGAACGCAGCCAGGACCATCACAGTTGCGCTCATCTGCAGAACAGAGCTCATGCCTGCCGTGTAGGCGTCACGAGCAGCGACGAGAATCGCCGCTCCGGCTGGTCCTGGGAGATGGCTTGCGATGGCGGCGGCACCCGCGACGCTTCCTTCCGCCACGGCTCTGAACTGCACGGGCACGTCCGTCAAGCCTCCTGCAAGGTGACCCTGGTACACGTTGCTCAGAACGCTGCCCATGATGGCCACGCCAAACGACGAGCCGATCTGCTGGAGCGTCCTGGTCAAGGCTGACCCAGCCCCGGTTTGAGATGACGGCAGCACCTCGAGGATGACGTTTAGCGCCGTGAACAGCGCGAACGCGTTGCCGATGCCGATCACGGGAAGCGTGACGAACAGCAAACCGTATCCGCTTGCGCTGTCGACGAGTGACATCAAAGCCATGCCCGCAGCACTGGTCGCGAGGCCGAGCGAGAGCATCGCCCGCACGCCCAGCCGCTTCAGGAGTCGATCGCTGACGGCGGCGCCCAGGACAATGCCGCCGATCAGAGGCAGGAGTCGAACGCCGGTGGCCTGGGCGTCATTGCCTTGCACGATCTGCAAGAAGGGCGTGAAGACGAACAGCACGCCCATCAGGCCGAAGTTCATCACGACCGTAACCGCAATCGACCAGCTGAAACGTGGGTTCGCGAAAAGCCGGAGGTCGACCAGCGGCGATCGCGCGCGCAGTTCCCAGAACGTGAAGCCCGCCAGCAGGATCGGCCCTGATACGAGGCTTGCGTCCACTGCAGGATCGCTCCACCCCAGCTGTGGCTGCTCGATGACGCCGTAAACAAAACTTGTCACGCCGCCGATCGCCAGGCCGGCTCCCACCAGGTCGAGAGGGCGCGCGCTCGGGTCGCGGCTTTCGGGAACGAAGAGCCACACGCCTATGAGCGCGACCACGACGAACGGGGCGTTGATCAGGAAGATCGACCCCCACGCGAAGTGGGTGAGCAGCCAGCCGGCGACCAACGGTCCGAACGGCAGCCCGAGGAACATGCCCGCGCCGCCGATCGCGATCGCTCGTGGGCGCTCCTGCTCCGAAAAGATGGTCGGAATGACGGCCAGGGAGATCGGCATGATGAACGCTCCGCCGACACCCATGACTGCGCGCATCAGGATGAGCTGATTGGCAGTCGTTATCTGACTTGCCGCGACCGAAGAGACACCAAAGACGACCAGCGCCCCAAGCATCACTCGCCGCCGTCCGAGACGATCGCCCAGGACGCCGGCGGGTATGAGCAGACCGGACAGCGCCAGTAGGTAAGCGGTGGTCATCCACTGCAGCTGGTCGGTGGTGGCGCGGAGCGAAGCCGACAGGGTCGGTAGGGCGGTGATGAGAATCGTCGAATCCAGTCCCAGAACCAGCGCGCTCAGCACGACGGCGGTGAGCGCGAGCCATCGGCGCCGGCTTACCTTCGCGCTCACGCCTACGCGTGCCCCATCAGCGCGCCGAGCGCCGCGACGATGCAGCCGCCCATGGTGACCTGAACCAGCGAGCGGTGGAGCGGGACCTGGAGAAAGCGGCGCCGCACCCAGGCGATGGTGATCAGCTCAATCGCCACCACGACGTAGGCGACCTTGAGCGCGGTCTGGGTGTCGCTGATCAGAAAAGGCATCGCGTGGAAGGTGCCGCCGACGAAAGTGGCGATCCCTGTGAGGGCACCACGGACGGCCGAGCTGCCACGGCCGCTCAGCTGACCGTCGTCGGACAGCGCCTCTGACAGGCCCATGCTTATCGCCGCACCCACTGAGGCGGCGAGGCCAATCACCAGTGCAGCGTGGGATCCGGCGAGGAACGCTGCCGCGAAGATGGGCGCCAGGGTCGAGATGGTGCCGTCGATCAGCCCGATCAGGGAGGGCTGGACGAAACGCAGGATCTGCGCCCGCTGTCCCTGACGTCGCCACCGCGACACGAGTTCGCACCGGATGGCGCCCGCCGAGGTCGCCACCGAGAGGGGGATTCCGATCGTCGTCAGCATTGCTCTGCGCATGCCAGGAGGATCCGGCGTCCGGCGCGACCGAACATCCACCACGTGGTTGATCTTCCGGACTGGTGGCTGGTTGATTTTCATGGGAGACTGGGGCCTGCCCGAGGGTTAACGAGGCCCATGACTCTCCCGATCCCGCTTACCCGCTTTGTCGGTCGCGAGGCCGAGCTGGCCGAGGCCGCCACCCTGCTGGCCGCAACTCGCCTCCTGACGCTGACCGGGCCGGGTGGCGCCGGCAAGACCCGCCTCGCCCTGGAGCTGGCGTCTGGGTTGGCTGGACGATTTCCCGACGGTGTCTGGTTCGTCGACCTGGCTCCACTGACGGACGGTGGATTCGTCTGGGACCAGGTGGCGATCACGCTTGGTGTCACCGAGCCAGGCGAAGGGAAGACACTGGAGCGGGGCGTCGCTGAGCACCTGGCGCAGCACACCGCTCTGGTCGTCCTCGACAACTGCGAGCAGGTTGTGCAGTCGGCGGCGGAAGTAGCAGCTGGGCTTCTTACCGCAGCCACTGCAGTGAAGCTCATAGCCACCAGCCGGGAGCCGCTTGGTGTGGGCGGCGAGGTCACGTGGGTGGTACCGCCGCTCAGCGACGGAGACGGAGTCGAGCTCTTCAACGACCGCGCACGCCAGGCCCGGCCTCACTTCGTCCTCCGCGAAACTGACGCGGAAGCAGTCCGCGCGATCTGCCGGCGCCTCGACGGCCTGCCGCTGGCGATCGAGCTCGCTGCCACGCGCGCTCGCGCGTTCGCTCCGGCGGACATCGCTGCCGGGCTCCGCGATCGTCTCGAGCTGCTGCCTCCAGGTCCACGCACCGCACCGGCACGTCAGGCAACGCTGCAGGCCTCCTTCGACTGGAGCTATGACCTGCTCTCCGAACCCGAACGTGCGCTACTTCGCCAGTGCTCCGTGTTCGCCGGCGGATTCGACCTCGAGGCAGCGATTGCGGTGTGCCCGGCAGCTGGGCTCGATGTGCTCGGTTCCCTGGTCGACCGATCGCTGCTAATCGTCCAGGACGACGAACACCAGGACGGACCGCGCTACCGGATGCTCGAGCCGCTCCGGCAGTTCGCCGGCAGGCATCTTGCTGATGCCGGTGAGGAGGACCTGGTCCGGTCGCGGCACCGCGATCACTATCTCCAGCTCATCGAATCGCTCGAACCGATGCTGACCGGCCCCGACGAATACCGATGGCGGGCTCGCGTCCACCCCGAGCGGGACAACATCCGCGCGGCCCTCGCGTGGTGTCGTCACCAGGGCGACGCCGAGATGCTGACGAGGATGGTCGCCGCACTCTTGCCGTTCTGGATGGTTCCAGGACGCATGGCCGAGTTTGGTAAGTGGGTGGACTCCGCCTACGAGCGGATCAAGGATCTTTCGCCCCGCCGAGCGGCACAGGTTCTGAACCTCGAATCGCTGCTGGCCGTTGCCTCGCGACAGAGCTGGGACCAGGTCTACACGAATGCAACCGAGGCCCTTAGGCTTGCCCGGACCTCCGGCGACAAAGTCGAAGAAGGGTTAGCGCTGGGCACGTTGGGCCTCCTGGCGGGCTTGAGTCAAGGCGCGGAAGCGATGCGGCCATACATGGAGCAGGCCTGGCCGCTCGCCCGCTCGACACGCTCGTGGCTGGTCCTCGGCGTCTCGATGATCGCGTTCATGATGCTCCGCCTGTTCCAGTCCGATCCGGACGAGACACGCCGCCTCGCGGAGGAGGCGGTCGCACTGGCGGAAGCCCACGCCGATCGTCACAACCGGTTGTTCACGAGTTCGTTTGCCGCAATCGAAGCGGTCGTGCATGGGCGTCTGACTGAGGCAGCTGAGATCGCCGAGAAGGTCGTCGAGGTTGGACGTCCCACCAACGACAGCAACTTCATCGGCAGCCTCCTCGCGCTGGCCTGGGTGGCCCTGTTCAAGGGCGATTTCGAAACCGCACGGCGGCATATCGCGGAGGCGGTTCCCATCGCCAGGCAGAGGGGCACCGACGCGGTCTCGATCACGTCGGTCGACCCGCTTTCGAGGTTCATTCGTGGCTGGATGGAGCTTGCCGACGGCGATGCTGCCGCGTCGACCGAGACGCTGTCCGCGGTCGTGGCAAGCGCGCGGTCTTCCATGATCGGCCGGTTCGCCTGCCTTCCCATAATGGTCCTGGCGGAGGCCCAGATGGCCCTCGGTGAAAACAAAGAGGCCGGCGCATTTCTGGACGAAGCCGAGGCGCTGGCGAAGGCAGGCGACATGACATGGGTGCTGGGCCGGATCGCCAGGGTCCGCGCGGAGATCAGCGAACGCCAGGGCGATGCCGAGAAAGCGGAGTCGCTCGCGCATGAAGCACTTGGGTCGGCGCGGGAGGCCGGCGACCGGATGGGCGTGGTGGACGCGCTCGAGCTCCTCGCAAGGCTCGCCTCTGACCAGGACAGCGACGGGGAGGCGGTCCGACTGTGGGCGGCAACTGACTCGATGCGGAATGCCATGGGCTATCACCTGGTCATCGGCCGCGAGCGAGAGCGAGCGGCGCTTGCCCGCGCACGCGCGAAGCTCGGGAACTTCACGTCGCTGTGGTCCGAGGGCGCGACGCTCTCTTCGGAGGAGGCGATTGCATACGCGACGCGCGGACGGGGTGAGCGCAAGCGCCCCGCCACCGGCTGGGCCAGCCTGACCCCGAGCGAGCTGGAAGTCGCGCGACTGGTCGGGCGGCATCTCTCCAATCCCGAGATCGCGGCCCGGCTTTTCGTCTCTCGGGCCACAGTAAAAACCCACCTCGTGCACGTCTTCGCGAAGCTGGGCGTCGACTCGCGGTCGGCGCTGGCAGCCGAGGCGTTCAAGCACGGCTGATGTCGTCACTGCCGGTTCCGCTGACGCGCTTCGTCGGCCGGAAGGCCGAGCTGGCTCAAGCCCACGGACTGCTCGCCGGCAATCGTCTGCTCACGCTGACGGGTCCAGGTGGCGCCGGCAAGACAAGGCTCGCGCTGCAGCTGGCCTCGGCGGTGGCGACTGATTTTCCCGACGGCGTCTGGTTTGCCGATCTGTCGCCGCTGTCGAGCGGTGAGTTTGTTTGGGACCGCGTGGCGCTGACCCTCGGCGTCAAAGAGCCAGGGCGGGGTCGTACGTGGGCGGAGGCAGTCGGCCATAACCTGGCAGACCGCCACGCGCTGCTGGTCCTCGACAACTGCGAGCACGTCGTGGAGGCCGCCGCGGAGGTCGTGACCGGCGTGCTGGAGTCGGCTCCCAGCGCCAAGGTCGTCGCCACCAGCCGTGAGCCCTTAGGAGTTGCCGGCGAGGTGACATGGGCTGTGCCGCCGCTGATCGAGGTAGACGCGGTGGCGCTCTTCACCGACCGCGCTCAGCAAGCGCGGCCCCAGTTCTCGCTCCGCGACGAAGAGCGAGCAGCTGTCGTCGATATCTGCCGCCGCCTGGATGGCCTGCCCCTGGCCATCGAGCTCGCGGCCGCCCGGACCCGAGCTCTAGCGCCGACCCGTATCGCGGCCGGACTGAAGGATCGGCTGGCGGTGCTTGCTACAGGTCCTCGCGGCGGGCCTCGACGGCAGGCGACGCTCGAGGCCTCCTTCGACTGGAGCTACGACCTTCTGTCGGAGCCGGAGCGTGCGCTGCTTCGCCAGCTCTCGGTGTTCGCCGGCGGGTTTGACGTCGAGGCAGCGCTGGCTGTGTGCCCAGCGGCCACCCTCGACCTGCTGGCGTCGCTGGCCGACCGCTCGCTGATCATCGTCGAGAGCCAGAGTGGCGCCGAGTCTCGCTATCGGCTGCTGGAGACGGTTCGCCAGTTTGCCGCCGAGCATCTCGATGAGGCGGAAGAGGTCGAGCTGATGCGCAACCGCCACCGCGACTACTACACCGAGCTGGCGGAGATGGCCGAGCCGGGACTCACCAGTCCTGACGATGCACGCTGGCAGGCGCTGTTGCTGACGGAGCAGGAGAACCTGCGCGCCGCGATGGCCTGGAGTCGCGACCGAGGCGAGCCCGAAGCGCTGGCCCGCCTGGTGGCGCCGCTCGGCATGCTCTGGACCCTGACCAACCGGCTCGTCGAGCTCAGCAGATGGATGGAGGCCGCGACGCCGCGAGCCGGCGAGGTCTCACCGCGACTGCTGGCCCGGCTTCGCTATTACGAATGCCTGACGGCGCTGTTCGCCGGCGATCGGCTGGGCCAGGTGCCGGCGCTGGCGCACGAGTCGCTTGCTCTGGCCCGAACCGCCGGCAGCAAGCGCGACGAAGCGACGGCACTCGTCGTCCTGGGCATCGTCGCCGGGCTGGTCAGCGGAACCGATGCGATGCGAACGTATATCGAGGACGCTGTTCGTCTCGGGCGTGAGGCCAGTTTTCCGTACGTCGTGGTGATGGGGCTGGAGTTCCTGGTCCTGATTCGGATGTTCCAGTCTCGACCGGATGAGAACTGGAGCGCGATCCAGGAGGCGATTGCTGTCTCCAGGAACATCCAGCGGCATACCCAGCTCACAGTCAGGTCTTTCAGTGGGCTGATCGCTTTCACGAGAGGACAGCTGACGACAGCCGAACAGATTCTCACGGCCGTGGTGGCAGAAGGTCGTGAGATGAGCGATTTCAACTACCTGCACAGCCTGATCCATATCGCGCTTGTGCAGCTGTTTCGCGGCGACTTCGACAGGGCCCGCAGCCTGATCGACGAAAGCCTCGCGGCCGCGGAGCGATCAGAAGCCGAGCAGAGATCGGCGGCCGGCGTTCCCATCCACGGCCGGTTGGTGCTGGGCTGGATGCAGCTGGTCCGAGGTGAATCGGCTCACGCTCGGGAGGCGATGGCAATGGTCGTCGAGGCGGCGCGCGCCTCCATCATCCGGCCAATCGTGCCGCTGCCCCTCATCCTGATGGCCGACGCGTGCGTTTCCGAGGGCGCCCTCGACCAGGCAACCGCGCTCCTTGGGGAGGCCGTGGGCATGGCTCAATCTCGAGAGCAGACGTGGTTCCTTGGTCGCGCCGGCCTGGTCAGGGTCAAGTTGGGCATGAGGCAGGGCGACTTCGCAGAGGCGGAGTCAATGGTCCACGACGCTCTGCGTCTAAGTCGCGACGCCGACGACCAGATCGGACTTGTCGACGGGCTGGAGCTCCTGGCCAGGCTGGCCGGCGAGCAGGACAGTCACAAGGAGGCGGTCCGGCTCTGGGCAGCCGCGGATTCGCGGCGAGCTGAGCTCGACTACGTCCGCTTCCCGGTGGATGTCCCAGGCCACGAGGATTCCATGGTCGCCGCCAAGAGCGCGCTCGTGCCGGATCAGTTCGCATCCGCCTGGTCGGAGGGCGCCAAGCTGTCCGTCGAAGAGGCGATCGCCTACTCCGCCCGCGGACGCGGTGAGCGTAAGCGCCCATCCAAAGGCTGGGCGAGCCTGACGCCGAGCGAGCTCGAGGTGGTGCGGCTTGTCGGCGAACACCTGACCAACCCCGAGATCGCGGCGCGACTGTTTGTCTCGCGCGCGACCGTGAAGACGCACCTGATCCATATCTTCAGCAAACTGGGCATCGACTCTCGTTCCGAGCTGGTTGCTGAAGCCCTCAGACGCGGCAGTCAACCGCAGCACAGCCGTCGCATCTGACTCGGTAAGCCGTGAGATCTCCTCGCTACCGACAAGTGCTCATTGAAGGGAGCATTCCCAAGAGCGTGGCTGACGCAACCCTGCCGGGGCGGGTAAGGTCGTCTCTGACGCGACTGTGGTCTAGCGTGGTGCCTCCGTCGGTCCGGTGACTGTCGCTAGAGACGAGAAGCCGACCTTCGGATAAACACGGGTCCTAGCCAGACGAGGATTCCGATGGCGTAAGCCCACCAACCGATTGAACTCGCGAGCCAAACCATCAGGGCAACCACGAATATCGACCAACCGGCGTAACCAAAGACGATTGCGACTCCGCCCCAAAACTGTTGGACCGAGACCGGTGGCCCTGACCGCACGTCTGCCTGATCTTAGGCCATCGCAATATCGATAACATTCTGCTATCGAGTAACCGTTTCGACGCCCTATCGAGTCAACAGCTCGACTGCGCGTCCAGGCTCACTCGAGAGGTCTTTCTTGCCTGTGCAGCCAGGCGTTACGCACCGGAACCACCAGCCCCGTTGTGAGCGGTCGAGCAGCATCGGCTTTCCACAAATGGTGCAGAGTTCGGCCTTGCGAACCTTTTCCATCCGCCCATAGAGCTCACGGCCATTGATCAACCGTATGCCCAACTTCTTAGCCTCATTGGTCGCAGCCCGATTGAAGTCCGAGAGAGTCACGAAGATCCCAGCGCCTCCTCTCATACCTTCGCGCAGCAGCGTGCCCCCTAATTCGCGGATTTCGTCAATGCCGACCTGTGTGGCAGTCCAGCGCTTGCACTGGACGATCACACGCGCACCGTCGCGGGCAAGTCTCAGATCGATGTTGCCATCAGGCGCGCCCTGACGCCCAGTCTCGCGCACCGTCCATCCTTCGCGTGCAAATGTTTCGCCCACGAGCCACTCGAATTCCTCGGGGTTTAGAAGGCGTAGGTCCGTCGTCCACTCAACCAGATGCCTTCGGCGTGCCGCCTCGACCATCCCACTCAGCCGGCCAAGCCCGATCAGCCCGGCGAAAACGACCCCAAGGACATTCATCTCGACGAGGCCAACCAAACTCCAGCGTAGTGCCAGAGGAACGACGAGGCCCAGGATTGGGTAGAAAGCCAGGGCGACTACGAGTACGATCCATCCCGGAACCCGGGTCACGAACCACATAAGGCCCCGATCCATCGCGTCGTACATCGCAGATCTGGCCTGAATCCTGACACGACGCGCGCGAATCTGATCGTCTGGACGCCGTCCGCAAGCTTCCCCTTCGTACAGCAACGCGGGGGACAAACCGTGCTAAAAGGCGGTACTCAGCGGCACTGCACGAATGCGAATCACGATTTTTGAACGGGGCGCGGCGATCTGTTAACCGCAAGGTTCAGAGTTCGAATCCCTGCTCCGGAGCCAAATCTGAATTCGATTTGCTGGGCCACGGCCACCGATCGCAAGCAACTGATAGCAACGGGATAGCAACTGGATAGCAACCAGCGCCAGTGAGCGCCGTACTAACGAGAGAGCGCGGTGGAGCAAGCGGCGCGGTGTTATGTGGCCTGATTAGACCACCGGCGGCGCCTGGACGTAACTGGCGAGTCACCCCGACGTTCTAGCCAGCAATGAAGGTAGCCGCGATCCCGTTGGTCATTATGCTCATCTCCTGCGGAGGTGTGAGCGCCCCAAGCGCGGCGGCTTCGATGAGTCCCACCGCGACGGCGTCCAAGATGGCCACGCCCTTTTCCACGCCCTCACCGTCGGCTACGCCGGTCTGCCAACTGCCGGTGGCGGGCCTTCCACCTGATGCAACTGACCCAGCTCGGCGTGATGTTGGATTCGTGTCGTTCCCCGGCGGGAACCTCACACTTGCTACGGACGCGATCACCTACGAGAGGGATAGCGGCGGGTTCCGGACGATCAGCCAGCCATACCTATACGGGCAAGACTCAGAAGCTTATGACGCGGTTGTTGGGCGGTGGGTTCCCACCACACACCTCCTCATCACGCTTGACGGAAGCGAGTACGCCTACCAGGCGCCGGGAACGTTTGATGCAACCACGCAGTTGTTCGGTCCGTCGTCGATACACATCGTGCAAGTCGCCTTCGCAAGGGATCGCTTAGTCACTGCGCAGAATGCCTATCCTGTGGGGTTCTTGCCCGAAGGCCTCCTCGCAGTCGTCCCAACCGCGACCGCATCTGACCCGCGTAACCCTATGCAGATACTGCTGTTGGTGGACCCGAGAACCGGTTCGACCCAGCAACTGGGAAAGAGCGTCGTTGCCTGGACCGCACACAGTGGCGATTACGTGTTCGGCACCGATCTCAGTCCTGACGACCCAAGCCCCCTCATTCAGTCCCCTTTGGAGCCCGGTCAATCGAGGGCACCTGACCGCGCTTGGCGACTCGATCTCAAGACCGGCACCGCGGCGCAATGGCTTTACCGCCCGGGCCGATTGGTTGAAGTCGCCGGCGTCGATGCTGAGGGGCGGTTGATCGCCGTGGTCGTTGGATTCGACAAGACCGAGGTGTGGGCGCTGAGTGGCCCGGAGACAGGCGAGAGAATCTACGAAGGTCCTGGACATGGCCAGTCCGACCCACTCGGCCTCAGCGGTTTCGGGATCGTGAGCCCCGGTATCGCTGACAAGAATGGTTTCTGGCTTGGAAGCAACACAGGCATCGTTCTCTATTCGGCAGGCTCTGGCTTCAAGCTCGTTTACAACGGCCAGGCGATCCCGGCTGGAGTTTGTGGATAGAACCACTACCGATCGGCAAGGGTGGTGGGCCGTAGTTTCCGTAGCGCTGGGGCGGCGAATACGCGGTCATATTGACGAGCGTCCGTTTCGAGAAGACCATCTAAGCGGAAGCTTCAGCCGGCCGAACGCCGCGATGTGAAGCGACGGCTATACAGCGCCACCGGCCGCTGTTATAGTCCCCCGCAGCTTGCGAGGGGGCATCAGGTCCGGAGTGCGTACATCGCTGGCAGCGGCTTCGGCGACCGCCCTCCTGGCGACGATTCTCGGCGCCGCGATCGCCACCACGCCGGCCATCGCCGCCTCGTCGTCCACCCCCAGGCCAAAGATCATCAAGGCCATACAGCACGACAGGTCGCAGCCGCTCCGCAACCTGCGGGGAATCCAGCAGAGCGGCCGGCGCCTGGCCAGGACTCCCGTCCACCAGAGCCCGAGCACGACCACGACCCCGCCACCAAGAGCCAGCGTCGTCGCCGGCGACCCCGTGCTGCAGGCCACTCCGCCCGCCGCGGCCGGTCCCCCGCTGGCCGGTTCGTTCGAAGGCATCGGCGCCGGCATCCCGGGCTACAACGTGACCTACGCCCCGTCGGACGTGAACGGCGCAATCGGCCCGAACGACTACTTTCAGATCGTCAACGCCTCGGTTGCGGTTTTCAGCCGCACGGGCACGCTGCTGCTCGGTCCGGAGCCGATCAGCACCGCCTGGTCCGGTTTTGGCGGTCTTTGCGAAACCACCAACGGTGGCGATCCGATCGCGCTCTACGACCGCGCCGCCGATCGCTGGCTCATCTCGCAGCTCGCTTACGCAGGCGCCAACGGCACGAGCGTGCCGTACCTCAACTGCGTCGCGGTGTCGACGAGCGGCGACCCGACCGGATCCTACTTCCGCTACGCCTTCCCGCGCACCGAGCTGCCCGACTACTCCAAGTTCTCGGTCTGGCCGGACGCGTACTACATGACCGACAACGACCAGCAGAACGGCAACAACTTCACCGGCCCCTCATATGCCGCTCTCGACCGCACGGCGATGCTCGCGGGCGGGCCGGCCATGATGATCGTGTTCAGCCTCGGCACCAACTACGCGAGCCTCCTGCCGGCCGGCCAGGACGGCCCGACTCCTCCGCCCGCCGGATCGCCCGGCTACGCGCTGGCGCTCGGTTCTGACCAGGCAAGTCTCGATCTCTGGCGTCTCCACGCCGACTTCACCACTCCGGCCAACGCGACGCTCACCGGCCCCTTCGCCATCCCGGTGGCGCCGTTCCGCGAGCTGTGCGGCGGATTCGGATCGTGCGTGCCCCAGCCGTCGCAGGGCCAGCCGCTAGCTTCCCTGGGCGACCGCCTGATGTACAGGCTCGCGTATCGGAACTTCGGCGACCACGACTCGCTGGTGGTCAGCCACAGCGTCGATCCAGGTCAGGGCGGCAGCAACTCAGGCGGCGTCCGGTGGTACGAGGTTCGAACTCCCGGAGGCACGCCGTCGCTGTATCAGCAGGGTACGTTCGCCCCCGACTCGAACTATCGATGGATGGGCTCGGTCGCGATGGACGCACGCGGCGACATCGCGGCCGGGTACAGCCTCTCCGGGGTCAACCTGGCGCCGAGCATCGCTATCACCGGCCGCCTCGCCGGCGATCCCCTTGGGTCGCTTCCCCAGGGTGAGACGATCATGGTCGGGGGCACTGGCGTCCAGGGCTTTGGTCTCGACCGCTGGGGTGACTACACGTCGATGGCCGTCGACCCCGTCGACGACTGCACCTTCTGGTACACGAACCAATACATCGGAGCCAGCGGCACCTTCAACTGGCACACGCGGGTCGGCTCCTTCCGCTATGCGAGCTGCACGCTGGCTCCCAGCAGCACGACGTTGACTACCAGCCCGAACCCAAGCACCGGCGGACTGGTGACTCTCACCGCCGACGTCACCGGATCAGGTGTCACTCCCACTGGCAGCGTCACCTTCCAGGATGGAAACTCCGTGCTCGGCAGCTCGGCGCTCAGCGGCGGCCAGGCCACCCTCAACGTCGCCCTGCTCGGCGGAGCCCGCTCGCTCGCCGCCGTCTACTCCGGCGACGCCGCCTTCAGCGGCAGCTCTTCGCCGCTCGTGGTTCAGCAGGTCAACCTTCCCGCCACGACGACCACGCTCCTCGCGTCCACTGCATCGGCCACGGCCGCAAGCCCAGTGACTCTCAGCGCCTCCGTCAGCGGCTCGATCGGCACGCCCAGCGGGTCGGTCACTTTCTTCGACGGCAGCCTCGACCTGGGCTCGGCCGCACTTGCGTCGGGTGTGACCGCATTAACCACGGGCGAGCTCTCCATCGGCGCGCATAGCATCACCGCGTCCTACTCGGGTGACACCGCGAACGCGGCGAGCACGTCGAATGCCGTATCAGTGACGGTCAGCGGCCCGGCCTACTCGGTGCTCTACAACTTCACCGGCGGGACGGACGGCGGCGCTCCGATAAACGGAGTCACGCAAGGACCCGACGGCGCTCTCTACGGCGTCACGAACATCGGTAACGGCGGCACCATCTTCCGTTTCAGCCCGCGCACCGGCCTCACCACCCTGCACACGTTTGTCGACGCGGATGGCGGGCGCAGCTTGTCCAGGCTGCTGCTCGGCGCGGACGGCGCGCTGTACGGCACCAGCGCGAGGTCTTCCACCATCAGCGGCTCTGCGTGGCGGATCACGACCCAGGGTGCCTTCAGCCTGCTCCATGCCTTCAACGGCGCCGACGGGCAGGACCCCGGCGGGGGCCTGGTCCAGGATTCCGCCGGCACCCTTTACGGGTCGACAGTCTCCGGCGGCCCGTCCAACTGCGGAACGATCTTCTCGATCACGGCAGCCGGCGCTTTCGCGACGCTGTACGCCTTCAGTTGCGGCGCTGATGGCAACGCGCCGCGAGGTGCCCTCGTCTTTGGCGGTGACGGCAACCTGTATGGAGTCACGAACGGCGGAGGCAGCAACGACTTCGGCACCGTCTTCCGCATCACGACTGGCGGCGTCTTGACATCGCTTTACTCCTTCAAGGACGCCGCCGACGGAGTCGGACCGCAGTCCGGCTTGATCCTCGGCGCCGACGGGAACCTCTACGGCACCGCGTCGGGCGGCACCATGGCTCGGGGCACAATCTTCCGCATCACGTCGGCCGGCGTGCTGACGACGTTATATGAGCTGAGCCCTGGCGATGGCTCCGGACCCTCGGGCCTCGTTCAGGATGCGAAGGGAACGCTCTATGGAGAAGCCACCAGGACCGACCCATATCCGGGCGGCGGGTACGGCACCCTTTTCGAGTTCACCTCGGCCGCCACTTTCGTCACCTTGCGCGCCATGGACTTTCACACGGGCGCGAATCCCGCGGGCGGCATGACGATCGCTAGCGATGGCAACCTGTACGGCACTGACTCCGCCGGCGGTACGAACGGGTGGGGAGCGATCTTCTCGCTCAGCCTCGTACCACCCCTGACCCTCGCCCCGGCCACGCTCAGCGGCCTGTCCGAGGGCGCAAGCGCCAATCTCACGGTGGCGCAGGTCAGTGGTGGCGCGCCGCCATATTCCGCGTCGATCGATTGGGGTGACGGAACCACATCCGCCGGCACTGTGTCGACCGGTGGCAGCGTCAACGGTAGCCACACGTGGGCCGAGGAGTCGGCTTCGCCCTACACCGTCACCGTCACGGTCACCGACAGCGGCGGCAACACGGCATCGGTTACTGACGCCGCCACCGTGGGTGATGCCGCGCTCAGCGGTTCGGCCTCCACCGTCCAGGCGACAGAGGGCGCCGCATTCAGCGGCACCGTCGCGACTTTCAATGACGCGAACAGCGCCCCGTCCGCTGGGGACTTCACGGTCACCATCACCTGGGGCGATGGCTCGACGTCCACCGGCAGCATCACCGGCACCGGACCGTTCGCGGTCTCGGGCGTGCACACCTACAGCGAAGGCGGCTCCTACCCGACCTCGGTGACGATCAAAGACGCGGGCGGTTCCGCGCTGACGGTCCACGGAACCGCAGCGATCAGCGATTTTCCGCTTTCGCTGACGGGCGTCAGCCTCAACGTCTCGAAGAATTTCAGCGGCACGGTCGCCAAGCTTGCCGACGCCGACCCGTCCGCCGCCGCCTCCGAGTACACGGTGACGATTGACTGGGGCGACGGCACGGCTTCGGCCGGTTCTGTGAACGGCAAGAGGAGTCCTTTCACCGTCGTCGGCACCCATGCCTACACGACTGCGGGGACGTTCACCGTGACAGTGTCAGTGCACGACTTCGGCGGCGGGACGGCGACGACGACGAGCACGCTAACAGTTCACTGACGCCCGCGACCCTTGGGGCGCCGGAAAAACACCGGAGGCCTGTCAGCCTCGCATGATCTCAGGAACGGAGGGCCATTGTTTCCTGCGACGGGACCAGAATCGTGTGCACCTCAGGCCGGGCCTGAGGCCCTAAGACCTTCTCTGACGAGGAGCTCGTCCATGCGCTCCAGCTCGGCCTCCGTCATGTGGGGGTCGTGGCGCCGGTGCTCGACTGCTCGCGACAGCGCTCCGCGCGCCGCCTCGCGATCGACGTGGCTGAGAAACGCTTCGAGGAATCTGTCCGCCAACGGCCTGATCGCCTCCGGGATGTCAGCCGTGGCGAGGGGCATGAGTTGTTCGATGACCTCGGTCCTGGTGGAGGCATAGGCGCCGACCAGCGCCGGGCCCAACCCGCTCGGGACGACTCAGACGCTCACGGCCACGCTGATCGACAGCAGAAGCTGAACCGGGCATCCTTCGTCGCAATGGGCGCCGGAGTGGTGACCGCTTGCGCGTTTGGATACCTTGGGAAGGAGGCGACCAGCTTCAGAAATCTCATCGGTTTGCCGTTCGCCGCGGCCGTCGTCGCCGTCTTGGTGGACCTTGCGCTCGAGGTGTTTTGTGCCTCCCAAACAGGAAATTATTCGGCGATCCATCCGGAGCATGTGATCGCTCTTGGGTTGTCTGCCTTCGCGATAGGTGCGAGCGCGGCCATACCCGCCGCTTTCGTGCCGGAGACGGCGCCTCTGGCCAACCAGTTCGAGGTTGCACTGGGCACCGCAATCCTCAGTGGCGAGGCCGCCGGAGTCTCGGACCTTGCACTCGGGGGCGGAGCCTGCGGTTGACGGAGACACAACCTGCCCCTCCAGGGCCCTCCCGGCGCAACAAGGCACAGGCCGTCATGGCGCTCATCATCGCCGGGCTCGGCTTGCTCGCCTGCGTGGTGCTGATCTTCTTCGATGTTCGAGACAGCGGCCTCATATCGGCCCATCGGTCGGCGTCGACGTGCTCATCGCCGTCGGATGCTTTGAACAGCGACAGGTGCATCTTCGAGGGCCAGGCCCAGGTGGTGAGCACCAGCAGGCAGACGCGACTCGAAGCCGTGGTTTCGTTCGAGTCGCTGCCAGGGCGGACTTTCAGCACCAGCTTCCCGACCAACGACGAGCCGGACAGCTCGGCCTTGAAGGCCGGAGCTACCGTCGCAGGGGAGCTCTGGAACGGGAAGGTGACCCGCCTCGCAGGAAAAGCCACAGTCGACGACCCTGAGGGGTATCCGACGTCAGCATTGCTGGAAATCGCGGCGTTCCTTGCCGTCCTCTCAATACCGCTTCTCGCCATCGGCGTATGGCTCGCCAGGGCGCCCTGACGTTGGAATGAAAGAAGCGGGCCGGCGCGATGCGGGCCCAGCCTCAAGCTAGCTCTGGCATCCTTTGCGTCGTGGGCCGGCAGCCAGGAGCTCGACGCCGTTTGGCCGACCTCTCCGGCACCAATCCGGACCGGCTGTCGGGCATCTCGGATGGGATCTTCTCGGTGGGCATGACACTCCTTGTTCTCGGGCTCGTCGTGCCGACTGTGAACGGCGTGGCGACGACTGAAGGCCAACTGTGGGACACGATACGCAGCCTCGGTCCGCACGCCCTCATCTACGCGATGAGCTTCATGACACTGGGGATCTTCTGGTTAGGACAGGGCACCCAGCTTGGTCAGCTCGTGCGCAGCAATCGGAACTACGTCTGGATCCACCTTGTGTTCCTGTTCGCCGTGACCATGGTGCCGTTCTCGACCCTCCTGCTGGGTAGTTTTTACTGGCTCAGGCTCGCGCTGGTCGAGTACTGGCTGAACATCGTGCTGCTCGGCGCGACCTTGTACGCGGGTCTCGAGTATGGCCTCCATGCTCACCTCTTCCGGGAGGAGGCCCCCCATGACCTCGCGGTGCTGATGCGGGGACGCATTCTGATCGCGCAGTCGCTGTATGCCGTCGCGACTCTGCTGTGCGTGATTTTTCCGACGTGGGTCAGTATCGCGTTGATCACTCTGGTCCAGGTCAACTACGTTCTGGCGCCTCGGATCCCCATACTTGGCCGCTTTTGACGCCCATAACGTTCTCTATCAGCTCGTGTGCTGACCGAAATCCTTGGCTTCTGAGTCATCGCCCTCGCCGGCGTATCTAGCACGTGGGCGCCCTCACATCTCGAGCAGCCACGTGGCCGTGTCGACGTGAGTGGACAGATAGTCGCTTCCAATCGACCAGGCGACGGTTTGCGCCAGACACCACAGCCGGCTGCGTTCTCGATCCAGTCCGAGCTCAGACGACAGCCGGTCCAGGCGATGCCGAACATCGCGGCGGGTGGCGCCGAGCTCGAACGAGCGCACGATGGGGGCGAGGCCAAACTCGCGCTCGCCGGCGAGCGGCTTCGGATCGATCGCCAACCACGGTTCGCGCCGGGCTCGCAGGACGTTGTCGCCGTGCAGGTCCTGATGGATCAGAACCTGCTCTGCCTGCGATCCGGGGAGGCTGCGCAACGCCTCGAGCGCGGCGTCGACGAGGCGCTCGTCGAACGGCCGGCCCGCCCTCACCCAGTTTTCGCGCAGGTGGGAGGCCCACCACGACGCTTCTTCCGCGAGCGGTCGGAACCCGTCGTCCGCCATGGGCTTCCACAGGCGCGGGAGCAGGTTGACCAGGACATCGAGGGCCGCATCCTGCTCCAGGCTCGAGACCGGCGTGCCTGGGATGCATCTTTCGATCAGGAATGCGCCCAGGGCCGGATCGTTCTGCAGAAGCTTGACCGCGCCGTCGCCACCCCACCATGAGAGTGCCAGCGCCTCGTGTTCGCTTTCGCGGTCCGGAAATGGAACCTTCAGCACAACATCAGCCCCGTCGGGGAGCCGCGCAGGTATAGCGAGCGATGTATACGCGCTCGCAAACGGCGAGCCGAGGCGCAGGTCCCACTTCTCCACGCAGCCGTTCACGCGGTCGGGGAGGGAGGAGAGCCACTGCGCGCCGGCCTCGGATGCCTTCAGCCACGCAATACTGGCCGGAATCCTCAGAGCGCGTCCGCGCCGGCGCCGGACAAGAGGCTTTTGCGGGATGCTCTTCGCAGGTCCGCCGTTCACCAAATTGAGGTGATCAGGATGGCGAGCACAACCCCTGTTGAAGTGGTGCCGGATTCATACAGCTACGTGTTTAGCCCATATCGTGAACCGATCGCGCGCGTGAGTCCGGGGCAACCGGTCGTGATCCACTGCGACGACGCGTTCGAGAGTCGCATCCGATCCCAGGAGGACATCACCAGCCGGTCGCTTGCCGGCGCCTCGAATCGCCGGATCGGATCATGACTGTCGGCAGCGCTCGTCCTATGGAGGACGCCGCGCGCATCGCGTACGCGGAGCAGGTGACGTGGCTGGAGGCGGATCATGGTTGGTCCCGACTGGATGCAAACCAGCTGCTGACCCAGGCTGGCGAGCTTTATGCCGGCAATATGGTGGATACGGCCTATTCACTCGTGGCGTCGATCTCCAAGCGGTACCTCAAGCGAGGCTAATCGTGGCTTGTGGCTTGCATCCTGAGATGTGCAGCCTGGGCCTGATCGGCACGGCGCTCGTGCTGACAGGCATAGCTCTCGTGATCCGAGCGGTCGGGGCCCATTTATGACCCAAGCTTCAGACGGCCGCGTTGGTGACGGCCTCGATCCATCGACAGATACCGGGTCGACGAGCGAGCCGGAGACGCCGCCGACCCACCTCGAATGGGACGGCACACAATTTCTCCCCGCGAGCGCCATTGCTGACGAGTCCGCCACCGCCGAATATTCCGCCGGCGTCGCTGGAATTCAGCCGGATCCGTGGTTCGCGGTCCTGGCGTTCCTGGTCGGCGCCTTGGTCCTGGGGTTCAGTCTCCTGGCGCTGCTTCATCCGGCCGGAGATATCACCGGACTTGGAATCAGCGCCGCCGCCGGAGCGCTGGGTGTGGGGCTGATAGTTTGGGGTCGACTCGAACAGATCCGCATCAGGCCGCTGCCGAAGGGGTTGCGGGACCTGAGCCTGGCGGAGAGGTTGTCGCGCACGCTTCGTTTCACACCGCAGACTCTCGCCAGCAATCGACGGGGCCGTCTTTCGATTGGGCAGCGGCTGCGCCTGATCGGTTTCGATGCCGGGTGGTGGTTGACCGTGCTCGCCTGCATCGGCCTCGTCGCCACCCCGTTCGCCGTCGCGGGTGGGCGTGACCCGATAAAAGACCTTCAAGCGCTCGTCTTTGTTCCCCTTGGTCTGTATGCCCTATGGAAAGCGAGCAGCACGCTGATCGATTCCGTTCGCGGTCGCGTGCTGACCGACCTGACCATCCTTCACGCTGTGTTACAGCCTCGGAGCTGGGTAACTGACCTCATCAAAAAGTGGTATGACTCGACGGCGCATTACGGGTACGAGGGGAAGGACGGGATGCGCTTCGCAGTTTCGCGCGCGGCTTTCGAGGCGATCACGCCAAACAGGCAGTACCGCGTGTACTTCGCGCCGCTGTCGAAGCGATTGATGAGCATCGAACCTGCGGAAGACCAGCGTTCATCACCTGGTTGAGCCACGCCCACCGAGGGCAGGGCCGAATAGGCCGACTACAGCAGGCCGATTACCCTGGCCGTCGGCCGTCAGAGGTGGCAGTCTGGCTGCTGCGTGCCCTCGGCGTGGTCGTTGGAGGTGCTGGTCTGCATCGTGCCCACGGCGGTTACTGGGGCCGCGAGCAGCGGCGAGATCGATGCGGTGACGTTCTCGTTGTTGGTCTGGGTCATGCCTGAACCCTGGTTCCTATAGGTCAGGCAGGTCAGGTCACCAAGAGTGTGGGTGGTGGCGATTGGACCCGAACCCGTCCAGGCGATGTTGACAGCGAGTGGAAGGGGCAATGTCACCTGACCGCCGGGGAAGCACTGCGGGCTATCCGCCGTGAAAGTCGTCTTGAGGGTCGCGCCCTGGACACCGTTGTTCGAGAACTCTGACGAATCCAGCGAGAAGCAGCCGGATTCGAAGTTGCCTCCTGCCGTCGAGTTGATGCTGACCTGAAATTGCGTTGTGGATGAGGGCGAACCGACCTTGGGGTTCGATTGCAGCACGTTCTCGAAAACACTGACCTCGAGCGAGGGCTGGAAGTCGCCCGGGTTCTGGATGAAGAAGTTGGCCATGACGAGCGTGCTCGTGTAGTCGCCTGCCGGCGGCGGACCCGCTCCGCCTGCGATGGCCCCGAACGGCTGACAGTTGTCAGGCTCCACACCCTGGGCGTGCTGCCGCGTGTCATCCGAGCGCAGGTTGCCCTGTCCGCTGAAGCTGCCGGCAAGCAGAGGGGGGATGCCGGCCGTGCCGGTGGCGCCCTGGTTGACCGTCGAGACGGTGGTCTCGAGGCCGTAGCCTCCGCAGAAGAACCGGGAGCCGTTGCCCGACTGGAAGACAGGTCCATTTCCAGTCCACGTCGCATCGATCGTCACCGGGAGCGGTAGCCCGCCGAAGCTGTTGCAGCTCACGTTGGCCGTCGTGATCGCTGTGTGCAAGGAAGCGGAGGTTGAGCTGAACGTGAAGTCTGCCGATGCGATGTCGTAGCAGCCACTGAATCCGGTTCCGTTGTCGAAAAAGTCGATCCGGAGCTGGGTGGTCTCGGTTGTGCTGGGGGCGCTGCCCTGGAGGGCCGAGGTAGCCGCGGTGTCGGTTACGTTGAGGTCCAGGCTGGCGAAGCTGGTGGGGTCAAAGAAGAAGAAACCGGCCTGCCTGGCAACGGTGTGGTACTCGCCGGCGGCGACAGCGCCGGGCGGCTGGGCCAGGACGGCGCCCTGGCCAAGAACCAGCGCCACCAGGACGGATAGGCCTGCCGCTGCGCACCGAATAGATTTCATTCCGCCCTCCCCAGAGCACCCGACGGCTGGGGTAATTGTGGGGGCTCCTCGTTGAGCTGTGGGTTAAAAGTCGTCTAGACTCAGCGCTGATCGAACGTGCGTTCGGGTGGGATTCGACTGCGCGTCAGCGCCGGGGCCCGGGCAGCGGTCAGGCGCCGGTGTCAGGGCGCCTGCGAAGCCTGCGGCCTCGAGTGGCCCTGGCTGCTGTATCTCTTTCGCATCGACAAGACCAGTCCACCGCGGGCGGCGAACCTGCGCGCACTTTGCGGTCCGTGCTCCGCCAACGAAGTCGCTGACTGCGCCCCGCTCATGACTCGACCCTCCCTGCGCGAACGCGTTCGCGAGGCGAACAATCGCCGGGCCGGCACCACCAAGCTCACGGCAGCCCGGCGCCGCCGGCTCATAGCGGCGCGCGGCGGAAGCTGCGAGATCTGCGGCGTCTCAGGCCTCGAGCGCCAGCTCGACGTCCATCACCGTCTGGGCATCCTTCGGGGCGGCGATGATTCGGAGGACAACCTGCTGGTGCTGTGCTTCGCGTGCCATCATCACTTGCAGCCTTGCGCCACTGGCTGCGGCCGGTGGGCCAAGAAGCCGGCGCGACTGTGCGGGCGTTGCGAGGTTCGCCGGCGCCTCGAAGCCATCTACCCAGGCCTGTCCTGGGAGCAGATCAAGGCACGCCATCCATCACTCGTCAGGAGCTGGCCGCCGGGCTACGAACCTCGCCCGTTACCGGAAGGATGAGGGAGCACGTTGACGCTCTTGCCGCAGGTTTGCTAGGGTGACTTCGGTCTTCAGGGTCTGGGGTACGCGAGAAGGAGACCTGGGGGTAGGCATTGCGCATCCATCGCTACGTGACCCATGCCGTTGTGCTCGCGATCGCTGCAGCCATGTCCGGCTACGCGGCCATCGACCGCAACTTCTCTCCGAGCTTCAACGCAGGTGCAGTCACCGCCGCCGCGGCTGACGACAGACATGCCGTCGGCGACTTCTCTCTGGGCCGTGACAGCGTCATCATCAAACCAGTTTCCATTCCGGCGTCGGCGCTCGCCAGCCACGCTCCAATCGTGCACATCGTCACGCAGGGAGACACCCTGGAAAGCATCGGCCGGCAGTTCAACCTCCCCTGGAGGGATGTCGTCTGGTCCAACCCAGGCCTGCGCATGCCGCTCACAGTGGGACGAGCTGTCAGGCTGCCACCGGTGCCGGGCGTCGTGGTCGTCGTCAGGAAGGGGGACACGCCCGCCAGTCTCGCCGCCGCCTATGGCGTGGAAGTCAGCACCGTGCTGGGCTTCAATGGAATTCGCGGCCCGCAGCTGACAACCGGGTCGGTGCTCGTGCTTCCGGTCAATCCCGCCCAGGGTCCCAACCTGAGCACGGGCGTGCCCGCCGATCCCATCGACCCCGGGCAGTTCCTGTGTCCGATTGCCGGCGCTCAGATCATCCAGCCGTTCGGGCCGACGTCGTTCGCGATAGAACCACCATTCGGCGGTTATCTACATTTCCATACCGGCGTCGACTTGCTGGCCGGCTACGGCACACCGATCGTCGCGGCTGCCGGCGGAAAGGTGACCGCAATCGGCTACGCATTCGACTTCGGGATCCGGGTCGAGGTCACTGACAGCTTCGGCCTCGTCGAGGTCTATGCCCACATGTCGCAGGGGGCCGTAGCTATCGGGCAGGAAGTTCAGCAGGGCGAGAAGGTCGGCTATGTCGGCAGCACGGGCCTCTCGATTGGCGCACACCTGCATTTCCAACTCGAGGTCGGCGGCCTGCCCACAGCGCCCGGCTCGTTGATCGGCTGTTAAGCAGCCACTACTGGGTGACGACCAGCGTCACCGTAACCGTGTGCGTCACTCCGCTACTCGTGCCGCTGATCACCACCGCATAGCTTCCAGGCGGCGTCTGTCCGCGATTCGTGCGGATGGTGAGCGTGGAGGACCCCGTCGCCGGGTTAGGACTGAACGACGCACTGGTCTTCGGTGGCAGCCCACTCACGCTCAGCGTCACCGAGCCGCTGAACCCGTCCATCGAGTTGATCGTCACGGTGTACGTGGCGCGTCCACCGGCCGCCACCGATACGGTTGATGGAGAGGCGCTCAGGCTGAAATCGGCGACGAGCAGGGTCACGGTTGTGCTGTGGCTGAGGCCGCCGCTCGTGCCGGTGATCGTCAAGACGTAGCTCCCGGACGGTGTAATCGAGGTGATGTTGACGTTCAGCGTGGACGCGGTCGTAGCCGGGTTCGGACTGAACGTCCCGCTCGCGCCGACCGGAAGTCCGGCGACTGCCAGCGCCACCGATGCGTTGAAGCCGTTCACCGCGCCAATGGTCACCGAGTACGAGGTGGCGTTGACGCCCTGGCCGACAGTCCGGCTCGTGGGCGCCGCGCTGATCGTGAAATCAGGCACGTTGACCACCAGCGTCGCCGGCGCTGTGTGGCTCAGGCTGCCGCTCGTGCCGCTGATGGTCAGAACGTAGCTGCCGGCCGGCGTCGCTGGATCCGTGACAACGCTGAGGTTTGAAGTCGTCGTCGCGGGATTGGGGCTGAAGCTGCCTGTCGCGCCCGCGGGCAGCCCGCTCACACCAAGCGTGACGGAGCCGGCAAAGCCTCCGCTGGTCGTGATTGTGACCGCGTAGCTCGTCGAGGCGCCGGCGCTGACGGTCTGACTGGCAGGGTTCACGCTGAGATTGAAGTCAGGCGTCGGTGGCGCGTTGACGACCAGCGTCGTCGAGGCGGTGTGGCTCAGGGATCCGCTGGTGCCCGTCACGGCCAATGGATAGGTGCCCACAGCCGTGCTCGGATCCGAAGTCACGGTAAGCGTGGAGGAGGTGGTGGCCGGGTTGGGACTGAAGCTGCCCGTCGCCCCACTCGGTAAGCCGCCCACCGCCAGCGAAACCGCCCCTGCAAAGCCGCCGGCAGGCGTTATGGTCACCGAGTATGTGGTCGAGTCGCCCGGCACGATGGTCTGGCTGGCCGGAGTCACCGCCAGGTTGAAATCAGGGGTCACGACGCCGCCGGTGGTCAACGCGAAGTTCTGCGTCGTCCACTGCGGAAAGCCCAAGATGCCCTGCCCGTTGACCATGTTGCTGCCCCAGACAACGCCGGCGTTGACGGGGTCAGGCGTCACCCCCGAGTAGTCGCCCCACCGGCATGGCGGTCCGTAAGGCGCGCTGCAGCTGAAGTCGACATCGACGTCGACGCTGTTTGCGAGCACGACCTCGCCCACGTCCATGGTGCCGAGGGGCGTCGAGCCGGTTCGGCTCTGGGCGGCGATGACAGGGGTTTGTGACGCGCTCGCGCTGTTGTACTCGACGACGGCGTCGTTGCCGTTGGTCGAGGTTGAGATGGCGCCGTTGAAAATGAAGTTGGACGAGCTCGAGACATCGCCTTCTTGACGAACACCGAGACTCGCCGGCAAGAGCTCGTACCAGCGCATGACCGATCGCCCTCCCGGGCCGGCGACGGTGTGCTGTGCCCAGATCGCCAGCGCCCCGGTGTCCGGATCGTGCCGTCCCACCGCCTGAGTGAGCTGCCCGTCGAGCGTGTCGAGCGAGTTCTGCGGCTGCGGGACGTCCGCGGGAACGTCATACGAGTTGACCGTGATGTCGCCGTCTGCGACCAGGACCGGAGATCCTGACTGCATCGTCATGTGCCACACCATGACCTTGTTGCGCGGGCCCGCCGGCACGATCAGCGGCGAGTGGGCGGCAACGATGTAGCCACCGGTCGAGCTCTCCGTCGTGTTCACTGGCACCGGGGTGTCCGCCAGGGTGCCATCGGCGTTGTGCAACAGGTGTGCGGCGTCGGCGAAAAAGGTCGCCACGCCCGTGCCGGTGCATGAAGTGTCACCGTTGCCGGGCTTCCTGTATGCCCAGATCTGGCCCGTGATTTCCGTGTTCAGGTTGCTGTCGTCGTAGATGTTGCTGCCGAACAGCAGGTAGTTATCGTCGTGCCCAAGCTTCGGGAAGTCGTTGAGGCTGCTTCCTGTGCCGACCCCGAAACGGCACCAGCCGTTGGACAGGTCGCTCGGATCGCTGGTCTTTGACCACCCGAACACCAAGAAGTTGTTCCCGGTTGCGAACGCGACCGCGAGGTAGAACCAGCGGTTGCTCACGAAATCGAACTCGACCTGTGGGTCGCTCAACGTCAAGCCTGACGGAGCGGCGACAAATGACGCTGTATCCATCGAGCTGATCAGGCTCAAGTTGCTTCGGTTGTAAACGCCGATCAGGCTGTTGACCATCTCGATGTAATGGTTGGGGCCGATCGCGCCGGTCGGGTCAGGTGGCGTGCAGCAGAAGCTCTCGTCAGAGGCGCTCAGGCCAGGCTGGTCGAGATTGTTGATTACTCCGGCGAGCGGCCCTGTCGTCGTGATGCCCGATGCCGGGCCCAGCCGGGCTGCTGCCCGCAACTTGGCGGCGCGATGCGCTACGAGGTCCCTTGTCGGATTGTGCGAGATGGATCGGTTGGGGCTGTGCGCGTCGCCGGCGTGTGGACCGAAATCGATCACCTTTAGCTGGCCCGCCGGATGAATCGTTCCTGTGGCCGCCATCGAAGGGATGACTGGCACCATCAAGACGCCGATGACCGACATGGCCGCCGCCATGCGCACACCCCGAGCGATCCTTGGCCAACGCAAATTCATCCAACCCCGCAAGACGATTGATGGTGATGGCGCTGACGAGAGCTAACGAAGCATATAGCGGTTTCTTGCCCCTGTCCGGACGGTTTTGGGGCATCACTTGACAACGAAGAATCCCCCGAATGCAGTGGTGGTTGGCTCGTTCCCATCACTGCCTGAGGTAGCATCGCGCCTGGTGTTCACGGTCGAGCAGCGGGAGGCCGTCCGCGACCGCGTGCTGCGGCTCGCGGAGGAGGATGACCGTGTCGTTGCCGGCGCCGCTGTGGGCTCGCTGGCGGTTGATAAGGGCGACCGCTTCTCCGACCTGGACCTCACCTTCGCCATCGCTGACCGCGTGCCGGTCATCGACGTGCTCGATGACTGGAAGCGCACGCTCGCCGGCGAGCTCGACGCGGTGCATCTTGTCGACCTCGAGGGCGGTCCGACCACCTACCGCGTGTTCCTGCTACCGGACGCGCTGCAGTGCGACCTCTCGATGACGCCGGCGGCTCAGTTTCGTCCAGCCGGGCCGCGATTCCGGCTTCTGTTCGGCGAGATCGCGGCGGGCGAGCCCGAGCTTGCCACGCCGGCGGCCGCGCGAGCCCTCTTCATTCCCACGCCGGTGGTCGCTGGGGACATCTTTGGGTGGGGCGTCATTTACGCGCTCCACGCGCGCGCATGCATCGAACGCGGGCGTGTGTGGCAGGCCGAGCATTACGTCGGCGCCGTGCGCGACCACGGGCTCTCGCTTGCCTGCCTCCGCCAGGGCCTGACCGCGGTGCAGGCGCGCGGCTACGACGACCTTTCCGCCGAGACCCTCGCTCGATTCGAGCATGCACACGTCGGCGCGGTCGAGCCTGCGGAGCTCCGCGCAGCCCTCGCCGCATCCGTTCTCGCGCTGATGCGCGAGGGCGCCGAGGCGCGTCTACCGCCCGCGGACACTGTGGCGCAGCGCCTCGCTGATCTGTGCTGATTCGATGCGATGATCACCCCTGGAGCGATGGAGCGATGACAGTCAAAGAGGGCTGGCGCGGCCGATTCTTCGAGGACTTCACCGTCGGCGACGTGTACGAGCACCCGCTCGGCCGGACCATCACATCGGCGGACAACATCTGGTTCACGCTCTTGACCCAGAACACCGCACCGATCCATTTCGATCACCACTACGCGGCGAAGACCGAGTTCGGAAAGCCTTTGGTCAACAGCTGCCTCACTCTGGCGCTGGTCACGGGGCAGAGCGTCAGCGACGTGTCGCAGAACGTGATGGCCAACCTCGGGTGGGATGAGGTGCGCCTACCCAACCCGGTGTTCGAGGGTGACACCGTGTACTCGCGCTCCGAGGTGCTCGAGACTCGCGAGTCGAAATCGCGCAAGAACGTTGGCATCGTCACCGTGCGCACGACGGGCCTCAACCAGGATGGGACGGAGGTGATCACATTCCGGCGCACCGCGATGATCTACCGGCGCGGGCAGGGTCCGACCGCTGAACCGTCGCACAAGGATTAGGGAGCGCGATGGACTTCGAGCTCTCCGAGCAGCAGGCGGCGTTCCGCGCTCTCATGCGCGATTTCGCGCGCAAGAGCATCGCCCCGGTGGCGCGCGAGTGGGAGCTCGCCGGTCGCTACCCGGAAGAGATCGTCGATGAGATGAAGGCGATGGGCCTGTTCGGGATGCTGGTGCCGGAGGAGTACGGGGGGATCGCCATCGACGCGGTCTCCTACTCGGTCGTGTTCGAGGAGATCTCGAAGGCATGGATGGGCGTGGCCGGAATCCTCGGGTCGCATTCACTCGCGACGCTCATGCTCGCGCGATCAGGCACGCCCGAGCAGCGTGCGCGGTGGTTGCCCGACCTCGCCAGCGGCAAGCGGCGTTCAGGCATCGCGCTCACCGAGCCGCAGGCGGGAAGCGACCTGCAGGGCATAGCGACGGTCGCTCGGCGGGAGGGCGATCACTATGTCGTGAACGGCGCCAAGACGTGGATCACAAACGCCCGACACGCCGACCCATTACCAGTGCTGGTCAAGACCGATCCGAGCGCACAACCCCGCCACCGGGGCATGACCGTGCTGATGATCGAGCAGGGAACGCCGGGCTTCACGATCGGGAAGGACCTCGAGAAGCTCGGCTACAAGGGGCCCGAGTCGTCCGAGGTCTTTTTGACCGATTGCCGCGTCCCTGCGGAGAACGTGCTCGGCGGGGAGGAGGGGCATGGGCTGCAGCAGGCGCTGTCTGCGCTGGAGTTTGGGCGAGTCAACATCGCCGGGCGTGCGGTGGGCGTCGCGCAGGCTAGCCTGGATCGAGCCCTCACATACGCGCGCGAGCGCCACGCGTTCGGCCGGCCGATCGCCGAGTTCCAGGCGATTCAGCTGAAGCTGGCGGACATGGCGACCGAGGTGCAAGCCGCGCGATTGTTGACGTGGTGGGCCGCTTCCGCACTGGACTCGGGTCGGCGGGCGGACCTCGAAACGGGCATGGCGAAGCTCTATGCGTCCGAGGTTTGCATCAAAGCGTCGCTCGAGGCCATGCGCATTCACGGCGGCTATGGCTATTCGACCGAATACGAGATCGAGCGCTTTTATCGGGATGCGCCGCTGATGGCGATCGGCGAAGGCACGAACGACATCCTCCGGACGGTCATCGCGCGCCAGCTCGTGCGTGAAGAACATTCCTGAGGACGCCGCTGGGCCGGCGATCCGTCCGCCGCGAACCTGGCTCTTCGCGCCCGGACACAGCGAGAAGCTGCTGCGCCAGGTGTTCGAGGCGGGCGCGGATGTCGCGCTGCTGGACCTGGAGGACGCCGTCCCACCAGACATTAAGGATCGCGCGCGCGAGATGGTCGCCCTGGCAGCCGCCGAGCGGGCGTGCTGGGTTCGGGTGAATCGGGCAGGCAGCGAGGAGTGCGCTCGGGACCTCGCGGCGCTCGCGAGCTCGGTCGTCGGGATTCGGGTGCCCAAGGTGGAGACCGCCGCCGACGTCGTCTGGGTGGCCGAGCGGGCGCCTGGCGTGCCGCTCGACTGCACGATCGAATCCGCGAGCGGGGTGATCGCGGCGTTCGAGATCGCCTCCGAACCCGCCTGCACATTCCTGTCGTACGGCGGCCTCGACCTGGCCGCCGACCTCGGCATCCAGGGCGGCGACCTGGAGACGTTGTTCGCGCGCTCGTACCTGGTCGTCGCAGCCCGCGCGGCCGGCAAGCCTCCTCCCAGCGATGGGGTGTATCCGATGCTGTACGACGACGGCGGCCTTCGCCGGGAGACCGAGGCGGCGCGGCGTCTCGGGTTCTTCGGCAAGTCCGCCATCCACCCGCGCCAGGTGCCGATCATCCACGAGGTTTTTGCGCCTACGCCCGACGAGGTGGCGTGGGCAAGGCGGGTGCTGGCCGCGTTCGAGGCGTCCGGAGGTGCGGCGACAAGGACCGCGGATGGTGAGTTCGTGGACAGGCCGGTGGCGGAGCGGGCGCGCCGGCTGATGCTGGGCTAGCCAGGCCGCTAAGTCAGAGGTTCGACGCGGTAGCGACCATCCTCCTCGACCACGTTGACCCCCGCGCCCTTGGCGATCGGCTGGACCACCTGGCCGGTCAGGCCCAGCACCGCGGCCTCGGTGGTTGGCGAGTGACCGACCACCAGCGCCCGACCACCTTCCTTCAGGGATTCCAGCACCTGCTTCAGCACGCCGCCGAGCAGCGCCGCCTCCTCCTCGACCAGCTCGGGATCCACCTTGCGAAACGCCTCGAGGTCCTTGCCTGGCGCCTGGCGCGCGGCCGCAAACCAGCGTTCCTCGACGCTCGAACGGAACCCGGCGTTCACGATCACCCCACCGGCCACCGTCCGGCCCATGCCCGCCAGGAAGCATGCGATCGTCTGGGTGGCCCGCTGTGCACCTGACGAGATCAGCAGGTCATACCCACCTTCCAGGCGGCGGCCGATCTCGACTGCCGCTCGGGCACCCCCGGGTGTGAGGAAATCGCCTTCGGCATCGGTATGCCGCCTGAGCTCAACCGTCCGTGCCATCAGCTCTATCTTGATGGGCGTCGCCAGCCCATGGCCCGCCAGCACGATCCCGGCGGCCGGTCGGACTAGTGGAATAGCCCTTAGTCGTCGGTCATGTCACTCCACCACGGCGCCAGCGTGCGGCGAGGTGGCGGCTCGATTCCGGCTCGAGCAGCCAAACGCTGCTCCATCTCGTACACCAGATTGTCGATTGCGACTGGATCAACGAAGGTTATCGTCAAGTGATCGATCTGCTCGAGTGCGGCCTGGATGCCGGCTACAGATTGGTGAGCGGATTCGAGCAATCCATTGATTCTCTTTGCTCGCTTGCCAATTCGTGACACCGCCAGAGACTGGAGATCCTCGACCAGACTGCACCAATCGATGGAGTCATCGGGCGGCTCACGTCCTTCCTGCATCTTGGCCAGCCTACTCTCTGTGGCTTCCTATGCCGGGATTCAGTGCGCCCAACTTTGCTTAACGTGACTAATTTGCGATGGGTGAATGAACAGGCGGTTTGAGGACGTTGATCACGCCGATGTCGACCGATGGTGTCGCACCCATCTAGGCACAAACGTTGCTGAGGAATTGTTTCGTGCCGGGCACCTGTCCGCCGTCATCGGTCTGAGGCTTGGATCCGGCCGGCCGATCGTTGTCAAGGTCCGCCAACCCGCCGAACGTCTCGCTGCTTGCTGGAGCGCTCATCAGCACCTGTTCAAGCGGGGCTTTCCCTGCCCTGAGCCGCTGGTTGGACCGGAGCCGCTTGGCGACCACGCGGCGAGCGCGGAGGCGCTCGTGACGGGTGGCGCAGTGTTTCCCACTTCGGGCCGAGCGGCCGGTCCCTTTGCGCACTCCCTCGCCAGGCTGATCGAGCTGGCGCCTCGCCGTGACGAGTTGCCGACCCTCGAGCCCCCACTTCCCTGGACGTCGCCGAGTCATCGAGCGCCGGGCTTGTGGCCATGGCCCGACGATCAAGACATCGACCTCAATACCATCGACGGCCCCGCATGGATCGACCAGGCCGGCAAGGGCGCCCGCGATCGGCTCAGCCTGGTGGCGCGAGAGGGTTCGCCAGAGCCGATCGTCGGCCACGGCGACTGGTACACGGCCAACCTCCGCTGGAGGGGCCATGAGCTGCATGTCGCGTACGACTGGGACAGCGTGATCGCCGAGAGCGAACCGGTCGTCGTCGGTCTTGCTGCCGCCCTCTACCCGGCCACGCGGGGCGGCACCGAAGCAACCGTTGAGGAAACGCAAGCCTTCATCGATGCCTACGCAGTGTTCCGTGGGCATCCTTTCACCAGGGCGCAGATCGAAGAATGCTGGGCGGCGGGGCTGTGGAATCGCAGCTTCGACGCCAAGAAGCAGTTCGCTGCACAGGGCCAGGTGCGCTCGCTGAGTCAAGCCGAGGCTCGGGAGCGGCTCCGGCGGGCCGGCGCCGGATAGCTCCGGATTGCACATTGCAAATAGCGGCTGGCGATAACCGGCGGCTCGGGAGTCGTTTCGCTCACGAATTCCCAAGTAGGGCAGCTGGGACGGGAGCGTTGCGGCGGCTGCTGTCAAGTAAGGAGGGCAGTCCACTTGACAGCCCCCTGGGCCGCGAGCACAATCCTTGCACTCCGTCGACCGGCACCGAGAGCTTGCGCTCCGCGTGGGGAAGAATCAGATGCGCGCAAAGACAAAAGTCCTCTCCATTTCCGTTGCTGTCTGCGTACAGCTCGTGCTCGGCGTGGTTTCGATGCCGATCGCCCATGCGAACAGCCCCGACCCCGTCACCATCACCAAACACGCGGACCTCGGCTTCACGACGAACATTCCCGTCCACATCGACACGGGCGTGGCGAACCCTCCGTGCTTGCTGTCGGCGATCGGGATCTGTCTTTTCAGCGGCGCGCTCGCTTTCACCGGCACGATGAACGTGGGGGTGAAGCTCGGCACGGACGTCGCGCTGACCTACGACCCGTCCAGCCTGAACACACCCAACGCGCCTCTCCCGGTCTCCATAAAGTACACGCCGACTCCAGGCGGCTCGACGGTCACGTACTCACTGAACGGCAACATGACGTTCAACTTCACCGGCTGCCAGAACTGCTCGACACCAAAGGCGTTTTCCGAAGTCTCAGCGCCGATCTCGTTCACAGCGCCGATGGACAGCGACGCGCCGATCACGATCCCCGGATCGAGCACCTCGCTGACGCTGTCCCTCGACACCATCGTTGGGACCATTCCAATCATCACGGCCAATGTCGGCACCACCCTGACCCTTGCGCCGGCACCGCCCGGCGGGCTGCCCGGCCTCGGCGGCGCCGCTGCTGTCGTGAAGGTCACGGGCGCAAGCGGAGCGCCGGCGCTGCCGCTCGAGTGGGACTCGGCGGGGGCCGCGCAGAGCTTCACGCTGATGACTCCCTCGACACCGACTCCGATCGGCATCCAGCTGACTCCACTCCTCCACTGGGTGGGCACGTCCGGTAGCGCGCAGGTCAACCTGCACTGGAGCAGCCAGCTCCAGGACCTCGTGGCTGTCGTCGCCGACATCGCATCTGCCGGGGTCTGTGCGCTGCCGGGTGTCGACTGCTCGATCTCTGACCCGTCGCCGCTGGTTCTCTTCTCCGGGGGCCTGGGTCCCGTCTACACGGCGGCCGGACTCGACACCGCGATCGGCGCCGCCATCGGAGGCGTCGCGGGCCCGCTGGTCGCAAGCCGGGTTGCCGCCGGCTTCGTCCCGATTCCGCTGACCTCGCCGCCTCTGGCTTCAATTCCGCCGCTGACGATCGGGGCGCTCACCTTCAGCATCGCGGCGGTGTCGATCTCCGGCGCGCCGGCGGGAGTCGTTCTCAAAGGCAATTCAGTAACTCTCACCGCGGTCACCAGCGGAGGCACGCCACCGTTCACGTACGCCTGGACGAAGAGCGGAGCGCCGTTCGCGACCACGCAGACCATCACCGACACACCGTCGCTTGGCAGCACGACCTACGCGGTGACGGTGACCGACTCGCTCGGAGCTGTTTCCAACACGGCGAGCACGGTCGTCAGCGTCTATGACTTCGCCGTCGCCGGCAGCCCGACCAGCCTGCAGGTGCTGACCACGGGCTCCAACACCTATGCGATCACGGAATCGCTGATTCCCGGTTCCCCGACCTCCGGCCTGCCTACCATCTTCCTGTCGGTGTCGGGTCTGCCTTCGGGTGCCACCCCGAACTTCAGCCCCGCCAGCGGAAACGCGATCGGCTTCACGTCGACGCTGACCATCACCACCGCCAATGCGCCGGCCGGCACCTTTACTCTCACGTTGATCGGTACGGATTCGAGACCCGCGATCGGCGGCACCCGTACCGCGACGCTGACCCTGCAGGTCCTCACGCCTGCCCAGGCGATACCGAACGTAATCGCATCCATCAACGGCCTCAAGGCCGCGGGAGTGTTGAACGGCGGGCAAGCGAATTCGCTCATCGTGAAGCTGAACCATGCGATTACCAGCCTGACCTCGAAACCCGACCAGCCGACGGCCTGCAACCAGCTGCAAGCATTCGTCAACGAGGTCAACGCCTACGTCGCGGCAGGGATTCTGACGCCGGCGCAAGCAAACCTATTGTTGGGCGGGCCGCTGGGCATCCTCGCGATCATGGCGTCCATACCCTGCTGAGGGCGACCATACCCTGCTGAGCTCCAGGCCTCGGGGCCTGGAGCTCCTTGTCATATGCACGCGAATCACCCCCCGGACGTAAGCTCTTCACGGGAAGTCAATGGCAGGCGGAGACAGTGTCGTGGCCAGTTACCTCGTGGTTGCCAATGAGACTGCGGATAGCCCCGAGCTGCACCACGCGGTAGCTGAAATTCAAAAGCTCGATCCAGACGCCGAGTTCGTTGTTGTCATCCCGGCAACCCCGCTCAACTTGCTCCAGCAGTTCGAAGGCACGGCGAAATCAGCACGAGGGCTGGCGGCACAGCGAGCGCAGAGCACCCGCAGACACCTGGAGATCCTGGGGGTCCGCGTGCGGTCGACACGAGTCGGCAGCTGGGACCCATATATGGCCATCGAGGAGGAGCTGGCCAATGAAAAGTACGAGGCAATCGTGCTGTCGACGCTACCGCCTGGGGTCTCACGCTGGCTCCGAATGGACCTGCCGTCCCGCGTCGCCCGTCGCCATCCCGAAGTCCGGCTGGTGCACATCGTCTCCCGCTCGGCGACCAGCAGGTCCGCCTCGGAGTCGCCGAACTAGCGGCGAGATGAGCCGCATTGCGAGCACGATGGCCGGCGCCATAGACTGATCTCCCCGGTCAAGTTCAAAAGGAGGAAGCCATGCGTAGGCTGCACGCACCAGGCCTCTTGATGATCATCGGTGTGTTCGCCGCGATTCCGGTCAGTCCAGCCGCCGCAGCGAGCGTGCCCCTCAACGTTGACGTCAGCCAGCGACATCTAAACGAGTCCGAAGAGACGATCGCAGTCAACCCGACCAACCCAAACAACATTGTCATGGTGAGCAATGTCGGACACCGGGAGGCAGGACTTACAGCCGGCATGTTCGAGGCTGTCAGCTTCGACGGAGGCGCCACCTGGACGGGACATTTGATCGGCAACAACGACAACCTCGGTGACGCGTGCTGCGATCCAAGCCTGTCCTTCGACGAGTTCGGCAATCTGTTCATGACCTATCTGTTTGAAGTCGAGAACGTGGTTCCCATTGCGCTCAGCAAGGACGGAGGCCTGACCTTCAGCGTCATCGACGAGATCGTTGCGCCGCCACAGGGAACCCCGACGAAATCCGGCGGGGACAACCGCGGGCTGTTCCGTTTCGTGGATCAGCCGACCATCACCGCCGCCAGAGGCGAAGTGTGGGTGGTCTTCAACGCCGGCGGGCCGATGTTCGCCACCGGCGCACCGGTGACCGGCTTCGGCAAGGTCGGTTCTTTCTTTCAGGGAGAGGTAGTTCCGGGAACGAACAACTGCACGTATGGCGATGTGGCGATCGGACCCGCCGGGCAGGTGATGCAGGTCTGCACGCTCACCGAGAGCGGCCAGGGCGGCGGAAAGCTGTTCGTCAACGTTGATCCCGACGGGCTTGGACCGGCCGGTTTTGGCGATCGCGTGTTTGTCGCCGAAACCCACGTCGGTGGTTTCGACTTCATCCCGGCGCAGATAGATCGCTCCATCGACGCAGAGCCCGGTCTCGCCTGGGACCGGACTGGGGGTCGGCACAACGGTCGCGTCTACCTCGTCTACACCAAGGAACAACAGAACGAGAGCGACAACACGGATATCTATGTGCGGTATTCGGATGATGGCGGCGCCACCTGGAGTCAAGGCGTGCGAGTCAACGACGATAAGACTCCGAACAGCCAGTTCCTTCCGAAAATTGCCCTGGATCAGACGAGTGGCAATATCGCAACCGTCTGGTATGACGCCAGGCTGGATCTCGGTTCAGGTGGTCCTGGGGACACAGATGGGGTTCCGAATACCGACGCGCAGTTCTGGGGCGCCTTCAGCAAGGACGGAGGCGTGTCGTTCAGCCCGAACATGCAGGTGAGCGCCGGGACGTCAAACTCTCACGACTCGGGCAATGGGATCGATTTCGGCGACTACTCCGGCCTGAGCTTTTTCGCTGGCATCGCTCACCCCGCCTGGTCGGACAATTCCAACAGCACCGGCACGAATCCCGATGGTGCGCTGCACCAGCTCGACATCATTACGGCTGCCGTGCCCGTGACGTAAACGCCGGCTTCCTCAACCCAGGCCCCAGGGCCGCACACAGCGGCCCTGGGGTGAAATCGGCCGACCGGACAGCTAACGAAGCGCGCTGAAGTTGACCAGCGGGCACCGCACAACCGTCTGGGTTGTGATCAATTGGCCCTCGCCGGCGGCAACCGCAGCGAGGATGTCGTCATCCTTGGTCAAGGCGCGCGGAGCAGGGAAGTTCCAGACAAAGATCTTCAGATTCCAGGCTCCTCCGTTGTAGCCGACCTCCGTGGGGATCGCGCTCAGCACGTTGCCGCTCGCCGTGATGCCCCCGGTTGCGGGAACTGGAAGGGTGGCGGTCTGTTGTGGCGCAGTGGAGCCGTCAGGGTTCTCGACGTGGTAGACAACCTGACCCTGGGCGGCCAGGTTGGCGGCGGCTGTCGCGTCGGCGACAACGGTCGCGCTGTCGTACCAGATCTGCTGGTGGTCATACCATCCGGTGGTGATGCCCGCAAAGCTGCTCACGGCGGGATTGAAGAAGTCAACCCCCGCCTGCGCAGGGATGGCAGCAGCCAACACGCCAATCCCGCAGAGCGCGCCCAACAACGTTGAACGAAGCCTCATGCCGTACCTCCCGTGCCCGCCGGGGTGCCGTGATCGGCACCAGATTCCGAGTGGCAACTCACGACGGGTTAGTGCCCGGCGGGGATAAGTCGTTACAGCCGGCCTCGGGACAGTCCCGGATTGCGTGGAGAATGGATCTGTCGATGAGCGCTGACAGTGCGAACCCGCAGCGCGGCCGGGCGTCGGTGAGGTTCTAGCTCTCCATGCGTCGTTTGGTTCCGAACACCCTACCCGGATGGGCGACTGCGGTCATCCTGGTTCTGGTCGTTGCCATGGCGGCGGTTCAAGCCGGCAATCCACACGGCTACCTGTCGGAGGCGATCTCGCGCGTCGGCGAGACCGGGTCGGGTTCAGATGCCCCGCTCACGGATCTGTCTCGAATCGATCAGATCCAAACCGCGTTCAATCGCGACGCCGGCCACCCGCGGCTTCTCCTGCTGCTGTCGCCGACTTGACCCACTTGTGCAGCCGGCGCCCGTTGGGTGCGGAGCAACATCCTGGACAGGTATCGGTCGTCCCCGGTGCGAGTCTATGTGGTCTGGTTCGACATGATGGTCGGCGATTCGCGGGACTTCGTCGACAGGCGAGTCCTCAACGACTCCCGCGTGACCAATTACTACGACCCCGAGAAGCTGGTTGGGTCGTGGTTTGCCGAGCAGAACGGGGATGGCGGCGGGATCGTCTGGGATGCCTATTTCCTTTATGGCCCGGATGCGACCTGGGCAACAGAACTTGGACCGCTGCTCAGTACCGGCGGCCCGGTGATCGGCGCCAGCTCAGATCTCGCCGCGGCATTCCGTAACCTCCAGTAGCGCTCCAGGTGGAATGTGCTGCGTTCGCTTTTTACTGAGACGCCGCCGGCTTCGGCGCCGTCTCGGAGATCACATGTAGGACGCGCAGCGCCGGATGCTGACGGCGCAGCCGGCTGACCACGTCCATCTTCACCCACCGCGAGATCCCGATTGGGAGGGTCGAGAGAACAATCGTCTCGTACGGCTCCTCGCGGAGCATGTCGTCGACTGCCAGGACGGGATCGGCGTCACCGACTTTGACTCGGACGACCTTGATGCCATGACGCTCGAGTGAGTCGGCTGCTGACTGCGCCGCCGACTGAGCCACGTCCATCGTCTCGCCCTCTTCCCACACCAGGAGGTTGCCGACCGGCGTCGCCGGCACCAGCAGCGAGAATTCAGCCTGGGGGTCAGCCGCCGCAAGGTTCTTCGCCGCCGCCAGCAACTCAGGTGCTTGGGCTGTCTGATGAGCAACCAGCAGGTACTTTGCCATCGCCTCGACTTTAATACTCGAAGGAATCCAAGCAGCACTACCAATCCGGGTTACTCCACGCCGAGATCGACACGCCTCGGTATCGAGGAGCAGTCGAGCTAGCTTTCGATAAGTCGCGCCGCGGCTGTATCGCAGCCGTGTGATGATCCGCATGCTCGTCAGGGCCGTATCCATGGCTGGAACCTTCGGCTCGCCGCCTGCGGGGCGAAAGACGGCGCGAAATCTCCGAGGGGTTGATACGGGAGGCGCGGATGACCGACGAACACATGCCCGAGAGCGGGCGATTGGAACAGATCCTCGAATCGGTGGACCACTTCAAGCCGATGGCAACCCGACGCGGCTTCATGCAGAAGCTGGTGCTGGCCGGTGGCGGCGCCGCCGTGGCGGCGGCCAGCCTGGGAAAGGTGGCGAACGCATTCGCTCCTTCTAATCCCGTCCTCGATTTCGTCAACGCCGCAGTTGGCGCCGAGCGGATAGGGATCGCTTTCTACGGCAACGCGCTCGGCAGCGGATCGCCGTTTTCGGTTGCCGGCGATCCCGCCATGAACACGCTGCTGAACAGCTCGCATCGCGGCTACTTCCAGGCCGCCTTCAATCAGGAAAGCTCGCATCTGGCCGCCCTGATCGCGAACGGCGGCAGCTTCCCGTTCGGCCACTTCGGCTTCCCGGCGGGGACGTTCGGCAGTGCGGGCAGCATGCTGGTGATGGGACAGAATCTTGAATCGATCTTCATCGGCGCCTACCTGGGTGCGGTCAAGGCAGGCGCGACTGCCGGGACGAGTCTCGGCATCTTCGTGGCCGTGGTCGCGGCCCAGATCTGTGGAATCGAATGCGAGCACCGGGTGCTCATCAACGACATCGCAGGCATAAGCCCGCCCAACGACCGCTTCTATGAAGGCGACGTTCTTTCGCCCCCTTCAGGGGCCCGGGGCGACACCGGCGCCCGCTCGACCGTCTACGCGACGGCCGGCGCCGCGGTGAACGCTCTCCTTGCGCTGGGCATCTCGCCGAGCGCCTGATCGGAAGTCCGGTGCCCGGCCCGCACCCCGGCGGCCGGGCGCCAATGACCGGTGACGGACGTGGAAGGCTCCGGGGACGGCGCCTGGAGCCGGCGTGGTCACCCAGTTCGCGGCGTACTACTTGCGGACCAATGGAGACTGGAGTGGGGGCAAGCTGCTGAGCACGGCCTTTGGCGATCCCGACGGGTCGAGCACGAACGGGCTCGGCGCGCAGTTCCTGGGCGACTACGCGACGGCGGTCGCAAACAACGGGACGGCATGGTTTGTCTGGACCGACACCCGGAACGAAGCACCCTGCGCGGCGGTGGACGCATTTCGCAGCGGCACCGGACCAAAGCCGAATCCAGACCTGCAGTGCCCCTCGAGCGGCGGTAAATCGTTGTTCGGGAGTCATCGGTGGCGCCACAGAAGCTCATGAGGCGGGTCGAGTGGTCCGAAGATCGCTTCGAGCTCAGGGTCGTGCGGGGGGATGACGATGTCGGTCGGGTCGAAGCTGAGCCTCTCCCACCCATGTGCCTCGAACCAATCGGGGCTTTCGGGGCTGATCAGCGCGAGCACGCCGCCAGGCGCAGTCGCCCGTTCGAGCTCACGGATTGCGTCAGGATCGGGTGGCATGCTCGCGCTGGACACGGTGAGCTCAGCCCAACCGTCCACAATCGGGAGCGCATTGAAGAAGCCGGCGCGTATGTCGGCACTCGGGCATCGGCCGGCAAGAATTCGTCGCAGCCCTGAGGAGGGTTCCACGCAGACGAGAGCAGCCGCTCGGGGGCAGAGGTACACGGTGAGGCGGCCACTGCCGGCGGCCACCTCGAGAACCCGCCGACCGTCGATCTCGAGCCTGGCGAGGATAGCCGGGTGAATGGGCTCGGCCTGGCTGACGGCGTCCCAGAGCTCCGGTTCGAGCTCATACACCATCGGCCAGAACAGGGCTCGACGAAGGCGCTCGGTCGCCCCCGCATCGCCGCGGGCGGCCGCCGCGCGTTCGGCGGGGGGGACGCCGGCCAGGTACTGGGTTGGCAACCGAGCAACATCGTCGAGGCTGTGGCGCTGCCAGCCAGGCGGAGCCGTGGAAGCAGCCTGGAAGTAATCCACTTCTGGATCGATTAACGCATATGGGGATGAGTGAGCTGCCGCATGTCAACGTGACCAGGAGATTGACGTTCGCGGCCGGCCACATCCTGGCCAGGCCAGAGTGGGACGAGTCCCGCAATCGCGAGGTGTTCGGGGCATGTTCCGGGGACCACGGTCACAACTACGAGCTGGCGGTGACCGTCAGCGGACCTGTGGACGTGAACACGGGCATGGTGATCAATCTGAGGGAGGTCGACCGGATCGTGAAGGAGCTGGTCATCAATGACGTCGACCATCGTCATCTGAACCACGATGTGCCCTGGCTCCAGGGTTGTCTTCCCACCACCGAAAATGTCGCCCTGGCGATCTGGCGCCGCCTGGAGGGCAGGCTTCCATCCGCTCGGCTCGAAAAGGTCCGCTTGAGAGAGACCGAGAACAACGTGGTCGAGGTTGACCGCGGATGAGCATCCCAGCTTCATCTCTCACGCCCGATGACGAGCTCGCGGAGACCGTGGCGGCTCTTCTCGAGCAGCTGGTCGAGAATCCAGAACGCGAGGGTCTGCTCGAAACCCCAGCCAGGGTCGCTGAATCCCTCCGATACCTCACTGAGGGCTACGCCGCCAACCCCGCGGCGATCGTGGGCGATGCGCTCTTCACCCTTGACGATTACGACGACATGGTCGTCGTCAAGGACATCGCCTTCTTCAGCTTGTGCGAGCACCATCTGCTTCCGTTCTTTGGACGAGCGCACATCGGCTACGTTCCCGACGGTAGGGTGGTGGGGTTGAGCAAGCTGCCGCGACTGGTCGACGCTTACTCACACAGGCTTCAGCTTCAGGAACGGATGACTCGGGAGATCGCGGAGGCGATCAACACCGTGGTCACACCGCGCGGGGTCGGAGTGGTGGTCGAGGGTCGGCACCTGTGCGTCGAGATGCGTGGGGTGGAGAAGGAGAGCTCCCAAACCGTGACATCGTGCATGTTGGGCGTCTTTCGCAACGACCCGCGCACGCGCGCGGAGTTCTTGTCTCACATCCAGCAAAGCCACTGAAGATCGCGGTCGTCGCGTCGCCGGTGACCCGCCTTCAACCCGCCCAGCTGGGGGGCGCGCAGGCCTTCCTCTGTGATCTGGCAGCCGGCCTGTCTCAGCGAGGGCACGACGTTCTTCTCTATTGCGCAGAGGGCTCAAAGGTGCCTGGGGTGCATCTCATCGAGATTCCGGTGGCGCCGGGTGCGGACCAGGCGCTGATGATGCCGGGGTCGAACGCCGAGCCTGCGGCGTCGCCGGTCATACGGCGGGCCTTCGAGCTCCTGTTCAGGGAGCTCCGTCGCTCGGGCGCGGACGTCGTGTCGCAGCACGCTTTTGATGCGGAAGCAATCGAAATGTCGGAGGGCCTGCCTGTGCTTCATACCCTCCACATGCCGCCGATCTCCAAGCGCGTCCTCGGGGAAGTCCTCAAGAGCGGAGCCGCCTTTGCCACCGTGTCGGAGTCGTGCCGGCGCGCGTGGGCGACGGCAGGCGCCGGTCAGGTCGGTGTCCTCCGCAACGGAGTGCCCGTCTTCATGGTCGAGGAGGTCCCGATCCGTGAGGACGCTCTGCTGGCCGGCCGGCTTTCGCCTGAGAAGGGGTTCGAAGACGGGATTGCGGCCGCGCTCGCGATCGGTTTGCGGCCGGTTGTCGTCGGCGTACCTTACGACCGGAGCTACGAGCTCAATCTGGGCGCCGCAGTCGCTTTGCCGCCGCAGCCGCGATCCCGGTTGTGGCAGCTGATGGCCGGAGCGTCTGTCACTCTGCTGCCAGTGCACTGGGATGAGCCTTTTGGGATGGTCGGCGCCGAAGCGCAGATGGCAGGATGTCCGGTCGCCGGATACTCTCGCGGAGGATTGGTGGAGATTGTCGAGCCGGGAGTATCCGGTTTCTTGTGCCAACCCGGCGATGTCAAAGGCTTGGCAGAGGCCGCCCTGGCCGCCACCAAGCTCGATCGGGCGGCCGTACGCGCATCGGCTGTGAACCGTCTCGGCCTCGATGCATCGCTTGACGCCTACGAGGCTGCTCTCGCGGCGGTGGCCGGTTGATCGCGGTCGTCACCGGCGGATCGCGTGGAATCGGGGCAGCGGTGATGCGAGAGTTGACGGCGCGGGGTTACGACTGCCGCGACCTCAGTCGAGCGTCGGGTTACGACGCGGGCGACGAAGCATCGGTCAACCGATTCTTCGGCGAGCTGGCGCGGCTAGACGTGCTGGTGAACAATGCCGCGATCCTCGACCTCGCCTCCATCGTCGACATGAAGGTCAAGACGTGGGACGAGGTGATACGAGTCGGCCTGAGAGGCGCGTTCCTTTGCTCGCAAGCCGCCTTCCGTCTGATGGGGCCCGGCGGCACGATCGTGAACGTTTCCAGCCTGTCCGGTGTTTCAGGGACTGATAAGTTTCCGAAGATGTCGGCCTATGTGGCGGCCAAGTCGGGATTGGCCGGCCTGACTGAGGTCATGGCCGTTGAGGGCCGGCCGCTGGGGATTCGCGTCAACGCGGTCAGCCCCGCCAGTGTTGCCACCGAAATGGGCCGCATCGCCGGCATCGCACAGGAGCCGCTTTCGCCCGAGCAGGTCGCCCGCGTCATCACCTGGCTCGCCACATCCGACTCCGCTCCGCTGACCGGCGCCAATATTCGGATCGATCCACCGGCGCGTGGATAAGGCCTTGTCGGTCGTGGTCGTTGGGGCCGGCCTGGCCGGCGGCAACGCCGCGCTCGAGCTGCGACGCCTCGCCCCCGATGCTCAGGTCACCCTCATCGGCTCGGAGCCACATCTGCCATATCAGCGACCGCCGCTGTCCAAAGGCTTTCTTCGTGGCACTGAGCCGTTCGAAGCGGCGCTCGTGGCGCCCGAGAGCGAATACCAGAGCCTGGGCATCGACCTCATGCTCGGCAGAAAAGTGGTCGAGCTCGAACCCGAATCCAGGCGGATTCGCCTCGACGGCGACGAAGCCCTTCCTTACGACCGAATCCTCATCGCGACCGGAGGCCGCAAGCGCCACTTACGGTTTCCGGGCGCAGACCGAGAAGGCGTCTTCGATCTGCGGACAGTCGAAGACTCCCAGCGAATCCAGGCTGCGGCTCGCGCCGGGCGGCGGGCAGTGGTGATCGGACTCGGCTTCATCGGATGCGAAGTGTCGGCGTCGCTGCGCATGCTTGGACTCGAGGTGACCGCCATCGATCCGGGGCCGGCCCCTCTGACACGTGTTCTCGGGCCCGAGGTTGGAGCCGTCATCGCCGCGCTCCATCAGTCGCATGGAGTGGAGCTTGTGTTGGGTGAAGGCGTGGATCGGTTGGAGGGTGGCCGGCGAGTGGAGCGCGTCGTCACCAAGTCGGGCCGGCAATTCGAATGTGACTTCGTGGTCGCCGGCATCGGTATCGACCCAGAGGTCGATCTCCTCAAAGCGGCCGGCGCGCGCATCTCGAACGGCGTCGAAGTCGACGAGTACTGCCGGACGAGCCTGCCCGACGTCTATGCGGCAGGAGACATTGCAGACCACGCTCATCCACTGTTCGGACGCATACGAGTCGAGCACTACAACAACGCCGAGAAGCAGGGGCGCGCGGCCGCGGCATCGCTCCTCGACCGTGGCGTGCCGTACGACTACGTGCATTCCTTCTGGAGTGACCAGTTCGACCAGACCCTCGAGTACATCGGTTTCGCCACGACCTGGGACCGCATCACAGTTGAGGGCTCGCTTCCGGATCGGGACTTCATAGTTCGCTACTTCGGCGGGGGCGAGCTGCTGGCCGCGGCGGCAATGGGCCGCGGCGGCGACCCTGAGGGCGACGAGCCGGGTGAGCTGAAGAACATCGCCAACCAGATCCGCGCGCGCTCTGCCAGATAGAGCTACGCCTGGATCACGGCCGGGCCGATTCGCGGTACGGCCGCATCCGCCGGACCGGCCGCCGAGCTCTTGGCCGCGACGCCGGATCGGACGAGCAGGTCGAGCCCAAGCCGCGCCCGGCGCACACGCTCGCGGCTCAGCGCGACGGCGGTAGCTGCCAGGTGGCCACCGGACGGATAGAGGTCGGGCGCGTTGCGGAGCCCGAACTTGAGGTAGAGCGGGGCGCCCACCCGGATCAGCTCCGGGATCTCGTGATACCGGACGAACCCGCCCAGGTTGTCGGGCGCCTCGACATAGATGTCGAGGGGGACGTCCACGGCGGCCCGGATGGCTGCGATCTGGCCCAGGCTGAGATCCGTCGGCAAGTTCAAGGTGCCGGCCCCGAGCTCCGCGAGCACCCGAGCCGACGCCGGGTTGGCGGCCGGCAACATCACCGAGACCTTGGCCTGCATGTCAGGCGGGAGGAGACCTGCACTTCGCATCCGCGCGAACTCGGCCAGCACGCCGAGATCGGCGACCAGGACGCTGCGAAAGCCGTGTTCGGCGGCACGCAGTGCATCCTCGAGGCATTGGATCACCTGTTCCTGCCCCCATGCGCAGCCGGACACCACCGCCCCGGCCGGCGCGCGCGCCATGGCGGAAAGGCCCCAGGCGGCATTGGGACGCGTGAACAGGCTGATCTCCACGTGCGCACCCGCCCCGAGGCGCGCCATCTCGTCGAGATCGTCATCGCTGAGCATGAAGACCCCGCTGCCCTGCGAGACTCGGTGGATCGTCACGTCCAGGCGGTCGGCCTCCTCCAGGACTGCGACCAGGCAATCCGGCCCCTCCGTGCTTGGGATCTCGACTCGGTACTGGGCTCCGTCGGGGAAGCGTCTTTCGGAGTCGGGAAGGTGATGCAGATCGCCGGCGGGCAGCCCGGAGCGTTCGAGAAAGGCGCGAACCAACAGGCTCACCGGCTGCCGGCGGAGGGCACCAGCTCGACCTTGAGAGCGCCCGACTCGCGGTTCTGCAGCACGGCGAACGCGGCCTCGTGATCCTCCAGGCTGAAGCTGTGGGTCAGCAGCGGGCCGAGGTGGAGCTGCCCGCTCGAGAAGAGCTGCACGGCCCAAAGCCAGGCCTGGCCGGAGGCGCCGAAGATGCCCTGCACCCGGATCTGCTTGAGCGGGATCAGGTCTCCCGTGAGACTCGGCCGGTCGGCGCCGGTGATGCCCTCGAGGACGACCGTGCCTCCCCGCCGTACGAGTCGCAGGGCGGTGTCAGCGGCCCCAGGTCGGGTAGCGGCTTCGAAGACAACATCGAAGTCGTCGCCCAGCCTCTCCACGGGATCTTCAAAGCCGGCATCACAGGTCTCCCCGCAGCCTTGCTCCCGGCCGAGCGCCAGGCGTTCCGGCCTGGTGCCGACGAGCGCCAGGCGGGCCGGCGACGCCAGCTTGAGGATGGCGACCGCCAGCAGCCCCAACGTGCCGGCCCCAACCACCGCTACCCGTAGACCCGGCCGGAGGCCCGCCTCGAGCAACCCGGCCGCGACGCATGCGGCCGGCTCGAGCAGGGCCGCCTGTGCGAGGTCGCTGTCCGGCGGCAGCTTGTGGATCAAACGAGCTGGGACCACCAGGTAATCGGCGAAGGCTCCGGGGTGGGTGAAGCCGGTCTCGGCATAGGCCGCCATGCAGAGATTGGTCCGCCCCTCCCGGCAGCGGTCGCATGCCCCGCAGGAGCGGAACCCCTCGGCCACCACCGGGTCACCGCGGGCGAGCCCGTCGACGCACGGGCCCGACTCGGCCACCCGGCCCGCCCACTCGTGGCCGGGGATGATCGGGTAGCGGACGTACGGGGCCGGGCGCTGCCCGCGCAGGAGCTCCAGGTCGGAGCCGCAGATTCCCGCCGCGGCGACCTCGACCAGCACCTCCCCCGGGCCAGGCCGTGGCCGTTCCATCTCGACCAGCCGGGCGCTGCCGGGTGCGTCGACGAGGAGGGCTCGCATGGTGCCAGGGACTGCCTCGTGCCGGGCGAGCTCATCCGGCGCCGAGCTCACGGGAGGGTCACCGCCTCTGCCCGACGCAGCTGCCAGTCCGAGGCAAAGAGGTCGAAATGGATGGCGCGGCGGGGATTGGCCCGGACCACATCCTCGTCGAGGATCACCCCCAGGCCCGGTCCAGTGGGCAGGCTGAAAAAGCCGTCGACGACCTCGGGGTTGCCGGGCGCCGAGGCCTTGACGTGGGGCTCGCCGAAGTCGTTGAAGTGCTCCTGGATCTTGAAGTTGGGGGTCGAGGCGGCGAAATGGAGCGCCGCGGCGGTCGAGATCGGGCCGCCGACGTTGTGCGGAGCGATCAGGACGTAGTAGGCGTCTGCCCAGGCTGCGATCTTGGCGGCTTCGGCGATCCCTCCACAGGTCGTGATGTCGGGCTGCACGACGTCCGCCGCCTGCCGCTCGAACAGCTCGCGGAACTCATGGCGGACATGGATACGCTCACCAGTCGCGACCGGGATCGAGACCGACTCCGCAACCTTCTGGAGCGCCTTCAGGTTTTCGGGCGGCACGGGCTCCTCGATCCAGCCCGGTGAGAAGCGCTCCAGCTCCCTCGCCACCGCTATCGCCGTCGCCGGGGTGAAGCGTCCATGCATCTCGATCAGCAGCTCGCGGTCAGGGCCGATCGCGTCCCGCACCGCTTCGACGAGTGCCAGCGCACGACGGCGCTCGTCGGGCTGGAGCTCCCCGCTTCCGGCGCCGAAGGGATCGAGCTTGAGCCCTCGATAACCCTTGTCGACCACATGCCGGGCGGCGGTGTGGAACTCATCGGGCGTTCGTTCGACCGTGTACCAGCCGTTGGCATATGCCTTGATGCGATCCCTGACCGCACCTCCCATCAGCCGGTAGACCGGCTGGCCGACCGCCTTGCCGATGATGTCCCAGCAGGCGATCTCGATCGCCGCGATGCCGGACATGGCGATCCCGCCGGCACGCTCGAAATCGCTGAGGCGCATACGCCGGCCCAGGGCCTCGATGTCGAAGGGATCCGCACCCAGCACGTGGGTCGGGACTGCGTGCGCGAGGTAGCCGAGGAGCGCCTCGGTGTGATTGACCATGCGCACCTCACCGACACCTTCCAGCCCATCGTCGGTGCGGACCTTGACGATGGTCAGGTTGCGCCAGGCGCTGCCCATGACCATCGGCGTGACCTCGGCGATCCTCACCGGCCAACCGCCTGAACGGTCTCGACCGCGATGGCGCGCAACACTGCGACGCCATAGGGCTCGAGCTCCATCTCTCCGAGCCCGTCACGCCCGCTCAGCAGATCCTGCCACCCGTGGTCGCCGAGGCTGATCCGCTGAGCGCGTTCCGCGTGGTTGAGCACGAAGAGAAGCGGACCGCTCTCGGACTCGACTTCAACCGTCTCTATGGACTCAGCGAGATCGAGCCGACCCAGCCCCAGCTCGCCGGCCAGGCCCCGGTAAAACTGCTCCAGCGTCGGCTCGGTGGCGACGCCGGCGAGGTAGAGGACGCGCCCGCGGCCATGCTTGTGGACGGCTATGGCCGCGCCGCCGGCAAAAGGCCCGGCCGCGTAGCGGGCGGCGGCGCGAGCGCCATCCAGCTCGAGCTCCTCAAACCAGCCCGCGAACTCGCCGGCGGGCGTCCCGTCCTCGCCGACGATTGCGGCCGCCCCGCCGTCTGGGTCGCTCTGGCAGTCGCGAACTCTGACGCCCGCCAAGCCGTCCAGCCAGGCGGGGAGCGGCCGCTCCGGAGCTGCGTTGGTCCTGTCCTTGGCCGCCGTCCTCGGCGCCAGCACCAGGACCCCACCGGAATCGACGTACGCGGACAGCCGTTCGGCCCTCTCGGGCGACATCACGTAGAGATCGGGAGCGACGACGAGCCGGTAGCCGTCGAGCTGCGCATCGGTCGTCAGGACGGCAACCCCCAATCCCAGCCGGCGCAGCCGCCGATAGTGGCGCTCGACGCTCGCCTCGTAGGCGAGGGCGGGATTGGTGGGCTGGACCTGAAGCGCGAAGCGGGAGTCGTAATCGTGAAGCAGGGCGACCTCGACGCTGGGGGCAGACCCCTGAAGGGCCTCCTGCAGGCCGACGATCTCCTCGATCACCTGCCGCACCTGCTCGTAACGCGCTCGCGGCAGGCCATCGGCGTCGAGGATCCCGTGCCAGTGCTGCTCGGTCCCGAACCGCGCGGTCCGCCAGCGGAAGAACAGGATCGCCTCGGCGCCGTGGGCCAGCGCCTGGAATGTCCACAGCCGCACCTGCCCGGGACGAGGGGACAGCAAGGACTGCCAGCCGATCGCTCCCACCTGCTGCTCCATGACCCAGACCGGCCCCCCTTTGAGCCCCCACATGGCGTCCGCGGAGAGGGCGGCCGATGTCCAGGGAGTGCCTCGGTTGAACCCCGGGTAGTTGTCCCAGGCGACCATGTCGAGGTCGCGGGCAAGCTCCCCGTAATCGATCTCCGGAAACTTGAAGCCCATCAGGTTGTGGGTCACGAACTGGCCCTCGGATTGAGAGCGGATGATCCGGGCCTGGAGACGTTGGTAGCCCACGTAACCGTCGGAGACGAAGCGCCGGTAATCAAGCGCGAGGGCGGGGTTCGGCGCGCGTGGTTCGCGGTCGGGGACCGGGATCTGCTCCCATCTGGAATAGGTCTGACTCCAGAAGGCGGTACCCCAGTCCCGATTGAGGATGTCCAGCGAGCCGTAGCGCGCGCGGAGCCAACCCGCGAATGCCGAACGGCAGGTTTCGCAATGGCATCGCCCGCCGAACTCGTTGTCGATCTGCCAGCCGATGACCCGCCGGTCGCGGCCGTAACGGCGCGCCATCTCAGTGACCACGCGCTCCGTCGCCGCGACGAACGCCGGCTGGTTCGGGCAGTAGTGGCGGCGGTGGCCGAATCCTGCCCGGTGGCCATCGTCGCCCAAGGGCAGGATCTCGGGATGCGCCTCGACCAGCCATGCGGGTGGCGCCGCCGTCGGCGTCCCCAGGACGACTTGGAGTCCATTGCCCGCCAGCACCTCGATCGCTTCGTCCAGCCACCCCATGCGAAACTCGCCCGGCGCCGGCTCCAGGGCGTACCAGGCGAACTCGCCCAGCCGCACGAGGCTGAGACCCAGGTCGGCCATCATCGCCGCGTCGGTCCGCAGCCGCTCCCGACCCCATTGCTCGGGGTAGTACGCGACGCCGAACCGGATCGCTTCGGTCATGGCGCGGCTATCCCTTGACGGCACCGGCCGTGACCCCGGCCACCAGGTGGCGCTGAAGAAGCAGGAAGACGATCAGCATCGGCAGCACGCTCACGACTGAGCCGGCCATCAAAACGTCGAACGCGGTCCGGCCCGGCGGCCCCTGCAGCGAGTCGAGCATCACCGGAACGGTCTGCACGGGATCCGAACGGAGCACCGCCAGCGGCCACAGGAAGTTGTTCCAGGACGACATGAAGAAGATGATCGAGAGGCTGATCAGCGCGGGCAGGCTGGTCGGCAGCACGATCCGCCAGAAGATTCCGAACTCGGAGGCACCGTCGATCCGGGCGGATTCGATGATGTCGTCCGGGATCGAGAACATGTACTGGCGCATGAAGAAGATGCCGAAGGCGTTGGCGGCCGTCGGTACGATGAGCGGCCAGGGAGTGTCGATCCAGTGGAAGACGTTGCGCATCATCACGAAGAGCGGAACCATCACCACAGCGAAGGGAAGTGCCATCGACGCGAGCATGAAGCCGAATAGGTACGCACGCCCGGGGAAGCGAAACTTGGCGAACGCGTAACCGCCCATCGAACAAAGGAAGACCGAGATCAGCGTGGCCGCGGTCGCGATATAGAAGCTGTTCCAGAGCTTGAGCAGTGCGTCGCTCTGCTGGAAGAGAGACACGTAATTGTGGAAGGTGGGAGCCTGGGGCAGGAAGCTGGTTCCAGCGAAGATCTCCGAGTAAGGCTTGAAGCTCGAGCTGAGCATCCAGACGAAGGGGAACATCATCGCCACGCTCAGGCCGACCACCAGCAGATAGGCGGCGGTTCGGATCGGGGCGTCCCGGAGCCTGGCGGTCATTTGACCGGATCACTCTTGCTGACGAACCAGAACTGCGCCAGGGTGACCACGACGATGATCGCGAAGTACACATAGCTCATCGCCGCCGCATACCCGAAACGCAGGTCCTCGAAGGTGTTGCTGAATATCTCCTGCACGGGCGTATCGGTCGCGTTCACAGGGCCTCCCCGAGTCAGCACGTAGGGCTCGGTGAACATGGAGAAGGTGCCGATGATCGACAGCGTCACGGCGAACACGATCACGGGCCGCAGGAGAGGAAGCGTGATGCGGAAGAACGCCTGCACGCGGTTCGCGCCGTCCACTCGGGCCGCTTCGATCACCTCCGCAGGGATCGTCTGCAAGCCGGCCAGCATGATCACGGTGTTGTATCCGAGCCAGGCCCAGACCATCAGCAGGCCGAGTGAGATCCGCGCCCACCAGATGTCATCGAGCCAGGGGACCGGCGAGACGTGCAGCCAGGCGAGCGCGTGGTTGGCGATGCCGCTGTCGCGGTCGAGGATCAGCCGGAAGGTATAGCCGGCCGCCACCATCGAGGTGATGTTGGGTAGGAAGATGAGCGCTCGCCAGAGCCCCTGCAGCTTGAGAAAAGCGCCGTTGAGGATGCTGGCCAGGACGGCGGCCATGAAAGTCATGACCGGCACGTAGATCACGAAGATGATGGCCGAGTTGGCCATCGAGTTCCAGAAGATGGAATCGTGGAGCAGCTCGCGGTAGTTGTCCAGCCCGATCCAGTCCATGCTGCCCAGGCCTGACCAATCGTTCAACGACAGCCAGAACGAAAAACCGATCGGGTAGATGTTGAAGACGGCGAAGAGAATGAAGAACGGCGACACGAACAGCAGCGGCCAACGATGGCGCCACAGCTCGTGTCGCCACGCGCCCGCTCTGGTCAACCGGCGCCCACCCGGCCGCCAGTCTAGCGTCACCTCACGCGGCATCGCGGTTCTCAAGAGCGAACCTTTCCCCGCCGCCGGCTCAGGCCCGGTGCGTCTTGTCTCGGATCAGGCCCGCGGCATTGCTGAGCGCAGCCTGCACGCTCTGCTGGCCGAGCGCGAGCTTCTGGATCTCGGGCACCAGCAGCGTGTTCATCTGCGCATAGTCCTTCGAGTAGATGCCGGCTTTGGGGATGCGTTCCGCGATATGTGCGAAAGTTGCGCGGACCGTCTGGTCCGCAAAGTAGGGGTCCGGCTCCTTGAAGAAGGGGTCCTGGTAGGTCGCCTTAAGGCTCGGAAAGATGTCGGTCTTCTCATATATCTGAAGCTGCGACGCCGGGCGGCCAAGGTGGAACTGGACGTAGGCCCAGGCGGCCTCCTTCTGCTGGCTCGAGTCGAATATGGCCAGCGCGGAGCCGCCGTCGTTGCTTGCCTGCGACCCACCTGCCTTCCAGGCCGGGAGCAGGAAGACGCCCCACTTGCCGATCGCCTTGGGCGCGATCCAGGACTTGAAGAAGGTGCCCATCCAGACCGCGTCGACCACGGTTGCCGTGGTGCCGTCTGTCTGCGCCTTGTACCAGGGGTTGGTCCACGGTTCCTGGTCCGCGGCAAGACCCTCCTGCCAGAAGGTGTTGATGTAGTCGAGCGTCTGCGCAACCTTGGGATCCTTGTCGAGGATGACGTGGCCCTTGTCATCGACGTAGCCGGTGCCCTGCTGCCAGAGCAGCGTCTCGAAAAGTCGACCGTCGTTGCGCGCCTTCGACTGCTGCCACATCGCGAAGCCGGTCTTTTCCTTGATCGTCCGCGCGGCCTGGTGGAAGTCGTCCCAGGTGGCCAGCGAGGCGGGGTCGACGCCGGCCTGCTGGAACAAGTCGCGGCGGTAGAAGACCGCCACCGGTCCCGGGTCCCAGGGCATCGCAAAGTAGCGCCAGCCCTTCTTGGTCCAGTCCCATTTGTAGCTGTCGATCTGGTCGACGTATGGTCCGACGAGGTCGGTGAGGTCGGCCATCGCCCCCAGCTGGACGTAGGCCGTCAGGTGGGAGTCCTCGATCAGCGCGACGTCCGGGCCACCCGATCCCGCGGTGATGGCGAGCTCGAGGTTGCGGTAGGTGTCGGCCGGGGGTCGGGCGACGTATTTGTAGCTGATCCCCGGGTAGGCCGCGGTGAAGTCGGCGTCTTGCAGCTTGAGGGCGTCGAGGGAGTCCTTCCAGCCCCAGATCGTCAGCGAGCCCTTGGTGCTGGCGGAGGGCACATGGACCTGGCTGGTCGCGGCCGACCCGCCGCACGCCTCGAGCAGGGCCGGCAGCGTGGGCAGGGCGAGGCCGATCAGGCCGGCTCGCTTCAGAGCCTCACGGCGGGTGAACCTGGCGTCGAACCAGGCCGATGGGCGTTCCCGGTGTTCCATGGCCCCAAAACCTCCCCTAGATCCGGTCATGTGACCGGTCACATGTGTTACCGGTCACATATACTAGTCGGGCAATGCGGAATGTCAAGAGGGAAGATCAGGCGCGGCGCCCGACGGTAAGGGACGTGGCGGCGTTGGCCGGGGTTTCTCACCAGACGGTCTCCCGGGTGATCAACGACCACGGCTACGTCAACGAGGGCACCAGAGAGCGCGTGACTGCTGCCATCAAGCAGCTCGATTACGTCCCCAACGCGGTCGCCCGAAGCCTTTCTTCCGACCGTACCCACACCATCGGCGTGGTCACCAATGACATCTCCGACCACTTCTTCGCAGAGTTCGTTGCGGGCGCCGAGGCGGAGGCACGGAGCCACGACCTCTACCTGCTCATCGGCAGCGTCGAGGAGGCCGTGCCGGACGACGAGGAGGCCTACTTGCGCGTCATGCTGCAGCGTCGCCTCGAGGGCCTCATCGTCGCCCGCCCGGTCCTGGCTGCCGCCAGTCAGCGCCGGCTCCGCTCGATCGCCTCCCGGATGCCGGTGGTGCTGGTCGCCTCCCAGCCGGAGCTGCATGGCCTCCCTTCCGTCGACGTCGACAACCAGGCCGGCGGCCGGGATGCCACCGCCTACCTGCTCGAGCTCGGCCACCGCCAGATCGCAACCATCACGGGCCCGCTGGAGTGGACGTCAGGCGGCCGCCGGCTGGCGGGCTATCGGGCAGCGCTGGCGGCTTCCGCGGCGGGCTTCGACGCCACCCTCGTCGAGAGCTGTGACGACTGGGGCCTTGAGGCGGGCGCCGCTGCTATGAACCGGCTGCTCGATCGTGGAGGTGCCTTCACCGCCGTGTTCGCCCATTCCGACCTGCTCGCCATCGGCGCCATCACCGCCCTCAGGCAGCGCGGATTGCGGGTGCCCGCTGACGTCTCCGTCGTCGGCTATGACGATATCCCTGTCGCGCGCTTCGTCGATCCAGCCCTCACCACCATGCGCCAGCCCATGCGCGAGGTCGGCCGCGCGGCACTGACCATGCTGCTTGACGGTCGAGAGGGCCGGCTTCAGGGAGATGGGCAGGTCCTGCTGCCGGCCGAGCTCATGGTGCGAGACTCGGCCGGCGCCAGAGGATAGATCTCGCGCGTCCTCTATTAATGTGCCGCTGGTCGGCTGACCGACGTTGGATCTGTATTTCTGCTGTCAGGTGCCGATGAAGCCGAAACCCGCAGAGTGAGATTCTGCGAGCACGAAGCCGGCGACGTCTTTGCCCAGCTCGAGCCCGGATACGTGATCGAGTCGCGTGTGCACGCCACCGTAGATCCGGCTCAGGCCCGCCTCACTCGCCGCGGCGCTGTAGCTGTCGAAGTTCCTGACCACACCCGGTAGCACGTCCGAGGTGACGCTGATCCGGTCGTGGTCGCCGAAGAACCGGGCGAGCACCGCGGCGCCGGCTCCGCTGATCGCGCTGTGGGCTCCGGGGTACGAGGGATCCGGGGCCGTGCTGAGGAGCGGGGTCCAGGTCGGGTCGCCGGCCATTGCCGGGGTGCCCGAGCCACCCTCGCGAATCGCCGTGATCGGCCTCCAGACCAGGTAGTGGTACTTGGCGTCATAGAAGGCGATCGTGGTGTCGGCAAATGACAGGTTGAGCAGCGCAAACAGCTGCGCTGTGCGCGCGAGATCGGTGTGGTGTGTGAGCGCGGATTTCTCGGCGATCTCGTTCCAGGTGACCCAGATCGGGCCCGGCCAGAAGCGAGCGATGACGGTTTGGTCGGCTGTGCGGGTGGTGCTGGTCTTCTCACCGAGGCTCTTGACCTCGTCGATGGCCTGGGCGTAAGCGGCCGACGTGACAGGGGGTGGCGGCGCCGGCCGGAACTGGTCGGCCGACTGGAGAACGAACGGGGTCACGCCCGGCCACTGCGTGAAGACTGGTGGGGTGAATGCCGGTGGCGCCGGGCGGTACTGGCCCGGCTGCGTGCCGGCGGGAATCGTCGGAGGCGATGCGTTCGATCCGTCGTCGGCTCGCGATGCCAGCGCCAGTGTTGCCGCGAGGCGGCCGACGGCGATTCCCTGCAGCTTGGCCGTTCCGTCCGGGAACGTCGCCAGCTCAGCGGCGAGCTGCTGGTCGAGGCCGGCCTTCCAGGACGGGTAGAGGGCGAGCAGCACGTCGTGGCCGGCTTCAGCCGCGGCGACGTCCGGTTGCGCCCCCGATGGACTGTTCAGGGAGAAGAGATATGGCTGGTCCCGGTGAGTGACGGAAACGACCGCGTCGTATATGGCGACGTGGAGGATCGCAAAGCTGCGCGTCGGGTGGATCGTCGCCGGCTGGGCTCCTGGCGTGTTGACGATCTTGACCAGCTCCTTGTTCCAATCGACGACGATCACGCCTGAGTCGGAGCCGGCGCCTCCGGCCGCAGCCACCGTGCCTACACCGGTCGCGCGCTGGTAGGCAAACACCGCGCTCGTGGCGGCGAGCGTCAAAACGACGCCCGCCAATGCAATCAATGATTTCTTCATATCCGCGCCTTCTCCTCGACGGTTGTTAGCGGCAGTGCAGAGTTTCCTGCCAGGAGCAGATATGAGCCGGCGTTACAAGGCATATTGAGTAGGTGGCCGGTCGTGTAACACCCACCCGTAGTTGGTGTTCGTGGATGGGAGCGAGGCGTCGTGGGCCTGATCGCGTTCGGGGCCGGCGGCGTCCCCGATCCTGAGATCGCAAACGAACCGCAAACTTCAATCTATACGGACTGGGAATCGGTCTACCGGGACAACATCGTGGGCATATACCAGCTGGCATTCCGAAGGGTCGGGAACGCCGCCGATGCGGAGGACCTGGCCGAGGACGTGCTGATCCGCACGCTCAAAACGCTTCGCTTTCCCGCCCCCGTCCACAACGTGCGTGCGTACCTGGTCAAAACGGCGAAGACGGTGCTCGCCGATCATTGGCGGAATCACTACGCCGCCCAAAACGTTGCCCTCGAGCTGGAGCAGCTGCCGCCGGAGGGGTTGGCCGGCCCGTCGAGCAGCGTCGCGTCGGACCGTGCCGAGCGCGTGCTCGCCTTGCTGCCAGATCAATTCCGACGCGTGCTCGAGCTCCGTTTCCTGAAGGGATACAGCGTGCGCGAGGTCGCCCACGAGCTGGGCGTAACGGAATCCAACGCGCGCGTGCTTCAGTTTCGCGCGCTTCGGAAGGCTGCTGAGCTCGAAGGAGAGGTTCTGGGATGACGTCCTCAGCCGTGGATCGCGTCGCGAAGTTTGTTGACGACCTGTTGCAGGGCAGACGGCCTCGCCGTTTCAAGGCGTCGCAGGAGGAGGCTGAGGCCATGGCAGCCGCGGCCGGCCTCGTCGCGGCTCGCGCCGGTGCCGACTTGCCGGACAAGGCAGCGCTCGACAGAATCCATCGGCGCCTCAGCGACCGCCTGGATGAGAGCCCGCGTATCGACAGTCGCTTCACTCGACGCGTCTGGCTGCGCACTCTGGGCACGGCGGCGGCGGCGGCAGCAGTCGGCGTCGTCCTCGACGAAGTTCTGACTCATCAGAGCTCGCCCGGTCCCGCCGTGACTGAGGAGGCGGTCTTGACACCCGATGGGGGCCAGTGGCGGCCGGTGGCCGCCGTCACGCAGATCCCCGAAGGACATGCGATGCCGGTGTCCACAGGCTCGCTCGACGCAATCGTGGTCAACGACGGCGGCCAGATCAGTGCCGTGTCGGGCACCTGCACCCATATGGGTTGCAAACTGCAGCCCGACGACGCCGACAAGAGGCTGACCTGCCCGTGTCATCAGACGGCCTTCGCGTGGTCGGGAAAGGTTCTCTACTATCGACTCAAGTCGGCTCCGGCTTCTCTCCCTCGCATCGAGTCGCGAGTCCGCGACGGACAGGTAGAGCTGTTCATCGTGTGAGGCCGGCCTCGCGCTAGCGGTGGAGAATCGCCAGGCGGGCCAGCCTCAGCGCGTAGAACGCGGCCCAGACGGCGGCAATCGACAGTCCAGACGTCATCACAGCGACCTGCAACTCGGCCAACGAGTCGCCGGCCATGACATTTGCAACAGCGGTTCGCACATCGGCCACGCCGCTCAACTACGAAAAGTCGTTACAGCGAACGGCCTGTAATGGCGCTCGTAGTTGGTGGCGTGGGTTGAGCCGTCTCGGCACCTGCATAAATATCGAGATTGGAGAACAAATTGAAACGGATACTTTGGCTCTCAGCGTTGTCGGTTGGCGCGGCGTTCGTCACAGCCGCTTGCGGTGGCACCGGAACCTATGGAGGCTATGGCTCAGGGAATCAGGGAAGCGGAACGCCTAACGCTTCGGGAACCACAACTGTCGCGGTCGAGAATTCAAGCCTGGGCCAGATTCTTGTCGACGGCAGCGGAAGGACGTTGTACCTGTTCCAGGCGGACAAGCCGTCGTCCTCGTCTTGCTATGACGCCTGCGCCGGCGTGTGGCCGGCGGTGATCACCGCGAAAGCGCCCGTCCCGGGTCCCGGCTTGCAAGCTTCTCTCCTCAGCACGACGCAGCGGAAGGACGGCACGCTCGAAGTGGTCTACAACGGCCACCCGCTCTACTACTTCAGCAGCGACACGAAGGCCGGCGACGTGACCGGCGAGGGCCTCAGCAGCTTCGGCGCCAAGTGGTACGCGGTTTCGCCGAGCGGGACCAAGATCGACAGCAACTCGTCGGTGAGCGGGTCTGGCTACTGATCAGCAGCGCCTCAGTGATGCTGACGCCAAACCGTGAAGGCATTCGGGTTCTTCGCGATGCCTGGCGGAAGGCTAGACTTCTTCGCGATTCCCGTGGGGAAGGTGGACGCAGAGGCACTACCGGGCGGCGCAGCGGGAGCGCTGCCCGTTAGAGCTGAGCCTGACCCTAAGACCGGAGTGGTCGTCGACGCACTCGGCGGCACGATGGTCAGGCCGGGGCTCGGCACCGACCCGGAGCCAGTGGGTCCACCAGGCGACGTCGACCGCGCCGCGTCGTGGAGGACAACGAGTCCGACCGATCCCGCCCCATAGACGTAGGCGGCCCTTGGCGGTCCGACCACGCCGGCCACGAGCAGGGCGGCGGTCGTTCCCGCCGCCGCCATCGCGGAAATCGACCGAGGGCCGATTTTGGACACTCGCCATGCGACCGGGGCCAGAAGCGGAATTTCGGCCAGCAGTGCGCCGAAACCGACGGCCTGCCACAGCCTCCCGAGCGAGATGTTGAGGAAGGCCCTCACGATCACCGGGTCGAAATGGCTTCCAGACATCCCCACCAGCTCCTCGCGAGCCGCCTTCACGCTCATCGACGTCTTGTACGGACGGGCGGCGGTCATCGTTTCGTAGCTGTCGGCCACGGCGACGATGCGGCCGCCCTGCGAGATCGCCTGGCCGCGGAGGCCCCGGGGATAACCGGTGCCATCGAACCGCTCGTGGTGATCACGCACTGTGTCGGCCCATATTCCAAGCCAGGCGTGAAGCGGAGCCGTCAGACGGTAGCCTTCAATGGGATGGCGATGGATCTCCTCCCATTCCGTCGGTTCAGGTCTGGCCGGCTTGTTGAGCAGCTCAGGCGCGACGGTCAGCTTGCCGATGTCGTGCAGCAGGGCCGCCCAACGAAGGCGATCGGCGTCAGCCTGTTGGAGGCGCAGCTCCTGCGCAAGCAGATCCGTAAACATGCGGACCCTTTCGGAGTGACCCCGGGTCCGGCTGTCGTGAACGGCAAGAGCGGCCGCCAGCTCGAGGATGACCTGGGCTCGCCTTGAAGGCTCGGTGCCCGGGCCCGTCTCCTGGGCCAGGCGCAGCTGGCGCTCGAGCTGGTGCGGGTTGGCGGTGCGACGGAGCACGGCGAACCGCGAGGGCGCGGCATCCGGAAAGAGAAGCGTGAGATCCAGCAGTGTGGCCAGGGGAAGAAGCCTGTACAGCAGGCTGGTGCAGATCAGCCACGTCGCGACGCTCGTCGCCAGGAGCAATCCCCACCACGCCGCCACCGCGGCCGTGCCTCGGGGAACTGGTAGCCAGTGGCTGATGGCGATCGCCACCAGCGCCGCGGCTGCAGCCGGCGCAACGACTGTGCTGAGCCTGATTGCGGTGCTCAGAATTGGGCGGCTGCGCCACCGCACGCCCTCGCGATTGGAGCCCTCGTGCTGGTTGTCGCGCCGTCGGATGTTCATCGGGTATCTCGCTTTGTCAGGCGAAACCGCCCCGTCGCAGCATGCAGACCATTGTGGACCCTCCTCCGCTCAATGACCATTAAGTCACTGTAAGACACGCGGCTTTCCGCCGCCAGTCTCAGCGCGCGGAGCGGCTTCGGACGAGACCAAACAGCCAGAGCCCGACGAGCACGATGATTACCAGCCAGATCAAATTGACCAAACCACCGGTCGCGTGGAAGATCAGCCAGAGGACGAAAAGAATGACCGCGACGACCAATAGGGCATGGATCATCCGGATACCTCCTAGCCGATGTGGACCTGAGTGATCAGGATCGAAAGAACCCAGAGCGCGAGCCCTATACCGAGCAGGTTGGTCTTCTTGTAACCCCAACCGATCGCGGCGAGCACGAAGGCGATAAACGCAAGGATCAGTAGGATGGTGCTCAGGCTCACGCTTCACCTCTTGGAACCTGGTTGTGGTTCCATCGCATCTGCAGGCGGATCAGGCGTAATCGGGTTCGCGGCGGCCACACTTGCCACCGAAGCGCGAAACGCAGGGTTGCCTGCATTCGACGTAGGGTCATCTAGTCGCCATAACAGAGGCAGCAACAGTGTTCGAGACGGCCATGCAAATGGGCAAGATTGCTGCTTTTGTTATGGCCGATCGGCGACGGTGATCCTGCCAGGCGGAAGGGGTGCAGTCGAAAGACCGCCCCTTCGGCTTGGCCCTCGAACGATCCGAGGCAACTGATGCGCAATTCGCGCAGCTGATCGAAACGGTGTGGTCAGGATCTACGCGGTGCGCGCGGGCGCCTGGCCTCGACCCGACAGCGATCTCTGCAGAAGCCGGTTGATGTCACTCGGGGAGACGATCCCCACCAGCCGTCCGCCATCGACGACCAGCGTGCGACCTTCGCTGCAGCCCTCGGCCACTCCAAGCAGGTTGGTGACCGGGTCAGCCGGGCTGGCCGTGGACACGCTTGCAAGGGGACACGTGACTTGTTTGACAAGGGTCGTCGCACGAGCCTCCGGCTCGACGTTCTTGAGAGCCGCCATGGTCAGGAGCCCGCTCAGCCGGCCGCCCGAATCGTGAGTCGGAAAGGTCGAGTGCCGAGAGGCCAGGACATAGCCGTGGAGCGCATCCTCCACGCTGATGTCGTCCGGGGCCTGCTCGGGATTGGGCGTCATCACCTCGCGCACGCTGATCCCGGACAGCGCCTGGCGGATCATGCCGCCGGTCTCTTCGGCACGGGCGGCGCTCAATAGGAACCAGCCCAGGAAGACCGACCAGACCCCACCGATCAGGCTGCCCGCGAATACGAAGGTCGCCAGGCCGTAAGCAATCAGAAGGTAAGCGAAGCCCATGCCGATGCGAGCCGCGATCCTGGTGGCTCGCTGACGATCGCCCGTGCGCAGCCAGATCAGCGACTGCAGGAGCCGGCCCCCGTCCAGCGGGAAGGCGGGGACCAGGTTGAACACCCCGAGCGTGATGTTGATGTAGCCCAACCAGGACAGGGTGGCGGGCAGCAGGCCGGGGTGAGCGCCGCCGCCAACCAAAACTGAAGCGAGGAAGAACACGGCGCCCAGCACCAGGCTCGTGAGGGGGCCCACGAAGGTGATCAAGGCTTGCGTGCCGGGCGAGCTGGTGTCGCTGCTGAACCGTGACACGCCGCCAAACAGCCAGAGCGTGATCCCTTCGACCCGGACGCCGCGTCGCATGGCAACCACGGAGTGAGCGAGCTCGTGGGCGAGCAGGGAGGCGAGGAACACGAAGGCCGACACCACGCCCGCGGTCCAGTACGCGCCGGAGGTCTCGCCGGGCGCGGCCGAGGGCAGGATCCCGGTGGCGAGGCTCCAGGCGATCAGGGCGGCAACGACCAGCAGGCTCCAGTTCAGACCGACGTGGATGCCGGCGATTCGCCCGAGGCTGAGGTTCTCGTTCATGTACCTGACTCTAGAGCCGGTTTTCCACTCATGTCTGGTGATAAATCCTCAATCGATCGACGCGACCGGACTGCGCGAACAGTCGAACCAGCAGCAAACCGGAGATGAAGCCGCCGACATGAGCAGAATAAGCGACCCCACCGGCGGTCGCGTTGCTGACCGAAGCGAGGCCGTCCACCAGCTGGAGCGCGAACCACAAACCAATAAAGACCCACGCTGGTATCCGCGCCGTCCAGAAGACGATCCCGAGCGGGATCAAAGTCCTCACGTGGCTGGTCGGGTAGAGCACCAGGTACGCGGCCAGCACTCCGGCGATGGCACCGCTGGCGCCGAGGCCAGGGGCCGTTGAGCTCACCGCGGTCGCGATCTCGAGGGCGCTTGCGCCCAGACCGCATATCAAATAGAAGACGAGGTAACGAACGCCGCCCATCGACCTTTCGACGTGAAGGCCGAAGACAAACAGAAACAGCATGTTGCCCAGGATGTGAGCCCACCCCGCGTGCATGAACATCGAGCTGAGCAGCGTGATCCAGAACGGCGATGGTGTGCCTGCGTAGGCAGCGCAATGCTGGGTGTATTCACACGGCACCAGCGAGTACGCGTTTATGAAATTGTCCAGCTGCGAGCCCTGGGTGCTCAGCGCCAGCTCGTAAAAGAACACCAGGAAGTTCGCGACGATCAGACCGATCGTGACGACCGGTATCGCCTGGGTTGGATCGTCGGTGTCGTCTGCCCGGTAGGGAATCATTCCGAATCTCCCATATTGTCGATGTCAGGACCTGTCGATGCGGTTAAAGATCGACCGAACGGTTGATGCCCATGAAAGCTGCCGCAGATACGTTGTGGGTCATGAATGAAACCTCCACAGCAGACGTTTTTCTTGCCGCTCTTTGCCTGCGCGACTTCGGACGGCTCGCTGACTGCCTGGCACCGTCTGCACAGGCGCGGATGCTCCTGCCACGAGGACCGGAGGTCCGCTCCGGGCGCGAAGAGATTGCGAGGCGTATCGAAGGCTGGTTCGCGAGCGCCACCGAGTTCGAAGTCCTGGACTCGAACCGCGAGCAGGTCGGGCGCCGAAGCCGGCTGAACTGGCGCTTCCGACTGAGCCGCGACGGGCAGTCGCGCGAGATCATCGAGCAGGTGGCGTTCGTCGACGTGGGGCCGGATGGCATTTCCGGCATCGACCTCGTCTGCTCGGGGTTTCTCCCAGAGGGCGAGCCCGCCGCGCAGTGTGAGGTGGTGGCCGGCGACCGAGCGATCGCCAGGTCCTGAGGGGGCGTCGCGTATCGCCGCGCTCGATAATGATCCGATTATCAGCACCGCAGGCGGCGGTCAGTTCGTAGTCGATAAACCGAAGTCTGAGCATTCTCTGCGCCTGGCCGAGCTGCTCGCGGCGGTTTCGCTCGCCACCGACCTGTCGCACGACGTGCCGGCTGAGAGCGCGCTCCGTGATGCCCTGCTTGCAGTCGAGCTCGCTCGGCTCGCCGGCTGGACCGGGGCCGACCTGTCGGACGTTTATTACCTCGCGCTCCTCTATCACATGGGATGTACCGGCGCAGTCGCGGCGCAGAGCCGGCTCGGAGCCGGCGACGACGTGAGCGTGCGCCACTGGATGTCGGAGGCCGACTACGCCAACCCTCCCGAACTACTGCGCATCGCCGCCACCAGGTTGGCGCCGCAGTGGGGACCGACCGGGTGGGTGCAGGGCATAGCCGGATTTGCGACCGCCGGCCGTGACTTGCCGGAGGCGTTCGCCAGCATGGCGGAGGTCGCCGCCAGGCTCTCACAGAGGTTGGGGGCAAGTCCTCGCGTCACCGAATCGCTGTGCCACGCGTACGCACGCTGGGACGGAAAGGTCTTTCCGCTGCTGCCGAGCGCCGAGGGTTTGTCCGCGACCGGTCGCCTTGTGCACCTGGTCCACGTCGCCCAGATCTACCACCAGGTCGGAGGCGTTGAAGTCGCGAATGCGGTCGTGCGGCAGCGCAGCGGGACCGAGTTCGACCCGGAGCTGGCGCGGCTGTGGTTGCAGAACAGCAGCGATCTCCTGCGCGCACTACCCCTGGATTCGGTGTGGGACCTGGTGTTGAGCGCCGAGCCGGAACCGCATCGACGCGTCGGCCCGTCCCACCTCGACGATGTCAATGCGGCCCTGGCCGATTTCGTCGATCTCGCTTCGCCGTTCACCCATGGTCACTCAACGCGCGTTGCGCGTCTGACTGAGGCCGCCGCTTTGAACGCTGGGCTGGACGATGAGGATGCGGTGACCGTGCGGCGGGCGGCGCAGGTCCATGACCTGGGCATGGTGAGCGTGCCCAACCGCGTGTGGATGAAGCGAGGTCCCCTCAGTCCGCTGGATTGGGAGCGGGTTCACCGCCATGCGTACCACAGCCAGCGGATCCTCAGCCTCGCTGCACCGCTGCGCGCGTCCGCGTCCGTCGCGGGCCTCCATCACGAACGGCTCGACGGTTCCGGATATCACCGCGGGCTGTCCGCCAATGCATTGCCGCTGACCGCCCGCATCCTGGCCGTCGCGGAGATCTTCCAGTCGATGAGCGAGGACCGCGCCTGGAGGCCGGCCCTGGCACCCGCGGAGGCGACGCGGCAGCTGCGGGCTGATGTGACGGCTCGCCGCCTCGACGCCCGGGCCGCCGACGCTGTGCTCCTGGCGGCCGGCCAGCCTCGACCGAAGGGACGGTCGAGCCAGGCCTGGCCGGCCGGTCTGACCGACCGAGAAGTTGACGTGCTGAGGGCGATCACCCGTGGGCTCGCGAATAAACAGATCGCGCGTGCGCTCTACGTCTCCCAGGCGACCGTGCACACGCATGTCATCAATCTGTATGGCAAGATCGGCGTCAATACGAGGGCGGGGGCCACGCTTTTCGCGTTAGAGCACGACCTCATCGACTCACCACCTCACGCGATAGATCGACCAAACGGTTGATGCCGCCGGCCTCCCGGCCTGGCTAGGCTTACACATGAGATCCGTCGGCCCACATTTGACCCGAGGAGGGAGATTCGCAATGCCGCTTTACATGGATATTCATCACAAGATCGATGGCCTGACTGCGGAGGCCATCAAAGGCGCTCACGAGCAGGACCTGAAGGTCCAGGAGAAGTTCGGAGTGAAGTACCGCCACTACTGGTTCGATGCCGGCACCGGCAAGGCCTTCTGCCTGGTCGAGGCGCCGAACAAGGAAGCCGCGAACGCAGTCCATCGCGAGGCCCACGGATTGGTGGCCGATGAGCTGATCGAGGTGCAGGAGGGGGCCTGACGATCGCAGGCTAGAGGCGCTTGAGCTTCTTCATGGTGAACGCATCCGGTAGGTGGATCGGCTCCTGGCCGCGATATTCCAGCTGGATGCGGGCACCCTCTGGAGGCGCGGTGCGCAGGTAGCCGATGATCGTTCGCTCATCGGGTTGAATCCGGGGATAAAGGACCTCCACGTTCCCTACGTGCACGATTGGTTCCAGTGCACGCATGAAGATGTTCTGGCCATGAATCGTTATCCTCGTCGCCTTCACCATCTTTTGGCGCTCGCCGAGCGGCACCTCGACCTCCTCGAGCTCGTACGAGTCAAGCGTTGTAGGCCGTGGTCGATGCTCTGACATCTGGTCAATCCTCTTTCGAATCGTGCACGAACTCTATGTCCGTCACCTCGATGTCACCCTTGGGCTTCACGCCGAAGTCGAAAGTAACCGACACGACCTCCTTCAAGTCGACCTCTTTCTGACCATGCGACTCAGCTTTGAACGCCTTGAGGGGAATGCGGACGGTCTTGAGCGAGGACTTGATCAGATTGCCGAATCCGCGCGTGAACGGGTAATCGAGCGTGGCGAAATCGCTCACTTTCACGTGGCGTGACCTCCCATCTTCGTCAGTGAGCACGACGCGAAAGTCCTGGTCGGCGCCAGCTGGGTTTGAGGTGCTGTTGAACCGCTGTGTCACGCGGAACGACAGCATGCGGAAGTGATGGACGTCCTGGTTGGGCGCTGGAATGGCCGTGGTGTACACATGGTGGCCTGTGTCCCAAACCAGCCCGCCCCCGGTGTGGTCGTGGGGTGAGTGACCGTCCAGACTGAAAAGGTCGCCCTCGCCGGGATTGGACGGTAGGTCTGCGGTCACCGGGCCACCGAGGTCATTGCTGTGCCAGTCGTTGTTGGCGAAACGGTCCATTCGCAAACCTCGCGGCTCCTGGTACTGGACATCGATCGTGACTGCTCCGCTGTCAGCCTGCTCGACCTGCTGCGGAATCTCGGCGCCGGTGAAGAAGACACGCATGTCGTCGGCATCGAACAGCCGCCACCGATAGAACGCGTTCATGTAGCCCTTGGCGATCTTTTGGTGAGCATCTTCGCTGATCACCTGCGCCTGGTCGGCGGCGGTCATCTGGCCGAAGTAGAAGTCGTTGTCGTCCCACTGGGTGTTGAATCGATCATGGCAGGCGCGCTCGGCAAAGATCATCGACTTGACCGGGTCGGCCCGGTCGTAGAGGCTGAAGCCGGTGGACTTGGGCCAGCCTCCCGCCACATCCCCGTCGAGGCCGCCGTAGACGACGAGGTACGGAACGGTGTACGGACCCGCCAGGGAGTAGGGACCGTACTGGTCGGTGGGGGCCAGCGAGATGATGGCGCGGAACTTGTAGCCCAGGTGCTCGTCGACGTTGAGCTTGGAGGCGATGACAACGGCCTCGCCGCCGCGCGAGTGGCCCATGATGCCGAGCTTGTCGAGGTCGATCGCGTCGCCAAACTTGCCCTTCAGAATCTCGATGTGCTTGAAGAGGGCTCGAGCCCTGGATACGCCCGCCGCTCCCGGGTAGACGTGAATCGATGCCGCGATCATGCCGTTGCGCGCCAGGTGCTCCAGCAGGTAGTCGTATCCCTTGTAGCTGAGCAGGGAGGAGCTGTTTCCATGAACGACGACGACCATCGGATAATCGTCCTTCTCGACTGAGATCTGCGAAGGGTCCGTCGCGCCGGAAGCGTCCGCCGGGAAATAGACGACAGCTTTCAGCTCGAGCGGCGCCGGGTCTGGGAACTCACCCGGCGCGTCGACTGTCGTAGGGCCGTCGTCGTACTCGAAGCTGCCCGCAAATGCAAAGGTGGCAGTGGTCGTAGGATCAGTCACCGATATCCCCCCGCGCCGGCCATTATGTGCCCTCGGATACCGATGTCAAGTGTCGGGCCCGAACCCTCCGGTGGGCCACTTGACAACGCCATCCGCCCGACCTAACGTCACGACAGCGCCGCGTCGCGGCAGGGGGTGGATGGGGAGGAGATCGGCATGGCACGTGTTCGACTTGTCGCCTGGCTTGCGATCGGTGTGCTCGGGGCTTCTGTCCTGGGCGCGGCTCCGGTTGGAGCTCAGGGCCAGCTTCCGGCGGCGGATTTTCAGCGCCTAATGTCCGACATCAAGAGCCTGGTGGTGGGCGAGAGCCAGCAGCCTTTTCTGAGCAAGGCTGAAGCGGCGTCAGCCGCGGCCGATCGCGGTCAGGCCTGCCCTGCGATCAACGTGGTGAACGCACTGAGGAACACGATCGCCGCCAAGCGTGGGAAGAAGGAGTTCACCACGCTGGTGGCCGGCCAGCTCGACACGGACGCGCTGGTGGTGATTGCGGATCTGCTGGGGACTCCCGCAGCGGCCGGCTGTGGCGGCGCGGCGGTCGCCCCGACGACGGCGCCAGGCCCGGTGGTGCGGGTCGTCGCCAGCGACAAGAACAGCCTTCAGCTGCACATCAGCATGCCGCAAGCTCATTTCCTGCTCAGAAGCGGGGGCGGGCGCGTGTTCACGGACATGGCGATGGACGGCGTCGGGCTCCACAACCGGATCGGCGCGCCTAACGTGCCGACGCTTGATACCTTCTTCGCGGTTCCACTGGGTGCCGACGTCTCGCTTCAGCTGCTGGGTACCTCGAGCTACATGCTCGACCGCGTCGATCTCTGGCCCGAGCAGGAGCAGCCCGTTGACGACAACCCGTTCGGCGATAGGCCGTTCACGATCGACCTCAAGGTCTATTCGATCGACGGCTTCTTCCCGGGCAGCGCCGCGCGAGCGGGGCGGCTGGGACATCTACGGGACCTGGTCGTCGGCGGCGCCGAGACCGATGGCGCTCAGTTCAACCCTGTCTCGAGATCGCTTCGCGTCTACACCGCACTCGACGTAAGAATCAACTTTGCCGGCCAGAACAGCGGGGTCTTCGGCGACTCGAACCTCACCAGTCTTTGGAACCTGCCCTTCCAGACCATCTACGGCAACAGCCTGGTGAACTACTCGACCGTGCTCGCGAATCTTGGGAACGTCGCGCGGTTCGTGTTTTGTGGCGAACAGGTGCTGGTGATCACCTCGGCGGCGTTGCGGCCCGCCGCCGATACACTGGCGGCGGCGCGCTCAGCCGATGGTCTCGACTCGCGGGTGGTCGAGGTCGGCACTGGCCCGGGGCAGATCGGTTCGTCGAACACTCAGATCCAGAGCTTCATTCGGGGGGAGCTGACCGCCACCTGCACCAAGCGGCCCTCCTACGTGATCCTGGTTGGTGACACCGCGAACGTACCTACCTTCCACGTTCCCACCGCAGAGGGCGTCGACTTCGACAACACCATCGCCTCCGACCTCCCGTACGCTCTGGCCGACAACGCGGATATCTTCGCGGACGTCGCCATCGGCAGGATCCCAGCCGGCAGTCTGACCGTCGCCAACCTCGTGGTCGGCAAGATCATCGCCTACGAGGACTCGCCACCCTTCAACTTCGGCTTCTACAGGCACGCCACCTTCACTTCCTATTTCCAGGGAGCGAACCCAACCGACGCGCGTGGGTTCACAAAGACCAGTGAGACCATCCGGGACGCTCTAGTCGCTTCTGGCTACACGGTGGATCGGGTTTATACGGATGACTCGGCCGCGGTCGACCCAACTTTTTACTATGACGGGACCGCGATTCCAGCCGCGCTGCACAAGCCCGGCTTCGGTTGGAACGGAACCGCTTCGGACGTCGTATCCGACTGGAACGGCGGAAGATTTATCGTGTTCCACCGGGATCACGGCGCTCCAAGCGGCTGGGCCAACCCCGATTTCACCACCGCCAACATTCCCACCCTGACCAACGGCAGCCTGCTCCCGGTTGTCTTCAGCATCAACTGCGCCAGCGGCAAATTTGACGACCCGACGCCCAACTTCGCCGAGCAGGTCCTTCAGCGAAGCGGCGGCGGAGCCGTGGGAGTGATCGGGGATTCGCGTAACAGTCCCAGCTTCGCCAACAACCACATGGTGCTCGGGCTGTTCGACGCCATCTTCCCTAGCGTCCTACCCACCTACGGCAGCCTGGTCCCGATCCGGCGAATGGGCGACGTCCTCAACGCCGGCAAGCTCTACATGGACACCCAGAACGGCCTCGATTTCCAGAGCGCAATCGACACCCAGGCCGAACACTACCTGTATCACTGGTTCGGCGACCCCACCATGCAGATCTGGACAGCTCAGCCGCTGCTGTTCCGGCTCTCGGCGGTGGAGATCGGCCTCGCGGGCTCATTCGTATCGATCCGACTTCAACAGTCGGATGCCGAGGGCGCCAACCTCACGTTGGTGCAGAACGGCGTGGCGATCGGGCGGGCTCTTCTGCACAACGGAGAGGCGACCATCGTTCCCGAGAAGCCGATCAATCCTGAGGACCTGAGAAGCCTGCTGGTCGCCTTCGACAAGACTGGATTCCAGAGCGCCGCGCTGTCGGTCGTGAGCCAGCCGCCGCCGATCGGTTAACCGGCAGCGGCTCGTGACTCGCGCTGCAGCCGGCGGCGCAATGCTTGGACCTTAACGCTCCCAGCGCTCGGGACGCCGGCGGGCGTAACTTGGCGCCTGAGGTGGACGTGTCCTCGCGACCGCTCAGCCCGTTCGTCGATCTGCTGAGGGTGCCTCCTCGCCGAGTGATCAAGGCGCCAACCAGGCTGGCAGTCAGCCTGGAAACGACGACCCACCGGTTCCATCGCGATCTTGCGCCGTCGCGCGTATGGGCCTACGACGGCCATCTTCCCGGTCCCACGATCGAGGTCGATCGCGGAGTTCACGTCGAGATGCAGTGGGAGAATCGCCTGTCGGGCACGCTGCCGGTCGTCGTCACCCGTTCCCCGGTTCACGCCGCCGACGGGGTTCCGGTGCAGTGCCTGCCGGGCCGGAGCGGCGGGGATGTCGATCCCAGCGCGGCAGTCCTCAGTGGGTACGCGGTTGTGCACCTGCACGGCGCGGTGACACAGGCAACGAGCGATGGCTGGACGGAGAATTTGATTGCGCCCGGCCAACAGACGCTGGACACCTATGAGAACGACCAGCGCGCCGCACTGCTCTGGTACCACGACCACGTCATGGGTATCACGCGCTTCAACCTCTTTGCCGGACTTGCGGGCCTGTGGATAGTGCGCGACGACCGCGAGCGTGAGCTCGGGCTGCCCGAAGGCCCTCCTTACGAGGTGCCGCTCTTGCTTGCGGATAGAAACTTCGATACGCAGTCGGACGGGAGGCTCACCGGAGACCTGCTTCACAAGACCGACCCCGACGTGATGGAGTGCTTCAGCCCCTTCACCACCGTCAACGGCGTGATCTGGCCTCGGGTCGAGGTCGAACCGACTCGATACCGGTTCCGGGTGTTGAACGGGTCAAACGCCAGAACATATCGCTTGGTGCTGGCTCGTCAAGGCCAGCCCGACCAGGAGCGAATCACCCAGATCGGGAGCGACGGAGGTTTGCTGGTCGCTCCGGTTCCAATCCCGGTCCAGGGTCTCGTCCTGGCGTCGGCCGAACGAGCCGACATCCTGATCGACTTCTCCGATCTCGCGGTCGGAACCGAGCTCACCCTCTGGAACAACGCCGCGGCGCCTTTCAACGGCGCGTCCGCTAACCCCTCTACTGCAGGCACGGCCGATCTGGACGGTCTCCTACCTTATCCGGAGGTGCTTCGATTTCGCGTCGTCGACGGACGCCGCGGTGCGTCGACGCCCCCCGTGGTGCTCGCCACCGACTTCCAGCGGGCGGACCGGGAGCAGCTCAAGAATTGTCCGGTGCGCGCAATCGCTCTCGTGGAGCAAGAGAGCAGTCGCGAAGGGGAGCCTTCAACTCTGACAATGCGGGAGCTGATAGAGGACCAGGCGACCGATGAACCGGTCATAACCGTGGTCGAACGTGGCGCTGGTCCGGGGGATCGCACCAGCCGCTGGCGCACGGTTGCCACCAGGTTTGAGGACAAGACGAATTTCTTTCCCATGCTCCGCAATGCGGAGATCTGGCGCCTCATCAACCTGACCGGCGATACGCATCCGATCCATGTTCATCTCGAGAGCTTTCAAGTCCTCGACCGGCAGCCGGCCGCGGTGGAGATACCAGATGGCGGCATCACCGACACCGGCACCAGCGCAACGGTGCGGATCGGAGAAGACATAGATGACGGCATCCCCCACGCTCTTGACGCGAACGAGCTCGGCCTCAAGGACACCGTACGAGTCAATGCGAACGAGGTCGTCGACATTCTCGTGCGGTTCGAAACCTTCGCGGGCCGATACATGTACCACTGCCACATCCTCGAGCACGAAGACCGCGACATGATGCGGCCGTTTGTCGTGATGCCTCCCGAGCTGATGCCGTTCATGTGACCATGGAGTAGAAGCATGACTACCACCGGCCCGGTCGCAGTCCTGATCGCGACCTTCCTCGCCGCCGGCGTCGAGGCGATCGAGATGGTCACCATCGTCGTCGGCGTGGGCGCCACACGGGGTTGGCGCTCGACCTGGTTCGGCAGCGCCGCCGGGTTCGGCGTGCTGGCTGTGGTGGTCGCCGTCTCGGGTGTGGCTCTGAGGGCGGTGCCGATCGGGCCCTTACGGTTTGTGGTCGGGGCGCTGCTGCTGGTGTTCGGCCTGCAGTGGTTCCGCAAAGGCGTGATGCGCGTCGCGGCGCGTGGGTTTGCCGGGATAGGCGGAGTCGTTCCCGAAGACGAAGCGGTCGAGTGGACGGGCCCGGGCGTCGACTGGACGGCATTCGCTCTCGCCTTCAAAGGCGTGACCCTCGAGGGACTGGAAATCGCAATCCTGGTCGTCGCGTTTGGAGCCGGCGCCAACCAGCTGGGCCCTGCCATCATCGGCGCGGCCGGCGCGCTTGTTCTGTTCGGCGCAGCGGGCCTGCTCTTGCGGGGATCCGTCCAGCGCGTCCCCAGGAGCGTCCTCCAATTGATCGTCGGAGTCATGCTCACGACCTTCGGGACCTTCTGGTCGCTGGAAGGAATCGGGGTGGACTGGCCGGGCAGCGATGCGGCGATCCTCGGGCTTCTCGCCTTTTATGGGTTGACGGCCGCGCTTTATCTCACCCTGGAGCGCCGGCGCGCCTTCGGCTTGCGCCCCGTGACGTAGCGTCATGAAGATGCTCTGGTCCTGGATCGCTGCTTTTGGTCGCTTCTGGTATGCCTACATCTTCGGCGACGACTGGACGGTAGCGGTCGCGATCTTCATCGGCCTCATTGCGACTGCGCTGCTGAACATGAATCACGTCGTCGCCTGGTGGCTGGTTCCGGTGATCGTTTTCATCATGCTCGGCGTCAGCCTTCGGCGGGCGAGTGCCAGGCGATGAGGGCATTCCGTCCTTAAACAGGTCGTCAAGGCCCTTACCGGGCTCAGTGTCAAGCGACTCACACTTGGCGGCTTGACCGCCGGCCTCATGGCTGCTATATCGCGCCCAACGGCCGGCGTTGTCCGGCTCATTCCAAGGAGACGCAGCCATGCGCAGGTTCATTCTCTCCTCCGTCCTGACCATTGCCATGTTGGTGATGACCGCCGCCACGGTCTTGGCCGACAGCACCGGGCCAGGAATCTAGTCAAGTGGTTCGGCCCGCGTGGCTTTACTCGCATAGTCCCAAGGGTCGGCGTGGTATAACGCCGCTATCAGCAATCGTCACGCCAAGCCACGCGGGCGCCTTCCCGGCGTCGAGGTCGATTTCGCGCTCATCAGGCGAGCCCGACTTGACGCCGGGCTGAGCATGGCCCAGCTGGCCGGTTCGGACTTGACGCGCCAGGCCATTTTCCTGATCGAGGCGGGTAAGACGCGCCCGTCCATGCGAACACTCGAATTGATCGCCAGCCGCACCGGCAAGCCGGCGCAGTTTTTTCTCAGGCCGCGTGGCAGCGAGGCGTCGAGCGTTCCGGTTGTGGCCGATGCCAGGGTCGAAGAGCTCCAGGCTCTGTGTTTGCAGCAGCACTTCGACGAGGCGGCCGCCCTGGGCCTTTCGATGCTGGAGCAACCGATGGTCCCGACGGTTGAGGCGCACGTCAGGCACTACCTGGGCCAGGCACTGGTGCGCTCAGGCCATCCCGACGAAGGCCTGGAGCACCTTCGGCGGGCTCAGCGGCTCCAGGAGCAGTCTCCAGACCCGTGGCTGGCAGCCGAGTGCGCCGACTGGGAGGCCTGCGCTCTCTATCTAAAAGAAGACAGCCGGGCTCTGGCCGTGGCCGAGGGCGCCCTCAAATTGTGTCGCGCCACCAAGCCTCGGCTCCCAGGAACCGAAGCGCGGATCCTCGAGCACATCGCCACCATCCACGTCAAGAACCACAATTTCGATCGTGCCATCTCGGTCTATGAAGAGGCCCTTCAGGCCGCAGGCACGGTGCGCGACCTGCCCCGACTCGGAAGGACATATCACGGCCTGAGCATTGCGTACCAGGAGCGCGGCGAGATCGGCAGGGCGATCGAGTACACACACAAGGCGCTGGCCCTGTACGCCCTCGAACACGACACCGCCCTGCTGGCTCGTGGCGAGAATGAGCTCGGCCTGCTGCTCATGCGGCAAGGCCAGATGGCGCGGGCCGAGGATGCCTTTCGCACCGCCCTGACGCATTTCGAGGAGGCCGGCACGGAAAGGGCCAAGAGCCACGTCTTGCTGAGCCTGGGCGAGCTCCAGCTCAGGACCGGGCGTCATGACGATGGCATCCAGACGGTGAAGGGAGCCATCGACCTTGCGAAGCGACTCGATGAACGCTTGGCTCAAGCCAGCGGCTACCAGTTGCTCGCGCAGCTGGAGGAGCGCGCCGGCCGGAAGGGCGTTGCCGACAAACAGATGGGCCACGCGCTGCGACTCCTCCGCACGGCCGGTCCGGGAGATCGACTGGCGGAAGCGCACGCCGCGTATGCCGAGATGCTGGAGGCGCGCGGTGACAGCCAGGGCGCCAGCCGGCACTGGAAACAAGCGGCCAAGCTGGCTTTACGCAGGCAGACTGTCGCCGCCCGCGCCGTATAACCGCCCCACTCAGAGACACACATAAGGACGCGACCCCGCGCGTTTTGACTTGACAAAACCGCGCTGAAAAATTCTCCCGACAAAATTTCTGGGCGGTGCTATGCTGCTGCCGCTCAACACGAGTTCTCGGGCGCGTTTGTCAGGAGGGAAGGGGTTTTTTGCATCGATGTGGTGGTCGTGCCGTGTGCACGACCAGCGTTCCGTGATGACGTCGGTCGCGGCGGCGTGAGGGTCGCGAGCGAGTGAGCTTGACGTCCGGTCTGTTCACATGGTTCGCGGCCGCCGGGACGGCCGGCGCCATGCTCGCCCAGCCCCTCGCGCCTTTTCTCCCCACCGGCGCGGCGAACCCGGCCCTTCCGCTGACGTCCAGCACCTCAGTTGCCAGCCAGGTCCCACAGCCCGCGATCAGCAGGATTCTCGACGGTCCGAATTCGGGCCAGGTGACCCTGATCATGAGCACGCCGTTCTCGGACACGCGGGTCGAGCAGATCAGCGAGCAGCTCGGTACGGACGTCGTCGCCTCGTACCCGGCGTTCGGGACCTATGTGCTCAGGCGGCCCACGATCTCGGTCGACGTCACCGGACCGAACAGTGCCGCGATCTCGTTTCCGAGGTTCGCGAGCTGGGCGCAGATCAGGTCTTACCTGAACGACAACGGCTTGACGCTTGTGCCGGGCCGCTACCGACCCGACGACAGCGGCTGGTACGTGAACGTCACACTGCCCAAGATCCAGGCGCAGCCGATCGACCAGTACGCCGGCCTGTGGAAGGTCCAGCTGCCGGGCCATCCGAACCTGGACCAGGTGAAGATCTGGGCGTCCTCGAAAGGATTCGCGGTCCTCAACTTCGACCCAACGACTGGCACCGCCACCCTCCGCGGGCACGCCGTGCCGCGACCGTACCTGACGGCGGCGCAGATCGCCGCGCTGCTTCGCAAGCTGCTGCCGGCGCAAGCGACGCATACGCTGCCTACGCTCGCCGCGGTCACGGGAATCTCGGTTCAGGCAGGGACCGCGAAGATCTCGTGGAATGCCGCCCAGGGCGCGAGTGCCTACGCGGTGTGGCGTTCGGCCAGCGTGACCGGGCCGTGGGTGCTGGTTGGCCGCGTATCCAACGCCGTGCGACCACTCACGTTCACCGACTCCACCGCGCCGACTGGGACCTCTTTCTATCGGGTCACGTCGCTCAGGTCGTGTCCAGGTGGCGTCGGCCTCGATTGCGACAACCAGTCGCCGGTGACGATGGACCCCGCCCGCTCATCAAGCATCGTCCTGACCACGATCGCCCCGGCCGCGACGACCACGACCACGACCACGACCACGACCACGACCACGACCACCGACCAGAGCACCACGACAGGTTCCGGATCGACGACGACGTCGGGTTCGGGCACGACCACCGACACGTCCGGGTCGTCCAGCTCGACCGGGACCACCACCACGACTACCGGGACGGGGACCACCACCACGACCACGGACCAGGGCACGACGACGACCACCGGCACCGGTTCGACCACCGACACCGGCAGCACCGGGACGAACACGACCGGCACGCAATCACAGACAGTGACCTCACCCGCTCCCGACGCCGCGGCGGACGACGGCCACGTCACCGTCTCGTGGCAACCGGTCGCAGGCGCCACCTCGTACCGGGTCTACCGCACGACCGCAAGCGGCACATCGACCCTCGTCACGACGACGACCGCGACGCAGATCATCGACGTCGGCGGCACTGCCGGCGTCAGCTACACGTATGGCATCCTGCCCGTGCTGCCGGCGGCGCCGACCGTGCAGCAGACGCAGTCGATCAGCCTTACGTGGGCGCCCGCCACGAGCGCGCCCGTCGTGCTCGACATGGATCCCACCAGCGGCTCAGTCAGCGGCACGATCGTCCTCAGCGCGGCGATTCGAACCGGAGACGGCACCGGCTCGGTCACCTGGAGCGTTGCCGGTCCCGCCGGCACGACGACGATCGGCACCGCTCACGCCCAGCCCTCCGCCTCTGACCCGCTCGCGTGGAGTGCAAGCCTCAAGTGGAACTCGGCGAGCGTCGCCGACGGCTCATACCAGCTGGGCACGTCAGTCAGCGACGGCGCAGGTCACGTCAAGTCATTCGATACCGCGGTGCGCATCCACAACTCGTCGCCGCCCGCGCCGACGGCGCTGGGCGCGGCGCCCTTGCAGTCGGGCGTGGCGCTCACGTGGAAGCAACCCGCCGCCGCCGACGCCGCGATCTACGTCGTCAAGCGCGACTCCTCGAAGGTCGCCGAGCTGCCTGCGAGCGTGTTGAGCTGGGTCGACTGGGACGCGGCCGTCGGCGCCCACACGTACACCGTCCAGCTCGAGGACCAGTACGGGCGCGAGAGCGAAGGCGCCACAGCGACCGCGACCGCCCTCCAGGCCGGCCGGCCTGACATCGCTCCGCTGCTCACGGTCCGCCTGTCGAACGGCCGAGCGCTGGCGAGAGACGGCGCCGCCTCCGGCCGGCTGCTCCTGGAGACGAACACGACGACGAGCGGCGTCACCTTCGAGTTCGCCGGCGACGCCGCGGCCGACTGGACGCCGGTCGCCGCGCCGGCGGTCTGCTCACCCGCGTGCGTCGCCGACTGGAACATCGGCGCCCTCGCCGCCGGCCACTATCGCGTCCGGGCAGTGTCGGCTAACGGGTCCAGGGGCGAGTGGGTCGGGTTCACCATCGTGGCCGCGGCACCGCCCTCCGCGTCCCCGCCGAGCGGGAAGGCTCCGCTCACCCTCTACTGGACGCCAGGCTCACAGTTCGCGACCGTCGCCGACCTCCGTGTGGTGTCGGGCCTCGGCGCCGCCACGCTCGTGTGGTCGCCGGCGGCCGGCGCCACCGGCTATCAGGTCGAGCGTGGGCTCGACGCCACCGGCCCCTTCGACGTCGTCGCGCGCGTAGGCGATCCGATCTACCGCGACACGTCGACGGTCGGCGGTCGGGTTTACTACCGCGTGCGGGCATTCTCCGGTGCGGGGCTCGGCGGGCCTTCTGACGTCGTCTCGACCATCCTCTTGCCCGCTTCGACCGCGCAGGCCGGGGGCGTCTTCGTCGCTGCGACCGCACCATCGACGCTGAACCTCGGCCCGACTGCTCACACGGCGACGGCCGGGGCGCAGCTGTCCGTCGCCGCCACGGGTATCGCGTCGACGCCGGCCGCCCGCGTCAACGTGCAGGTCCAGCTGCAGAACGCCTGGCAGACCCTCGCCACGCTGATCGCCTCGTCGACCGGCGGCACGTGGTCGGCGTCAGGCACCGTCCTGACCGCGCAGCTGGCCGGCGGCTCCTACGTCGTGCGAGCGGTCGCGGTCGCAAGCGACGGCAGCACGCTCGCCACAACCGAGCAGAGCACGCTCACGGTGGTCCACGCGGCACCTGCCGTGAGCGGCGTGGAGGCTGGCTCCCTTGACGGTGCGCTGCAGGTGAGCTGGAGCCCAGCCACGTCGGCCGCGACCTACAGCGTTTACAGGGTCGACGCCGGCGGGTCCTCGCTTGTGCTCGCGGCCAGTGGCCTCACCGCCACGACCTTCACCGACGACGCGTTGCTGCCAGGCACGACCAGCGGTTACGTCGTCGCCGCCGTGGACCAGTTCGGCAACGAGGGACCGCTGAGCGCTCCAGTGTGGGCCACCGTGTCCGGGACCTCCGGGCCGCAGGCCATGATCCTGACCCCTCTGGCTGCCGAGCAGCCCGACGAGCAGGCCATCCTCCTCGCCGCTGCGGCGCAGTCCGCCGCGGGCATCGCCGCGGTCGAGTTCTTCTTTGCCCCGGCCGGCGGCGGCGACTGGCTGAACATCAGCCCCGTGACGCCAGGCGGGCCGGCGCCCCTCGGCGGCGGCGGCCTCATCGCATCCGCGGGCGCCGCCGCCTGGACGACCTTCTTCCGCACCGCAGGACTTGCCGCCGGCAAGTACGACTTCAAGGTCAGCATCACCGACAGCACCGGACGCTCGGCCGAGACGACAGACACGTTCTTCGTCGGCGCCGCCGGTGCCCGGGGCCCGCCACAGCCGGGCTTCCAGCTCTCAGCCTCGGCCACCACCGCGGGCGCGCATCTCGCCTGGACGGGTGGCGCCGGGTCCGTCTACCAGGTGCGCCGCGCAGTCGGCGCAAGCGGCAAGTTCTCCTCGCTGGCCACAGTCGCCGGCTCCACGTTCGACGACACCGACCTCATCGTGGGCCTGACCTACGCCTACCAGGTCGTCGCCCTCGACCCGACGATCGTCGTCAGCAACACTCGGACGATCACGGCGACTCTCGCCCCGCCGACGTTGGTCACCTCCAGTGGTGGCTCCGCCTCGAGCGCGAGTGGGGCCGCGAGCGTCACCTTCGCCGCGGGCACCTTCTCAGGCGGAGCCGCGATCTCGGTCGTGGAGAGCAGCGCCTCGGTGCCGCTAGGCCTGGTCGCGACGTCGAAGGTGTACGACCTGAGCGCCATCGACACCGCGACCGGCGATGCCATCGAGACGTTCGGCATCCACCCCGTGCTGACGATCAGCTACGACCCCAACGGCTTGGTGCCCCACTCGATCTTCTACATAGCGCCCGACGGCACGATCACGGCGGTGCCTTCGGTCCTCGACACGCTCCATCACACCATCAGCGCTGAGCTCGAGCACTTCAGCGACTACACGGCGGGCAACATCGTCACGGTCGCGGTCTCGCCTGCCTCGGCCAGCCTCGCGGCGCCGGACGACGACCTGCTGACGGCCACCGTCAACTTCAAGGCTCCCGATCCGCAGGCGCCCGATCCGGCCAAGGGCGCGACGGTCACGTTCACCATCACCTCGGGCCCTGGTGGCTTCCCGAACGTGACGACGACCACGTGCGTCACCGACATCTCTGGCCAGTGCTCTGTGACCCTGCACAGCGACCACGCCGGCAACCCCTCGGCCACGACCAGCATCTCGGCGGCGGTCCTGGACGCGGACAGCTCGAGCGACGTCGGGACGACCAGCGTCGATTGGACCCAGCAAACCTTTGACACCACCGCGCAGAACATCACGATCGACGCCGACGGCGGCGCGGGGACGGTCAGGGTCAACGGAGTGACGCGCTACTTCGACACGATCACGACCATGACCCTGACCGGGAACGACCCTGGCACGGATTCGCTCACGGTCAACGGAGGTGCCTCGGCCATACCCACCTCGATCACCGTCAACTACACGAGCGGCGGCACGACGGTGACCCTGAACGCCACGCGCGACGGCGACCTCAAGCTCTTCAACAACAGGCTCAACTTCCCGACCCTGCGAGACATCGGCCTGACCGGCGTCACGACCGCGGTCCTGACCAGCACCGGCTCGAGCTCGCACACGATCGACGCCACCAACTGGACCCACATCGCGACGCTCAACGCCGGCGGCGGCGGCGACATCCTGAAGGCGGGTACCGCGGGCAACACCTTGAACGGCGGTGCCGGCAACGACACGCTGATCGGCAACACCGGCAACGACACCTTCAACGGCAGCCCGGGCAAGGACACTTACGTTTTCACCGGCAGCTTCGGCGACGACACCCTGCAGGGCACAGACGACGGCATAGACACCCTTGACTTCACGGCGTACGCGCCGTCGAGCTTGACCATCACCGGGACCACGATCAACCACGGCAGCGACAGCCTCACCCAGACCACCCCCGCGGAGCGGATTGACTTCCAGCTGGGGTTGCACCTGAACGACGTAGAGGGCAGCTTCGATCAGCTGGTCATTTTCCTGACCACGCTGCGCGACAACATCGCCGCCCTGACCAACAACATCCCGCTGCTCGACTCGAGCCAGATCCACGGCGTGGCCGGCATCCTCGCCCTGGTCGAGACGGCTGCGAACTTCATCACCACGCTGAAGAACGACATCGTCGGCTCGCCCACGACCCTGGGGCCGATCTACTCGGTCCTCGACGGCCTGACCAGCGTCTCCGCCGGCGGCGGCGGGCTGGCCCTCAGCGGTATCGACATCACCGCCGGGTACCGGGCCAAGAGCAGCGGCAGCAACCAGCCGATCGAGGTGCTGTTCAAGGTCGACTTCCACACCCAGAACTTCGCCCAGGACATCCACTTCGGCTTGGGCGAGCTGGGCCAGCAGCTCGGGATCCGCGTCGACCCGACCCTGGTGCTGCACGTCACCGGCCACCTCGGCGGCGTGGCGGAGTTCGGCTGGGAGCCGGGCACCGCGAATATCTTCCTGGTACCCGTCGTCACGTCGATGACCGCCGGCCTCAACGTGAGCGCCACCGGCCCCGACATCGAGGGCAAGACGATCGGCGTCAGCCTGCTCGAGGCGCAGTTTGCCTCGTTGTCACAGATCGTCTTCAACGGGTCGATGGTCCTGAAGCTCAAGGACATCAACAGCAACGGACACGTCTCGCTTGACGACATCTCCCACACGTCGCTGAGCAACCTGATCGACGACCCGAGCCCGACCGGCAACTTGAACGTGAACGTCACGGTCAACATCGGCACCGGGACCGGCTCCAACGTCAACGTCATCACGGGCACCGGCGCCACGCCGGCTCCGCTCCTCACGGCAACGTTCACGGCGACGTCTTCGAACATCTTCGACGGCACCCCGCCGGTGGTCACGTTCAACGCGAGCACCGGCGGTCTCGGCAGCCTGTTCAACACGTTCGGCAACTCAAGCCCGAACGACCTGATGGGCATGCTCGGTTCGATCGGCGACCTGTTCTCGTCGATCGCCCACTCGACGGCCCTTGGCAGCATCAAGATCCCCTTCACCTCGCTGACAGTCGGTGATGCCATCAACTACGCGACCGCCTTCAAGCACGAGGTGCTCGACCCGCTCTTCAAGAGCGGCGACGTGACCAAGCCTGACTCCAACGGCGACGGCAAGGTGGACATCAACGACTTCAACTTCGACGGCATCAACAGCCTCCTCGACCGGATCTCGATCGCGGTCGGCCTGAGCCCTGGCGCGCTGAAGGCGACCTACAACGTCGACACCGGCGACCTGAAGTTCAACTTCACGCTCGACCCGTGGTTCGGTCTCGGCACCGGCGCCCAGGTGGTCACGGGCCCGAAGGCGCTGGTCACGACCGCGCAGAACGGCGATGCCACCCACGACGAGAAACAAGAGCTTGTCGTCAACGCCACCGCCGGCGTGTTCAGGCTCAGCTTCAAGGGCCAGTCGACGGACTTCATGACCGTGGGGGTGAGCGACGGCACGGTGAAGACCAACCTGGCGAACCTGAGCACGATCGGCGATCCCAGCAGGATCGACGTGCACCTGGTGCACAACGTCTACGAGATCGAGTTCAAGGGCACCATGGGCGACACCGACCAGCCGGAGATCAGCGTCGACCTCGGCGTGCTCGGCCAGACCACGCTCGGCCTCGTCAACAACGGGACCAAGCAGACACTGATCGTGCCGAAAAACGGCGGCAACTTCTGGCTCGCCTACCCGGACGCCTCCGCGCCGCGGATGGACATCACCGACGTCCTGACGAGCGCTCTCACCGATATCCAGATGCGCGACGCCATCGCCCTCTTCAACGCGGTCAACGGCTCTGCACACGTTTCCGTGGACAAGCACAGCACCACCGGCGGTCCGACTACATACACCGTCACGTTCAGTGGGATCACGCCGCAGTCGCTGGTCGTGACTGGCGGCCTCGACCTCAACTTCGGCGCCAACCTGGGCAGCCTGGCCGGGGTGCAGACGAGCGGCGACGTCATCCCGCTGGTCGGCCTGTTCGCCAACGCGTCCTTCGGCATCAACCTCAAGAGCCCGACCCAGAGCGTCACGCTCACACCTGGCACGTTCCAGCCCGGGCCGCGGGTCGACGTCACGACGGTGAACGACGGAGGCAAGACGCTGTCGGTCAGCGTGCTGCGTCACGGCGCCCCGAGCGTGTCCGAGATCGAGATCCTGACCATCCGCGGCAAGACGACCGCCGACGATTCCACCAGCCAGTTCAAGCTGACCTACAACGGCAGCACCACCAGCCTCCTCGACGAGGAGATCTCGGCCTCCTCACTGGCAAGCGACCTCTCCAGCCTCGGCGGCCTGACCCTCGCGGCCACCGACCCGGTGGTCGAGGTGGGCCACCAGCCCGAGGGTCGAGTGTTCTGGATCACGTTCGCCGCGGGCACGCCGGCCAGCACGATCACCGGCGACGGCAGCCTGCTGAAGCCGATCAACGAGGTCCAGCGCGTCCAGGTCTTCAACGCCAACGACGGGCACTACGCGCTGACCTTCAAGGGCCTGGTCAAGGACATCGCCTTTGACGCCACCGGCCTGAGCTCGGTCGATCAGGGGACGCTGGGCTGCGACAGCACCTGCACCGTCACCGGCTCGGCCGGCGACTACACGATCACCTTCGACAGCGGCTCCAACGCCGGCCGGGACGTCGACCTGATCCAGGCCGACAAGACCAACGCCGGCAGCGGCGGGCTCAAGGGCGCGCTGGACAACGGCAAGCTGGTGGGCAACGTCAACTTCGGCTCGACCCTGTTCAACGGCCCCGCCATCGTCGTCCTGACGCCGGTCGACGGCGTGGCCGACGCCACGGCCTCGACGCTCTTCCAGGGCGGCATCGCCCAGACCGTGCAGACCATGACCCCGGGCGACGGCAGCACCAACGAGGTGCAGGAGGTCAACGTCAGGGGTGGCGGCGGGACATTCACCCTGACGGTCAAGAACTTCGTGAGCGGCGTCGCGACCACGATCGGCACTACGTCCGCCATTCCTTACAACGCCCCCGCGACGGTCGTGAAGCAGGCCCTGGAGGCCGTTTCCGGCGCCGGTACGGTCGACGTCACGGTGTCCGCCGTCCCGGCGGGCAACCTGTACGAGGTCACGTTCAAGGGCACCCTCGGGAACCAGGACGTGCCGCAGATGGACATCGACGGCTCGGCGCTCGTGGCGGGCAACGAGGTGCAGAAGATCCAGGTCAACGGCGCCGTCGGTGGCACCTACAAGCTCGGCTTCAACTTCAACGGCCAGGACCTGACCACGGCCGCGATCAACGTCGGGGCCACCGCGGGAGACGTGCAGGGTGCTCTCGGCGCGCTGGCGAACATCGGCAACGCCGCAGTCTCCGTGATGCGCTCAGGGTCGAGCTATCTCGTCGGCTTCATCGGCGCGCTGGCGGGCACAGACGTGGCAGCCCTCTCGGTCAGCGACAAGGTCCTGACTGCTCAGGACGAGCAGCAGACGGTGCAGATCCTCAACGCCACCGACGGCAAGTTCACCCTCAAGTTCACGGCCGGCAACGGTTCGACCGCGACCAGCAACCCGATCAACTTCGGCGCCTCGGCTGCAGACGTCAAGACGGCGCTGGCAAGCGCGGTCGGCGGCGCGGCGAACATCGACGTCGCGCTCGTCGGCACCAGCTACACCATCATCTTCAAGGGCGCGCTGGCCGGAACCCACATCGCCCCACTCACGGCCGACGCCGGGCAGCTGCGCAACTCCACGCCGCTCGGCTCGATCAACGTCACGGTCAACGCGGGCGACACGAGCAACTTCGTCGCGCCTAGCGACCTGGTCGCGCTGCTCCAGGGCCATATCAACGACGCGCTGCAGAACGCTGGCCTGACCCCGGGCTTCATCGCCACCGGCCTGCTCGGCGACGGGACTCAGTTCACCGCGCCGCTGGTGCCTTTTGGAGCCCCCGTCTTCCTGCCCCAGGGCATGCACATCCACGACGGCCAGACCGCGGGCCTGCCTGACAACCCGGTCGAGGGCGCGATCAAGGCCATCGCAGTTCACCCGACCGACCCGTCGATCGTCTGGGTCGGGAGCGTGAACGGCGGCGTCTGGGTCAGCACGAACATCAACGCCGGCGTCGGGATCGTCCCGTGGAAGCCGCTCCTCGACCTCGGGCCGAGCATGTCGATCGGCACGCTCGCCATCGACCCCACAGTGGCTCCGGCGCCGTCAAGCCCGGATGGTGCGGTTCTGGTCGCCGGGATCGCGGACACGAGCAGCTTCAACAGTCTGGGCAGCGCGCTCACCGGCATCATCCGCTCGACCGACGGCGGTCAGACCTGGAGCCAGCTGGGCACCAAGGAGCTTGCAGGCCAGCAGGTCGTCGGCGTCGCCCCGCGCGGCAACGTGATCGTCGTCGCCACGCGGGGCGGCGTCTTCCGCAGCACCGACACCGGCCAGACATTCGTCTCCCTGACCGGCGACGGCTCGAGCGGCAGCGGCACGCTGTTCGGACTGCCCAGCGGCGCGGGTGCGTTCGACCTGGCGATCGACCCGTCCGACCCGAACGTCATGTATGTCGCCATCACCGGCTCGGGCGTGTACCAGAGCACCGACCTGGGGGCGTCGTGGAGTCCAGTCGATCTCGCGACCACGCAGAACAACTTCAACACCGCGATCAACATCAAGCTCAGCGTCCACCACTCGAGCGCCTCGCACAACGCGGTCTACGTCGGCTTGGTAAACCCCAACAACCCCTGCCTCGGCGAGGACTGCCAGCTCACCACGATCTTCCGCTTCGATGTCGCCGGCGGCGGGACCTGGCAGGCGCTGGACCAGCCTGGCACCTGCGAGGGCAACAACACCCTGGGCTCGAACCCGCCCAAGACCTGCCCGAACGGTAACGGCATCTTCATCGGCCTCCACCCAGGTCAGCAGGCCGACACGCACTTCTCGCTCGTTGCCGACCCGTCGAACCCGAACGTCGTCTACATCGGCGGTGACCGCCAGTCGACCGGACCGGGACCAGACGGCATCTTTGGGGAGCCCGGGAACGGCAACGACGACAACCTCCCGGACAAGGCCGGCGCGAACGACTTCACCGGCCGCCTGTTCCGGTGCACCTTCCCGGCCTCAGGCGGCACGTGTTCCTTCATCACGGACAGCCAGGCGACCTTCACCCTCGGCAATACCGCTCCCCACGCGGACTCTCGCGGAATGGTCTTCGCGGGGCCGCATCAGCTGCTGGAGATCGACGACGGCGGGATCTACCAGCAGACCAACCCGACCGGCAACAACACCGGGCACTGGCAGTCGCTGAACGGCGGCCACGCGGCCGACCACCTGCAGGTCACGGAGCTCGACTCCTGCATGTATGACCACGTCGGCAACGTCATCCTCTGCGGCAATCAGGACACCGGCGTCTCGGAGCAGGTCTTCCCGGACGACGCGCAGTGGCATGACGTCTCCGGTGGCGACGGCGAGATCGTGGCGATCGCCTACCTGGCGTCGAACTCGGCCCGCTACTCGAGCGCGGACAACCTTGGTCGCCTGATTCGCCGGGTCTGCACCTCGAGCAACGTGTGCACGCCGGCCAAGGACCTGTTCCCGGCATCGACCGGGCTTGTCGACCTCTTCGTCCACGGCACCGCGAACGACATCAGGCTGAACAACACAGACCCGGGCATCCGATTCACCACTCCCCTCCTCGCCGACACGATCCAGGACAGCGGTTCCGGCGACCGGATCCTGATCGGAACCGCCAACCAGGTCTGGGAGTCGGACGACAGCGGTCACCAGGTGACCGCCGTCCACCTCCTAGGGGACACCAACTGCACGGCGGCCTCAGCGAGCCAGGCCAGCCTCAAAGGCTGTGACTTCGTCACCGCGCTGGCCTACGGCGGTCACGATTCCGGCGGTGACCACTGGGAGGTCATGTACGCCGGCGCCAACACCGGTCTCTACGTGCGCGACGCTCACGGCGGCGCCAACATCGGTGACGCCTTCACGCGCCACAGTGCCAGCTACCCAGGCGGCTCGCCTGCGGCGATTGCGGTCGACCCGCGCGACTGGCACCGCGCCTACATCACCGACGGCAACCGCGTCTTCCTGACGACCGACGCCGGCGCCACCCTTGGCGGCTGGACCGACATGACCGGCAACCTGATGACCCTCGGCTTCCGCCGGGTCTTCTCGCTCACATTCATCCCGGTCGGCACGGGCACAGACGGAATCCTGCTGGTCGGCACTGACACCGGCGTCTTCGCCACCGCCATGAAGACGGACACCGTGTGGTCGATCGCCGGCACGGAGCTCCCGCGCACGCTCGCCATGAGCGTCAGCTACGACAGCACCGACGATGTGCTGACGGTCGGCACCCTTGGCCGCGGCGTCTTCAAGCTCTCGCACGCCGCTGACGTGCTGACGGCAGCGAGCCAGCAGTGGGGCGCCGCGCCTGCCGATCAGGGCTTCACGGTCGACGTGCAGCTGCCGGTCACGACCTCGAACGCCAATAACACCGGAACATTCACCGTCGACAACCAGAGCGGCAAGTTCACGGTCACCTACGACGCCAACGGAGACGCCACCGTCCAGGGCTCTGAGGTCACCGAGCAGATCGACCTCAACGCCAGTGCCGCGGTCGTGCAGGCGGCCCTGGAAGCGCTGCCTGGAATCGGCGCCGGCCACGCGACGGTGGTCAAGACCGGCAACGACTACGAGATCACGCTTTCAGGTGGCGCGGCCGGTCACGCGGACCGCCTGTCGGCGGACGCGCTCGTCTCCGGCGTCGCGCCTCGGGGCGTGACGGCGGGTCCGGTGTCGGTCACCACTCCGATTCCGGTGGTCCGCACCGTGCCGGGCACGGGCGGCACCGACGAGTCGCAGCAGTTCACCCTCGCGCCCGACGCGGGGACGTTCACGCTCACCCTGCGGTTCGACAACAACAACAACAACAAGATCGACGCAGGTGAGATCGACACGACCAATCCGCTGCCGTTCGACATCTCCGCGGCTGATCTGCAGACGGCGATCGAGAACTTGTCGTCGGTGCCCGCGATCGGTGACGTCACCGTCGCCAAGGACGCTACCAAGCCGATCTACACAGTGACCTTCACGAACAATATGGGCCAGCGCCCGATCCCGTTGATGAGCGCGCGCCTCACCTTCGACAACCTTGCCCACTACGCCCCGACCGCCCTCGACTTTGCCTCCAGCCTGCAGACGTCGGTGAACTCGGCCCTGAAGGACGCGGGCTATGACATGAGCATCGACGTCAGCCTGGTCAACGGAGAGGTCGGCGCGTCGTCACCGCCGTACGACGGGAGCACCCCCGACCCCGTTCCCAGCGCGGACGCGGGCAAGCTTCACATCACCGCACATTCGCCGAGCGCCAAGCAGTTCCGGATCCTGATCGACCCGATCCTCAAGCCGGACACCTCGCCCTCGCGCTGGTCCATGTCCGCGTCGCAGGTCAAGTACACCTATGACCCGAACGCGCCGCAGGTCACCGTCGACCGCGACTCCAACACCAACATCCGGTGGCACGACGGCGCGTTCCAGGAGCTCGGCCTCACCACTTCGCCGGTCGCGTTCGACTACACGAACGACCCGACAAACGTCGGCACCCCGGTCACGACCGACAAGATCGAGCTCATCCTCCACATCACGACCGCCTCGGTCACCGACCAGCGGGTGCCGGTGACCCTCGATCCGCAGACGGGCGGCCCGACATTCAAGAACCCGAACGCGATGGTCGCCGCCCTCCAGGGCGCGATCGACGCCGCCCTGGTCGCGTACGGCTTCACCGCCGGCGACGTGATTGCCTGCCGCGCCAACCCGGACGTCGCGTCCGGGTCGCCCGACGAGTGCAAGGGCCGCGGCAACATGATCACCCTCGAGGGCAAGGCCGGTACGGTGACCGGGTTCTCGATCGAGGTGCGCCGGCTGATCGAGACCGGTGACCTCAACGGCGCCATCACCGAACTCGGCTTCCTGCCCGGCGTCGGCGAGGTGCACCAGAACCGGGCCAACAAGTTCTTCCTCGACAACGTCGACCTCACAGGCCGCTTCGAAGTCATCGTGCCCAACGCCGCGGCCACGGCCCACTTCAGCTTCCTCGCCATCACGGCGCAGGGCAGCGGCTCATTGCCCGGGGGTTCGGTCGACGAGGGCGACAACGACCGGCTCGTCAACCTCGCCCTGACAGTCAAGCTCAAGAACCCGCTGGCCGAGGGCGACCTGATCCAGGCAAGCACCACGACCCAGGGCGACTCCGACCCGAGCAACCTGTCCAAGGAAGAGCAGCTGATCAAGGTCCCGCAGGACCTCGACTTCACGCTCTTCCTGCCGACGGTGGGCGCCGGCGAGCGGACGGACATCATCTCCCACACCGCCTCCAACATCGACACGGCGGTCAAGAACGCGCTCGAGTCCCTCCACTCGATCGGCTCCGGCAACGTGGAGAACGTGACCCACACCACGGAGGTGATCGGGAGCCACACCTACAACGACTTCGACATCACGTTCAAGTCCTCGCTGGGAAACATCGGCCAGGTCACCGGCGACACGGTGGACGAGAACCGGCTCGACATCTCGACCCTCGGCCACGCCCTGAGCCACGGCAAGTTCCTCTACCACGCGGCGGACGCGAGCCCGTCCGGCGACGCGGACTCGCCCCCGACCGGCTTCATCGATGGCATCCTGGCGGGCGGTCTCGGCCTGGAGGCGACGGTCTCCCCAGACGGCGCCCTCAAGGACCTGGCGAACGGTCTCGACCTGGACGGTGCGCTCAACGCGTCCCTCGACATGAACGCGGTCAGCTCGAACTGGTTCACCGACCCGGCTTTCCGCATGTGCGACGACGCCAACGGCATCAGCTCGAACTGCGTCCGCATCGACTTCACCGGCCCGGACTTCGACCGGATCATCGACCGGTTCCGCAACCTCGATCTGGGCTCGATCATCCAGGCCCTGCGCGCGATCGTCAACTTCCTCAAGACGATCGACGGCCCGGCCGACAACGGCATCGCCAAGGTCCTCGACACCAAGCTGCCGCTGATCGACCGCAGCATCTCCGACATCCTCGACATCGCCCAGAAGTTCGCGGACAAGATCGAGGAGATCGCCAACGACCCGGCGGGCAGCGTCCAGGAGCTGAACAACATCATCGCCGCCGCCCTCGGCGAGCCGATGGCGACGCTGACCATCAATCCCGGCTCGGCGCCTTACCTGACGCAGACGATCACCATCACCGGTGCGGTCGCCGGCAAGTTCAAGCTCACGTTCGGGAACGCGACCACTGCGTCGATCCCATTCGACGCGACGGCCGCCCAGGTCAAGTCCGCTCTCGAGGCGCTGAAGTCGATCGGCAAGGGCAACGTCAACGTGACAGGCAGCGCCGGCAGCTACACGGTGACGTTCCAGGGCAAGTTCACGTCAGTCGATCAGAACGCCCTGGTCGCGGACACGAAGATGCTGGTCGGCACCCAGATCCTCGACCTCGACACCAAGACCGGCGTCATGAACTTCAGCCTCGACATCCCGTTCAGCGTCGGCCTCGCCCGGCCCTTCAGCTTCGACCTCGGGAAGCTGGCGGCGATGGGCCTCCACCTGCCGGACGCCATCGCCGCCATCACGAGCTTCGTCAGCCTGTCCGCCTCGGGGAACCTCGACGTCAACGCCTCGGCGACGATCCACATCCGCCTGGGCCTGGACCTGGCGGGGCCGATCGTGATCAACACCCCGACCCAGGGCAATGCCGTCGACGAGGTCCAGACCATCAAGGTCCACACCGGTGACACCGGCACTTTCAAGCTGCACTTCAACAGCGACACCGGCGCCCTGCACGTCGGCATCAGCGCCGCCGACATGCAGACGGCGCTCGAAGGCGTCGCCGGCTCGGGCAACGTCACCGTCACCGCCGAGGACGTCTTCGGCGGGACCGTGTACACAGTCAACTTCGGCGGCGCGCTCGGGCACACGAACGTGGCCCAGATCACCGTCGACACCTCCGGACTGACCGGAACCATCGACGCCGCGACCAAGCGCGACGGCGCAAGCGTGGACGAGGTCGAGACGCTACGCGTCAAGGCGACGGCCGGGACCTTCACGGTCACCTACGACGACGGCTCGACGACCCACACCACCGGCGATCTGCAGGTTGGCATCAGCCAGGGCGATATGGAGACCGCGCTGCGCGGCATCACCGGCGGCGGCAGCAACGTCAACGTGACCCTGACCGACACCAACCTGTACACGGTCACGTTCGTCAACGACCTGGGCCACAAGAACGTGAAGACCCTGACCGCCGACACCTCGAAGACGGTGGGTGGCGAGAAGTCGTTCTTCCTCAAGACGGGCGCCGAAGGCACGAGCATCGACGCCCAGGCGACCGCCGCGGGCACAAACCTGAACTTCGAGGCCAAGGTCGGGCCGTTCGGCCTGTTCGTCAAGAACGGCGAGGCCGCGCTCGGCGGGCAGATCCACATCGGCCTCCAGGACGCCACCGGCAACGGCCGGCTCGTCATCCTCGGCTACGGCAACAGCGGCGTGTTCACAGACCTCGGCCGCATCGGCGCCTTCCTCGGCATCTCGAGCGCGACCGCCGCCGTTCTGCGCGACGGCGACTCGACGACCGACGAGGTCGCGGCGGTGACGATCATCGGCAGCGGCGGCACCTTCACGATCTCGGTCGACGGCACACCGACGTCACCGATCACCTACGGCGCCAGCGCCACGGACGTCGCCAACGCCATCGGCTCGAGCCTGGTCGACGTCGTCAAGACCGGCGCCACCTACCTGCTCACGTTCAAGGGCGCCAAGTCGCACACGCACGTCGAGGTCGACGCCGACGGCTCCAGCATCACCGGCACCGCTCCCGACATCACGTTCACCAACGCGGCGCCGGGCCACGCGGGCCTGTTCGGGTTCCTCGACCTGCCGATCTCGGTCGGCACCCAGTCGTTCCAGGTCCCGATCGACTTCCTCGACGGCTCACCGGGCACCGATGCGGACGGTCAGGGCGTCTCGGTGGCGACCACGACCAACGGCGTGAACGGCGTGAGCGACGAGACCCAGACCATCACCGTCACCGGCACGTCGGGGCAGTACCAGCTCGACTTCGGCGACGAGACGACCGCCGCGATCAACTACAACGCGAGCGCCGGCGACGTCGAGACCGCGCTCAAGAACTTGCCCTCGATCGGCACCGGCAACGTCTCGGTCAGCGGCGGCAGCGGCTCCTACACGGTCCATTTCATTGGCACCCTGCAGAAGAAGGACGTCGACCAGCTCGTGCCCGAGGGCAACCTCGGCGACCGGGACAACCACCTGCGCGCCAAGCTGAAGATCCACCTCAAGCCGCTGCTCGCGGGCGACTTCGGCAACGCCTTCACCTTCAGCTTCGAGCTGCCGGGCTGGGACACCTTCGACTTCCAGCCGCCCAGCATCTTCGCCCTGCTCTCCGACCCGGGCATGGTGATCGACGGCCTGGACGGAGCGTTCGGGGCCATCCAGGACCTGCTGCGCGGCCAGATCTTCGGCGCCAAGCTGCCGCTCATCTCCGACGCGCTGGCCAACAACCCGCTGGCGACCGACCTCGGCTTGTTCCGCACCAACGTTCTCCAGAAGCTCGCCCAGGTGATCAAGGACAACAACCTCGACCTCGACCACCTGACCGAGCTGCTCCAGAAGGGCATCTTCGCCGCCATCAACGCGGTCGCCCCTGACCTGCTGAAGCACGTCGATCCAGTGACCCACGCGCTGAGCAACGCCCTCGACTTCCACGACATCGGCTTCAACTTCCTCGACGCGGCTCGGCACCCGACGTCGGTCTTCACCGCCAAGTCGGCGGAGTTCGACTTCGTCCTCGACAAGACCTACAGCTGGTCGCCCGACCACGACCTGGCGTTCGACGTCGGCATCCCCGCCCTCGGGATCAACGGCAAGTTCCGGCCGCAGTTCAACCTCTCGTTCACGATGCATTTCGGATTCGGGGTCAACCTCGACAACGGCTTCTACTTCGTCACCGACGGCGGGACGCCGGACACGACGGCCGACGACGTCGAGCTCGCGCTGAAGTTCAGCGCCACGTTCTCACACGTCACGTGCACGGGTACCGCGACCGCGGGCACGGTGGACCGGGCCGCCATCAACGGCAACCTCCTGTTCCTCGCGCTCCACCTCACCGACGGTGTCGACATGAACGGCGACGGCAAGATCGGCGCCCAGTGCAGCGGCGGCACGCCGAACAACCCCAGCTCGAGCGTGACCCCGCAGACCGCCGAGCTCACCGGCGTCTACTTCGCCGGCAGCCTGGACGTGGTCGACCCGAACCACGACGGCATGCTGACCATGGCCGAGCTGGTCTCGGCCCAGCCGCTCCAGACCTTCCGCGCCTCGCTCGCCGGCGGCGCCCTCCTCCGCGCCGACGCCCGCGTCGACTTCAGCACCCTGGGCGCGGACTTCGGCAACATCCTGCCGGCGATCTCGACCAAGATCCTGCTCGACTTCGCGATCAACTGGAAGCCGGGCGAAGCGGTCAACATCGCCGCGCCGCAGGTCGTCATCGCGGACATCACGCTCGACCTCGGCTCGTTCATCTCCAAGTTCGCCAAACCGATCTTCGACAAGATCAATGACCTCCTGTCGCCGCTCTCCTGGCTCATAGGGCCCGACGGCTTCCTGAACAAGCGCATCCCGTTGCTGTCCGACCTCGCGGGTCACAAGATCACGGGCAAGGACCTGATCGTCTTCTTCGATCCGGACGACGGCCCGAAGGTCGTCGCGTTCCTCGACTTCGTCGACACCCTGTTCTACCTCTCGAACCTGATCAAGAAGGCGGCGAACGAGGCGAACGTCGGCCTGAACTTCGGCGACCTGGTGCTGTTTGAGAACACCAACGCGAACCTGAAGTGCAGCAACACGCTGACCACCGGCTGTATCCCGGACCTGTCGAAGATCAGCTTCGTCGACCGCGAGATCAACCTGTCGCACTCGCTGCCCGGCAACGCGGACGACCTGCGCAACCTGCACGGCCTGGACAACGTCCAGCTGCCCGACCCGAACGACCTTGCCGCTCCGGCTCCGCAGGGCAACATGGGCTCGGCCAGCGAGAGCTTCACGGCCGGCGTGTCCAAGCCCGGCGCGATCTACTTCAAGCTGCTCGAGCCGTCGACGATCTTCCACCTGATCCTCGGCCAGCCCGCCGATCTGGTCATCATCCAGCTGCCGGAGTTCGGGTTCTCGTTCTTCTACCGCCAGCAGTTCCCGATCATCGGCCCGCTGGTCGCGACCTTCGGCGGCGGCATCAGCGCCACCGTCTCGATCGCGATCGGCTACGACACCACCGGGCTCGTCGAGTTCATGGCCAACCACAACGCGGCGAGCCTGCTCGACGGCTTCTTCATCGCCGAGCTCGACCCGGTCAGCCACACCCCACGGCCGCAGGCCACTCTGCACGCGGAGATCGCAGTCGGCGCCGCGATTTCCCTCGGCCTGGTCTCAGCAGGCGTCGAGGGCGGCATCGCGGCCGACATCTTCTTCACCCTCTCCGACCTGGACAAGGACGGCAAGGTCCGGCTGGCCGAGCTGGGCGCCAACCTGCTGGCCAACGACTTCGACCCGCTCGCGGTCTTCGACATATCCGGCGTCCTGACCTTCTTCTTGCGCGCCTACGTGACGATCGACCTTGTCTTCACGTCGATCACGTTGACCTTCGAGTTCGCACGCCTGAAGCTCCTCGACTTCACGATCCCGTTCAAACGCCCCGCCTTCATGGGCACGGTGCAGGGCGGCGTGCTGACGCTGGCCATCGGCCCGAATGCCCACAGCCGCATGCAGGGCGACACGAACGACATCTCGGAGTCGATCTTTGCGGCGAGCGACGGCACCGGGAAGGTGAAGGTCTGGTCGCCGCAGTTCAACCGCGACTCCGGCAACGCCCAGGAGTTCGAGGGCGTGACCAAGATCGTCGCCGATGGCGGCGCGGGCGACGACATGATCGACCTGTCGGGCATCAACGACCCGACGATCTCGGTCGCGGTCAGCGGCGGTGACGGCAACGACAAGATCATCGGCCCGACCGCGTCGATGCCCGACCCGCAGTCGGTCGCCAGCAACAACCAGGCGATCGGTGCCGGCGACACCACGATCAACTTCGACGCGGCGCCGGCGGGCTTCACCGACGGCCAGACCGTCGTCATCGAGCCGGGCACCGGCAACGCCGACTCGGTGATCATCCGCTCGGGCTCCAGCTCCGCCTCGTGGGAGCTCCAGGGCCCGACCGCGCTCGCCCACGCGGCCGGCGTCACGATCCAGGGCGTCGCGCTCTACGCCAAGCTGAACGGCGGCCCCGGCAACGACGACCTGGTCAGCAAGAGCGCCCAGACCGACGTGCTCGACGGCGGCGACGGCAACGACACGCTCGAGGGCCAGAACAGCTCGAGCATCCTCCGCGGCGCGGCCGGCGACGACACGCTGACGGGCGGCGCGAGCGGCACCCTCGTGATGGATGGCGGCCCCGGCGACGACACGTTCCACGGCGGCGGCCACGCCGGGACGACGATGCTGGGCCGCAGCTCCGGCAGCGCCGACGTCGTCGACGGCACCCCGGTGCTCGACTTCACGGGCGCGCCGCAGAACATCGTCTTCCTCTTCCAGAGCGGCCACCTGCTGGCGCATTGGGGCAACGCCAAGAGCGCTGTGTCAACCAACGAGATCACGGTCCAGGGCGCGATGGGCGTCAACTACGAGCACGAGGTCTACGACCCGGACGTCAGCTCCCTGGCGCTGGTCATCGGCGGCAGCGGCAACGACGTCTACGACGTCTTCCAGACCGGCGCGAGCCAGGTCACCCTGGACGGCGGCAAGGGCAGCGACACCTACCACTTCGAGAACTTCAACGACTCGGGCCCGACCGTGAACGCCCAGGTGGCAGACAACGGCAACGGCTGGAACCTCGCCAACTCCATCGTGGTCGACGGCACCAGCGGCGCGGACACGATGTTCCTCGAGGCGGTGGACGCCGACCACGGCCGCATCTGCTCGACCAACGGGTGCTCGTCGCCAAAGATGAAGGTCGACTACGTCGCGCCCGCCTTCGACGCCGAGGTTCTCACCGTGGCCCTGCACGGCAACGCGGGCGACGACCAGATCACGGTCGACAGCTCGAACGCGACCGTCCCGGTGCGCGTCGAGGGCGGCGCAGGCAGCGACCGGATCGGGGTCGGCACCAGGTCGCACCTGCTCACCAGCCTCAACCAGACCTCTCGCCCGGGCCTGAACCCGCCGTTCGGGGTCGGCCCGCTCGAGATCGTCGGCAGCCCGCGGAACGACCGGGGCCTGCTGACCGACGCGGGCATCGACACCCTGGTCGTCGACGACAGCGCCGACGGCACGGGCCGCACCGGCAACCTGACCGCCTTCCTCGAGAAGCGGAAGACGGCCGGCGACGACGGCTTCGGCACCGGCCTGGTCGAGGTCGGCGTGATCAGCGGCCTGGGCATGACGCTCAACAAGCACGACGGAAACGTCACGACCCTGTTCCCCGGACGGATCGAGTTCGAGGGCATGGAGGTCGTCGCCATCCACATGAGCGGCGGTCCGGATTCGTTCAGCGTCGGCGGCGACAACGGGCTGCTGGAGAACACTCCCGGCGTGCTTGCGGACGGGGCGCTGCCGCAGACCCGCCAGGAACACGTGGCGCGGTTCGTGCACACCCCCACGGCGTCGGTCTCGATCGACGGTGCGGGCGGCGCCGACACCATCAATGTCCTTTCGACGAACCAGATCGACCGCAACACGCTTTCGACCGCGCTGAACCTGGTCACGGATGTCGAGCATGTGAAGGGGAATGGCTCGACTCCGGAGGAGCAGTACCTCACCATCTCGTCCCTGACGGGCACGGCCGGCTACTTCACCGTCAAGTACCAGCACCTCGACCAGTTCGGGCACGTCGACGAGGTGCAGGAGACGCAGGCCCTGCCGTTCGACGCCAGCGCGAGCGCGATCCAGACCGCGATGCGGGCCGCATTCACGACCGTCGGCGACGAATCGTTCATCAACGTGGCGTCGTTGGGCGGCGGGAGCTTCGACGTCACCTTCGACAGCTCGCTGGGTGACGTGATGCCGCTGCTTCCGGTCACGATCCCGCTGCTCATCAACGGCGGCGCCGGCACCGACCGCCTCCGCGTGCAGTCGACCTACGAGGACCTGTTCTGGCAGGGCGGCGATGGCTCGGACAGCGCCGACTTGAACACCAACGCGACCACGCTCGCGCCGTTCGCGCCAACCGACCTGGTCGCGCACATGGACATCAAGGAGCTGCAGAAGGGCGTCGCCAACTCCGACCCGCTGCTGGCCAAGAACGAGAAGGAGAGAGTCAGCATCCGCAACGTCAGCGGCGGCACGTTCACGCTGAAGTTCGGCCCGAACACCACGGTCCCGATAGCGTGGGACGCACCGGCCGCCACGGTGCAGGACGCGCTGGTCGCGCTGCCCAACATCGGCAAGAACGCGGACAACGCGCCCAACGTGGGCGTGATCAAGTCCGGGTACACGTACACCGTCGAGTTCGTCGGCGACCTGGCCGGCCAGCCGGAGCCGATGCTCACCTCCAACTTCGTCATCACCACGCCGCAGACGGGAGACGGGTCGCACGACGCGGTCCAGCACGTCATGCTCCAGCAGCTCAACACCGGCTCGTTCCAGCTCGACTACACGTACGACATCAGGCCCGTCGGGCTCGAGGCAGACCCGAACCACGTCGGCTCGCTGGCCACAGGCCGCTACTACTACCGCGTCACGGCGATGGTCGGCGTCAATGAGACGCTCGCCTCCAAAGAGACCTCGAGCGCCGTGGGCCCGAGCGGCGCGATCGAGCTCACGTGGGGCGACGTGCCCGGTGCAGTCTTCTATCGCATCTACCGCAGCACGACCGCGGGCGCGGAGACGCTATACGCTACGTCCGACCTCGCCGACTACCTGGACACAGGCGGCGGTTCGGTGACGGCGACGCCGGTGCCGACGACGACCCAAGTGCACGGCATGCAGACCACCGTACCGATCTCCTACAACGCCAGCGCCGCGGTCCTGCAGTCGACGCTCGAAGCGCTGTCCCAGATCGGCAAGGGCAACGTGCTGGTGACCGGACCCGTGGTCACGACAGGCCCCGGCGGCAGCTCGGACACGGTGCGCGACTTCACCATCGAGTTCACGGGCGCCCTCGCCTTGCAGCCGATCGCGGCGCTCGGCGGCGGCACGTCGCTCCTGCGCTCTTTCGGCATCCACTCGTTGATCACGCTCGACGGCGAGGACCAGTCCGACGCCTACCGCATCAACCTGATCGGCGGCCGGACGGCGTCCCTCGTCAACGTCATCGACTCGGGCGCAACCGGCTCCGACTCGCTGACCGTCAGCGGGACGCCGAACCCAGATGTGTTCCTGATGCGCGCATCCGCGGGGACGACGGCGCTGGCCTTCGTCGCCCTGATCAACGGCCCGACCCCGCTCACCCCGCAGCCTGGCGACCCGGTCGAGCGGGTCAACTACAACTTCACGGTCGAGGCGATCACCGTCAACGGGGGCGACGGCGACGACCAGTTCTACATGGACGACACGCGCGCCGCGATCACCGTCAACGGCGGGCAAGGCAGCGACTTTTTCCAGATCGGACAGCTCTACAAGTCCCGCCGAACCCCTGCGCTGGCAGGGGTGGCGCCGGAGGACGTCTTCGCAACGATCGACACGACGCAGGGCTGGCTCAGCGACGGCATCAGCAAGCCGATGACGATCAACGGAGGCGTCGGCGATGACAACTTCATCGTCTTCCACAACAAGGACACGCTCAACCTCTACGGCGACGCGGGCAATGACACCTTCCTGGTCCAGGCGTTCGCGCTCGCCGGCTCGCAGGAAGATCACCGGGCCCTGACCGACTTGAGCGGCGGCGCCGGCGCCGACTTGATCCAGTACGCGGTCAACGCGCCCGTCAACATCGACGGCGGCGACGGGTTCGACACCGTGGTCGTGATCGGCACCGAGTTCAACGACGACTTCGTGATCACTGCCAACGGGGTCTTCGGCGCCGGGCTCAACGTCAACTTCGTCAACATCGAGGCGCTCACCGTCGACGGCGGCGCGGGTGACGACCGGTTCTTCGTCCTCGGCACCAGCCCCGGCTGGACGACGGAGATCGACGGTGGTCTCGGTTCCGACCTGATCAGCGTGATGGGCCCGACCCCAGGCAACGGTGTGATCAGCAACGACCTGCTCGGCCACAGCGGCATCCTCACGCACAGCGTCGAGAGCCTCACCGGCGGCGTGGCTGACGGCGGCCCGTACGGAGGAATCAATGTCGTCGGCATCTCCGCGCATGTCGCCGACAACGATTCGCCGGGTGTCGTTGTGACGGTGCCCAACGGAGTCGCGCAGGTCGTCCAGGGCGATGGCAGCACTTACACTCTTGGCGACCAGACGCTGGGCAAGTACACGATCGTGCTCACCCGGCCGCCGGACAACAACGTGCAGGTCGTCGTCACGGCGACGCCCGCGCCGGGCCTGGCCCTGTGGGACGGATCGCAGCTGCTGCGAACCATCAACGACGAGACCCAGGTGGTGACGGTCTTCGGCGCCATCGACGGCACGTACACGCTGACGCTTGACGGCAAGACCTCTGACTCGCTGTCGTGGGACGCGTCGGCGAGCGACGTCCAGGCCAAGGTCGGCGGCGTCCTCACCAAGCTCGGCGTCGGCAGCGCGTCCGACCTGGACGTCAAGCAGGACGGCACCAGCTACGCCATCACGTTCATCAACGGGCTCGCCGAGCACGACATCCACCTGATGAGCGCCGACGGCACCAGCCTGGTCGGCGGCACCGTGTCGGTCGACACCACAGTGCCAGGTGGGGTCTCCACGCCGACAGGCGAGCAGTTCACCTTCACCAAAGACAACTGGTGGGTCCCGCAGCCGGTCTTCTTCGCCGTCGACGACAAGGCCGCCGGCCAGCCCAAGGGAGCGGACATCCAGAACGCGGCGGTTGCCTCCTGCATCCTCGACCAGCTGCAGCCCGACCCGAAGCCGTGTAAGACGCCGACTCCGCGCCCGACCATCAAGGGCCAGGTCGCCGCCGGCGCGAGCGTGGACATGAACGCGCACACCGTCGGCGATGAGTACGCGACCCTGATCGCGTCGAGCGACGTCTTCTCTGCCGACCTGCCTTCGTCGACCCTGCCCGAGGGCATTCGCGGTCAGCTGCTGACGATCACAGACGGCGACAGTGAGGCCGCTGGCCAGATCCGGCTCGTCCTCGGCAGCTACCGGCAGACGGTCACCGTCAGCGGTGGCACTGGCACCGACACCTTCAAGCTGAAGTTCGGTGACCAGAAGACCGCCGCCCTCGGCTTCGGCGCCTCGGCCGCGACCGTCCAGGCCGCTCTCGAGGGACTTTCCAACCTCGGGACCGGCATGGTCACCGTGACCAAGAGCGGCGACGCCTACACGATCGAGCTCCGCGGCAAGCTCTACCTCTCGAACGGAACCCAGTTCTCGGCCACCGACCTGACCGGCGCCGAGTCGACGACCAACCCGATCGATCCCAGGTCGGTCAAGCTGAACTCGCCCTGGGATGTCGAGCCGCTGGCCCTCAAGGCGAACTTCGAGGTCGGCCTCTTCTCCGACGTCCACGTGCCGAACGTCAAGGTGCGGATCTTCTCCCACGCGCACGCGGCCGTCGTTGTCGACGAGAGCGAAGGCAACACCAACGTCGCCGAAGGGTCCGGATCGGTGGCGACCAACAACGACACCATTCGCGTCCGGCTGTCCTCCGATCCCGGCGGCAACGTCGACGTGACGCTCGGGGACCACGCGGCGGGCCTCCTGCAGTACTTCCAGGGCGGCGTGCTCAACAACGTCGTCCACTTCAACTCGACCGGCAGCGGCGTCGGTTATCACCGCTGGGACCAGTTCGTCGCGGTCGAGGTCCGAGCGGTCGATGACGGCGTCGTTCGCGGATTCCACAAGGCGGACCTGGTCGCCACGGCGCCGGCCTATAACGACTACGTCTCCTCGGTCAGCATCGCGGACGACAACTGGGTCGGGGCCAGGGTCGTCGAGTCCAACGGCGGCACCAGCGTGATCGAGTTCAAGGACCTCGACTTCGGCCTGACCCAGTCGCAGGCGCACACGGATGGCCTGCCTTTCCAGGACTACTACGACCTCTCGCTGTCGAAGGCGCCCGACGCAGGCCAGACGATCCGCATCACCACCCAGGCCCAGCCGACGCGCACGTCCGAGACGGGCGGCATCGTCTCGTTCGCCCAGCAGGTCGAGGTATGCCTGGGCAGCACCTGCGAGACCGCTGCCGACTCCTCGTTCTCGCCCACGGTCCAGGTGAGCTTCACCTCCGCCAACTGGAACACGCCGCAGAGGGTGTGGGTGCGGTCGTTCGAGAACGATCGCGTCGACGGCGGCGACACCAAGGTGTTTGCACCCCAGCTGGCGCAGCTCAACAACATCCAGGGCCCGCTCCTCGTCAATGGCGCGGCGGGCAAGGACCGCACCGGCCTGCTCGAGCGCGAGCCCGTCATGCTTCCCGGCGAGCGCAACGAGACGCCGTCCATGGGCAACGTCGTGACCTCGACGCCGGGCGCGCCTGACGGCTCGGTACCGGGTACGGTCACCATTGACCCGTCGACGCTGGCCAAGATCTCCGTCGAGGCGGAGACAGGCACGTCGAACACGATCCAGGACGTGCACGTCAACGCTACCGGCGGCACGTTCACGCTGACCTACGGCGCCAATACCACCACGCCGCTGGCTTTCGACGCGCCGAGCGTGACCGTGTCCGACGCCTTGAAGAAGCTGCCTGGAATCGCCAGCCTGCTCGGCGCCCCCAACGCCGCATTGCGAGTTTCTTCCAACGGCAGCGTCTACCAGATCAGCTTCATCAACACGACCAGCCCGGTCAGCCTGCTGACCGCGAACGGTTTCGGACTGAAGCCGGTTACAGCCGCGGACCTCGTCGGCTTCACGATCCTGATCACGCGCGGGCCGGCGAAGAACAAGACGCGCATCGTCACCCACGGCGACGTCATCAGCTCGACGGCATGGCTGCTCACGCTGGACAAGGCGTGGTTCAGCCCGTTCACCAACGACAGCTCGCGGCCTGACGCGACCAGCCAGTACACGCTGCTGAAGACGAACCCCAACCTGCTCGTGAAGGAAGAGCAGCAGGCCAACCTGCTGTTCCTCTACGACACCGACAACCCGGCGTCCTACAACGACCCGAACCTGACACCGAATCCTTTCGGAGTCGGCCGTATGTTCTTCGACAGCTCGCAATTCGGGCCGCGCGACGAGAACGGGAACATCGCTGCGCTGAACCAGTTCCGCATCACCGGCTTCGGCATGGGTCACGACCGCTGCATCGGCGGACCGGGCGACGCGACGAGCGGGCTGTGCACCGGCCCGGTGGGCGCGAACGAGCCTGGCGGCGTGACGTTCCAGGGCGTGCAGGACCTGGAGCTGAACCTCGGCGCGGGCAATAACCACTTCACCATCGAGGACACGCAGGCGGGCACCCTGACGAAGATCAACGCAGGCGGCGGCGCCGACCTGATCGACATAAAGAAGATCTCCGGACACACGATCGTCAACGGGGGCGCCGGCAGCGACGTGATCAACGTCCACAACGACGCCCAGCAGCTGAGCCAGATGAACGGCCTGCTTACGGTGAGTGGCGACAGCCCGCAGGCTAACGTGGTCAACGTCGCCAACGGCTCGCCTGCGCAGGGGACCGCGGTGAGCATGGTCGACGCGATCCAGCAGCTGACGGTCGACGCCACGGGCGGCAGCTTCACGCTGACCTACGCGCCGCGACCGTTGCAGCTGACCGCGAGCCAGGCGGCAGGGACTGGCACGCTGGCGGCCGGCACGTACTTCTACGTCGTGACCGCGATGACGTCGCTCGGCGAGACTCTCGCGTCGCCCGAGACGTTCGCGATCGTCGACGCGAACGCGGCGGTGGACCTGGCGTGGTACCCCGTGCCGCTCGCGACCGGGTACCGCATCTACCGCGGCGGCGGGCCGGGTGCCGAGAACGTCTACTACGCCCCAGCCGGGACCAAGACGTCCTTCACCGACACGGGCGCCGCCGGCAGTGCGGGTACGCCTCCGGCCAACAGCACCGCCACGCAAACGGTGACGCTCAGTGCGAACGCCTCCGCGACCACGCTCGCCAACACCCTGGGCGGTCTTACCCTCATAGGCGGCGCCGGCAACCTGGACGTGCAGAAAGCCGGTGGCATCTACCGCATCCACTTCCAGAATGCCCTCCGCGGCACCGCCATCCCGCTGCTGCTGACCGACCCGGCGCAGCTGACGAACGGCGCGAACGAGCAGGACACGCTGAACGTGTCGAACAGCGGCGGCACCGCGGACACGGCGGACGTGCTGACGTCGCAGTCCCTGACCGGCCTGGACATGCCGGCGCCGAACGCAACCCAGGAGCTTGTCATCGACGCCACGAGCGGCACCTACACTCTCGATTACTCCTTCTGGATCTTCCCCACGAACGTGGTCGCGAACGGCGGGCTGGGCGGGACGCTGACGGCCGGCACGCACTACTACGTGGTCACGGCGGTCACGGCCGCCGGGGAGTCGATCGCCTCGGCCGAGGTCTCGGCGGTCACCGCCGACACGGGCAAGGTGAGCCTGACCTGGCTAGGCATCGCCGGCGCGACCGGATACCGCGTCTACCGCGGCGAGCACGCGCGCGCCGAAGACCACTACCAGCTGTCCTCCGGCAGCGGCACGAGTTTCACCGACAACGGCGCGGTGGGCATCGCCGGCACGCCGCCGACGACCAGCAACGTCGTGACCACCGTTTCGACGCCGCTGCCCGGCCTGAACTACAACGACGCCGCCGGCGTCGTCCAGCACGCGCTCGAGCTGCTCGCGGGCGCCGGCAACGTGGTCGTGACGAAGAACGACGACATCTACGTCATCCGGTTCCAGGGCTCGCTCAGCGGAAAGCCGGTGCTGCCTCTGGTGGTCCACCCGAACCTGCAGAAGCTCGTCGAGCCGCTCGGCGGCGACCCCCTCGGCGGTCCGTTCACGTCGACCACAGGTACGGCGACGATCACTGTGCGCAACACCGGCTTCTCTTCGCCGGAGACCAACCAGGTGCAGCTCCTCACCGTCGACGCGACGGCGGGCTCCTACCGGCTCTCCTTCAATGTCAACGGCGTGCCCTACCAGAGCGCGCCGATCCCCTACAACGCGGGAGCCGAGGCGCTGCGACTGGCCCTCCAGAACGCGATCGCCGTCGGCGAGCAGCCGCTCGACCCCAATCTCCGCCTGTACCTCGCGGCGAAGATCGACGTCACCGTCGACCGCTTCCCGGCCGGCAACTGGTACGCGGGCCGCAACGTCGACATCTACATGCTCAACTTCCAGGGCTTCCTGCGCAGGGTCGGCGGTGGGTTCGGCCTCGACACCCTCGCGGTCGACGCGTCGGGCCTCACCGGCACGGCGACCGTCACCACGCGCATGGACGGCATCGACTACTTCGGAGTCGAGACCCTGAACGTGCAGGCCGGCTCGGGCATGGACGTGTTCAACGTCCAGGGCACGACTCCCGGCAGCAAGGGCTCCGCCGACCTGGGCGTGGTCGCGGTCACGAACGTCGCGTTGAATGCAGGGGACGACAAGGTGTTTGTGTCCTCCAACTCGGACCTGGATGGGAGCTCATGGGCACCCGTCAACTTCCTGACCGGCAACGTCGACGACGTCCGCGGCGCGCTGAACTTCGACCTCGGTGCGGGCCGGCACAAGCTGTTCGTGAGCGACGAGTCGGCGACGGTCGGCGACCCGAACGTCCGCATCACCGACACCGCGCCGGCCACGCTGAACGGCCTTGCGTCTAACGCCGAGATCTGGATCACCGGCCTGGCGCCGGCCGGCATCTCCTACCGTGTCGACCCGTCAGGCAACCTGTACGACGGCGTCGCCTACTGGTCGGGTGCGGGCAACGACACGATCTTCATCAACGGCACGCACGACCGGCCGGCGCTCGTTTCTGGTCACCCGACCATGCGCACGACCACATCCCTCAACACCGGGCTGGGCAACGACAACGTGACCGTCAACCTGACTGCGGGGCAGGACGGGTTCTTCGTCCTCAACACCTCCGGCGGCTCGGCGACCGGCGATCCCGTGGCGCACACCGCCGGAACCAGCGACAACGACACGGTGGACGCGTCTACGTCGACGCTGCCGCTCGTCATCTTCGGCGGCTTCGGGGACGACACCATCCGCGGCGGCCAGGGCAACGACATCATCGCGGGCGACCTGGCGAGGGTGCAGTACACAAACCTCGCCGGCACGCAGCTGATCGCTCAGTTCGGATACGGCGGCCGCGGCGACCTGTTCAGCGACCAGGTGCTCGACCCGCGCTGGGTGTACTCGTTCGTGCGCGACCTGAACACGGGCGGCCAGGACACGGTCTACGGCAACGGCGGCGAGGACATCCTCATCGGCGGAGCCGGCAACGACAAGGTCGACGGCGGGCTGGGCGACGACCTGATCTTCGGCGACGCCGTGCAACTGCTGCGCCGCGACGTCAACCCTTACGCGGTCGGCGACATCACCAATCCACGCTTCCAGACGCTGAGCGGCACGCAGATCTACAGCATGGTCACCGCGACGCTCGGCCAGGCGCTGAACGACAACATCGCTCGCCAGTACCGCGACGCGGGCGGCGTCTACGCGCCCGACTGGGCCGAATACCAGATCCGCAACCTTTACCAGTCGGACAGCATCTTCGCCACCCTGACCAACAGTTATGGCAGCGACTACCTGGCCGGCGGCGCCGCCGACGACATGATCTTCGGGCAGCTCGGCGGCGACGTGATCCAGGGCGACGGGTCGATCGACCTGCCGGCGGCCGTGAACCTGACGTGCATGAGCGGCAACACCGGAGCCGCGCACACGCCGTTCGCGAACCTGGTGGGCGCATGCCGCGACGGAAGCAACAACCTGCTCTTCAACCCGTCGCAGGACAACTACGCCGGCGTCCTCTCTGACGGGGCCGACTACATCGAGGGCGGCGGCGGCAGCGACACCGTCTTCGGCAACCAGGGCCAGGACGACATCCTCGGAGGCAGCTCAGACCTGTTCACGCTGACGACGCCTGCGCAGCGCAACGACTCGCCGAACATGATCTTCGGCGGCTCAGGCACGGACTTCGCGCGCAACGACCCGGGCGCGACCGACGTCAACGCCCACTCGCACGACTCGGACGCGATCGTCGCCAACAACGGCGAGATCATCCGCCTGGTCGGCACGAGCGGGGCTCCTCTGGCCACCGGCTTCCTCAACTTCAACTACGACAACTTCACTGGCGAGACCGAACAGATCGTGCCTCGCGCGATCAAGTTGCTCGACTACACGCCGGGTGGCCCTGACCTGCTCAGCCTGGCGGGACCGGTTGTCACGGGTGCCCAGTCGGCGAACGGTGTGCGCGACATCGGCGCGACAGTGAGCGGCACCCAGGCGCTGGGCACCGAGATGCATGGCGAGAATGGCGACGACTTCATGTACGGCGGCGCCGGCAACGACGTGATGTTCGGCGACGGCCAGAACGACACCATGATCGCGGGCTACGGGAACGACTGGATGTCCGGCGGCAACGGCGACGACGGCATGCTGGGCGACGACGGGCGTCTGCTTACGAGCCGCGAAGGCCTGACCGAGCCCCTCATCGGGCTGACGACGCCCACGGTCCAGGCCATGATCGCGACCGGCGGCAACCTGCAGCAGGCGCTGATCAACGTCAACGGCGAGCTGTTGTACACGGCCGTGCTCGTGCCTGACAACCTCGACCCCACCCACAGCGCACCGCACACGACCATGCCAAGGCCGCTCTACGCGAGCGACGTCATGTACGGCGGCCTGGGCAACGACATGATGCACGCGGGCGCGGGCGACGACGCGATGTCGGGCGCCGAGGCGCCGGCGACCTCATTCACCAACAGCTACCGCCCCGACGGTTCCAAGATCAACACGGCGCCGATCGAGAGCGACTACGGCCGTCCGTTCAACCCCGGCAACGTGCTCGGCTACAGCCCCACGACGACCAAGTTCGCCCAGTACGACGCCGCCGACCCGCTGCGCAAGATCTTGCTCAACGCCACCAACGGCGCCCTGGACAAGACAGGCACCGGCCTGAACTGGCTGCTCAACTTCACCGCTTCCGAGGGTCCGCCCGACGCCCAGTGGACCGTCGGGCAGAGCACCTACCTGCCGGTGCCCACCGACGGCAACGACGCCCTGTTCGGCGACCTCAACCACGACTGGCTCGTCGGCGGCACCGGGCGCGACCGGATGTGGGGAGGATGGGGCGACGACCTGCTCAACGAGGACGACAACCTGGACACGCACGGCGGGCTCAACGATCAGCCGGACACCAACCCGTCGTACGAAGACCTGGCCTTTGGCGGCGCCGGCCGTGACGTGCTGATCGCCAACACGGGCGGCGACCGGATGATCGACTGGGTCGGCGAGTTCAACACCTACCTGGTGCCGTTCTCGCCCTTCGGAATGAACATGATCAGCGACCAGATCCAGCCTGGGCTTCCCGAGTTCCTCTATGCGCTCTCGAAGAGCGACGGCGCCGACCAGACCCTCGCGGCCCGATACGGCAGCGACCCGACGCGCAACGGCGAGCCGTTCGGTGAGATCGCCCTGGTGCTCAAGCAGGATGCCGCCTGGAACGACCAGCGAGGCAACCCGCGCGACCCGCAGGCGGGCAACCTGAAAGGCACCCGGGACGTGCTCCGCACTTCCGGCACGCAGGTGATCAACTCGCCTGGGACCTGCTGCGACCCGCCGGTCGGTGGTGCGACCACGCCGAACCAGGTGTCGGCTCCGGCGACTGTCGACAAGAACAGCCAGACTGCGGTGCCGGCGGTGATGAGCGGCCCGTCTGGCAGCAGCGCGACCTATACCGTGACCGACGGCACGACGACGGTCAAGGGGAGCGGGACGATCGGCGCGGACGGCATGCTGCCGGCGGCCCTGGACCTCTCCGCGATGGCGGACAAGACGCTGACCGCCACGCTGGCCCTCGGCGGCGGAGCGGTCGCCTCGAGCACGATGGTCAAGAACACCGTCGCGCCCGCGCCGCCGGGCATTTCAGTCGGCGCGTTTGTCGGACAGGGAAACGTCGCCAACGTGCTCTTCAACATCGCGTCGGCGAGCGGGACGTTCGCCAGCCTGTCGCTGTACGACGGCGTCAGCTGGAATGACGTCGCGGGCACTGTCGACGCGACGGGCGTGATCTCGCTGCCGATCGACGCCTCGCTGCTCGCGGACGGCATACTCGTCGCGACGGTCACCTTGATGAACGCGAACGGCAACACGAGCTCCACGACGGTCTCGCTCATCAAGGACACCGTCGCGCCCGCTTCGCCGGCGGCGTCTTTACCCGCTTACGTGAATCTTTTGAACCGCGGCGCTGTGCCCCTGCAGGTGGCCGGTGAGGCGGGGGATACGGTCAACATCTCGATCGGCGACGGCATCACCACGCTCGCCACTCAGGGCGTGGTTGCGTCGACCGGCTTCGCCACGCTTGCGCTCAACCTCTCGACCCTGAGAGACGGCCTCATCACCGGCTGCATCGGCCTGACCGACCTCGCCGGCAACGCCGGTGCGTGCACCTCGGTCATTTCGACCAAGGACACGGTGGCGCCGACGGGCACGCTGACGATCACGGGCGCCGCCCCTGTCATCAACGGGCAGCAGGCCACGGCCAACCCGAATCTCACGCTCAAGCTCGCGTTCTCGGACGCCGCCGGGCTGACCCAGGTGGCGTTCTCGACCAACGGCGGCATGACGTACGGAGCCGCGGTCGGATACGCCGGCAGTGCGTCGCTGCCGCTGCCCGCCGCGGACGGCCTCTACACGATCGCCGTCGCGGTGACCGACGTTCCGGGCAACGTCACCGTGGTCACGCGCACCATCCGGCTGGACAGGACAGCGCCGGTCATCACCGCGTCGCTGCCCGCCCCCAACAACGGCTCCTACTACGACGTCGGGGCCAAGATCATCCTTGCCTACAGCGCCACCGACATCGACAACGCGACCTCGAACGTGGTCCTCGACGGCAAGACCACGATCACCGGCGGAGTGATCGACATCGACACGTTGACGGCCGGCACGCACACCATCGTGGTCAGCGCAGCCGACGGGCTCGGCAACACGACGTCGATGACCATCACGTTCACGATTCATGCCACGATCAAGGGCCTGATCAACGCCGTCAACGATGGCGCTTCGCGCGGCTGGATCACGAGCTCCGAAGCTTCGATCCTGGTTGCCGTGCTCAACAACGCGCTCAACAGCGGCAACAGCGCCAAGACCAAGCTGCAGCTGTTTGTGTCCACAGTGCAGCAGGCGAGCGGCAACTCTGTCACCGCCGCGTATGCGTCACTGCTGGTCAACTGGACCCAGGACCTCATCGCCCGCACGCCCTGACCCGGCGCCATCGACCGCCAGGTCATCGCCTCGCGCAAACCCCGGAGCATACTGGCGCCACGTAACTGTGCCGGCTGTCAGTGATCTGAACGCGAGGGTGCGAGTGCCGCACGAGACCTCACATGAGCCGGTCGGCTCTGGGAGCCCGCGCATATTCATCAACTACCGGCGCGATGACGCGGCGGCAGACGCCGGGAGGCTTTTTGACGCGCTGAGAGCGCGCTTCGGCGAAGGCTCTGTCTTCATGGACATCGACACGATCCCGCCTGGAGCGGACTTCGCCGAGGTGATCAACCAGGCAGTCGGGTCGTGCGAGGTGCTGATCGCCGTCATCGGGAAGAGCTGGCTCAGCCTGGCGGACGCCTCCGGCCGGCGCCGACTGGACGACCAACAGGATCTCGTTCGCATGGAGATTCTGGCCGCCCTGGATCGCAAAGTCCGGGTGGTCCCGGTGCTGGTGCAACGGGCGCCGATGCCTCGAGCGGACCAGCTGCCAAGCGCCCTCGCCAGATTGGCCGGCAGACATGCTTTCGAGATCAGCTACACGCGTTGGCAGTACGACGTCGAACGGCTGATCGCGGCCATCGACAAGCCGACTCGACAAAAAGTAGTCACGTTCATGGCCACCGGCGTCGAGGCCCCATTCCGGAGGCGTGAAGCCAACCCCATTGCGATGCACCGCGCCATGGAAGAGCACGACCGCATCGTCACGCATGCGGTCGCTCGCCACCAGGGATCCATGGTCGAGTCCGGACGCGAGGGTGAGAGCATGCTTGCGGCATTCCGCTCCGTCGGCGATGCTGTTCGATGCGCGATCGACGTCCAACGAGCGTTTGCGGATCAACGCTGGCCGCGTGGCGCGCGGCTCAAAGTCCAGATCGCGATCAACACAGGTCAAGCCGAGCTGCGAGGTGGGCGCTACTACGGCGAGGCTCTGTATAGATGCGCCGGGCTGATGGCCATCGGCCATGGTGGCCAGATCCTACTCACCCAGGCGAGCGCGGATAAGGCGGTCAGCCTGCCGGCCGGATGCAAGCTCGTCGACCTGGGCGTGCATCGCCTGCGAGATCTGGAGCGGCCGGAGCACGTTCACCAGTTGAGGCAGCGCGCCCTCGAGGGCGACTTCCCCGCCCTTAAGTCTCAGGCACTCCTACGTGACACCGTACCGATTCAACTGACCAGCTTCATCGATCGCGAGGCGGACGTCGAGCAGGTCACGAAGCTGCTCCGCAGCCATCGGCTGGTCACGTTGGTGGGGCCGGCCGGAGTCGGTAAGACCAGGCTCGCGTTGCGCGTCGCGGGGGAGTTCTCCAGCTCCATCTCCACGACCGTGGCCGAGCTCGCAGCCGTTGGCGATCCTGCTTTGCTGCCCTCAACCGTCGCCAACGCCCTCGGCCTGCGCGACGAGTCCCGCGTGGTCGATGCACGGGCCATAGCCGACTGGCTTGCCGGCCTTCGCGTCCTTCTCGTGCTGGACAACTGCGAGCACCTCGTTGACTCTGTAGCGGCATTTAGTGAGGACCTGCTGGCTGCGAGTCCCAGCCTGACCATCCTGGCCACTAGCGCAGAGTCGCTCAAGGTCCCCGGGGAAGCGATCTGGAGAGTCGGCCCACTACCGGCGCGGACCGCCGCGGTTCGTTTGTTCAACGACCGGGCCCGCCTGCGGCGGCCCAGGCCCGATAAAGACGATGACACGGCGGCTGTGATCCAGATCTGCGAGCGACTCGACGGCCTTCCGCTCGCGATCGAGCTGGCTGCTGCCCGCGCAGAGGTCATGTCGCCGCGCGAGATGGTGGCACGACTGAATGACCGGTTCGCGCTGTTGGGGTCGGCGAGTCGAAGCAAGGACGCGCGCCATCGAACCCTGCGCTCGGCGATCGACTGGAGCTACGAGCTGCTCAGTGCGCCCGAAAAGATGGTGTTCGCACGGTCGGCTGTCTTCGCCGGCGGCTTCGATCTCGAGGCGGCCGAAGCTGTTTGCGCTGGAGATGGAGTGGCCCGGGCGGATGTTGCTGAGATGGTGTGGAAGCTGGTTGACAAATCGCTGGTGGCGGTCAGGCAAGGCCGCGAAGGCCAAACGCGGCAAATGCTGCTGGAGACGCTGCGAGAGTATGGCCTGGAGCGCCTTGCCAACAGCAAGGAAGATGGCGCTACTCGCAAGCGCCACGCTGCGTATTTCCTCGCCCTCGCCGAAAAAGCTGCGGCGGGGCTGAACAGCCCGGAACCTTTGAGCTGGCTGAGGCGGATGGACGAAGACAACGACAACTTCCGCGCGGCGCTATCAGGCGGAGGTCTCGACGGCGAAGGCCGGCTGCGGACGGCCGTGGCCCTGACCGAGTACTGGGACAAACGCGGCCGCTATAGCGAGGCCAGGCAATATCTCAGCGAAGCGCTCGCGGCCTCCGGCGACGCGTCCATCTTGCGCGCCACGGCGCTCCGGGGACTCGCGCTGATGGCCCTGTCGCAAAGCGATCTCGATGAAGCCGGCACACGCAGCCGCCAGAGCCTGGAGATGTGTCGCCGAATCGGCGACGTGACAGGCGAGGTTTGGTCGCTGGAACAGCTGGCTCGAATCAGTCAACAGCGGGAGGATCTCGCGCAGGCCAGGGAGCTCTCAAGCGAGGCCCTGGCACTGGCCCGACCGCTGAACAACGAGATGCTTCTGGCGCGCTGCCTCTTCCGCATCGGCGTGATCGAGATGTTCGAGGGAAAGCAGGTTGACGCCGCCCGCAATCTCGAGACTGCGACCGCCCTGGGCGAACGGACCGGCGACGACGGGTTGGTGGCCGGTTCGATTGTGATGCGAGGCTACCTTGCCGCGACACGGGGTGACGTGCGGCTCGCCGGCGCAATGTTTTCTGACGCGCTTTCCCGCTGGCGCGAGAATATGAGCCCTCGCGACGTGGCGCTCATTCTCGACGGCTTTGCCCTCACGGCGGCGGCCGCCGGCCAGGATGAGCGCGCTTTGCGGCTGGCCGCCGCGGCCCGGACGCTTCGCCGTCGGATCGGCAACTCAGCCGGCAGCCGATTCCAGCGCCTCATGCGGCAAAAACTCGGGCGTCCGCGCAAGAGCTCACAATGGCGCTCGGCCTCCGTCCGTGGCGCTCGAATGACGCCGGAGTCGGCGGTCGCATACGCTCTGGGTGAGGACGGTGCGGACTAGTAGCTACCCTTGCCTATGGCGCACCCAGAACACGAGAAGACCGAGTACGGCGACATTTGCACGCTGAACAGCTCCATCGAGCTCTGCTGCGTCGCGGCGATCGCCGCCAGGTGGACTCGGGTAAGCCTGCCTGTAATCGACTGGTGATGCAGGTACCCGCCGAATATGGCCTTGCAATCTTTGTGGTAGTTGGACGTGTCAAGGATGTGGTTGTGCCACACCTTGTCGGCGTCGGGTCTCAGAACTGCGACCGGACGCCGCCCGTTCAAGTAAGACATCCATAGGAAGTTTTTGTACCAAAGCTCGGCGTCCCTGGCCTGCTTCGCCGTCCACTGCTCCAGCTTGCGGGTGCACTTGACGATCTCCCTCAAATCGAGTGCGTAGATCTTCCTCTGTGCGCGTAGATCTGCCTGGGTCAACTTCTGTCCGCGTAGACCTACCCGGGTCAACTTAGCCATCTCGCTTCCCCTCCAAACTGGTCGAACTGCGCGGCCCAGCTTATCCCCTTATCGACTCATCGGCGTACCCAAATTTAGGCGCTGGCTTGGCTAAAGAAGGTGGTAAAGGCACGGCCAAATGGAGTCCGGCGCCACCACTCCGAACAGCGCCATACACTGCTCCTGGGTCTCGGCGATCGCCGCCTGCTGCGCTCGTGTGGGCCTTCCGAATATTGGCCTGTGGTCCAGGTATCTGCCGAATATGTCTTTGCAGTCTTTCTGGTACCGAACAGTGTCCAGGATGTGGTTGTGCCAGATCCTGTCAGCGTCGGATCCCAGGACCGCGACCGGGCGGCGTCGGTTCAAATAGCACATCCACAGGAAGTTCTTGTACCAGTGTTCGGCATCGGCCGCCCGTTTCGGCTTCCACTTCTCCCCGTTGCGGGTGACCTTGACAATCGTCTTCAAGTCGAGTCCGTAGATCTTCTTCCTGGCGCGTAGCTCCGCCTGGGTAAACTCGGTCATCTCGCTTCCCCTCCGTACTGGTCGAACTGCGCCGCCAGCTTATCCCCTTATCGGCTGATCAGCACATCCGACTCAACAGGCGCGGGCCATATGCTTGTGACTCATGTCCAGCGACACGGGCGTGGCACCTGCGGCCACCGAAGTTGTCCAGCTGCCGGCGGTGTGCCTTGCGGCCGACAGAGCCTCCTCTTCCGGGCAGCGGCTGGCCCTTGGTTTCCGGTCTTCGCAGCTCATCGCGCTCGTGCTGGCGGCGGTTCTCGGAGCGCTTCCACTATCGGTAGGGAAAGTCCAATGGGGAGCTCTCTTTGCCGGTGTCCTGTTCGGCATGGTCGGTCTCGTGGAGGCGACGATCCTGACGCTGCAGCCGGAAAGGACCTGGTACCAGGGCCGTGCCGTGGCCGAGTCGGTCAAGTCACTCGCCTGGCGCTATGCGGTCGCCGGCCTGCCTTTCGGGCGGCTCAACATGGGCGCCGGCAACGTCGACGCGCTGCTGGCCCAGCGCTTCCGGCAAATCCTCACCGATTTCGAGGATGTCCACCTTGTCCCGCTTGCCGCTCCTTCTGACGAGATCACTCAATGGATGAGATCAGTCCGAGCTTCGTCCCTGGCGACCCGCAAAGGGGTGTATCAGAGGCACCGGATCGAGAACCAGAGAACCTGGTACGCGACGAACGCGGTCTGGAATCAGCGGCGCTCGGTGTCTTGGAGCATCACGCTGCTCGTTGTTCAAACGTTCGGCATCGTCGGCGCCATCCTCAAAGGAACAGGAGTCATCGATTTCGAGGCGCTCGGGATTCTTGCGGCGGTAGCAGCCTCTGCGCTCGCGTGGCTCCAGATCAAGCAGCACGCAACGCTTTCGCAAAGCTACTCGCACGCTGCACACGAGCTGTCGGTCATCGAAGCATCGATTCCCACCGTGCACGCAGAGGCCGACTGGGCCCTGTTCGTAGACGACGCTGAAAGCGCGATCTCGCGCGAACACACGGCATGGCAGGCCAAACGAACCTGAAAGGATGAGGCGGGACCCACTTTGGTCCCGCCTCTTCGACTGTTACTGTCCTCGGCTCACGCCGTCGCCCGTCGAGTCTGCATGACGAACAGGCTTCCCACGGCGAGCACCACCAGGATGGCGATGATGTACGCGGACCAGGCCAGTGCAGTGACTCCGGTGAAGCCGAAAGCAAACGGGCTCACGAACAGGACCACGGCCAGCACCGCCGGGATGAGCTCGAGTCCGCCCGCCTTGCTCATCGCCGCGTTGAGCAATCCGGCGAGCGCGATCAGCACGCCCAAGACGTACGCGCTTGAAGCGGCGACCGTCTGCGCGGTTTCACCAAACACGAAAGGAGTCAGGACCGTGATGACTCCCAGGCCGACGACGACCCAATCTTGCCAACGCCTCCATGTGGTCATGGCAGCAACCTCCTGGGCACGACCGCGGATCTTTGGGATGCGGTGGGCGCGCCCTCCGGGGGGCCGCACTCCAGGCTCCGCCGCGGAGTCGAGCACCAAATCCCTTGCGCCTTCCGCCAAGCCTTGTTCGCTCATCACATACCTCCTGCTGAAGCCGTCAACAGGTACTTGCGGGCGCAACCAACTATTCCCGTGCAGCGCGGAACCTCGCCGCGTCGGGGACCGCATATATAGATGACGCGCGAAGGTTTCTAAAAGCAGGTCGTGCCGGTACGGGCTGCCGCGAAGGGCGTATCAGTGACCAGAGGAGGAGCTCATGAGCAGAGTTGTCGTGACCGAGTTCGTGTCGCTCGATGGCGTCATGGAGGACCCCGGCGGTGCGGAGAGCTACGAGCACGGCGGCTGGACCTTTCAGTTCGACCGCGGACCCGAAGGCGGAAAGTTCAAGACGGACGAGCTCTTCGCGTCCGACGCACTACTGCTGGGACGGGTGACCTACCAGGGGTTCGCGAAGGCGTGGCCTTCGATGTCGGACGCGTTCGCCGACAAGATGAACAGCGTGCGGAAATACGTCGTATCAAAGACGCTGAAAGAGTCCGAGGCGACCTGGAACAACACGACCATCATCAGAGGGGACGTCGCGGCCGAGGTCACCACGCTCAAGGCTGAGCCCGGCGGCGACTTGCTGGTGGCAGGCAGCGCGCAGCTGGCCGGCGCCCTGATCGAGCACGGCCTCGTGGACGAGCTCCGGCTCATGGTCTTCCCGATCATTCTCGGAAGCGGCAAGCGCCTCTTCCCGGACATGAGCAAGCCGGCCAGGCTCGAGCTGGTCGAGGTCGAGACCGCCGGAGCGGGAATTCTGCTCCTCCGGTACGAGCCGGCCTGAGCGCCACGGCGCGGCTAATCGACTAGAACGATCACCAGCCCGGCGTCGATGGGGACCATCTTTTTGAGAGGGTCGCGATCAACGATCTCGTTCACCACGGCCACGACCGCTTCGATCTCGGCCCTTAGCGCGGCGACGTCTTCGCCGGGCGCTTCGATCATCATCACCGAGTAAGCGTCCGGCTCCCCCTGGCGATGGCCCCTCCATTTGAAGTCCCAGTCGTCCCGATGGGTCCGGAGCAGGGTGGCAAACACGGCCCCCCAGGTAGCGTCCTCAGCAGCAGGGATGTCACCGACTGTAGCCCTCATCATCCCCGATGATAAGCGAGTCGGAATCTGGCTGTTCAACCGAAGCGTTTTGAAGCGTCCGCCCTATTTCTTGGGCGAGCTCGGCGCAACAGGCAGCAACGTTCTAATTGATTGACAATCGCCCGGCAATGACTTTACATGGCGGCCAGCGCCGCCATCGGCGTCGAAACCCGGTTTGTCAGGAGGTTGGGAAGGGATGCGGAACCACCGCTGGCTGCGACCACTGCTTGGCATTGCGGGCGTGCTCGTAATGCTGTCGATCCCCATCACAGCCCAGGCAGCCGGCGGACCGCCGCCCAAGCTACAGCAGGTCAGCTCGGATCCTTTCATGAATCCCGGCAGCCAGCCTCAGTCCGAGACCGAAGCGGATACGGTCGCTTTCGGTGCAACCGTCGTCGCGGCATTCCAGGCAGGCCGCTTCTTCGCCAACGGCGGCTCATCCGCGATCGGTTTCGCGACCTCGAAATCGGCCGGTGTGAGCTGGACCAGCGGGTTTCTGCCCGGCATCACCATCTACACGGCGCCGCCTGGCCCCTTCACGCGCGTGACCGACCCAAGCGTCGCCTTCGACGCCAAGCACGCGACCTGGCTGGTGTCCGCTCTCGCCTGTACGCCACCGGATTGCCTTACCGGCCCGGACTCGATCGTCGTGAGCCGGTCGGCGGACGGGCTCACCTGGTCATCTCCCGTCAACACCCTGCCACCCGCCTTCTACGACCACGAGTGGATCGCCTGCGACAACGCCGCCACCAGCGCCTTCTTCGGACGCTGTTACGTCTCGGTGGTTGGCGGGGGCGGCATCCTGACGGTCAGAACTGCTGATGGCGGCGTCACGTGGAGCGCGCCCGTCGCGGCCAGTGCGCTGTTCGGGCCGCAGTCGACCGTTCAGCCCAACGGCACCCTGGTGGTCGTGGGCAACGGCGGCGCCGGGATCGGGACCGTACGATCCACGGACGGCGGCCTGACGTTCGGCCCCGTCGTCTCCGTCTCTAGCGATCCCTTCCACCATGTCACCGGGATGCGCGCACTGCCCACGGCGGCCGTGCAGCTCGACGCCGCCGGCAAGCTCTATGTCTACTGGAGCGACTGTCGCTTCCGGGCCGGCTGCTCCGCCAACGACATCGTCTACAGCACCTCTATGGACGCTGTGACCTGGTCGGCCGTTAAACGAATTCCGATCGACGGACTCACGAGCGGGGTCGACCACTTCATACCCGGCCTCGGCGTCGACCCGGCCACCAGCGGTGCCACCGCTCATCTGGCTCTGACCTACTACTACTTCCCCAAAGCTGCGTGCACGTTTCCAACCCCCGACACCTGCGAGCTGGACCTCGGTTTCACCTCATCCAGCGACGGTGGATTGACCTGGCGCCATCCCCATCGACTCAACAAGCACCCCATGGACCTCGCGTGGCTGGCGAACACGCAGATCGGCCACATGGTCGGAGACTATCTCGCCACCGCCTTTGCGGCAGGCCACACTGTCTCCGTCTGCGCGCTGGCTTCGGCGCCGGTGGGCGGCGTCCTGCGGGAGGCGATGTTCGCGGCCGTCAGCTGAGGGGGTCGCGCGAACGTCGTGGCTGCCACTTCCCTTCGCATGCCTTGACGAACGCCAGGAGGTCGTCCACCTGGCTCTGCAAAGGCCGATTGGCGGCGCGGAAGGTCCGGAGGTCGGCCATTTTCCTTGCGTAGAAGATGTAGTTCTCGCTCATCCTGGTCACCAGGATCCCGCTCGAAGAAGCGGCCGTCATCGGTGGGGGTACTGAACTTTAGCCCGGCTCACGCGTCATCTATCAGTGGGGCCAGAGCTCGATGTTCACCAAGCAGGCGAACGTGCGTTGCCTGCGTACCGGTTGCAGATCCATCCTTGACAGCGCGCACCACAGGGCTATAATCCCCGTCCTGTAAGCGCTTACCGGTAAGCGCTTACCCGTAGCCTCGGTGCCGGCAGTCTGTTTGAGGCGCTGCTAATTGCCAGACGCGTCGCGGGCCAAGGGGACGCTGACGATCTACGACGTGGCCAGGCGCGCGGGCGTCTCGATCGCTTCCGTGTCCCGCGTGCTCAACGGCCAGGGCAGTCCGCGCGCCGACACCCGCGAGCGGGTGATGCGCGCCGTTCGCGAGCTCAGCTTCGTGCCGGATGGCGCTGCGCGCGCACTCTCCAACGGGCTCAAGGAGGTGGTCGGTGTCGTCTTCCGGCGCGGCGGGGAGACGCTGCTCGAAGGTGAGGACGAGAGCTTTCTGTTCATCGACGTGATCAACCGGGGCATCGAGGTGGGGGCGAGGCGTCGCGGATTCGACCTTTTGATCAGCTCCGTCGGGTTCAACGACGACAACGTGCTGGCCCGCATTGCCGCGCTCGCGGGCAAGGCGGATGGTCTCATCCTCCACGACCGGATGCTGTCGGCGGTCGGAATCGCAAAGCTGGCAGACACCGTTCCGATCGTGACCCTGGCCGGGAGCCCCACCCCCGCGTCCTTGAACGTCCGCTGTGACAACGAGTCCGGCATCCGAGCGCTGGTGCGTCACCTGGTGATCGACCACGGGTATCGGAGCCTCGGCTATGTCACCGGGCGAGCAGACAGCCCCGACAACCGGACCCGCTCGCGCGCATTCGAAACAGAGGCTGCGGCGACCGGCGCCGAGATCGAAACCGGGCCGGCCTGGCAGGGCAACTACAGCGCCGCGGGTGGCGCCAACGTGATCGCGTCGCTGCTGGACGCGGGCCGAAAGCTCCCGCGCGCCATCTTGTGCGCCAACGACCAGACCGCCTTGGGAGTGATCCACGCGCTTGCTCAGCGCGGTATCCAGGTGCCGAGGGACGTCGCGATCACCGGGTTCGACGACGTGCCTGTCGCTCGCCACCTGCACCCGCCGTTGACCACGGTTCGCCAGCCCATGGAGGACCTGGGCGCGACCGCCTTCGACGTTCTCTATTCCACGATCAGCGCAGGCGGCGGTGCGCGTGACACCGTCCTCCCGGTCGAGCTCGTCGTGCGAGAGAGCTGCGGATGCGCCATCAGCGCCACCAGGAACGGGGCCTGAACCGATGCGAGCCCTCCTACGCAGGCTCGGCGTTTATCTCCTCGCCGCCTGGGTGGCGATCACCGTCAGCTTTCTGTTGCCTCGCGTGGTACCCGGCAACCCGGTTGCCGGCGCCGTCGCCCGGGCGTCGCAGTCGGGCAACTGCAACTCCGCGTGCGTCAGCGCCATCGAGGAGCAGCTTGGCTACAACGTCCACGCGTCCATGTGGGACCAGTACGTTTCGTATCTCGGCAACCTCGCCCATGGCGACCTCGGCCAATCGTGGTCCGAGAACGCCCCGGTCAGCAGTCTCATCGCTTCCTACCTGCCGTGGACGCTGGGCCTGCTCGTGGTCGCGACGACGTTGAGCTTCGTCGGCGGCACGACGCTCGGCACGGTGATCGCGTGGCGGCGTGGCTCATGGATCGACTGGGTGATGCCTGCCGCGACCTTTTTCCAGGCGATTCCTTACTTCTTTCTCGCCCTCGTGATCGTCATGCTGGTCGGACAGACGGGGACCATGCTCAAGTGGTTCCCGAGCCTCTTCGGATACGACATCTACGTCGTCACCCCGGGGCCGAACCTGCCTTACATCCAGAGCGTCGTCTCCCACGCGATCCTGCCGGTGACGACACTCATCCTGGCCTCGATCGCGGGCTTCACTTTCGCCATGCGCAACCAGGTGCTCACGACGATGGACGAGGACTTCGTCCTGGTCGCGGAGGCCAAGGGCCTGCCGACTCGAACCGTGGTCTGGTACGCCGCCCGCAACGCGCTTTTGCCCGTCGTCGCCAACTTCACGATCGCCCTCAGCCTCGTGGTCGCCGGACAGATCCTGGTCGAGATCGTCTTCAACTACCCGGGCATCGGCTTTCATCTCTACGACGCTCTCGGGAAGCTCGACTACTCGCTGGTGCAGGGGATCTTCGTGGTCATCACGCTGGTGGTGCTGGCGGCCAACCTTGGGGCCGACGTGGTCTACGTGATGATCGATCCCCGGGCCAGGCAGGCGGCCTGACGATGACCATCGACAGCACGACTTTGACCACCGCGCCTGTCGCCGGGCCGACTCCCGAGCCGATCTTCCACCGGACGCGGATCCTGCGCCTGCCGCGCTCGCCCAAGATCCTCGCGGGGCTCGTGATCCTGGCCCTCTTCGGTCTGGTGGCGATCATCGGTGGATGGATCGCGCCCTACTCCCCCAACGCGACCGACCCGCAGAACTGGGTCCAGCATGTCCTGGTCCCCGGCACCGGGCCTGGGACCGACTTCCCAGCCAGCTTCTATCCTCTCCCGCTGCCGCCGTCGGCTGCCCATTGGCTTGGCACCACAGTCTTCGCGCAGGACGTATGGTCGCAGGTCCTCGCCTCCACCCAGGCCACCCTGTTCGTCGGTCTCATCGCCGCCGCGATCGCCACGGTCCTCTCCATCTTGATCGGGGTGTCCGCCGGCTATTTCGGCGGTGGAGCCGATGAGGGCCTGTCGCTTCTTTCCAACGTCTTCCTCGCGATCCCGGGCCTCCCATTGCTCATCGTCCTGGCCGACTACGTGCCGTCGGCAGGCTCGAGCATCTTCCTGGTCGCGGCCATCATCGCGATCACGACCTGGGCTTATACGGCGCGGACGCTGCGGGCTCAGACCCTGTCGCTGCGCAACCGCGACTTCGTCGAGGCGGCCAGGGTCTCCGGCGAGAGCCGCACCCGGATCATCCTGGTGGAGGTATTACCCAACCTCATCCCGATCGTCGCGGCGTCGTTCCTCTTCACGACGCTGGCCGCCATCGGGGCCTACGTTGCGATCTCTTTTCTGGGTCTCGCCGGTTCGCCGACCGGGTCTCCCCCAGGTCTGTGGAACTGGGGCGAGATGCTGCGCGAAGGCTTCGCCAACAACGCCGTCCGCGGTGGGTGGTGGTGGTGGTGGGCGCCTCCCGGCATCTGCGTCGCCCTGCTCGGGACGGGCCTTGCGCTCCTCAACTTCGGCATCGATGAGTTCATCAATCCTCGTCTCCGGGTCGCGGGCCTGTCGCGGCGCGCGGCCAGGAAGGCCGGCATCAGCTCCCCTGCGACGCTGGGCATGACCCCCGTCGCGCGTAACCGGGCGGCCGTGCCCGCTGCGACGGCACGCCCGCAAGGCGGTCCTGAACCGGTGCTCGAGATCCGCGGCCTGTCCGTCGACTACGGCTACGGCGCCGAGGCTGTCCACGCGGTCATGGACTGCGACCTCGTCCTTCGCCGGGGGCGCGTGCTGGGCCTGGCGGGCGAAAGCGGCAGCGGCAAGACCTCCCTCGCCCTCGCCGCGATCCGCCTTCTTCGCAGCCCGGCGGTGATCACAGGCGGTCAGGTGCTGTTTCACTCGAAGCCGATCGGCGGAGATGGGCCCAAGGGGACCATCGACATGCTGGCGGCGGGGCCGGATGAGCTGCGCGCGGTCCGCTGGTCCGAGATCTCGGTCGTCCTGCAGAGCTCGCTGAACGCGCTCAATCCGGTCATCTCCATCGGCGCCCAGTTCGACGACCTCCTCCGCGTGCACCGCCCACATCTTTCGCGGTCCGCGCGACGTGAGAGGTCGGGACAGCTGCTCGACATGGTGGGGATCAACGCCGACCGGCTTCGCAGCTATCCGCACGAGCTGTCCGGCGGCATGCGACAGCGAGCGATGATCGCGATGGCGCTTGCGCTCGAACCCCAGGTCATGATCCTGGACGAGCCGACCACCGCACTCGACGTCGTCACCCAGCGGGAGATCCTCGAGGAGCTCATCGGCCTGCGCGACCGGCTCGGCTTCGCTGCTCTCTTCATCACCCACGACCTCTCGTTGCTGGTGGAGCTCGCCGACGAGATCGCGGTGATGTACGCGGGACGGCTCATGGAGCGGGCGCCCGCAGCGTCGCTATTCCACGCCCCGCGGCTTCCGTACACCCACGGCCTCATCCACTGCTTCCCTCCGATGCATGGCAAGCGCGCCCGGATGGAGGGAATCACTGGCTCGCCGCCCGACCTCAGGGACCTGCCGGCGGGATGCGCGTTCCATCCGCGCTGCAAGTGGGCGATGGAGCAGTGCCGGCACGACGTGCCGCATCTCGCCTCGCTGAACGGGTCGGCCAGGGAGGTCGCCTGCTGGCTCCACAGAGGGGACGCAAAACCTCCCGCGGAGCTCTCGCTGCCCGATCCGGACGTCGTTGAGGTTCGCGCTCGATGAGCGCGGTGACTCCCGTCTTGGAGGGCCGCGACCTCACGAAGTACTTCTGGGTCAAACAGGGCCGCGGGCCGTTCGCGCGTGGCGTGCCGGTACATGCGGTGGATCGGGTCTCGGTGCGCCTGGACAAAGGCAAGGTCACCGCGGTGGTCGGCGAGAGCGGAGCGGGGAAGACCACGGTCGCCCGCCTGCTGGCAAGGATCATCAAGCCCGACAAAGGAGAGGTCCTCCTCGACGGCCGGCCGGCGCCCGCGGGAAGGCCGCGCTCGTACGCCGCGCAGGTCCAGATGGTGTTCCAGGACCCATTCGCATCGCTGAACCCGGTGCACCGGGTCCGCCATCACCTGGTACGACCGCTACAGATCCACCACATGGCCAACGGCAACGTGGACGCCGCTGTGGCCGAGCTCCTGCGCCGGGTCGCGCTGAAGCCTCCCGCCAACTTCACCGGCAAGTTCCCGCACGAGCTCTCCGGCGGCCAGCGGCAGCGGGTGGCCATCGCTCGGGCGCTTGCGGTCCGTCCGCGCGTGCTGATCGCGGACGAGCCGGTCTCGATGCTGGACGTCTCGATTCGCCTGGGGGTGCTCAACCTGCTCGCGGACATTCGCGACAAGGAGCACCTGGCCATCCTGTACGTGACCCACGACATCGCCTCGGCGCGATACCTGGCCGACACCATCGTGGTCATGTACGCGGGCCAGCTGGTGGAGTCGGCCCCGAGCGCCAGCCTGACCGACAACCCCGCGCATCCATACACGCAGCTGTTGCTCTCGGCCGCACCCGATCCCGACCGCGTAAAGCCGCCGCACGTCGAGGGACGCGGAGCGCCACCGAGCTTGAGCGCCCCACCGAGCGGGTGCCGGTTTCATCCTCGCTGCCCATTTGCCATGGAGATCTGCAAGAGCCAGGCGCCGCCGAACATCGCCATCTCGGCGGACCACATCGCCGCGTGCTGGCTCCACGTCGACCCGGCCCAGCGACAGGCGAGCGCAAACGGCTTGCTGGTGAACGCAAGCGAACCACTCGACAAAGAATCGAAAAAGAGGTGAGGAAGGATGGATGTGCGTCTGGCGTTTCGGTCCCCGCCGTTCGTGGTGGGGAGAGGGTGTGCCCTGCGGGTGTTCCGTCAGCAAATTCACGGCGTCACGGAGGTGACAGATAGATGAATCGGAGAGCTTTGTCAGGCCTGGTCGGGATCGCGGCGCTGCTCCTCGCAGTCGGCTGCAACTCGACCTCCACATCGTCGACGTCGGGAGGAAAGCCCCTCATCGCCGAGCCGACCACCGGGGTCACCTTCTCGGAAGACTTCAACCCGTATGACAGCAACTCGGTCGCGGCCAGCATGGGCACACGCACCATGGTCAACGAGCCGCTGATCGAGTTCGACCAGCTCGATGCCACCGCGGCCGGCACCCACCCATGGCTCGCGACCTCGTACGCGTTCCAGAACGGCGGCAAGGACCTGCAGGTGACGATCCGCCAGAACGTCAAGTTCAACGACGGGTCGTCGTTCGGCCCGGCCGACGTCGTCGCCACCTTCAAGGCGATGGAGAACCCCAAGGCCGACACCACCGGCGTTCCGCCTCAGGCGTCGGACCCGACGGTCAACGGCAACACAGTCACCCTTCACTTCAAGACGGCGCAGTACACGTCTCTGTTTCCAATCCTCGGCAACACCTACATCCTGAAGGCGTCGGTGGCGAACCAGATCGCCCAGAACCCGACGATGACGATCAAGGTCCCGGTCGGGACAGGACCCTTCATGCTGGCGAGCTACTCGAGCTCGCTGATCAAGTGGAAGCCCAACCCGAACTACTGGGGTGGGACGCCACCAGAGTCTGAGATCGACACTCCTTCCATCGCCACCAACGCCGCCGCGAGCGACGCGCTCATCAGCGGCCAGCTGGACTGGGCTGGAAACGACATCCCGAACGTCTACGCCAACTACGTCAACCTCAACCCTCTGACCAACCACGCCTGGTTTGCCGCGGGCAGCACCGTCACCCTCTGGTTCAACCTGAACCCCGGCAACGGCGGCGCCACGGGCATCAATGACGTGGCGGTTCGCAAGGCCGTCAGCTACGGCGTCGACCGCAATGCTTTGGGCCTCCTGGGCGAGTCGGGCTACGAGCAGCCCGCAAGCTCATCGAGCGCGCTCATCCTGCCCAACCAGAATGCGTTCCTTCCGTCCGACGGCAGCCTCAAAGGCGACCTGTCCACCAGCGGCAGCGTGCCCGACGCGGCAGCCGCCAAGGCCGCCAACCTGCCGGCGGGGATGGACGTCTACGACATCCTCAAGACCGGAGGCTGGACCCCTCCCGCCACCTCTCGCTATGACAGCAGCACCGGGACGTTCAAGTCAGGCGGGAACTGTGACGGCACCAACACCGCCAACTGCTGGACCAAGGGCGGCCAGATCATCAAGTTCTCGGTCTACGACCCCGTTCCTTTCTCCGACTACTGGGAGAACGCCGCTCTGATGTCGCAGGAGCTCCAGCCACTGGGCATGGACGTGACCACGAAGCCCGCTCAGGGCTACTCAGACTGGAACACCAACATCACATCGAATCCCGCCAACTGGCAGACGGCCATCCACTGGGGCAGCGGCGGGAGCATCCCCTACACCCAGTACCAGAACTGGCTCGACAGCTCGGACTCGAACTCGACCGCGCACTTCATCGGCTACTCGAACCCCGCGGCGCAGGCGGCCCTGGCCAAGTACGCGGCCACCGATCCTGGCGACACCGCATCCCTCTACCCGGTGGTGCAGCAGCTCGAGAAGATCATGTCGACGGACGTCCCTGAGGCCCCTCTTCTTTATGGTGCCGACTGGAACGTCTACAGCAGCGCCAAGTACACGGGCTGGCCCAACCAGTCGCACCCTTACATGAACCCGTCGCCGAGCGACCCTCAGATGCCTTACATCCTGATGCAGCTGAGGCCGGTTTCCTGACCGACTTGATTACTCACGACGCGGCCGGCCTTGCGCCGGCCGCGTCCCACCCATGATCAGCGACAAGACCGGGATTCCCGGCGAGGAGTCACGCCTCGTCGCGCGGCTCAGCCTGGAGCAGAAGGTTCGTCTGCTCACCGGGGCCGACAGCTGGGGTCTCTACGCGGAGAAAGAGCTCGGCCTGCGGCCGATCGTGATGTCCGACGGACCGGCCGGCGTGCGCGGCATCCGCTTCGATGCTGCTCGGCCGTCCTCCTCTCTGCCTTGCCCTGTCGCTCTCGCCGCGACGTGGGATGAGCAGCTGGTCCACGACGTCGCCCTTGCCCTCGGTCACGAGACCCGCGCCAGGGGCGTCGACGTGCTTCTCGCACCGACCATGAACATCGTCCGAACGCCGCTCAGCGGTCGCGGCTTCGAGTGTTTTTCCGAGGATCCCTTGCTTACCGCGCGCATGGCGGTGGCCTACGTACGTGGCGTGCAGGGGGCGGGTGTGGCGGCGACCGCAAAACACTATGTGGCCAATGATTCAGAGACTGAGCGCAGGAGCTACGACGTGCTCGTCTCGGAAAGAGTGCTCCGAGAGCTCTACCTGCCTCCGTTCGAGGCGTGCGTCAACGAGGCCGATGTCGCGCTGGTGATGGCGGCCTACAACTCGGTCAACGGCGCCTTCATGACCGCCAACCGGCCGCTGCTCCACGACCTGCTCAAGACCGAGTGGGGCTTCCGCGGCGTGGTCGTTTCCGATTGGTCGGCGACGTATACGACCGTGCCCAGCGCGCGGGCCGGCCTCGACCTCGTCATGCCAGGACCGCATGGCCCCTGGGGTGACAGGCTGGTCGCGGAGGTCAAGGCCGGCACCGTGGCCGAGGCCGACATCGACGACAAGGTCGCCCGACTGATCGGACTGGCTCGTCGAGTCGGCGCGCTGAACGGGTCGGTCGATGGGGAGCCGCATCAGTCATCCGCCTCACGCGCACTCGTCGACCCGGCGTTGCTGCGCGAGGTGACGGCCCGATCGTTCGTGTTGCTCAGCAACCCGCGCGCGTTGCTTCCGATGCGCCGCGGAGCCATCGAGCGACTCGCACTCATCGGTCCGAACGCGGTCGAGCCTCAGACGCAGGGAGGGGGGAGCGTGCGCGTTCTTCCCGTCGCCGGCCGAGACCTCGCGGAAAGCTTGGGCGATGCGCTCGACACCTACGTCAGCGTGCACCAGGGCTGCATCACCAGCGCGACCATCCACGTCCCGCATGACGGAAGCCTCCGTGACCCGGTGAGCGGCGAGGCCGGCGTGCGTGTGGAGGTTCGGACCGCCGACGGCGCGGTCGTGAGCGATGCGCGGTTCCCGACCAGCGTCCTCACGTGGTGGGACGACCTACCCGCCGCCGTCCACCTGCCCGACTCGGAAGTGGTGATGCGCGCCAAGTACCGCGCTCGTGTCGAAGGTCCGCACGTGCTGGGAGTGGCCGGCGTCGGACTGTTGCGAGTCAAGGTCGACGGAATGCTCCTCGCCGAAGCCAAGAGCGACGTTCGCCTCGACCCCGTGCAGGCGCTGTCGCAGCCACCGGAGGTGCGGGTGCCACTGCAGCTGGCGGCCGGACGCGAGGTCGACGTGCGCGTTGAGCACTGGCCTCATGCTCGAGGGCCCCATTCAGGTTTCGCGACCTTGCGGCTTGGCATCGCCCCGGCGCAAGAAGACGACAAGCTGATGGCGGACGCCGTCGTCGCCGCCGCCGGCGCGGACGTCGCTGTGGTCGTCGTCGGGTCGGCGGACGGCACCGAGAGCGAGGGTTTCGACCGCGATGACATGGCCCTGCCCGGCCGGCAGGACGAGCTGGTGACGCGGGTCGCCGCCGCCAACCCCAACACGGTGGTGGTGGTCAACTCCGGCATGCCGGTGCTGATGCCGTGGGCGGACAAGGTCGCCGCCATCATCCAGGTGTGGTTCCCCGGGCAGGCCTTCGGCCAGGCGCTGGCCGACGTGCTTGCCGGGACCGTCGAGCCAGGCGGCCGCCTCCCGGTATCGGTGCCCAGGGCCGAGGCCGACTCGCCCGTCCTGCTCGCCCACCCAGAGGCGGGCGACCTCGTGTATGGCGAAGGTCTGCTGGTGGGCTATCGCGGATACGACCGCGCCGGGATCGAGCCGCTTTTCTGCTTCGGCCACGGCCTGGGTTACGCGGACTGGACGTACGAGTCGCTCGCTGGGCCGGCCGAGTCGATCACCGAGGGCCAGGACGTGACTCTCGCAGTGATGGTTCGCAACTCCGGGGTGCGCGCCGGTCGTGAGGTCGTGCAGGTGTACCTGGAGGGTCCGCATGACGACCCGAGCCGGCCGCTGCGAGTGCTCGCGGCGCTCGCGTCACTCGCCGCCCGGCCGGGCGAGCAGGCCGAAGCGCGCTTGACGGTTCCAGCTCGCTCCTTCATGCGATTCGATGAAGGGCGCCGCGAGTGGGCATGGAGTCCCGGGACCTACACGCTGCATGCGGGCCGGTCTTCGCGGGACCTTCGGCTGAAGACTCAGGTGGTGTTGCGATGAGATAGAGGTAAACCGCGTCGCGACTCGTGATGGCTGAAGGGAAATTGATGGATGGGGAGATGAGGCAATGAAAGTGTTTCGCGCGATCCTGTTGGTAGGGACCGTCGTCGCCGCTGCCTGCTCGGCGGCCACGACCGCGGTCGCTGACGCGCCGTCGGCGCCTGACTTCGGCTCGAACGTTCACATCTTCACTCCGAGCACGCCGCAAAGCGAGATCCAGGCCACAGTCAACGCGGTGGCGAGCCAGCAGGTCTCGAATCAGTTCGGCACGCAGCGCTACGCGTTCTTGTTCGAGCCCGGGACGTATGGATCGACGACGAATCCACTCAACTTCCAGGTCGGCTACTACACGAGCGTGGCCGGCCTCGGCCTGTCCCCGAACGACGTCGTCATCAACGGGTCGGTCTTCGTTCGCAACCAGTGCTTCGGTCCAGGCAACTGCACCGCGCTCGTCAACTTCTGGCGTTCGCTTTCGAACCTGACGATCAACGTGACCACGCCGGGCTTCGGCTGCTACAGCGGCGAATTCTGGCCAGTCTCACAGGCCGCGCCGATGCGGCGCGTCCGTGTCAATGGATTTGCCACGCTGATGGATTACTGCACCGGACCGTCGTTCGCGAGCGGCGGCTTCATCGCCGACTCCGAGTTCGACGGCAGCACGATCGTCAACGGCTCACAGCAGCAGTGGGTGACGAGAAACAGCAAGATCGACGGCTGGACGAACGCGGTATGGAACCAGGTGTTCTCCGGCGTCATCGGTGCTCCGGCCCAGAGCTTCCCTCACCCGACTTTCACCACGCTGGCGACCAGCCCTGTGACTCGCGAGGCGCCCTTCCTCTATACGGACTCGGGCGGAGGCTACAACGTCTTCGTGCCGGCTGTGCAGCTCAACTCCAGGGGCACCACGTGGGGCGGTGGAGCCACGCCCGGCACGTCCATCCCGATCAACAAGTTCTTCATCGCCAACCCGAATGACTCGGTGGCGACCATCAACGACGCGCTGCGGGAAGGCAAGAACCTGATCCTCACCCCGGGCGTCTACCACCTCGACGAGAGCATCCAGGTCACCAGGCCCGATTCGATCGTCCTCGGTCTCGGATTCCCGACTCTGGTTCCGACCGACGGGAACCCATCGATGACCGTCGCCAGCGCGGAAGGGATGCTCATCTCGGGGATCCTCTTCGATGCCGGCGCCACCAGCTCCGCGGTTTTGCTTCGGGTCGGAGATGGGCACGCGCGCAGCGACAACGAAGCATCGGACCCATCGGTGCTGTCTGACGTCTTCTTCCGCATCGGTGGAGCAACCCCAGGCAAGGCCACGACCGCTCTCGTCGTCAACAGTAACAACGTGATCCTCGACGACATCTGGTCCTGGAGGGCCGATCACGGCAACGGCGTCGGATGGACTGCCAACACGGCTGACACCGGGGTCGTCGTGAACGGCGACAACGTGACCGCTTATGGACTGTTCGTCGAGCACTACCAGAAATACAACGTGGTCTGGAATGGCAACGGCGGCACGGACATCTTCTTCCAGAACGAGATGCCATACGACCCGCCAAGCCAGGCGGCGTGGATGGAGGCCCCCGGCGTCGACGGCTGGGCTGCATTCAAGGTCGCCGACGGCGTGACCAGCTTCAGCGGATACGGCATGGGCAGCTACAGCTTCTTCAACCAGGGCCTGAACATCTTTGCGGAGCGCGCGTTCGAGGTGCCGGACACGCTGCCCGCGGGGAGCCTGAACGATCTCCTCACGATCTTCCTGGACCCCTCTCACGGGATGGGCGGCATCCTCCACGTGGTGAATGAGACTGGAGGGTCGTCGACGATCGCCAACCCTGACGTCCCGGTCACCGTTCTGAGCTACCCGTGACGTAGACGTCTCACGACCCGACGATCTGCTTCCGCCGGCGGTCAGCCGCCGGCGGGAGCTTTCGGCGTCCGTGCCGCGGCCGCGGAGTAGCGCTCGTACTGGAGGCGGAACAGCTCGATGACGCCGGCGGCGTCGTTTGGACCCGACATCCAGCAGCTCACCCACCCCGTCTCTGGCAGCACGTGGTGGGGCTCAGCGCGACCGGCCGCGATCACCTCGTCGCGAAGCTTGCGCGGCAGTGGGAGGTCCGCAAGACGATTGCCGTGCACGTGGCCCATCTCCTTCCGGCCGAATCGGTATTCGGTGCCACCGAAACGGTGCGGAACGGCAACCACGCCGGGCCATGACGTGACCGCTGCCCTGATTGCCTCGCCAGCGCCACGCACGCCTTTTGAAACTCATCGACCGGACGCGCTAATCCCGCCCGCGCCCACGCCCTGCGGCCCGGTCCCCGAGCGGTATAGAGTCGAGCCATGGCTGTAGGCCGCGGGGGTTTGCCCAGGCGGCTGCGTAGGTGAGGTTGAGCCCGGAGAAAAGCTCTCCAGCGGTTCAGCCTGAAGGAGAAGACATGAAGGTACGTTTCGGTTCGTCCGTGATTCTGGCCGCCGCGGCGGCGCTGGTGCTCGCCACCAACGCTCTTGCCGCCGGCGTCGTGCAGGTCTCGGGGCCCACGAGCCCTTATGCGGGCTGCGTCCCCGCCTCCACCCAGCCTGGACGCAACTACCTCAATGCCGAGGTCGAGCCGCAGGTGGCGGTGAACCCGGCCAACACCGGCAACATCGTCGGCCAGTGGCACCAGGACCGCTGGAGCAATGGCGGTGCGCGTGGGATCGCGGGCGCATTCTCAGCGGACGGCGGCGCCACCTGGACCGATACCACCGTGCCCTACTCGAACTGCGCCACGCCCGGCTTGCCGTACGAGCGAGCGTCCGACCCCTGGGTCTCGTTCGGACCCGACGGCACGGCATATTCGTCAGCGCTTTCCTTCGACGGCAGCACGAACCGGAACGCAGTTTCCGCGGCGGTCTCCCACGACGGCGGCCAGACGTGGACGCACCAGCAGACCATCGTGGCCAACCCGACCGGGCAGTTCTCGACGGACAAGAACTCCACCACGGCGGACCCGCTCCACGCTGGAGTCGCGTACACCGTGTGGGACACCCTCAACTCTCCGACCGACCAGCCGGACGACCGCATCCACGCGGCCGCCTACACGGGCCCGGCCGAGTTCTCCAAGACCACCGACTTCGGTGTCACCTGGAGCGCGCCGCAGACGATCATCGGCACGGGCAACCGGCAGCAAACCATCGGCAACGTCATCGTGGTCGACCCTCGAACTGACACGCTGTACGACTTCACCGACCTGATCGTTCCGCCCAACACCCCGTTCCAGGGGACACGCAGCAAGTCGCTGGTCGCGTTCGTCAAGTCGACCGATGGTGGCGCCAACTGGACATCTCCCCAGGTCATCGCTCCATTCAACGCGGTTGGTGTCGTCGACCCGAACACCGGACAGCCCGCGCGGGTGGGTGACGGGCTGCAAGAGGTCGCCATCGATGGATCCGGAAAGCTCTTTGCCGTCTGGGAGAGCTCGACGAACTTCACCAAGAACCTCAACCAGGGGGCCGGCACCTTCGACAACGAGGTGCTGTTCACCAGCTCGGGCGACGGCGGGAGCACCTGGAGCGCACCCCGTGCGATCGTCGGGCCGAGCGCTCTGCCCGTATTCACGCCGACGGTCGCGGTCAACCAGGACGGGACCATCGCGGTCACCTACTACAGCTCGCAGAACCTCTCGCCGACCAACACCACCACCTGGCCGACCGATTACTCGGTCGTCTTCTCCAAAGATGGCGGAGCGACCTTCGGTGCGCCGCAGCACATCGCGGGGCCTTTCGACCTGATGTCCGCCCCGATCGCTCGCGGACTCTTCCTCGGTGATTACGAGGGACTGCAGAGCACCGGTACCGGGTTTGTCGCTATGTTCGTCATGACCAACTGCAACCTGAACCCATCAGACCCCAACGCTCCGCCGACGGGCAACCCGCTGTGCGGGCCGGCCAGCAGCACGCAAACGGCGACCCCCAACACGGACCCGACCAACGTCTTCAGCGCATCGCTGACAGCGCCTTGATGTAGGCAGGACCGGATCTTCGGTAGTCAGTTTTCCGTTGCGGCGCCGGTCAGCTGGGCCGGCGCCGTCAACCAACTTTTTCCGCGATCGCCATCACGGCGATCTGCCCACCCAGGCCCGGAGCGCGCCGCTCAGCGACCACCGTCATCCCGGCAGATGCCAGGGTGCGCTGCAGCCCCTCGCGCTCAGGGAACTGTCTCAGCCTGAGAAGCTTGCGAACCAGGCCCATGACGCCGGTGGCAAAGAAGTCCGCAAGCAGCCAACGGCCGCCGGGCGCCAGCACCCTCGCCACCTCGGCGATGCCTTTGGACTGGTCGCGCCAGTGATGAAACGTCATGGTGCTGAACACCAGGTCGAACTGGGCATCTGGAAACGGCAGCTCCTCGGCCGTCGCCTGCTGGAAGTGAATCGTGCTGCCGGCCGGCCTCACATCCTCGGCATGCTTCACCATGCCGGCGGCCGCATCGACGCCCTCGAGCCTGGCGCCCGGGAACTGAGATTCCGCTGACCGCAGGAGCCGCCCGGTGCCACATCCGATGTCGAGGATGGCGGCGGGCCGGCCGACCTCCTGCGCCGCCAGCTGCAAGACCGTCCGCCGCATCGGCTCGAAGATCACGCGCTGCATCCAGTGCTGGTCGTAGGTGTCGGCCCAGCGGTCAAAACGATCCACATCGTGGCCGTGAGCCATCAGCTCAGAGTAGACCCGCTCGCCCGATGCGTGATTTGAACCAGGCGCAGCGCTCACATGCGGTGGAGCAGGCCGCGTGCGCGAATCAGCTCGGCCACCGACCACGCCTGCATCGGACAGCCGGTGGCGCCGTGGGGTGGGTCGCCGTCGGCGGTCTCCGAGACCGAGCCCAGTCCCCACTCATAGAGATGCAGCTGGAGGCCGTCCAGCACTCCGTCAACCGGCACGGCCGTCTTGAGGGCCGCTTCGACATACGGACCGATCAGCCACGGCCACACGGTGCCCTGGTGATACGCGCCGTCGCGCTCCTTGGGACCGCCTCGGTGTCGGCCTCGGTAGGCCGGGTCGGACGGAGCCAGCGAACGAAGCCCCAGTGAAGTCAGCAGCTCGCGCACGGCCGCGCGGACGATGGCGGAGTCCGTCAGAGGCGCATGCGGCAGGGAAACCGCCAACAGGCAGTTCGGTCGCAGCTGCAGGTTTTCGGGATCGACGACGTCAGCGCAGCCCGTGGGCCGGACGAACACGCGAGCGAACGAATCCCGAGCCTTGTGCTCGAGCGCCCGCAGCCTCGAGGCGTCGTGGCCGAGCCGGTCCTCGAGCTCTGCCACGACGGCCAGCCCGTTGATCCAGAGCGCGTTGATGTCGACCGCCTTGCCTGCGCGCTGCGTGACCGGCCGGCCGTCGACGCGGGCATCCATCCAGGTCAGGGCAAAGCCGTCGGCTCCCTGGCGCAAGAGCGAATCCTCCGCATCCACCTGGATGCCGTAGCGGGTGCCCGCGATATGGTGGCCGATGATTTCCAACAGCGACGGCGACAGCGTGGCCGCCAGGTCGATGTCGCCAGCCCTCTCGACGTGCCGCCCGACCGCGTGCAGGAACCACAGAGTTGCGTCGGCGGTGTTGTATTCGGTTCCGCCGGCGTCGGCCGTGTTCGCCAGCATTCCTTCCGACAGCGTCTCCGCCGCACGGATCAGCAGGTCTCGTCCCTCCATGATCCGGCCGGTTTCGAGAAAGAGGCCCTCGTAGGAGGTCATGGTGTCCCGTGACCAGGCGCCGAACCACGGATATCCCGCGACGACCGCCGGGCCCGCCACTCTGAACTGGTCCGCGGCCAGGGCCAGCAGACGGCCCTCGTCGTCGTCGGCATGAGCCGTGGAGGTGATCGCCCTCGCGCGGACGGTGGAGCGCTGGATGATCGTGGCCGCCGCAGGCGGGGCTTCGTCGAGCGGGCCGGACCAGGCGACCAGATCATGGGACTGACCGGCCTGCAGCCTGGTCACGAACCGGCCGGGATGCCACAGGTCCTCGACATCATCGAGACCGCGGTCGGCTTCGACCCGGTAGCGAACGCCCCGGTACCATTCGCCGTTCGGCTCGAATCCTCGGGCGGCAACGCGATATGCGCCTTCGAACACAAACCCCAGGGCTGTGTTCTCCACCTCAGGCGCTCCATCTCCGAAACGTTCGCCGTGCGCATCGCGCCACGTGCAGAGCGGGTGAACCTCGAGACCGACCGGCGCCGGTGCGCGGACGACGCGATGGGTCACCGCCACGGCCGACCGACCGTGAGCCATGGCGACCGTTCGCTCCACGACCACGTCGCCCACCGCCCAGCGCCAGCGCGGCAGCCCGCTTTCGAGCGTGAAGCTTTCGAGCTGCAGATGGCCGGCAGGATCGATCTCGCCCGACGCCCACTCGTGAACGCCCAGAGGGATGCGGCGCTCGCCCACGATCAGGACCGCGTCGAGATCAGCCAGGCCGAGCATCCGGCCGCCCGGTGGATGCGTGGCCACCACCAGCAGGCCGTGATAGCGCCGGGTCCGCAGGCCGCCCACGGTACCCATCGCGTAGCCGCCGAGGCCGTCGGTCACCAACCACTCGCGCTCGGAAGCGGCGTCGAGGTTGCCGCACAGCTCGCGTCCGAATCTCACCTTCGTAGGGTGACACCGGCGGCCTTCGCGTAACAGCCCGGCCGACCGGCACACTATTCGGCGTGCCTTCAGCCGAGAAAGCGCGACTCCAGGAGGTTCCCAAGGGCCGCGCTCCGTGGCGCCGCTGGGGCCCTTACCTCAGCGAGCGCGCCTGGGGCAGCGTGCGCGAGGACTACAGCGACAACGGCACGGCGTGGGACTTCTTTCCGCACGACCACGCCCGCTCACGGGCGTACAGGTGGAGCGAGGACGGCCTCGCGGGCATCTGCGACGACCGCCAGACGCTGTGCCTCGCGCTGGCCTTCTGGAACGGGCAAGACCCCATCCTCAAGGAGCGAATTTTCGGCCTCACCGGCAGCGAAGGCAACCACGGCGAAGACGCCAAGGAGTACTGGTACTACCTCGACTCGACGCCTTCGCATTCATGGATGCGCTGGCGCTACCTCTATCCGCAGGCCGCGTATCCGTACCAACGCTTACTGGACGAGAACCGCCGGCGCGGCCGCAATGACCCGGAGTTCGAGCTCATCGACACCGGGATCTTCGACGAGGACCGCTACTGGGAGATCACGGCCGACTACGCGAAGGCGAACCCTGATGACATCCTCATCCGAGTTTCGGTCCGCAACGCCGGCCCCGATGCGGCCGAGCTCGACCTCATACCAACCCTCTGGTTTCGCAACACCTGGTCCTGGGGCCTCGGCGACCCCACCCCGACCATCCGGGCCGACAACGCTCGCATCGGGTTGGTGGCTGAGCACGTCGAGCTCGGCGTCATGCGCCTCACGAGCGACGGCGCGCCGGAGACTCTCTTTTGCGACAACGAGACGAACACCGAGCGACTGTGGGGTTTGCCAGGGCGCAGCGCCTACCCGAAGGACGGGATCAACGACCACGTCGTGCGCGGTGCGGCGAGCGTAAATCCGGCCGGCTACGGCACCAAGGCTGCCTTCCGGCACCATCTTTCGGTCGGACCGGGGCTCACGGCGGTCGTCCACCTCAGGTTGAGCCCCGACGGCAAGGGCCCCGAGGACTTCGATGCGATCATGGGCGATAGGTCGCGCGAGGCCGACGAGTTCTACGCCGAGCTGACGCCGGCGGGGGCGACCCCGGACGAGGCGATGGTGCTGCGGGAAGCCCTGGGCGGAATGCTCTGGTCGAAGCAGTTCTACCACTACGCCGTCGAGCGCTGGCTCGAAGGAGACCCGGCCGGCCCCACGCCGCCTGAGGCGCGGTGGCACGGCCGCAACGCGGACTGGCTGCACCTGCGCAACCGCGACGTCATCTCCATGCCGGACAAGTGGGAGTACCCGTGGTATGCGGCCTGGGATCTGGCCTTCCACTGCGTCGCCCTGGCGTGGGTCGATCCCGAGTTCGCGAAGCACCAGCTGATCCTGCTGTGTCGTGAGTGGTACATGCACCCCAACGGCCAGCTGCCCGCGTACGAGTGGGCGTTCGGTGACGTCAACCCACCGGTCCATGCGTGGGCAGCGCTGCGCGTGTTCGAGATCAGCGGCGGCGACGACCATGAATTTCTCGAACGCGTCTTTCACAAGCTGCTCCTCAACTTCACGTGGTGGGTCAACCGCAAGGACAGCGAAGGCAACAACGTCTTCCAGGGCGGCTTCCTCGGCCTCGACAACATCGGTCCCTTCGACCGCTCGAACCTGCCGGTCGCCGGCCATATGGAGCAGTCCGACGGCACGGCCTGGATGGCGATGTACTGCCAGAACCTGCTCGAGGTCGCGATGGTCCTCGCCGAGCATGACTCCACGTACGAGGACATGGCGATCAAGTTCTTCGAACACTTCGCGCTCATCGGTTCCGCGCTCAACGACAAGGGCCTCTGGGACGAGGATGACGGCTTCTACTACGACGTCCTCCATTTCGCTGACGGCCGCATGGAGCCGCTGCGAGCGCACTCCCTGGTCGGACTCGTGCCTCTGTACGCGGTCTCGACCATCGGCCCCGCCACGATGGGTCGCCTGCCGGAGTTCACCCGGCGCACCGAATGGTTCCTGCAGCACTGGAGCGCGCTGTCGGAGGTCGTGCAGCACATGCGCGACCCTGGTCATGCCGGCTGGCGGATGCTCTCCATCGTCACCCCTGACCGCCTCCGCCGGATCCTGGCGCGCGTGCTCGACCCATCCGAGTTCCTCTCCGACCACGGCATACGCGCCCTGTCCCGGTATCACCTCGACCACCCCCTCGACGTCAACCTCGGCGGCGCGATGGCCGTCCTGAACTACGAACCGGCGGAGTCGACCACCGCGCTCTTCGGCGGCAACTCCAACTGGAGAGGCCCCGTGTGGATGCCCGTGAACTACCTGCTGGTCGAGGTGCTGCGCGTGTACCACCGCTACCTTGGCTCCGATTTCAAGGTGGAGTTTCCGACCGGTTCTGGGCAGATGCTGGACCTGGCGGCGGTCTCAGACCAGCTGTCCGACCGGCTCGTGGGGCTGTTCCTCGACACCAACGGCAGGCGGCCGGTGTTCGGCGCCTACGCCAAGTTCCAGGACGACCTCGCCTGGCACGACCTGATCCCGTTCCACGAATACTTCAATGGGGACACCGGCGCCGGCCTGGGCGCCTCGCACCAGACCGGCTGGACCGGCCTGGTCGCCGACCTGATCATCCGGCGTCACAAGGAGGGCTGAGATGGCCGATATGGACATGGGAGGCCGTGTGGCCATCGTCACCGGAGCCGGCAGCGGAATCGGCTACGCCATCGCCGAGCGGCTGTCGGCCGCCGGCTCGGCCGTGTGCGTGAGCTACCTCGGCTATGAGGATGACGCCAGGGCGCTGGCCGCTCGCCTTCCCAAGGCCATCGCGATCAAGGCCGACGTGTCCAGGCAGGTCGACGTGCAGGCGATGGTCGATGCCACGGTCAAGCAGCTCGGAGCGGTCGACGTGCTCATCAACAACGCCGGGCTCGAGCGGTCGATGCCGTTCCTCGACCTCGATGAGGCGACCTGGGACCTCATGCTCGACGTCGACTTGAAGGGCGCATTCTTCTGCGCCCAGGCATGCGGGCGCGTGATGCGTGACTCGGGCAAGGGTGGTTCGATCGTCAACATCTCATCGATACACGAGGACGTGCCCTTTCCGGGCTTCACGCCGTACTGTGCGGCCAAGGGCGGGCTGCGCATGTTGATGCGCAACGCGGCGATCGAGCTGGCGCCGTACAGGATCCGCGTCAACAACGTCGCGCCCGGAGCGATCGCGACGCCGATAAACGCGGATACGCTCAAGGATCCGGAGCGTGTGGCGATGCTGAAGGCGATCGTGCCCCTGATGCGGATGGGGACGCCCGAGGAGGTCGCCGAGGTCGCTCTCTTCCTTGCCTCCGATGCCTCGTCTTACGTCACCGGTTCCACCTACTACGTCGACGGAGGCATGGTCCGCTACCAGAAGCCGCTCTGATGGCGACTTCAGGCGCGGCGGACTAGAACCGCGAGGCGCCCATCAGCCGGATCCAGCGGGCGCAGGCAAGCGAGTGCAGGCCCAGCGCGACGAATCCCAGCGCGATGATCCCGAGCAGGAGGTGTCCGTAGGGGTGGGCCAGGAGGAACAGGAACGCGCCGCCGAAGCCCTGGACCTGGGCCGGGTTGTGATTCACACCGGCCTGGACGACGGACCAACCGATGATCAGAAAGGTCACGCCGCGCGCGAACGTACCGAATCGGCCAAGCCCGACCGCGAGGTCCATCTCGGATGCGGTCATCTCGGCTCGATTCAAGTCGTTCTTGAAAGGCGCCCGGACCGCCTCGACGAACTCGCCGATGCCGAATCCGATGGCGGCCAGGCCGATGCCAACCGTGACCCAACCACCGGCGGGGTGCTCGAGGATCGAAATGATCATCTTCTGCGTGCCGGCTCCCGAGGCTCCGCCCGATCCGACCAGGACCTGGAGCGCGAACACCACGATGACCCCGTACGAGAACGCGCTCGTCAAGAAGCCGAACCTCGCGGCGTATCCGGCTGCGTCGCTGCCACGATGCAGCGGGTCGTATATCGCTCGTAGGAAACCCCACAACGAATAGGCCGTGAGGCCGACCACGACCACGACCAGGATCAACCTTCCAAGTGAGTTGCTGATGAGGAACAGAAGGCCCCCCGTCAGATCGGTGGCCTCGCCGCCTCCCTGGCTGAGCGCAACACGCAGTGCGAGGATGCCCACGACTGCATAAAGGACCCCCCGGACCACGTAGCCCAGCCGCATCGGGAGCTCGAGGAGTGGGTTGGTGGCGGCTGCGGCTGGGCCGGCCACGGGACTGGTGGAGCTTCTGCGGATCATCATGCCCTCTGCCGGGAAAACGCCTGACGAGGCTCCATCCGACCAGAAAAAGACGCTTTCTTTGACAATCGCGTAGACTTGTGCCCTCGGCCGAATTTTCTTCGGCCCGCTCGCTCGGGTCCTCTTCCCCGTCCCGTGACGGTGTCCTGATCGCCGCGCCAAATACGACCCTGGAGAGGATCAGGAGACCACGTTGCAGTCATTCGCAGACGCGGGCGTACGCCCGCATACACTCGCGGCCCTGGCCGCCCTCGGCATCACCGAACCGGTGCCCGTTCAAGCCCAGGCGATCCCGCTGCTGATGCAGGGGCGGGATGTCGTCATCGAGGCCCCCACGGGGTCGGGCAAGACCCTTGCGTTCCTCATCCCGATGATCGAGCGCCTGCCGCGCCGAGGAGCAGGGCCGCGCGCCCTGATCGTCACGCCGACGCGAGAGCTCGCGCTGCAGGTGGAGAAGGTGCTCCGCTCGCTGGCCACCGACCTCCGCTCGGCGGTGCTCTATGGCGGCGTCGGCTACGCGACACAGCGGCTCGCCCTGAAGGGCGGGGTCGACGTCGTGGTCGGCACGCCAGGCCGCATCCTGGACCTGGTCGGCCAGGGGCGCGTCTCGCTGGCGCGGGTCGAGTACCTCGTGCTCGACGAAGCCGACGAGATGCTGGACGCGGGCTTTGCGCCGGCGGTCGAGAAGCTGCTCGGCCTCACCTACGAGCCCCAGACCGTCCTCGCCTCGGCGACGATGCCGGCGTGGGTGGCGCGCATGATCGACAAGCACACGCACGACCACGCGGAGGTCCGGGTCGAGTCCGAAAAAGATGCTGACCTCGAGCACGGCCTCCTGCGGGTGGCCCGTGAGAACAAGCTGCAGACTCTCAGCCGGGTGCTGCGCCGGCATGGCGGCACCGCGATCGTGTTCGGGCGCACCAAGCACGGCGTGTCGAAGCTCAACAACCACCTGCGGCAGCTCGGGCACAACTCGGTCGAGCTCCAGGGCAACCTCTCGCAGGCGATCCGCGACCGCGCCATGGCCTCGTTCCGAGACGGCCGCAGCCAGGTCCTGGTCGCAACCAACGTGGCCGCGCGAGGCATCGACGTCGACAACGTCGGCCTTGTGGTCAACTTCGAGCTGCCCGACTCCGCGCAGTGGCTCACCCACAGGGTCGGCCGCACCGCGCGCATGGGAGTCGCCGGACGGGCGCTGACATTCGTGACCCCGGAGGACGAGCTGGCATGGGTCAAGCTCAGCCGCCAGGGCGCTCCCGAGATCCGAGAGCTCGACGCCAAGCGGTTCCTGGACGAGGGCAGCTGGCACTACCAGGAGCATCGGCCCGCGCATGTGTCGCGCGCGACTGCTCCTCGACCCTCGCAGCCGATGCGCAATCGCGGCCGGCGGTGGCCGGCTCGCACCGCGACCGCCAGGTAAGCCCGAGTGACGCTAAGACCGGCGGCCCCTCGGGGCAATGGGTCTAGACTGCTTGCTCAGCGACAGGCTGGCGTTTCCTCCCGTGAACCTGCCGATCCTCTGGCCGAGAAGGAGATACGGAGGTCCTCAATGGACGCCAATCCCATCGCCCTGCTCGTCGATGACGAGCCGGCCTCACGCGCCGCCCAGCAGACCCGTCTCGAAGACCAGGGCTACACGGTATTCGTGGCCCTGGATCAAGCCGACGCCGTGAGCCGGGCCAAGCAGACGGCGCCGAAGGTCATATTTGCTCACCTCGGGGCATCGGGCCTCGGCAACCTGGCCCTGATCCAGGCCCTTCGCTCGGAGGACGCCTGCAGGCACATCCCCGTCGTGGTCATCACCGACCACACGCAGGTCGGGGTCAAGCCGACGAAGCTTCGCGCCGTGCCTCACGACAGCTGGTAGGCGGAAAGCCGATGCCGGCGCCCTAGCGCCGGCGATGCATCACCGAGCGCGTCGCGTTCTCCGCGACCAGCCGGCCCTGGAACCAAACCTTCTCTGGCAGGGGCTGCAGACGGAGCGCTTCTTCCCAGGAAGGGACCGGCAGCAGCTGCAAGTCGGCGCGTGCGCCGGTCTCGAGTCCGTAGTCGGTCAATCGCCACGCCTGGGCAGGCGCCTCCGTCACGGCCTTCAAGACGAATGCCATGTCGGCGCGGGTGGTCAGGTGCGCTGCGTGAGCCGAGATGAGCGCAACTTCGAGCATCGAGCCTCGCCCGAAGGGATAGAAGCCGTCCTTGACGCAGTCCTGCCCAAAGAGAACGTTCACCCCGGCTGCGCGCAGCTCTCCGACACGCGTCACTCCCCGACGAACCAGACCTCGGTCTCCTCGGCCCTGGAGCACCAGGTTGGTCACCGCGTTGGCCGCGATGGAGACGCCGGCTCGCCGGCATTTTTCGATCACGCGCTCCGCGTACTCGTGCGAAGCGCCCGCCAGCGAGCAGACATGGCCTGCGCACACCCGGCCCAGGTAGCCACGGCGCAGCGCCTCGTCGGCCACCATCTCGAGGGTCTGCACACCGCCGTCATCGGTCTCGTCGACGTGCATGTCGAGATCGCGATCGAAGCGCTCGGCGAGGTCGAAGCACAGGCGGACGTGCTCGCGTTGGGCAGTCTCGCCCAGCTCCCAATGAGGCATGCCGCCCACCACGTCCGCCCCCGCCTCGATGGCGGCCTCCATCAATTCGTAGGCGCCTGGATCGCGAAGGAGGCCTTCCTGCGGAAAGGCGACGATGCTCACATCAGCGATGTCGGCGCACTCGGCGGCCGCGGCCAGGACCCCCTCGAGCGGGATCATTCCGCCGATCGTGTCCACGTCGACGTGCGAGCGAAGGCGTGTGGTCCCAAGCTGCACCGAACCCTCGATCACCGCGCGCGCGCGGTCGCGAACGTCATCCACCGTGTAGCGCCGCTTGCGTTCATGAATGGCTTCGATCGCCCCGCTGAGCGTGCCGTCGTGTTCGCGCAGCCCGTCGCGGATCATCACCTTGTCGAGGTGGATATGGCTGTCCACGTAGGCGGGCAGGAGCAGCTTGCCGGAGCAATCCTCAGCCTCGGCAACGCCTCGCGCGACGCCAGGTCCGGCGCGTGCTATTCGCCCGCCGTCGACAACGATGTCGGTGGTTTCACCGCTGGCCAGGCGGACGTCTTGCAAAGCCCACACGGGCGGCTACCATAGCGCGGGGACCCCGGACCAAATTCCCCACGAACTCGCAGGCTTCGCCTTTAGTTCGTGGGGGCCCCAACAAGACGGGGGCCGGGGCGCATGTATAGGGGGTAGGCGCCATGGCGGTGGTATCTGCAGCGCGCGAGCGCGACATCGTCTATCCGGAGGAGCGGCTGGCTTGGCCGCAGACGATCCTCCTCGGCATCCAACACGTGATGGCCATGTTCGGGGCCACCGTCCTTGTTCCGCTGATCCTGGGCTTCAACCCGAACACCGTCATCTTCTTCAGCGGCATCGGGACCCTCATCTTCCTGATCGTGACCGGGCGGAAAGTGCCCAGCTACCTCGGCAGCTCGTTCTCATTCATCGGCGCGGTCCTGGCGATTCAGGGCGGGCCCGGCCACCACCAGGGCCTGGCCTTCGCGGGCATCCTGGTCGCCGGCGTCATCTACTTCCTGATCGGCGTCGTCGTCCATTTCGCGGGCATCAACGTCATTCGCTTCCTGATGCCCCCGGTGGTCACCGGCACCGTGGTCGCGGTCATCGGGATTGCGCTCGCAAGCGTCGCCGTGGGGAATTACCAGAAGGAGCTCGTCACCGGCACCATCACCTTCCTCGCGGCAGCCCTTGCGTCGGTGTACCTGCGCGGCTTCCCCAGGCTGCTTCCGGTGCTCATCGGTGTCATCGCCGGCTACCTCGTTGCCGGGATCGACCAGGCCGCCGGCGGCGCCTGCGCCGCAGCCGCGTCGGGCTGCCACGTCAACACCTCCGGCATCGGCAGCGCAGACTGGGTCGGCTACCCGACGTTCAGCTTCCCCGATTTCAGCGATCCGGTCCGCGCCTTCAGCCTGTTCTGGTTCATCCCGATCGTCCTCGTGGCCGAGAACACGGGCCACGTTTTCGCGATCGGCGGGATCATGAAGCGCGACCTGTCCGGCTACCTGGGCCGCACCTTCATGGGCGACGGTCTGGCCACCACCGTAAGTGCGATATTCGGCGGCACGGGCGAAACGACCTACGCCGAGAACATCGGTGTCATGGGCATCACGCGAGTCTTCTCGATCTGGGTGTTCATCGTCGCCGCGATCACAGCCATCCTGCTCGGCTTCATACCGAAGTTCGGGGCCCTGGTGCTCAGCATCCCGATCAGCGTCCTGGGCGGTATCGAGCTCTACCTGTTCGGGTTGATCGCGGTGATCGGCGCCAAGATCTGGGTCGACGCCAAAGTCGACTTCTCCAAGCGGGCCAACCTCGCGGTGGCGGCCATTCCGCTCATCCTGGCCGCCGGCGGGGCCGATCTCAAGATCGGCTCGTTCGAGATCAACAACCTGGGCCTGGGGGCGCTGGGTGCGATCGTGCTGTATCAGATTCTGCGCCCAGGCCACATGCGCGATGCCGAGGCGGAACCGCCAGAGGTGGTTGCGCCGAGCTGAAGTCACCCAAGCAGCTGACGCGTAAGGACTACGACAAGGAGCTCAGACGTCTCCAAGTCGAGCTCGTCCAGCTCGAGGAATGGATCCGGAATCGAAACCTCCGCGTCGTGGTCCTGTTCGAGGGCCGCGACACGGCCGGCAAGGGCGGCGTCATCAAGCGGATCATGGCGCTGCTGAATCCGCGCTACTGCCGGGTCGTAGCGCTGCCGGCGCCGACCGACAGGGAGAGGACGCAGTGGTATTTCCAGCGCTACATCCAGCACCTGCCTTCGGCCGGCGAGATGGTCCTGTTCGACAGAAGCTGGTACAACCGCGCCGGCGTGGAGCGGGTCATGGGCTTCTGCACGGACGCCGAGTACGAGGACTTCATGCGCACATGTCCACAGTTCGAGCGCATGCTCGTGCGCTCCGGGATCATCCTGATCAAGTACTGGCTCTCGGTCAGCGATGAGGAGCAGGAGCGACGGTTCCTGGGCCGCATCAACGACCCTAGCAAGCGGTGGAAGCTGAGCCCGATGGACCTGCAGGCTCGCGCGAGGTGGGTCGACTACTCGGAGGCGAAGGATCGGATGTTCGCGAACTGTGACATCAAGGAAGCGCCCTGGCACGTGGTCGAGACCGACAACAAGCGTGCTGCGCATCTCAATCTGATCAGCCACTTCCTCAAGCAGATCCCATACCAGGAGGTGCCGCACGAGGACATCAAGCTGCCACCACGACAGAAGCGCCGCTACAACCGACCGCCCAAGAGCAGCCAGCGAATGGTGCCGGTCAGGTACGAGGTGATTTGAGTGAAGGTCAAAGACGTGCCGCCAGGACGCCTGCTCTCAGTCGAGCCGCAAACCAGCCTGGCGGACGTGGCCAAACGCATGCGCCGCGAGGACGCCGACTCGGTCGCCGTGATGTCCGAGGGCCGCCTGCTCGGAATCATCACGGAGCGCGACCTCGTGCGAGCCATCGCGGACGGCGTCGATCCGCAGCAGGCCAAGGCTGACGTCATCATGTCGGCCGACCCCGCGACCGTGACGGCTGATGAGGAGGTCGCGGTGGTCGCTCTCAAGATGATGAGGCTGGGGATCCGGCACCTCCCTGTCGTCGACCAGGACGGCTCGCCGATCGGGCTCATCTCGGCGCGCGACCTCGTCGCGGTGCTGGAGCGCGAATAGGGTTGCGCGCCGTAAACGCGCGCCCGACTCGTTAGAAGGATCAGCTGTGCTTACACGACGGCTGCTTGTCCTGTTGGTGGCGGTGGTCAGCCTCGGCGTGCTGGCGGATGGCGCGGTCATCGTCAACCATCTCCGGACCTCCAGTCACACTCAGGCACCTGCCCAGGCCGCGGCCCAATCCGGCCCGAAAGCGGTCGGGCATCCTTGCAACCACGGCTTCTATGTCTCGCAGGCCGCACATGCGAAGAAAGGCGGAGCCTACGTGAGGCAGGTCGCCAAGAGCGATCTCGGCAAGAACGGCAGCTGCTCGGCCCCGCTGCCCGCCCCGTCTTCGGGAACCAGCAAACAGGGCGCGGACGACACGGACAGCTGACGTACGGCCCACCTAGCTTGCGGGCGTCGGCCCGCATGTGCATTGTTTGCTCATGGCCGAGCGGGTGGGGAAGCGGGAGGACATCGAGGCGATCCGCCGCCGGCTTCGCTCCGGAATCCTTCCCGTCGAGCTGCTGCCCGCGGGCCAGGACGTCGTTCTCAGGTCCGGCCATCGCCGGCTGACCCGCGACGAGCTGAAGGCCGAGGCCGAGCAGGTAGCGGGCGGCCTCGCCGGCCTGGGTGTGAAGCCAGGCGACCGCGTCGGCATCTATGCCGCCGGCTCGCTGGACTGGGTCATCGCCTACCTGGGCGCCCAGCGGGCCGGGGCCTGCGTGGTGCCGATGAACCCCGACTACCACTCCGCCGAGGTCGAGCACATCGTCAGCAACTCCGAGCCTGAGCTCGTGTTCACGGACGGCGAGCGCAGGGAAGTCGTCGTGGGGCTCGGCCGGCGGCCCGTGGACGTCCACGACCCCCCACAGGGCGCGTCGCCACCGATGCCAGGGATCACGCCCGACAGCCCGGCGGCCATCCTCTACACGTCCGGGACGACGGGCCGTCCCAAGGGCGCCGTGCTCGACCATGGCGGCTTCCTCGCCCAGGCGCGAGGCGCGATCGAAATGTGGCGCTGGACCAGACGCGACATCCTGGTCCACGCCCTCCCGCTGTTCCACCTGCACGGGCTGGGCATGGGCCTGCATGGCACGCTGCTGAGCGGCGGCAGCGCCACCTTCATCCACTTCTCTCCCCAGGCTGTCGTCGCCGAGCTGACGAGAGGCGATTCCGAGCGAGGGACGATGCTCTTCGGTGTGCCGGCGATGTACCAGCGCCTGTGCGACTGGCTCGACGACCACCCGGCCGACCTGTCCCACGTCCGCCTGTTCGTATCCGGGTCGGCGCCCCTGCCGCCCGCCCTGTTCGAGCGGTGCGAGCGCCTGCTCGGCCAGCCACCCGTCGAGCGCTACGGCATCACGGAGGGTGGCATCGTCGTCACCAACCCGTACGACGGTCCGCGCCAGCCCGGCCGCGTCGGCGTCCCGTTCCCGGGCGTGGAGGTCAAGCTCGGGGAGAAGGACGAGGTCCTGCTCAAAGGCGGCCAGGTCTTCAGGGGCTACTGGCGCAACGAGGCGGCGACAAAAGAGGCCTTCACATGGGATGGCTTCTTCAAGACGGCCGACGTGGGCGAGATCGGGGACGATGGCACCCTGGCCATCCGCGGGCGCCTGAAGGAGCTGATCATCTCGGGCGGTTTCAACGTCTACCCGCGCGAGGTCGAGCTCGTCCTGGAGACACATCCCGCCATCGAGGAGGTGGCCGTGGCCGGCGTCCCGAGCGACGATTGGGGCGAGGAGGTGACGGCCTTCGTGGTGCCCGCGAAAGAGCAAGAGATCGTCGAGAGCGAGATCATCGCCTTCGCCCGCGAGCGCCTTGCGATATACAAGTGCCCACGTCGAGTCGTCGTGATCGACCGGCTGCCGAGAAACGCGATGGGCAAGGTGGAGCGCTCCCGGCTGCAGGCACCCGGGCAAACCAGGTGAGGTTCATCGACCTCACCCAGGACTTTTCGCTGCACACACCCGCGTTCGCCGGCTACGCCGGGCCCGCCATCCGCTGGATCAAGCGGCTGGCCTTCGACAAGGCCGGCGGCCAGGAGATCACGATGACGCTCCACGTCAGCACGCACCTCGACGCTCCCGCGCATTTCCTGTCGGGCGGCAAGTTCATCGGCGACCTGCCGCTGGACTTCCTCATCGGCCCGGCCTGCGTCGTCGACCTCGAGCGGATGGGTCTCGGTGACTACGACCTCTACGGACCGGAGCACTTCGAGCGCTGGGAGAGCGACACCGGCCACCGCATCGAGCGTGGTGACATCCTGGCCATTCATACCGGCTACCACCGCCACTACCCCGAAAACTGGGCCGACCGGTCGCAGGTCGACGAGACCAGGTACTTCATCCGCCACCCCGGGCCGACCCGCGCCTTCGCCGAGTGGGTTCTGGAGCGGGGCGTACGCTGGATCGCGGTCGACGCGGGCAGCGCCGACCATCCCATGAACACGGTCATCCGCCGCATCAGAGCCGACGAGGCGGAGGAGGCGGAGAAGAAGCTGGGCCGCAGCCTCGACGAGATCTTTCCGAAGGCGGACTATCAGATCATGCACACGCTGCTTTTTCCGCACGACGTCATCCATATCGAGAATCTCGGCGGGCGAATCGACGATGTGCTCGACCAGAAGGTGATGCTCGCCTGCTTCCCGTGGCGGTTCCAGGGGGGCGAGGCTTCGCCCTGCCGCGCGGTCGCAATCGTCGAGTGAAGCCGCCCCGATTCGAGTACCACGCACCGGCGTCCGTCGAGGAAGCGTGCGCCTTGCTGGGTTCGCTCGAGGATGCAAAGGTGCTGGCGGGCGGCCAATCGCTGGTGCCGCTGCTGAACTTCCGCCTTGCCCGGCCGGCGCACCTGGTCGACATCAACCGGATCTCGAACCTGGGCCGCATCTACGAGCGCGATGGCGGCGTAGCGGTGCAGGCGCTCGCCCGACAGGCTGACGTCGAGGACTCGGAGCTGGTCGCTCGCGTGTGCCCGCTGCTGGCGCTGGCGGTGCGACTGGTGGCGCACCGCGTCATCCGCAACCGCGGCACGGTTTGCGGGAGCCTCGCCCACGCAGACCCGGCTTCGGAGCTGCCCGCGGTGCTGCTCGCCCTCGACGGCCATGTCGCCGTCCGCTCCACCCGCGGAAGTCGCATCATCCCCGCCGCCGATTTCTTCAAGAGTGTGATGGAGACCGCGCTGGCGCCTGACGAGCTGCTGATCGAGGCATGGTTCCCGGCGTCGACGGGCAAGTACGCGATCGCGGAGGAGTCGCGCCGGCATGGCGACTTCGCCCTCGCCGGCGGGGTGCGCCATGGAGACCGTCTGGCGCTGTTCGGGGTCGCGCCGACACCGGTGCTGGCCGATCCGAAGAACCCGACGCGCGGGCTCGAGCCCAGCGGCGACCTCGAGGCCACGCCGGAGTTCCGCCTTCACCTCGTCCAGCTCTTGTGCGACCGGCTCTTTGCGGCATGAGGGTCAACGGCATAGACCATTCGGCCCCGGCTGACCCGCGTCGCCTGCTGTCGGATCACCTGCGCCACGACCTCGGCCTCACCGGGACACACGTCGGCTGCGAGCACGGCGTGTGCGGCTGCTGCACGGTCCTGTTCGATGGCGCGCCTGTGCGTTCCTGCTTGATGCTCGCCGTCCAGGCGGAGGGGCACGAGGTGACGACCATCGAGGGCCTGGCAGCCGGGGGTGCCCCCCTTCACCCCGTGCAGCAGGCCTTCCACGAATGCCACGGGCTGCAGTGCGGCTTCTGCACGCCTGGCTTCGTGATGTCCGTGGTAGGCCTGTTAGGTCAGCACCCGAACCCGACTCCGGAGCAGGTCGATGAAGGCATCTCCGGCAACCTCTGCCGCTGCACTGGCTACGCCTCGATCCGTCGTGCGGTACATCGCGCGGCCGAGCTTTCCAACAAGTGACGACGCGCTGGTTCGGCGCCAGAGTGCAACGCGTCGAAGACGACCGGCTGTTGCGGGGGCGTGGCCATTTCACCGACGACATCGATGAAGGCGCGTTGGAGTCGTGCATCGTGCGGTCTCCTTACGCCCATGCGCGCATCAAGTCGATCGACGCGAGCGCGGCGCGTGCGCTGCCCGGCGTGAAAGCCGTCTATGTCGCGGACGACTTGCCGTTCGGCCGCACCGACCTCCCCATCCTCATTCCGCATCCCAACCTCACCCACGGCCGCACCCAGCGCTGCCTGGCTTCAGAGGTCGTCCGCTACGCCGGCGAGGCGGTCGCATTCGTGGTCGCGGAGAACCGGTACATCGCCGAGGACGCGGCCGACCTGGTCCAGGTGGAGTACGAGCCCCAGCCGGTCGTCATCACCCCGGAGATTTCGGCAGCCGCGGACCACCTCGTCCACGACGACGTCCCCGGCAACGTGGCGGCGGACATGCTTCAGGAGGCGGGGGACGTGAAATCCGCCCTGGCCGCCGCGCCCCATCGCAAGCACCTGCACCTGCGCTTCGAGCGCGGCGCCGCCTGCCCCATGGAGGGCCGCGCCGTCTGGGCGCGATGGTCCACGAGCGAGCACAGGCTCACGGTCTACGACTCCACCCAGTCGCCCACCTCGATTCGGGGCGGTCTGGCGGTCCTCTTCGGTCTCCCGGAATCGGATGTCGACGTGATCGCCCCCGACGTGGGCGGCGGTTTCGGACCGAAGATCATGCTGTTCTACCCCGACGAGCTGCTGGTTCCGTTCGCTGCGATGCAGCTGGGCCGCCCGGTCAAATGGACCGAGGACCGCCAGGAGCATTTCACCGCGGTCAACCAGGAACGCGGGCAGGTGCACGAGGTCGAGGTCGGGTTCGACGGCGATGGGCGCGTGCTCGCGCTCGACGTCGACTTCATCCACGACGGCGGCGCCTACACACCGTACGGGATCATCCTGCCCATCATCACCGCCGCCCAGGTGCCTGGCCCCTACCACGTGCCCAACTACCGGGTGCGGTTCCGCGACATGTACACCAACGCCATACCCACTTCACCCTATCGCGGCGCGGGCCGCCCGCATGCCTGCTTCGTGATGGAGCGAACACTCGATGCGATCGCCGCCGAGCTCGGACTCGACCGGACCGAGGTCCGGCGCCGGAACCTCATCGAGCCCGATCAGTTTCCGTACGAGGTCGGTGTCGTCTGGCAGGACGGAAACCCGGTCGTCTACGACAGCGGTGACTACCCGGCGCTTGTGAAGCGGGCGCTCGAGATGCTCGGACCGAGACCCGAGGGCGACCACATCGGCATGGGCCTCAGCCCGTATGTCGAAGGGACGGGGGTCGGGCCCTACGAGGGCGCGCACGTGCAGGTGCTCGTCTCGGGCAAGGTGGTGGCCTTTACCGGCATCCCGAACCAGGGCCAGGCGCATGCCACCGTGTGGGCGCAGATCGTGGCCGACCAGCTGGGAGTGGACGTCTCCGACGTCGAGGTGTCGAGCGGCGACACCCGCAGATTCCGATGGGGCGTCGGCACGTTCGCGTCCCGAGCCGCGATCATGGCCGGCAACGCGATGGCGGTGGCGGCGGGGATGGTCGCGGAGAAAGCGAAGCGCATCGCCGCCGAGCACCTGGAGGTGGACCCCGCCGACCTCGAGCTCGCCGGCGGCAGCGTGCGCGTGAAGGGATCGCCCGACCGCGGCATCCCGCTCGCCGCGGTCGCGGTGCTCTCCAACCCGATGCGCTATGCGTTCGGCGGCGGCACGGAAGCAGCGACCCAGTTCGCCGCCAAGCCGCGGTCGGGATCGCCGCTGCCCGAGGGAGAGCAGCCTGGCCTGGAGGCGACCGGATTCTTCAGCCCTGTCGGGTCGGCATGGGCGGCGGGCTGCCACGCCGCGTACGTACGTGTCGACCCGAAGACATTCCGGCTCCAGATCCTCAAGTACGTGGTCGTCCACGACTGCGGTCGCTTGATCAATCCCCTGGTGGTCGAGGGCCAGATCGAGGGCGGCGTCGCCCAGGGCATCGGAGGCGCCTTCTACGAGCGCCTCGCCTACGACGCCGACGGCCAGCTTCGGAATGCGTCCTTCATGGAGTTCCTCATGCCGTATGCGACGGAGATTCCGAAGATCGAGATCGACCACATCGAAACGCCGTCTCCGCTCAATCCGCTCGGCATCAAGGGCGCAGGCGAGGCAGGCGTGATCCCGGTGGGCGCCGTGCTCGCCGCGGCCATCGAGGAGGCGCTTGGCGTGCCCATCACCGAGATGCCTCTATCGCCGCTGAGGCTCTTCGAGCTGGCTAAGTCTCGGTCCTGACGACGGCGGCGATAATGTTTCCGCCCGGCGGCCCCTGGTGCGAGTTGCGCTCGCCTCCGCTCACGTAATTTGTGGTCCGGCCTGTGACCGACGCGACGAGCATCCCTCCCAGCGCCTTGCCGATCTGATATGCGTCGGCGTCGTCAAGGAGGGTGATTCTCTGGCCGCGGATCTGGTCGCTGCCAGGAATGACCGACTTGGCGAACACATGAACGAGCTGTGACAGGTCAGCGTCAGCCGGCAGGCCGTTGCTGAAACGCAGACCGGCCGAGCGGAGCGCGTTCCTCACGCCCTCGGCATCGATGAAGTCCTTCGTGACCGCGTGTCCGATCCGAAGCGAGCTTCGCGACGCGGCCGAGTTGCCGAAAACGACCACCTCGCCGTGGCGCTTCTCGCCCCCGGACGAGGTCATCGCCACCTCCGAGTAAAGATTCCAGTCGCGGCGCACCACGCCGTCCGAAAGCGACGATTCCGGCACCTCGCCGAGCGCCATCGCCACGCCGAGGGCAGCGGCATCGTTCGCATACGCGCCGGCGCCCTCAGGCCCGAACGTGAGGTCGTGCGAGACCACCGTCTTCCCGCGCGACTCCGCGTCCTTGATGCTCGCCGTCGTCAGCCCTGGCACCTTGACCATGACCAGGTGGACGTCCTTCGGGTCGGTGAGGCCGGCGTCGGCCATCGCTCGCCGGGTGGCTTCGGCCACCTTGCGAATCTGTCCCATGCGGCCGACCTCCTCGGGCGGCATGGGGTCCGAGCCGGCCCGGCCGACCACCATCCGCTTGTCATTGCCGACATCCGACAACTCGATCCATTCCCTGGTGACGGCGGCGATGTGCGGCGTGATCACGCCCGGGCACCCGCCCGAGAGGACGAAGATGACGTGCTTGGCGACCTCGTCTGGCGGCACGCCGACAAACTTTCCCGTCCACTCGCGCAGCGCCACGTCGGCCCACACGCGGCCCCAGTCGTCGTGCGCCCCGGTCCCTTCGGTCTTGCCCACCAGGGCGACGAGGGTGTCGGGCTTGATCTTTCCGGAGTCCGCAAGCCGCTGCAGCCCGGTCGTGTCGGCGGGCGTGGCCGTGGGACAGACGAACAGCTCGACTCGTTGGGCCTTCATCGGACTACCTCCTCGCGGTTCTCATTCCAGGCCAGGCGGGCGCTGAAAGCCAAAGCCGGACGATCTCTCGAGCTGTTCGGCGAAATCGAGCAGCTCGTATTCCTGCGCGTGCTGACCCACCAGCTGGACGCCCACGGGCAGTCCCTCGTGCAGCCCCGCCGGTATCGAGACCGCGGGCACGCGCGCGAAGGTCACAGGGAGCACGAACTGTATGTAGCGAGCCCATTCGTCAGCGAGGAAGGCGGGCGTTTGCTCTATCGGCATCGGGAGCAGCCCAAGCGTCGGCGTGAGGAGGAAGTCGTAGCGCGTCTGCAGCGGCACCGCGACCGCCCGGTTGGCCGCGTCGGTCGCTGACTCGAACGCCTGGAAGTAGTCCATCGCGGTGAGCCCACGGCCCTCCTCGGCCAGCCGGCGGATGCCCGGGCCGAAGGTCGAGAGGTCGGCGGGAAAGCTCGCCATGCTGGCGCGGCGCACCACGGCGTATCCGTGGGCGACCGGTTCAGGATCCCACTCGATGTGTTCGACGTGGTGACCCGACGACTCCAGGGCGGCCGCCGCGCGCCGGCATGCGTCTCTGCAGGCGGGGTCGACGCCCAGCGGTGTGGAGTCGGCCACGCCGACCACCTTCGTCACGCGCCGCGGGGATGCATCTGGAGGGGTTGTCGCGCTCATGACGGCGAAGAGGAGCCGTGCGTCGGCGACGGTGCGTGTCATCGGACCGCGGGACTGGAGCGCCGTGGCATCGACCTCCTCGCACGGCACCCTCTCCGGCGTCGGCCTCAGGCCCACGACGCCGCAACATGACGCAGGGATGCGGATCGACCCGCCGGTATCTCCGCCCATCGCCACGGTGGTCATCCCGGCCGCGACGGCAGCCCCGCTCCCGCCGCTCGATCCGCCGGGCGTGATGCCTTCCCGCCATGGGTTGTGCGTCGGTCCGAACAGGGTGTTGGTGGTGCCGACCGAGGCCGCGAGCTCGGGCAGGTTGGTCTTGCCCAGGATCGCCATCCCCACTCTTCTGGCGCGAGCCACTGGCACGGCATCCTCGCCCGCGACCCGGTCGCGCCACGATGCGGTGCCGTACGTGTACGGCATCCCTGCCACCGGCTGGCTGTCTTTGACCGCAAGCGTCACGCCTGCGTACGGACCCGCCCGCCCACGCGCCTCGCGATCCACATAGATGTATGCGTGGATTCGGGGCTCGAGCCGCTCGATCGCCTCGAGGTGGGCCTGCACCACCGCCTGCGGGTCGAGCTCGCCGGCTCCAACCAACCGGACGATCTCAGTCGCGGAGAGCCACCGGGCCTCGTCACCTGTCATCGGTAGGCGTCATTGTCGATCCTGGCCGCAGTGCGGAGCCCTTACCCCGGCGGGGCGAGTGGCTTCTGCTTCCAATCGAAGCAGTCCGCCATCCCGTCGTCGGCGGCTGTGCGAGCGTTGAGCGAGGGCAGCCCGAACGTGTTCTCGCAGAACCTGACCAGGCTGACGTGCGAGTGCCGCGCGTGCGAGATGAAGCCGGCTTTGGCGTAAGGGCTCAGCACCAGGCAAGGCACGCGACCGCCAAACCGAAACTGTGTGCCGTCCGTCCACTTCTCGATCTCTGGCGGGTTGACGTGGTCGTACCAGCCTCCCCAGTCGTCCCAGGTCACGAAGATCGCCGTCTTTGGCCACAGGCCTCCCTTCACCACCGCCGCCACCTGGGCGGCGGTCCAGGCGCTGCCCCTGGTCACATTGCCGAAGCCGGCCTTCAGGTCAACGGAAGTGTCAGCCGGATGCTCGGAGAGCATGTTGTCGGCGTACAGCCACGACACCGCCGGCAGCCTGCCGGCCGCCGCGTCGACCGCAAACTGGGCCGGCGCCTTCTGCTTGCCCGCCGTGTACTTGATGTAGTCGAAGACGTAGCCGCCGTAGTTTCCCCAGCTCATGCCGCTCTGATCAAGCTGTGCGGGCAGCGTCCGCATGTCGAACAGCGGCGCCGGGTAGGGGTTCTCGATGATCGGCGAGTCGGCGGCGACGAGCATCAGGTGGTTGGGCGTCGAGGGCCCGGCCACGTCGGTGAAGTACGAGTCGCACAGTGTGAACGCACGCGCCCACGCCCAGTAGACGGGGATGTCCCCCTCCACGAACTGGACACGGGGCGCGGTCGTGGCACGCGTCAGCCACGCCGGATGCCGGTGATCGGGATCCGTGCGGGGCGGATTCTTGCTGTGCGCCATGGCCATGCCGTCCGCGCCCGGGAAGGTGCCGAAGTAGTTGTCGAAGCCGTGGTTCTCCTTGACCACGATCACCACGTGTTCGATGGGAGTCAAATGCAGGTGTTGTTCTGGTTGGACCATTCGAGCTGAACGGTCCACTGGCCGAGCGGCTTGGTCTGCCAGGCGCAGATGTCGCCGATCTCGCCATTGGAGTCGTCGTACCAGCCCTGGCCGGGCACCGGATCCGTGACCGCCTCGCAGAGCTCGTGCGAGCTGGTCGACGTGAGCGCATCCAGCAGCGCCAGGCCGCCGACGCAGGCCGCGCAGCCTGGATAGGGCATGACCGCGTAGTAGATCGCCCCGCCGATGGCGTCGTGATAACCGCACAACGACGTGCACGACTCCTGGCCGTCGACGTCCACCGCAACGCCCGGCGGCAGGTAGATGAAGTAGAGGGAGTTCGCGGTCGTCGCCGGCAGGGTGCCGTCCGCGATCCTGGATTGGATGAGGCCCTGGATCTGCGCGTCTGTGACCGTGCCGGCAGGCTGCTGGTCGGCAATCGTCGCGGTGCCCGCCAGCGACCCCGGCCCGATGGGTGTTCCCGGGATCGAATACTCGCCCAGCTGGTCCATGAGCGTGCTCGTCAGGACGAAGGTGAAGAAGTCGTTGACCTGCCTGCGCAGGGTGGCGTCGGCGCCCTGCCATTCGGCGCCCCAAAACGCGGTGATGACCTCGACCGCCGAAAGCAGCGGTCCGCCGCGGTACGTGAGGCGGGGCGGGGCGGCCGGCGCCGCCGCCGGCGCGGGATGCAGCGGGACGATCCGGATCGGTTTGGTGACCATCCGTCCATACTCGGCCGCCCGACCTGTGCGCCGCAAGCGGGCGTCGCGGCGGTACGCTCTTTTCATGGAGTCGAGCAACCGGCGCCCCGTGGTGCTCGTGGTCGACGACAGCAAAGCGATTCGGGCGGTCATCGAAGCCTGCCTGGGCGCCATCGACTGTGAGTTTCGATTCGCAGGCGACGGCCTGACCGGACTCGCGATGATCGAGGCTGACGAGCCGGACCTCGTCCTCCTCGACGTGCACATGCCGGGGATGGACGGCTACGAGGTCTGCCGGAGGATCAGGGCGCTGCCAGGGTTGCGGCTGCTGCCGGTGGTCATGATCACCGCCCGGACCAACTCGGAGGACCGCGTCAAAGCGCTCGAATGCGGCGCTGACGACTTCATGACCAAGCCGTTCGAACGCGCGGAGCTCGTGGCGCGCGTGCGGTCATCGCTCCGGTTGAAGTCGCTGTACAACACGCTGGACAGCGCCGAGCAGGTGATCTTCGCCCTCGCCGCCGCGGTGGAGGCGAAAGACTCCGTGACCGAAAGGCACACCCGCCGGGTCGCCGAATCGGCGCGCCACATGGGCAAGCGGCTGGGACTTCCCGAAGCGGCCCTCGACGCCCTGTACCGCGGCGGCATCATCCATGACATCGGCAAGATCGGCGTCTCCGATGCGATCCTGCTCAAGGGCGGTCCGCTCGACGTCGTCGAGCAACGGCGCATGCAGGAGCACACGGCGATCGGCGCCAACATCATCGCGCCGCTGCTGACAGGCTCGAGCCTGCAGCCGATCATCCGGCACCACCACGAGCGATTCGACGGGCACGGATACCCGGACGGCCTGGTGGGCGCCCAGATTCCCCTGCTGGCCCGGATCATCTCCATCTGCGACGCCTTCGACGCCCTCATCAACGACCGGCCCTACCGAACTCGCGTGTCCGTCGACCAGGCCATCGCGGTGCTGCGCGCGGGCGCGGGCACGCAGTGGGACCCGCAGCTGGTGGAGCTCTTCGTCGCCGAGCTGCCGGTCATCGAGAACCTGGGCGCGGCCTAGCCCGACCGCCGCCGCCGCCTCAGGGCCGGGCGCCGAACCTCTTCGCGAGGTCGGCCGGCAGCGTCAGGTCAGGGTCGGTTTCCTCGAGCAGCCCGCCCGCCTGGAGCGCGCGGGCGACCAGCTCCGAGCAGATCTGGTGATTGCGGCGCATCAGCCTCAAAGGCCGGCCGGTGAGCAGGTAGATCGACACCCCGACAAGGGCAAGGTATCCGAACGCGACGCCCACCTGAGCCTGCCCGTACTCGACCGCGCGCCGCCTGCCGTCGGCGCCGAACTCCGGACCCAGGCGCACAAGATGGAACTCCCTGGCGGTGTACTTCGTGATGGGGGTCCTCACCACGCCGAGAGCCTCCGCCTCGACGAGCGCGCCATCGCTTTCGACGACAAGGGCGCAGTGGCTCCAGTGAGCGTAGATCGCGTCGGGGCCGCGAGAGCGGCGCTTCTGCCCAAGGCTGATCAGTGCGCCGATGGGCCGGTTGCGGTGGGTGAGGATGAAATCTCCGGGTTCGTACTCGGAAGCCTGCTCACCCGGGCCGTAGCGCTCGACACTCGCCATGGTCACACCGTACGTCCCACACGTTCATTCACCAAGGGTGCCACTCGCGAGCCCGAGACCGGGAGGCCGTTCGGGCCTGGTGTACTCGTCTGACGCCGGGCCGGGGATCACCCGCGTCCGGCGCGGACGCCGCTTCGAATACAGGCGGCCAAACGGCAAGCTTGTTCGAGACGCCTCCACGATGCGGCGCCTCGCCGGCCTGGCGGTTCCGCCCGCATGGACCGATGTCTGGATCAACCCGAACCCACGCGGCCACCTCCAGGCGACTGGCCGCGACGCGAGGCGGCGCAAGCAGTTCCGGTATCACCCGCGCTGGACGGCGGAGCGGGACGCGGACAAGTTCTCGCACCTCGCCGGCTTCTGCCGTGTCTTGCCCAGGATTCGGCGGCGCGTCGCCAGGGACCTCCGGGCGCCCGGCCTTTCTCAGCAGAAGGTGGTCGCGGCGATCGTGAGGCTCCTTGAAGCCACCTTCATCAGGATCGGCAACGAGGAGTATGCGAGCCAAAACGGGTCCTTCGGCCTGACCACCCTTCGCAGCCGCCACGCGATCGTGCGTGGCAGCACCATCCGGCTTTCGTTTCGGGGTAAAGGTGGGAAAGAGGTCGAGGCCGAGGTCACCGATCCGCGGGTCGCCCGCGTGGTCAAGAGATGCCAGGAGCTGCCGGGCCAGGTCCTGTTCGGGTACGTCGACGAGAACGGCGAACGCCGCACCGTGTCCTCAGAGGATGTCAACGACTACCTCCGCGAGTCCGCGGGGGCTGATTACACGGCCAAGGACTTCCGCACATGGGGCGGCACGGTGCTGGCGGCGGTGTCGCTGCACGCCCTCGAGGGCTTCGAGTCGGAGGCCGAGGCGAAGCGCAATGTGGTTGTCGCGATCGACAGGGTGGCGCGACGCCTGGGCAACACGAGAGCGGTGTCACGCCGCAGCTACGTGCACCCCGCCGTCATCGATTCGTACCTGGACCACAAGCTCGCCGAGGCGCTCGCGCGACGCACCGGATCCCCGACAGGAGGGTGCGGCCGCGACACCATCGGTGGAGGCGGCGGTCCTGAAGCTCATCGGCCGCCGCCATTCGTAGCGAAGCCTCAGTCCCATCGCGCGATCGTCCCGCGCGCATCCTCCAGGAGGCGCTCCACACGCTTCCGTGAGGCCACCATCACGGTGCGCCCGCCGAACCGGCGTGGGAGGACCAGCCCGGCGTCGCGAAGGATCTTGAGGTGCCCGCTAACGGTCGGCTGGCTGATGTGCAGCGAGCGGGCGACATCCATGACGCTCGACGGCGACGAGAGCAGCTGGATCAGGATGCGGACGCGAGTGGGCTCCGCCAGCACTCGGAGCCGGTCGGCCACGAAGGCGGCGTCCCTCACTTTGCGGACCGGGAGCAGGTCGCTGGCCGGCACGCCGACGTGCACGTAGTCGTCCAGGTCGACGACGTGCCCGCCCGACAGGCAGAAGTAAAGGGGTGAAAGCGCGTATTCGTCGCGGTGAATGAAAAGGTCGTCGAACCCCAACCGGTCTGCGCGGGTGAGCGGGTGCCTCGGCGGCACCAGGTCTTCGATGGATTCGCCAGTGTCCAGCTTCGCTTGCCAGGACCTGCAAGCGGCGGCGACTGCAGCGCGGCCGCTTCGCTCCCACGCATTCGATGCCAGATCCCACACATCGACCAGGATTTCGCGGTATGCGTGCCTGGCCCGCGGCTCCTGCTGCAGCCTGCGCAGCCTGCGCGCGATGGCGGGCCGCGACTGCTCCGGCTCCGTGAGCATGGAGGCGGTCGGGCCGGATTTCGATCTTCCCGCGCGCAGCCACTCGAAGAGGCGTTTCGGTTCATCGTCGAGCACGCTGCCGGCGAGCCTGGCGACGAGCATCAGCTCGGGGCAGCCGGCCAGGTCGTCGGCCCAAAGGCGCTCGACGCGCTCGCCGATGGGGGCGCGAAGGCGGCTGATCCCGGGCAGCAGGCTCGCATCGAGCTCAGCGAGAGCGGGCTCCGCGTAGCGCGCGGATTGCACCAGTAGGTTCAGAAGCCAGGCGAGCTCGGCGGGGGCGGACGCAGACACCGCGCGGCACGCCGGCCTGCCAGTCTCGATCGGCATGTGGATGATTATCGCTGGTCCATCGGCTCAAACCGATGGGAAGTTCTCAATACGCTCTTGACAAATCAGCTCAAGCCGATAATGTGGCTGCCGGGTGGGAACCGCAGATGCCAGCTGACCGCATGCGCCGTGGCCTGGTCGCGACCGGCGTCGCCGTCGTGGCGCTGCTGCTCATCGGTGGGGTCGCCGCCTGGCTGATCGGATCGCATCGCGCCCCCGGGCCGCTGGCGCTTGGCTCGCCGGCGCCGGCAGGAGCGGCCGGCGGCCTCGCCGGAGATTGGAAGGTGACCACCGGCTCAGAAGCCGGATATCGGGTCAAAGAGCAGTTCATCAACCAACCCGGACCCACGGAGGCCGTAGCGCGCACCACCAGGATCTCGGGCGGGCTGCGGGTGCAGGGTTCCGGCTCGACCCTGCGAGCCTCAAGCCTTCACTTCACCGCCGACCTGGCCGCGCTCCAGAGCCAGGATCGATACGCGAACTACCAGGTATACCAGCGAGATTTCTTCATTCGCAGCATCTACCTGCAGACGGATCAGTTCCCGACCGCGGACTTCAGCGCGTCCTCGGTCGCGATCCCGCCAGGCATCGATGCGGGCCCGGTGACCATGACGGTCGAGGGCGACCTCACCGTCCACGGCGTCAAGAAATCCGTGTCCACGCAGCTCCAGGCTCAACGAGACGCAAACGGCGTCGAGGTGGCGGGCACGATCGATGTGGACATGCGCGACTTCGGCGTCGAGGTGCCGAGCATCTCCTTCACCACGGCCGAACCCCAGGTGGTCATCGAGTACCACCTGCTCCTGGTGCGCGCTTAGCCCGCTCTCATCGCAGCGCCGAGAACGCGGCCGCGACGCGCGCCGCGACGGTGGCGTTGTTGACGACAAGCTCCACGTTGAGGTTGAGTGATCGCCCGCCGGAAAGCTCGGCCACGCGGGCCAGCAGACGTGGGGTCAGCTCGGGGCCGCTCACGCCGGCGAGCTCGAGCACGGCGCGCCGCACGAGCTCCTCCGCGCCCTCCAGCTCGGCGGGCGGGGGCACGGCCACGACGATGCCGTTCGCCCCCGTGCCCCACGATGCGTCCAGGACACGCGCGCAATCCTCGGGCGTGTCGACCCGGGAGCTCACCGCCCAGCCGCTGTCCCTCGAGTAGAACGCCGGGAACTCGTCCGTGGCGTAGCCGATCACAGGGACGGCCAGGCTCTCCAGCCGCTCGAGCGTGAGCGGAAGGTCGAGGATGATCTTCGCGCCGGCGCTGAAGACCGCCACTGGCGTGCGGCTCAGCTCGATGAGGTCGGCCGACTGGTCTTCGGCATGGCCGCGATGCACGCCGCCGATCCCCCCCGTGGCGAAGAACCTGATGCCGGCCATCGCCGCAGCGCGCATCGTCGCCGCCACCGTGGTCGCCCCGACCGCGCCCTGGGCGAGTGCCCAGCCGAGGTCGCGCGAGCTCACCTTGACCGAGCCGCCGGCGACGAGCTCGAGCTCGCTCTCGGTCAGGCCGACGTTCACGTGGCCGTCGAGCACGGCCACGGTGGCGGGCACGGCACCCTCGCGCCGGATCGCCGCCTCGCTCTCCCGCGACGCATGGAGGTTGTGGGGGGGAGGCAGGCCCTGGCCGACGATGGAGGTCTCGAGCGCGACCACGGGACGGCCGCGCGCCAAGGCATCGGCGACCTCGTCAGAGACCTGCAGCAGCTGGCTCAAGTCGGGCGTGCGCCCACGTGCGTGACGGCGCCGGCCGCCACCTCGACCGCGTGCCTTGCCGCCTCGGCGGGGCTCGCGCCGCGCAGGTACGCGGAGCAGAACGCGGCCGCCAGGGCGTCGCCTGCGCCGGTGGCGTCGATCTCTTCCACCAGCGGCGCCGGGATCATGTTTCCATCCACGCTGCAGCCCGCGGCACCGTGCTTCACAACGCACACCTTGGCCAATTCCCCCAGGGGCGCCGCCAGCGCATCGGCCTCCGCGAGCGTCGCGAACATGAGGTCCGGTTCGAGATCCTTCAGGGCCTCGACCATGCGGGCCGGGCCGTATTGACGCAGGCCGGCCACGGACGAAAGGTCGATCGCGAGCAGACCTCCGCCGCGACGCACCATGGCGATGGCGGCGCGCGTCGCCTGCGCCAGCGGATCCTCGAACAGCGAGTACGCGGGCACATGGATCAAATTAACGCCGTCGAACCAATCCCCGCGAAGGTCGTCCGATTGCAGGCCGGCGCTGGCGCCGCGCTGAGTGGCCATCGTCCTCTCACCATTCGATCCCACCAGGACCGCGATCGCACCCGTGGGCTGCGCCGACCACACCGCGCGAACGTCGACGCCCAGCGTCTCGAGCTGCGCCACCAGCAGGCGTCCGGCCTCGTCATCGCCGACCCGCGTGATCAGCCTCGCCGGCTCGCCCAGGCTGGCCGCCCACGCACAGAAGTTGGCCGCTTGCCCGCCGCCGCCCACGGTGATGGCGGCGGGATTGTCGTCGTCGGCGCGCAGCGGTCCTTCCGGCACTATGGTGACGTCCAATACGAGGTCCCCGATCGACAGGATCATGTGGGCTCGAGAATAGATTGGGGAGGAGCCACATGCCGAAGGTCATCCGCCGGGAAGAGGTCCGCATCCTGGTCGCGGGCGGCGCGCAGCTGGTCGAGGTTCTGCCGAGCCCCGAGTACGAGGAGGACCACCTGCCCGGGGCCATCCATCTTCCGCTCAGCAAGATCAACGCCGAAACCGTCACAGCGCTCGACCGGGATCGAGCCGTGATCGTCTACTGCTGGGACACGGTTTGAGACATGTCGCCCAGGGCCGCGTGGCGGCTCGAGACGCTCGGGTTTGCCGAGGTTTACGACTACATCGACGGTAAGGTCGACTGGATGGCGGCCGGCCTGCCGACGGAAGGCACCAATGCGCAGAAGCCCCGCGCCGGTGACATCGCCCGCAAGGATGTCCCCACCTGTGGCCTGACCGAGAAGCTGGGCGAGGTCGCGACGCGCGTCCGGGCGCTGGGGTGGGATGCGGTCGTGGTGGTCAACGAGCAGCGCGTGGTCCTTGGACTGCTCCGCACCAAGGAGCTGGCCGCCGACCAGGAACAATCGATCGAAAAGGCCATGCGGCCCGGACCCAGCACCTTTCGGCCGTATGTCTCGCTGCACGACATGCTTCATTTCATGATCGACCACAAGCTGGAGAGCTCGCCGATCACGACGTCTGACGGCAGGCTGGTCGGCCTGCTCATGCAGAAGGACGTCGCGGCCGAGATGGAGAAGATGTCATGAGCGAGGCGGACGTCAAGAAGGAGAAGTGCAAAGGCTGCGATCGCGAGATCGACGTCTGCGCGTTCTGCCAGGAGCCCGGATGTGCTGCAGCCATCTGTTATGGCTGCCAGAGCCAGGAGCTGAAGCAGACGCTGCATCAGCCTCACGCGCACGGAGGCTGAGCGAGGCTCTAGACCGGCTCGAGGATCTTGATGGTGACGTCGATGTTGCCGCGCACGGCGTTCGTGTACGGGCACCGCTGGTCCGCCCCCGCCACCAGCTCCTCGGCCAGCGCCCGGTCGCGAATCGACGGCATGCGGACATCGATCTCCGCCGCCAGTCCGAACCGGTTCTCGACCGGCCCGATGCCTACCCTGGCGGTGACGATCGAATCGTCCACGGCCAGGTTCTTGCGTCGGGCGACGCTCATCATGGCGTTCTGAAAACAGGCCGCGAAACCGGTCGCGAAAAGCTGCTCCGGGTTGGTGCCCGATCCTCCATCGCCGCCGAGCTCGGTGGGGTAGGAGAAGTCGACGTCGACGCGGCCGTCGCTGGTGCGCCCATGGCCCTTGCGCCCACCGGTCGCCGTGGCCTCCGCGGTGTACAGGACGCGAACAGGTTGCCTCGAGGTGGTGCTCATAGACCAAGGATAGGATCACCGGATGCTGCTGACCCCGCCGGCTCTGCCTGAGACCGCGCCCGCGGTCCTCGAGATCGGGCTCCTGCTGCTGTTTGCCGTGGCTGCGGGCTGGCTCGCGCGCAGGATCGGTCTGCCCGCGGTGCTCGGCTACCTCGTGGTCGGCCTCATCGTGTCGCCGTTTACGCCTGGGTATGTGGCCGACCGCAGGCAGCTCCAGGTCCTGGCGGACGTGGGCGTGGTGCTGCTGCTCTTCGAGGTCGGCATCGAGATCGATCCCATACGGCTGATACGGAACCGGAGCGGTGTCTTGTGGGCGGCCCCCGCGCAGGTGCTCCTGACGGCGGTGGTTGTGGGCGGGGCTGGGCTGGCGCTCGGTCTGGCGGTGAGTGGGGCGGCGTTGGTCGGGTTGTCGGTCGCGATGTCTTCGAGCGTCGTCGTGATCAACATCACTCGAAGCCGGCGCCGAACGACGAATCGCGCCACCGAGGAGGCGCTCTTGAGCTGGAGCGTGACGCAGGACCTGATCGGGGTTGCGCTCGCCCTGCTCGTGATCGCGTTCTTCGGCCTCGGATCGAGACCGCCCTTCGAGGCGGCAGGCCTGGTGGTTGGCTACCTGATCCTGGTCGGCGCCGCCGCCTGGGTATTGCCGCGCGTGCTCCAACTCCTCCATGCCGAGCACGACCTCTTCCTCATGCTTTCGGTCGGCAGTGGCCTGGTGCTGGCGGGACTTGGCGCGAGCTACTTCGACGTTCCGCTCGCGCTGGCGGCGTTCGTGTCGGGACTGGCAATCGGCGAGAGTCCAGCCGCGGCCGAGGCGCGCCGGCGCATCGTGCCGTTCCGAGACCTGTTCGCGGTGCTGTTCTTCGTGCTGCTGGGCAGCCTCATCGATCCGGGGGCGCTCCCGCGTGCGCTGCCCTGGATCGGCTTCCTGCTGGCGGCCGTCATCGTCGCCAAGGCGATCCCCGCCGCCGGCCTGAGCCGGATCGCCCGCCTTCGCGACGTCCGCCACTGGCAGCTGGGCGTCGGCCTCGGCCAGGTGGGTGAGTTCGGCTTCGTCCTCGCGGGCATCCTGCTCGCCCGCGGGCTCATCCCGTCGGAGCTGTTCATGGCGATGCTTTCGACGGTGGCCCTGACGATCGCCGCATCAGCGATCGTCGTCCGGGTGGGAAGGCGTCCCGCCTCCGTTCCGGCCTGATCAGGCCCCGCGCGGCAGCATCTAAGGCGATGGGACGATGAACGGCACCACGTATGCCTCGATCATCGCCACCACGCCGACCAGGGCGGTGAGGATGACGCTGTAGCGGATCACGCGGGCGAAGATCTCGCCCTCGGCTCCGACCTTGTTCACGCCCGCGGCTCCGACGGAAAGGTTCTGCGGGCTGATCATCTTGCCCATCACCCCTCCGGACGAGTTGGTGCCTGCGGTGAGGATCGGGCTCACGTTGCCCAGCTGCTGCGCCGTCTGGGCCTGCAGCGCGCCGAACAATGTGTTCGAGGAGGTGTCGCTTCCGGTGAGGAACACGCCAAGCCAACCGAGGAACGCGGCCACGAACGGGAACAGAAAACCTGTCTTCGCGAAAGCCAGGGCAAGGCTCGACGTCATCCCGGAATAGTTCATGACGAAAGCGATGGCGAGAATGAACGCGATGGTGACGATCGGCAGCGCCAGCTGCCGGACCGTCCGTGCATAGACCATGAAGAAGTTGAGCCGCGCGCCCATCAGCAGCATCAGCAGGAACGCGATGATGTCGGCGTAGAGGACGAGCGAGCCGGCCGCCGCCAGGAAATCCCACTTGAAGGTGTTCACGTACGCGGTCTCCTTGGTGACGATCGGCTTCTCCTGGAAGACGACCGAGACCGGTGCTCCTTTGGCATTGAGCTCGTACGTGCCGGGCCAGAAGAAGTTCCAGACCGGGAACTTGAACGCCTGCCGGTCCTTCGCCGGATCAGGGCCGAACCAGGGCTGGGGGCACAGCTTGAAACCCGGCGCGCCGCAGTTCAGGTCGGCGGTGATGTTGGCCGGCGTGGCAAGGGCCGTCTTGGGGTCATTCACCGGGTGACCGGCCCAGAAAGGCAGGTTGCCCATCTGCCCGACGAGGATCACCACCACGAGCACGACGTACATCGCGTACGCGCGGACGATCCGGCCTGTCGAGTCGATGACGTCCCGATCCTTCTTGGGTGCGGGCACTGCCGCTGCCTGACCGGGCAGGTCGGCTTCGCGTGGGGGTTCGGCCGCGCCCATGACTCGGCGTGGCCCGGCCGGCGCCGCAGCGGTTTCATGCGAAAACAGCCAGATTTCGGCGGGGCGCCAGAACCGCAGCAGCACCGCGAGACAGCCCATCGAAACAAGCGCGGCCAGGATGTCGGTGAGCTGCGGGCCGATGAAGTTGGAGACGATGAACTGGACGATCGCGAACGATATGCCTGTGACCAGCACGGCGGGCAGGATGTCGCGCATCTTCCGCCAGCCCGCCAGCACGACGATGAGATACCCCGGGATGAGGATCGAGAAGAGCGGCAGCTGGCGGCCGACCATCGCCGAGAGCGCGAGGGTGGTTTGAGTCACGTCTTTGTGCAGGACGGGTGCCACCAGGCCGCCGAGCGTCACGACGGGGATGCCGATCGAGCCGAACGCTACCGGGGCGGTGTTCGCCAGCAAGGCCAGGACCGCCGCGCTGACCGGCTCGAAGCCCAGACTGGCCAGGATCGAGGCCGTGATCGCAACTGGAGCGCCGAAGCCGGCGATCCCCTCGAGGAGCGCGCCAAAGCTGAATGCAATCAGCAGCGCCTGCAAGCGGCGGTCGGTGGTGAGCCGTGTAAGCGAACGCTTGATGACGTCGAAGTCGCCGCTGGCTACGGTCAGGTTGTGGAAGACGATCGCGTTGAGCACGATCCAGCTGATCGGCCACAAGCCGAAAGCCATGCCCTGGGTGGTCGCGCCGAGCGTGACGCCAAACGGCGTGCCCCAGACCGCAAGGGCAAGCACGGCCGCCGTGAGCAAGGCCGCGATGGCGCAGATCCACGCCGGCAGGCGCATCACGGCGAGCATGACGAACAGGACGTAGAGCGGGAGCCCGGCGACGATGGCCGACAACAGAAGGTTGTCGCCCACCGGTTGGTATATCTGATGGAACGTCAGAAGGACACCCATGGTCACCCCCAGGACTACGGGCTGGCGCGACCCGTAAATTCAACCCCACAGCCGGGCGGTTTGCAAGTTGCGTCATCTCTTGACGCCGTGCGACAGAGCTCAGCGCGGGCCGGACACGACCTCGATGCCTCGCGGCAACCCACCGACCTTGACTCGGCGGCCCTCGACCGAGAAATCGAGCCGGTGGCCCGCGAAATGCAGGCCCGTGACCTCGAGGCGCTTCCACAAAGGTGTTTCGATGGGTGAGATGAGCAGCTGCCCGCGCGCCGCATCCGCTTCGAGCCCGAGGAGCGCGTGGACCATCTGGAACGCAGATGCGGCGCCCCAGTTCTGCGGGCGGCAGCTGTCCTCGTAGTCATCCGGCCGCTTGCCGGGAGCCCGTTCGGCGCCGGAGAACAGCTCGGGCAGCCGGCGGTCCGAGTAGGCCATGCCCGCTTCGAGCGTGCCCCGGGCGACAATCTCGGCTTCGGTTGGAAAACCCGACGCGCGAAGCCCGGTGGCCGCGATCGCATTGTCGTGGGGCCACACCGAGCCGTTGTGATAGCTGCGCGGGTGGTAGTTGATGGCGCGGGTCGACAGCGTGCGGATCCCCCAACCCGAGAAGAGCTCCGCCGAGACCAGTCGTTTGGCCACAGCACGAGCATGTGCGGCGGGCAGGATGCCGGTCCACAAACAGTGGCCTGGGTTGGACGTGATCGCCGCGACGCGCTGCTTGCGGGCGTCGAGCGCCTGCGCGATGAAACGCTCACGCGGGATCCAGAAGTCCCGATTGAAGCGGCGCTTCAGGTCGGCGGCCCGTGTTTTCAGCTCGGGACGCACCCGCGACAGTCCCGTCAAAGCGCGGTACAGGTAGCCCTGCACCTCGCAGAGCGCGGCCGGGCGATGGACCTCCGTGCCGTCCACGTTCGTCAGCGAGTCGTTGGAATCCTTCCAGCCTTCATTGCGCGCCTCCACGCCGGCGGAATACTCGAGGTAGCCGTCGTCGTCCGTGTCCCCGTACACATCGCACCAGGCCATCGCCGCCTCGGCTGCTGGCCAGAGCTCGTCGAACAAGGCGGTGTCGCCAGTCCAGTCACGCATCTGGGCAACGACGCAGAGAAAGAGCGGAGTTGCGTCGACGGTCCCGTAGAGGATGTGAGGCCACAGGCCTCGTTTCACGACCTCGCCGTCCCGGACCTCATGCAGGATCTTGCCCGGCTCCTCCTCGGTGCCCGGGTCCACGCGACGGCCCTGGTGCGCCGCCAGGAATCGCAGGGCGCCGCGCGCCACATCGGGGTTCATGGGCAGCACGAAAGACGATGTGAAGAGAGCGTCGCGGCCAAACGGCACGGCGAACCACGGCATGCCCCCGGTGGGGTAGATGCCTGTCGGGTACCGGTCGAGCAGCATGCGCATGTCGTCGCGGCTTTGCGAGAGGAGCTCATCGAGCGCGACGTTGTCGGTCTGGTACGAGGTGCAGTCGCCGGCCCAGGCGCGGTAGGAGTCGCGGATGCGGGCCCGGCCCGCTTCGAAGTCGGAAGGCTCTGCTGAAGCCCCCGCGGGAACATCGATGACCAAGCTGAACGAATCTCCTGGTCGAAGGTCGAGCTCGTGCCGGCGGCCGCCAGGCCGGATCACGACCTCGGCCTCCATGCTTTGTGTTGGCGCCGGCTCGCGCACGATGCCGCGGACGGCCAGCATGGCGGCGTGGTCGGCGCCGAACCCCAGCGCGATATTGCTCCGGATCCGCGACGAGCCCCGGTTGGTGATCGTGATGCGCTCGTGCAGGCCGCGCTCGACATAGCGCTCCCGCAGCACATGCAGATCTCCGGCGGCGAGGTCGAAAGCGAGCCAACCTCCCTCGCCGCGCAGGGCGGTCGCAATGGGCTCACGCCCGTCGACGAGCAGTTGAAACTCCGACAGCACGCGTGTGTCCCCCAGCCACAGCCCGTGCCCGTCCGGGGTGGCGGCGGTCATCGTGCCGTTCGTGGCGGACACGGCAAAGCAGCGGTCCTCTTTGAGGACTGCGCGCCGATCGCCCAGCAGGTCGGTCAGGAGGTCCGCGCCTGGACCGGCGAAGCCTGGGGTGAGGCGTCGAAGGCCGGTCGCGTGCCGATCGCATAGCCGGTCCACTGGCCTCGCGCGAGCAGGTCGACGGCCATCGCCTCGAGCTCGCGCACCCGCTGGTTGGCCCTGATCGCCTCGCGGATCGACAGGATGCCGACCGCGGGGTGACGCTTCTCGATCACGTGGCGGAGCATGTTCAGGTGCGCGTTGTCGGGCACGCCCGGCTCGCGAATCCTGCGCACCGCAGCCCGCACCGTCGCCTGCGTGCCGTCGATCGCCTCGCCACGGCCGAAGTCGAACTTGTAGCTGGGGCTGCGGCCGCCCGCGCGGCGCTCGCCGACCAGCTTGATCCACTTCGCGTTCTCGGCGCCCTTGCCGGCGTCGATCACCAATCGCACGGAGCGGCCATGGTACGCAAACCTGCCGTTCATCCGCGCGTAGCTCTCGCGCTGTCCCTGCAGGCCTTCGTGGCGCCCGACCAGCAGCGGCGCGGACGCGTCCAGCTCGATGTGGTCGATCGGTGTGAGCAGCGAGATGATCGCGAAAGCGTGGGGGATGAGATCTGCGATGACGCCGATGTCGGCGGCCGCGCCCGTCAGCGGCTGCTCCTCCAGGATCTCGATGCGGATCTCTTCGACGCTGTCGAGAAAGTCGCGCAGCGTGCGCTCCTCGGTGAGCAACAGCTGGAGCAGCCGAACCTCGAGCTTGAAGTAGTAATGGTCGGCGGCGACGATCTCCACGCCGCCAGGCGCCGTCTCCAGGAACTCGCGGTACGCCTCGGGAGGCGCGCCCAAGGGCTTCTCGATGAGGATGACGTCGCTGAGGTCGTAATAGAGCGCGACCGTCGGCAGGTGCGTGGCCGCGGGAGTGGCGACGTAGGTGATCACGTACGAGCTCGACTCGAGCTCGCGCTCCAACTGGTCGTGAGCGGGTGAGCCGGGGCTGTCCCAGTAGAACGCGTCGCCGTGACCGCGCACCTCCTCTTCCTTGGTCCCGATGCGCTCGCGCGATCCAGGCGAGTCCTGCTCGACGACGTGGGTGCGGAAGTTGAAGAACTGCTTGAGCGTGAGCAGGTGCTGATACGCCTTCTGCCCCCATTGGCCGAACCCGATGAGCACGAAATCCTTCTGCAGGTGGCGCTCCTCTTCCGCGAGCGCATGGAGGCGCGCGTTCTTGATCGCGACCGCCGCCTGCAGCGCCAATCCCTGGGAGCGCTGGACCTCCTCGGTCGTGAAGGCGCGCTGCCGGTCGCGCTCCGCCAGCACCGCGGCCCCGATGGACTGGCCGTCCGCCACCAGCGGCAGGGCGAGCAGCGAGCGCACGCCGAACGCACGTACATAGGCCGGACTGACCAGGTTGCTCGCGGTCGTGTCTTCGATGACCAGGGGCTGGCCGTGTTCGAGCACCTCGAAAAGAAACGATGGCTCTGAGCGCTCGCCGTGCTGCCGCCGCCACAGGTCTTCCTGGTCGGACGCAGCGGCCCCGAACCAGCCCTCGCGGTCCTCCTCATAAAGCGCGATCTGGCACATCGAGGCGCTGACAAGGCGTGCCAGGTTCTGCGCGACGAGGCGAAGCGTCTGGTCGAGGTCGATGGACGATGCAATCGCGCGGCTGATGTCGGCGCTCAGCTCGAGCTGCTCGCCGTGGCGCCGTGTGTCTTCGTACAGGCCGGCCGTCTCGACCGCCATCGCCACCTGCGCGGCAGCGGCACGCAGGGCCTCGATCTGGCCCCAATCCGGCCGGCGGTCATAGGAGCGGTGGTAGCCGACCTCGAGCACGCCCATGGCGATGCGCGTGGGGTCGGAGCCGAATGGCAGGAAGATCCGGATCAGGTCGGCGTGGCCGCCGCTCTGAAACACCTCGCCCGCCAGCGTGAACGGCGCCTCGCCGCGAGCCGGGCGCCGGTCTTCGCCGCCCTTCGGCTCGCCGATGAGGCAGGCGGCGACGTGCGCCATGGTCGTGCCGTCGCTCCAGACCACCGGCACGTCGACCCACGTGGCGGACTCGGGGATGCCGCCGGTGATGACGTCGGCGCGGTCAGACTCGACGCCGGCCGCCAACGCTCCCACCACGGCCGCCTGCCGGCTTTGTGCGACGTAGACGAGCACGTCGTCGGCGGCGAGCTCGCGCTCCTCCTCGAGCGCCCAACGGGGGACGCGTCTATGAGTTGGGTGCACGCCATCTTTCGCGACGTCGGCAGACTGGATGGTCGTTGCCGTCGCCGCCCCGGCGGCCATGCGCACGACCGTCGTCCCGTCCGCCCGCTCGTCGAGCAGGTAGACCGTGGCGAAGTTGAAGTCGAACTCGGGCACCGACTGGTCGGTCAGGTGGCCGGCGACGGCGTCGAGGACCTCCTGCTTGCCGGAGCCGGGGCGCAGCATGGCCGTCGTCATGTCGCCGAGGGCGCCCAGGAGACGGTTGCTGTGCTCCAGCCCCGCGATGAGCAGCCGGCTCGCGAGCGAGGCGCCGATCAGGTCTGCGCCCGCCGTCAGCAGGACGTCGGCGGCCGGAGGGCGGCGAACTGTGGCCAGGGGATCGCGGCTGAGCACGACGAGATAGCCGTGCGGCTCCTCCGCGCTGCCAAGCGGGTAGGTCGCGACGACGTGCAGCTCGGCTGAAGCGACCCCGGCCGCGACGGCCTTGCTCAGGACCGACTCCCAGGGCGCGGCCGGATCGTGGCGTTCGATCCGCGGCGGCGCCGCCACCGGCGCGTGCGCGGTGAAAAGCTCGAGGCCCGTGCGCTGCGACGCGAACTGGTAGATCGCGGCGGCGTCGAAATCGCTCGCCAGCAGAAGGTCGGCGAGGGCTATGGACAACAGGCGGCGGAGCTCCTTGGCGTCGGTCTTGGGGTCGCCGATGGGCAGCGTGAGCAGCGAGGTCAGGCGGCCGAGGCCTTCCAGCGCGGACCGCTCCGAGTCGGCGAGGACCGCCTCGACGGCCGCGGCGGCGGCCTGGGCGCGACGCTCCAATGGCTCCAGGTGGGCGTCGTCCGGGACGCGCTCGCGCGTGCGGTAGTTCAGGTACACGAGTCCGAGCAGGCGCTCGCCCGCGAGCAGGGGCAGCCCGATCGTCGACTGGACCTGGTAGCGGCGGATGAATGTGCTGTCGATCTCGGCCGGCGCGTCGCGGGCGACCAGCTTCTGCCGCGTGATGGTGAGCCAGACCGTCGACCCGTAGTGATGGACGCCAAGCTCGTCGGGGACCTTTCCCTGGCGCTGGTCCGCCAGGTAGCGGTCCAGCTGCTGGCTCATGTCCGCCAGGGAGTCGAGCAGGCTCTCCTGTGGCTGCCCGGTGGCAAACGGTGCGTAGTACCTCCGGCCACCCTCCTCGTAAAGGAAGATGGACACGATGTCCGCGCCCGAGGCGTGCTGCATGTCGGCGACCACGCCGCGAAGCACGGCTGCCAGCCCCGACGCGGTCTCGAGCGGCGGATGCATTCCCCGCATCATAGGTCTCTGAAAACGCCTCCCCGTCCCGAGTATCCGCGGCCGTCCCTTCGCCGGCGGGAGTGGGTGAACTTGAACGGCGAGTGGGAGTTCGGCTCCGGCGACGCGCGGAGGTTCGACCGCCGTGTGGCCGTGCCCTTCGCTCCGCAGTCGCGGCTCTCGGGCGTGGGCGCGTGGGAGGAGACAGACGTCGTGTGGTACCGCCGGCGCTTCGATGCGCCTGCTTCGGACCGCCTGCTGCTGCATTTCGGCGCCGTGGACTACCGCGCCACCGTCTGGGTGAACGGGGAGGAGGTCGCGCGCCACGAGGGTGGGCACACGCCGTTCTCGGCGGACATCGCGCGCGTGGTCCGCGAGCACGACAACGAGGTCGTAGTTCGAGCTGAGGACCCGGTCGACGACTTGAGCCTGCCCCGCGGCAAGCAGCGGACGGACTTGATGCGGGAGCCGATTTTTTACGCGGCGACGACGGGCATCTGGCAGACCGTGTGGCTCGAACCTCTGCCGGCACGCTGCATCGAATCGCTCCGCATCAGGCCGGACTTCGACGCGTGCGCGGTCGACTTCGAGATTGGCGGCGAAGGACGAAGGCAAGTCGTCGCGACCTTCGGCGACAGGGAGCTCGGCCGCTGGGAGGGCGACGGAAATGCCGGGCGCATCGCCCTCGGTGAGATGCATGCATGGAGCCCGGAGCACCCGAACCTGTATGGGCTCGACGTACATACGGAGTCCGACCATGTCTCTTCGTATTTCGCACTCCGCAAGGTGGAGGCGAAGGATGGCCGCTTCTGGCTGAACGGCGAGCCGTACATTCAGCGCCTCATCCTCGACCAGGGTTACTTCCCCGGCGGCCTTCTCACAGCCCCCACCGACGGCGACCTACGTCGCGACATCGAGCTCGCCAAGTCGATGGGATTCAACGGGGCGCGCAAGCATCAGAAGATCGAGGACCCGCGTTGGCTGTACTGGGCCGACACCCTCGGCTACCTCGTCTGGGCCGAGATGCCGAGTTTCCACCAACCCTCGCCCGAGGCCGAGGCTCGGCTGGAGGCCGAGTGGCGACAGAGGGTGCTGCGAGACCGCGACCATCCTTCGGTCGTCGCGTGGGTCCCGGTCAACGAGACCATGGGGCTGAAACGTTTGGAGGCGGCTGCCCTGGCCGAGTTTCTGACGCGCCTGTATCGCCTCACGCGTGACCTCGACGGCACCCGGCTCGTGATGTCGAACGACGGCTGGCAGCACACCGTCAGCGACCTGTGCACGCTCCACGACTACGCCCCTGCGGACGTACTGGCCCGGCGCTACTCGAGTCTCGAGTCGGCGCTTGAGGCGGGCGCCCGCGAGAAGCCGCCGTACCTTCCCGGCTACGAGTACCGCGGAGAGCCGGTCGTGCTCAGCGAGTTCGGCGGCGTCGCGCTCTCGAGCTCAGGCGCCTTCGGTTACACGCACGCAGCGGATCCCGATCAGCTTCTGAAGATGTACACAGACATGGTCGCGGCACTGATGCAGCCGGGGCCGGTGCAGGGGTTCTGCTATACGCAGCTCACGGACATCGAGGTCGAGCAGAACGGCCTGTTGACCTTCGATCGGAGCCCGAAGGTCGACCCGGCCCTCCTCCGCCCGGTAACGGAGACCCCCAAGCGACCCTAACCGCCCGCCCCTAGCCTGGGTGGATCCAGACTTTCGTCGGCTGCCGGTCGATGCGGTCGGCCATGCGCCGCAGCAACCTGGCGACGCGCTCAGCCAGCCGGTCCTGCGACTGCCAACCATCCAGCCGCGACCAGGCCTCCGCCCTCTGGATCATGGCCTCGTGCCGCTCCAGGAGCCACCTCTCCTCGGAGTACATGTTCATAGCGGGCGAATTATAGACCATTGCCTCTGGTGGTAGTCAATAGCCTATTGCAAAGCCTCTAGCGCGCTGTTAACATAGCCAATAGGCTATGCCAATCCTCGAAGAGCCCACTGAGGCGCCGCGCATCCGGGTCAGCGCGTCGGCCCCTCTCGAGCTCATGTGGGTGCTCCACAACTGCCAGGCCAAGCACGTCCTCAGCGGCCCGTACGCGACCCTCGAGCCGCTGCGCCTGGAGCTGGGCGAACGGATCCGCACCTTCTGGGGCGACGGCGTTCGCGGCTACACGGAAACGATCGTCCTGGCCGAACGGGGCGGGACCACGCTCGACCTCGACCTCGACCGCTTCTTCGCCCGCCTCGACGAGGCGGCGGAAGCGGACGGAATCGGCGTCTCGCTCCTCTCCGAGCGCCCCTCCGAAAAGTTGGCGCTGGAAGCGCGGCTCAACCGGCTTCGCGTCGATCGCGACCAGCGCGACCGCTACCGCTCGCTGCTGCAGTCGGTGTGGGAACGCTTGCGCTCCGAGTGGGAGTCGTCCGGCCGGCGGGCGTCGGTCGAGGCAGCGCTGGAATGGAAGCGTCAGCTCGACGAGGGCGCGGGCTACACGACGTTGCTCGACAGGCCTCACGTCTGGCCCGGCCGGCCTGAGCTCGACGAGTTGGCGGAATCAGCCTGGGCCGAAGGCCGCCTCGTGCTGTCGCCGGGTTGGTTCTTTGGCGTCATCCACGTCGTGGAGGTGGGCGGCACGGTGTACGTGGGCCGCGGGGTGAGGGCCGAGGACCAGGAGGCGATCCGTCGCCAGACGGCCGTCAGGGTCGCGGGCAACCTCAAAGCCCTCGCCGATCCAACACGCCTCGGCATCCTTCTGTGGCTCGCGAAGCATCCGGCCTCGGTCACCGAGATCGCGAGCCATTTCGAGCTGTCGCAGCCGACCGTCAGCGGTCACGTCCAGCTCCTGCGCGAGGCCGGGCTGCTGGAAGACAGGCTGGCCGGCCGCCGGTCCAAGCTGATCGTCGCGCGCGAGCGCCTCAAAGGGCTCATCGGCGACGCCGAGGAATCGATGCTTCGGCTCTTCCCGCACGACGGGGCCGCGTGATCAGCGGCTCGGGAGAGCCCCCGCGCGAGCGACCTCACCCAGCCAGTAAGCGCTCGGCCTGATCCTCCTCGCCAGAGTTTCTCTGTCCACGGCGATCAAGCCGAATGTCGGTCGATATCCGAAAGCCCACTCGAAGTTGTCCATCAGGGACCAGTAGATGTAGCTGCGAACATCGATGCCCTCGGCGATGCAGTCGAGCGTGGCGCGCATCGCCGTGTCCATGTAGCGGATGCGCTTCTCATCGAAGGCGGTGGCGATACCGCTTTCCGTGACGAGGATGGGAACGCCCCCGGCGCTCTTCCACGCGCGGCGGATCGACCCGCCTAGCGCCTGTGGGTAGTACTCGTTACCCATCTGCGTGGTCTCGTCGGTCTCGGTGATCCGACGCGACAGGTCGCTCCAATCATGTCCCGGCCCGCGCGGTCCTTCAGGGCCGATACGAAAGCGCGTGTATGTCTGCACGCCGACGAAGTCGTCGTCACGGGCGAGCTCGAAAAAGCGGTCGTTGATCCGCGACTCGAGCTCGAACGCGCTGTCGCCAGGTTGGGCGCCGTCCTCGTACTGGAGGTCGGGCAGCGCGAGGCAGACGCCGACCGGGATCCTGGCTCGGGAGCGGATCGCGGCCGCGCCGCGACGGTGCGCCTCGAGGAGGTTCCTGGTCGCCTGCTCCGCACCTTTGACATCGCCCTTGCGGCCCGGCGGGTTGATGCCGAGCACGTACCCGCTTAGACCGAGCCCCTGCGGCTCGTTGATCGTGCACGCATAGCCGATCAGGTCGCCGAGGGCCTTCGCGGCGCGGTCGCAGTATCGCTCGAACTGCTCCGGGAATCGAGGCGAGATGAAGCCGCCCTGGTGATGCAGCCACATTGGGAGCGTGAAGTGATGGAACGTGACGATCGGCGTTATGCGGTGCTCGTGGCAGGCGGCGAGCATCCGTCGGTAATTCGCCAGCTCGGCTTGCGAGAACTCGCCTTCCGCGGGCTCGATCCGAGCCCATTCGATGCCGAATCGGAACGCGTTGTACCCCAAGTCTTCCTGGGTCGCGATGTCCTCGCGGTAGCGATGGTAGTAGTCGCAGGCGTCCCCGGACGGCTCCAGGCACGGAGTGCCCTCTTTGTGCTCCCACCACCACCAGTCGCTGTTGGTGTTGCCGCCTTCGACCTGGTGGGCGGAGACCGACGCTCCGAAGAGAAAGCCTGGAGGAAAGCCGGTGGCGGAGCTCACAGGCGGGAAGGGTAGCTGGCGAACTGCCGGCTTGACAGCGCAACGCGGTTCGGTATAGCTTCCGCCCTAAACCGCTTTAGTAAAGCGGTTTACACGGTTGGGGGCAGCCGGTTGGGGGACTCAGTAGGCCTATGGCATTCGCTCGTGGCGACGCGGTGACCCGGGTCACGATTGCTGACGTGGCTGGAGCCGCCGGCGTCTCGAAAACCGCCGTCTCCTTCGCGTTCAACAACCCCGAGAAGCTCGGGCAGGCCACGCTCGAGCGGGTGCTTCATGTGGCCGGCGAGCTCGGCTACACACCGCATCCGGCCGCCCGCGCGCTGTCGCTGCGCCGCAGTGGAACCATCGGCGTCCTCATCCCGCAGCGCCTCAGCACCGTGTTCGCCAATCAGTTCCTGAGCGAGCTTTTCCAGGGCTTGGGCGAGCTGGTAGAGGAGCACGACCTCACGCTGCTGCTGGTGCCGCCCCTCGATGGCTCGCTGGAGGGCGCCATCCGCCAGGCGTCCGTCGACGGTTTCATCAGCCTTGGCCTGAGCCCCGACGACGAGGCTCTCGCGACCCTGGACCGGATCGGCATCCCGACCGTGCTCATCGATTCTGAGGAGTCGCCAGAGCACCCGGTGGTCAACGTGGATGACGCGGGAGGGGCCGAGGCCGCCGCGCGCCACCTCCTCGATCTCGGTCACCGCCAGCTTGCGCTCATTCTGCTGCCGCCGACCCGCTCGCAGTCGGGACTGACGCCGACGGCCGCCCGCCGGCTCGCCGGCTACCAGGCCGCCATCGACAGCGCCGGTGCGCCTGCTCCATATACCGTCACCGCGGGCGCCACCATGGCGGCGGGCGCGCGCGCATTCGAATGGTTTCCGAAGGGTAAGCGGCGACCGACCGCCGTCCTGGCGATGAGCGACATGGCTGCGATCGGCGTGCTGGGCGCGGCGAAAGCGGCCGGGCTGGGGGTGCCCGAGGACCTTTCCGTGGTCGGATACGACGACCTGCCGATGGCCGCGTGGACGAGCCCTCCGCTGACCACGGTCCGCCAGCCGATCGTCGAGAAGGGCCGCGTCGCGGCGCGTCTTTTGATCCAGCGGTTGCAGGGCAAGGTCGTGACCTCGCCGCCTCCGCTCGGCACGAACCTGGTGGTGCGCGGTTCCACGTCGCATCCCAAGGAGGTGATCAGCGAAGGTTCGTAGATGAGGCCTCTGAACCGCACGCGTCCGACGTGTGCGCTTGCCAATTACGCGGAGGAACATAGAATGGTCTATAGCTCGGAGTCAGGATCATCGATAGGAGGGCCGCGGGCCTTCCATAGCTGGGGGATCTGAATATGCACTCTTCGAGTCTTGTTCGTGCACTGGTCGTCGCAGTGGCGGCCGTGCTCACCGCAGTCGCATGCGGCACGAGTTCCACCGCCAACGCGGGAACCGTGCACGTCATCGCGGTCTGGTCCGGCGCCGAGCAGGCGTCGTTCATGGCCGTTCTCAAACCGTTCGAGGACCAGACCGGCATCAAGGTCCAGTACGAGGCCAGTCGTGACGAGGACGCGATCCTCACCACCCGCGTTGGCGCCGGCAACCCGCCGGACCTGGCGGCGGCGCCGGGCCCGCAGCTTCTGACCTCATTTGCCAAGCAGGGCAAGGTGGTCGCGCTCAACAGCGCGATCGACATGAATGCGTACCAGGCCAACTACTCCAAGAGCTGGATCGACCTGGGCGAGCCGCTCAAGGACGGCAAGCTGTACCAGATCTACTCGTGGGCTGCGGTCAAGGGCCTCATCTGGTACAACCCGAAGAACTTCCAGGCCAAGGGCTACAACGTGCCCAAGAGCTGGGACGACCTGATGGCGCTGCAGAGCCAGATCAAGGGCACGGGCACCACACCCTGGTGCGTGGCGCTCGAGAGCGGCTCCGCTTCCGGCTGGCCGGCCAGCGACTGGCTCAAGGAGATCGTGCTCAGCCAGTCAGGCCCGGACGTTTACGACAAGTGGGTCGCCGGCACGCAGAAGTGGACATCGCCCGAGATCAAGCAGGCCTACACGACCTGGGGCCAGATCCTCGGCACGAACGACGGCAACGTTTACGGCGGCAAGCAGTTCATGCTGGCCACCAACTTCGGCGACGTGGGCACGCCGATGTTCGCCAGCCCGCCCAAGTGCTACATGCTCAACCAGGCGTCCTTCATCACGAGCTTTTTCACCAAGGCCAACCCGGCTTTGCAGCCCAGCACCGACTTCAACTTCTTCCCGCTGCCCGACATCAACAGCCAGTACGCCGGCGCACACGTGGTGGCCGGTGACGCCTTCTCGATGTTCAAGGACACTCCGCAGGCCCGCAAGCTCATGCAGTACCTGACGACCGCCGCGGCCCAGACGATCTGGGTGAAGCGCGGTGGGAAGATCTCGCCCAACAAGCAGACGAGCCTGGACGCCTACCCGGACGTCCTCTCCAAGGAGACGGCGGCGATCCTCGTCAACACCAACATCGGCAGGTACGACGCCACGGACAACATGCCGGCCGACATGAAGGCCGCCGCCTGGAAGTCGCTGCTCGACTTCGTGAGCAACCAGAACAACCTCGATTCGATCCTCGCCAACCTGGACAAGATCCAGGCCACCGCCTACAAGTGAGCAAATAGGCTTAGGACATGGACTTCAGCGTTCTTCTGACCGATATCCCGACGCTGCTTGTCGTGGTCCTGGGCGTGCCAGCCGTGCTCGCCGCCTACATCGTGGGCGGCGAGTTCCTGGTGCGCCGGCTGCCTGATGCCAACCGCCCGCAGGTCCGGCCCTGGATATGGGTCGGACCTGCGATTTTCCTCGTCGCAGCAATCCTGCTCATCCCCGCGATATCGACCGCCGTCCAGAGCGTCCAGGACAACCAGGGCAACTTTGTCGGCCTGTCGAACTACGCGACGCAGTTCAGCGATTTCCCCAATGGAGGCGCCTGGGTTGCGATCAGGAACAACATCATCATCTGGCTCATCTTCTATACGCTCTTCACCCTCGCCTTCGGCCTGGTCCTCGCGGTGCTCTTCGACCGGGTGCAGTACGAGACGGTGGTGAAGTCGCTGATCTTCATGCCGATGGCCATCTCTTCGGTGGCCCTTGGTGTGATCTGGAAGTTCATGTACTGGTACCAGCCCGCCGGATCGGACCAGACCGGGACCATGAACGCGATCGTGACCTTCTTCCGCCACGATCCGGTGGCGTGGCTCCAGGACCAGTGGCCGAACGGCATCGCCGTCCTCAACAACCTCGCCCTCATCGGTGCCGCGACGTGGGGCATCACCGGGTTTTCGATGGTCATCCTCTCCGCTGCGCTCAAGGGCATCCCGGGCGAGCTGCTCGAGGCGGCTCGCGTCGACGGCGCCGGCGAGCTCACCGTCTTCAGGCGCGTGATCTTCCCGCTGATGATGCCGACCATCGTGGTCGTCGGCACCACGCTCGTGATCTTCGCCCTGAAGGCGTTCGACGTCGTCTATGTCATGACCAACGGCAACTACAACACCGACGTGCTCGCTTTCCGCATGTACAACTTGCTCTACCTCTCGCACAACCCGGCGGGAGCGAGTGCGGTCGCGATCATCCTGCTCGTTGCGGTGATTCCCGTTCTCGTCTTCAACTTGCGGCAGTTCCGGGCAGTGGAGGCAAGGAGATGAGCGTCGCAGCCGCGAGACAGGTCGAGTCAACCGCCGTCCGCTTCTCGCCGAAATGGATCAGCGAACGGTTGGGCCGCGTCGGCCTCCACGTCGCGGTCATCGGGCTCACGCTGGCGTGGGTGGTACCCACCCTCGGGTTGCTGATCAGCAGCTTCAGGCCGTTCGCGGCCATCGCCACCAGTGGCTGGTGGACGGCGCTGGCCCCTCCCTACCAATGGACCCTCGACAACTACTCGCAGGTGCTCGATCCCGCCACCAGCAACCTGGGCACGGCGATCTTCAACAGCTTCATGGTCGCGATCCCATCCACGGTGATCCCCGTCACGATCGCCGCGTTCGCCGCGTACGCCTTCGCCTGGATGAAGTTTCCCGCCCGAGACTGGATCTTCCTCGCGTTTGTCGGCCTCCTGGCAGTGCCTTTGCAGCTGACCTTCATCCCGATATCGAAGTTCTTCGTCGACCACGGGATCGTGCCTGACAACCTTTCGTCGCTCGGTTTGCCTCCGTGGCTCGGTCTGTGGCTGGCCCACGCCGGCTACGGCCTGCCGTTTTCGACATACCTGCTCGCCAATTTCTTCCGCGCTTTGCCGAGCGACCTCTTCGAGTCGGCTGAGATCGACGGCGCCGGCACGCTGACCGTCTTCTTCCGGATCATCCTGCCGCTGTCGGTGCCCGCTCTCGCCTCGCTCGTCATCTTCCAGTTCCTATGGGTGTGGAACGACTTGCTGGTGGCGTTGATCTATGTCGGTGGCGCGCCGGAGGTGGCGCCCCTGACGGTGAACCTGGCCAACCTCACCAACTCGCTGGGCCAGGGCTACCAGCTGCTCACTGCGGCGGCTTTCTTCTCCATGATCGTTCCGCTCGCGGTGTTCCTCAGCCTCCAGCGTTATTTCGTGCGCGGCATCCTGGCCGGCTCGGTGAAGGGGTAATAGGGATGGCATCAGTCACTTACGATCATGTCGTCAAGCGCTACACGGCCGATGTGACCGTCGTTAAGGACTTCAACGTCGAGATCAAAGACAAGGAGTTCATGGTCCTGGTCGGTCCGTCCGGCTGCGGCAAGTCGACCGCGCTGCGCATGCTGGCCGGGCTCGAGTCGATCACCGAGGGCACGATCCGCATCGGCGATCGCGTCGTCAACAATGTCGCCGCCAAGGACCGAGACATCGCGATGGTGTTCCAGTCCTACGCGCTGTATCCGCACATGAGCGTCTACGACAACATGGCCTTTCCGCTCCAGATGCAGCACATGCCGAAGGCGGAGATGGACAAGCGAGTCAAGAACGCATCTCGGATCCTGGGCCTCGACAACTTCCTGAAGCGCAAGCCAAGAGCGCTGTCCGGCGGCCAGCGCCAGCGCGTCGCCCTCGGCCGCGCCATCGTGCGCAGCCCTAAGGTGTTCCTGCTCGACGAGCCGCTTTCCAACCTCGATGCCAAGCTCCGCGGCCAGACACGCATCGAGCTGCAGAAGCTGCACCGTGACCTGGAGACGACGTTCATCTACGTCACCCACGACCAGGTCGAGGCGATGACCATGGGCGACCGCATCGCGATCATGAACGCCGGCATCCTTCAGCAGGTGGGCACGCCGGGCGACATCTACGACCACCCCGCCAACCTGTTCGTCGCCGGCTTCATCGGCAGCCCGACCATGAACTTCGTTCCCGTCACGACATCGGACAGCTCCGCCAAGGCCTCCGGTTTCGAGGTCAAGCTGCCCAAGTCCGTCCCCGCCGGGAAGGGCACGCTCGGCTTCCGCCCGGAGACGCTGACGGATCGCGTGACCGACAGCGGAAGCAAGCTGAGCATGAAGGTCGACGTGGTCGAGCGCCTGGGCTCCGACCAGTTCCTCTACGGGCAGGTCGGCGGCGACCAGGTCACCGCGCGGGTCGATCCGAAGTTGAAGGTCGAGCCGGGTGACTCCGTGCAGCTGGGACTCGACACACGATCTCTCCACCTGTTCGACGCTCAAAACGAACAAGCCCTCATCTAGCCACCGGGGCATGTGGAACAGATACGCGCCGGTGAGGACTTCGATGCCGCGCGCTTCCGCGCCTTCCGGAGGGCCCTCCTCAGCACTCTGACCGGCCGGGCGCGCCGGCTGGTCGACCTCGACCACGTGCTCGAGGCGGCGGGCGCCGAGGGCAGGTCGTTCGGAGGCGTCCACGAGATCCCGGTCGACCAGATCGTCGGCTCGGCCGCCTCCCCGGCCAAGGCCGGCGACTTCGACCCTGCCTTCCTGCCGGTCAACCGGCGCCTGCGCGACCGGTGGACGCGCGTGTATACGGCCATGGTCGAGGGTGGCGAGCTGCCGCCTATCGACGTATACAAAGTTGGTGACGGCTACTACGTCATCGATGGCCACCACCGCGTGTCGGTTGCGCGCAGCCTCGGCCGCGATGTGATCAACGCCCGCGTCATCGACGTGCAGACCCGGGCGCCGCTCGGAGTCAACGTGGACCCGGAGGAGCTGCTGCGGGCCGCCGAATACGCGCAATTCCTGGAGAGCACGCAGCTGCACAGGATGCGGCCCGACGCGCGCCTCGAGTGCAGCCGCCTCGGCCGTTATGACGAGCTTTTCAAGCACATCCTGGGGCACCAGTATTTCCTTGGGATCGACCGGGGCCACGCCGTCTCGGTGCCCGAGGCCGCCGCGAGCTGGTACGACACGGTCTATCTCCCCATCGCGGAGGCGATACGGAAGCACAAGGTCCTGGAGCTGCTGCCGGGATGGACCGAGGCCGACCTGTACGTCGAGATCACGCGGCGCTGGCTCGCCCTCAGCGAGGAGGGCCGGCCGTCCGGGCCGCATCCGGCCGTGCACTCGCTGCTGGACCACGAGGAGGCCAGGCGCTGGTGGCAGCGGCGGCGCGCGACTGCACTGCCCGAACGCAGGCGACCGGAACGATGATAGGGGTGATCTTTGGCCCGCCTGGAAGCGGCAAGGGCACCCAGGCGGCCCGCATCGAGCGTGAGTTCGGCATGTCGCACCTGTCGACGGGCGAGATCCTTCGTTCGGAGGTTGCACATGGAAGCGCGGTCGGCAAGGAGGCGGCCCGCATCATGGCCGCCGGCGACCTCGTGCCCGACGACCTCATCGACCGCATCGTCGAGAGCAGGCTGCGGCGCACAGATCCCGCCGACAGCGTGCTCCTGGACGGCTTCCCCCGGACGATCGAGCAGGCGAAGGCGCTCGACGCCATGCTCGCGGAACTGGGCAGGAGCATCGACTTCGTCGTCGCCCTCGACGTGCCTGAGCCCCTTCTCGTCGACAGGCTGCTCCTCCGGGCGGCCGTCGAGGGGCGGGCCGACGACACGCGCGAAGCGATCATGGAGCGCATGCACGAGTACCACAGCCGCACCGCTGCCGTGCTCGATCACTACCGCCGGAGCGGGGTCCCCGTCGCCGAGGTCGACGGCGTGGGGGACATGGACGAGGTGTTCGGTCGTGCGCGCCGGGCCATCGAACGCGTGACCAAGCCAGGGGCCGCGGGCATATGATCACCCTTCTCACGAGGCGATAGAGATGGCACGAAAAGCCGACATCGAGGACCTGGGGCAAGCGATCAAGCCGATGGTGAACGGCGATGGCCAGGCGGCCTCCGAGCCCATGCCGTCTCCATTCGAAGGCCGGATCACCAGCGCGTTCCCGCCCATCGCCGAGTTCGCCTTCCTGTCCGACTGCGAGGTCAACGTCCTCATCGCCCCGAGCGGGCGAGTGGAGTGGATGTGCCTGCCCCGCCCCGACAGCCCGAGCGTGTTCGCGGCGCTGCTCGACCGCGCAGCCGGCAGCTTCCGGTTCGCCCCCAGCGGGATCATGGTTCCCGCCGGCCGGCGCTACCTGCCGGGCACGCTCGTCCTGGAGACGACCTGGCGCACCCGCACCGGCTGGCTCATCGTCCGCGACGCGCTGTGCATCGGGCCCTGGTACCACGGCCAGCGGCGCTCCGGCACGCACCGCCGCCCGCCGACGGACCAGGAGGCCGAGCACATCCTCCTGCGCACGGCGAAGTGCGTGGTCGGCAGCGTCGAGCTGAGCCTCGACTGCCACCCGGTCTTCGACTACGGCCAGAGGGCCGCCAACTGGGAGTACTCCGGGCCCGGCTACGGTGAGGCGGTGGCCAAGGGCGGCGAAGGCGACGTCCCGCTGCGGCTGGTCACCGACCTGCGAGTGGGCTTCGAGGGCCCGGGCGCGCACGCGACCAAGACCCTGCGCCAGGGCGAGAAGGCGTATGTCGCGCTGGCGTGGCCGCGGTCACAGTACTCGGCGACCAGCGAGTTCTGGGCCGAGCACCCGCCGCCTGCCGACGCGGACGAGGCGTTTGCCCGTGTCGAGCGCACGGCGGACTTCTGGCGGGAGTGGATAAACCGCGGCGAGTTTCCGGAGCATCCCTGGCAGAGCTACCTGCAGCGCAGCGCACTGACGCTGAAGGGGCTGACCTACAGCCCGACCGGGGCGCTGCTGGCCGCGGCGACGACGGGGCTGCCCGAGACCGTCGGGGGCGAGCGCAACTGGGACTACCGATACACCTGGATCCGCGATGGCACCTTCATGCTGTGGGGCCTTTACACGCTCGGCTTCGCGCGGGAGGCGAACGACTTCTTCTACTTCATCGCGGACGTCGCGGCGGGACAGCAGGACCTGCAGATCATGTACGGGATCAGCGGCGAGCGCGAGCTGCCCGAGCGCACGCTCGACCACCTTTCCGGGTACGAAGGCTCGCGGCCCGTGCGAGTGGGCAATGCCGCGTACTCGCAAGTACAGCACGACGTGTGGGGCGCCGTCCTCGATTCCGTGTACCTCCACACCAAGTCGCGCGACTTCCTGCCCGAGGTCGTGTGGCCCATCCTCAAGCGCTCCGTCGCGGCGGCGATCGAAAACTGGAAAAAGCCCGACCGCGGCATCTGGGAGGTGCGCGGCGAGCCGCAGCACTTCACGTCGTCGAAGCTCATGTGCTGGGTGGCCTGTGACCGCGGCGCCCGTCTCGCCGAGCTGCACGGCGACCTCGACCTGGCCGAGCGCTGGCAGGCGGTCGCCGACGAGATCAAGTCCGACATCTGCACTAGAGGCGTCGATGAGCGCGGGGTGTTCGTGCAGCACTACGGGTCGAAGGCGCTGGACGCGTCCGTGCTGCTCATACCGCTCGTGCGCTTCCTGCCGCCGGACGATCCGCGGGTGAAGGCGACCGTGCTCGCGATCGCAGACGAGCTCACGGTCGACGACATGGTGCTGCGATACCGTACGGAGGAGACCAACGACGGCCTCTCGGGCGAGGAGGGCACGTTCACCATCTGCTCCTTCTGGCTGGTGTCGGCGCTGGCTGAGATTGGCGAGGTCAACCGCGCTCGGGAGCTCTGCGAGAAGCTGCTCTCGTATGCGAGCCCGCTGCAGCTCTACGCGGAGGAGATCGACCCGCGCAGCGGCCGCCACCTCGGCAACTTCCCGCAGGCCTTCTCACACCTGGCTCTGATCAACGCGGTCATGCACGTCATCCGCGCCGAGACAGGCCAGACCAACAGGTTCGGAGGCCCGCTGACCGTCGAACCCTAGCCAGGCCTCCCCACCCCGTGGGGAGGTCGCCCCCGCGCGCAGCGCGCGGGCGGGAGGGGGGCTTCATCAACCAATTCATCTGTTGGCCACCAGCAGCTCCAGGGAGTCGACCAGGCGCGGACCCGGCCGGTTGAAGTAGGCGGAGCCGTCGAGGATGACGACACGTGCGGCCCGCACCATGTCGATCTGCGCCTGCACGAGCCGCGCCTCCGCCACCGCGCGGTCTCGATTGAAGCCGCAAGGCGCCAGGATCAGCAGCTCCGGGCCGGCGGCGGCCACCCCCGTCCACGACATGGCCACCGATGGCGTGCCGGCGCGCGCGAGCGGGTCTTCGATCCCCGCGAGGGCGAGCAGGTCCGGGGTCCAGTGGCCCGCCGGGTACGGCGGGTCGAGCCACTCGAGGAAGACCCCGCGGACGCGGGGCAGCTTTCGAGCCGCTTTCGAAGCGGCATCGATGCGAGCGTGCAGGCGCGTCATCAATGGCGTGGCGTCGACGTGGCACGCTTCCGCCAGCTCCACGATGTCGCGCAGCACGTCGTCGAGCGAATGCGGGTGCTGGCGAATGATCTCGATGCCGGCCAGGTCGAGCGCGACCTGGTCTGCCGACACGGCGCAGACGCGGCACACGTCCTGCGCCACCACGAGGTCGGGCTTCAGGTTTCGGATCGTATCGGTGTCGACCGCGTACAGGGATATGCCACCGGCCGCGGCCGACGCCACGGCGACCTCGATGCCGGCGCTGTCTTGATCCTCCAGCCCGAGCGTGGAGCGCGTCACGATCGGCAGGCTGGATGCTTCGGGTGGATAGTCACATTCGTGCGTCACCGCCACCACCTGGTCGCCGGCGCCAAGCGCGAACAGGGCCTCGGTCGCGCTGGGCAGGAGGGAGACGATCCTCATCGGTGTAAGGAGACCACAAACGGCGCGCCGCTCCAGCGATCATGGTTGGTCGTGAAGCGCGGCGGATACGCGTTGATGTGGTCGGGGGGAAAGGACAGCGCACTGGCGCTGCATCGCGCACACGAGGCCGGCATCGAGGTCACCAGGCTCCTCACGTTCTATGACGGAGCGACCGGTCGCGTGCGGTTTCACGCCACGCGCCAGGAGGTGATCGCAAAGCAGGCGGGGGCCACCGGGGTCGGCCAGTGGCTCGGCATTGGGACGAGCTGGGCCGAGATGGATGACCAGCTCGCGCAGGAGCTGGCCAGGCTCCGCGAAGCGGATGTCGTAGGGGTCGTTTTCGGCGACATCCATCTCGCCGACGTGCGCGCCTGGTACGAGGACCGCGTCAAGGCGGCGGGCCTCGAGCACGTCGAGCCAATCTGGGGCGTTCCCTCTGCGGACCTTTTGAAAGAGTTCGTCGAGGTAGGCGGCCGCGCGGTCGTCACGTGCGTGGACACGTCAAGGCTCGATGCGTCCTGGCTGGGACGGATCGTCGACGAGCGATTCGTCGATGACATCGCCGTCACCGGCGCCGACGCATGCGGCGAGAATGGCGAGTACCACACCTTCGCCTTCCAGGGGCCGATGTTCACGCGTCCCGTCGGGTGGCGGCCCGGCGAGACCCGGTCCGAGTCGCGGTTCATCCAGCTCGACGTGGTGCCCGCATAGGGGGCTAAGATCTTTGCGGGCACCAAGGGAATCCGGTTCAAAGCCGGAGCTGTCGCGCAACTGTGAGCGGGGAGCCACCGTCCGACAACGCCACTGAGGTCGATCGACCCCGGGAAGGCGGACGGGGGCGGCGATCCGCAAGCCAGGAGACCTGAACGCCCACATCGGCGACCCGTCCGCGCGCAACGGCACGGAAGCTCCCTGGCGGTCGGCTTTGTGCGGCGCGTTCGGGAAAGGTTGACCGCCCGGAGGTAGAAGCGTGCGTACGCACCCTGTCTGGGCCAGCGCGACACTGGCTCTCGTCATCGCCGCGTGTGGATCTTCGACCGGTTCGTCGGCGTCGGGCCTTACCGGCAGCTGTGTGAACGCGAGCGCCCCACACCATGCATATGTCGTGGTCGAGCACCTGTCCGGAACGTCGTTCCAGAAGTGCGTGGGCTTCACGGGCGACACCATCGACGGCCAGTCGTTGATGGACCAGTCCGGCGTCAAGTACCAGACGCAGACGTACAGCTTTGGCAAAGGTGTATGTCAGATCGACAACGAGCCGGCGCAGTACACCCAGTGCCTGCCGCAGAACAAGCCGTACTGGGCCTTGTTCGTGGAAGCCGCCGGTACATGGGCAGGTGCGCAAACCGGCTACACCGCTATCAACCTCCATGACAAGGAGGCGCTCGGTTGGCATTACGTCCAGGCGACCGATCCGTCGCCCGCCCCGCCTCCGCCGGCGAAGGAGTAACCGAAGCCCCGTGAACGCACGCGCGGTGGCTGCCTGGGTTGCCGCCTGCATCTTGATCGTGCTGTTCACGACCAACCCGATTTACAAGACGCTGGTGCTGGCGGCGGCGTTCACCGCGCTCGCCGCCGGCGTCGGGCTTCGCCGCATGCGCGGCGTGCTCATCGGCGTGGCGCTCATAGCTCTCTTCGCAACGCTCCTCAACTTCGTCTCGGCCCATCTGGGCTCGACGGTTCTCTTCAGCCTCCCTGCCCAGGTCCCCGCGGTGGGCGGGCCCTACACGCTGGAGGCGCTCGTTTTCGGCGCCACCGGCGGGATCACGATCGCCGCCGCGATCCTCTCGGCCGCTCCCTTCTCCATGCTGCTGGCGTCACACGAAGTGATCGACGCGCTGCCCGCCGGCCTGTCACGGACCGGGACGGCGATCGCCGCGTCGCTCAACCTGGTGCCCGCGGTGGCGACCTCGTTCGCCGAGGTCAACGAGGCGCAGCGCCTCCGCGGCTGGCGGCCTCGCGGCCCGCGCTCGTGGGCCGAGATCGTGGTCCCGGTTGTTCTCACCAGCGTGGAGGGGTCGATCCAGCTGGCCGAGTCGATGGAGGCACGGGGTTTCGGTTCAGGCCCCAGGACGACGTTCACGCGGGCCCGCATTCGGTGGCGGGACTGGATCCTGATCGCCGCGGCATCGACGTCGGTGGCCTTGTTCCTCGTGTCCCATGCGGCCGGTTGGGCATCCGACTGGTATCCGTACCCGACCCTTTCGATCCCCGCCCTGGACGCGCGGCCGCTGGCCGCGTGCCTCCTGCTGTTCGCACCGGCGCTGCTGTGGCGGTCGCGAAGCTAGAACGCCTCACCTACTGGTACCCGGGCGCCCCCGAGCCGGCGCTGCGGGACGCCTGCCTGCAGGTCGAGGAGGGGTTGACGGTGGTCGCCGGGCCGTCGGGCGGCGGCAAATCGACGCTGCTGAGGGTTTTCAACGGACTCGTCCCGCACTTCCATGGAGGTCGCATCGCGGGCTCGGCGCGCGTATTCGATTCGGACATCACGTCGACGCCGACCCGCGAGCTGGCTCGCAGCGTCGGCTTCGTCTTCCAGGATCCCGAGCTGCAGACCGTCTACGACGTGGTCGACCGTGAGGTGGCGTTCGGCCCGGAGAACATGGGCTTGCCGCGGCGTGAGATCTCAGACCGCGTGGAGGAGGCATTGAACGCGGCGGGGATCGCCCTCCTCGCCGCTCGAACCGTGAGGACGCTCAGCGGCGGCGAGCGGCAGCGCGTGGCCTTGGCCTCCGCGCTGGCGATGCGGCCCCGGCTGGTCGTCCTCGACGAGCCGACGTCACAGCTGGATCCGCGCGGCGCCGAGATAATGCTGGCCGCCGCGACCAGCCTGGTGGCGCGCGGACGCTCGGTGGTGATCGCCGAACACCGGCTCGAACGCCTCATGCCTTCAGCGCGGGCAATGGTCGTCGTCGACGGCGGGCGGGTCGAGGGCGTCGATCCGGGGTCGTGGCGCCGTCCGCCGGCATCGGGCAGGGTTCCACGCAACGCCCCTCCCGGAGGCGAGGTCTGGTCGCTGGCGGCCGCGACCGCCGCGTTCGGCGATCGGGTGGTCCTGGCCGGCGTCGACCTCTCAGGCCGTTCTGGTGAGGTGGTGGCGCTCTGCGGGCCCAATGGGGGCGGAAAGACGACCCTGTTGCGCCTGATCGCGGGCGCGCTGGCACCGCTGGCCGGCAGGGTCGAACGCCGGCCGGTCCGCATCGCGTACCTGCCGCAGAACCCGACGGCCATGCTGCATCGCCCCACTGTCCGGGCCGAGGTGGCCATGACGCTCGATCGCTCGCGCGAGCACGACCGCCCAGAGGCGATCCTCGAAGAGCTGGGACTGACGGCGGTGGCCGGCCGCTATCCTCGCGACCTGTCGTCGGGCGAGCGCCAGCGCGCTGCGCTCGCCGCCGTGCTGCCGGGACGGCCCGGGCTAGTCCTGCTTGACGAACCGACCCGCGGCATGGATGCGGCCGCCCGGAACGCCCTGGTCGGTCTCGTGGCCAGGCTGCGCGACCAGGGTGCCGCGGTCGTTCTCGCCACGCATGACGCGGAGCTTCGCGCGGCGCTGGCCGATCGTGTCATCGAGGTGGCGGACGGGTCCGTGAGCGAGACCGTTCCAGAGGCTGCATCCAGGTGAGCAAAGCGTTGCCCGTGGGCCTCGTGTCGCTGGTGGGCATCGTCCTGTTTTCCTGGCCGTTCATCGGCAGCGGGCTGCCCGCCAACACCCCGGCCTGGGCGTTGGCGCTTGCCGCCGTCGCCGGGCTCTTCCTGGTCGAGACGGGCACACGCCAGCTCGACTCGCGAGCTCTGGCTCTCCTGGCCGCGATCGCCGCCATCGACACCGCCCTGCGGCTGGCGGTCATCGAAGGCATCGGCGGGTTCAGCCCGATCTTCTTCCTGGTGCTGTGCGCCGGGTACGTCTTCGGCACTTCGTTCGGGTTCCTGGCGGGGGCGCTGACGATCCTGGTCTCCGCGTTGGCCGGCGGCGGTATGGGGCCCTGGGTGCCGTACCAGATCTTCGCGGTCGGCTGGGTGGGGGTCGCGGCGGGCCTGGCCGGCCGGTGGCGCGGTCTGGTGCCCGGCTGGCCCGACGTCCTGGTTCTGGCCCTCGTCGGTGCGTTGATGGGCTGGGTCGTAGGCGCCCTGCTCGACATCACGGATTGGATTCCCGTTTATCGCGGCAACCCGTCTTTGGGCTGGCTGCCCGGGATGGACCCTGGCACCGCGTTGTTGCACTTCGGACGTTTTTACGTCCTCACCTCGCTCGCGTACGACTCGTTTCGCGCCGCCGGCAATGTCGTGATGGTCGCAGCGCTGGGAATCCCGGTGCTCACCGCCCTTGCCCGGATGCGCGCGCGGCTTACGTTCCAGGTGGTGCCGGTGGATGGAGTGGGCTAACTTGGCGGCGATGCAGCACGACGACGGCAACGAGAACTTCCGCCACGATGTCGCCCTTTCCCGTCACGTCGACCCACGTCCCACCCTCGAGAACCTCGCTCGCAACACGGGCCTCCGGTACGAAGACGTCGTCCACCACGCGCTGGCGCGCTACGCAAGCTCGGGCGCGGAGGCCCTCCTGGCCGTCGAGCCGTTCGCTCTTCGGCAGCTGATCGAGGCTCGGAAGGCGCAAGACTGGTCCAAGGTGGGTGCCATCATCGATTGGCTCGAGGCAGGTTTCGAGTCCTCGGCCTGGCGCTGATCACGGCCGGACGGCCATCACCCGATCGAGCCAGCCGAGGAGGTCGGTGGCGCCGGTCGAGCCTCGCGCCAGGATGGCTTTGGCATGGCCGTTCAGCTGGCGCTTGTCTTCTTCGGTCAGGTCCTTGGCGGTCAGGATCATGATCGGAATCGAACGGGTCGCCTGGTCGGCGTCGAGCGCCGCGACCACATCGAAGCCGCTCACCTCGGGCATCATGAGGTCGAGAAGGATCAGGTGGGGCCGGCTGCTCCTGGCCAGCTCGATGCCTTCTTTGCCGCCGGCGGCGGAGATGACGGAGAATCCTGCCGGCTTCAAAACGCTTTCCAGCCACTGCACGTTGGCGGGCTCGTCATCGATGAGGAGGACGCGGGTCTCCTCCGTTCCCACCTTGTTGGTGAACGCGAATTTGGCAAGGCGTGAAAGCAGAACCTTACCGTCCACAGGCTTGACGAAGTAGTCCATCGCGCCCAGGGCCCGCCCCAGCTCCGGCTTGTCGACCACGCTGACGACGACCACGGGGATGTCGCGGGTGGCGTCGTCCCGTTTTAGCTGCGCCAGCACGTCCCAACCATCGATGCCGGGCAGAAGGATGTCGAGGGTTATGGCCGCCGGCCGCAGCGCTCGGGCCTTGGCCAGGGCCTCTTTCCCGCTCGCCGCGATCTCGGCTCGAAATCCCCCACGGTCCAACAACCGGACGAGCAGGTCCGCCGCGTGCTGGTTGTCGTCGACTACCAGCACGAGTGGGCGCTCGTCATGCACGTGCGCTGTCGCCGGCGGGGCCGTCTCAACGCGCTTCTCGGCTTCGACTCGGCTGAGTGGCAGCCTGAGGGTGAAGACGCTGCCCTTGCCAAGCGCGCTCGTCACCCCGACATCGCCGCCGTGGAGCTCGGCCAGGCCCTTCGTGAGCGCCAGGCCCAGGCCGGTGCCCTCCTGATGACGGCCTGCCCCGGAGTCCAGCTGCTGGAACTCCTTGAAGAGGCGATCGACGTCGGACGGGGCGATGCCGATCCCCGTGTCCGTGACGGAGATCGCCATCGTCTCGGACAGGCGTTGGGCGGCGATGGTCACCGAGCCGCCCTCGGGTGTGAACTTGACCGCGTTGGAGACGAGATTGAGCAGCATCTGCTTCAACTTGCCTGGGTCCGCCTGGAGCCGGTCCGCGTCCGCAACGTCGGCGCCGATCCGGATTGCTTTCTTCTTCGCGAGGGGCTCGATGGTGTCGAGCACCTGCCGCACAACGTCGGCAATCGACACGGTTTCGAACGTCAAGACCATCCGGCCGGCCTCGACCTTGGAGAGGTCGAGGATGTCGTTGATCAGCCCCAGGAGATGGCGCCCGCTCGAGTTGATCTGGTCGAGAAACTTCTGGCGCGTCGCCTGGTCGTACTTGTTGGAGGCGTCGTCGAGCATCAGCTCGGAGAAGCCCAGGATCGCGTTGAGCGGCGTCCGCAGCTCATGGCTCATGCTGGCCAGGAAGCGGCTCTTCGCCTCGGTGGCATCCTGCAGGTCAGAAGCCATCCTCAGCAATTCGTCATGCAGCCGGGCTGCCTCCAGCGACGGCGCGAGCTGGCCGGCCAGCAACGTCAAGAGGCGCACGTCCACCTCGCCTATGCGCCGCGGTTTCTTGAACGACACTGTCAGCGCGCCGACGGGCCGGTGTCGCACCAGCAGGGGCACCGCGGCTACGCTCTTCAAACCGCGCGACAGCGAATCGGGCACGGCGTGCGTCCAGCTCGGATAGTCCTCGACGACCAGGGGCTCGCCCTTTTGAAACGCAATGCCGGCGGCGCCTTCGCCCGCCGCGATGCTGCGTGGGAACGGTCGCTCGAAGGTGTCGGCGAGCACCGTCAGGCTGCTCGTCGCCGGGTCCCACCAGAGCAACGTGGCGTCGTCGCTATGAAGCGAGCTTCGCGCTGCCTCGACGACCAGCCGGCCCAGTGCGGATGGATCGAGCAAGCCGCTCGAGCTCACAGCCACCTCGTGCAGGGCTTCGAGGCGCTGGCGCACCGCGTGCGCCTCGGAAATATCGCGAATCGAGGCCACGACCCAGCTTCCTTCATGCGTCTGCAGAGGCGCGAGGCTGATGTCGACTGCCATCTCGCTGCCATTCTTCCGCCGGCCGGCAAGCTCCAGGCCGGTCCCCATGTGCCGGGTCCAGGGCCGCGCATTGAACCTGCCTCGATCCTTCTCATGGACGGCTCGAAACCGCGCCGGCATGAGAATCTCGACGGCCTGGCCGAGCAGCTCATGGCGCGGGTAGCCGAATAGACGCTCGACCTGACTGTTGACGAACTCGATGCGACCGTCTTGCAGTATGACCACGACCGCGTCGGGGAGGCCTTCCAACAATTGAAATGCCTGCTCGGGCAGCTCTGGTTTCAATGCGCTGTCCAATTCACCCGGCAGGATTATCGCCCTGTTAACTCCAGGAATTAACGCACAACGATATATAACACGGGCTTATCGCGGGAGCTCGCGGCTAGGAGCCGGGGGCCAGCACCAGTCCCGACGTGGTGAAAGCGGCGAAAAGAGCCACGGCAAAGAAGACGCCGGCGATGACATGACCTCCGAGCTGCCCATGGCGGACCTGCTGCGCCGGTGCGCGCACGAAACGCGCCAGCCATGGGGCGACGATCATCCAACCGAGCGTCAGCAGCGATACAGCGTTCGAGAAGCCGGCGGCCGCGTCGGACCCGAAGAAGACGAGCACCAGGACGCTCGCGACCACGAAGCCGATCCCAATGACGCCGGCGGCGAGTCCGAGTACGAGCCAGCGTGGGAACCCGCGATAGCGAGATGCAAGCGCGGTCCACCCGCCGGCGAGAACTGCCGGACCAATGCTGAACGGCACCACGAGCGCGCCATTGCCTCGAAACGACCAGCCGTCGGCTTGGGGGCCGTAACGCGCGACCAGGAAGGTCAGCACATCTAAGAACACCCCGGCCAGCAATCCGATCAGGATCGCCCAGCCGAGCAGGGCGAAAACCCGCATCAGCCGCCGGCGCTGTCCGGATCAGGTTTCAGGAAGATCGCCCCCAGTGGCGGGAGCGTGAGCGTGAAGCTGTGCAGGTGACCGTGCTTTCCGATCGGCGCCGCGTCCACCGCGCCCAGGTTGCCTTGCCCGCTGCCGCCGTAAATCGGCGCGTCGCTGTTGAGGAGCTCGAGCCAGCGACCCGGAAGAGGCGCGCCGACCTGGTAGTTGTGGCGCGGGACGGGCGTGAAGTTGAACACCGCGACGATCAGCTCACCGCTCGAGCTTCGGCGCATGAAGCTGATCACGCTCTGCTCGGAGTCGGTGGCGTCGATCCAGGCAAATCCGGCCGGGTCGAAGTCCAGCTCGTGCAGCGGCTTTTCCTCGCGCATGACCCGGTTGAGGTCGCCGGTCCAGCGGCTCAGGCCGCCGTGCATCGGCTCCTTCAGGAGGTGCCAGTCGAGGCTATGCTCGTGGTTCCATTCGCTCCACTGGCCGAACTCGGCGCCCATGAACAGCAGCTTCTTGCCCGGCATCGCGTACATGTAGGCGAGCAGCAGACGCAGGTTGGCGAACTTCTGCCAGTCGTCGCCGGGCATCTTGGCCAGGAGCGACCCCTTGCCGTGCACCGCCTCGTCGTGCGACAGCGGGAGCATGTAGTTCTCCGTGAAGGCGTAGAGCATGCGGAACGTCAGCTGGTTGTGCTCGAAGCGACGATGCACGGGATCCTTTGACATGTAGGCGAGCGTGTCGTGCATCCACCCCATGTCCCATTTCATGCCGAAGCCTAGACCACCCAGGTAAGTCGGTCTTGACACGAGCGCCCACGACGTCGACTCCTCGGCGATCGTCTGCACGTCCGGCTGCTCCTTGTAGACCTCGATGTTGAAGCGGCGTAGGAAGTCAACAGCATCGAGATTCTCGTTGCCACCGAATTTGTTCGGAAGCCACTGGCCCTGCTTACGCGAGTAGTCGAGGTAGAGCATCGACGCGACCGCGTCGACCCGCAGGCCGTCGGCGTGGTAGCGGTTGAGCCAGCTCAGGGCGCTGCTCATCAAGAACCCGCGCACCTCGTTGCGGCCATAGTTGAAGATCGAGCTCCCCCAATCGGGGTGCACACCCAGCCGCGGGTCGGCATGCTCGTAAAGGTGCGTCCCGTCGAAGCTCTGCAAGCCGAACTCGTCGGACGGGAAATGGGATGGCACCCAGTCGAGGATGACGCCGATGCCGTGCTGGTGCAGGTGATCGACCAGGAACATGAAGTCCTGCGGCGTCCCGTAACGGCTCGTCGGCGCGAAGTAGCCGGTGACCTGGTAGCCCCATGAGCCGTAGAAGGGGTGTTCCATCACCGGCATGAACTCGACGTGCGTGAAGCCCAGCCGGTGCGCGTAGTCGGCCAGCTGGGGAGCCAGCTCGCGATAGGTGAGCCACCGGTTGTCCTCCTCGGGCACGCGCATCCACGACCCGAGGTGGACCTCGTAGACGGACCACGGCGCCTGCCTGCCGTTGGCTCGTGATCGCCCGTTCATCCAGTCGGCGTCGCCCCACTCGTAGCCCAGGTCCCACACGATCGAGGCCTGTCGCGGCGGCTGCTCGGCGAACACCGCCAGCGGGTCGGCCTTGTCGGCACCGCTGCGCGTGACGCGCGAGTGGACGTGGTACTTGTACAGCCCTCCGTTCTTGACTTCGGGGATGAAGCCTTCCCAGATGCCGGACTGTTCCCGCGGCACGAGCTTGTTGGCATCCCTGTTCCAGCCGTTGAAATCGCCGATCACGCTCACCCAGTCGGCGTTGGGCGCCCACACCGCGAACCAGGCGCCCTCGGGATCGTGCGAGAGGTGCGCGCCCAGCTTTTCGTACAGGTGGCTGTGCGTGCCCTCGTTGAACAGGTGGAGGTCGAACGGTGTGAGCAGCGAGGAAGCGATCATGCCGGTTTCACCACCTCGAGGATGCCAAGCAGCGGGATCCTCACCCAGTCTGGCCGGCTGTTGAGCTCGTAGCGAAGCTCGTACAGCGCCTTCTCGAGCAGCATAGTCGACAGCTGGAGGTCGAGGTCCTCCGCCGTCTGCGGCACGAACGACGTGTTTCCGGCCGTGGTCAGGTAGCTGCGCAGGAACGTGGCCGACACCGAGTCGACCCAGAACCGCGCCCATGCCTCGAGGCGAGGGCGAGCTTCGGGCTGGAGCTGCTCCGATCGCAGGGCGGCCTGGCTCGCGTAGCTGAACGACCGCAGCATGCCCGCAACGTCGCGCAGCGCCAGCCGCTTCAGGCGGCGCTCGTACAGCGTGCGTGACGGCTCGCCCTCGAAGTCGATGATCACGAAGTCGTGTCCGGTGTACAGCACCTGGCCGAGGTGGTAGTCGCCGTGCACGCGGATCCTGGTCGTCGTGATCCGCCGGCCGAGGAACGCGCGCAAAGACTGCGCGATCCGGGCTTCCAGCTCGAGCACCCGTTTCGCATCGTCTCTCGCATCGTCGGGCAGGCGGTTGACCTGGCTGCGCAGCAGCTCCAAGGCACGCATGGCGAGGCCGTTGAGCGATTGATAGATCGACCGCTGGTCCTGGGGCGAGATGCGCTCGGGGGCGAACGCGGGGTCGTCGGGGTCCGATGCCAGCGCCAGGTGCAGCTCGGCGGTGCGTTTGCCGAGCACGCGTGCCGAGTCGAGGTACACGCCGACGTTCTTGACCGCCACCTCGGGCAGGTCCATCCCGCTCGCCTGCACCAGGTTGCGCGGCAAGACTGGTGGCTCGCCGCTCGCGGGCGTCTCCATCGCCTTCAGGTAGTGCGCCAGGGTGGTCAGCGTGTACTGCCACGCATCGCCCTGGTTGGGCACGTAGCCCTGCAGCACCGCCAGCGACACCGGTTCGCCCCGGTCGTGCCGGTACTCGAGGCTTCCGGCCAGCGGCGCGATCTGGGCGAAGTCCGTCTTCTCGGTGAGGAAGCGCCCGACCTCGAGCTCGGGGTTCACGCCCTCCTCGAGCCGGCGGAACACTTTGAGGATGAGGCGCTCGCCGAAGACCACGGAGTTGTTGCTCTGCTCGGCCACCGAGAGCGCGGCTTCGAGCCTGATCGTCTCGGGACCTCGAAGCCGGGCGAAGGCGCGGGTCGTCGTGCCGACCAGCATCCCGGTCGAGCTGGCGGCTCGCCGGCGCCGGGCGATCATAGAGAGGAGACCTTCGGCGAAGCCTGGCGGTCCGAGCGCGTCGTAAAGCAGGCCGCGCTGCTCCTCGGTCTCGGTGCGCAGCCAGCAAACCGCAGCCTGCGGCCAGCGCTCCAGGATGTGCGGGGCTTCGGCTGCGTTCGCAAAGGTCACGGGCAGCAGGTAGGTCTCCGGGTCGCCCTCCGCGTAACTCACCTGGATCGACAGCATGTAAGCGTTCCCGTGGTCGTTGTTGCCGGGCACCTCGATCGCGTCCACGATCGACACCGACTTCATGCGCCGGGCCTTGCCCGCGAACCAGCGCCGCTGCCTGATGTACGGCTGCAGGATCGACTCGAGGCGCTCCTTGGCGGAGCCGAAGAGCACCGAGTCCCAGCTTCCGGCCACCTTGACCTCGGGCAGCACGGCAGCGGCCAGACCCCAGTCGGCGGGCACGGTGGCCGCCGCCCGCGGCTGGATCGAGAACCAGTAGAACGAGTGCGGGCCGAGGGTCAGGAAATAGGGCACCTTGCCGATGACCGGAAGCTCGGTCGCGCCGAACAGCTCGACCGGGACCATGCCTTCCCATTTCGACAGGTCGAGCTCGACGACCTGCAGGAAGCGTGAAAGATTGGCGACGCACAAGATCTGCTCCGATTCGTAGCGCCGGACGAACGCCAGGACCTTGCGGTTGTCGGGTCGCAAGAGCTCGAGCGTGCCGCGGCCGAAAGCGCGGTGTCGCTTGCGGAGCGCGACCAGCCTCTTCATCCACGACAGCAGGGAATGCGGGTTCTGAGACTGCGCTTCGACGTTGACGCTCTCGAAGTGGTATTCGGGATCGGTGACCACCGGCAGGTACAGGCGCTGCCGGTTGGCGCGCGAGAAGCCGGCGTTGCGGTCGGCGCTCCACTGCATGGGCGTACGCACGCCGTTGCGATCGCCGAGGAAGATGTTGTCCCCCATCCCGATCTCGTCGCCGTAGTAGATGACCGGCGTCCCCGGCAGCGAGAAGAGGAGACCGTTCATCAATTCGATGCGGCGCCGGTCATTGCCGAGGAGCGGCGCGAGGCGCCGGCGGATGCCGAGGTTGATGCGAGCGGCGCGGTCCTGCGTGTAGGCGCGATACATGTAGTCGCGCTCCTCGTCGGTGACCATCTCGAGCGTGAGCTCGTCGTGGTTGCGAAGGAACAGCGCCCACTGCGAGTTGTCAGGGATCGCCGGGGTCTGGGCGAGGATGTCGACGATCGGGAACCTGTCCTCCATGCGGATCGACATGAAGAGACGGGGCATGAGGGGGAAGTGGAACGACATGTTGCATTCGTCGCCCTCGCCGAAGTAGGCGACGGCGTCCTCCGGCCACTGGTTGGCCTCGGCCAGCAGCATGCGGTTCGGAAATGATCCGTCGACGTGGCGCCGGAGGTCACGCAGGAACGCATGCGTCTCGGGCAGGTTCTCGCAGTTCGTGCCCTCCCGCTCGAAGAGATAGGGGATCGCGTCGAGGCGCATCCCGTCGATGCCGGAATCGAGCCAGAAGTCGACGGCCTTGAGGATCGCTTCCTTGACCTTGGGGTTCTCGAAGTTGAGGTCGGGTTGGTGCGAGTAGAAGCGGTGCCAGTAGTAGGCGTTGCCGATCTGATCCCAGGTCCAGTTCGAGTTCTCGAAGTCTTTGAATATGACCCGGGCGTCCGTATAGCGCTGGTTGGTGTTGCTCCACACGTAGAACTCGCGCGCCGCGGTTCCGGGGCGAGCGCGGCGCGCGCGCTGGAACCACGGGTGCTGGTCGGAGGTGTGGTTGCAGACGAGCTCGTTGATGACCCGAATCCCGCGGCGGTGCGCGTCCTTGATGAACTGATGGATGTCTGCCAGGTGTCCGTACATCGGGTTGACGTCGGTGTAGTCGGCGATGTCGTAGCCGTCGTCGCGCATGGGTGACGGGTAGAAGGGCAGGAGCCAGATCGCACTCACACCCAGGTCCTGCAGGTATGGCAGCTTCTCGATCAGGCCCCGGAAGTCGCCGCTGCCGTCGCCATCGCTGTCGTAGAAGGCGCGCACGTGCACCTCGTAGATGAGCGCGTCCTTGTACCAAAGAGGGTCGTCGTCGAGCGTGAACGTCTCCTGCCGCCGGCGCCGGGCGGGGACCTGGATCACAGGAAGTACTCGAAGTCGTGTTCGCTGCGGAAGCGGCGGCGGAATCGGAAGATCTGCGCGGGCGTCGACTGAGGGTTGAGCTCGATGTAGTTGCGCGGCCCGTTCCAGATATAGCGCGCGCCGCTCAGGAGCTCATGCGCCTGGTAGCTGCGGTCGCGGTCGATTCCGAGTGCCTCCAGCGGCAGGTTGACCATGCCGGTCTGCGTGTGATGAGGATCGACGTTGACGACCGTGAGCACCACATCGGCGAGGTCGTCGGTGCTCTTGGTGTACGCGATGATCTGTTCGTTCTCGGTGTGGTGGAACATCAGGCCTTCGTCGCTCTGCAGGGCGGGATTCTCGCGGCGAACCTTGTTGACGAGCGTGATCAGCTCGCGCAGGCTGTCGGGGCGCTCACGGTCCCAGCTTCGGAGCTGGTACTTCTCCGAATCGAGGTACTCCTCCGATCCCGGCTCCTTGGCGCGCCCCTCACAGAGCTCGAACGCCGGCCCGTAGATCCCGTAGCTCGCTCCCAGCGTCGCGGCGAGGACGAAGCGGGCTGCGAAGGCCGGACGCCCGCCGGTCTGCAGGTACTCGGTGAGGATGTCGGGCGTGTTCGGCCACAAATTGGGGCGCAGGAACTCGCGTATCGGCGCCGAGCGCAGCTCGGTGAAGTACTGGCTGAGCTCCCAGCTGGTGTTGCGCCATGCGAAGTATGTATACGACTGGCTGAAGCCGAGCTTGGCGAGCCGGTACATCACCTTGGGGCGTGTGAACGCCTCGGAGAGAAAGATCACCTCCGGGTGCTCGCGCTTGACCTCGCCGATGAGCCACTCCCAGAACCGGAACGGTTTGGTGTGCGGGTTGTCGACGCGGAAGATGCGCACGCCCTGGTCGATCCAGAAGACGACGATCGACAGCAGCTCCGCCCACAGCTCGCGCCAGGCCTCGCATTCGAAATCGAAGGGATAGATGTCCTCGTATTTCTTCGGCGGGTTTTCGGCGTACTGGATGGAGCCGTCCGGACGGTGCCGGAACCACTCGGGGTGCTCGCGCGTGTAGGGGTGGTCGGGCGAGCACTGGTACGCGATGTCGAGGGCGATCGACAGGCCGTGCTCCCCGGCGACGCGGACGAGGCGACGGAAATCCTCGAGCGTTCCCAGCTGTGGGTGGACCGCCTTGTGCCCGCCTTCCGCCGACCCGATCGCCCACGGGCTGCCGGGCTCGTCGGGCTTGGCGCTGACGCTGTTGTTGGCCCCCTTGCGATGCGTGCGTCCGATGGGGTGGATAGGGGGGAAGTACAGGACGTCGAATCCCATGCCTGAGATGTAGGGCAACCATGACTCGACATCTCGAAAGGTGCCGTGCTTGCCCTGCTTGCCCGCCGCTCGCGGGAACATCTCGTACCAGGCTCCGTATCGTGCCCGGACGGGTTCGACGATCACCTCGGGCTCGCGGTCGTATCTGACCGACAGGCTGCGGTCGGCATGCCGCTCCATGAGGACCGCGACGTCCGAGAGGGCGGCGGCGGCGGCGGCCTTGCCCTTGCGCAGCTGGGCCGCATACGCCTTCAGCTTCTCGGCATCGGGACCTGGAGCCCGCCCGGCGGTGGCCTCGACCATGCGGGCTGCCGCCTCGAGCTCTCCGGTCACATCCTGCCCCGCCTCGACGCGCTTGGCGAACTGGCGGCTCCAGGTCTCGAAACGATCGACCCAGGCCTCAGCCGTGAACCGGTGCCGGCCCAGCTCGGTGACCGTGAACTCGGCCCGCCAGCGGTCGTTGACCAGGGGCACCATCGGAACCTCGGTCCAGTCGCCGCTTGCTTCGTGCCGGTGCCACATGACGCAGGCGAGCGCGTCGTGTCCGTCCGCGAAGACGTCGGCCTCCACGGCCACCCTTTCGCCGAGAGCCCGCTTGGCCGGGTAGCGCCCGGCGTCGATCTCGGGTGACATCGACTCGATGGCGACCCGCCGGCGGCCGTCGACGGACGGCCCTGGGGAAGCAGAGGGCTGAGGTGGGGCCGTGGGCCTCCGCTTCACCGGTGCGCGAGCCACGGATAAATCGTGCCATGCCCGCTCACTGCCATGTGTTCTGATATTGAATCGATGGGTATGCTGCGCTCGATCGATCCCTCTTCGGGCGAGGAGCTGGCCCATTTCCCCGAGCTGGACGCCGCCGGCATAGATGCCGCCGTCGCGCGGGCCTGGGGCTCGAGGCATGCCTGGCGCGACGTCGGCATGGACATGCGCGCGGCCCTGCTCCGGGCGGTCGCCGGGGTCCTGCGGGCCGACAAGGCGCGCTACGCCGCGCTGGCGACCGCCGAGATGGGCAAGCCGATCCTCGAAGCCGAGGGCGAGGTCGAGAAATGTGCATGGACGGCCGGCTGGATCGCTGACAACGCTGCCCGTCTGCTCGCCGACGAGCCCGTGGAGAGCACTGCCACCCGGAGCTTCGTCAGGTTTCAACCGCTCGGCGTGATCCTCGCCGTGATGCCGTGGAACTTCCCGTTCTGGCAGGCGTTCCGGGCCGGCCTGCCGGCGCTCGCCGCGGGCAACGTGATGTTGCTCAAGCACGCGTCCAACGTGCCCCAGTGCGCGCTTGCCATCGAGGAGGTTTTCCGCGAGGCCGGCATGCCCAAGGGTGTGTTCCAGACTCTGCTCGTCGGCTCGGGCGCGGTGGATGCGATCATCGCGGACGACCGCGTCGCGGGTGTGACGCTCACCGGCTCCGAGGCCGCGGGCGCTCACGTGGCGTCGACCGCGGGCAAGACGATCAAGAAGTCCGTGCTCGAGCTCGGAGGCTCGGATCCCTTCATCGTCCTCGCGGACGCCGACATCGAGACCGTCGCGACGGTCGCCTGCCGCGCCCGCAACCAGAACAACGGCCAGAGCTGCATCGCGGCCAAGCGTTTCATCGTCGTGGAGTCGGTGGCTGACGAGTTCGAGTCGCTCTTCGCCGGCGCAATGGGCGCGCTCAAGATCGGCGACCCGAAAGACCGCGGCGTCCAGGTTGGTCCGCTGGCTCGACCCGACCTCGTCGAAGACCTGGAGCGCCAGGTCAAGGAGTCGATCCGTTTGGGCGCACGTCCCCTGACCGGCGGCAAGCGCCTCGACGGCGCGGGCAACTACTTCGAGCCGACCGTGCTCGCGGACGTGCGGCCCGGCATGCCTGTGTACCACGAGGAGACGTTCGGTCCGGTCGCGGCGGTGATTCGCGTGGGCGACGAAGAAGAGGCGCTGCGGGTGGCCAATGACACGGACTTCGGCCTCGGTGCGAGCGTCTGGACGGCCGATGTGGAACGCGGTGTGAAGCTGGCCCAACGAGTGGAGGCCGGCATCGTGTTCGTGAATGGAATCGTCGCCTCGGATGCGCGCCTGCCCTTCGGCGGGGTCAAGAAGTCGGGCTATGGGCGCGAGCTTTCGAGCTACGGGATCAAGGAGTTCACGAACATCCAGACGCTGTGGGTGGGACCGCCCAAGAGCTAGCGGCCGCCCTCACCCGGCCGCCTTTTTCCTCGCGGCAGCCAGATTTTTGCGGGCGAGCACCGAGTAGGAGTCCTTCAGCGCTTTGGCAGGGTCGAAGCCTAGGCTGCGGGCCTGCTCGGGCAGGACCTCGAGGGGGCCTTCCAGCTCGACGAACGATCCGAACTCGAGCGTGTCGAGGGTGACCGTGACCACTCCGTCGAGCGTCCACATCGCGCGGTGCTTCTTGTAGCTGAACTCGACCCTGAAGCTGAGCTCGGTGAGAAGGTCGAGGGTCGCGTGCGCGTCCTTGACCTCGACCTCGGTCTCCTCTCGGACCTTGACACCCCCGACAAACGTGGCCGGGCCTTTCACCGTCAGGACTCCACGCGGGCCGCCGTCGATGACGCGAAGCCTGAGCGTCACGCGACGCGTCGTCTTGCCCGGGCCGTTGAACCGGAAGTTTTCCTCGTTGTATTTACCCTCGAGGCGGGCTTCCCTCTTGCGCAGAAGAGCGCGCACCCGGGTGTGGTCGCCTGGTCCGGCGACTCGAAACTTGAGCTCGCACTCGACGCTTCGGTCGCGCGGGCGGTGATGCAAACGGCTGCGTGCCACGCGTGGAGATTAGCGGCATTCGCCGCCCCAGCATGCGAGAGAGGCGCTCCCTGTATTACGCCGCGGCTTCTTTCTTGATCCGATGCAGCGAGCTCGTCACGGCGGTGCACTCGTCCTCGACGTAGTCGAGCCCGGCTGATTCCGCGATCCGCCGTGCTTCCTCGGAGCGTATGTCGAGCTGCAGCCACAGAGCTTTCGCCCCGACCTCAACGGCCTGCCGGGCGATGTCGGGCGCATCCGCGGCCGGCCTGAACACGTCGACCAGGTCGATTCTCTCGGGCACCTCGGCCAGCGTCCGGTAGACGCGCTCGCCGAACAGCGTGTCGGCATAAGGGTTGATGGGGATGATCCGGAAGCCCCGCCGCTGCAGGCCTGCCGGTACGGATCCGCCGGCCTTGTTGGGATCGCGGGATGCTCCCACGACCGCGATCACGGTCGAGGCCTCGAGGATCTCCTTGCTGGATTTGCTCATGACAGTTTCAAGTCGACGGGCCCGGCTTCGATTCCAAGCAGAGGCTGTCCGGAGGCGTAGCGGCGGATCTGGTCGCCCGCGAACCGATGACCGCGCGCGTTCCAGCGTGCCACCGCGCCCGCGATGTGCGGGGTGATGAGGACGTTGGGAGCGTGCCACAACGGGTGGTTCGCGGGAAGGGGCTCCGGATCGGTCACGTCCAGCGCGGCGCGGATGCGGCCGGACCGTAGTGCTTCCAGCAGCGCCTCGGTGTCCACGGTCTGGCCCCGGCCTGCATTGACGAACAGCGCGCCAGGCTTCATGCGGGCGAGAAAAGCGCCATCAACGAATCTTTCTGTTTCGGGCGTGAGCGGAAGCAGGTCCACGACCTCATCAGCCTGGGGCAGCAGGTCGGGCAGCGCGGAGACAGCTTGCGTGCCGTCACGTGCGTGCCGGGTCACCCCAATCACCCGGGCGCCAAAAGGCGCGAGCCGGGCGGCGAGCGCTCGACCGATCGATCCGTGGCCGACGACCAACACCGTATGGCCGTCCTGGTCGTCGATCGCCGCCGGCTCGGCCGGGCTTCGATTCCATTCGGCATGCTGCTGGAACTCGATGAAAGCCGGCAGCCGGCGCTGCATGGCCAGGATCGCCGCGACCACCCATTCCGAAACGGGTCCGTCGTGGACGCCGACCGCCCTGCACACGACGATCCCCGGAGGGACCTTGGGCAGCAGCCAGTCGACGCCGGCACTCAGGGACTGAATCACCCGCAGCCGCGGGAGCTGGTCGAAGAGGCCGGGCACGCGGTCGGCGATCTCGGAGCTGAGGACCACGAACTCGACGTCTGGTCCAGGGTCGGCCACGAGCTGGGCACCCGCGGGAAGTGGGTCCAGCTCGCGCCTCATCGGTCCGTCCGGCACCAGGACCTTCATGTGTGCGTCCCCCCACCCGGGCGGCGCAAGCGCCGCCCGACCTCCCCACGGGGTGGGGAGGTCAAATGCCGCCCGACCTCCCCACGGGGTGGGGAGGTGACGTGCCGCCCGACCTCCCCACGGGGTGGGGAGGTGAAATCAGGCGGCTCTATTGGCGGACTCGCGATTCTCGAGCGCGAACTCGAGCACTTCCTCGACCCGCCCGGCAAGGTGGAACGTCATCTCCTTGCGGACGCTCTCGGGGACGTCGTCCAGGTCCTTCTCGTTGCGCTTTGGGAGGATGACCTCCTTCAGGCCCATCCGGTGGGCGGCCAGCACCTTCTGCTTGACACCGCCGATCGGCAGCACCAGGCCCTGGAGCGTGACCTCGCCGGTCATGCCGACCGTGCTCCGGACCGCGCGGCCCGTGAGCAGGCTCACGATCGCGGTCGTCATCGTCACGCCGGCCGAAGGGCCGTCCTTGGGCACGGCGCCCGCGGGAACGTGGATGTGGAAGGCCCTCTCGATCAGGTCGGACTCGATTCCCAGTTCAGCGGCGTGTGACCGCACGTACGAGAGCGCGATCTGCGCCGACTCCTTCATCACATCGCCGAGCTGGCCCGTGAGGAGGAGGCTGCCCTGGCCCTTTGAGGCAGGGGTGGCCGTCGCCTCGACGAACAGCACATCTCCACCCACGCCGGTCACAGCGAGGCCGGTGGCTACGCCGGGGACCGCGGTCCGAGCTGCGACCTCGTTGTCGAACTTGGGCTTGCCGAGGAACTCGCGCACGCGCTGTTGCGTGATCTCGACCGGCGGCGTGAGCGCCCCCGTCGCGACCTTGGTCGCAACCTTCCGCGTGATCTTCCCGAGCTCGCGCTCGAGGTTTCGCACGCCGGCCTCGCGAGTGTGGTCGGTGATGACGCTCATGACGGCCTCGTCGGTCACGGTGACCTCGTCGTCCTTCAACCCCGCCTGCTTGACCTGGCGCTTCAGCAGGTGGTCCTTCGCGATCGCGACCTTCTCCTGCTCGGTGTAGCCGTCGAGCCTGATGAGCTCCATGCGGTCCAGCAGCGGCGCCGGGATGGTCTCCGACACGTTGGCGGTCGGGATGAACAGCACCTCCGACAGGTCGAGGTCGACCTCCAGGTAGTGGTCGCGGAACGTGTTGTTCTGCGCCGGATCGAGCACCTCGAGCAGCGCCGCCGACGGGTCGCCCCGCCAGTCGCTGCCGACCTTGTCGATCTCGTCCAGCATGATGACCGGGTTCTTGGTGCCGGCTTCCTTCAGGGCGCGCACGATCCGGCCCGGAAGCGCCCCGACGTAGGTTCGCCGGTGGCCGCGGATGTCAGCCTCGTCGCGGATGCCGCCGAGCGACACGCGGGTGAACTTGCGGCCCAGCGCGCGCGCAACCGACTCGCCCAGCGAGGTCTTGCCGACGCCGGGAGGCCCGACCAGGGTGATGATCGCGCCGGAGCCGCGCCCGCCCAGCACCTCGAGACCGCGCTCCTTGCGCAGCTTGCGCACGGCCAGGAACTCGATGATCCGGTCCTTCACATCGGCCAGGCCGGTGTGGTCCTCGTCGAGGATCCGCCGCGCCTCCGCGAGGTCGTAGTTGTCCTCGGAGCGCACGTTCCAGGGGATGTCGAGCATCCAGTCCAGGTAGGTGCGGATCCAGCCGTACTCCGGGTTCTGCTCGCTGGTGCGCTCCAGGCGGTCGAGCTCGCGATCGACCTCGACCCGCACGCCATCCGGCATCCCGGCCTTGGCGACGCGCTCGCGGTAGGTGGAGACGACGTCGTTGCTGCCCTCGTTGAGCTGCTTCTTGATCGCCTCGAGCTGCTGCCGGAGCAGGAACTCGCGCTGGGTCTTCTCCATGCCCTCGGCGACGTCGCTGCGGATCTTCTCCTTGAGCGACGCGTCCGCCAGGATCTGCTTCGTCCAGCCGATCAGCTTGGTCAGCCGCTCCGCGAGGTCGAGCGTCTCGAGCACCTCGAGCTTCTGCTCGATGGTCAGGTCCGGCGAGTAGCCGGCCAGGTCGGCCAGGTGTCCGGGAGTCTTGGCCGCCCGCAGGAACTGGACCACCTGGGGCACGCCCCGGGACTCGACCAGGTTCTCGAGCAGGGCTCGGTACTCGCGCCCAAGCTCGACCGCCTTCTCGGAGGGGGGTTCGGGTTCGAGGATGGGGTCGGCCTTGACGAAGAGCGCACCGGCGATGTCGGCCTGACCGCTGCCCAGGCGGGCGCGGTACTCGCCGCGGAGCATGAACGCCTCAGCGCCGGTGGGGAGCTCGGTTCCATCGCCCAGTCGGGCGACGGTGCCGATGCTGCCGTACTGTCCGTCGATCCGGGGCACCAGCAGGATCAGCCGGTTGCCCTGGCGGGCAGCCTCGAGGGCGGCCTTGGCGGTGTCGCCTTCGACGGCGAGGGTGACGGTCATGTGCGGCAGGACGACGACGTCGTCCATCGGCATTACTGGTAGCAGCTCAGACTTGGGCGTTGGCATTTTCGGGGTCTCCTCGGTTGATAACTACTGAACGTTTTTCCCCCATCGGCTCATTCCCAATCGCTCCCCACTCGTGGGGAGCTCCCCGCCGCGCAGCGGCGCGGTGTGGGGGGATTCAGCTGTCGGGGACGCTTTCCTGCCCGAAACCGGCGCCCCCTAAACCCGGGTGACGCTCCCCGAGGCGGCCCCGCGCCGCGAGACCGCGTCGATGACCACGGCCGCGAGCAGCACCAGGCCCGTCACGATGTACTGCCATTCGACATCGGATATGCCTTGCAAGTAGAGGCCGTTGTAGATGCCGGCGATGACCAGGCCGCCAAGCACGCCGTGGAGCGGCTTGCCCCTCCCCCCGAAGAGGCTCGTGCCGCCGATGACCGCGGCGGCGACGGCATAGAGGACGTACTGCCCTCCTTGAATGTTGTTCGACATCCCGCCCAAGAGGGAGGCATAGAGGATGACGGCCACGCCGGCCGTGAACGAGCACAGCCCGAAGGCCAGCGTCCGGACGAGCGAGACGTTGATGCCGGCCCGGCGCGCCGCCTCCGGGTTGCCGCCGATCGCATACATGTAGCGACCGAACTTGGTGCGCTCCAGGAGGATTGTCCAGGCGCCGAAAACAACGAGAACGATCGGTATGAACCAGGGCACGCCTTCCAGGGTGCCGAGGTTGGCCCGGTTGGTGTTGGAGATCCCGACGACGACGACGGCCACGGCGGCGATCAGGCCGATCTTGATCAGGGAAAGGCTGGCGGGCGGAGCGACAAGGCCGCTCCGGCGCCGTCGAGAGTCGCCGAGCCAGATCGCCAGCCCGACCCCGACCACGACGACCCCTGCCCCGATCCAGGACACATTAGGGTCGATCGTGCCCCACATCAAGTGGTAGATGACCGCGAGGTTGTCGCTCTGGCCGGCCAGGTTTGGATAGCCGGAGAACGGCCCGAGCAGGAGGATCTTCAAGAAGATGCCGTTGGCGATGAGGAAGCCGGCAAGCGTGACGATGAAAGACGGCAGGCGCAGCCGCGTGATGAGCGTGCCCTGGATCAGGCCGAAGACCGTACAGACGAGAAGACCCGCAAGGATGGCGGGAATCCAGTTCCAGTTGGTCGTGATGGGCTGGATGAGCTGGACCGTGATCGCGCCGCCGATCGCGCCCACGAAGCCGACTGACAGATCGATCTCGCCAAGGACCAATGCGAAGCCCTCAGCCATGGCGAGCACCATGATCACGGCGGCCTGCTGAAAGAGGTTGACCAGGTTGACCGGTGATAGAAACACGTGGTTCGGGCTGATGATCGTGAACACGACGAGGATCGCGAGCATTGCCACGATGACGGGGAGGACGCCACTTTCGCCGGCCCTGATGCGCGAGGCGTAGCCGCGCACGAACTCGCCCAGCGTCTGGGCGACTACCCCAGGCGGTACCTCCGCCTCAATAGCTTCGGGCGCGGCGGTGAGGTCCGGCGCCTCCTCGGGCGCGACGCTCGAAATGTCAGCTCTCCTTGGAAGTAGCGCGGTCGGCGCCACTCGAACCGCCGGTGGTCATGTACTCGACAACCCTCTGCAGCGAGAATTTCGAAGCGTCGGCCTGAACGACCAACCGTCCAAGGTAGAGAACGGCGATGCGGTCCGCCACCTCGAATACGTCGGTGAGGTTGTGCGAGATGACCATCACAGCCAGGCCGCGGTCGCGCAAGCGCTTGATCAGGTCGAGCACCTGCCTCGTCTGCACCACCCCAAGGGCGGCCGTGGGCTCGTCCATGATCACGAGCTTGGAGTTCCACATCACAGCCTTGGCGACCGCCACCGATTGGCGCTGTCCACCCGAAAGTGACGCCACCGGTTGGCGGATCGAGCGCACCGTCGTCACGCGCAGGCTCGCCAGGGTTTCGCCGGCGGAGCGTTCCATGCTGTCTTCGTCGAGCAATTGATTTCTAAGGCGTTCGCGTCCCAGGAACATGTTCTGCACGATGTCGAGGTTGTCGGCGAGGGCGAGGTCCTGGTAAACGACCTCGATGCCGAGGTGCGCAGAATCGCGTGCGCTGCGGATGTGAACCGGCTGGCCCTGCCAGAAGATCTGTCCGTGGTCGGGCTGGTAGATGCCCGCGATGCATTTGGTGAGCACGGACTTGCCTGCACCGTTGTCGCCGGCCAGCGCGGTCACCTTACCGGCCGGCAGGTCTAGGTCGACGTGATAGAGCGCTTGCACCGGGCCGAAGTGCTTGTCCAGCTCTCTGACTTTGAGCAGCGGCTCATCTGTCGCCGGAGCTTGTGCGACGGCCGCCGTCATCTCACGTTGCATTATCGGCGACTCCGAGAAAAGAGTCGGCGCCGCCGCGAGGTGCGACGGCGCCGTTCATTCAGCTGACTGTTACGAGATGTTATTGGCTGTGCAGGCGGCCGCTCCGGCCTTGCCGCACAGGGTGGCTGCGTCGACGAACTTGTCCTTGATCACGGTCGCTTCCATGTTCGCCTTGTTGACCCAGATCGGGACGAGGAGAGACGCCGGCTGGGGGCTGCCACTGACGCCTGACGGCGGCGTCGTGGTGCCGTTCACCAGACCACTTGGAGGCGTGGCTCCCGCGCGAAGCACGGTGGCCAGGGCGACCGCGTCCTGCGCCTCGAGGTAGATGGCCTTGTAGACCGATCCGCACTGGTAGTCGGTCAGCACGTTGACCATGCCGTCCAGGGTCGCGTCCTGGCCGGTGGTCGGGATCGTCTTGGCCTTGACACCCTTGTTCTTGAGGACCTGGATCACAGCGTTGCCCAGGCCGTCGTTGGCCTCGACGGTGGCGTTGATGTGCGGGTTGGCGGTGTACGCCTGCTGGAAGATCGTCCCGCCGACGTCGTTCTTCCAGTCGGTGGCGACCTGGTCGCCCACGAGCTTGTAACCGTCGCTGTTCGTCTTGCCTACGGTCTCCTGTGGCACCGAGTCGCCCCAGATGACCGAGTTGTAACCCATCGCGAACGAGACCGCGTTCGGGTCCGAGTTCTCACCGCCGTTCAGCGTGAAAACCTGCGGGCTCTTGACGCCCCACGCGGTGACGCAGTCCTTGAAACCCTGGCCGATCAGCTTGCCGACCTGGACGTTGTCGAAGCTGATGTAGTACGTGTTGGTGCCAGTGAAGGTGGCGCGGTCGTAGCTGATGATCTTCACCCCGTGCGACTGGGCGTACGCCTGGATCTGGGCTCCGACGCTGCTGTTCAGCGGGTCCATGATCAGGACGGTCGCCCCGGCTGTGATATCTGCCTGCGCGATCGACAGCTCCTGCGCCTCAACGCCTTGCGCGTTGTCGATCTTGAACTGCGACGAGCTGTAACCAGCCAGCTGGAACGCCTTCTGGAGGTAAGGCTGGTCGAAAGCGACATAGCGAGTGGACGAAGTGGTGTCCGGAAGGATCACTCCGACCATCCCCTTGCCTGCCGACGTCAGGCTCGTCAGCTTGCTCATGTAGGAGAAGTCCTGCGTGAACGAGCTGATGCTCAGATCGGCCGGAACCGTGGCCGGGGACGCCGACGAGGTGCCGCCGCCTCCACATGCCATCGCGACGAACCCGGCGATCACGGTCGCCGGGACGAGTTTGGCGAACCTCATATGGTTCTCTCTCCTATCTAAGCCTCACCTGTCGCCTTCTTCCCGGCCGGCCCGGGGCGAGAGTGCGCCGGCAGACAGGTCCCTACTCAGCAGCCCATGGCGGTGGTCCGCCGCGGGAGAGCATTGCTCACACCCGGGTGTTTGTCAAGAGATCGATGGGATGGCCCGGGATTGCGTACGAACTCTTGACAAACCCATCGACAGCGCCATGATTCGGTGCGGGCGTGGCGGGGAGAGCATCGAAAAGCAAGGGCGACGGGTCCCTCGCATGGCTGCGCGAGCGCAACCGCGAGCGGGTCGTCACCGTCCTGCGCACGCTGGGGCGCACCAGCCAGGCGGACATCGCCCGGACGACCGGCCTGTCACGGACAACGGTTTCCACGCTCGTTGCGGAGCTGAAGGACTCGGGTCTCGTGTTCGAGGTCGACGGCAGAGCGCCCGGCCGGCGCGGCGGCCGGCCCGGCGTCCAGCTCGTTCTGGAGGACTCCTCCAAGGTCGTCGTCGGCATCGATTTCGGACACAGCCACGTGCAGGTCGCGGTCGCCGACCTCACCCACAACGTGCGGGCCGAGCGCATGCTCGAGCTCGACGTCGACCACTGTGCGGCGGAGGCCCTCGATGCGGCCGCCAGGATGGCAGCCGAGGTGCTGGCCGAGGCGGGCGTGCATCGCGAAGCGGCCATCTGCGCCGGCATCGGCATCCCTGGGCCCGTCGACCGCGCGCGCGGGACGGTCGGGTCGGCGACGATCCTGCCCGGGTGGCTGGGTCTCCGTATCGCGAACGAGATGGAGGGCCGCCTCGGCCTGCCGGTGGAGATCGAGAACGACGCCAACTGCGGCGCGCTCGCCGAGCTTACCTGGGGCGCTGGACGCGATTGCTCGAACTTCGCGTACATCAAGGCCGCGACGGGAATCGGCGCCGGGCTCGTCATCGACGGCAGGCTCCTGCGCGGAGCCTCCGGGACGGCGGGCGAGATCGGGCATACGACCCTTGACGAGAGCGGGCTGCTCTGCTACTGCGGGAACCGAGGATGCCTCGAGACTGTGGCGTCGGGCCCGGCGATCATCCAGCTGGTCGGCCAGGGTCGCACCGAAACGCTGACGCTCGCCCGCGTCATCGAGCTGGCGGCACAGGGCGACGTGCGCTGCCGCCGCGCCATCTCCGATGCCGGCCGGGAGATCGGCGTCGCGGTCGCCGGCCTGTGCAACCTCATCAACCCGGAACGTGTGATCGTCGGCGGCCTCCTCAGCCGGGCCGGCGAGCTCCTGCTCCAGCCGATTCGCGACTCGATCCGGCGACACGCGGTCCTTGCCGCCGCCGAGCGGGTGGAGGTCGTGCCGGCGGTCTTCGTCGAGCGCGCCGAGCTGCTGGGCTCTCTTGCGCTGGCGCTCAGGGCCTGGAACCCCGCGCTCGCCGCGCGCGTCTGATCAGAATTTTCTGAGCGATGGGCAGGTTGGTGGGGAGGTGAAGTTCGGCGCCGCCCTGGTCGGAGCGATCCTGGTCTTCATCGTCCTCCGGGACGCGTTCGAAACCATCGTTCTCCCCAGGCGCGTTTCTGGGCGGCTGCGGGTCTCGAAGATCTTCTACCAGCTCTCCTGGCAGCCATGGGCGGCGATCGGCCGCCGCATGCGCGCCGGCGACAGACGTGAGAGCTACCTCAGCACCTATGGGCCGATCTCACTTCTCGTCCTGATCGGCCTGTGGGGAGCGATCCTCATCACCGGGTTCGCGCTGCTGCAGTGGGCGGCGGGTTTCGACTTCAGCACCGTGATCACCGCCCTCTACGTGAGCGGCTGGACGTTCACGACCCTCGGCATCGGCGACTTCGCGCCCAAAACCGACGCGGCTCGCCTCGTCACCGTGGTCGAGGCGGGGCTCGGTTTTGCGTTCCTGGCCGTCGTCATCTCGTACCTTCCCGTCCTTTACCAGGGCTTCTCGCGGCGGGAGACGACGATCTCGATGCTGGACGAGTGGGCGGGCTCGCCGCCCAGCGCCGGTGACCTTCTACGCCGGGCCACGGAGGCGGGCGAGGTGAAGGAGCTCATACCTCTCATGACCACGTGGGAGCAGTGGACCGCGGAGCTGCTCGAGAGCCATCTGTCGTACCAGGTGCTGTGCTATTTCCGATCGCAGCACGAGAACCAGTCGTGGGTCGCCGCTTTGACCGCCATCCTCGATTTTTCAACGCTCTGGCAGGCAAGCAAGGCAACCGGCCGCACATGGCAAGCGCGTCGCGTATACGCGATGGGCCGGCACGCGTTGGGCGACCTGAGCCAGGTCCTGCGCGCCAGCCCGAAGTTCGATGCTCCGGACCGCCTGTCCGAGCCGGAGTTCGCAGGCCTCGTCGAGCTCCTGTCCAGCGCCGGCATCGCTGTCGATCCAGTCGCGTTTCGCGATCGTTTGAAGAAGCTTCGCAAGGGCTACGAACCATACGCAGCGGCTCTGAGTCGCGAGCTGCTGATGGAGCTTCCCCCGTGGATGCCGCTCCAGACGCGAAAGGACAACTGGGAGACGACGGCCTGGGAGGGCGCCGCGCCCGGCGAATCTCTCCACTAAGTTCATTCGGCCCACCCGACAATACGTTCCGTTGGCTGCGACCCCGGGCATCGTCGAATCCACACGTAGCTTCGAGCGCTGGCTGCGGGGTCGAATCCCGCTCCGCCAGCACGAGCTCGACTACAAGCACGAGATCATGGCCGCCGACACGTTCAGCTTTTTGCGCGCGACCTTCTATAGATGGGCTGAGCTGGCGCCGCAGGCCCTGCCCGAGCTGATGGAGGCGCCGCGCGTCCTGGCGGTCGGCGACCTCCACGTCGAGAACTACGGCACGTGGCGAGACGTCGAAGGCAGGCTGGTGTGGGGCGTCAACGATTTCGACGAGGCGTGCCGGATGCCCTACACGTTCGACCTCGTGCGGCTGGCCACTAGCGCCGGCCTGGCTGCAGCCGAGGGCCACCTCAACATCGACCTGAAGCAGGCGTGCGCTGCGATCATCGCCGGCTACACCGGCGCGCTGCGAGCGGGTGGCCGGGCCATGATCCTCTCCGAGAACGACCGCTGGCTCCGCAAGCTGGCGACCGGCCGGCTGCGCGACCCGGTCGTGTTCTGGGCGCGCATGCAGGCGCTGCCGACCGCGCGGGGTTCGCTGCCTGCAAGCTTGAAGGCGCTGCTGGCGCGCCGTCTTCCGGACGGAGCCGGCGGCGTGCGTTTCGTGCGGCGCCGTTCGGGACTGGGGAGCCTCGGCCGCGAGCGCCTGGTCGCGATCGCCGACTGGTGTGGCTCGGCTCTGGCCCACGAAGCCAAGGCGCTGGCGCCGTCGGCATGGGAGTGGGCCCACGGGGAGCACGCCACCGGGCGGATCCACTACCTCGACCTTGCCGCCGCGGCGGTGCGCTGCCCCGACCCGCTCACCGAGGTGCGCGAGGGCTGGCTCCTACGCCGCCTTTCGCCGGACTGCAGCCGGATCGAGCTTGCGATTCTTCCGGTGCAGAGGGACGAAGGAAGGCTGCTGCGGGCCATGGGGTGGGAGACGGGCAACGTCCACCTGGGCACGCGCGGCGCCGGCAAGGCCGTCCTCGCCGACCTCAAGCGCCGCAAGCCCGCCTGGCTGCGCGAAGCGGCGACCAGGATGGGGCGGCTGGTGCGCGACGACTGGAAGGAGTGGAGGACGGCTCGGAGTTAGCCTCCCCGCTCGCGGGGAGCTCCCGCGCGAATGCGCGGGTGTAGGGGGGAATCAGGCTGGCAGTGCGGTCATAGGACTTTCGATAGAAAGGCTTTCGTCCGCTCGTGACGGGGGTTGGACAGCACGTCGCGTGGGGTGCCGGCCTCGACGATCACCCCGCCATCCATGAAGACCAGGCTGTCGCCAACCTCTCGCGCGAAGCCCATCTCGTGGGTGACCACGACCATGGTCATGCCGTCCTTCGCGAGGCCGCGCATGACGTCGAGGACGTCGCCCACGAGCTCGGGGTCGAGCGCTGACGTGGGCTCGTCGAAAAGCATCAGCTTCGGCTCCATCGCCAGCGCCCGGGCGATGGCGACGCGCTGCTGCTGGCCTCCCGAAAGCTGGTTGGGGTACGCGTCGACCTTGTCGGCCAGGCCGACCCGGTCGAGGAGCTTGCGTGCCCGCGCCTCCGCCTTGGCCCGGCCCTCCCCCTTGACGCGGAGCGGTGCCTCCACGATGTTCTCGAGCGCGGTCATGTGCGGGAACAGATTGAAGCGCTGGAAGACCATGCCGATCTCCGAGCGCTTCTTGCAGACCTCGGAATCGGGCAGCTCGTAGAGCTTGTCGCCACGCTCCTTGTACCCGACGAGCTCCCCGTCCACAGACAGCCTGCCGGAGTCGATCTTCTCGAGGTGATTGATGCAGCGGAGGAAGGTGCTCTTGCCGGATCCCGACGGGCCGATGATGCACATCACGTCCTTCGGATTGACCTCGAGGTCGATTCCGCGCAAGACCTCGAGCCTGCCGAAGCTCTTGTGCACCGCCTCCGCTTTGACCATGGGTTCGGCGCTCATCTGTGTTCGCTGGGCAAGAATACCGACACGTCAGGCCCCGTCTGCGGGGGCGCGTGGAACGTGAAGAGCAAACGCCGAAAACGTTGAAACGGCGTGGGCGGCAGCTCGCGCTGAGCTCCCCTTGCGTAGTACCGCTCGATGTAGTACTGGCCGACGGTCAGGATCGACGTCATGAACAGGTACCAGATGCTGGCCACGATGGCCATCTCGATGACGTTGAAATAGACGGTCGAGACCTGATGCGATCGCGTGAAGAGCTCGGGCACGGCGGCGATCACCGCCAGGGACGTCGTCTTGAGCATCGAGATCGTCTCGTTGCCGGTGGGAGGAATGATCACGCGCATCGCCTGCGGCAGGACGATCCGCCGCATGACGAGCAGGCGGCTCATTCCCAGGGCCTGGGCGGCCTCGGTCTGGCCGTGCTCGACCGAGATGATGCCGGCGCGGACGATCTCGGCCATGTAGGCGGCCTCGTTGAGACCGAGGCCGAGGGTGGCTGCGATGAAAGGGTTGATCAGCGAGTTGGTGCCTACCTGCCACCCAAAGGTGGTGCCTGGGATGCCTAGTCCGATGTGCGGAAGAACGGCATTCAGGTTGTACCAGAAGAAGATCTGGACCAGGACAGGCGTGCCGCGAAAGAACCAGATGTATACCCAGCTCACCCATGACATCACGGGGTTTGGCGACAGCCGCATCACGGCCAGGGTGATGCCGAGCACGATTCCGATCACCATGGCCAGCAGCGTCAGCTCGATGGTGACGACGATCCCCCCGAGGATGAACGGACGGAAAAGCCAGGTCCAGACCGAGTCCCATACGAGGTTGGGGGCCGTCGCCATCGTATAGATGGCGTCCGCCGCAATCGCAAGGACCACCACCGCCGACACCCACCGCCACGGGTGGCGGACCGGTATCGCCTTGATCGCCTCAGGCCGCCGTCCGGCCTGCGGGCCGGGCGCCGGCGGTCTTGAGGCGATCTCGGTCACTTCAGCTCTTCAGGGACTTCCTCAGTAGGACGGGACGCAAGTCGCGCCGATGGAGTTGTTGTTGTTGAGCGTGACGTCCGAGCTGGCGATAGCGCCGTCCGTGACGTTCCAGTTCTTGAGGATGTTGGTGTAGTAGCCGTTGTTGTCGATCAGGTACTTGACGGCGTCCGTGATGGCCTTCTCCAACGGGCTGCCCTTGACCATGGCGATGCCATAAGGCGCCACGCTGCAAGGCTGGCCGCCGATCTTCACCTTCCCGCCCAGCTGTTTGACCTGGTAGTCGGCGACCGGCTGGTCGAGCCAGCCGAAGTCGGCCCGACCCGAGAGCAGCGCGGAGTTGGCGTCGGTCTGGGTCGAGAAGCTCAGGACCTTGATGTCCTTGCCGGCCGGGCAGTTGTTCTTGTCACCGGAGATCGCGGTGCCGCCCACCGACTGGCCCATGTAGCCCCAGGCGTCGCTCTCCTCGACCGTGCCCGATTCCACGGCGACGCTGTGGCCGCACATGTCGGCTGCGGTGTTGATGGTGGGCCCGCCGGGCTTCTCCAGCCAGGCCTCGCCCGCCTTGTAGTACGTGACGAAGTCGATTCCGCTCTGCTCACGGGCAGCGGTTGGACTCCAGCTCGAGATGCTGAAGGCGTAGCGCGGCTTGTCACCGCCCGCGACTTCGCTCGGGGTGCTGGCCTTGAGCTGGGCGATGATGTCGTCGAAGGTGACGTTGTTGAAGGTGCAGACGACGCCCATCACCTTGCAGATCGCGTTGCCCAGGTCGATGTCCCAGCCGGTGATCGCCCCCGTGTTCGGGTCGACGAACTCGTTGGGGGCGTAGGTGGCGTCGGTCGCGATCTGGATCGGAGATCCCGCCAGCGAGCTTGGAACCTCGCCGGCGATGCTCGCCACCTTGCTCGGCCCGCCCGAGGTCGCGGTGGTGGGGGAGGAGCCGCAGGCACCCACCAGGATGGCTGCCACCAGCACCAGGACGGATTTGTGCGCGTTCATCTCAACCTCTCCTTCGCAGCTTTCGGACGATCAGCGGGATTGTAATTCCTGCCCTTTCCGGTCGCTTACGGCCCCTATGAGCGGCAGCCTATCATCGTCTTCAATGGCGCGTAGGCGGCTGAATGGCGCGTAGGCGGCAAGGATGACGCGTAGGTGGCTCGGGGTGGCGACGCTCGCGCTTGGATTGCTCGGGTCGCAGGCCGGGCACCTGCTGGCCTACCAGGTCAGGTACGGAGCGGCGGCGCAGCAGCTACAGAGCTCGGGCGCCCATGCGTATTTCCCGTTTCTGGCCAAGACCGCGCTCGGGGTGGGCGCCTGCGCGCTCATCGGCGGCCTGCTGCTCGTGGGCCTTGCCCGCCTTCTCACCGGCCGGCGCGTCCGGTCCGCCTCCGAGCCCTCTTACCTGAGCCTGCTCGCCATCCTGTTCAGCATCCAGCTGGCGGCGTTCGTGGTCCAGGAGGTCGGTGAGGCGCTGATCGGCGGGCTCAGCACCGGGACCGCCGTCGACCTGCTGCTCTGGGGCACGCTCGGCCAGCTGCCGATCGCCGCCGTCGCGGCGCTGGCGCTGCGCTGGCTCTGCGCGCGCATCGAGGCGGCCGTCGGCGCGATTCGAGCGCTTGCCGGTCCGAGCCCCCCGGCCAGGCCGCCGGCGGCCGCAGCGATTCTGGTCCCTGCAGCGCCGGGCGGCGCCCCGCAGACCTTCCTTGTGGCAGCCTCATCGCTGACCTGGCGCGGTCCGCCCTCCTACTTGCGCATCAGAACGCACTGATTCGCGGCGCGCACGCGCGCGCTCAATCTCACCAAGGAGGAATCGTCGTGAATCGCTATCGCATGCCCATCGTCGTCGCCGTGGTGGTGATCTTCGCCGCCGTCGGCGCGGTCCTCATCTTCGCCAGCCAGAACGGCGGCGGCCAGAACGTCACGCTCGACGTGACTGTGACCGGGGCCAAATCGATGTCGCCGGACACGCTTTCCGCGCATCACAACGACACCGTGACCATCAATGTCACCAGCGACACAGACGGTGAGGTGCATCTGCACGGCTACGACATCCACTTCGAGACCAAGGCCGGCCAGGTCGTCTCGCAGACGTTCAAGGCTGTGAACACCGGCGACTTCGAGATCGAGTGGGAGTCCACCAGCACGCACCTCGGCCACCTGGTGGTGAGCTGATGCTTGCCACCGGCATTCTCCTGCATGGATTCGGGCAGCGCTACGACCTGCCCGCCTCGCTGGCCCTGTACCTGTTTGCGGCCGCCGGCGTGGTCGTCATCTCATTTGTGCTGGTCGTGACGTTCGCGGGCGACCAGGTGGGGGCCAAGGCCATCCAGTATCCGCGCCGCGAAGTGCCCTTCCTGACGCGCGTCGCCCGCTCGCCGTGGCCGCGCGGAGCCGGCGGCGTGGTGGGCCTGCTCGGCCTCGCGGCGATCATCGTCACGGGCCTGTTCGGGTCCAGCAAGCCCGAGCTCAATCCCGCCGAATACCTGACCTGGATCTACTTCTGGGCGGCGACGGTGATCGTGTCGGGGCTCGTCGGCAACCTGTGGTACCTCCTCAACCCCTGGGCGGCGATCTACGACGCATTCAACTCCCCACTCGTGGGGAGGTCGCGCGAAGCGCGGGTGGGGGGACACAGGCTCCCCAACATCGGCATCTGGCCGGCCGTCGCCGCCTACTTCGCGTTCGCCTGCCTCGAGCTCACCAGCGGCATGGCCAACCGGCCCTGGATCGTGGCGATCGTCGCCCTCGCCTATTCCGCCGTCACCCTGGCCGGGATGTTCTTTTTCGGCCGCGATGAATGGCTCCAGCGCTGCGAGGCGTTTACGGTCTTGTTCGGGATCGTCGGCAGGTTCAGCCCACTCGAAGCCGAGCGCGACGAGCGGGGCGGCATCACAGCGGTGTACGTCCGGCCGTGGGGCGTCGGGCTGCTGCAGCCGAGCCCAGCGGGTTGGGACAGGGTGATGTTCGTGATCCTGATGCTGAGCAGCCTTGCCTTCGACGGCATCGAGGCCACCCCGTCCTGGCAGGACCTCACCATCAACCTCGAGCCGCTCTGGCTGCCTTTGGGCGCATGGGGTTTTTTCATCGAGAAGACGGCGGGACTGGTTCTGCTCACCGGCGCGTTCCTGCTCATCTTCGTCGCATTCATGGAGATGGTCATCTACTTCGGCAACCGGCGGCTCGACCTCAAGGCGACGGTCACGGCATTCGCCCTGACACTGGTGCCAATCGCCCTCGTCTACAACGCCGCGCACAACTACAGCTACGTCATGGTGCAGTCGCAGGGTCTCATACCCCTGCTCAACGACCCCCTCGCCAGGGGATGGCATCTCTGGCCGGCGGTCGCCGCCTACAAGCCGAGCTTTGCGCTGGCCCAGGCTTCGACCGTCTGGTTCGCCCAGATCATCCTGATCGTCCTCGGGCACGTGATCGCGGTGTATCTCTCGCACCTCAAGGCCGGCGAGAAGTTCCGCACCGCCCAGCGTGTGCTCCTCAGCCAGTACCCGATGCTGCTGCTGATGGTGATGTACACCATGACCAGCCTGTGGATCCTGGCGCAGCCGATCACGGCCGGAGGCTGACGCCGGCGCACACTGAACAGTTCACGTTAGGAGTCAATTGAGCTGGCCGCTGGATCCCACCGTCTACGCGGGCCTCGTGGCCCTGTTCCTTGGTCATGCCTGGCTGGCGCGCCGAGTCGACGACGCGCAGCCCCGGCACACCTTCTATTTCGGCCTCGGGCTGCTCACGCTGTGGGTCGCGCTCGAGACGCCGATCGACACCATCAGCGATCAGTACCTCGACAGCGTGCACATGCTGCAGCACGTCCTGCTGGGGTTCGTCGCGCCGCCGCTCATGCTGCTCGGACTGTCGCCGGGGATGGCCGGCGTGCTGGCGAGCTTCCCGTTCGTGAGGGCCATCACCGAGCCGATCGCGGCCCAGGTCATCGCCGCGGCCGTGATGATCGGCTGGCACGTGCCTGCGCTTTACGACGCGACCCTTCGCTCGGAGTCGCTGCACGTCGTCGAGCACCTCATGTTCATCGGCGCCGGGCTGGTGCTGTACTGGCCCGTGCTGCAGGCGACGTCTGTGAATGCGCGCTGGCGGCTGTCGCCCGGATTCAAGCTCCTGTACCTACTCGCCGCCACGCTGCCGCAGGACGGGGTCGCCCTCGTCCTCCTCTTCTCGCGCGAGCCCTTCTACGAGTTCTACGTGCATGTGCCGCGGCTCGTCCCGTCGCTGACGGCGCTGATCGACCAGACCCTGGCCGGAGCAGTGCTGATGGTCCTGGGCAAAGCGACGTTCACGGTCGCGGGCCTGGCGGTGTTCTTCCGGTGGTTTGGCGGCGAGCACTCAGCCGACCAGGCGGGATTGCGGCCGCTAAGCCGGACCTGACATCGACATGCACGCGCGCCCGCCGCACTCGCCGGCGAGCCAGTGCGCCAGCTGCGGGGTGAGGGTCTGGGTGGTGGCGCCTTTGGCGAGGATGACGGTCAACTCTTTGGTGCACACGACGCCATAGCCGCCGCCAAACGCGCTGCGCACGACCGAGCGCAGCTCTCCCTCGTCGTTGCCGTCGGACGCCAGATCGATGGCGATGTCGTCCACGCCGGCGCTCACCGGATCGAGCTGCGGCCCGTCCGTCTGCAGGATCGGGATCTGGTAGATGCGGGAGCGGGTCGCCAGGTGGGGCAGCAGCTCCTGGGTCGCGGCGACGCTGGCAGCAGGCGGAATGGTTTCGAGACAAGATTGGATGTCGGCGGCCGTGGGATTGGAAACGTAGTTGCCCAGCTCCGCCAACGGGTTCACCGCGACGCTCAGCACGGCGGCTGCCGCGAGCACGGCGAGGGCCAAGCGCGCGCTGATGGTCGCGGAACCTCTCGTCGACCAGAAGCGGTTCACCCTGGCGGCGCCGTCGACGGCGGCAAAGGCCAGGATGGGAGCTGAGAGCATCGAGTACTGCATGTGGAAATTCCAGACTTCCGGAATGTCGTTCCAGAACCGCTCGAGAAAGGATGGAATCGCGATCAGCGCCAAGGGCGAGATGAGCGGCAGGAAGAGCCAGTTGCCGAACGATGCTATCCAGACTCTTGCCTTGGCGATCGGGGTGAACAGGAGCTCCAGGCTCGCGATCGGGTGCTCGACCACGTGAAGGATTGAGCTGGCCGGGCCGCTGCCGAGACCCTGGTACGTCCAGTGGCGATATGGCAGCCCGCCCAGCGCGGGCATGACCACGCCCAGGAGAAGCGCGAACCACGCGGCGTTCACGGCCATCACTCCGGCTCCCAACACGAACCTTCGCTGCACGACCAGGATGTAGAACCCGAGCGCGATCAGGGTGAGCGCCACGTCCTCCCTCGAGAGCATCGCCACGGCAACCATCGAGGCCAGCAACCGGTTGCGGCGGGTGACGGTCGCGTAGAGCGCCCAGGAGACGGCTGCCACCGCGACGACGACGTGATGGAAATCGAAGACGACGCCAGCGAGGATGCCCCAGTACAGGTAGAAGGAGGCCTGGAACGCCAACCCCGCGCGCTCGCCGAGCTGCTGGGCGCCCCACAGGTAGACAGGGACCCCGGCCAGGGCCAGCAGTACGCCCTGTGCCAGCAGAAGCACGGCGGCGGAGTCCCAGATCCAGAACAGCGGCGCGAGCAGCATGAGGATCGGGTGGAAGTGGTCGCCCAGCAGGTTCGGGATGCCGATGACCGTGTTAGGGATGATCTCGAAGCGGCTGTAGCCCCACACCGTCTGGGTCTGCGTGGCCAGGTCCAGCGTGCTGCCGAACTGGTTGTGCCGGTACAGCGAGATGGCCGAGTAGGCAGCGGCTGCGAGGATCGCCATCGCGCCGGCCGCGGTCGGCGCGGCCCGCAGCCGGCGCACCGCAGCAGGTTGCGTACGATGTGCGCTGCTTGTCAACACCCGATGGCCGCCTCAGCGGGCTGAGCCTGGTCATGCCGGCGCACAACGAGAGCGAGAATCTTCGTTGGCTTCTGCCTCATGTCAACGATGTGCTGCCGCGCATCGCACAAAGCTTCAACGTGATCATCGTCGACGACGGGTCCACCGACGGCACGGGTCGCATCGCCGAGTCGATCGCCGGCGACCTCAGCATGGCGCTGCGCGTCGTCCGCCACGAGCACAAGTCCGGATATGGGGCCGCGGTCGGCGATGGGCTGCGTGCCGCGGATCTCGACTTCACGGCGTTCACCGACGCAGACGGCCAGCTCGACGTGGCCGACCTCGCTCTGCTCGTCCCTCATCTGCAGGAGGCGGACCTCGTCGGCGGCTGGCGCCTCACGCGCGAGGACCCCGCGTTTCGCTCGGTGATCAGCGGTGTGTTCAACACCCTGGTGCTGTTCACGCTCCGGATCCCCGTCAAAGACGTCAACTGCGCGCTCAAGGTCATCCGCACCGACATGCTCCGGCGCTTCGAGCTGCATTCGCGGAGCGCGCTCATCAATGCCGAGCTCTACTGGAAGGTGCAGGAGCACGGAGGCAGGTACGTCCAGGTCGGCGTCCCGCATCATCCGAGGCGCATGGGCCGCCGTTCGGGCGGACGGTTGATACCGATCCTGCGCGCTATGAAGGAGCTGGTGGAGATCCGCTTCCGAGGTCCCGGCTCAGCCTCGCGGAGAGACTGACGGAGCGGTCGCAACCCTCCGGCGGCTCGTCGAGGGCGGCCTGAACCTGTCACGCCCACCGAAGCGCCAGTCGACACGGGGCGCGAACAGCTCGGGCTTGATTCGCTTCTTGTAGCGCTCGACCAGGCCGATCACGCGGTCGATGAGCGAATCTTCGAGGCCGTGCGGTACCAGCCCGAGGTCGAGCAGGCGCTGGTGCTTGGCGTTGTAGTAATGCGCCTCCATCTCCGTCCGCGGGTTGGGTAGGTGCTCGATGCTCGTCTCCAGGCTGTGCGCCTTTCGCGCCGACCGGACGCGTTCTGCCAGCTGCTCGACGCTGAACTGCTCGGTGAACTGGTTGAAGACCCGAAACTCACCGCGATCTGGAGGGTTGAGCACCGCGAGCTCGACACATCGCACCGTGTCGCGAATGTCGAGAAAGCCGCGCGTCTGGCCACCTTTTCCGTAGACCGTGAGCGGGTGCCCCACCGCCGCCTGTGCGCAGAAGCGGTTGAGCACGGTGCCCCAGATGTCGTCGTAATCGAATCGGGTCCGCAGCTCGGAATGGAGGTCGGTCTCCGGAGTGCCCGAGCCATAGACGACGCCCTGGTTGAGGTCGGTCGCCCTCAGGCCCCAGGCACGGCAGGTGAACATGATGTTGTGGCTGTCGTGAACCTTCGACAGGTGGTAGAACGAGCCAGGCTGCTTGGGATACGGCAGTCGATCCTTGCGGCCGTTGTGCTCGATGTCGATGAAGCCCTCTTCGATGTCGATGTTGGGCGTGCCGTACTCACCCATCGTCCCGAGCTTGACGAGGTGGCAGTCCGGCGCCGACTCGCGCAGGGCGAACAGAAGATTCAGGGTGCCGACCACGTTGTTGACCTGCGTCTCGACCGCATGCGGCCCGCTGATCATCGAGTACGGTGCCGAGCGCTGCTCCGCGAAATGGACGACGGCGTCCGGCTGGTACTGGGCGATGAGCGCCGTGGCATCCGGCAGCGACGTCAGGTCCAACCGCTCCCAGGTGATCTGCTTGCCGCTGACCTGCTTCCACCGCGCGACCCGCTGCTTCATCCCCGCGATGGGGACGAGGCTCTCGGTGCCGCACAGCACGTCCCAGCGCCTGCGGATGAGGCTGTCGGCGGCGACCACGTCGTGACCCTTGGTCGAAAGATGGAGCGCCGTCGGCCACCCGAGGTACCCATCAGCGCCCAGAACGACCACGCGCATCAGGGCAATCCTAGCGTGGCCGCCCTCTGCGCAGAATGGCGCTTGCGGAACCACGTCCATGTCTGCTCGAGGCCGGAGTTGATGCCAACCTTCGCCTTCCATTGCAGGTACCGGTTGGCACGGGTCGGATTGAGGCACACGCGGCGAACCTCGAATTCCCTCGCCGGCAGATACTCGAACCTCGTGCGACGGCCTGACTCGGCCAGCAGGCGTTTCACGATCGTGTTGATGCTGGTCTCCCGCCCGGTGCCGATGTTCACCTCGCCCGCGAGGCGGCCGAAGACAGCGGCCACGTTGGCGGCGGCCACGTCTCGCACGAAGACGAAGTCGCGCGTCTGACCGCCGTCGCCGTAGATACGCGGCGCGGCGCGCTCCAGCAGCCGGTAGCACGTGATGGCGATGACACCCGCCTCGCCCGTGCCGTCCTGGCGCGGGCCATAGACATTGCCGTAGCGAAGGGCGAGGGTCGAGACGCCGTGCCTCAATCCAAGCGCCGCCATGTAGACCTCTTCGGAACGCTTGGCGGCGCCGTACGCGGACAGCGGAGCCGGGCGGTGGATCTCGCGGGCGGGCAGCTGCGCGCCCTCGCCGTAGATCGTCCCGCCCGAGGATGCGGTCACGATCCGGCCCGCGCCCGCCTTGATGGCGGCGTCGAACAGCCCGACCGTGCTCGCCAGGCTCATCTTCACGTGGTCGCCCGGGTCTCGTGCGGCTCTTTGCACGCCGCCCTTGGAAGCGAGGTGGAGGACGACTTCGGGCTTGAATGCCCCGAGGGCTTTGGCCGCCGCTTCGGAGCCGCAGTCCGCGGATACCACTTCGACGTCCGCCGGCAGCGGCTCACCGCAGGGATGGCTGTTGTCGTCGATGACGAGCACCGTCGCGCTCGCGGCGACCAGCATCTCGACCGTATGCGTGCCGATGAAGCCGGCGCCGCCGGTTACGGCGATGCGGGCGTTCGTAGGACCGACCTGCTCGGGCAGCTATTCGCCCTCCGCTGCCGCGACTGCCCCCGGCTCCGGCGACGTCTGACCATGGAGGCGCATGTAAGCCACCAGGCCGGCAAGAGCCAGAGGCAGAGTCGAGACCGCGCGCAGCAGCACGGCGACCGTCGCCGAGACACTCACATTCACGCCATAGCCCGCGAGGACCGTGACCAGGATCGCGTCGGATGCACCGAGCCCGAACGGCAGCGTCGAAAGGATCCCGCCGACTTGCGATATGGCGTAAACCCCCACGGCCTGGGTGATGCGTATGGAGTCGCCAAGGCTGTTGACGATGAGCAAGACCTGGTAACCGCTCACGACGTAGATCGCGAGCGTGATGGCGGACGTCTGGATGAGGAGCAATGGAGATCGCATCAGCTTGCGCAGGTTGTCCACCATCCCCAGCGCGCCCTCCGCGAACCGGTTGAGCAGGCGTCCGCTGGTGGCGCGCGTCAGGATCCAACGCTCGATCGCGGGTGGCGCCACGAGCTCCACGGCGACCGGAGCCAGGGTGGCCGCCACCAGTCCCACCGCGACCCCGACCCAGCCGATCGCGCCATGCCTGGGCAAGATGATCAGCAACACCGCAAGCGCCATCAGCAGGTACAGGCTGTACAGGCGCTCGAAAGTGACCACGCCGGCCCCATCGCGGAGCGGGACCGATTGCGTACGTTTCCACACGTAGGCTCGTACGTAATCGCCGCTGGCGGCGGGGGTGATGCTGCTCGAGGTCTGCCCGACGAGCTGCACCGGGACCATCGAGCGGAACGTGACCTTGTGGCCCAGGAAATTCAGGACGACCTGGGCGCGGATGGCGCGAAGCGCGACGATGGGGACGTTGACCACCAGCGCGCCCAGCAGCGGAAGCGCCGCAACTTGCTGGAGGGAGTCCCAGATCGCTGCCGGATGGCTGACCCAGATGACCGCGGCGCCGATGACAAGGCCGACGATCAACGCCAGCGCCCGCCCTGGTCTCCACGACCGAAGGCGCGGCCCTGAGCCACGGCTCATGCGGTCAATCTGGTTCGAAGGCGGTCCCGCGTCTGGGTCCGCGGCGCGGCTCCGATACGACGCTCTCGTGTAGATGACCCGACAGCTTAGCCTGGATGCACCGGCCGCGCGGAGCAGATTCGCGCTGGGGCGAGCTCAGCCGAAGGCGCCGCGAGCACCGGACCGGAGCGCACCAGTAAGGTGCGCGAGGACCGGAGCGAAGCGGCAACGCACGGATGAGCCGCCCCAGTAGCGAAGATGCCCGCGGGGACCGGTGGATTCAGGCTCACCTCTTCCCCCTTGCCTTACCCGCCCGGGGCGAGCGAGGTTTCGGAAAGGGCTCGCATCAGGCCGGGATAGACTTTCCACCGTGGCGCCGAAAGAGCTGCCCAGCCGCGCCCTGTATCAAGGTCGCGATCGCGCGGCCGCGCGTTCGTTTCTGCATGCGATAGGACTGACGGCCGAGGACATCGCCAAGCCCTTCGTGGGCGTTTCCAACTGCTGGCTCGAGACCATGCCTTGCAACTTCGGTCTGCGCGAGCTCGCGGTCCCGGTCAAGGCCGGTATCCGCGCCGCGGGCGCGAACCCGATGGAGTTCAACACCATCGCGATCTCCGACGGCATCACGATGGGCAGCGAGGGGATGAAGACCTCGCTGGTCAGCCGCGAGGTCATCGCCGACTCGATCGAGCTCGTCGGCCGCGGGCACCAGTTCGACGCGATGTGCGCCATCTGTGCGTGCGACAAGACCATCCCCGCGTCGGCCATCGCGCTCATCCGGCTCGAGCGCCCGGGCATCCTGCTGTACGGCGGCTCGATCATGCCCGGCCGTTTTCGCGGCCAAGAGGTGGCGGTGGGCGAGGTGTACGAGGCGATCGGCGCCGTCGCCGGCGGCAAGATGAGCGAGGCCGACCTGGCCGAGCTCGAAGCGGTCGCGTGTCCGGGCGCCGGCGCGTGCGGCGGCCAGTACACCGCCAACACGATGTCGATGGTGATGGAGGTGATCGGGCTGTCTCCATATGGCTTCAACTCGATCCCGGCCATGGATCCCGGCAAGCCGCGCGCGGCGGAGGCGGCCGGCCGCCTGATGGAGTCAGTGCTGGAAAACGACCTGCGGCCTTCGCGCATCCTCACTCGCCGCGCGTTCGACAACGCGATCGCCGCCGTGGCCGCGAGCGGCGGGTCCACCAACGCGGTGCTGCACCTGCTCGCCATGGCCCGCGAGGTCGGCGTGGAGCTTCACATCGACGACATCGATCGCATCAGCCGGCGCACGCCGCTGCTCTGCGACCTGAAGCCCGGCGGGCGCTTCGCCGCTGTCGAGCTGCACCGCGCCGGCGGCATCGGAGTGCTCACGAAGCGATTGATCGACGGGGGCTTTGTCGATGGCGACGCGCTCACGGTCACCGGCCGCACGCTGGGCGAGGAGTGCGAGGCCGTCGAAGAGACCCCGGGCCAGGAGGTCGTGGCGCCGCTGTCGCGCCCACTGCGGGATGAAGGTGGCCTGGTGGTCCTGCGCGGCTCGCTGGCGCCTGAGGGTTCGGTGGTCAAGGTCACGCAGCACACGCCCACCACGCACCGCGGCCCCGCGCGCGTCTTCAACCGCGAAGAGGATGCGTTCGCCGCGGTCACGGGTGGCAAGATCAAGGCCGGCGACACCGTCGTGATCCGCTACGAGGGACCGCGCGGCGGTCCGGGCATGCGCGAGATGCTGCAGGTCACCGCCGCGATCGTGGGAGAGGGCCTGGGCGAGACCGTCGCCATGGTGACCGACGGCCGCTTCTCGGGCGCCACGAGGGGATTGATGATCGGGCACGTCGCGCCGGAGGCCGCGGCCGGCGGCCCGCTCGCCGCGCTCCAGGATGGCGACATGATCGACATCGACGTCGAGGCCCGCAGCCTGGCCGTTGAAGGAGTCGACATCGCCGCTCGCTTGAAGGGTTGGTCGCCTCCGGAACCGAACTACCGCAAAGGCGTGCTCGCCCGCTACGCGCTGCTGGTGGGGTCCGCCTCGGAGGGAGCGATCCTCAAGCCGTAATCATTTGACCGTGGGCAGCCAGGCCGCGCGGCGCGTCTCGTAGGCGGCGATCGATGGTTCGTGGCGCTCGACGAGCGCGATCTCATCCAGGCCTCCGAGCAGGCATTCGCGCGCGAAGGCGTCGATGTGGAATCGGTACGCAAAGCCTTCGCCGCGCACCTCCTGCGCCTCGAGGTCGACGGTGATCCGCGCCGCCGGGTCCTCGGAGGCGAGGTCGATCAGGTGCCGCACCTGGCTGTCGGGCAGGGTCACCGCGAGCAGTCCGGTCTTGTAGCAGTTGGCCCGGAAGATGTCGGCGAAGCTCGGCGCCACGATAGCGCGATAACCGGCGTCGCGGATCGCCCACGGGGCGTGCTCGCGCGACGATCCGCAGCCGAAGTTGGCGCCCGTGACGAGCACCGAGGCCCCCTTGTGCTCGGGCCTGTCGAGCGCGAAGTCGGCGCCGCCGCGCCAGTCATAGAAAAGGAAAGGCCCGTAGCCGGTGCGCTCGATGCGCTTCAGGAACTGCTTGGGGATGATCTGGTCGGTATCGACGTCGGCGCGGTCGAGAGGCGCCATCCGGCCGGTGACTCGCTTGACGGGGTCCATCGCCTAGAGGAGCTCCCGGACATCGACTAAGTGGCCGGTCACCGCGGCGGCCGCCGCCATGGGAGGGCTCATCAGGTGGGTGCGCCCGCCGGCGCCCTGCCGGCCCTCGAAGTTGCGGTTGCTGGTCGAGGCGCACCGCTCTCCGGGCGCGAGGATGTCGGGGTTCATGCCCAGGCACATGGAGCACCCCGCGCTGCGCCACTCGAAGCCCGCGGCCTTGAAGATCGCGTCGAGGCCCTCGTCCTCCGCCGCGCGCTTCACCGTGGTCGAGCCCGGCACCACCATCGCGCGCACCTTCGGATGCACCTGCTTGCCCGCGATGACGCGCGCCGCGGCGCGAAGGTCCTCGAGGCGTGCGTTCGTGCACGAGCCGATGAACACGCGGTCGATGGCGATGTCGGCGAGGGCCGTCCCGGGACGGAGATCCATGTACCGCAGCGCCCGGGCATCGGTGTCCGAGCGCGGTTCGGGTACACGCCCGGTCACGGGCGCCACCTGGCCTGGGTTCGTCCCCCAGGTGATGTGCGGCTCGAGCGTGCCGGCGTCGAGGCGGATCTCGCGGTCGAAGACGGCGTCCGCATCGGTCGCCAGCGATCGCCAGCGATCGACCGCGACGTTCCAGGACGAGCCGCGCGGAGCGTGCGGCCTGCGCTCCAGGTAGGCGAAGGTGGTGTCGTCGGGCGCGACCATGCCGGCCTTCGCGCCCCATTCGATGCTCATGTTGCAGATCGTCATCCGGCCTTCCATGCTCAGGCCGCGAATGGTCGAGCCGCGGTACTCGACCAGGTGACCCTGGCCGAGCGAGATGCCCGTGCGGCCGATCAGGCCGAGGACGACGTCCTTGGCGGTGACTCCGAGCGGAAGCTCGCCGTCGACGGTCACCGCCAGGTCGAGGGCGCGGGTTTGGGGCAGGCACTGCGTGGCCAGGACCAGCTCGACCTCGGATGTGCCGATACCAAACGCGAGGGCGCCGAACGCCCCATGGGTGGAGGTGTGCGAATCGCCGCATACGATGAGCATCCCGGGCTGGGTGAGGCCGAGCTCAGGGCCGATGACATGGACGATGCCCTGCCTGCGGCTGCCGATCTGGTGGAGCGGGATGCCCTCGCGCCGGCAGTTCTCCGCCAGGACCTCCATCTGCTTGCGCGACAGCTCGTCGGCGGCCCGCGCGCCCCCGCGTGTGGGGACGTTGTGGTCCATGGTCGCCAGCGTCAGGTCGGGCCGGCGGACCCGCCTGCCTGACAGCCGCAGGCCTTCGAAAGCCTGGGGCGAGGTCACCTCGTGCACCAGGTGCAGGTCGACGTACAGGAGGTCCGGTTCGCCAGGGGCAGAGCGGACGACGTGGGCATCCCAGAGCTTCTGGGCGAGGGTCATGGCCATGGGGACGCCCACATTACCCAAAGCCGAAGCCGGGATTTTGTGCCCCAGATACAACCAGAGGCCGCCTCCGATCGTTAGCATGTACACCCTCATGGCTGGGTCTTCCCGCGCTCTCGTAGTCCTCCTTGGCCTTCTGGGCCTTATTGGCCTTGGTCAGTCGGGGGCTCGCGCGACCTAACCCAAACCGTAAGAAGATCGCAAAGCCCCCGACCGAAAGGCGGGGGCTTCTTGTTTGTAAAGGAGCAATGGAGCGGAAGTGACCGGAGCGGACATGGTCCTGGAGGCGCTGGAGCGAGAAGGTGTCGACCTGATCTTCGGCTATCCCGGCGGCGCCAACCTGCCCATCTACCAGCGCCTGCCGGACCACCCGAAGCTCAAGCACATCCTGGTGCGTCACGAGCAGGGTGCCGCGCACATGGCCGACGGATATGCGCGTGCCTGCGGTCGCCCCGGCGTCGTCTTCGCCACATCCGGCCCAGGCGCGCTGAACCTGGTCACCGGGCTGTGCACCGCCTACATGGACTCGGTGCCGATGATCGCCATCACCGGGCAGGTCAACAGCACGCAGGTCGGACGGGATGCGTTCCAGGAATCCGACGTCATCGGCGCCACGAGCTCCGTCACCAAGCACAGCTACCTGGTCACCAAGATCGACCAGCTTCCCCGTGTGATCCACGAGGCGTTCCACATCGCCACCACCGGGCGCCCGGGGCCGGTGCTCATCGACATCTGCAAGGACGTCCAGATGGCCGAAGCGGAAAACGTCCCGCCCGAGCGCCTGCAGATCCCCGGTTACCGGCTGAACGGGCACATCGACCTGGAGAGCGCGCGAGCTGCGGCCGTCGCCCTGGCGGGCGCCGAGCGCCCGGTCGTCCTCGCCGGCCATGGCGTCCTGCTGAGCCACGCCGAAGGTGCGCTGCGCGAGCTTGCGGAGAAGGCGGCGGCGCCCGTGGGAACGACGCTGCTCGGGATCGGCGCCTTTCCGGTCAACCACCCGCTCTCGCTGCACATGACCGGGTTCATGGGCACCGGTTGGAACCTCAAGGCGGTGCAGAACGCCGACGTTCTGATGATGGTCGGCATGCGGGTCGACGACCGTGTCACGGCGCGGCTCGCGGACTTCGCTCCGAAGGTGAAGACGTTCATCCACATAGACATCGACGGCTCGGAGATGGGCAAGAACGTACGGCCGCACATCGAGCTCGTCGCCGACGCGAAGCAGGCGCTCAACGCGATGCTCCCGCACCTCCCCGAGCCCGAGAAGAGCCGCGGCACGTGGCTGGCGCAAATCGATGCATGGCGGGAGGAGCATCCGCTGCGCTACACGCATTCCAACGGCCACCTCCAGCCGCAAGACGTCCTCATCGACATGTACAAGAGGTGCCGCAGCGAGGCGATCGTCGTCGCCGACGTGGGCCAGAACCAGATCTGGGCAGCGCTGTGGTGGAACTACGACCGTCCCGGCCTGTTCCTCAACTCGGGCGGCTCGGGCACGATGGGTTTTGCGCTCCCCGCCGCCATCGGCGCCAAGTTCGCGCGGCCCGAGCTGCCGGTGTGGTGCGTCGCGGGCGAGGGCGGCTTCGTGATGACCGCGCAGGAGCTGTCGGTCGCGGTCGAGCACCAGCTCGACGTCAAGATCGTTCTCCTCAACAACTTCTCGCTCGGGATGGTGCGCCAGTTCCAGGACGACTTCTACGGCGGCGTGCGCTCGCAGGTCGACCTCACGCACATGCCTGACTTCGTCAAGCTGGCCGAGGCCTACGGGCTGCCGGCGGTGCGGGTCGAGAAGTTCGCCGACATCGCACCGGCCATGGATGCCGCCGAGCGAACCAAGGGACCTTTCCTGATCGACTTCCGCATCGACCCCGAGGCCAACGTCTACCCGATCGTGCCGCTGGGCAAGAGCCTCAACGACTTCTGGGAGGCTCCGGATAAATGACAGCTGGATCCCCCCACCCGCCGCCGCCTTCGGCGGGGGCCCCACAAGGTGGGGAGGCCAGAGTTCGAGTGCTTTCGGTGTTGGTCGAAGACGGGCCGAACACTTTGAGCAAGGTGTCAGGAGTCATCCGCCGCCGGGGCTTCCACGTCCTGTCCATCTCGGTCGGCCCGAGTCCGGAACCGGGTCGTTCTCGGCTCACGCTGCAGGTCGACCACGGCCACGCCGAGGCCGACCAAGTGCGTAAGCAGCTCGAGCGGCTGGTCGAGGTGGTCGAGGTCGAGGATCTCACCGGCCACGACCTGCACAGCCGCGAGCTGGTGGTGGCCCGGGTCGCCGCGTCCGACCTGTCCGAGCTGCTTCAGAAGGGGGCAAAGCTCCTGCACAGCGGCGAGGGCGGCGCGACCGTCGAGTTCGCGGGGGACGGCGGGGAAGTGGGCGAATTCGTCGACGAGCTGAAACGGCATGGAGTCCAGGACGTGGTCCGGTCGGGCCCCGTCGTCATGAGGAGAACCGCATGAAGATCCACTACGAGGTCGACTGCCCGCCCAGCCTGGACGAGCCGGTCGCGGTCATCGGGTACGGCAGCCAGGGTCGAGCCCACGCGTTGAACCTGCGTGACAGCGGCGAAGCCGTCCGCGTCGGCCTCTACCCGGGCAGCAAGTCGATCGAGCGAGTGGAGGCGGACGGCCTGCGCGCGGTGCCGGTGCCCGAGGCGGTGTCAGAGGCGACCGTCGTGATGGTGCTCACTCCCGACGCGGGCCAGGGCAAGCTCTTCCGCGAGTCGATAGAAAACCATCTGCAGCCGAGCTCGATGCTCATGTTCGCCCACGGCTTTGCGATCCATTTCGCGCAGATCAAGCCCGACTCCCACATCGACGTCGCGATGATCGCGCCGAAGGGTCCCGGCCACCTGGTCCGCAGCACCTACGTCCAGGGCCAGGGCGTGCCGGCGTTGATCGCGGTGCACCAGGATGCGACCGGGAAGGCATGGCAGCGCGCGCTTGCCTATGCGCGCTCGCTCGGGGCCGGCCGCGCGGGCGTCCTCGAGACCACGTTCAAAGAGGAGACCGAGACCGACCTGTTCGGCGAGCAGGCGGTGCTGTGCGGTGGCGTGAGCTCGCTCGTCAAGACCGGCTTCGAGACCCTGGTCGAGGCCGGCTACCAGCCCGAGCTCGCTTACTTCGAGGTCCTCCACGAGCTGAAGCTCATCGTCGACCTGATGTATCGCGGCGGGCTGGGCTTCATGCGCTACTCGGTGTCGGACACCGCCGAGTACGGGGACTACGTATCGGGCCCGCGCGTGATCGACGACCAGGTGCGCGAGAACATGCGCCAGGTTCTGCGCGAGATCCAGGATGGCTCGTTCGCCGAGCGCTGGCTGGACGAGAACTCGAACGGACGCGAGAAGTTTCTCGCGATGCGAAGGAAGGACGCCGAACACCCCGTAGAAAAGGTCGGGCGCGAGCTCCGCTCGATGATGACCTGGTTGGAGCCGGTAGAAAAATGACAAGAGGATCAGACGTAGACCGCGTATACATCTTCGACACCACGCTGCGCGACGGCGAACAGTCGCCAGGCTTCCACCTCGACGCCAATTCCAAGCTGAAGATCGCTCGACAGCTCGAGAAGCTGGGCGTGGACGTGATCGAGGCGGGGTTCCCGATTTCGTCTCCGGGCGACTTCCAGGCTTGCCGCCAGATCGCGCGGGAGATTCGCGGCACGACGGTCACGGCGCTCGCGCGGGCGGTCCGCGACGACATCGATGCGGTTTGGGGTGCCATCAAGGAGGCCGAGACTCCGCAGATCCACATCGTGCTTTCCGTCTCTGACGTGCACATCGACCGCAAGCTCGGCATGACGCGCGAGCAGGTGCTCAAGCGCGGCGCGGAGATGGTCGCGTACGCGCGCTCGCTGTGTGACAACGTGCAGTACTCGCCCGAGGACGCGGGCCGCGCCGACGTCGACTATCTCGTCGAGACCGTGGAAACGATGATCGCGGCCGGCGCCAACGTCATCAATATCCCCGACACGACTGGCTACTGCCTGCCTTTGGAGTTCGGCGACCTCGTGAGGCGCGCGATCACCGAGGCCCGCGGCAGCGACAAAGCCCTCTTCTCGGTGCACTGCCACAACGACCTCGGCCTCGCCACAGCCAACACCCTGGCCGCGATCACCGCGGGCGCGCGCCGGGTCGAGTGCACCATCAACGGCATCGGGGAGCGCGCTGGCAACACCTCGCTGGAGGAGATCGTGATGCTGCTCCGTGTAAGGCAGGCGAAGCTCGGCCTCGAATGCGGCATCGACACCACCCAGATCACCCGCACATCGCGGCTGGTCGCGGAGCTGACCGGTACGCCGGTGCAGCCGAACAAGGCGGTCGTCGGCGCGAACGCGTTCGCGCATGCGTCGGGAATCCACCAGGACGGTGTCCTCAAGGACCGGCTGAACTACGAGATCATGAAACCCGAGGACGTCGGCCTCGACGACTCCCGCATCGTGCTCACGGCGCGTTCGGGGCGGCATGCGTTCCACCATCGCCTCGGTCTGCTCGGGATCAAGCTCGCCGACGGCAAGACCGAAGCCGCATGGCAGCGCTTCCTCCAGGTTGCTGACACGAAGCGTGAGGTGACCGACGACGACCTTCGCAAGATCGCCTCGGGCGAGCCGAACGGCAACGGCCACGCGACCGCTGTCGACGCGCCCAACGACCACAACCACGTCGCCGACGCCCTGCGCCACATGATCTTCGGGTAGTCATCCGGATCTTGAAGGTTGCGTACCAGGGCGAGCCTGGGGCTTATTCGGACGAGGCGGTCGCGGCGTTGTTTGGGGGTGCCGACGCGGTCGGCTTCGCAACCTTCAGGCTCACATTCGAAGCCCTCTCGGTAGGCGCCGTGGATGCCGCCGTCCTGCCCGTGGAGAACAGCAGCGCCGGTGTCGTGCAGGAGGTTTCGGACCTGCTGTGGGAGCTGCCCGGGCTGCGCGTCGTGCGCGAGCACGTGCAGCCGGTGCAGCACTGCCTCCTCGGCTGGCCGGGACCGGTCGAGCGCGCCCTGTCGCACCCGCAGGCCCTCGCTCAGTGCAGTCGTTATCTGCACTCACGCCAGATCCGGTCGGTCGCTTTTCACGACACGGCAGGTGCGGCGCGTGCGGTCGCGGAGCAGCGGCAGCCTGGCACGGCGGCGATCGCGAGCCGGGCGGCCGCCAAGCGATACGGTCTCTACGTCCTGGCCGAGTCGATTCAGGACGATTCGGAGAACCGGACCCGATTCGTCGTCGTGGAGCGGGGGAGCCCAATGCGCCCACGTGATGGTGGCGTGTTGTCGAAGTGCTCGCTGGCGTTCGTGGCCGCGCACCGGCCCGGCAGCCTCGCGCACGCGCTCGACTGCTTCGCGCGCCGCAACGTCAACCTCACGCGGCTCGACAGCCGGCCGATCCTCGGTCGCCCATTCGAGTACCGGTTCTACCTCGACTTCTCCATCAATGGCGAGGGCGGCGCTCCGGCGGCGGCGGAGGCGGCGCTCACGGACCTGGAAGAGGCGTCCGCCGAGATCAAGCTGTTTGGGACCTACCCGGCCGCATGACTGCAGCGGTTCTGCGCGGCCGTTATATCTGTTTCAGGCTCACCGATATAGACCCCTTATAGGAATTCGACTAAGCTCTCGTTCGTGACGCGGCAGTCGGGTGCATCTGTTGCGCAGACCGCACCTCAAAAGTCGGAACGCAAGCGGCTGCCTGGGGTCAACCTGAGGGCGGGCTCGGTCAAGCAGGCGCGCCACGAGGCCGGACTCAGCCTCGCCCAGGTGGGCAAAGGCCACGTCACCGCTCCAGCCATCTTTCTGATCGAGACCGGGCGTACGCGCCCGTCACTGCCCACCCTCGAGCACATCGCGCGCCGGACCGGCAAGCCGGTCGAGTTCTTCCTCGCGGATCCAGGCGGCGCGGCAGACGAGACCAAGGACGGGCTGGCAGAGCTCGAGTCGCTGCTCGCGCAGGGCCTGTATGCGGACGTGATCGAGCTGGGCGAGAAGCTCCTCAGCAGGGGATCGTCGGCGTACCGCCTCGGGCCGATCCGATATAACCTCGCGCGCGCGTACCTTCAGCTTGGGAAGCCGGTGCCGGCGGGCGAGCTGCTCGCGCAGGCGTCGGCTCACTTCGAATCCATCGGGGATCAACTGATGCTTGCCGAATGCCTGGGCTCGCAGGCGTCCCTCGCGTACCTGACTCAACAGCCTGGCGCAGTGAGCATCGCCGAGCGGGCGCTCGCCCTGTGCCGGAGCCTGAAGCCGGTGCCTTCGACGACCGAATCGCGAATGCTCGGGATCCTGGCCAGCGCCCATCTTGTCGCCGGCGAATGGGAAATCGCGATGAACCTTTTCAACGAGGCAATCGAGGCCGCCGGCGCGGTGACCGACCTGCGACGGCTGGCCCTCACCTATCACGGCCTGTCCATGGCATATCGAGAGCTCGGCCAGACCGAGGCGGCGATCCGGTATGCCAACCGATCGGTGGCGCTCCTCGAGGTGCTGCGTGAGCGCGTTTCGCTCGCCCGCATCGAAAACGAGCTGGGTCTGCTCATGATGGCGAAGGGCGACAACGCCGAAGCGCGCAAGCACCTGGATCGTTCTCTGGAGCTGACGGACGAGACCGATCTCGAGGTCGGCCGCGCGAGCGTGATCCTGAGCCTGGCCGAGCTCAGCCTGCAAGAGGGTAACGTCGACGCGGCCGGCCAGCTCGCCGAGCAAGGCCTGCAGCTGGCTGAGCGCATGCAGGAAGGGGCCACGATCGCCGAGGCGCACACGTGGCTGGGCAGGGTCGCCGAGCAGCGGGGCGACGACGCGGCCGTCGATCGTGAGTTCGAGCTGGCCCTCGAAGGGCTGAGCAAGCACGGGATGCCCGAGCGGCTTCTCCAGTGCCATGGTGTGTACGCGGAGATCCTCGAGCGGCGCGGCGACCTCAAGACGGCGTACGTCCATATGAAGAAGGCCCTGTCGGCGAGCCGGCCTGGGCTGCTCCGCGACAAAAGGCGCCAGGCGGAGGAGCGGGCCGGTTCGGCGTGATGGGGAAGTGATTCCCCCCACCCGACCCGCGCTCCGCGCGGGTCGACCTCCCCACCCCCGGTGGGGAGGTGAATTTCCCCCCACCCGACCCGCGCTCCGCGCGGGTCGACGTCCCCACACGGTGGGGAGGTGAATACCGCGTGCTAACGTAGCTTCAGCCCCTCCAGAATGGCCAAAACGCTTCGCAACTCCAAGCTAGCGCTTGCCGCCGAAACCGTGGTGGCCGATTACCGCCTCGCCTACAGCAGCCGGCGGGCCAGCATCATCGGGCGCGCTGAGGTCCTGCGCGGCAACGCCACCTTCGGGATCTTCGGCGATGGCAAAGAGGTTGCGCAGCTGGCGATGGCCAAGGCCTTCCGGCCCGGCGACTGGCGCGCGGGCTACTACCGCGATCAGACGTTCATGTGGGCGACGGGAATGTCGAACGTTCGCGAGTTCTTTGCGCAGCTGTACGGCAACACGAGTCTCGACGCCGACCCTGCGTCCGGCGGCCGCCAGATGGGGAACCATTTCGCGACGCGCTTCCTCGACGATCGGGGCGCATTCAAGCGGTCGGCGGAGATGCCCAACTCCACGGCCGATGTTTCCAACGTCGCCGGCTGGATGCCGCGGCTTCTTGGTCTCGCCTACGCGTCGAAGCTCTATCGGAACAACCCGCAGCTGCGCACGGCCGAGGACGGTTTCTCTGTCACCGGCAACGAGGTTGCGTTCGGGACTATCGGCGACGCTGCCACCAGCGAGGGCCACTTCTGGGAGACGGTCAACGCGGCGGGCGTCCTCCAGGTGCCTATGGCCCTGTCGGTCTGGGATGACGGCTACGGGATTTCAGTACCCATCAGCGCGGAGACCACGAAGAGCTCGATCTCGGAGGTGCTGCGTGGGTTCATCCCCGACGACCGGCCCGGCGTCGACATCCACGTCCTCCGCGGCTGGGACTACGCGGCTCTGGTCGACGGATACCAGACCGGCATCGAGAGGGTGCGTCGCGAGCACAAGCCCGCGATCTTCCACATCATCGAGCTGACCCAGCCTCAGGGCCACTCCACGAGCGGCAGCCACGAGCGCTACAAGTCGAAGGAGCGGCTCCGCTTCGAGGTGGAATACGACTGCATCGCCAGGATGCGCGACTGGATGATCGAATCCGGCATCGCCGGTGAGTCGCAGATCGAAGGCTGGGAGGCGGCCGACAAGGAGGCGGTCGAGGCGGCTCGCGACCTCGCGTGGCAGGCGTACCAGAAGCCCATCCGCAGGGAGCGCGACCGCGCCGTTTCCATCCTTCGGCGCATCGACACCCCGAAGGTGGCGGAGATTGCCACGACCCTGAGCGAAGCCGGCAAGGTAACGCGATCAGCGATCCTCTCGGGGGCGCTCTTCGCCCTGCGCGCCCTGCGCGGCACGGAGTCGCCGGAGCGGACGGAGCTGATCGAGTTCGTCGCCGAGTACAGGCGCGCGAATGCCGAGCGCTTCGGCTCTCACGTCTACAGCACTTCAGAAGAGTCGCCGCTGAAGGTGCCTGTTGTCGCGGCCACGTACTCGGACAGGTCGCCGGTGGTGGACGGGCGCCAGGTCCTGCTGCGCAACTTCGACGCCAACTTTGCGCGCGACTCCCGAATCTTCGTGATCGGCGAGGACGTCGGCCGGCTGGGCGACGTCAACCTGGTGTTCGAGGGGCTGCAGGCGAAGTATGGCGACCTACGGCTGACTGACACCGGCATCCGCGAGGCGACCATCCTCGGGCAGTCCATCGGCGCCGCGATGCGCGGCCTGAGGCCGATCTGCGACATCCAGTACCTCGATTACTTTCTCTATGCGCTGGAGGTGGCCGCCGACGATCTCGCCAGCCTCCACTGGCGCACCGCCGGTGGCCAGAAGGCGCCGGTCGTCATCCGCACGAAGGGTCACCGCCTGGTCGGCATCTGGCACGCGGGCTCGCCGATGGCGGTGCTCCTCAACGCGCTCCACGGCATTTACATCGCCGTGCCTCGGAACATGACCCAGGCGGCCGGCTTCTACAACACGCTCTTCAGGGGCGACAACCCCGGAGTGGTGATCGAGGTTCTCAACGGCTACCGGTTCAAGGAGCGCGTGCCGGACAACGTCGGCGATTTCACGGTGCCTCTGGGAGTGCCGGAGATACTGCGCGAGGGCACCGACGTGACGGTGGTCACATATGGCGCCTGCTGCGGGATCGCGCTCGACTCGGCCCGCGCGCTTGATGAGCTCGGCGTGTCGTGCGAGGTGATCGACGTGCAGACCCTGAACCCGTTCGACACCGACCACTCGATCGTGCGCTCGCTCGAGAAGACGCATGCGGCGCTGTTCCTCGACGAGGACATGCCGGGCGGCGCGTCCGCGTTCATGATGCAGCAGGTTCTAGAGCGGCAGGATGGGTGGTGGCACCTCGACGCCGCGCCGCGAACCCTGGCGGCCTCACCCAACCGGCCGGCGTATGGGCCGGACGGGGACTATTTCACCAAGCCGAACCGAGAGAGCGTGGTGGAGGCCGTATACGCCTTGATGCGAGAACGGAACCCGGATAAATACCCCCCGCTCGACTCCTGAACTTACGTATGCCTCCCACGGAGTCGGGAGGCATAGCTAATAGACGTCGGTCGGGAGGTACTCCATCACAGTCAGTGAGGGTGCGCGGCTGAGCAGCCCGGCGGTTTCCAGAACGTAGCCGACCAGGCCGGCGGCGCTGGGCATCGCGCGGGGCGGGACCGGCTTGCGCGGCGCCCGGACCTCGCGTACGGGCGTCGTGTCCGGGAGGCCGGCGAGGCTGCGTGCCTTGCGCACCGCGCTCTCGAGGCCACCGAGCTCGTCGACCAGCTTCCTCTCCAGCGCCTGGGTGCCCGTCCAGACGCGGCCGCCGGCCACCGGGTGAACCTCTTCGCGCGTCATCTTGCGCGATGCGGCCACCGCGCCGAGGAACAGCTCGTACACCCGGTCGATTTCTTTCTGCACGATCTTCCGCTCCTCGTCGGTGAACGGATCGTCATCGCCCTCGAGCGTGACGTGCTTGCCGAAGGCAACCGTCTCGCGATTCACGAGCAGCCTCGAGAACAGGCCCCCGGTCACGAGCTTTCCGGTCAGCACCCCTATCGAGCCCGTCAGCGTGCCCGGCCGGGCCACGATCCACTGGCCTGGCGTCGCCACCAGGTAGCCGCCGGATCCAGCCGTGGCGCCCATCGCGATCACCAGCGGCTTGCGTTTCGCGATGAGCTCGAGCGCCTGGCGCATCGCTTCTGAGGCCGTCGCCGAGCCGCCTCGTGAATTGACGAACAGGACCACCGCCGCGGCGCGACGGTCCGCGGCGACCCGGCGCGCGAGGGGGACGACGTTCAGGTCCCCGGCGCGATCCTCCCCCACCAGTGGAAGGTCGATCGGAGGTTTGACCGGCAGCCGTCCGCTGCGCCCGTCGATGATCGTGCCCTCGACTCGCATGACGGCCACGTACTTGCCCCGACCGGTGGTCGGGCGCTGCTGTGGCACCCGACGGCGAGCCTGGTCCCACGTCGCGATCCTCGCGAGCTCACCGCCGTGGCCGAGGTGGTCGGGCAGCTGCTCCTCCGGCAGCAGGCCGTCGATGACATGCTGCTCGACGGCGGCATCATCCATGTAGGGAGAGCCGTCGACGAGCTTTGCCGCAGCCTCCTGGTCGACGCGCCGGCTTTCTGCTACCGCGTTCACCAGGTCCTTCTGGTTCGACTCGAGCAGCCAGGTCAGCTGCTCGCGCAGCTCTGGCGACATCTTCGACTTGGTTAGCGGGTCCGCCGCCGATTTGTACGGCGAGATCTGGATGAAGTCCGCCTTGATGCCAACCCGGGCGAGGCCTTCGGCGAGGAAGACCCCGGTGGCGGCGAAACCAAGCGGTCGCACCACGCCCGAGGGCATGAGGAGGATCTCGTCGCAAGCGCAGGCGAGATAGTAGGTCCCGGTCGTGTAGAAGGGCGCCCACGCGATCACGCGCTTGCCCGCCGCGCGCAGCCGCGCCACCAGCTCTCGCAGGTCCTGCAGGGTCGCCATCGGCATCGGCACCGGCCGGAGATGCAGCACGACGCCTTTGGTTCGGTGATCGCGGGCGATGGCATCGAACCGCTCGCCAAGCTCCTTGACGCTGAGGCGCGATTCTGAAACGAACCTCTGCCAGAAAGGTCCTGGCGGGTCGGGCAGCGTGGGGAGGGCGGCTTCCAGAACAAAGATGACGTAGTCGGGCGCGCGGCCGATCGATCGCCGCAGGCTCGACAGCAGCCACCAGACATAGCGGAACGGATAGAAGATCAAACCCCGCCTCTCCACAGAAGCTTAGTTGGAGCGGAGTTCGCGCCGGCTCGTCAGACCACCTTTGCCATCTCGACGTGCTCGTCGAGGTCTTCGCTCAAGCGAGTCGCCCCGTACTCGTGGCCAACGTGCTGGTGATAAGGCACGCCCGTGAAGAAGTGGTGGCTCCTTGTCGGAATGTTCGCGCTCTCGGCCCATTCCTTTCGCTGCAGCTCCATATAGCCCTCCTCCTGCTTGTTCTTGAGGTCGTCGAGGAGGACGGACATACCGTGCCCGGCGGCATGCTGGAGGGCGAGCGTGATGAAGATGAAACCCACGCCCAGCTCACCCAGCTCGGCCCAGCTGATCGGGTTCTTTTCGTTTTGCCATTTGAAGGAAGACGAATAGTTGAACGCGAAGCGCGCCTCTGGAAACCGCTTGCGGATCTCGCCGCAGAACTGCTCTGTCGGCCCGCGCTCGGCGGTCGGAAACTCGCACCACAACAGGTCGGGGACGCCGCTGTCCATGTAGCGGAGACCGCGTTCGATCGCCAGCTGGATGCCGCGCCTGGTCTCGGGTGCTTCGGTGGCGGAAACGCCGTCGGTCCGGGCGATGATGACGAACTCCTCGTGGCCGAGATCATCGGCCGCGGCGCGCATCATCTTCAGCTTGCCGACGAACTCGTCCGCCGAGATGAGCGCCTTACCGGCAATGTGGCCGCAGCGCTTGGGCATGACCTGGTCCTCGAGGTGGGCGGCGGCGACGCCCGCCCGCACATACAGGTCGACCGTGCGCTGGACGTTGAACAGGTTGCCGTAGCCCGCATCCATGTCGACGACGACAGGCGGGATCTCCAGATGAACAGGAGGGGCGCCCTTCTCGGGGTCGCCCATCGCCATGGTCAGCTGGAACTTGCGCAGCGCGCTCACCGTGCGGCGGGCGCCGTCGGCGATCTCGACCGAGGAGTAGAGGTCCATGTCCGTCGTGCCGAGGTGCCCGATGGCGAACGAATACCCGCTGAAGTAGACGGCGTCGAAGCCGTGGTACATCACGAGCTCTGCCCCGAACGGGTCATAGACCCCCGGTCCGAAGACATACGGCTTTGTCGCCAGCAGGCGGCGGAGGCGCCGGCTGGGATCTTCGTTGCGCGACGCCGGGACCTGGAAGCCCTCCGGAAGGAGGGGCGTGCGGACAAGTTGCATTTACTGCTCCTTCACCTGGTGTTTGACGCTCCCCAGCCGGGAGTTACTCGTTCTCGTGGTCGCAGTTGCAAGGGTCCGGGCATTCGCACTCGTGGCGTGAAGGTTGGCCCGGCGTCTCGAGTTCCTGCGACTGATCGTTTTTCTCCATGGGCGCCAAGGTAGCAAGCGCGTCGGTATAAGTCCAATTAATTGATTTGATCGTCATGATCAATAAAACCGATAGCTGGGGAAAGCTACTCGGTCGGGTTGAGCAGCGCGAGGAAGGCCGCCACGATGCCCTCCGGCTTGCCGGCATCCCGCCGGCGGAAAGCGACGATGGTGTTGTGCATCGGCGGCGCGTCTTTCATGCGCACGGCACGCAGAGTTCGGCCTTCGACCTCGCGCGCCACGGCGGTGCGTGGCAGCAAAGCGACGCCCAGGCCGCGCTCGACCATCTTCTTGGCGGCCTCGATGGAGTCGAGCTCCATGAGGCCGCGGAGCATCGTCCCCGCCGACAGGAAGGCGGCCTGCGTGATCTCGTAGTAGCTCGACGTGCGGTCGAACATGATCAGCTTCTGGCTCGCGACCTCGGCCATCGTCACGCTGCGCCTGCTCGTGAACGGATGGTCGGGGGCGCAGACCAGGACGAGCTCCTCGGTATGGAAGGGACGCAGCTCCAGGTCGGGGTGCCGAATCGCGCGGCCCAGCCCTAGCTGGACCTCGTCCCGCAGCACGAGATCGACCACGTCCTCCGAGTGGCCCGTGCGGACCGACACCTCGACGCGCGGATGCGCGGCGACGAACTTCTCCAGCAGCTGCGGAAGCACGTAAGTGCTGACCGCCGGCGCCGCCGCGATCATGAGGTGACCAGCCGACGCGGTCATGACCTGGTCGAGCGCGTCGCGGCCGTCGGCCAGCGCCCGCAGCGCCCGTTCGGCGAACGGGACCCAAGCCTTGCCGGCGTCCGTCAGGCGCATGCCATGAGGCGTGCGCAGGAAGAGCGGGGTGCCCAGCTCGCGCTCGAGGCCGTGCAGCCGCGCGGTCAGGGTCGGCTGGGTGATGAAGAGGGCCTCGGCCGCCCGGCTCACGCTGCCGCGCCTGGCCACCTCCAGGAATCCTTCGACCTGGACCAGCTGAATCGAGTTGAGCTTGCCGTTACGTGTCTCGTCTATGGCCACGGCTGTGGCCACAAATTCTATCTATGGCGCCGGAGGACCGAGAATCCCGACCAGATGGCCAGCGCCCAGACCGGGCCCATGGTGATGACGAAGGGCCGGATGGTGTCGCTCGCGGAATGCGAATCGCGGTCGAAGGCCATGAACACCAGGACCGTGCCGTACGCGAGCACGATCAACGCAAGCCCGACGCCACCCAGCGATTTCCAGCTCATATCGCCACCCCAACGGCCTCGCCAGGCCGGCGGTTACGGAATGGTAGGCCGCGGACGATTGTTTTCGTAGGCATGGCTGCTTTTTTCGGTTTCCACATGCCCAACTTCACGTTTCCGGGTGTCCCCGACGACCGCCTGTTCGAGACCGTCACCAAGAAAGCCAAGGCGGCCGAGGCGGCCGGCTTCGACCTCGTGACCGTCATGGACCACTTCTATCAGATCCGCGGGGTCGGTCCCGAGACGGAGCCGATGATGGAGGCGTACACGACGCTTTCCGCGCTGGCGACCCAGACGTCGCGCGTCAAGCTCGGTACGCTCGTGACCGGGGTCACGTACCGCAACCCCGCGCTGCTGGCCAAGATGGTGACGACGTTGGACGTCATCTCCAGAGGCCGCGCGATCCTGGGCATCGGCGCCGCATGGAATGAAGACGAGCACCTCGGCTACGGCTTTGAATTCCCGCCCATCGGGCAGCGCATGGACCGCCTCGGAGAGGCGCTGACGATCGCGAAGCTGATGTTCACCCAGGACCGGCCGTCATTCGAAGGCAAGTACTACCGGATCGAGCGCGCTCTGAACGTCCCGCGGCCCGTGCAGCCGGGAGGTCCGAAGATCCTGATCGGTGGAACCGGCGAGCGGCGGACGCTGCGGCTTCTCGCCGAGCATGGCGACATCGGCCATTGGTTTGGAGGCAGGCTCGAGGACCTGAAGCGGAAGAAGCAGATCTTCGAGGAGCACTGCGAGGCGGTGAAGCGGGACCCTGCCGACGTGCTGCTGACGGTCGGTCTCACCCTGGTGCTTGCGGAAAACGAAAAGGACGCCAGGTCCCTCATCGAAGGCCTCAGCCCGGAGCGGCGCGCGATGGCGATCACGGCGACCGTGCCGGAAGCTGCCGAGCTGATCGGGAAGCACCTGGACGCCGGGTTTGGCGGTTTCACGTTCAACAACAACGTGCTGCAGACGGATGAGTCGATGGCGCTCGCGGGTGAGCTGATCAAGGCCGTGCGCGGCAGCGCGGTGACGGCCTAGCTTTTGTAAGAGAGCTCGCCCGCGGTCACCGGCACGGGGAGGAAGTTTTCGCGCGGCGCCAGGGGACACGCCCAGCGCGGGCTGTAGGCGCATGACGCGTTGTACGCGTAGTTGAAGTCGATCACGACATCTGACGAGCCCACCGTGGTCTCCAGCACCAGGCCGTCCGTGTTCTTCGCGGTGTCGAACAGATAGCGGCCCGCGCCGTAGGTCTGATGTCCGGCCGTGGTGTCCTTGAACGGCACGAACAATCCACCCGCGTACTGAACAAGGCTGAGCACGGTCAGCTGGCAGGGCTCGCCGGACAATCGGAACACCAGCTTGCCCGCCCGCCTGTACCGCACTGCGCCGTCCTCGCCCCCGGTGTCGATGACGAGCTCGGATCCATCGGCCGGCTGCATGCGCGCGGTCACGCGAAAGGCGGGATCGGCGGGGAAGTAGTGGAGGCCCGTGAAGGCCGAACGCTCATCCACGTCGATCGGCGACTGAGGGTGGGTCTTGAACAGGGCGTCGCGTCCCTGGCGAAACCTCTGCAGGGCTTCGGGGCCGCCAAGCCGATACAGGTCGCCAACGCTGCGCCGCCAATCGACCAGGTCGAGGAGCGCGACAGCGTCGGCGGTCACCAGGCGTCCCAGTGCACGATCGGCTCGAGCGGGATCCTTTCGGCGGGTTTGAACTCGCCGCCGGTGTGAAAGCCCACCGTGATCAAGGCTGCCTGTGTGTAGCTCTCAAAAGGAATGCCCAGCAGCTCGGCCGTCTCCTGTTCGTACCTGAGATGGAGCGTCGTCCAGGCGGTGACCAGGCCCCGATCGCGCGCTGCCAGCATGAAGCTCCAGGCGGCGGGAAGGATCGAGCCATACAGGCCGGCGATGTCGAGGTTCGAGACTCCTGGGCGATCGACCCGTCCCTCGATGCAGGGGATGACCATGACCGGCACCTCGTGCATGCGGTCGGCGAGGTACTGCGCCGACGATGCCACCCGGGGCAGCTGCTCGCGCCGCAGGTCGCCCTCCGCATATCGCGGTCCACGGCTGCTGGCGTACGCGTACCACGATTTCCGATACAGCTCGCCGATGGCCCTCTTCTTTTCGGCGTCGGCAACTATGACGAACTGCCATCCCTGCCGGTTGGAGCCTGTGGGTGCCTGAACCGCCACCTCGATGCATTCGAGAATGACCTCGCGCGGGACCGGCCGGTCGAAGTCGAGCCGTTTTCGCACCGAGCGGGTTGTCGTCAGGCACGTTTGAGCATCCATCGTTCCCATTGTCGCGCGCGACCAGCGCGTAATACGATGCCCTCCGTGATTTCCCAAGAGCTGCTCGAGGTTCTCGCGTGTCCGAGGTGCCACACGAAGCTGGAGCTGCGAGAACCGGACCGCCTCCGCTGCCCCCAGTGCAGGGTCCTCTATCCGATCGTCGACGGCATACCCGTCCTGCTCATCGAGGAAGGGAAACCGGAATCGGAATCCGAATAGCTCTCAGGCCGCGCACTGGAGGCGGCTGGTTTCGATGGGCGACTGCGGACTGTGCGCGTTCTGCACCGCCGCGGCGATCTCGTCGTCCGTGAGCGCGTAGCCCTGGTCGGGCTCGCTGGCGGAGGTCGCGAACACGATCCCGACCACGCGACCCTGGAGATCGACCAGCGGGCCGCCTGAATTACCGGGCCTGACCCTGGCCTGGATCACATAGATCTCGCGCGTGACAGGCGTCTGGTTGTAGATGTCGCGACCCGCCGCCTCGATGGCGCCATCGACGACAGCCGGCTGCACCGACTCCGGACCGCCGCCCGGATAGCCGATCACCGCTCCCTCAGTGCCGCGCTCGGCAGGGCCCAGGTCCAGCGCCGCGGTGGTGTAGCCCGGCACGTACAGCAACGCCACGTCGCGACTCGGGTCGAAGTAGACGACCTCGGCACCCAGCGTGACCCCACCGGCGGTCTCGACCCGGTGATTGCCGGTTCCCGACACGACGTGAGCGTTGGTGACCACGTAGCCGTGGCCGATCGGAAACCCGCTTCCGGTCACGAGCCCGCCGCAACCGGTACCGATCACCTTGACGACCAGCTGCGATGCGTGCTTCACGCCCGCGGTGTCGACGGATGAAGGGATCGGGAGCGCGGCGGGGAGGGCGGGCTCGAGTCCGGCGAAGACGGGCGGGAAGGTGACACCTCCGAGGATCCCTTCCACCCGCGCCAGGAACGCAGGCGGGCGGGGAGCAATCGAGTCGAGCGTGCGCAGCACGGTCGAGTGCTGGATCTGCTGCGCAACCTCCTGGCTCGGTCCGTTGGAAAAACTGAGGCCGAGAAACCAGCATATGGCCAGGACCGCGATCGTCGACAGCGCCGCGCCACCCAGCGAATCGGGCATGGTGTGGATTCCCTTGCGCAGGATGTTGCGGCGGATCGGCTCGCCCGCGGCGAAGCCGACGCTCGACCCGAGGCTCCCGCCGATGACGAGGACGAGAACAGCCCCGAGTGGGCGGGCGACGGGGTTGTGGACCCCTATGTAGTCGAGCAGCGGGCCGGCGGCCGCGGCGCCCAGCAGGACGCCGACGATCAGGCCGATGTACTGCGTCAGGGACAGCCAGAAGCCTCGACGGTAGCCGTTCACCAGGCCGACCCCGGTGGCGACCACGATCACCAGATCGATTACGTTCAGGTCTTTAAGGTACTAAGCCTTCATTGGTGGACGTCGTGCGGTTCGACCTCTTCGATGTCCTCGGATCTCCGGTTGCGAGCGTCGCCGCGCAGGACCCACCACCCCAGCCCGACGACGCCGAGCGCGGCGACGAGGAGCGTGACGCTCAGCCCAAGCCACGCGGGGACCCATTCGCCGGCGAGCACGACCACAGGGCTATGCGGGGACCGGGGCCGGTTCAGGCTCTGCCGGCACCTCGCCCGCCTCGCGCAGGTCGCGCAGGGGCATGAAGCTTCGCACCGGCGGAACCTTCGCGAAGTTGTAGGGCGGCGGAGGCGAGGTCGTCGCCCACTCCAGGGTGTTGGCTTGCCACGGATCGTCGCCGGCGATCTCGCCGCCGTGCCAGCTGCGGATGACGTTGATGAAGAAGAGAAGCACCGAGAAGGCGATCAGGAATGACGAGATCGTGATGATCATGTTCGTCGTGCCCCAGGCCGGGTTGAGGTACGTCGCGATGCGGCGCGGCATCCCCTCCAGCCCAAGCGTGTGCATGATCAGGAAAGTCCCGTTGAAGCCGATGAAGAGAGTCCAGAAATTCCACTCTCCAAGCGTGCGGTTGAGCATGCGCCCGGTGATCTTCGGGAACCAGTAGTACAGCCCGGCGAAGATCGTGAACACGCTGCCGCCGAACAGAACGTAATGGAGGTGGGCGACGACGTAGTACGACTGGTGAAGCTGGGTGTCGACCGGCACGGACGCCAGGTAGACGCCCGTGATGCCGCCGATGAGGAACGTGGCCAGGAAGCCGAAGACGAACTTCATCGGCACCGTGAACTCGATCGATCCCCACCACGCCGTGGCGATCCAGTTGAAGAACTTGATGCCGGTCGGAACCGCGATCAGCATCGTCATGAGCATGAAGAAGCCCTCGACGTAGGTGTTCATGCCGACCGTGAACATGTGGTGCGCCCATACGGTCATCGACAAGAACACGATGCCGAAGAGCGCGGCGACCATCGACATGTAGCCGAAGATCGGCTTGCGCGCGAAGACCGGAATGATCTCGGAGATCATGCCGAAGCCGGGCAGGATCATTATGTAGACCTCCGGATGGCCGAAGAACCAGAACAGGTGCTGATACAGCACCGGCCGTCCCTGCGTCGTGAAGAACTGTGTGCCCAGCTGGCGGTCGAACTCGACCAGGATCATGGCGGCGGCCAGCGGCGCGCCCACGACGAGCAGCAGGATCGAGGTCGAGATCTGCGCCCACACGAACAGGGGCAGGCGTGTCAGCTTCATGCCCGGCGCGCGCAGGGCGATGATCGTGGTCAGGAAGTTGGTGGAGGCCATGATTCCCGAGATCGCCCAGACGATGATGCTCAGCGCCCAGAAATCGACGCCGAGGCTGTGGCCCTGGTACGCCTTTTCGGTGAGCGGCGCGTAGCCCGTCCAGCCGGCGTCGAGAGCTCCACCTGTGAAGAAGCCGCCGTAGTAAAGGACGATGGAGACCGGGACCAGCCAGAAACCGAGCAGGTTCACGCGCGGGAAGGCCATGTCGCGCGCGCCGATCATGATCGGGACCATGTAGTTGGCGATCCCGGTCAGGAAGATGGTGACGAAAAAGAAGATCATCGTCACGCCGTGGGCCGAGATCAGCTGGTTGTAGGTCTCGTGGTCGACCACGGACAGGTTGGGCTGCGCCAGCTGCAAGCGGATGATCAGCGCGAAAATGCCGCCGATCACGAAGCTGAGCAGGCCGGTGACCATGTACATGATCCCGATCAGCTTGTGGTCGGTCGTCGTCAACCACAGCGTGATCGGCTTCCAGAAGGTGTCGTCGTAGGCCTTCGGACGGGGCAGGGTCTGGACCGCCGCCATTACCTATCCATCCTAACTCGGGGTCGGCGACGCGCTGGGCGTCGCGGGCTGCGCATTCTCCTGCTGCCGCACCCACGTGTCATAGTCGTACTGGGTCATCGACTTGACGATGATCTGCATGGTGCTATGGCCGACGCCGCACAGCTCCGCGCATTCGCCTCGCCATGTGCCGACGCGATCGATCTTCAGCCAGGTGAAGTTGTCATATCCCGGCACGGCATCCGTCTTGCCCGAGATCGCCGGCACCCACCAGGAATGGATCACATCCACGGCCTGGATCCGGAGGCGGATGAGCTTGTTCACCGGGACGACGAACGGAGTGACGTCAGCGGCGAGGGTGCCCTCCTGGTGGATGGTGAAACCCTGCGGGTACGTGTAGTTCCATCCGAACTGGTGGCCTGAAACCACGATCTCGAAGTCGTAGCTGCTGACGGGCTGAAAGTCCTTCTGCAGCTCGGCAAAGCTGTAGCCGGCGATCACCAGCACCACTATCAAGGGAGCTGCGGTCCACGCCCACTCGAGGCGGGTGTTGCCGTGGACCTGGGGCGGGATGTAGCCCGCGGGCTGCTTCGAGCGACGGTACTTGATCACCACCCACAGCAGAGACAGCTCGACGCCGAGGAAGATGATGATCGCCGGGATCGAGATCCCGATGTAGGTGTTGTAGATGTCCTGACCGTTGGGGGACACGGGGGAAGGGAAGATAGGCGAGATGCCGCCTGGCGCTTCGCAGGACCCGAGCAGAAAGGCCGCGGGCAGAATGGCCAGTGGCCACAGCCGCGTGAATGACCCCGCCTTCACCGCGCCAGTATATCGACGCCACGAGGTGCGACTTTCCGGGCCGCATGTCGCCCGCTGGTAGAATCCGAAGCTGAACGTGGCGGCATCCAAGCAGCCCCGATATGTCGACCTCTCCAACCCATCCCTCGCCGTCGCCTGCCCGCGCTGCGGGCTGCAGACGCCGAGGTTCCTCGACCTTTGCCGGAATGACGGTTACAAGCTCTGGCCTTCGAGCTATATGGCCTCGGCGGCGTTCCAGGCGTGGCGCGCGGCCGATCCCGCCCGCGCTGAAGCCTCACGCTTCGACATGGAGATCCCGCAGCACATCGAGAACGTCGTCGACTTCGACGCCAGGGCCAAGGAGCTGGGGATCCACATGCCGCCTCCCAGCAGGTGGCCGTTCGTCATCTGCGCCGGAGCGTTCTTCCTCGCCCTGGCCGCGATCCCGTTCGATCCCACGATCCGCATCACGGTCGCGGTGATCGGCGGGGTGATGTTCCTGCTCGGGGTGGTCGGATGGGTCCTGGTCGACGACGTGAACATGTTCCCCGCTGAGGGTGCGGCCGGTGGCGAGGTGCATCACTGATGGCTGTCGCGACCATCCAGCGCGAGGCGGCACCTCAATACCCGGCGATCAAGCCCGGGATGATGGGGATGTACATCTTCCTCGCCTCCGAGGTGATGTTCTTCGGCAGCCTGTTCGCGATGTACTTCTACCTATTCGGCTCCCACCTCGTGTGGCCGCCGCATCCGCCGTCGAGCCAGAACGAGTTCTACGTCAGTCCGTGGCCGATTCCCACCATCAACACCATCGTGCTGCTGTCGAGCGGCGTGACGTGCCATTTCGCCAGCGACGCCATCGCCCACGACAACCGTCGGCAGTTCTTCATGCTCCAGATCGCGACCATCATCCTGGGCCTGGGATTCGAGTTCGGCCAGCTGTACGAATTCATATCGGCGTTCGGGCGCGGTCTCAATCTGACCGTGAACAGCTTTGCCAGCGCGTTCTTCGTCATGACCGGCTTCCACGGCCTGCATGTGCTCGGCGGCCTGATCCTGCTGACGATCATCCTTTACCGCGCCGCGCGCGGCCAGTTCTCGTCCCAGCATCACGTCGGCGTCGCCGCGGTGACCCTCTACTGGCACTTCGTCGACGTCGTGTGGATCTTCCTGTTCGGAATCCTCTACGTGTTCGTCGCCCTGGCTCCACCGGCGGGTTCCGGATGAAAGCCCTGCCTTTGAGGAACCTCGCTCTTGTGCTCGTCGCGGTGGCGATCATGGCGGGCTGCGGAGGTGGAGGCGGAGGCGCGCAGCCGGCGGGCTCGATCAAGGTCACGATGACCGAGTTCAAGTTCGATCCTTCGACGGTCAGCGCGCCGTCGGGGAAGGTCGTCTTCTACCTGGTCAACGCCGGCACGGTGTCGCACGACATGGTCATCCGCGACGCGTCAGGCAACCGCATGGCGGCCAGCGAGCTGGTGTCGGCGGGCGACAGCTTCGTCTTCACGACCTCCAGCCTCGCCGCGGGGACGTACACGTTCTTCTGCGATCAGCCCGGCCACGAGGCCTCGGGCATGAAAGGAACCCTGACCGCGACTTAAGTCGGCTTGGCGCTGGGGCTCGGAGTCGGCGAGGGTATCGGCGACGGGCTCGGTCCCGGCTTCAAGCTCAGCAGCTCGACCTCGAAGACCAGGGTCGCGTTCGGCGGGATGACGTACGCGCCGGAGTTGGGATCCTGCTTTCCGGCGGCCCCGTACGCGAGCGCCCCGGGGATGATCAGCTTGCGTTTGCCCCCTATCTTCATACCGGGGATCCCTTCATCCCACCCGGGGATGACCTGGCCCTGGCCCAGGCCCACGGGGAACGGCTGGTTGCGGTCGCGGCTCGAGTCGAACTTGGTGCAGTCGCTGAGCCAGCCGGTGTACTGGACGGTGACGATGTCGGTCCCGTGCGCGACCGCGCCGGTGCCGACGGTGAGCTCGACGTACTTCAGCCCGTCCGGGTAGGTGACCACCGGCAGGCCGCTGCCGGCATTGCAATCGTCGGTTCCGGGTGAGGGGCTGACGTTCAGCCCCGGGCTCTCGTTGGCGACAGGCCCGGACGTCGCGTATGGGTCGGCGTAACCGCATGCCGCCAGGGCGAAAGCGCCGGCGAACATGAGCGCGGCGAGGGGAGCCCTCCTCACGAGGCGTTGATGTCGATGGAGGTCATGCGATCGCCGACCTGGATGGAATCGATGACATCCATGCCCGAGGCGACCTGTCCGAAATGGTTGTACACACCGCTCGTGGCGAGGAATGGCGCATCGCCAGTGGTGATAAAGAATTGCGAGCCGCTCACGCCGGCTGCGCTCGACGCCATCCCGACCGTGCCCCGTGGCCACCTGGAGGGATTGGTTTCGTTGGGGAGCTTGTAGGCGGGGCCGCCGGTGCCGTTGCCGAGCGGATCGCCGCCCTGCACGACGAATCCCGGCACGACGCGGTGAAAGGTGAGGCCGTCGTAGTAGTGGTTCTCCGACAGATACACGAAGTTGTTGACCGTCTGCGGAGCCACCTTAGGATCGACGAAGGTGATCGTGAAGTCGCCGCGAGAGGTGTGGACGGTCGCTGTGTATTTCTTGGCCGGGTCGATGACGGTGGGCGGGGGCGTGGTTCGCTGATCCATGCAGGTGACGATTTCATTGTCGCAGCCCGGGGCTGTCGAGGTCGGCTCGGTGGAGTCCGCGCACGTGCACAGCGCGACCAGAGCCATTACGGCGGCGGCGCTTCTTCCCACCAACTCAGCGTGAGGGCTCACGCGTTCCCGCCGCGACCAGGACCGCCAGGACGAGCGCCAGCCCGGCGGTCACCGCCAGCGCATCGGGGACCCCGCTCGTGGCCGCGATGCCGCCGCCGATCAGCGGGCCGAGGAAGAACCCGAACGCCACCGCGCTCGCGTTGAAGCCGAACACGGTGCTCTGCGCCTCGATCGGCGTCTCGAGGCCGATCATGCTTGCGGTCGCCGGCACGATGGCGCCATAGAGCAGGCCGGCCACGCCCACGGCGGCAACCACAACGACCGCGTTGGGCGCCACCACCAGGACCCCGATCGTCACCGCAAGAAGCATGGCCGCGAAGGTGATCGTTGGGACATAACCGATGCGGCGCGTGACGCTGGTGTAACCGATGGCCGATACGCTGTTGGTCAGGCCGGCGGCGCCGAAAGAGATTCCAGTCACCGCAGACGCGGCGGTGCCGAGCATCTCGATGAGCCTGAGCACGACGAGCTGCTGGGTCGCCGTGTTCACGACCGTGATCAGGCCCTGGACGCCGATCAGCATCGCGAGCGACCGCACGGCGCCGGGCCGCTGCCCGATGGTTGCAAGCGCTCCCGGCCGAGTCCGATCCGGAGGCTTCAGCGGGCTCTCTTTGACGATGACGAGCACCGGGATCGTCGCGATCAAGAGCAGGATCCCGCCGCCGAGAAAGACAAGGCGCAGCCCAAACGCGCTCCCGGCAAGGCCGCCCACCACTGGTCCGATCGCGCCGCCCAGTGCGACCGCTGAAGTCACGATACCGAGCGCCCAACCGACCCGGTTGCGCGGCGTTTCCACCGCGACGAGCGCGGTGGCGGCGGCGACGGTGCCGCTCGTCGCCCCTTGCAGGAACCGAAGGATGACGAGCTGGATCGGCGTCTGGATGAAGAAGATGAGGCCGACCGTGATCGCGCCCCCCACCATGGAGCGGAGGAGCATCGGTTTGCGTCCGAGGCGATCTCCCAGGACGCCCCAGATGGGGCTGGCGATCGCCATCGCGAGGCCGGACACGCTTCCCGCCGCGGCGGCCCACAGGTCGAGGTCGCGTCCGGAATGAACCCCGAGGTCGTGCGAGATGAAGATCGGGAGGAACGGGAAGGCGAAGCTGAAACCGAAGATCGCGGTGAACTCTGCGAACCAGAGGGCGACGAGGTTTCGCCGCCAGTCAACAGCCGGAGTCAATCCGTGCCCGAGTCGAGCCGTTCGGCGACGCGGTCCGGCGTGATGTATTCGGGCACGGGCCTAGAATAAGCGTCCACTCCGTGCCATTCCGCCGCGGGCGGCTAGCTCAGCTGGGAGAGCGCCAGCTTGACATGCTGGAGGTCGGGGGTTCGAAACCCTCGCCGCCCACCAAGCACCAGACGGGGTGTTGCCGGCACCGCCATTCGCGGTTTCCGGCACAATCGGTGGCGCCTGGCCCGTTCGTCTAGTGGACTAGGACGCCGGCCTTTCAAGCCGGAGATCAGGGGTTCGAAGCCCCTACGGGCCACCAGGCGAAGGCGCCAAAGCGGGCGTAGCACAATGGTAGTGCGCCAGCCTTCCAAGCTGGTTACGTGGGTTCGATTCCCATCGCCCGCTCCCACGCATAACATTCGGGATCCTAGGCCGGGATGGGGCCTTTTGTCAGCAGGTGAGCGGACGGGCCCACTCAGCCGCTCTCCAACTTCTGACAGACCGCCGAGCCGTAGAGCTTGAGCAGTCCCTTATCGCGAACGGCCACGAGGGTGCCGTCTGAGACCGTGACGGAGCACATGAGCGTGGCGGTCGTGTCCGGTTGATCGACTTTGTACGCCTGTACACCCGCTGAATTGGGGCCCAGCAGCATTTGGCAATAGTCTGCCGAGTGCGGGCCTTCAGCCGTGATCTCTAGGTCGGTGCCATAAACGCCGACCGTGCAGCTCTGATGCTCGTAAGCAATGACGCCGGCGGTAACGCCACCAGCAATGAGCACAATCGCAAGCGCTATCCCGATGATCTGTGCTTGGGATAGCCCGCCGCTTGGATTTGCGCTAGGCGCGTGCGACTGTGTCTGAGCACGCGGCTGCGTGGCGGAAGGCCCGGCGGGGCTGACTCCTGGTGCTGACCCCGGTTGACTCGCAACCCATCTCTCGCCGTCCCAGCGCCAGCGCCGATCCGGTGACAGCGTGGGCTTCCATGACGCCCCGTCCCACCACCACATCCCATCGCTGGAGAACCTGTTCCGCGACGAGGGCCCGGTCATACGGCGCGATTATCCACCGCGGCATGTAAGTTTTCGACGACACCGAAGGCGCGCCCTGCGCCGCGGCAACGCACTCCGCGTTCTCGTGGCGCGTTTCGCGTTGCGCTGTCGTCGGTGTTAACGACCGGCGACCCCGCCGTCGTAGCGCCGCGCCATCATGTGCCGCGTCGCCGGCCAGTCATCCCGAGAGGACTCGGTGAAAATGGAACCTGAGATCGATCCAGCGAGAGTCGATGAGCCATCCGCGGAGAACGACGTCGAGGCCACGCTGCGTGAGGTGCGCGCCTTCCTCGATAACCCGGTCGCGTTACTGGAGCGTGCGGTTGCGTTGCTTAGCGAGCGGGCGGCGGAGTCGTCAACGCGCTAGCCTCCCCCTTCACGTCTTTCTGCCGAGCCGCGAGTCGCCGGCGCCACGCCCGGCCGCCAATATGATCGCGAGCTCGGCGCAACTCCTTCGCCGCAGACTCAAGCTTTCGAACGGTCTCCGCACACCGCTGGAGGTCGAGATAGAGGATGGGACTCCTCTGGACGACGATCGCTTCCGAGGCCGTCGCCGGCTCAAGCTTCCGAAATAGGTCGCCGGCTTCGATGGGCGCGTACGCGACAAACATGGCCTCGGATGCAGTCAGGTCGAGCTGCTCGGCAAGGGTGAGCTCGACACGCCGGTACGCCTGGGTCGAAACTGCTAACTCGCCGACATAGGTGCTTCCCGCGTCAAGGTGTCGCTTGAGGATCGTTGAATTAGCCGACATCTCTGACAGTACGGTGGTGATCGCGCCGACGACCTGACGGCTGAGTTTTCTGTTCTCGCGACCTATGTCGAGCCAGCGGATGAGTAGCGCGCCCAGCAGCGTTGCAGCGCCCGTCAAGAGGCCACCGATCACCGCGGCCGTTAGAGCGTCGTTCGGAAGCATCAGCAACCGATGGTAACCAACTGCTATTCGGCTTCTCCAGGAGATCGCGGCGCGGTATTCTTGGTAGTGCCCGCCCACGCAGCCGGATTACCCGTTGGAGCTGACGTCACATGAATGATCGAGACAAAGCGCGGCAAGAACTCAATCGAGAATTGTCGGGGCCGATGCCCGACCCAGGGAAGTTGAAACGACTCGTCGTCGAAGTTGACGCTCCCGGCATCGGCGTGTTCGACCGCTGGGCCGAGAGTCTCATCAAACAGGTACGACGGGTGGTCAACCGATGACCGACGAGCAGTCGAGCGGCGGTGAACAGGGTGGTGGTGACGACCAGGTCGCCCCGTCCCCGCCGCCTCCGCCTCCTCCACCGAAGATCGTCCTGAATCCCGATTACGAAACTCGAAGCGGCGACCCCGACATCACAAAGAAGTCGAGATAGCAAGGGGAATTCCTAGGTCGTCGCGAGGCGCGCGACTATGGCGCTGCCAACGAGGACGACCTCGACTGCGAACGCGATAAGCGCAAGGCGGAGCGTCCATTTCTTCCGTCCAAGGAGTGTCTTGTTATGGGCGTACGCAAGCGAGATGTCGTGGATCAGCGAATGCTTGACGTCCGTCACCGCCGAGGCCCAGAGCTTCGTCCAGAGTTCGTCCGCTTGCAGGCTTCGGCGGTAGTCTCGCGCCCAAAGGTGCGCGAGGGCAGCTACGCCCAAGCCGACATAAGCCACTATCGCGAAGGCGATAAGCGCCGCGCTTAGGGGCTTGTGGCTACCGCTGGTCAGACCGCCGAGGCCGATGATCACGCTCCCAGCGCTGAAGATCTGAACCATTTTCGCATCGAGTGCTTCGGCGCCCGCGAGTTGTCGTTCGGGGGCGTCCTTGATGTAGTTGAAGATGAAATCGATCGTCTCAGGAATGGGTTGGGTTGACATCAGGTTCGCCTCCAGACGCGAGAATCCTAGTCGCCGAACGAACGCGCAAGGGTGGCACGACCACCCACGCGGGCGGGTACTTGCAGCGGACGGGTGAACCGACTCACGCGCCTACTCGCGGCGTCCTGGTCGATTCTGGCGCGCCAAGGCGCTCTCTCGGTCGACCGCCCGCGCGAGGCTGAACCGCGCCCGCGCCACGGCGACGCCGGTCCTGACGGCGTAGCGCAGCCGCGCCCTGGCCTGCGCGACGTCACGATGCGCCGCGTAATCGGCGCGGCGGGCGGCGTTGTACGCGTCGACGCGGGCGGGGTTGGAGGCCCGCCACTTCTTCCCGAGTCGCGCACGGTCCGCGGCGCAGGCTCGGCAGCGCACGCGTGGGCGTCCACGGCCAACGGTGGGAGCGATCTCCGCGCCGCATTGACAGTTCACCCGGTCTTCACTCCTTCGGCGCCCTGGTGGTGGGCGTTGTGGCTGATTTCATTTTCGATTTTGAATCGCGAACGTTTCTCTCGCCGCGGACTGGCAACCTGTTCGCGCCGAGGGTCGAAAAGGATCGACCCTACCCCCGGGTCCCTACGTGCTTCGCGCGCCGGCCACTCGGCCTTGCTCGTCGCGGAGGATCTCGACCTCCTGCGGCTCGGCGCGGTGAAGGTTGACGTCGAGCGCGCCGGGGAACTGGATCTGGAACGCGCCGGCCTCGAAGTGGACCGCGGGTGCGCCGGCGAGCGGCGGTGCCGTGGGCGTGTACGACTTGCGCGCTACCGGCTTCGCCGCGGCCTTGTTGTACGCCTCGACCTGGGCTGCGAACGCGGCTTGAACCGCTTCGATCCTCAAGGCCAGGCGCGCCTCCTTGGCCGTTTCCGTGGCATGGACCACGGCTTTGACGGCGTTCACTACCGCCTGGGCGATCGGTGCGCGGTGCTTGGCCGGCAGCGCGTCGATCGCCTTCGTCAGGGCGGCGGCGTAGCTGTTGGCCGCGCTGGTCGCCGCTTTGACCTCGAGCGATTCAGCGATGTCCGGCGCGTTGCTCAACGAGAAGATCTCGCTCATCGGCCGAGTGGCCGGAAGGGCTGCCATCGGCCCTCGGCCGCCTTCTGGCGCGCCTCGAGCTTCCGCTGATACTCTTTCTGGGCCTTTTGCGCCTCGACCGCCTCCTCGCGCTCGACCTGCGCGCGGATTTTCGCGTGTCGCTCAGCCACGAACGAGTTTCGCCGCACCAACGCCTTTTCGAGCGCCTCTCGCACCTCGTCGTACGCCGCCTTCAGGCGATCGTCCATAAAACCGAAGCCCGACGCGATGTCTCCGAAGCCGGTGCCGATGTCCCGCATCCGCCGCGAGGCGTCACGGAGGAAAGTGTTGAACTCGGCCGTCTTCGCCTCGACAGCCGCTTCCGCGGCTACCTCCTCGGGCGTCGGCGGGTGATCCTTCTTCGCCTTGGCGAGGATCGGGTCCTCGCTCGTCCCGTAGACCGGGCCGTTCCAATCTTTGTACGCGATCGGGTCGCCGACTTTGGTCGTTTGTTTGGTTGCCATTCGTTTCACTCCTCCTAGAAGTTGCCGGCGCGCGAGTATGCCTCGACGCGCGCGTTTCTCAGCCAAATGCTCGCCGGCCCGTGGCCATACTTGCCCCACAGGCGCAAGGCGACGCCTTTGCCGTAGCCGTGGGCGTCGCGCTCGGACGGTCGGTCCGAATAGTCGAGCCCGATCTCGTCGAGGTCGTTGCCGCCCTGCGCCAGGTGTTTGCACTCGTGTGCGACCGTGCGGATCGCGTCGCGAGGGCTGAGCCCAGCGTGAGCCCACACGGTGCCCGACTTGAGGCCCCCTGTCGTCCCTGGCGATGACCTAAAAGTCTCCGGATCGCCGACGCGGGCCCTCTCCGCGAACCAATGGATTCGTGGCACGCGGTCGAGGTCGAGGTCCGCGGCGCACCATTCCGCGGTCTTCGCGGCGACGGTCGCGCTCTCGGGGTCTGCCGGGCCGCCAACCTGCGAGTACCAAACGTGGTCAAGACTGTCGACGGCCAGCGCGACAAGGTGAAAGTCGTGCTTGAGGGCGCGGTCGTAAATGGCCCAGAGCTCGCGGTCGTCGGCCTTCGAGGCCCCGGCGTCGCCAAGGATGGCGAGGCGAATCGCGCCCACGAATTCGCTGACCGCCTTCGCCGCCAACTTCGCGCCCTTGATCGCAGCCTGCTCGTCAGCGGTACGCGGCCCGTCCTCCACGATTGGCGCCAGCGCGACCGCCAACCCAAAGAGGCTGATGACCGCCTTCTGGGCCATCACAACTAGGTCCCCGGCTTCGCGTTCGAGCTCTGAGTCGCCCATCGCCTCCTTGGGCTTCTTTGCAGCCATTCTGGGAATTCCAAACTCCCTCATCCCCTCACCTCCTCGGCGGCCGCGACGGCGCCGGCCGCGGGCCAGGCTGCGGCATGGGCGCGGACGCGCCGCCCTTGCGTGTGGGCACCGGTAGGTTGGGACCGGGCGGCTGCGGCTGCGGCGCCATGCGCGGCACCATCGGGATGGACGCGCCGCTCGCCGGCGTCCACGGGTCGGCCGACGTCGCGGCCCTGGGCGCCTGCAACGTCAGCGGCGGGCCGTCCGTCGGTTGGCGCTCGGTGCCCGCTGTCGGGTCGTACGGGTTTCGCTTCGGCGTCGGCGGGTTGCTTGGGAGGTTCGGGTCAGTCATCGTTGCTCCTTGGCGGGTTCTCTGCCCGCGGTTACGTTGAGGTGGTCGCCAGGTCGTGAAGGGGCGGCCGCCAGGGAAAACGGCGCGGCCCGTCACGGACGGGCGGGAACGATTGGGGTCTCTAGGCCGCCGCCTTCGCAGCCAGGCTCTGCCGGGCCCGCGCGAGCCGCTTCCGAGCGATCCGCCCCTTCAGCCGGCGCATCTCGGCCGGACCGATGAAGCCGCGACGCCGGCGCAATTCGCCTTGGACGTTTAGGCGGTAGTCGATGTCCGAAGCGCGGATCATCCGGCGCAGGTCGAGTGGGACGTCGGTTTCGACGTCGCCGCGCGGCCGGACGGCGTAGCTCACGACCCGTCCACGTCCGCGGCGAGGGCGCGAACCTTCCCCTCGAGCTTTCGCGCGGCGCTCTCGGCGCGGGCGAATCGCCAGGTCACGGCCGTCACACGCGACCAGTCGATGTAACCGAGTGTGTCGCCGCCATCGCCGTGGACGAGGTCCGCGACGATACCGATCGGGCGGCCGTCCGCGTCGACCTGCAGATTTGGCTCTGTGCGCGACAGGAAGTGCAAGAGCGCGGCGCCGATGACGACGCGGACTTTGTAGACGCCGACGGTCATTTCAGGAAGCCTCCTTTGCGTCGCGCAAGGGAATCGGCGCTAGCCGTTCCCGCAGCGCGGTTCTCCCTATAGGAGAAGGTGTCGCGATTTCGTATTGCTACCCACGACATTTCTTCCGTGGGTGCAACGACAAAATGTCGTGGGTAGGTGTTTGTCATGCCTCTTCGCTGCGCGCCGGGAACCGATAGATGGCCCCGTTCCGATTCCCCTCTGCCGGCATGACGATTCGCAAGCCGCACTCCCTGACAAGCCGTGGGATCGCGCGCTCCGCCGTTTTCCTGCTGGTCCCGGCTTCCGCGGCGAGCTCCGCGAAGGTGACTCGTTGCGTCTTTTCGCGATGCTTCCAATGTCGCCGCTGATGCCAGTAGATCGCGTTGGCCACGTCGCGCTCTGCGCGGGTGATCCTCCCGGTTTTCCGCGCAACCTCGGCAGCCTCCAGGACACGCCGATAGCGCGGGTCGCGACCGTAGTCGCGTTTCGGGCCGCGATATCTGAATGGTTTCGCTACATCATCGGGAGTTGGTTCGAGGCAATGGCGGCAGTACCAATGCCCGTCGACCTCCTCCCATTGGTTGCGTCGCCCACAATTCGCGCACGCGCCGCGAGGTCGCGCCACGTCACGCGTCCCGGTCCTCGACGAAGCGGCGCAACCAACTCGTCCGCGACTCGGCGTGCATCCATGCGAGGTCATGCCCACTAAGGACGTCGAGGCCTTTCAGAAGGCGCGCGAGGTTGGCCTTCGACACGTCCTCGCTCGCGAGGATGGCGCGGAGCAAGGTGAGCGACATGCGTGAGGCCGTCGCGAGCTCGGGTAAGCCAACGCCAAGGCGGGCCAGGTAGGCGACAACAAGATCGCTGCGCAAACGATTACGCCCGCGTCCGCGAAGGTGCGATGTGGGCGCGCTTGGCGCCTCGGGTGGGACAGAATAGAAACGTCCCCTCGGGTCGTCGAACTGAGTCATGTTGGGTCCTTTTGCCGCTGGAGTCGCGGCGGTTAGATTTCGGGTCCGGCGAGTGAAGTGCATTGGGGCGAGCGAGCGGTCAGCGACCAGGACCCGAAGAGGTCACTTCGCATCAGCTCGCCCCGACGGCGACGACTTTGGGCTGCCTTACTCAAGGGCGGCCTCGTCGACGTCCGCGACGATTCGCGGCATCGGCGACGAGGGCCGAAAGTCAGCCTCGCGCGCGCGCGCGAGATTTGGCGATGTCGCGAGAGAGTTGTCTCGCCTTCCCAGCGTCGGGAGGGTTACGCCTGCCTGTGTCCTGGTGCGAGGTTTGTGGGAGGTCTCCGGTTATCCACAGGGCATTGGCGCTATATTTTGGGGTTCGCTGACAATCGAGCACAGCCAGTGGATGCCATACTTCCACCATCCCGAAAGCGCCGATCAGGAAATCTTCGGAAAAAGGAGGCATCGCAGCAATGGCAAAGAATTCCGGACTGAAGCCGGGATCGCCAGCACCGAAGTCTGGGATCTACCAGACGCCGGCAGGTCAACAGGTGGTCTCGACGGTGGGCAATCGGCTCCCGCCGGGACCCAAAGGAACGACCTACACGCTGATCGATCCGGCAAAACACAAGGGCTAAGGCGGAGGCGCCGCCCTAGCCCTTAGCGACTCGGGGAGAGCTCTCCGCGAGGGCTCTCCTCTTGGGTTCGAAGCTCTGGATGCTACAGCACTCTCGAGACCGCTGATCATCCGACGGCAACGAGGTTATCTAGGCGAACCTGACGAGGGCTCCCTCCAGCCCGGCCAGCAGCTCGTGGACACGCGCCGCGCGGTCCTCCCGCGGCCGGTATCCGACGATGGCGCCATCGCGGACGTCGAGTTCCTCGAAGAGGGTCAGTAGCATCCGGCGTCGCATGTCGGGGTCGCCCTCGGCGGCGTCCCACAGCGCGACCGCGCCGCGAAGCTCGCGGGCGAGGGCGTTTCCCGCCGGGGCGCGCTCTGCGGCGAGGACCTCGGCGCGGAGCGCCTGCAGTCGTCCCCACTCGGCGCGATACGCGGCCTCGTCGAGGTGTCCCCACTCGAAGCGCTTGCCGAGGCGCGCGATGGTCGCGTCGATCGACGCGAGGGCGTCCGGCTGCGATCGCCGTCGACAAGACGCGGCGTCACGACCAGCGCCGCTCAGGCTCCCGGGGCGCAGCGCGTCTCGGTCGACGTGTGCGAACACGGCGCGCGCCCACGGCATGAGCGACTCCTCCCGCACATACCCGCGGTTCGTGCAGGCGTCCTGGTCCGTCGACCCGTCGCGTCGGCAGAAGTAGTACACGTAGCCGATCTTCGGGTTCGTCAGGTGCAGCCGCGCGCCGCACGAGCATCGCAGCAGCCCGCGGAACACGTACGCGCGCTTGCCGGCGTGCCCGGCGCGGTATCGCTTGCGGGCGCGGGCGCGGACGGCCGTCCACAGGTCGTCGTCAATGATCGCGGGCCACTGAGCGTCGATCAGCGCGCCCTTCTTCGCGTCGCGGGCGTCGTTGTCGACCGTGTAGGTCTGGCCGTGGTAGACGACGTTGCGGAGGACCGCGTTGACCTGCGACCAGCGCCACTCGCCTTTCATGTTCGGCAGCCAGATGCGCTCCGCGTTGAGGCGTCGCGCGATGTCCGTCGCGCCGCGACCCTGCGCGTACTCGGCGAAGACCCGGCGGATGATCGCCGCCAGAGGCTCGTCGATTACGAGTTTCCGCTCGACGCCGTCGCCGTCCCACTTGTATCCGGCTGCCACCTCTCCGACCGGGAGCCCGTTCCTCTTGGCTCGCTGCTTCGCGTCGCGAATCTTGTCGCCGATCATGCGAAGTTCGAGCCGGTGTGCGGCGGCGAGGGTCGTGTAGCTGAACTCGCCGGTCGGCGTGCGATCGAACTGCCCATGAACGAACGCGACCTCGATCTCGGGGCGCCGCTCCATGAGCGCGTAGAAGTCGAGCGCGTCGCGCGTGTTGCGAAAGGCTCGCGACTGGTCGTACGCGGCGACGACCGCGACCTCGGCGGCCTCGATCCGCTTAATCAGCCGGTCGAATCCCTTGCGGCCCTTCAACTTGCCGCCCGACACGCCGAGGTCCTCGAAGGCCTCGACCTGTTCGCACGCCTTCACGGCAGGGAGGGCGACGCACGCCTCCCGCTGGACTTCAGGCGACGTCGTGCGTTCGTAGCGCTTGTGATCGGACTGTCGGACGTAGACCAAAGCCAGGCTCATGGTTCGCGCTCCTCTTGGTCCGCGTCGCCGGCGTCGTCGTGCCCAGCGGCGCGGGTGTCAGGCTTCGCGAGGAGCTCGAAGGCAAGGGCGGCCAGATCGTCCCAAATTGGATCGCGGGAGGTAGTGTCCACGACCTCCCACCGATTTGGGGGTTACGGGTGTTGGCCCCCGGTTCCCATCGCCCGCTCCAACCCGCCCGGCTGGGGTGGAGACGTGGCACGGAGCCAGTCACCTCAGACGGTATGATCCGATCGTGAACCGGCTGCCCATCCGCTTGCTTGGGCTGCTCGCCTTCGGCGCTCTTCTGGCTCAAGCCGGCCACCTCATTGCGTACCAGCTCGAGTTCGGGGCCGCCGCTCAGGCCGTGCAGAGCCAGGGTGCTCACGAGTACTTCCCAGGGTTCGCCAAAACAAGCCTCGGCATCGTGGCGGCGGTAGTCCTCACGAGCCTTCTCTTGATAGGTGCCGCGCGGCTGTTGCCTGGCCGGCCGGTTGTCGTTGCCAGCCGTGGGCCGTCTTACGTAAGCCTGCTCGCGATTCTCTTCACGGTCCAGCTCGCCTTCTTCATCGCTCAGGAGACGATCGAGTCTCTGGCGGCCGGCCAGGCCGTGCCGTCGGCGCTCGACCTGATCTTCGTTGGCAGCGCGGGCCAGCTGCCCGTCGCCATTCTTGCCGCCCTCGCCCTGAAGTGGCTGGCGATCCGGGTGGACGCCGCACTGCTTGCGCTGCGCGCCGAGCTGGCGGTCGAGCCGTCCGCCGCTGCGCCCAGCTCGCTCGTGCTGCCGCTGCCAGAACTGGCTCCGGTGTCCGCTCTGGTGGGGTCCTGTCCGACCGTCTACATCAAGCGAGGGCCGCCGGCGATCCTCCGCGCCTAGCTCTCGTCCAGGCCACATCACTTGCACACCTGGGTGTGCGCATGAAACGGAGGAATCTCGGTGTCACGCGTATTGGCGTCGGCGAACGCCCGCTTGGCGATCGTCGCTGCAGTCCTGGTCATATTCGCGGTCGTCGGAGCTGTCCTGGTCTTTGGAAATCAAGGACCGCCTCCTCAGCAGCGGCTGATTCAGGTCAACGTCACGGGCGACACGATGTCGCCCGGGCAGCTGCAGGCCAACCAAGGCGACACCTTGACGGTCTCGGTCTCCGCGGACAAGTACGAGGAGATCCACCTTCACGGCTACGACAAGCACTTCTTTCCTAGCTCCGGCCAGCCGGCAACCCTCACCTTTCCTGCCGACAAGACCGGAAACTTCGCAATCGAGATCGAGGCGACGAGCACCCCGCTCGGGCTGCTCGACGTGAAGCCGCGAGGCGGCTTCCTGGGGCTTGGGCAACCACCTGACCAGAGCTCGACGACCATCCACGCGGCTACAGCCGGCACTCAGATCAAGCTGGCAAGCACCGCCACCTACAACCTGGTGGCCGAAATCGGCGGCCTGCAGGCGATGTACACACCGGCTCAGGCGTCGAGCCAACACCCCAAATCCGGTGAGGTCATGTTCGGAGGCACGATGACGATGCCTGCCGACACGACGAATGTTTCGCCCGACTGGCACCACCTCGAGGTGCACATCTTCGACAAGAAGACGGGCAACGTCGTCAGGACCGTCACACCGGTCCTCACAGTCAGGAACGACGCGACAGGAAAGACGCAGCAGGTGCCGATCGTGGTGATGCAGGGCATCGTCGAGGGCCCAGGCGACTACCACTACGGCAACAACGTAGACCTACCCAAAGGCAATTACACGGTGACCCTGGTCATCGGAAGCGAGACGGCGAATTTTGATTTCAGCGTTTAGAAAGGAGCAGATACATGTCGGAAGTACGGCGTGCGCCATCGCCGGTCATCCCGGTCATCGGACTCATCCTGGGCATCGCGGGCGCCCTGGTCGCCAACTACACCCTGGACTCACTGGCTGATACGAGCGACACATGGCATCAGATCCAACACGGCACGTTCTTCGTCGCCGGCATCTTCGTCGGTTACGCGGTGACGATGCTGTACCGCTACTTCAGGAAGAGCGCGTAAGGGCGATCGACCGGCCGGGAGTCCTGTCGCTGGCAGGCAGGCTCTCGGTCGGCGCCCTCGGCCTGTCCCTGGCCCTGATGGTCAGCATCGCCTGGGGCACGGCGCTCTTCTACCTGGCGGCTCGGCTGGGGGTGGACACGAGAGTCCGGCTCTCGTGGATCGATGCGGCCCACGTCTATGTCGGCCTGGTGGGTGGCGTGTTCATCCTCGCCAAGATCTCTCGGGTCCGTTTTCGCTACAAGGTCACCGGCGTGGCCGAGGTGGTTCCGTGGCAGCGCTGGATCTCGTGGTCGCTGCTGGCGCTCTACTCCGCGATCTTCGTCAGCGGAGTGCTGGCGCTGCTGCCGCTGCATGGCAGGCTCTACGAGGACCTTCTGAACTTCCATCTCCTGTCCTCGGTCTGGGCGGTCGCACCGACCACCTGGCATGTCTGGCACTACCGCCGGCGGGCGGCGCCCTATCTCACACGTCTGCTTCCGCACGGCCGGTCGCTTCGCTACTGGGCCGGTGTCGTACTCGCGGTGGTCCCGATGTTTGCAGTCGTTGTCAACGCCCGCGCGTTGAGCCAGCTGCCGCAGGTCATGGGCGGGTCGGCCTGGACACAGTCGGCCCTCGACGGCAGCTATCTCGATCGGATCACGACCGGCCCGGGGGGCTCGCTGATCGCCGCCGGCGACGCCCTCTACGTGAGTCGCGACGGAACCGTATGGACGCAGATCGACATCCCGGGCGTGCCGCTGCCTGCGTCGGCGGCTCCGACTCCCGGCGCACATCAGCACGGAGTCCCAACCGGTAAGAACCTCGGGCTCGCTGTCGCCGTCACCGGCAACTCGATCTATGTCGGAACCGATAACGGCCTCTATCGAACCGACAGTCAGGCGGGTCCCTTGCAGCAGGTCGGGTTCAACGGCGCGACCGTCAATGCCATCGCGGTCGACCCGTCTGACACGCGATCAATCTGGGTCGGCGCGTCGTCGGGGTTGGTGCACAGCCCGGATGGGGGGACCACCTGGTTGGTTGCAGGAGCCGGGTTGTCCAAGTCGAACGCGGTGTCCGCCATCGGCTTCGCCGGAGGGCGCCTCTATGCAAGCGATTCGACCGGGGTGTTCGAGGCAGGCGGAACGCGACCGGACTGGCGTCGCGTTTCGAGCCTGCCCGAAGTGGTCGACCTCACGCCTAGCCCCGATGGAAGCCGGCTCTATGCGACCTCCGCCACCAAGGGTGTGCAGATCCTCGAAAACGGTTCCTGGCACTCGACGGATTCGCTGGCTTCGCCACATCAGGCACATGCCGGCCACGGGACACATCCAGAGGTGCTCAGCCTGGCTCCGATCGATGGCCGGTTGTATGCCGTCGGCACATCTTTTGGGGTGTCAGCCAGTGCGGACGATGGCCAGACCTGGTCACAGCTCGGCGGCGGGCTCGAAAGCGTGACACCGACACAGCTCATCGACTATCAGAACACCCTGCTGGCGGCGACCTCCAGCGGCGTCTATCGCTTTCCGCTCGCCGCTGGCGCTGCGGCCTCGCTCAATTGGTGGTTGGTCGTGGTCTCGGCGGTGGTGATCTTCGGAATCGCGGGTGTGCTGCTGGCCGGATTCGACCGCATGCCCTGGTGGAGATCAAGAAGGTAGATGTGATCCTCGGCCACCGCCGGCGCAACCGCTGGATACCGGGCGACACGACCAGCGACGTGATCCGGCGATTGTCGGGAGTCGACGTACACATCCTCAGGTCGGAACCAAATCCTGGTACGTGACGGAGGACTCGCCGGCCTCAAAACTAGTTGGTCTGAAGTGGTTGTGCCTACGAACATCGCCGACAGTGCGGGACGGCGTTACCTCGTTGCGCGGGCGCGCGATTCGGCTACCCGCTTGATCGCGCCCAGCCGGGCGTCCCAGCGGGCCGCAACCTTGGCCATCGCACGCACCGCGACGTCGAGGTGCTCGGGCCGCACTGAGTAGCGGACCTCGCGGCCAGTCCGCTTGCTCTCGACCAGGCCTGCGCGGTCGAGGACGGCCAGGTGCTTGGCCACCGCCTGCCGCGTGAACGGGAGCTCGGCGGCGAGCGCCGTTGGCGTGACCTCGCCGTGGGCGAGGATCAGGTCAAGTACGTGGCGCCGCGACGTGTCGGCGACCGCCTCCAGCAGCTCCTCCTCGTTCAGGGCGGCCCTCCTCATTTCACGCTCGGCGCGTAATCGCGCAGGCGACCGAGGAGAACGTGCCAGCCCCTCGAATGGTCATCGGCGTACCTCGCCTTCTTGGCGTCGGACCAGTCGATCGTGTCGAACCCGCTCTCCACGACGCGCAGGCGCGTGCCGCCGGCCTGGGGCTCGAGAATGAACTCGACGAGCATCGAGTTGTCCGCGCGCGTGGGGGAGCCTTCCGGTTGCACCCAGCGGAACGCGAAGCGGCGCGGCGGCTCCAGCGCCTCGATCTGCAGCTGATAGGAATCGCCGCTCTTGAACCGCAGGCGCCCATTGCCACCGACCCGCAGCTCGACCTCGGCCTCCTCGGCGAACCACTGCCGGATCTGCTCGGGGTCGGTCACGACGCGCCACACGACCTCGAGCGGAGCCTCGATGACGACTTCCCTCTCGATTGCGGGCGGGATCACGCCTCCAAGAATACTGCAACCGCCGGTTGCGGTTCGTCGTAGCACCACTACTGAGCGAGATCTTGTAACTTGCTTGCGAGCGGCACATTGCGAATCGAGAAGTTCTCCTTCGGCTCGATCCGGATCGACGGCCAGACGTATGAGCACGACCTGGTCATAGATCGGGGCGAGATTCAAAAGCGGAAGAAGAAGGCCTCCAGGCCGTACAAGGATGCTTTCCGGCACACGCCGTTATCGGTCAAAGAGAACATTCCGTGGCGCTGCCGGCGGCTGGTGATCGGCACCGGAGCCGAAGGCCTCCTGCCGGTGATGGACGAGGTGCGTGACGAGGCGCGGGAGCGGAATGTGGAGCTGATCAGCGTGCCTACCGAGGAGGCGATCGCCATCCTCAATCGCGGCGACAAGGCCACCAACGCGGTCCTGCACGTGACCTGCTGACCGGGGTCGGTTAGCATCGGCAGGCCGTGGCCGGACCGACGCCCATCTATCTCGAAGTCGGAGAGAAACGCGTGTTTGCATCAGCGCTCGACTGGCCCGGATGGACCCGCGCGGGCAAGGACGAGAACCGGGCCATCGAGGGGTTGCTCGCCTACCGGCCGCGATATGCGATCGTGCCCAAGACGGCCCACATCGCTTTTCCGACTGCTGCACAGCTAAAAGTCGTCGAGCGCGTGAAGGGCAATGCGACCACCGACTTCGGCGCGCCGGGTATCCCGGCATCGAGCGACGCCAGGCCGCTCGGGGCAACGGAGGCTGAGCGCATCTGCGAGCTGCTGGCGGCATCGTGGAAGGTGTTCGACGCAGTCGTTGCCAACGCGCTGGCCGAGCTCCGCAAGGGACCGCGAGGCGGAGGGCGCGGCCGCGACAAGATCGCCGACCACATCATCGACGCCGAGTCGGCGTACACGCCCAGGCTCGGGCTCAAGCTCAAGACGCCCGAAAGATCAGACAGGCAGGCGGTGCAGGCGACCCGAAAGGCGATCCTCGAGGCGATTCGCGCCTCGGCGGGCGGTCCGCAGGTCGCCGAGAAGCGCTGGCCGCCGCGCTACGTCGCCCGGCGCATGGCCTGGCACCTGCTCGACCACGCCTGGGAGATCGAGGACCGCAGCACGTGAGCGGGCTGCTCGTGGTCCTCGCGCACCCCGACGACGAGTCGATGGGCACGGGTGGCCTCATCCTCCGGCACACGCGACCAGGGGTCGATGTCAACCTCATCTGCGCGACGCGGGGTGAGAAAGGCTGGATCGGCAGGCCACCTGGCCGGGGCAACGAGCTGGCCCGCACAAGAACCGCCGAGCTGGAGGCTGCTGCCGCCGCGCTCGCCATCAACGGCTATGAGCTCTGGGATTACCCGGACGGAGGCGTCGAAACTTCTGATGCGGCCGAGATCACGGCTCGCATCCAGCAAACGATCTCCAGGTTGGCCCCGGCCGTGGTGGTGGGCTGGGGCCCTGACGGCGTCTACGGCCACCCGGACCACATCGCCATGGGACGCTGCACGGATGCTGCCGTCGCGGCCACTCCCGAATCCAGCCGGCCGGCGCTTTACCACCTGGCCGTCGATCCTCCGCTCGCCGCGTTCTACCGCGCGGCGATCGCACTCAACGGACAGGATGGCGGCGCCCTGCCGCTCGTGGTCAAAGACCACGTCGATGTCGTTTTCGAGCTGACCCCTGAGGAGGTGCAGATGAAGCTGAGGGCCATCGACTGCCACAAGAGCCAGCTCGAGACATGGCGGGTTGAGATTCGCAAACACCCGCAGCTCATGCAGGACGGTCACGGGCACGAGCCGTACATCGCCGTGTTTTCACACGCGCCGGGGCTCACCGATTCCGGGCTGCTCGGAGAATTCGCATGAGCGGCGCCTCGAGCGCCACCGTGGCCGAGATCACGGCCGGGCTCGCGCCGCTCTTGTGGTTCGTCAACGAATCCACGTACGCGAGGGAAGGCGCGTCGGCAGATGCCTCTGATTTCTGCTTCGGCAATCCGCAGGAGATGGCGCTGGCCGAGATCTCGCAGTCGATCGCTCGCTGGGCGGTGCCGCAGCACAAGGACTGGTTCGCCTACACCTTCAGCCATGGGCCCGCGACCGCGACGGTCGCCCAGACGCTGAGCACCCGGCTCGGCGTCGATTTCGAAGCCCGCGACGTCTCCATGACCAACGGCGCGTTCGGCGCCATCGCCTCGGGGCTGCGGGCCGTCGTCGATGCCGGCGATGAGGTGATCTACCTATCCCCGCCGTGGTTCTTCTATGTGCCCATGATCGCGTCGCTGGGGGCGAAGGCCGTCCGGGTGGATCTCGCGCCGCCCGATTTCTCGCTGCCGCTGGACCGCGTGGCGAATGCGATCTCGGGGCACACACGCGCGATCATCGTCAACTCGCCGCACAATCCGAGCGGCCGCATCCTTCAGCCCGCTGAGCTGGCTGGATTGGCCGAGGTGCTCGAGGCCGCGTCCATTCGCAACGGCCGGCCCATCTACCTGCTGTCCGACGAGGCGTACAGCAGAATCCTCTTCGACGGCGAGGAGTTCCACACCCCGTTGCGGTACTACCCGCGGTCACTGCTGCTCTACACATACGGCAAGACCTTGCTCACGCCGGGCCAGCGCATGGGCTTCATCGCCATGGCGCCGGCGATGCCTGACCGAGACGAGCTTCGTAAGGCCATCTTCGTCGCGCAGCTGGTCACCGGCTATGCATTCCCAAACGCCGTCATGCAGTACGCCCTCGGCGAACTCGAGAAGCTGACCATCGATGTCGGCGCGCTCCAGCAGCGGCGCGATCGCATCGTGCACGCACTCGAGCAGATGGGCTACGAGGTCATCACGCCCGCCGCGACGTTCTACGTGCTGGTGCGGTCGCCGCTCGAGGACGACGTCGCGTTCACCGAGCGCCTGGCGGAGGAAAAGGTGTTTGTCATGCCGGGCAAGATCTTCGAGCTGCCGGGCTGGTTCCGCATCTCGCTCACGGCGAACGACGAGATGGTCGAACGATCGCTGCCCGGCTTCGAGCGCGCCCTCAAATCGACGCTGACCGCCACGCGATAGCTACCGATGATTGCCTGGCAACAAACGAAGATCGGCGCTCGTCGAGGGTGAGCCCTGAAGTATCCTGTGACCCGACTTCAGGCGGACCTGACGTCAATTCACCTAGGCGGGGAGAGCACGCGCATGGATACACAAGAGGCCGTAGCGGAGAGCACGCCCATGGAAACGACGAACCAATCCGACTCCAAGCGTGATGGGCTCAAGAAATTCACGCTCGGCCCGAACGACAGCCTCGAGGGCAAGCTGACCTACGACGGGCACATGACCGTCGACGGCGGCCGCGCGGAAGGCGAATTTCGGGTCGGGGGCAACATCGAGATCGGGAACAACACGGTCGTCAAGGCCCTGCTCGAGGGCTCCAACGTCACCATCAAGGGCGAGGTCGAGGGCAGGCTCACCGCCCGCGACAAGCTCACCCTGGGCAAGTCGGCAAAGTTGAACGGAGACGTGCAGACGCGCCGGCTTCAGATCGAGGACGGCGCCAGCCTCAACGGCTACGTCCGGATGGGCGACTTTGAGCAGCAGGCCGGTAGCTAGGCGTCCGACCGCGCCGCCGGCGGCCGAGCCGCCGCGCGAACCCTCGCCGGCGCCAACCCAGCCCAACTCCGTCACGCTCGGACCGCGCGACAGGGTGATCGGGCAGATCTATATCGAGGGTGATCTCCGCATCGGCGGCACCATCGAGGGCGAGGTCGAGGTCACCGGCGACGTGGAGGTCGACGACATGGCGAAGGTCAAGGCCTCGCTCGCGGGACGGGACGTGAGCATCAGGGGCCAGGTCAACGGCGCGGTCGTGGCGCGGAAGCGATTGGTCATCGCGCGCTCGGGATCGTTGACGGGCGACGTGCACGTGGCGCGGTTGATCATCCAGGACGGGGCCGCATTCAGCGGGAAGGTGTCGATGGGCGGGGCCGCCGAAGTGCGTCCGGCCAGGGCGGCCGAGCCCGAGGTGCCCGCCGCCGAGCCCGAGGTCAAAGCTCTCCCAGAAGCGCCGGCGCCGATCGTCGTGGCACCGGTCGCCGCGGCGCCGGCCCCGAAGGTCGCGGCTCCAGCTGCCCAGGTGCCGGTCCCGAAGGTCGCGGCTCCCGCGGCCCAGGCGCCCGTTGTTCGCGGCAAGGGTGGCAAGACCGGCAAGACCGGCAAGCCCGTGGCAGCGCCAACCAGGGGCAAACCGAAGCGCCGCTAGGCCGGGGCTACTTTTTGCGCGCCGCCGGCTTCGCCGCCGCCTTCTTGGCTTTGGGGGCTTTCGGTGGAAGGCCTCGCGTAAACGACAGCGCGGCCGCGATCCACGCCTTGCTCGCGGCCGGTTTCGAGCTCCAGGTGGTCGGAACGACCACGTAGCCGCTCATTGCGTGGCCGGCCACCGGCTCGAAATTCCGCCCGCCCTGCTTGCGGATGGGCGCGGCCTGCAGCTCCGGCAGGCGCACGAACAGGTCCTCACCGAAGAGCCCCGCGAACATGTTGCCGTTGACGAAAGCCGAGATGTTGCCGAACATCGGGCGCATGGTCACCGAAGGCTCGTCAGGAACGAGCCTTGCGAATGTTGCTTTCGCCTGCTCGCTGGGCTTCGGCATCATGCCAGGGCCCATCCGGCTCATGTTCGAGCTCTCCAGCCGAGCTTACGGATACGAGACTACGCAGCCACCCGCGCCGCCGTTGAACGCATTGCTCCATAGCGACTGGACCGCATATGACGATCCGCCCAGCGACACGTTCTGCGCGGCGCCCTGGCCGGAGGATATCCATGCGCACTTGTCGCCGTTCTCGGCTCCACTGCGGTCGACCCAACCGGTGCTCGGGACGGGGTCGGTCACGGTTTCTGCGTACTCGTGGCCGGCCACGATCGAGAAGCCGTCGAAGTAACCGTGGCCGAACGAGTCGTCGGTCGAGTTGACGAAGTTCATCCCGCACGAGGGGCCGGCGTCAGGTTGGTACGGGATGTTGGAGAACGAAACCGGGCCCGAGCTCGAGGTGGTCGAGCTGTGCCACGCGCAGAACTGCGTCCCGAACCCGCTGGTCGACTGGCCGCTCGGGGTGAAGACCATGTAGTCCGCGTTTGCGTTGTACCCGAAGTGGGCCACGGCCCTCAGCGCTTCGCCGGCGATGGAGCTCGTGCCGAGGTTCGCGGGCAAGGCGCTTGTGTCGACCCACGCCCCGCCCAGCTGTGCGTTCGGGTTCGTCACATCGTCCGCCCCGGTCGGGCAAGTGGTCGTGCCCGACGAAACGTTCTGGCAGTACTGCGTCGTCGAGTTGGCCCACGAGCTGCCGCCGACGCCCCCGAAGAAGCCCTGCACGTACGTCTGCGCCTGGCCGCTCGTGTAACCGCCGGTTGCGAACCCGCTGGCCCAGTCGGGTCCCCAGAAGACGACGAAGACCACCGGCGTCTTTTCGATCGGTCCGCCATGCGATGAGAGCAGAACGCTGCGGCCATTGTGATGAGACTGCTTGGCGTCCCGAACCTTCATGACATGCAAGACGTCGGTGTGCGCCGAGACCGCACCGGCCAGGGCGAAGTTCAGCGTCAACAGGGCGAAAAACGACAAAGCAACCAGCAGAGTCCGCCGCATGGGTTCTCCTTCCTCTCTCGTTGATCGCGCCCGGGCGGCGCTCGCACGTAGTTTATAAACGGCGCCCCGCGGGGGATCGAACATGTTGCGGCGAAGATCTGTAAAGACAAGCAACCTTGACATATTGCAAAGCTTGCTTTACTGTGCCTCTTCGCAGTGAGCGAGCACGAGCCGAGCCCGGACCCGACCGAGTCTCCGATCGAGCCGCTGTACACCCATGCCGCCGCACCATTCGTGCGCACCTCGGCGTCCGCGATCGAGCACGTCGAGATGCAGCCGCAGCAACCCACTCAATCGACCTGGGTGATCTACCGCACGCAGATCGAGTTTGGGCTGGCGGTGCTCGCATACCTGATGGTGCTGGTGGGGTCCGTGACGGTTCTGCAGGCGAACCCGGGCGCGTCCTGGCGGTACGTCGTGGCGGTGCTCCCGGTCATCCCCGCGGTCCTGGTTCTGTCGGCCTTCATCCGCGCACTCTCACGCCTGAACGAGCTGCAGAAGCGCATCCAGGTGCTCGCGTTTGGCTTCTCGCTAGGAGGCACCGCGTTGACCACGTTCGGATATGGATTCCTGGAAGGTGTAGGCCTGCCGCACCTGAGCTGGACCCTGGTGCTGCCTCTGATGGCGATTCTCTGGGGGGTGGGGACGTTCATCTTCACCCTGCGGTACCGGTGAAGAACCGGCTGCGCGTCCTTCGCGCCGAGCTCGACTGGTCGCAGGCCGGGCTGGCCGAGCGCCTAGGCGTGTCGCGGCAGACGGTGAATGCGATCGAGACGGGGAAGTACGACCCGAGCCTGCCCTTGGCCTTCTCGATCGCGCGCACGTTCGGCCGCCACATCGAGGAGATCTTCGAGTCCGACTCGAAGTCCACCGCGGGCGATCTGGCGCCCACGCGTGCCGGGGTATGATTTCTCCTCTGCCCGAGCGGGAGTAGCTCACTTGGTAGAGCGCGACCTTGCCAAGGTCGAGGTAGCGGGTTCGAAGCCCGTCTCCCGCTCCAGTACCAAGCCCTCAAAAAACGGTCGCCAAGCCTCGCGAGGAACGGCGACCACTCGCAGCGAACCCTCCGGCAAAGCCTCGGCTTCGAGATGCTCGAAGATGCCCGCGACGAGGCGCTCCCGCTGGCTTGAGTCAGCCTTCTCCCATGCGGTCGTGAAGTCGATCAGCTGGGATTTGCACCACTCGACGTCGACTGAGCCTGCCTCAGTCGCTTTCTCAAGCTGACGCTGCTGCTCGTTGAGCTCGTCGCGTCGTTTGCAAAACGTCTCCCAGTCGTACTCGCCGTAACCAGGTCGCGTTGGGTGAGTGAGCGGTGGAGTTTGGTGAGCTGTGTCTGTGAAGGCCGAGCGTCGGCGTGAGCGGGAACGTCTCGGAGGACTATTGGATGAGTTAGTAGGGGAGACCGTCCCGCCTGGCCTCGCCGGGTCATTTCGAGTTCGGAAGTGCTGTGCACCGGCTTTTGCTTCCTGAAGCGCACGCCGGCGCGAATGCCTGGGAGCGAAAGACGGCGTGACATCTTCATAGCCAGTGGCGCTGGCTTCGGATGGACCGATCCGGCCGTCGGTCTGGACGATGGCTTCCTCGAAGGGGGTCAGAGTCTGACCCCCGGAATGAGGCAGCGGCCTTGGATCACGATGGATGTAGCCATCTTTCTTCCGGTGTCCTCCGGTTTCACCCCATCGCGTGTCGCCACGAAAGGGGCGATTGAGGGAAAGCCTGGTTTGTCGAGGCGAAGTCGGACATTGATAGCCACGGCCGCGAGAGGCCGTGCGTTCGTGAAGACCAGCGGCAGGGTCACAATGAAGCCGCGCGAAGCCGCGAACGAGTAACTCCGTGGTTCGCCGACGATCTCCAGCTTCCCGGCTCGCGCGTAGAGCAACCAAAAAGAAGCGAGCGTGAAGGCTAGGGCGCAAGTCGCGATGACATCAGCGGCGGTCACGACCGTCTCATTCTGGCCCTCGCGTGAGCGCGCGCGAGATTTTGGCAGAGCCGCCCCCCCGAACCTCGGAAACGCTGATGGACCCTGCCCCAGTCTCGATGGCGACACAGCATGATTCAGATGTGGCATCGAACGTTCTGACCGCGTCGCAGAGAGCACTTCTCAAAGGCAAGAGCATCGAGCTGGCAAAGCCGCTGCAAAAGCTGACCAAAGCCGAACTGGACGATTGGATCGCGGCGTGCGCCGCCCTCGAGCGCATGGCCGAGAATGCGCCAAGACCGGCGGCAAAGGCGCGGCGAAAGTATCGTGCGTTTCGTCTTGAAGCAGAGGCGGAGCGAGATCGCCGGCGCGAAAAGGGACAGCGCGACTGAAGCTCTACGAATTGGCGCGTCTGCCTGGATGCACGCGGAGTTGTGCCTCAAGGTAGGCCCGGACAGTCTCCTCTAGACCCCGCAGGTCCAAAAGGATCATCCATCTCGGCGGCCAAAACAGGGATCGGCTCGCGGCAACGAAAGAGTCCCACTCGCCGTTGATCTCTAGCCCGATGCCGATGGACCAAAACCAGCGCATCCGACCGATCATCAGGTCAAGATCCGTCGCCTCAAACCGTTCGTTGAATTCGAGCATCAGACGATCGGCCAGGTCGTCAAGCTCTTTCGGCGTGAAAGGGGCGGCGCTCATCATCAGCGCCGATTCTGACTATTAATCGGCCCATCTCGACGAACACGCACCCGCCTCGGCAGCCCTGCAGGGACCCTGCCCCCCCAGTCAAGTTGCACGATGGCCGCTGAAGATGAAGACAAGCAGGCTGGGTCCAATCAGTCTCCCGCAGACAGAAGGCAGGATCGACCACGAACTGAACTAAGTCAACGAAGTTTCATTGCCCGGTGGTTGATGCACCGCTGAGTAGGTTCGCCTGACCATCCCGGCGCCTCCCCGACCGCGCGCGCTCTGGACGGAGAGGCTGCGCCTACCCGCCTTTATGGTCTGTCTTCACAGGTGCCTTTCGCCGCAACCGGAGCCAGAGAGCGAATCGTGCAAATGGGCGTTGCTCCCGCAATAGGTTCTCGTCCGTGTCGAATGCTGCGACTAACTCCGGTAACGCTGCGCCTCTCAGCCACCCGGCATCATGTTTCTGTAGGAGGCGCGAGGATCGCAGCCATTCAGCCAACTCGTTGGGTGAAGACTCTCCGCTGGGAGCTATCCTCACGACGTCGCCTTCGATAGTGAGCGTCAGACGGTTTCCAGCAGCGTCGTAAGCGCGCACCCACTCCCCATTTCTTACATCGATGGGTTCGGCGTAGGTCGCTAACTCATGAGCACTTCGATATATGGCCGGCTCGGGATCGTCGGACGCGAAGATCGGTAGAACAAGCCCTTGTGCGTTCGAGTTCATATGAAGAGGTCTCGGTCGACTGCCTCACCCATCCTGCCGCGCCGCATCACCTGGTCACCCGACCTTGCGCAACATCATCCACCGCACCAACAGGCCTAGCGTGCATACGACACCGATGAAGGTGAAGAGAGCGCCCACGCCTTTCAAAGTCCTGTCCGACACCGCAACACCGAATAACTGGAACACGATCCCCAAAGCCAGCACGGCCAGCATCGCGGCCAACGTGCGTGGCCCGAGATAACCGTGTTGTCTGGGCCGCAGCAAGTCTCTCAGTCTCATCCCCACTCACGCCCCTGCGGCGGTTCGGGCGGGCCGCTCAAGACCTTCCGATCCGCGAACGAATCACTGGCGTCAGCAGCGGTTCGCCGCCCATGCGGCTGGAAATAGGAGCACGCCGCCCACCGTCATGACGATGAAGACGTAGACGACTCGCGAGTACGCGACATCGATCAGCGCCAACGCAATTAGTCCGCCAACGCTAGCTATCCCGATCCACCAGACCAGGACGCCCAAGAGTGAGGGGCGACGCAGCTGCGTCGAAGGCATCTTCATCCCCAATACTCCCCGTCCGGCGGCTCGGGCGGGTGGTGTTCGGACAGCGGCACAGATCGCGCGGTGTTCATGGCGCTGCCGGGATCCCGAGGGCAACCGCTAACACGATGTATCCGAACGCCATTACCCGCACACGCCAAAACCAACCAAGACTCCGAGCGCCGCCACTTCAGGGTGCGGCGGCCTTACCGATAGCCGTCCAGCGGCCAGCGACAGCCTGAGGGCGGCGAGTAGCAGGCAGGCCAGAGGACCGAGTGTCAGGCGAACTTCAATGGGATGCGCGACCTGACCCGTACTCCATACAACCCAGATGACGAAAATCGCCAGAGCAACAACCAAGCTCGCTGTTGCCGTCCAGGTGATGGTCGTCCGAGGAACGCGCACGGCCCTAGTTTGCCCCTGGCATCCCCTCGTTGAGCACGGTTAGAACTCTTCAGTCCGTGTCGCTTGACCATCCCTGCGGTGGCTAGCGTGCCGCTCGGTGCCGCCCCGTGCAGACTATCGATCGCAGATGGCGGTCGAGGATCTTGTTGATGGATTCGTGGTTACGCCGAGTCCAAGGTATGCCGCCATGCGTCGCGGCCTCGCCATCGGGCTCGTCAGCGGCTGGGTTGCGATCGCGGTGATCTTCGCCGCCCTGTCCGCCTTCTATGGAGAGCCGGCGTACCTCTGGGTGGGAGCCGTCTGCCTACTGGCGATGGCGGCAGGCGACTCGGTGCTCTGGCTCGGGATCAGGCCACCCGTGCTGAAGGCGGACTCGTTGACTGTGACCTACTCGTGGTTCTTTAGGACACAGCGTGTGCCGCGTACGGAGGTTGCGGAGATCCGCAAGGGGGAGATCTTGGGTGCCCGTCGCTCGGCTGCGAGGGTGCATAGCTACGCATTTGGTCTCGCAAACGGCAAAGTCGCGTTCACGATTCAGGGAGCGATGTTTCGGTCGGAAGACATCGACGAGTTCAGGCGGCGGCTCGGTGTCGCTGAAAGCACCAGCGTTCAGAATCCGCCCTAGCGGGCCCAATGGAACTTCCTACCGGGCGCATCCGGTCAGACGCGTCATGCCCCAGAAGCTTGTCCGGGTTTGCCCGCCGCGTTCCGGATCTCGACCCTGGTCGGCTTGAGCTCACGGGGCCAATCCGAGGCGGATCGAGACTAAACGACTGCGGTGTGCTTGTGAGCCGATAAATGAACTCGACGTCCTGCTTGGTACTTGGGGCCGAGGGTCCCGTCTCCCGCTCCAGCTTTGCTCTCAGCATCGCCGAGTGTGCGCTCCGTTAGCTATCGCCGCGCCCTGATACCTCGCACAGCCCACACTCGGCGTTAACAGGCGGCGGTGTTCCTGCGCCGCCCACCGGCCAGCATTCTCGGCATGGCGCCGACTCCGCGCATTCCGCCTGAACTGACCAAAGGTCCGTTCACGGTCGAAGAGGCGCGTGGGCGCGGCGTGTCTGGAGCGCAACTACGCGGCGCGAGCTGGCGGCGACTTGGTGGTGGTCTCTATTCCTGGCGCGAGATTGCCGATGCACCGATCACCCGGTTGATCGCTGCCAAGCGTCGACTTCCGGCCACGGCAGTATTCACCGGACCCACCGCAGCATGGCTGCATGGTCTTGACATGACGCCCTGCAACCCAATCGAGGCAGCCGTGCCCAAGACCAGCCACATATCACGACTCGACGGGATCGCCGTTCGCCGGTCGAGCATACCCGGGACCGAGACTTCAACCCTGCGCGGTCTTCGCGTGACGTCCGCAGTTCGGACCGTCGCAGTCCTCGCATGCAGGCTTCCGTTGATCGACACGGTCGCGCTGTTGGACACGGCGCTTCGTCGTCGCCTGGTGAACGACGAACACCTTCTTCATTGGGTCAACACCCACCCAGCCTACCGAGGCATCAGGCGTCTAAAAAACGCATTCGAGCTGACCGATCCGGCTGCAGAGAGCGTGATGGAGACCCGACTCCCGCTTGCTGTTAGTCCTGGCGGGACTTCCGCGTCCGAAAGTTCAACTGTCGCTTCGCGATGACTCAGGCCTCTTCATAGCGAGGCCGGACCTCTACTATCCCGGCGCTCGTCTCGCGATCGAGTATGACGGAGCCACGCATCGCAACAGCCTTGTCGCCGACAACCGCCGCCAGAATCGTCTGATCGACGCCAGGTGTCGAATTCTTCGGTTCACAGCGGCAGACATACTCAACACGCCGGCAGCTGTCGTATCGGTCGTGCGGCGTTCGTTAGCCGGACAAAACACCGGTCAGCAATCCTCGAGCGTCTTCGGTCGAGAGGTAAGAGCCGCTTAAACAAATTGGCGACAGGTCACTGGATATTCAGGACTCGGGTGCGGAGATCGCGCCGAGTTGCAGGAGCAGAGCGAGGTCGTCTCGAGCCGCCCAGTGTTCAGCGATCAAGCCATCGGCGATCCGAAAGATGTGGATGTGCTTCACGGAGTAAGGCTTTCCCGCGGCCGAGGGCGGGATCAGTGCCGTGCTCTCAACACCGACCCAACCGTTTGGCAAAGGATCCGGCGGACGGGGCGGTCTGACCCCAAACGTGCCGCTGACTGTTACTCGGCAGACGACGAAGTCGTCTTCCGCGATGAGGTCATCAATCTGCCAGCGGCGGTCGGGAAAGGCAGTCCGAAGGGCCTCTAAGACCCTCTTGACAGCATCCCGGCCACGCGGCTGCTGCGATCCGTATCGTCCCGACGCGTGATTAACAGCATCGGGAGCCCACACCTGTGCCGCCTCGTCTAACGCTCCCCGGTCCAAGGCATCGTAATGGCGCCTAACCAGATCCTTGTTACCTTGCTCTTTGGATCGGCCTTGCTCACCTTGGGTTCGCCCAACCATCAATAGGCCTCCTCATCCCGCGTCCCGGATGGAAAGGATTTCAGGCGATTGTAGAGCGGGGCAGCCGCAGCTCCCTGCATCTCATCCGGGCCGCTAAACGAATTCGACCGCCTGCTTGGTACCTGGGGCCGAGGGTCCCGTCTCCCGCTCCAATTTTCCAATTCGAAATCGTGTCGTCCTAGTTGCATTGTCACTATGAATCCGGGCCGGCACAGCGACCGACCCGGATTCAAGATCTTGTTTGCGCGCATGCCCCTATGAGGAAATCGCGGCCACCTGGATTTGAAGCTCGACGAAGCCCATAAAACCATTCAGGCCGTAGTGGCCCGGCAGACCCGGGATCAGGGTGTCGAAGTCTGTGAAGCTCGATGGAAAGACACCTGGGAAGAGGCCAAAGCAAAAGGCTGCGTTCGCCGGATGCACCGCAGCTGTACCCGTAGCGAAGAAATCAGGAATTCCGATGGCGCCAGGTTTGATCGTCCACGATGTGACGTCTACGCTCTGTTCGCAGGTGACACCGCCAGATGACGTGTGCACGTACAACGCGTAGTTGCAATCGCCTGTAGTCCCGGAAGTGGGAAGTATGCCGGTCCCACCACCGAAGGCGCACCACCCCCAGAAGCCCACGCCGAAACCCGTCCCCGGGACCACTCCGGTGCCAGCGAAGCCGACCTGATAACTCTCCGCGCCATAGGCTAGCGCTGGAGTGGCAACCAAGACTCCCAGCATTGCTGAGGCTAGAAGCCCAAGACAGGATCGCAAAAGGACTCTACCAAGCATCGCTACCTCCTCATCTCGCCTGAAACGGAGCTGGTTCCCCAGCCGGCTCGCAATGACGGCCGAACGCGGTTTACACCAGCGACCCCCGGCAGTCAACGGGTACTTCGTCCTGGCGTTCGTTTTGGCGGAGGTGCATTTGGCAGACGGCGACCACTTCAGATAGCAGGCCTATCGTCCGACCAGCTTTGGCGTCTTCGAGCCCTTGTTGGGGGCCCGATCCAATGCCCCAGCTAAGCCGTCCAAAAGGGCAGCTACATGGCGCGGATCAGGGTCGGCGGAAAAGTTCCGCAAAATTTGTAACGCAGCCATACACGGAATTGTTGCTGACAGCAGCCATATCGGATGCCACATTTCCTCGACGTGAATCGCGTCGCCGAAACCCCACCGCCTCGCGCCCGTTGTCAGCCCACGCGAACCGAGGTGCCCAACGGGCTCTGCCGACGAGCTTCACGCCGCCGATGACGGACGAGGCCTCCACACCGCTCGAGGGCGAGCACATTGAAACGACCCATTGGGAAGATGCGCGCCATTGGATGAGCATCTATGCCGATCTCCTCGAGTTCAAGCGGGGTATTCTCGAACGGATCAAGCGCGACCTGGCCAAGCTGCCGCCGGTCGCGCAGAGGGCGGCGGAGGCGGACGTGAAGATCATCGAGCGCCAGATGGTCAGCTATCGAAAACGGCTCGACCTTTGGTACCGACGTGTCTGGGATCTGCACGGCCTCTGGCTGGATCCGGAAGGGCGAAAGCTCCGGTACCAGGGTGCGGAGGCCACACTGACCATCCGAGAGTTTCAGCTTCTCCAATTCCTGCTCGATCATCCCCACCGGTACTTCACCGTGACGCAGATCCTTAACCAGGCGTGGGCAGAGCCTGCCCTGTTCCCAGAAGAGGTCCGCAATTACATCAAGCGTGTACGCAATGTCCTGGCCGCGTTGGAGATCCCGTGCGATGTAGTCAACCGGCCCGGGCGCGGCTATGCCCTCGAGTTCCGCGAAGACAAGTAGAGACCTGCAGTCGGGCGCAATAATTTGAGTGCCGGCAATGATCCGGCAGAGGGGGAATGCGATGGGGAAGAGCAAGACGCTGACTAGGTCTTCGCAGCGAACCAGGCTGCCCCGCATCCTGGTCGTCGAAGCGAATGCCGGTTACCGTTCTGTCATCTCGCACGTGGTCGAGCTGGCAGGTGGGGAATTTGAGAGCCTGGCCGAGTTTGAAGCCGCGAGGCGTCAGCTCGAGAAGGCCACGAGGTTCGACCTGGTCATCCTCGGCATGAGCGCCGATTCCCGTGTAACCCCCAAACAGCTCGGTGAGCTCAGGACTGCGGCTCGGTCCCCCTTCATCTTGCTGGACGAGTCGTCCGACGATGCCGGTGCAACGCTCGAAACCTATGAAGCCGGTGCGAGCCAGGTCCTACCGAAGCCTTTCGTCCCCGACGCTTTGATCGGGGCGATCAAGTCGGAGCTGCGCGGGCCTGACATCGCTTCCGTGGTTTCGATCGCAACCAAAATCGAATTGGGAGGCCTGGTGTTTGACGCCAAGCTGCGAACGGTTGAGAGCGCTGAGGCCGCAGTCTCCTTGACGAAGCGCGAGTGGCAGCTGCTCTCATTCTTCCTGGTCAATCCCAATCAGTTCTTCGCTGCCGAGGATGTGGTTCTGCCGGCCTGGGGCCCCGAAGCGTCGTTGGAGCAGTTCCGGACCTACGTGACTCGGCTTCGCCACAAGCTTTCGCCGTTCAAAGGCGTCTGCGAGGTGGTCAACGAGAAGGGCAAGGGTTACCGCTTGGTGCTCCAGCCGCCAAAGCTCTCAGCGGCTGTTACGAAGCGCTAGCGCTGCTCGACAATCGTGTGGTTCAACGCTAGGTTAGTACGGTGGAAGGCTCCGCTAAGGATGTAGAGGCAGGGAAGCCGTACCCGGGCGAGCGACAAACCAAGCTCAGCGGAGCGTGGACGGCGCTGGTCGTTGGCATCGTTGGCTTGGTCGTGATTCTTGTCTTCATCCTGCAAAACCTTCAGAGCGTGGAGGTGCACTTCTTGGTCTTCCATGGGCACCTACCCCTCGCGGTGGCCCTGCTGTTCGCGATGGTGCTCGGAGCAGTTGTTGTCCTGGCATTCGGAGCGGGAAGGATTCTGCAGCTTCGCCTGGTGGCGAGACGGGCCCGGCGGCAGGGGCCACAACCAGACCCGCCAACCGAATGACTGGCGAGAAATAAAGAGGCCTCGTGGGGGGTAAGACCACGAGGCCAACGGGAAACGGAGGGAAGATTTCTACGCGTGCAGCACGCCGCGGTGGGTCAGGGCTCGGAACACCACCAAAAGGATGACTGCGCCGACAAAAGCGGCAAGGACGCCGCTGACTGTGAACGTGCCGGTACTTACCGGGATGCCCACGAGACCGGCAAGCCAGCCGCCCAGGAACGCGCCCAGGATGCCGACGACGATGTCCCACAACAGGCCCATGCCCTTGCCGGTCAGCACCTTGCTCGCTACGAACCCGGCGATTGCGCCGACTATGATCCAGACCAATATTCCCATTTGCTTCTAAACCTCTGAGGTCGCCTTGCGGCGGTGATTTGAACGGGGGGCCGTCACAGCTGCGACGGATTTGACTTCCGGCTCGCCAATGGCGGCCAGCTCGTCACGGACGCGGTGGGCATATGTGGCAAGCCGCTTCATCTGCGACCGCTGGGACACGGCGTAGCCACCGAGCGCCGCGCCTGCCACCAGGCCGAGCGCCAGCATGCCCAACAAAGGCCATGTGCGGGAGGGCGAGTTCTCCGGCAAAGTGGCGATCCGCCGCAGCGCGGCGTTGTTCCACTTCATAGGCCAGGATCTGAGATCCATTACGAGGTCGCCGGCTTGGTCCCGCGAGGCGCGGTGACGATCCTGATCAGGACCACGAGGCCCCAACCGATCACGGCATAGACAACGATCGCCACCAGGGATGCGGTCTCAAAGCTGTTGGTGCTCGATCCGCCGTTCCCGAAGATGCCTTTGAACGGCGCCACCATCGGCGAGCTGACCTGGTAGATGAAGTTGACGAAGGCCGATTGCGATGATGCTCCGAGCAATTTGCCCAGGAACCGAGCCGCAATGAAGATGTCGACGACGCCGACGATGAACCCGACGACAGCCGCCGCGCGAAAGTTGTAGCGGCCGTCCTCGTTGACCGAGATGCGCTCGACTGGAGCGGATGCGGAAGCGGAAGCGGGAGCGGAGACGGGAGACTGTTGCTGAACTGCCATTTAGTCATTCACCTCTAGCGCCCACGTTCGTGGATCAGTCGTAACAAAGTCAGCAACTTCGTCCTATGGGGGCTTTCCCGGCTTCAGATGACGCCCGCATAGCTCGCCTCGACCACCAGGCGACTCGAGTAGGAGTAGCTGTTCTTGTCGAAATGCCCGGTGCAGGTGATGAGGGTGAGCCGCGGCGGTCCGTAAGGCTCGGCCAGGCCAGCAGGGGCGGTGCCGACGGGAATGCTTGTCATCGAATCGACGAGGAAGAGTTGCCGGCTCCCGTCTGAAAGAACGACAACGATCCTATCACCAGGCGGGAGCGTGACCAGCCGGCCGAAAATCATCGGTTGTCCGGGGTAGCCGGCGTGGCCCTCGATGACCGCGTCGCCTGGTGCGCCGGGCACCGGGCTACCGCTGTACCAGCCCGCATTCCAGGCGTTCACCGGTAGGTTCATGACCCCGGCGCGATTGGTTCCGACCGCCTCCACCGCGCGATGGACGTCCAGCGACGGGATCAGCAGCTGCGCGGGCGGAGCGTTCGGAGGGGGTAGATCCGGAGTTACGACGTTTGGTCTGGCGACGAGGAAGGGGTGGCCTGAAAAGAGGCTGTTCCCAGAACCCTGCACGAAGGGGGTATCTGACTGGGTGGAGACCCCGTCGCTCCAGGTGAACGCAAGCGCTATTCCCAGCGTCGCCACCAGAGCGACCTCGCCGGCAAGCTTCGCGGACAGATGGCCACGGTTAACCAACCGCGGCCATATCCTCGCCATTGCAGCTTGCTCTATACGCGGCGGCGGCGGCGCCTTGTGCTGCTTACTCCGAGTGCGATTGCACCCAGCCCGCCACCGGCGCCGATGACGAGCAGCCAGGGAAACTTTCCGATCAGCTCGCGAGGGACGCCGAGCGTCGCCGGCAGTATGTTGCCGATGGGCGCGGAAACGAACGCTGGAACCGGGTACCCGCATCCGCTGGGCTGGATGATCCGGTTGGTGTCGAGCGTCACCGCGCCGTTGCGTGCCAGGGCTCTTCCGTTGAGCGTTGCCCCGGTCTGCATCGCAATCGAGGTCAGGGCCATGATCGTTCCTACAAAAGTCGTCGAGGTGGCGATCGTTGCCGAGCTTCCCACCTGCCAGAAGATCTGACATGGCTGAGCGCCGCCGATCAGTACGACCCTTGCGCCGGACGCCGTGATCAGCGTGCTGCCGATCTGGAATATGTAGACGCCCGAGCCGTTGAGGGTGAGAGTGCCGGTCAGCGATGGCGCGGTGGTCTGACAGTAGACGCCGGGGACCAGGTTCTTGCCGCCCAGGTTCACGCCGGTGAAGTTGTTCGTCCCAGGGCACGGCTGTGCCGCTGCATTGGTGTAGGCGGCGGTCAGGTTCGTCTGGGCGGTCGTAGCCACAGAGTCGCCCTTGTGCTGGACACCTGATGTCCCGGGCGGGAAGCCGGTCACAGCGCTGCCTGGGGCCACCCCGAGCTCTCCGGTGATCCAGCTAGGGCCGGTGTTCGTCACTGTGGTTCCGGCGAGAACCGCGAAAAAGCCGGCGCCGCCCAGTCCGGGGTCGGTAGCGGCCAGCGCGGTTGCGGGCAACATGAGGATGACCAGGGCTGCCAGGATCAATGACAGGAGGGATCGGCGCATGTCTTTCACCCCTTCAGCGTCTTGGTGCGGCGTAACAATTTCAGCAAAAGTCGAAGACTTTGTCGCGAGGAATCTAGGGCTTCACGCGAGGCTCGCCGTCGAGCTCAGCGATCCGTGCCTCCCAATAGCCGAGGCGTTGCCGAAACCTTTCGGCTTGAGCGACGACAACGGGCACATTGGTCAGCTCGACTTCGCGTCGGCCCTCGTCTGATTGCTTGATCATCAGCTGACGGATGCGCACGAGCACCTTCTCCTCCATAGCCAGGATCTCGGTGTAGATCTGCCTCCAGTAGAGGGCTTGCTTGATCGTCGCCTCGCCTGGTGCACCCTCGCCATCCATGGGTTGGCTCCAATCGCCGCCGCGCACCGCCGCATCGACATCGGGTCGCTCGCGGCTGGGCTGGACCTTTTTCATTCCTAAGAAGTACGGCGCCCGCCATAAAAAGATCAGCAACATTCCTGTGTGGAGTCGCGGCTCAGCTGGCCGCCAGGTCGTCTTTCGGGGTTGCAACTCCCAGTTCCGCGCCCCTTCCCCGAAACCATTTCAAGCTGGGCGACGGCAGCCAGCGCTCTGGAAGCCACAGCACGAACGCCGACCAGCCGATAGCGAGCAGCAGGCCGCCGAGGACGTCGCTGGGCCAATGTTCGCCGGCCCACACCCTGGCGATGCACGTAAGCACGATCACCGTGGCTGCGAGGATCCAGAGGATCGAACGGTAGACCGGCCTGATCTTGGGAGCGATGGACACGGCGACCATGAAGCTCATCCACGTGAAGAAGACCGCGTGCCCGCTGGGGTAGCTGAAAGTCGTGCTGGGGCTGAGAATATGGACGAGGTCGGCGGGCGGCCGATGCCGCGAGACGAGCAGCTTGATGATGTTGTCGAGCAGGCTGGAGATGCTGCCGATCAACATCAGCCAGCCGGCGCGGCGCTCGAAGATGAAGAGCGCGACGATTGCACCGACGCCGAGCAGGACCTGCCAGATGCCGGCTGACGCGTTGATCAGCTCCATCGGATAAACGACAGGGCCCCAATTGAGCTGCTGGATGAACCTCGTGATGGGCAGGTCGAACGGAAGCAGGTAGTTCTGTACGACCAGGTAGGTGTCGATCACGAAAAGGATGAAGACGACCAGGGCGGTGGGACCGAGCCAGCGCCTGGCGGCCGGCCCCGGTTGACCCGCGAGGACCTCCGCGGCAGCCTGCTTGGGTCGGGCGAGAGGCGCTGAGAAGTCCCTGGGTAGCGCGCTCATCGGGGAAGGATCACGTGCAATGCGCTCAACTCGGCGGTGATGGTGGCCGGGGTTCGGCCGAGCTGGGCATTGTCGGCATAAATCCGCACGTTCGGTTTGGTGGTCACCTTCAGCTTGCGGAACTTGAACACTTGGCCCAGGCCTTCTTCTTTGTGCTTGGAGAGCACAGCGCGAGCGAGCACTCGCTTCAGGATGTCTGTTCGACTCGCGCCCGCATGAACAGACAACTCCAGGTACGGATCCTCGGGCGTCTTGTCGCTGACGGGCATCTGCGAGCCGATTGAGGTGGTGTTGGTGAAGACCAGGGACATGCAAGAACCGCTGCCTCTGATGTCTCCAGTCAGCTCATATGTGAACGGCCTCGCCTCCATTACGTGTTTAAGGTCGTCGGCGAATGATCCGAACGCTCGGTCCTTGGCCGATTCGCCGGCGGCGATGGTTTCGCCGAACAGGCCGATGGCGGCCGCCTCCAGGAAGACCTTCCCGTTCAACCGGCCGAGCGTGATCGGACGTAGTTTCCCCTTCTTGATCACGCGGATGGCCGCATCGACGGTTGTGGGCAGGTGTAACGACTTCGCGAAGTTGTTGAAGGTGCCCAACGAGAGGATGCCAACCGGGTGCTTGGTGTCGGCGAGCCTCCGAACCACCCACCCGATGGTTCCGTCGCCACCTGCGACCACTATCAAGCCGGTGGGCGCGACCAGTTTCTCCAGGTCCATCTCGGGATCGAATTCGACGGCGAGGCTGCCCGAGAAGGCCTTGCGGAGCTTGGCTTCGATGTTCGGCGTCATCGAACCCGCCTTGGAACTGAGAATCAGCAGGCTGCTCGCGCGTTTTGTCGCACTCCTGGCCCTGGTCCTCGTCGTGCGAGTGGCCGTCAAAAGTCTCTAGGACCGGCTGCCCATCAGCCGGATCCAGCGTGCGCAGGCGAAGGAGTGGAGGCCGAGCGCTACGAATCCCAGCGCGACGATGCCGAGCACTATGCGTCCGAAGGGCTGGGCCAGCAGGAACACGAACGCGCCCCCGAAGCCTTGGGCTTGGGCCGGGTCGTGATGGATTCCGGCCTGGACGACAAACCAGCCGATCACCAGGAAGGTGACGCCCCGAGCGAACATCCCGAAACGGCCGAACCGGATCGCCCAGGTCCTTTCCGACTGGCTCATCTCCGCGCCCTTCAGGTCCTTCGCGAAGTTGGCTTGATAGGCCTCGAGGAATTGCCCCAATCCGATCGCGATCGCGATGAGGCCGATGAGAATCGTCAGCCCGCCGCCGGCGGGGTGGGTGAGAACTGAAGCGATCGTCTTCTGGGTGCTGTCGCCGGCAGGTGCGCCTGACCCTGCGAGGAGCTGGAGAGCGAGGATCACGATGGCCGCGTAGGACACCGCGCTCGACACGAAGCCCAGCCTTGCCGCGTAGCCGGATGCGCCACCACCCCGATGCAGCGGGTCGTAGATCGCCCTGGTGAAACCCCACAACGAATAAGCGGCCAGGCCGACCGCGACGACGACCAGCATCAGCTTCCCGAACGGGTTGCTGACCAAGAACACGAGGCTTCCGGACAGGTCGGTGGTCTGGCCGCCAGTGACCCTGAGCGCTATGCCGAGCGCAAGCAGTCCCATGACGGCATAGAGGGCGCCGCGAACCAGGTAGCCGAGGCGTTCCAGGAGCTCGAGAAGCGGGCTGGCGGCCGCTTGCTTGACGGCGTTATTGCCGGCTTGAAAAGTTGCCACTTCAGGCCGCCGCCCGAAGGCTTTTCTTCAGCGCAGGGACGTCAAGATGCGGGTTCGGATAAGTCAAGTTCATTCCTCCATCGTCTCGATGCGAATGCGAGACGGCCCAGTTTCGAAACCCTCCTGTGCTTGGCGGGAACGACGTACCACGGAGCCCATTGTTGAGCAACGCCTGATGGCGTCCGCATACGCGGTCCGGTCCAGATCTGGGAGGCATACCTGTCGGCTGAGAGTGGACTGAAGGTGGAAACAATCGCAGTAACACGGCGCTGGGGTTTTCGGGGCGTCGTGTTTCCAGGGCGGCGGGTATCTTTCACGCGATGCCATCCGAGCAGGCGCCTGTCGAGGACCTGGAGGGCTGGTTTCTCACCAGTTCTGAACGTGGCAATGACTTCAGCGCGCTCGACCGGCGTCGCCCGAACGGGTCGGCCTGGAGCGTCGGCAACACGGTCGAAACGCTGGTCCATGGAGCCGCCTACTTCCGCAGGCTGCTGGAGGCGATTCGCGAGCTGGGCGCCGGCGACCAGCTGTATTTCACGGACTGGCGTGGCGACCCCAACCAACGCCTGAGCGACGATCCCGATTCCGAGGTTGGAGCCGTCCTCGCTGCCGCCGCGCTCCGCGGTGTGAGCATCAAAGGACTGCTCTGGCGGTCTCACGCGGACCGGCTTGGCTTCAGCGCCAAGGAGAACCGCCACCTCGGAGTACAGGTGAACGCAGCAGGAGGCGAGGTTCTTCTCGACCAGCGCGTGCGGTTAGGCGGGTCCCATCACCAGAAACTCGTCGTCATCCGCCATGCACGCAGCTCCGAACGTGATGTCGCCTTTGTCGGCGGCGTCGACCTCTGCCACAGCCGGCGCGACGACGCCGACCATTACGGTGACCGGCAGCACCAGGCGATGGCGCCTGTATATGGAGAAAAACCTCCCTGGCATGATGCTCAGGTCGCGGTCAAGGGTCCTGCCGTCGGGGACCTGGAATTCTGCTTCCGCGAACGGTGGGATGACCGAAGCCCGCTCAGCCGCGATCCAGTCGGGATCTTGCATGACGTGCTGCGACGCACGGATCGCAAGGCAACCACCTTGCCGCCGATGCACGCCGATCCTCCGCCGTGCGGAACGCACACCGTGCAGGTATTGCGCACCTACGCCCGCCGTCATGGCGGCTATCCGTTCGCTCCCCATGGTGAGCGAAGCGTCGCGCGCGGATTTCGCAAGGCAATCGGAAGGGCGCGCCGGCTTATTTACATCGAGGACCAGTTTCTATGGTCGACTGAGGTGGCCAGGACGTTTGCGGCGGCTCTACTGGCGTCGCCTTCACTCCATCTCATCGCGGTCGTTCCGAGATTTTTCGACCAGGCAGGAGCCCTGACCTTGCGGCCGAACCAGGTGGGACGAGAGCAGGCGGTGCAGGTTCTGCTCGATGCCGCCGGCGATCGTGTTGCCATCTACGACATCGAGAATCTCGCCGGTGTTCCCGTTTATGTCCACGCCAAGATCAGCGTGATCGATGACGTCTGGGCCTCAGTCGGTTCAGACAATTTCAATCGAAGGTCATGGAGCCACGATTCCGAGATTGCATGCGCCGTGGTGGACGCGGCGCGCGATCCTCGCGAACCGGTTGACCCGGGCGGCCTCGGCGACGGCGCCCGGAAGTTCGCCCGCGATCTGCGGCTGCAGCTGTGGCGAGAGCATCTCGGCCGCATGGACGGTGACGATCGAGATTTGCTCGATCCCGTCGAGGCGGTCGTGGCGTTCCGGGAGGTTGCGCATGCCCTGGAGAGATGGCACCAGGGCGGCCGGAGTGGCGTGCGGCCGCCAGGGCGGGTGAGGCCCCATCCGCGGGTCCATTTGTCGGCCGCCACGAAGCTCTGGGCTGAGCCGCTCTACCGCACGGTCTACGATCCGGACGCCAGGCCGGGGGGTCTGCGCCGGACAGGCGAGTGGTAAAGGCGACACCCGGGGCGCACGAGCGCCCAGCGGAATAAAAAAGACCGGCCCCTCGATTGGGGGCCGGTCTCAGAAACGTCGGCGCTAGACGGTCGCCGGCGTGGGGATGAGCCCGAGCTGGGTCATCTGGTCGAGCTGGTCGAAATAGAGGCGAGCCTCAGCGATCTTTCCGTTCTCTACGCGAAGAAGCTGGACTCCGTAGCCGACCACTTTCTTGTGGGTCGCGGGAATGGGGCCGGTCGGGCCCTCGAGGGGAGCGGTGTGAGTACCCTCCATGGCGATCTCCTGCACGACCCAGGGGCCGCTGATGATCTCGGTGCGCACCGTCATCTTGCCGTTCGGGAATGCGTTCAGCCATGTCATCGCGAAGGCGGTGGCGTCCTTGGCATTGTTGGCCTTGAAGCCGCCCGGCGCGTTGAACTTGATGTCATCGGCGTGAAGGGCATGCAGCGCACGCTCGTCGTGGGCGTTGAACGCGGCTACGAAACGGTCGGTCGTGTCTTTGACTTCAGGCATTTGCGTCTCCTCCTAAGGAGTGACAGCGAAGCGGAAGGGCCAAGAAGGCTACAGCCATCATCAGGCCGGCAACCGCGAGAGCTTCAGTGCCCTCGCCTCAGTCCAGGAACGGCCGTCAGTATAGCAGAAATGGTTGCGGCTGCGTGCTAATATTTTGGGATCGAGCGTCCCCGCCTGCTATCCGTCGCCGAGGCCGCGACCGAGCTCAACGCGTCGGAGGCATACGTGCGCCGGTTGCTCATCAGGCAGCGACTGTACGGAGTCAAGGTGGGTACGGTGTGGGCCATTTTTCCGGATGACCTGCAAGCCTTCAGCCGCACGCGTCGCCCTCCCGGCCGGCCGAGCAACCGAGTCGAGGCCTCGCCCGGTCAGGAATTGACCGCACGCATCGTCAGCGAACGCAAACACGCCGGCGCGGATCGACTCCTCAGGAAGCGACGACAGCCAGACGAAGCGAGACGGACCGCACGATCGACTTCGAATCGGGCTGATCGGGTACACAAGACCCGAAGCGGGAGTTAAGCGGGCCGCTCGGCGCTTCCGCCAAATTTCAGCTCAAAGATGTAACGGGCTGGGGAGCGGTCCGCTGTCGCCACCATACACCTCGATCGGTCTTCGTGCGGGGCACGCAAGAAGTAGCCGAACCCGACCCGGATGACCGTCGGATTCCGCGGACGGATAGAAGGCTCAGTCGCTGCGGAATACCAGCGAGTAGCCTCGTGCCGGCTTGTTGACCAGGTCCACCGGGATGTCCAGATCGACCAGGATCTTCCGTAGCCGGCGCACGTAATTGCGGACTTCCTCGGGGAAGAGGGCGGGTTCGACCCAAGCCTGGTTCAGGATCTGCGAAGTGGTGAAAAACCGGTGGGGATGGTCGAGGAGGAACTGCAGGAGTTGAAATTCCCGCTTCGTGAGAGCCAGCTCACGGCCCTTGTGCCGGACCATGCGACCGGCGGGGTCGAGCCACAACCCATGTAGGTCCCAAAGACGGCGGTACCACAGGTCCAGGCGCTCCTGGTAACCGTGCATCTGGGCCTCGATGATCTGGAGGTCGGCCGCTGCAGCCTTCTGGGCTTGAGGCTGCAGATTTGGGATGTCGCGCTCCACGCGGCCGAGGATGCCCCGCTTGAACTCGAGCAGGTCCGCGTAGATGCTCATCCAATGGCGCGCGTCTTCCCAGCGCGTAGTCTCGAGGTCCTCTCCCTCGAGGGGTCGGGACGGCCGGGTGTCAGTCACTGCGAACAGTAATTAAACCGATTTCCACCATTCGGCAAAGTGGCTTAAGACCCAATCGAAGGGGCCCCGCGCGAAACCCCTCAGGGCGCCGCCGGTGGGAGGGTGATGCGTACCGTGGTGCCGGACCCAACCGCGCTCTCGATCTCGACCGCCCCGCCGTGCGCGGTGATGATGTCGTGGGTGATCGCGAGCCCCAGGCCTGACCCCGTCGAGCCCGGACCCTTCACAAACCGCTGGAACACGCGCGGCAGGATCTCCGGCGAGATGCCCTCGCCCGTGTCCTTGACCATGATCTCCACCTGCTCTCCGGCCTTGTGCACATCGATGCGAATCGACCCACCCGCCGGCGTGTGGCGGATCGCATTCGAGACGACGTTGGCGAGAGCGCTGCGGATGCGCGCCGGATCGACGTCGACGTCGGGGACCGTCGCGTCGATCGCCGACGCCATGCTCACGCCGAACGCTTCGCTCTGCGTCTCGAATGACGCCAGGACGTCCTGCACCAGGGCTCCAGGTTCGACATGCTCTCGGTTCAGGACCAGGCTGCCTGCGTCGGTGAGCACGAGTGTGCGCAGGTCCTCGACCAGCACTTCCAGCGTCCGCGTCGCGTCGAGGATCGGCATGACGTGGTCCGTGTCACCCGGGTACACGCCGTCGGCGATCGCCTCCGCCTGGCCCCGGATGACCGATAGCGGCGTGCGCAGCTCGTGCGCGACATCGGCCAGGAAGCTGCGCCGCTGCTCGTCACTGGTCTTGAGCCGGTTCGACATCGCGTTGAAAGCACGAGCGACCGAGACCAGCTCCTGCGGCCCGCTCTCCGGCAGCTGCGCCGAGTAGTCCCCCTTCTCGATCCGGCCCGCCGCCTCGATCAGGTTGTCCATCGGTCGCGAGAATCGGCGGATCCCACGCTGGGCGACGACCGCGAACGCGACCAGGAGCAGCGCTGTCATGACGAGGACGACCTGCGCCGTGCCGGGCCGAAACGCCGTCGGTCCCAGCAGCCAGCCGATCAGGGTGCCCACCAGCGCGGTGACCACCGCCGCAGCCACGGCGACCAGCGCGATCATGCCGAGGATGGCGCATCCCATCCGCCAGAAAAAGGGCAGGCCACCCCGGCGCCAACGGCGCGGCGGCGGCCACGGCTGGTTCTCCGGCCACCACGGCGGCCGGCGGCGGGGAGGCGGTCCCCATTGCGGTCTCATCTTTCAGGCGGCTCGGCGAAACGGTAACCGACTCCGAACACGGTCAGCACGTACCGAGGCCGTCCGGGCCGCGGCTCGATCTTGCGCCGGATGTTCTTGATGTGGGCGTCGATCGCGCGCTCGTAGGACTCGAAAGCGACGCCTTTGACGGCGTCCAGCAGCTGCGCGCGGGTGAATATGCGGCCCGGCTGGCGCGCCATCGTCTCCAGGATCTGGAACTCGGTCTTCGTGAGATCGATACGGCGGCCGCCGATCTTCACCTCCATGCGCGGGACGTCGAGCTCGACATCCGGGCCGACTCTGATGACGTCGGTCGGGCGCCGCATGCCCTCGGCCCTCCTCAACACCGCGCGCACGCGGGCGACGAGCTCCTTGGGGCTGAATGGCTTGGTCACATAGTCGTCGGCGCCGAGCTCGAGGCCGACCAGCTTGTCCGACTCTTCGGTCCGCGCGGTCAGCATGATGATCGGCACCTCGCCGTCGCGGCGGAGCGCGCGGGTGACGTCAAGACCGTCGAGGTCGGGGAGGGCGAGGTCGAGGATGACGAGGTCGGGGCGGCCGGTGCGTGCCGTGCGCAGGGCGGTGGGGCCGTCGGAGGCGACGAGCACGGTGAATCCACCATGCTCGAGATAGTCGCGAACGAGCTGGACGATGCGTGGCTCGTCGTCCACGACCAGGATGGTCGTCACCGCGTCCATCGTAGGGATCGGAACAGCACCGAGGGCGCTTCGCCCCCGGTGCCGTGGGTTCCTCAGGTCAGACGGTCTTGGTGTCTGACGGTGGTGCGGGCGCAGGCTCGCCGTGCGCGCGCTTGTGCCACTCTTGCATGCGCTCGTCGATGCCGGGCGGGATGCTCCCGCCGTAGCCACGACCGAAGCCACGACCGTACCCGCCTCTGCCCCAGCCGCCATAGCCCCAGCCGCGACCGAAGGCCGCGATGCGGAACAGGATGAACAGCAGGAACAGGAAGAACAGGAGTCCGAAGAGTCCGAACCCGAAGAAGTGCGGACCGTAGTAGTAGTACGGGGCCGCCGCCGTCACTCCATCGGACACATGCGCCGCCGCACCTTCCGACCAACCCGCCTGGTAAGCGACCACGCCGACGACCACAAGCAGGATGGTCGTCACGGCCACCCACAGAAAACCGAAACCGCGTCTCATTGCCGTCACTCCTTTTGTCACGAGAGGTTTGATGCCCTCATGGTTCCGCGAGGTTGTGAATGCGGTGTGAAGGCGCCACGAGCGCGCTGTGGAGGTTTCAGAACCCGGCCTGTTCGAGCTCAACGAGCTCGGCCGAGCGCTCCCACAAGCGTCGCTGGGCCTCGATGTCCAGCGTCGACTTCGGGGGGTCGATGCGCCGGCCACCCTTGAACAACCACCCGGTCATGCTTGCGAAAGCAGGCGACGTGGCGAGCTCGGCCAGGTCCTCGCCGGCTCGCTTCGGCGACCGGGACGCGAGGCGAGACAGCCAACGCAGCGGTCGCGAGGCTTCACGCATGAGGTCCGAGCGCACGAGTCCCGGGTGACATGCGTAGGCGCGGACGTCCCATCTCTTGGCTCGGCGCGCAAGCTCGAAGGTGAACATGAGATTCGAGGCCTTGGTCGCCCCGAACGTGCGCAGGGATCGGAATCGTTCCCTGGACATGAGCTGTTCCATGTCGACTCGGGTCGATGACGGCGCTGTGACCGTGATCACGCGGCCGCCACCGGCAAGGCGGTCGCGCAGAAGATTGGTCAGGAGAAACGGCCCGAGGTGGTTCGTAGCGAGCATGAGCTCGAAACCATCGTCGGTTTCCTGGTACTCGGACGTGTACACCGCGGCGGCGTTCACGAGCACGTCCACATGTGGCACCTCGCGGAAGACCTGGCGCGCCGCCCCGCGTACCGAAGACATTGACGCGAGGTCGACGTCCACGCTCGAAACCCTCTTCTCCCGATCGAGCCGCTCGACCATCGCGTCGAGGCGTTCAGACGACCGGCCCAGCAGCAGCAGGCGCGCCCCGCGCCGGGCGAGCAGCTCGGCTGTCGCGCCGCCGATGGCGCCGGTCGCGCCTGTGATCACGACCACGGGGTTCAGCCCTGCCATAGGCTCAGTGTCGATGCATCAAGCTGGACATGGCAAGTGATGCGTGGACCTGCGATCGATGCGCACCGCGGCGAATGTGGAATCGCCGGCCTGCCGGCTGCCGAACGTTATCGCCGCGCGATCGCCCTGGGCGTCGAATTCGTCGAGATCGATGTTCGCCGGTCAGCCGATGGCGTCTACTACAACTATCACGACGACCACACCCCTTCGGGCCGAGTCGTCAGCGACCTTTCGTACGCTGCACTTGCGAGCGAGCTGGGAGCGGATCTCCTGAAAGTCGACGAGGTCATGGATCTGGTCGACGGCAGGGTGGGGCTGCATGTCGACCTGAAGGAGGCCGGGCACGATACCGAGGTCGTGCGCCTCATCCAGGCGGGGTGCCCGCACAGCGAGGTCGTTTTCACGACCGGAGGAGACGATTCGATTCGGGCGATCAAGGAACGATTTCCAAAAGTGGGTGCGGGCCTGACGTTGGGTGAAGACCTCGAGGGCGCGCCGCCATGGCAATACGTCCGGGTCAGGCTGCGTGAGCTCTTCCCGGGCGTCCGGCTGCGGCGGTGCCACGCGGACTTCACCGCGGTGCACAAGCGCCTGGCGGAAATTCGTGTGCTCGACTACTGCGCTCGCTCGCACATGCCCGCGTGGGTGTGGACGGTGGACGACGAGGCGGAGATCGCCCGTTTCATGCGGGACGGCCGCGTGGCCGTGCTCATCACGAACCGTCCCGACATCGCCCTGAAGCTCAGGACAGCTTGATGTCGGTCTGGCAGCAGACGAATCCGAAATCCGGTGACCAGCGCAAGACCAGCGGAGGCGCCGTCGAGGTTGGCTTGAAGCAGACGGTGACCGGCCCGTAGGTCGCGCCGTGGTTGAACTCGTGACGTGACCACGGGGTGCAGCCGGGCGCGTCGAAGACCGGTCGCGACGACTGTCCCCGCGAATCGATGAGCTCCAGGTCCGCGGGCTCCGCATGAGTTGAGTCGCTCGAATTGCGGAACATGATCTGCATAGTCACGAGGCTGTCCTGCGCTTCGAGGTTGGTCACCCAGAGCGTGTAGCCCCCCAGGTCGGCGCACGGAGCAGGCGTGCACCCGAGAGCAGGACGAGGGCTGCTGACCGTTGGCGCCTGGTACGGCACCTGTAGGGATTGGTAGGCAAGCACCGCGACCGTTCCCACGATCAGGACCGCAACCCCGATGGCGCCATAGGTGACCAGCCGCCGGTTCATAGGTTCAGGCGGCCGGGACCGCTCCCGCCGGCTCGTCGGCCAGGACCTTGCCGTCCTTGAGCCGGATGTTGCGGCTGGTCTGCGACGCGACGTCGAGGTCGTGCGTGACGACGATGATCGTGACCTGGTCTTCCTTGTTCAGGCGCTTGAGCAGCATCACCAGCTGCTCGGCAGTCTCGGTGTCGACCGCGCCGGTCGGCTCGTCGAGGAGGATGAGCGAGGGCTTGTTGATCATCGAACGAGCGATGGCTACGCGCTGCTGCTGCCCGCCGGAGAGCTCCGACGGCCTGTGCTTGATGCGATCGGTGAGGTCGACTCGCTCCAGCAGCTCGAGCGCATGCGCCCGCCCGTCGGATCCCTTTTTTGCGTAGCGGAGCGGCAGCATCACGTTCTCGAGGACGTTGAGCGTGGGCAGCAGGTTGTACTCCTGGAACACGAAGCCGACCTTCAGAGCCCGCATGTGCGCACGGTCGCGGTCGTTGAGCTTGCCCGTGTCGACGTCGTCGATGAGCAACCGTCCGGCGGTGGGGCGCAGCAGTAGCCCGATGAGGTCGAGCATCGTCGTCTTGCCGCTGCCCGATCGGCCGACGACCGCCACGAACTCGCCTTTGCCGATGTCGAGGGTGACGCCGTCGAGCGCGCGGATGATCTCGCTGCCGCGCTTGTAGTGCTTGCTGAGGTCCTCGAGCCTTACGTCTGCCACGGGCTTATTCGTTCCTCAGGGCCGTGACCGGATCAAGGCGTGCCGCCCGCCACGCGGGCATGATGCCGGCCACGGCGCCGAGCAGCGTCGCGAAGCCGATCGCAAACACGGTCAGCGGCAGGTCGAGGAGGAACAGCGTCGACTGTCCCGGAGGCGTGGTGGCGTTGGCGATGATCGTGATTGCCGCCCCGATGCCATACCCGATGAGGCCGCCGATGACCCCGATCAACGTCGCCTCGATGAGGAACTCGCGCATGACATCGAGCGTGGTGGCGCCGACCGCCTTCTTGAGACCGATCTCGCGGATGCGCTCCGCGACGGCCATGAACATCGTGTTGACCACCGACAGGCCGCCGATGATGAGCGCCAGGAGGGCCGCCGCCGTCGTGATCGCGGTGAAGATGGCGCCACCGGACCTGAAGCTGTTGACGAGAACGCTGGGCCGCGTCGCCTTGACCCCGTCGACCTGTGCATTGATGCGGTCGGCGATCGCGTCGAGGTCGCTGATCGATGAGCCGGGCTTGCCATAGACCTGGATCGACTCGGTGATCTGCGACACGTCGATCTGGTTCCGGATGGCGAGAGGAAGGCTGTCCTTGAGCAGCATCTGGCCATCCGCGATCGTGATGTAGGCGAAGGTATCCGGAGCGGTGCGCGTGGGATTGAGGATGCCGACGACCGTGAACGTGTGGTTGACGAAGTCGGGCTTGGCGTCAGGTGGCCTCACCGGCAGGTCGATGGTGTCCCCGATCTTCTTGTTGAACTCCTTGTCGATGGTCGAGCCGAGAACCACCTCGCCTGTCGAGTTCGCGTCGAGCTGGTGGCCTTGCGCCGTGGTCGTCTTCAGCGCCGCCCAGTTGTTCTCCTGAGGGTCGCCGGCGACGATCTCGTCCGGGATGCCGAAGCTGACCACGGTGACCTGGCCTGGCTTCGCGGAGAAGTTGTAGCCGGGAAACGCCGCCGCCACGCCCTGGACCTGCTTGATCTCGTCGATTTTCGAGATCGCCAGCAGCGACGCGGACTGCCCGTCCGGAGGTCCGACCTGGACGTTGGACCCGAAGTACGTGACGCCGCCGTTGAGCAGCGCGTTGAAGTTCTCGGAAAGGGCGCCCATTGTCGTCAGCGCGAGCACGCCGATGGTGATGCCCGAGATGGTCAGGACGCTGCGCAGCTTGCGGCGCCAGATGTTGCGAAGGATTTCCATCAGGGGAAGCAGGATACCTTCCCGCCGTGCAGGGACGTCCGCCAGAGGCCGGGTGCGGGGATGCCCTTAAGATGTGCGCCCATGAGAGGTCCGGGTGTCCAGCCTCCTGCTCGGGGGATTCGCCCTCGGCTTTGCCGTCGCCGCGGCGCCCGGCCCGATCTTCTTCCTTTGTCTTAGACGCACCCTCGTCAAGGGCTGGCTCAACGGCCTTGTCTCAGGCCTCGGCGTCGCCACCGCCGACGGTTTCTATGCCGCCGTGGCGGCGTTCGGCATCGGCGCGATCGCGGCCGCAGTTAGCGGTGAGCGTCGCTGGCTGGCGCTCGCGGGCGGCGCCCTGCTCGTGATCCTCGGCGCGCGCATCGTTCTCGAAAAGCGAAAGTTGGTGGAAGCGCCGCCTCCCGATGTAACGGGACTCGCATGGGCGTACGCATCGACAGTCGGCCTGACCATCGCCAACCCCGCCACCGTCATCTCGTTCGCGGCGCTCGCCGCAACGCTGGGGGTCGGCATCAGCGGCGGCTACTGGCGGCCGGCGCTGCTCACCGCCGGCGTCTTTCTCGGATCCGTCACCTGGTGGTGCGTCCTGGCGGCCCTCGCCTCGGGATTTCGCGCGCGCATCACGCCGCGAGCGGTTCGAGGCATCAGCGTGGCCAGCGGCATCGTAATCGCCGGCCTCGGCCTGGCCGCGTTGATATCCGCGCTAGCCGCGTGAAAAGGGAAGCATGTGTGCCGTGTGGCCGGTTTAGAGGAGAGGTCAGATGAGCTACCCGATTCACATCGTCGACGTGTTCACGGATCGAGCGCTCACCGGCAACCAGCTGGCGGTCGTGCTCGACGCCGGCGATATCGCTCCTGAGGTCATGCAGCGGATCGCCCGCGAGATGAACTTTTCCGAGACGACATTCGTCATGGCTCCGACGCAAACCGGCAGCGCCGCCCGCGTCCGCATCTTCACGCCTGGAACGGAGCTGCCCTTTGCGGGCCACCCGACGGTAGGAACCGCGTGGGTGCTGTCGACTCAGGGCCTCGTGCCCGGCGGCGGCCTGGAGTTCATCCTCGAGGAGGGCGTCGGACCGATCGCGGTGCGGGGCGAGCGCGGTCCGAACGGGCTCATGTTCTGGATGACTCACCCGCCTTTGACCTTCGGCGAGGTCATTCCAGATCGCGGCCGCATCGCCGAGGGCATCGGCGTGCACGAGAGCGACCTCGTGCCTGACATTCCCCTGCAGGTGGCGAGCACCGGCAACGAGTTCCTCTACATCGCTCTGAAGGATGCGCGAGCCGTCGATTCGGCCGTCTCCGACAAAACCCGCCTCAGGGCTGCTTTTGCGGGACGCGAGCAGCTGCCGGTCTTCCTCTTCGCGAAGGCCGGCCCGGACCGCCTCTACAGCCGGATGTTCGCTCCGGATGTGATCGGTATCGACGAGGATCCAGCCACCGGATCGGGCAGCGGACCGCTCGGCGCGTTCGCCGTGAAGTACGGGCTCGTACCCCGCTTGCCGAACGTGTCGATCACGAGCGAGCAGGGAACGAAGATGGGCCGCAGAAGCATCATCGAGATCCGGCTCGCTTACGGCGACGACAAAGACATTCCGACGCGGATCGAGGTCGGGGGCGGCGTGATGCCGGTTGTGACCGGCACGCTCGTGGGTGCAGATCGGTGATCGTCGACAGTTACAGGTTCCTGCCGCGCAGCTTCAGACCGCTGTACGAGGGACGCGGGCCATTCGCCGGAGAGGAGGCCCCGGTATGGGCGCCGTTCGACAAGCGGCTGGCCGCATCGCGCATCGCGCTCCTCACCTCCGCCGGCCTCTACCTCGAGTCGTCGCAGCAGCCGTTCGACAGCCGGCGGGAGCAAGACCATCCCGAGTGGGGCGATCCGTCATGGCGCTCGATCCCGGCCGCTGCCGGCGCATCAGACATCGGCGTGACGCACCTGCATATCAACGACGAGGACATCCGGGCCGATCCTGAGATCGCGCTGCCGGCTCGCCTGCTGGAGCAGCTCGTCGCGGAGCGGGTAGTCGGCAGCGCGACCCCCGAGCACATCTCGGTGATGGGTTACCAGGATCGCAGCCTGGACGGATGGCGCCGGCAGACGCTCCCGGAGCTGGTCGCGCTGGTGCGCGACCGGCAGGCCGACGGTCTGATCCTCGCCCCGGCTTGACCCGACTGCTGCTCGAACGTGCCCGTGCTGGCACGATGGATCGAGGCGGCGGGCATCCCGACCGTGGTCGTCACGATGATGCCGGCAGTGGCTCAAGAGCGACGCGCGCCGCGCATCGTCGGCGTCGAGTTTCCCTTCGGTCACCCATTCGGCGTGCCCGGCGACAAGGCCATGCAGCGCCAGGTGCTCGAGCTGGCGCTCAGGGTGCTGGCGGGCGCCGGCTCCTTTGGCACTCGCGTCGACGTCGACATCGAGTGGCCGGTTCCTCTTCGCGAGGCTTACAAGTCGTGGCAGCCCAAGGAGGCCAGCCCGATCGTGAAGAAGCTGCTTTCTACTTCCCGCCCCACGAACTCAGAGCCTTCGGCGTGAGTTCGCGGGGACCCCTTAAGAGGGGTCGAGCTTGATCGACGCCGAGTTGATGCAGTACCGAAGGCCGGTGGGCTCGGGCCCATCATCGAAGACGTGGCCCAGGTGTCCCCCGCAGTTGGCGCACGTGACCTCGGTGCGTTCCATGAACAAGCTCCGGTCGACGTGCTCCTCGACAGGGGCGTCCTCCGCCGGTGCGTAGAAGCTGGGCCAGCCGCAATGCGCGTCGAACTTGGTCTCCGAGTCGAACAGCTTGGCGCCGCAGCCCGCGCACAGGTAGGCGCCAGGAATGTTGGTGTCCCAGTACTCGCCGGTGAACGGCCGCTCGGTGCCCTTCTCGCGGAGGACATGGAACTGCATCGGGGTCAGGTCACGCTTCCACTCGGTCTCGGTCTTCTCTGTCTTCTGGCTCATCGCCATATTCTTACCCAGTGGTCGTCCCAAGCAACCATGTCCAGAGCCGTCTGAAGAAAGAGCTCGTGATCTGGTTTGTGACCACCGGTCGCGACCTCCGGCCACAGGCTGTGCCGGTCTGGTTCCTTTGGGATGGCAAGTCTTTCCTCATCTACGCGCAGCCGGGTATCAAGGTGCAGCACGTGAAAGCCAACCCATACGTCGAGCTCCACCTCAACAGCGACCCGGTTGGCGACGATGTTGTCCGCGTATCCGGCTACGCGACCATTCCAAAGTCACAAGCGCCCGCGCATCGAGAGCCCGCCTACATGCACAAGTATCGAGACCAGATCGAGGGGCTCGGCATGACTGGCGAAAGTTTCGCGGCGCAGTACCTCCATCCGATCCGCGTCCGACGGCTTCGCTTTCGCTAGCCTGTCGACATGAGACATCCACTGCGTTTTGGGCTCAAGAACTCCGGCCAGGACACCACGATCGAAGCGCTGCGCGCCGTCTGGCGCATCGCCGATGAGGGGGGCTTCGACCACGTGTGGGATTTCGACCACCTGGCATCGATCGGCCCGGGTGGACCGGATCGGCCGATCTACGAGGGCTGGACGCTACAGGCGGCCATGGCCGAGGCGACCAGCCGGGTGCGCATCGGCTGCATGGTCACCGGCAACACGTACCGCAACCCCGCCCTGCTCGCCAAAGAGGCCGTGACGGTCGACCACCTGTCGGGCGGACGCCTCGAGTTCGGAATCGGCGCCGCCTGGGCGGAGATCGAGCACGAGATGTATGGCTTCCCGGGCCTCGACCACCGGGTGGGGATGCTGAGCGAGTCCCTGCGAATCATCAAGTCGCTGTGGACCGAAGAGCGGACCAACTTCGACGGACGCTACTACCACATGAAGGACGCGATCGCCAACCCGAAGCCCTTCCAGAAGCCTCACCCTCCGATCTGGATCGGTGCCTCAGGGGAGACGACGCTTCGATTGGTGGCGCGGCACGCCGACGTCTGGAACATCGCGGGGGGAGATCCCGACAAGATCGAGGGGCTCACCGCCACCCTCGATGAGGCCTGCAGCTCGGTCGGCCGGGATCCGTCTGAGATACGGCGATCGATCCAGTTTGGTTGGGACGGCGAGGACAGGCACCAGCTGGTCGAGCTGTGCGGACACTACCTGGAGCTGGGTGTCACCGAGCAGGTCATCTACCTGCGGGGCGGGCAACCCGAAGCGCTGGCCGCGAAGATCGCCGAGGCGCTGCCCGACCTGCGCAAATTGGATCGCGCTGGTGCGCGACAATGACCGCGATTCAGCCTATCGATGAAGGAGGCAGCCATGGCCGATAGCGTCTACAGGGTGACCGAGCTGGTTGGGACCAGCACCACGTCATGGGAGGCGGCCGCCAAGACCGCGATCGAGACCGCCGCCAAATCGCTGCGTGATCTTCGCGTCGCCGAGGTCGTCCGCCAGGACGTGACCATCGAGGACGGCAAGGTCGCCACCTACCGCGTCAGGCTGAACGTCTCATTCAAGTACGAGCCGGCCAAGGGCTAGGCATCCGAAGGGGCCGGCCCTCGGCGGGCCGGCCTCGTCCTTTTACGGGGCCGTTGCCGCCTGCATCTGGCAGCCCGCCGCCCTCATCTCCTCGAGCGCCTGCAGACCGGTTTCCGGGTTGACCGGCGCGCAGAGGTTGACGAGGACCCTGACCTGGAAGTCGTACTTTCGGGCATCGAGTGCGGTCGCGCGGACGCAGTAGTCGGTCGCCAGGCCGCAGATGTCGAGGTGGTCGACGCGCGCCTCCTTGAGCACGTCGAGCAGCGAGTGGCCGCGCGGGTCCAGGCCCTCGAAGCCCGAATACGCGGGGGCGTGGCGGCCCTTGTCGATGACCGCGGTGATCAATTTCTCCCGGACCAGGTTGAAGATCGGCATGCAGAGGTTCGCGCCTGGCGTGCCGATGACGCAGTGGGGCGGCCAGGTGTTGACGAAGTCAGGGTGGTCGGAAAAATGCCCGGCCGGGTCCTCGTGGTAGTCCCGGGTGGCGACGACGAACCCGTATTCCTGCTTGAAGTGGCGGAGGTGGCGGGCAACCATGGCCGCCACCTGCTTGCCTCCGGTGACGGGTAGGGCGCCGCCCTCGACGAAGTCGTTCTGGACATCGACGACCAGCAGGGCGTTCCTCATCTTTCTCGCTTATCTCCCTAGACTGCGGCTATGCCATCCATGATCGTAGCGGGCGCGCGCACGCCCATCGGCAAATTTGGCGGGGCATTCAAGGATGTCCCTGCGGTGAGCCTGGGCGCCCGCGCCATCCGGGCCGCCCTGAGCCGCGCCGGGATCGAAGGGAAGGAGGTCGACTACGTGATCATGGGCCAGGTGCTCCAGGCCGGCGCCGGCCAGATCACCGCCAGGCAGGCGGCGATCGAGGCGGGGATCCCGGCTGAGGTGCCTGCGCTCACCATCAACAAGGTCTGCCTGTCAGGACTCAATGCCATCGCCCTCGCCGACCAGCTCATCCGCGCGGGCGAGGTCGAGGTGGTCGTGGCGGGCGGGATGGAGTCGATGTCCGAGGCGCCCTACCTGGTTCCGAAGGCACGCTTCGGAGCGCGCATGGGCAATGCGGAGATGATCGACTCCATGGTCCACGACGGCCTCTGGTCGACCTTCCTGAAACAGCACATGGGGGAGAGCTCCGACGACGTCAACCGAGAGCTCGAGATCGGGCGTGAGGAGCAGGACGCCTGGGCAGCCCGCTCCCATGAACGTGCGCAGCACGCCTGGGAGTCGGGCGTGATGGCCGCCGAGGTCGTCGCCGTCGAGCTCGAGGACCGCCGAGGATCGACGACCACGATCGAACGAGACGAGGGCATCCGGCCCGGCACCACCGTCGAGTCCCTCGGCAAGCTGCCGCCCGCCTTCAGGAAGGACGGCACGATCACCGCCGGGAATGCGTCACAGATCTCCGATGGCGCGGCGGCGGTGGTGGTGATGTCGGAGGACCGCGCGCGCCGGCTGGGCACCGAACCGCTGGCGGAGGTCGTTGCGCACGGAATGAGCGCCGACCGGTACGCCTGGCTGCACACCGTCCCGGCGCTCGCGCTCGCCCGCGCGCTGGAAAAGGCCGGGCTGTCGGCATCAGACCTCGACCTGGTCGAGATCAACGAGGCTTTTGCCGCGGTCGCCCTGAATGCGACGCGCATGCTGGAGCTGGACGAGGAGCGCGTCAACGTCAACGGCGGCGCCGTCGCCATCGGCCACCCGATCGGCGCCAGCGGCGCTCGGCTCGTGCTCACGCTGGCGAACGAGCTGAAGCGGCGAGGGCTACGGACCGGGGCGGCCACGCTGTGCGGCGGGGGCGGCCAGGGCGACGCCCTGATCATCCGCCGCCCCTGACGCACGGCGGAGCTATCTATCGTTGCCGTGTAATGTCGGCGTGGCGGAACGGCAGACGCGCCGGACTTAGGATCCGGTGCCCGAAAGGGCGTGGAGGTTCAAATCCTCTCGCCGACACCACCCAAATTGGCGCTTGTGGGCGAAGCCCCAAAAGCGCGCACCTAGTTTAGTGGCTAAAGTTCAAGTTTCGAATGGCACCCGATCGCCGGGGCCGGAATGGCTCCAGGCCCAAACCGGACACGCATAAGAACGGTCTCCAGGTCGGCGGGTATCGTGTGGTCCGCGAGATCGAGACCGACAGCCTCGGCGTGATCTACGAGGCCGAGCATCCGCGCATGCACCGCCGCGTGGCGCTCCGCACGATCGAGCCGGCGGTCGCGCGCGACGTCAGCTTCTCGCGCAGGTTCCTGCTCGAGCTTCGTTCGTACGTGGCCCTGGAGCACCCGGCCATCCCGCGCCTGTACGAGCTCGCATACGACGGCGATTGCCCGTACCTGGTCACGGAGATGATCCCCGGCAAGACCCTTGACGAGGTGTTCGGCTCCGGCGTCCGCTATGACGCGCTTGGCATCGTAGGCTTGCTGCGGCCGATCGCAAGCGCCCTCGACTATGCGCACTCGCGAGCGACGGTGCATCGCGACGTGAAGCCCGCCAACATCCTCCTGGCGGGCGACGGCCGCACCCTGCTGACAGGTTTCGGATTGGGCACCGTGGCTTCCTTCAACACGGGTCCCGGGGCGGGCGGGCCCGTAGCGCCCGATTATGTGGCGCCGGAGCGGCTCGTCGGCCGCGAGGTCGACGGCCGGGCAGACGTCTATTCGCTGGCCGCGATGATCTTCGAGGCCGTGACCGGCCGCCGCCCGTTCTCGTCCAAGAGCTGGATCGAGACGTTGAGCCGGCGGCTGTACGAGCCGCCTCCGACCGTCCACGACGTCGCGCCCGATCTACCCGCGCAGTTCGCGGCCGTCCTGCAGCAGGCGATGGACCGCGACCCGGGCCGCCGGCCGGCGACTGCGGGTGAGCTGCTCGACCGCCTCGAAGACGCGCTCGTCCACCCGCAGGCCGGCGGCGGCGAACCCGGCCGCTGGCTGCGTCCCGCCATGCATCGGGGGAGCATCGGCCTCAGCGCTGTCCTCGTGCTGCTGGTCGGCGTCGCCGAAGCGGCCTGGCTGCTGGACGGGACCGGCCTGACCCTGCTGGTGAAATTGACGCACCGCGTCCTCGGCCACTGACCCGCTCGCCCGAGGTTCCGTCACCAGCCAGGTTGAGGCGCCACTAACTCCCTACGCGGGTGGAGCGGCGGTCCGGCCGTCGATGATCATGACGCCGTTGCAGGTGAACAGCCGGTCGACGATGAACCCGACATTGATGTTCGAAGGGTCCTGGCCGACCACCGTGCCGATCTGCGACATGACCTGCTCGGCGGGGACGTTGAATCCAAAGGCGGTCGCGCCGACCGCTATGATCTCGAGCCCGGTGCCGTGCCTGAGCACGATCACGGTTCCCGTCCAGGCGGCGCCGTTGAAGATGCCGGTGCCCTTGATGATGGCGCCGGCGAGCGAATCTCCGACGACGGTCATGCTGAGGTTCGATACTCCCGAGACCTGGATGTTGCTCGCAAGGTCCTGTGACGACAGGCCGCGGCGTACGGCGCCGTTCTGGTCGATGTTCGCGCTCGCGCAGGGCTCCAGCGCCGCCACACTGACAAAAGGCGTCTCGCCCGCGGCGCCGAGGCCGCTGACCCCGATGACCAGGATCAAATAGATTCCGGCGGGGCCGTTGTCGACCTCGACCACGACTGGCGACGCCCCGTCTTTGCTGGTTGTTTGCCCATCCGGCGATTTGATCTGAAGCCTCATGGAGCTGCCCGGATATCCGAGAGCCGCCTTGACCAGCCCGCCGCCGGCGAAGCTGTATGTGTACTGCTGGGTCTCTCCGTTGTGCAGTGGGGCGCCGATGAAGTCCTGCTCCGTGCCGGGCGTGGTGCCCACGCTCGTCGCGTCCGAGGCGAGTATCTCGGCCCCGAACGGATCGTTGGGATCGGGCACGATCGGGCCTGCCGGCCCCACGTTGCCCAGCGGGTCGGCCGTGGCCTGCTGCGGAGCCGTCAGGTGCACGTGGTTCTTTCCGTCGAAGTCCAGCTGCCCTTCGAACAGCTTCACGATCATCGTGCCGTCGGGCTTGATGTAAACCTCGAACTTCGTGCCTCGGACGGTCGCGGTCGCCGACTGCCCGGAGACCTTGAACGTCGCGCCGCTCACGAGATGCTGGACGTTGGTGAACGTGCGTCCGATCTTCTGGACGATCGAGACGTCGTGGAGGTTGCCGTCCTTGGCGAAGTGCGCGGAGCTGAGCGTGATCTCGGTGCTGCTCGCGAGCCTGGTCAGGGTCCCGTCTGGCAGCTGGATGGCGGCGCGCCCCTTGGCGTCGGTCTTGACGCCGTCCCCGGCCTGCACGATCTCGCCCGTCTTGGCCTGGGCGTACGCGCCCCCGCCGTGTGCGACCGACGTCGTCTCGAGGAAGACGGTCAGGGTCGCGACTGCGTTCGTGGAGGCCGACGCGGAGACGTTCAGCCAGAACACCCCGGCGGCCGCGAGCCCCACGATGACCAGCAGCGCGATGATCCAGGGAAGGCCGCGGCGGCGCCGGGGAGCTGGCTTGACGGCTACCGCGGACATGGCCGGGAAAAGATAGCGCCTTGGACCCCGAACCGCGCCCACGTTGCCGTCGAACGTCGCCGGCGACCGCGCAGCGGCTGTCTAACGGTGGCCTTCGATCACCATCATCCCGCCGCCTGGGCCTTTGCACGAGTACACGCGATCGACGATGAAGTCGGCCGACACACCCGACTGGCCGGTCGCCTGCGGGAAGCGCGATACGAACTGGGTCGTGATGTTGACCCCGCGCACCGTGAGCTGGGTGAGGACGATGCCGAGGTTCGGCGTTGCGGCGTAGAAGTCGATGGTCCACGAGATGGCGGTGCCGCCCAGGTTGGAGTAGTAGTAGACCCGGGCCGAGCTCGGTGAGGTCCCCTGGACCTGGAGGGTGATGCCGGTGGCGCCCGACTGCGAGAGCGCCTGGGCGATCTGGGCGTTGCTCAACGTCTGGCGGACCACGCCGCCCGTGTCGATGTTGCCTTCCGCGCAGGCGGCGTTGGTGGCGAACGAGACCGCGAAGGCCTCGCCGCCGGGAGCGTTGATCGCCCGGACGGTCGCGTGGTATCGCCCCGGCGGTCCGTTGACGTTGAACTGCAGCGGCGGCGCGCCCTGGCGCGAAGATTGAGCTCCGTCCGGGCTGGTGATGGTGATGCTCATCAGGCTGCCCGGGTAGCAGAGGGCGACGCTGACCGTGCCTCCCGTCGAGTCGTAGACCACGTCGTCCGTCTGGCCCGTGGCAAGGTTGTCGCCGGTCGACGACTGGGTGGTGCCGGCGGTGTTACCTGGAGCGACAGCCCGATTGCATTGCGCCGCCAGAGGGTATGGGTCCTGGGCCTCGGGCCGGATCGGCCGCGGGGCGGACAACCTTCCATTGGCATCGGCGTCGACTTCCTGGCCGGCGGCAAGCGTGATCGTGGTGGCGCCCGCGACTTTCACGGAGCCCTCGAGGACCTTGATCAGGTTGGTCCCGTTGGCGCGGACGAGCACCTCGAACTGGGTCCCGCGAACCTCGGCGCTGACCGAGTGACCGCCGACCTTGAAGCTTGCCCCGCTGACGAGGTGCTGGACGGTGCTGAGAGTCCGGCCGATCTTCTGGACCACGCTCGCCGACTGCAGGGTGCCGTCCTTGTTCAGCTGGGCGGCGGTCACGGTCAGGGTGGTGTCGGGTGACATGCGGATGAAGGAACCGTCGGGAAACTGGATCGCCGCGTGCCCGGTGCCGCCGGTGCGGACCGAATCTCCCGCCGTCAGCTGCTCGCCCGGGGTTGCCGTCCTGTAGCCGGAGTCGTTGCGACCGACGTCGACGGGCGCGCTGAAGACGACGAGGCCTGCAGGCGCGATGACGCCCGCCTGGGCCTGGACGACGAAGAAGTACCACGCCCCTCCCACCATCAGGAGGACCACGACGATGAAAACCCCAAGACACCCCAGGCACCCAACCCCACAGCCGGCGCATCCGCTCTTCTTGGGCGGTGGCGCAGTGAAACCTCGAGCTGCCGGCGCCGGAGGTGGCTGCTGGACCGCCATGGGTCCCGGACTCTAACCGGTTGCGGTTGAGAAATCGACGATGAGGCGCGCCGGGTTGGCCAGGACGAAGGCTCGCATGCACGCCGGGTGGGCGATGCCCAGTCCCCACGACACGTAGCCCTCGAAGTCCTGGGTCAGCCGCGCCTCCTTGAGGACGAGGAACTCGGGATGGGAGAAATCGGTCGGCCCGCTGTACGTGTTCGATTCGGTGGCCGAATGGACGCTGACAAGCACCCCGGAGGTGCCGCTGAGGGTGATGGACTGGCCGCTCGCACCGAGGGAGAAGGTCGGCTTGGCCTGGCGCTTGACCGTGTAGGTGGGCACCGGGCCGTCGAACTGCAACACGAAGCGGTCGTAGTCGGCCTGCTCCGACACCCGCACCGTGGTGACGGCGGCCACGCCGGTCTTCCCGCCTCCTGCATCGGCGCAGGCGAAGGCGGGAATGGTGGCGCTGGGCGGCGTCGGCGGCGCGACCGGCGGCTGGGAGAAGCGCGGGCCCGAGGCGACCGCGGGCGGGGAGGTGGTCGCGTTGGCGGCCGGACTTCCGGGCGGGCCGACCTGGGCACATGCCGCAAGGACCACGCACAGCCCGGCGGCCAGAGAGAGTCGCACCGCCGAATGATATTGTCGAGCCTCCCCTAAGTGGGCGATAGCGGCCGCGCCGAGGTGGCGGAATGGCAGACGCGTCGGTCTCAAAAACCGATGAGGGCAACCTCGTGCGGGTTCGACTCCCGCTCTCGGCACCACGCTGGAGCTGCTACCAGCTTCCGCCGCCCCCGCCTCCGCCGCCGCCACCCGAGAAGCCGCCTCCGCCAAAACCGCTCCGGCTTCCGGAGCTGGGCGGCGTGTACGTGATGGCGCTCGATATGTTGGCGTTCATCGATTCCAGGCTGTTCGCCAGCACCGCGGCCTGGAACGGGCCGGCGCCCACGTACCAGGTGTTGGTGGCGCTGGTGTCGATGCCCTCGAACGCCTTCGCCCACAGGGTGACGCAACCGAACACGATCGCATAGGGGAGGAGCTGGGTGAAGATCTCGGCCTTGGCCGCGAACTGCTGCCGGTACTTCTCCGCAGTGGTCATGTAGAGGCGGAACCCGAGCGTGTGCTGCATCAGGTCGCGACCGGCCGCGGTTCGCTGTGGCATGAAGGGAAAGCTCGCCGTGAGCGCAATGCCGACGACCACCAACGCGGCGCCCACAAGGCCCCAGCCGAGCTGGACACCAAGGAAGGCGGCGAGCGCGACCCCGGCAAGCACGACGCCGATGCCAAGGCAGCCCCACGCCGCTCGCGCCTGCTGCGGATTGCTCGAAAACAGCTTGCGCGCCATCGCATCCGCATAGATCTGGCTTTCGGCCGTGGTCAAGGTCGGCCGAAACGTTCCCCTGAGGCTGGACAGGGCGACCTGCCCGCGGCCTGTGAACAGGCCGTCGATGATGGTCTTCTCGTAGCTGCTGAGGTCGCCTGCCGGCGATCCCTTCCAGGTCAGCATCCAGTCGGACTTGCCGGGCACCTCCTGGATCGTCAGGTGGCCGCGCACGGCAAGGTCGACGATCGTGGCGGTGACATCCTTGGCGTCAGCGGTCTCGTCGAGGATGAGACCCAGCTCGGCCGGCCGCAAGTTTTGCGGCGGTGAGAACTCGACCACCAGCGGCTCATGGCTGAACAGCGGCTCGGCGTACTCGCGCGGGTCGTTGGTCAGGTAGTACTGCGTTAGGTAGGCGCGGTCGCGCCCATGCGCCCACCAGTTCCAGGCCACCAGTCCGAGGCCCGCCAGCAGAACTAGAAGGGCGGCGCCGACCGTGAACGGGTTGATGTCAAAGGCGTCTTGCGGAAACTGGCGCGCACGCGGCTCGAGCATCGGCGGCGGGACGACCAGCGTGCTCTTGTTGAGGGCTGTGACGACCGACATCTCCTCGCCTGAGGCAAGCGGCCGTGTCGACGAGTAGCTCGCCGAGATCGTGCCGTCTTCGTGGCTGCACGTCTCGGTCGAGCCAGGCGGTCCCTGGTAGCACGCGGCTTTTTGAAAGACGGGCGAGGGCAGGTGCACGGTCGCGGTGACGCTCTGCTTCGGCACCGGCCAGAGCGGGCCGTCGACGTTCCAGAACAGCTCGTCGTGGTCGGAGAACGAGTTCAGGACGCCGAACACCGCGTAAGTGATCACGTATCGCTGAGCGCCGCTGACCAATACGTTGGGGTCGCCGATCTTGATGACCTCGTTGTCGCTCTCGACCGAATCGGTGTGGACGACCGAGGTGGAACCGTTCGTGACGCCGCGGACCTCGATCGTGTAGTAGCGGTCGCGGGTGTCGTCGTATCGATAGCGAAGCGGGATGGTGCGGAAGATGCCGTGCTTCTGCTGCGAGCCGAAGTCGACGCGGATGTCCTCCTGGACGATGAGCGTGGCATCGGACGCGATCGTGATATCCGAATGAAACGAGGTGATGACCCAGCCCTCATCCGCGTGCGTCACGGGGGCCGCGAGTACGACTGACCAGAGCGCCGCCAATGCGGCGATTGCGAGGCGGGCGGGTCTCATGTGCGCCGCGATCTTACGTATAGTCAGCCGCGCTGTGACTCTCACCAATCTGCGCCACGACATCCGCAACGTGGCGATCATCGCGCACGTCGACCACGGCAAGACGACGCTGGTCGATGCGCTTCTCAAGCAGAGCCACACGTTCCGCGACAACCAGGACGTCGGCACGCTGATCATGGACACCAACGACCTCGAGCGCGAGAAGGGCATCACCATCCTCGCCAAGAACACATCCATCCGCCACGGCGACGTGACCATCAACATCATCGACACGCCGGGCCATGCGGACTTCGGTGGCGAGGTCGAGCGGGTCCTGAACATGGCCGACGGCTGCCTGCTGCTGGTCGATGCCGCCGAAGGACCCATGCCGCAGACGCGCTTCGTCCTCCGCAAGGCGTTCGAGGTCGGGTTGCGCATCATCGTCGTGATCAACAAGGTCGACCGCAAGAACGCCGACCCCAAGGCTGCCCTGAGCAAGGTCCACGACCTTTTCCTCGAGCTCGCGGAGGACGCCGACCAGCTCGAGGCGCCCGTGATCTTCGCGGTGGCCAAGGAGGGCAGGGCCGGAACTGACGCGAACGCCCTCGCGCCCGACCTGGAGCCGCTCTTCAAGACCATCATCGAACACATCCCGGCCCCGGTCATCGAGCCGGGTGGCTTCCAGATGCTCGTCGCCAACCGGGCATACGACGACTACACCGGTCCGATGGCCATCGGGCGCATCTCCCGTGGCAGCGTGGCGCCAGGCGACGCTGTCGCCGTGCTCACCGCCGGTGGGGAGGCCCGGCGAGTCAAGGTGGTGCAGGTGCTCCTCTATCGAGGCCTCGACCGGGTCGCGGTGCCGACCGCGAGCGCCGGCGACATCGTGGTTCTCACCGGGCTTGACGAGGTCGCGATCGGCGACACGCTCACAGACCCCGAATCGCCCGATCCGTTGCCCCGCATCGAGATCGACGAGCCGACCGTCAGGATGACCTTCGGCGTCAACACGTCGCCCTTCACCGGTCGCGAGGGCAAGTTCTCGACCACCCGGCAGCTGCGGGCGCGGCTGTACAAGGAGCTCGACGTCAACCTCGGCCTCCACGTCGAGGATACCGCGGCGGCAGAGCGCTTCCTGGTCAGCGGCCGCGGCGAGCTCCACCTCGCCGTGCTCATCGAAACGATGCGTCGCGAGGGTTACGAGTTCGAAGTCTCCCGTCCCGAGGCGATCGTCAAGAGGATCAACGGCCAGCTCATGGAGCCGGTGGAGCGGCTCACCGTCGACGTCCGCGAGGAGCACCTCGGCGCCGTGACCGAGTCGCTCGGGAAGCGACGCGGCGAGATGATCGAGATCACCTACGACCGGAAAGGTGGCGTGCGCCTCGAGTACATGATCCCCACGCGCGGTCTGATCGGGTTCCGGAACAACTTCCTGACGCTGACCGCGGGCACGGGCCTGATGGGATCGATCGGGATTGGATACCGGCCCTGGGCAGGCGATTTCCGGGAGCAGCGAAACGGCGCCCTCACCGCCTCGTCGGCGGGCACCACGCTCGCGTTCGGGCTGGCCGGCGCGCAGGAGCGGGGCACGACCTTCATCGAGCCTGGCGAGCAGGTCTACGAGGGGATGATCGTCGGCATCCAGAAACGGCCTGGCGACATCCGGGTGAACGTGTGCCGTGAGAAGAAGCAGTCCAACATCAGGTCGTCGACCTCCGACATCTCGGTTCGCCTGACCCCGGCCACCAGGTTGAGTCTCGAGCAGTCGCTTGACTTCCTGGCCGACGACGAGCTCCTCGAGGTCACTCCGCAGCATCTGCGGCTGCGCAAGCGCCACCTCACCGAGGTCGACCAGTCGCGTGCCCGGCGCCTGGCTGAGTCCACAGGGAGCAGGCGCTAGAACCCAAGTGTCACGCCCACACCCGGGTGCCTCCCCACATGGTGGGGAGCCCGGCTGACTCCCAGGAATAGGTCGGGGCCGAAACGGGTATACTCTCGGTAGCCGGTACAGTACCGGCGCTCACCGCAGGCTCCGTTTCTCGAACAGGCCCGCCGAGTTGAGTTGGCCTTGAGTTCGAGAGATAGGAGATGGAAATGCCTACAGGCACCATCAAGAAGCTGGTCGCGGACCGTGGCTTCGGCTTTATCGCAGCCGAGGACGGTAAGGAATTCTTCTTCCACAGGAGTGGCACCGAAGGCGACTTCGACAGCCTCCGCGGTGGCGAGAAGGTGACCTTCGAGATCGAGGCGAGCCCCAAGGGCCCGCGCGCTCGCAGCGTCCGCACCGTCTAACCAGACGAAACAGCAATAGAGACCCGGGTCGAAAGACCCGGGTTTCTTTTTTCTCAGGGGAGCTCTTGAAACAGGCACTCCATGTGCAAGAGCCGCGGAGACTCGGCGTGGGGCGTTCCAGGTTCGATCAGCTTCCCACAGCGTTCACAGACCAGCGTTTTCTCGGGCAGTGGGGTGGCCCGCTGCGGATCGCGGCCCGGTGCATAGAGGGTGAAGTCCTGTGGGTCGAACAGATTGAGTCCCAATCGCGACGCCGTCGATTCGCAGAACTCGATGAACCCATCGGGCGCCGACCAGCTCATCGACAGGATTGCGTGGGCCGGGGACTCGTCGAGCTCGAAGTCAGACATTCGGGCGGACACCGCCGCCACGAACTCAGCAACGCGTTTGTCCGGCTGCAACACATCAGACCACTCCCCGCCCCGCACAACGTGCAGGTACGCGTCGCGTGCAGCGTCGGCAGTGAGTGGTCCGGCTCCCGAAAGCACGACCAGGTCAAAGCTCATTGATCAACCGCCTAAATATGCGCGGCGGACGGCCGGGTTGTGGAGTAGGTCGTCCCCGCTGCCGCTGAGCAGGATCTGGCCGGTCTCCAGCACGTAGGCGCGATTCGCGATCGCCAGCGCTCGCAGCGCGTTCTGCTCGACCAGCAGGATCGTCGTGCCGTCGCGGTGGATCTCCTCGATGGCGCCGAACACCTCGTCGACCATCTGCGGCGCCAGCCCCAACGACGGCTCGTCGAGCAGCAGCAGACGCGGCCTCGCGAGCAGCCCGCGGGCGATTGCGAGCATCTGCGCCTCGCCGCCCGACAGCGTGCCCGCCCGCAGGTTCCTGCGCTCCCCGAGGATCGGGAAGCGCTTCATGACCGCCGTGATCGCGGCCGCCGCGGCGGTCTGGTCTCGCCGCGCCCAGGTCGCCAGCTCGAGGTTCTCGAGAACGGTCTGCCGGCCCAGGATCTCGCGGCCTTCGGGCACGTGGACGAGGCCATGCCGAACGATGGTCGAGGCTTTGGCGGAGGTCAGATCAATACCGTCGAAGACCGCGGTGCCCGAGCTCGGACGGATCAGGCCCGACAGGGCGCTGAGGATCGTGGTCTTGCCCGCGCCGTTGGCCCCGATCAGGGCGACGACCTCCCCAGCCGCCACCCGCAGCGAAGCGCCGCGAACGGCGTTCACCGCGCCGTAGCTGACCGAGAGGTCGCGTACGTCGAGGATCGCGGTGGCAGGCTCGGCGGCGGACCTCGTTCTGCCGGCGGCCTTGACCACGTCCGCCACCTCTTCGACGCCGGTGGCTCCGGGGGCGCTCGACACCTCACGTTCGCTGCCCGTGCCCAGGTACGCCTTGATTACCGTGGCATCGGTCGAAACCTCCTCCGGGGTGCCGTCCGCGATCTTCCGGCCGAAGTTGAGCACGGCGACGCGGGTGCACACCCCCATCACCAGCTGCATGTCGTGGTCGATGAGCAGGATCGTCAACCCCTCCTGGTTGAGCCGCTCGATGAGCTCGCGAATGCCCTGTTTCTCCGAAGGGTTCATCCCCGCCGCCGGTTCGTCGAGGATCAGCAGGCGAGGCTGGAGCGCGAGGGCTCGGGCGATCTCGAGCCGGCGCTGGTCGCCGTACGGAAGCGTGCCCGCGGGCCGGTGCGCAACCTCGCCCGGATCCAGCCCGGCAGCCTCCATCAGGCGATGCGCCTCGTTCAGGCGCGCGCGCTGGTCGCGGCGGAATACGGGCAGCGTGCCGAGCTGCGCGAGGGTGTCGTCGGGGCGGCGCGAGTGCATGCCCACGACCACGTTCTCGACGGCGCTCAGGTCTTTGAAAAGGCGGATGTTCTGGAAGGTCCGCGCGATGCCGAGCCCGGCGATGCGATGAGCGGACAGGCCGCTGATGCGGTCCGTCTCGAGCCAGGCGCTGCCGGACTGAAAAGGGACGTATCCGGTCACGACGTTGACCAGCGTCGTCTTGCCCGCGCCGTTGGGGCCGATGAGGCCCTGGATCGCTCCCTTCTCGACCTCCAGCGTCACCCCGTCGACGGCACGCACACCGCCGAAATGACGCTGGACGTTATCCAGTCGAAGGAGCACTGGCTCGAGCGGTCGGCCACCAGCGGGGCCTGACGAAGGCGAAGCCGCCCCGGCCGACGATGCCCTGCGGGCGGAAGATGATGACCGCGATCAGGATCACGCCGCTGACGATGCCGATGTAGTCGCCGGCCTGCTGGAAGACGTAGGGCAGCGTGGTGATGAACAGGGCTCCCACGACCGGACCGACCACATTGCCGCTGCCGCCCAGCACCGCAAAGGTGAGCACCTGCACCGTTCGCGGCACTCCGTATTCGTTGGGATCGACGAAGAAATTCAGGTGCGATTCGAGCCCGCCGGCATAACCGGCGAGGACGGCGCTGAGGACGAAAGCGATCAGCTTGTAGCGCGGCACGTCGATTCCCTGGCTGAGCGCGGCCAGCTCGTCCTGGCGGATGGCGGTCCACGCATACCCCAGCCTGCCTTTCGTGAGCCTCCAGAGGAGGAACACGATGACGACCAGGGACACGAGCACCAGGTTGATCCCGCCCAGCGGATCCGCGTTCGCGTTCTTGAGCCCGAGCCCCTCGCCGGTGATCGGCAGGTTGAGGATCACCCCGAGGCTCAACGCCTCGATGAAGCCGATCGTCGCGATGGCCAGGAACACGCCCCGCAGGCGCAGCACCGGGAGGCCGACGACGATTCCGACGATGCCGGCGAGCACCGTGCCCGTAGCGATGTTCAGAGCGAGCGGAGTGTGCAGGTAGATGTCCATCAGCACCGCCGTGTACGCGCCGATGGCCATGAACCCGGGCGCGGCGAGCGAGAGCTGTCCCGAATAGAGCACCACGAACATCGATGACGCCAGGATGCTGTTGATCGCGATCTGCGAGATCAGCAGCGTGTGTGAGCTCCAGAAGCCGAGCGGATCGGTGACCAGCTGGATCAGGAAGTCCACTACAGCCGCTCCCTGAGCTGCGCGCCGAAGAAACCCTGGGGGCGGAGCACCAGCATCAAGAAGAGCGCGGCGAACGCGACCCCCGCGCGCACGTTGCTGCCGAGCACCACGACCGCGAGCACCTCGATGAAGCCGAGCAGATAGCCGCCCAGGACCGCGCCGGGAATGCTGCCCATGCCGCCAAGCACGATCACGGCCAGGCCTCGCACCTCAACGCTGTCGCGCCCGATGTACGGGCTGATGTCGCCGAGCGCGACGCCGAAGAGGATGCCGGCGAGGCCGCCCAGCGCCGAGGAGATGACCAGCGTGAGCGCGATCATGCGGTCGACGTCGATGCCCATCAGCCGCGCGGCGCGTGGGTTCTCGGCGACGGCGCGAAGACCGCGCCCGACCTGTGTGAACCGCATGACGTAGCCGAGCAGCAGCATCAGCGCGATGGAGATGGGAATCACGGCGAGCTTGCTGCCCTCGAGGGTGAGGCCGGCCACGTTCCAGGTGGGGTTCGGGAAGGAACCGCCAGGTAGGCTCACCGAGTTGGCGCCGTCCACCCACAGCCACGCGAACAGGGTCCCGGGCCTGCCCTGCTCGATCGCGGCCACGATGATCAGAGCCAGTCCGATCGTCGATACCAGCGCCGCGATCGGCGGCGCCCGGCGCCTACGGAGCGGCCGGAGGCAGACGTACTCGATCACCAGGCCCATCAGGGCGGCCACCACGATCGCGAGCGCGCAGGCGAGCCAGAACGACTGTCCGTGGTTGACGACGAGCGTGTACGTGACGGCGGCGCCAAGCATGAAGACGGCGCTGTGCGCCAGATTCAGGATGTCCAGCACCCCGAACACCAGCGTGTAACCGACGGCGAAGAGCGCATAGATGGACCCGATGAAGATCGCGTTGAGGATCTGCTGCCCCAAAGCGAATCAACAACAAAAAAGGAGGTGGGGGATCTCAGGATCCCCCACGCTCAGCTGGCCTTGATCTCGTGGACCAGGGTGAAACCGCCCTGTCCGTCCATCGCGATGACCCAGACGGTCTGCTTGACGTCGTGCGTGGATGTGAACTGGAACGGTCCCAGCGGGGTCTGGATGTTCACCGTTTCCATCGCCGCCCGGAGCTTCTCCCGGTCTCCGGGAAGGTCGGAGAAAGTGAGGTTGGCGCGCTTGGCGGCGTCGACCAGCACCTTGATCGCCGTATAGCCCTGGGCGGCGAACTGGTCGGGGTCCTTGCTGTACGCGGCCTTGTATGCCGTCACGAAGTCGGAGTTGGACGGGAAGGAGTTGCCGATGTACCACGCGCTCGCGCTGCGCGCGCCCTTGCCCGCGGCGCCCGCCTGCTTGGACACGGTCGCAGTGTTGAAGCCGTTGCCGCCGAGGAACTGGCCCTGCCAGCCCTGGCGGCGGGCCTCGGTCATGATCTTGGCGGGGATGCCGCCCAACGACGTGATGAAGATCACGTCGGGCTTGAGCTGCACGGCCTGCGTCACGTATGGCGAAAGGTCGGCCTCGGCCTTGTTGAACTTGATGACCTTGAGCAGGTTGATGTTGTACTGGCCGACGGTGTCCTGGACGATCTTGCCACCGTCGCTGGAGAACTTGTCGTCCTGCGCGACGAGGAGAACCCCGGTGCTCGGGTGGGCGTCGGCCGCGTAGGACTGGATGTTGTCGGGGATCGCGGTCTGCTCGCCGAGGCTGTCCCGGAACACAAATCGGCAGGGCGTCGCGTTCGGGTAGTTGCAGTCGGGGACGATGTGGATGCCGGTGGTGCTGACCGCCAGGATGGGGATCTTGAGGCTCTCGGCGAGCGGGTGAACCGCGACCGCCGAGTTGGACAGGGTCGGGCCGAGCAGGGCCAGGTCCTGGTCCTGCTGGATCAGCGTCTGCGCCACCTGCGCCGACTGCGCCTTGTCAGAGGCGTCGTCCTTGACGGTGAGCGAGATCTGGGCGCCGTTGACACCGCCTGCCTTGTTGATCTCGTCGACGGCAAGCATCATCCCGTCGCGGCTCTGCGGCCCATAAACGCCGCCGGCGCCTGTGATCGACAGCACGGCCCCGAGCTTGATCGTCTTGCCGGCATACGAGTTGCCGCTGGAGCCGCCGCCGCCGGCTGAGCCGCAGGCCGCGGCGATGATGGCCGTCACCAGCACGGAAACGAGGCGTACCCGTCTCATGTCAACCTCTCCCCGACAAACGGTTTTAACCGACGCTTAAACCTACCACTCATGCCTTCAGCCGTTTGAGAAGGCGTGGCACATCGAGCCTCGGATGAGGATATTTCGGGTCCATCTCCTCGAGCGTCTCGATCAGGATCTTGCTCACCGCCCAGTTGCGATAGATCTTGTCGTTGGCCGGGACGACGTACCACGGTGCCCACCTGGTCGAGCAGTTCGTGATGGCGATGCTGTACGCGCTCTGGTAGTCGTCCCAGAAGGCGCGTTCGTCGATGTCGTGCTCGCTGAACTTCCACTGCTTGTCGGGGTCCTTGAGCCGGTCCATCAGGCGGTTTCGCTGCTCGTCATAAGAGATGTGCAGGCAGATCTTGATGATCTTGATCCGCCGGCCGGTGACCTCCTTCTCGAAGTGGTTGATGAGCCCGTACCGGCGCTCGATCAGGTTGAGGGGCGCAAGGTCGTGGACGCGCACGACGAGGACGTCTTCGTAGTGAGAGCGGTTGAAGATGCCGACATTGCCGATCTCCGGCAGGCGGCGCCGAATCCGCCACAGGAAGCCGTGGCGCTTTTCCTCGGGCGTCGGCTGCTTGAACGGCGTGATCTGGACCGACTGCGGGTTGAGGTGTCCGATCACGTGCGTGATGGTGCCGTCCTTGCCGCTCGTGTCCATGCCCTGCAGGACGATCAGGAGCGCGCGCTTGTGCTCGGCGTACATGCTCTCCTGGAGATTGAAGAGGGTCGCCTGGTGCTTGGGGAGGTCTCTGAGCGCCCGCTTGTGGCTCTTGAGGCCAGGGGTGGAGGCGGGGTCGACCTCCGCGAGCCGGAAGCGACCATCGCGTACTTCGGCGCTCAGCAGGTCGCGGATCTGCTCCGGCACGAAGCAGAAGTGTATCGGGCTAGGAGAGCTCCACCGGAACGACGTCGACGTTCACCAGCTTGTCTCCGCGGAGGATGGTCAGCGCGACCCTGGCCCCGATGTGGGCTTCCACCATCAGGCGCTGGAGGTCGCCGGCCTTGGCCACGGCCACTTCCCCGACCGAGACGATGATGTCGCCGCCCCGCAGCGCGGCTGCCGAGGCCGGGCTTCCGGCCACCACCTCCTGCACCTCCACGCCTGCCTTCCGGCCGAGGCGCTGTGCGATCGCGGGGGGGAGGGCCCGCGTGCCGCCGGCGATGCCGAGGTACCCGCGGCGGACGCGGCCGTTCCTCATCAGGGCGGAAAGGATCGACTGGGTGGTCTTGTTGATGGGCACCGCCAGCCCAAGGCCCATCCCGGCCACGGCTGTGTTGACGCCCACCAGCCGGGCCCGCCAGTCGGCGAGCGCGCCGCCGGAGTTACCGGGGTTGAGGGCCGCGTCGGTCTGGATGACGTCCTCGATGAAGCGCCGGTGACCGTTGCCGTCGGCGGTCGCCAGCGAGCGGCCTAACCCGCTGACGACCCCCGACGTCACGGACCCGGAAAAGCCCATCGGGTTCCCGATCGCCACCACCAGCTGGCCCACGCGCAGCTCGTCGGCGTTGCCCACCTGGATCGATTCGAGGGCGGTGGCTCGCGCCCGGGCGATCGCGAGGTCGGAGAGCGGGTCGGCGCCGACGACGTCGAGCTCGTACTCGGACCCGTCGATGAAGGAAGCCGTGGCTTTGCCGGCCTGCGCGACGACGTGGGCCGAAGTGACCAGGAACCCGTCCGGCGTGATGACGACGCCGGACCCGGCGCCGCCGTCGAACGACCGGCTGCTGCGCCGCACGCGGAGGCTGGCGACCGAGGGCAGGACCCGCTGCGCGACCGCGGTCACGGTCGCCGAATAGGCGTCGAGAGCCTCGCGTTCGCCGGCCACCGCAGTCGCCTCGTCCGTCATGGTGCTTACAACATTACCACCTTACAGGCGGATCTATTTCAACCGCGACCTGGCCGCTCCGGCCGCCGCTTTGCGCAGTGCCGCGAACTCGACCTTGAAGCTGTCAACGATACGCTCGGGATCGGGCACGAGGCGTGCGTCCGTGGCGATCCCCAGCATCACGCCGCCCGCATAGCTGAGGATGCTGATGCCCAGCCCCAGGTGCCCCGATTGCGGGACCCAGAACATCACCTTGTCGATCTTCCGGCCGGCCATGAACAGGGGCTGGCGCGGCCCGGGGACGTTGGTCAGCACCGCGGTCGCCTTGGTGCCGAAGAAGCGCAGCCCGAGCTGCTCGACCTCGACTGGCGCCGCACCCATCAGGCTCAGCACGCCGAAGGCGACCAGGGCCTCGGGCGAGCCCTTGAGCTCGTCCATCTCCTTCTTGATGGCGCGCAGGCGCCGGGCCGGGTCGGCGATTCCGATGGGGAGCGTCAGGAAGACGAGGCCGAACGCGTTCCCGAGCTTGTGCGCCTGGTCCAGCGGCCGCAGGTTGACCGGCACCGATGCCCGAATGGCGACGCCGGCCGTCGGCTCGCCGCGCTTCTCCAGGTAGCGGCGCAGCGCTCCGGTCGCGGTGGCGACGAGAACGTCGTTGACCGTCGCTCCGAACGCCTTACCGATGACCTTGAAGTCGTCCAGGGGGACAGGCTCCGACCACGCCGCGCGCTTGCGGCGGCCGAGCGCACCCTTGAACACCGTCGGCGGGTCTGGCGGCAGCACGACCAGACGCCCGAGGCGGTACGCGCCATGGGCGCCGATGCGGGCGAGGTCCAGGGCCCGGTCGGGGTTGGCGATCAGCTGCTGCCCCCCGGCCATACCTCGACCCACTGCGGCCGGCAGCCAGTCGAGGGGCATCCTGAAGCCCCGCGCCGGGCGGCGGGCGGGAGCGCGGGGAAGCTTGGCGTTCGGCGACTCGTCGGTGAGCGAGAGCATCACGCGCACGAGCGCGATGCCGTCGGCGATCGAGTGGTGCACGCGCGTCAGGACCACCGAGCCACCGCGGTACCCATCGATCACATGTATGTGCCAGAGCGGCTTGGTGAAGTCGAGCGGCACGCTCATCTGCTCGCTGACCAGGTTGCGCAGCGAAGCGTCGTCTCCGGGCGCGGGCAGCGCGATGTGGCTCAGGTGGTTGTCGATGTCGAAATGCTCGTCGTCCTCCCAATGCGGGAGGCTGCCGCGCGTTCGCGGCCGCACCACGCGCTGGTGGAAGCGGCCGAATGGCTTGAGGCGCCGATCGAGGATGACGCGCAGTCGCTTGACGTCGACAGGACCGTCGAGGGCCATGACGCCCGTGACCATCATGAGGTTGGTGGGGTCTTCCATCCCCAGCCAGGCCGCGTCGATGCTCGCCATGGGCACGCGCCTGGCCATTTCGCCCTGATGTTAGTGTCCTGGCACTTAAGCCGGGTAGACCGAGACCTCGGTCGCCTTGACCGCCATCCACACCGTCGCGCCCGCTGTGAGCCCAAGCTCCAGTGTCGCGCCACGGGTGACCTCGGCGACCAGCGGCACGGGCCCTTTGACGCGTACCCGGACGCGATCGCCGTGGAGGTCGACGCTGTCGACCTCGCCGTGCCACACGTTGCGTGGAGTGCCATCGGGGCGGCTCCTGTAAAGCGCGACCGCTCGCGGGTGAATGACCGCGAAGACATCACCTTCTCCAGCGCTCACCGCGGCCACCGACGCATCGCCCGCAAGGAGCACCTGGTCGCCGTGGGCGCGGCCTCGCAGGAGGTTGACGCCCGCGAGGTCCGCGACAAAACGCGAGCGCGGGCGGGCGGTGACGTCGTCGGGGGTGCCTGATTGGACCACGAGGCCTCCTTCCAGGACGACGAGCCTGTCCGCAAGCGCCATCGCCTCGACCGGGTCGTGGGTCACCAGCAGGCGAACCCCGCGGAAGGAGTCCAGCTGCCTGGTCAGCTCGCGGCGCACCTCGGCGCGAACCGAGACGTCGAGCGCCGAAAGCGGCTCGTCGAGGAGGAGGAGCCTGGGCTCGGTGGCCAGAGCGCGGATGAGCGCGACCCGCTGCGCCTGGCCGCCGGAGAGCGCGCGAGGCAGCGCACCCGCGCGGTCGCCGAGGCCGGCTTCGACGAGCCAACGTTGGGCCACGGCTGCCGGGTGCGGACGTTTCTGCGCGCGCAGCCCGAACGCCACGTTTTCGACCACGCTCAGGTGCGGGAAGAGCACGTGGTCCTGGAACACGAGGCCGGCGCGCCTTCGCTCGGCGGGCACGTGCACGCCCTGGCTCGTGTCCTCGAGGACCTCGCCGTCGAGCACGACGCGCCCCTCCATCTCGTCGAGGCCGGCCAGCGCCCGCAGCAGCGTGGTCTTGCCCGCACCATTCGGACCGAGCACCGCCACGGTCTCGCCCGCTGCGGCGGTGAGGGCGACATCGAGCGTGAAGCCATTGCGCCTGACCCGGACCACGGCATCGAGTGTCACAGCGCCCCCAGCCAGCGCTCGCGCATGCCGGCCAGGAGTGCCACCGACACCACCAGCAGGATGAGGCTGAGCGTTATGGCCGCCTCCGGCCTGGTCTCGAGCGCGATGTAGACGGCGATGGGAACTGTCTGCGTCCGGCCGGGGAAGTTACCCGCGAAGGTGATGGTGGCGCCGAACTCGCCCAGGGCGCGCGCCCAGCACAGCACGGCGCCCGAGAAGATGGCGGGTCGCAGCAGCGGCAGCGTCACCCGGACGAACACCCGCCAGTAGCCGGCGCCCAGCGACCGCGCCGCCTCCTCGTAGCGGTGGTCGAGCGACCGGAGGCCGGCCTCGACGGCGATGACCAGGAATGGCATGGCCACGAACGTCTCGGCCATCACGGCCGCAGCCGTCGTGAACGGGATCTGGATGCCGAACGCCTGGTAGAGGAGCGAGCCGACCAGGCCCCGCCGCCCAAATGCGAGCAGCAGCGCGACGCCACCGACAACGGGCGGCAGGACCATCGGCAGCGTCGTCAGCGCGCGCAGGACATTGCGCAGCGTCCCCCTCGTGCGGGCCAGGATCATCGCGAGCGGGATGCCGAGGATGAGCGCGATCGCGGTTGCGGTCAGTGAGCAGAAGAGCGAGAGGCCAAGCGCGGTCGTGGTGGTCGGATCGGTGAGCTCGCCGAGCGCCTGGTTCCAGGGCGCGCGAACGATGAGCCCCGCGAGTGGAAGGAGGAAGAGCAGGAGGCCCAACGCGGCCAGGATGCCGATGGCCGCGGGGATCTTGGCGCGGCTCAAACCCCGCCGAAGCCGGCGGCTTTGAGGATCGCCTGGCCGTCCGCCGCCAGCACGAGGTCCACGAATGCTTTCGCGCCGCTCGCGTTTTGTGCCGGCTTGAGGATGGCGATGGGGTAGTCGGCGATCACGTTCTGGTCGTCGGGGATGGCAACTCCATCGACCTTGCCACTGGTGGCGATGTCGCTGACGTAGACGATGCCGGCGTCGGCCTCGCCGAGCGCGACCTTGCTCAGCACGCCGGTCACCTGCTGTTCGAGGCTGGCCGGATGCACCGTCACCTGCGCCTTCGCCAGCGCCTGCTGGGCATACTTGCCCGCCGGCACCGACGGGTCCGCGAGGACCACGACCAGTCCCGGTCGCGCCAGGTCCGCAAGTGAACGGATGCCCTTCGGATTCCCCTTCGCGACCGCGATCTCCAGGCGGTTGTGGGCGAAGATCTTTGATTCCTGTACGAGGCCGGCCGACTGCAGCGACGCCATATGCGTCGTATCGGCGGAAGCAAATACGTCGGCGGGCGCGCCCTGGGTGAGCTGGGCGACCAGGGTCTGCGTGCCGGCGTAGCTGAACGTCGTGTCGACGTTCTGCGACGTCTCCAGGACCTTGCCGATCTTGTCGAATGCGGGCTGCAGCGAGGCCGCCGCGAACACCGTGAGGGCCGTCCGCGTGGGGGCGGCCGGCGACTGAAGGCCGCACGCCGCCACCAGGAAAAGGGCCAGCGGCGCCAGGGCTCTTCTACGCACCGGGCAGCTCCACGCCGACGTTGGTGGCCTTGACCACAGCAACGGCAGGCATCCCCGGCTTCAGGTCGAGCTCATCCACCGCCTCGCGGGTGAGCAGCGACACCAGCCGGTGGGGCCCGGCCTGGATCTCGACCTGGGCGGCGACCCGATCCTTGACCACACGGGTCACGATGCCTGGGAAGCGGTTGCGAGCCGACTGCGCCACGAACACCTCCGCGGGCTTCTTGCGGGCCGGCTTCGCCACGCGCGCCAGCGACTCGCCGTCGATCAGCCTCTGGCCGCCGGAGCTGCGCACGGCGCGAAGCCGCCCGTCATCGACCATGCGGCGCACCGAGTCGGTGCTGACGCCAAGCATCTTGGCGGCCTGGCCCAGGCGATAGCTAGGCATTTCCCGACAAATGCTAGCAGGGGCGAGCTACGGGACGGGGAAAGCCAGCTCCAGGCGGGCCATTCGATAGAACCAGTACGTGACCAGGAAGATCGCGCCGTCGACGATGAAGTTGGCGAGGAACGGATAAGCCAGGCCGCCGAGGACGAAGAGGGCGAGAGACGTTAGCGAGCTCGCGCCCTTGGCGAGCAAGAGGAGCTGCACCGGCTGGGCCTGCATCCGAGGACCGCGTTGCGCCACCCACGAGAAGGCAGCGACCAGGATCATGTACGGGACTGCCAGCGTCAGCCAGAAGTCCTGCCCGCCGTTCAGCGCCGTGACCTCGTGCATCCCCAATGATTTCGCGGTCGAGTTCAGGATCCGGACGGTCAGGTAGGGGAAGACGAAGAAGTCGATGGCGCCCAGCGCGAAGATCACCGCCCAGATGCGGAGCAGCAGGCGCAAGCGTCTCGTCGCCACGACGAGGCCATAATCGCACGGCATGTCTCTGACTGCCGCCCGCAGGGCGACCCTGGCGGCGCTGGCCGACTCGGTCCTGCCACACGGCGGCGCTCTCGAGCCCGGAGCGACCGACGTCGACGTGGCCGGCCAGCTCGACTCCTACCTCGACCGCTGCGCTCCCGGCACCCGCCGCACGGTCAACCTGATGTTGACCGCGTTCAATCTCTCCGCGATCGCCAGCCGGCATGCGCTGCCCTTCCGGCGCCTGGGCATCGCGGCCCGCGAGGCCTATCTGCAGAGCTGCGAGACGTCGAAGGTTCGGCAGCGCCGCGAAACCCTCATCGCGCTCAAGGCGCTGATCCTGATGTTCTTCTGCTCCGACGACCGCATCAAGCCCCTGATCGGCTACGACGGCCGGCCGTACAAGAAGGTCGAGCGGGACCCTGGCGTGATCGAGCTCTCTGTGACCCAACCTGACAAAGGCTTCTACGAGAACGCCGATGTCGTGATCGTCGGGAGCGGCGCCGGCGGTGCGGTGGCCGCCAAGGAGCTCGCCGAGGCGGGCCTCAAGGTCATCGTCCTCGAGGAAGGCGAGCATTTCGACCGGCGGGATTTCACCGGCCCGCCGCCCGAGCGGCTGCGGCGCTTCTACCGCGGCAACGGGCTCACCTTCACGATCGGGGTGCCCACGATCTCACTGCCGATCGGGCGCGGCGTCGGCGGATCGACGCTCATCAACTCGGGCACGTGTTTCCGGACGCCCGAATTCGTCCTCGATTCATGGGGCATCGACGGTGCGGAGCTCGCACCGCTGTTCGAACAGGTCGAGGAGATCTTGAACGTCGCTCCCGTTGGCGACGACATCATGGGCGCCAACGGCGAGGTGATGGACAGGGGACGCCGCGAGCTCGGCTACAGCGGCGGCCCGATCCGGCGCAACGCGCGCGGTTGCCATGGCTCCGGCGTGTGCGCGTTCGGCTGTCCGCTCGACGCCAAGCTTGGCATGCACGTCAGCTATCTGCCGCTGGCGGCCCATGCCGGTGCGCGGATCATCAGTGGGTGCCGTGTCGACGGCGTCGTGATCGAGAACGGCGGCGCCGTCGGCGTACGCGGTTCGGTCGTGGACCCGGAGACAGGCGCCGTTCAGCGCGATGCCCGCTTCGAGGTGCGCGCCCAGCGGGTGGTTCTCGCGGCCGGCGCAATCTACACGCCCGTTCTGCTGCAGCGGCACCGCCTTGCCAACGCGAGCGGGCAGGTCGGCCGCAACCTCCGGATCCATCCGGGCTGCGGCGTCCTCGGCGTGTTCGACCACGACCTCAATGCATGGAAGGGCGTCATGCAGAGCTACTACGTGGATGAGAAGCTGCGCGACGGCATCCTGGTGGAGGCCACCTATCCACCGCCGGGCGTCGGCTACAGCGCGGGCGGCGTCGGGGGCAAAGGCGCCGACCTCAAGGATTTCCTGGCGCGATATCGCCAGACGGCCGCCGCCGGCTTGATCATCTCGGACACTGGCACCGGGCGTGTGCGGGCCACGCCGGGCGGGGGCTTGCTCATCACGTACGACCTGCACCGGGACGACCTGCGCAAGACCCTCGAGGGGATACGTCTGACGGCCGAGATCTACCTCGCCGCCGGCGCGCAGGAGGTCCATACGCTGCTGCCGGGCCTGCCCGCGGTCACCAGGCGGGAGGAGCTGAGCTGGATCACCGAGGGCAGGTGGACGGCCGCCGACGTCAAGCTCTCGGCCTATCACCCGATGGGCACGTGCCGGATGGGCAAGGACAGCCGGTCATCGGTCGTGGACGAATACGGCCGTGTCCACGACGTGCCCGGCCTCGTCATCACAGACGCGAGCGTGCTTCCAGGGTCGACCTACGTGAACCCGCAGATAACGATCATGGCCCTGGCCGCTCGCAGCGCGAGGCACCTCGCGTCGGAGCTCGGCTAGGCGTCTACGAGCGGCGGGACCCCGGCCAACGGCGTCTCCGATGCGTACTCGAACGCGGCCGACGAGGGTCGCATCACTGCGGCCAGGCTCTCGTCGCCGCGCATCATTCGCATTTCGAGGTCCGCGACCTCGGTGTGGTAGCAGTAGCGGCTGCCGCCGCGCGGGTCTGCATACCTCACACCGACCAGGTCCTCGAGACGCGGCTTGATCGCCACGATGAGCGTCCGATCACCCAGGCGTGCGGCCGCCTCCCAGGCGTGCGGCGAGATCGGGCCGCGATTCCGAAGCACCTGGACCGGGCCGTTGAAAAGGAAGCGGTGCGCGCCCGCCTGCGCGCCGATCGCGGTGCCGACGATGACCCGACCGAGCCGTGATCGCACGCGAGATGTGGCGCCGTCCACCCAGAAATCCCGACCCGAGGCAAAGCCCCAGTTCCACGCGAGGGCGTGGCTCGAGCCCCACGTGTGCTGCTGGCCGCCGGGCGCGGCGTCCAGCCGGTGCACCTTTCCATTGACCTCGAACGTGCCCGAAACCGCGAGCGCCGGTTGCGCGCCCACGTTGGCGACCGATGAGAGTCCCTGCCATCGCGGACGGAGAAATGGAAACGGCGGCTCGCGCGATTCCCACTTCAGGTCCCAGCGTGCGCTGCCCCGATCGGTGTGGACCTGGCCCGAGCAGCCGTCGCGCTCGAGCACCGCTCCCTCGAGGCGCAGGCGGAAAGGTCGGTCTGCCACCTGCAGCGCGCGAAGCGGATAGGTGACCTTGCCGCCCCAATTCAGGTGCGCGGCATCGCGATCGAATGCGAACGCCCACAGGGCGGAATGAGATTCGGCAGAAACGCCCGGCGCCGGATTGAAGGTGGTGTATCGGATCCAGAAGCCGCGCCGCCTGGCAGGGTCCGAGACAGTCACGTACCACGCTTCGTACGTGCCGGAGCGGTCGAGGCACCGAGGAGCGTTGGCGGCGTCGGTGTTCACGGGCGAATTCGTGCTTACGAATTCTTCACATTTGGGTGATGCCAGGCTGCCGCGTCGAGGATTGAATGAGCGCATGGCACTCGCTCGCGCTCCAGACCCCATCCCCGAGGTCGTGAAACCGGCTCGCCGAGGGATCACGCGCCGCCAGGCGCTCGCTGCCGCCGTCGCGACCGGTGTCGGCGTAGGCGCTGTTCGCCTGTTGGGCGGAACGGTGCAGAACATGACCCGGTCGAGCCGGGCATCGGGAACAGACTGGGCGTCGCCGTTGGGCCGGGAGTCGGCGCAGATCATGCAGCTGCTGCGGCGCACGACCTTCGGCTACACGCCCGCCCAGCTGGATTCCGCGCTGTCCGCCGGATACAGCCGGACCGTCGATCGCCTGATCGAGACCAGGCCCCAGGAGCCGCCGGCGCTCGGCGGAGCAAGCGCGCCCGGCGGAAGGTTCGCGGTTCCCCAGCTCCAGCAGTGGTGGGTCGATCACATGCTCACGACGAGCACGCCTTTCGCGGAGCGCATGACCCTGTTCTGGCACGGTCACTTCACCAGCGACTACCGCAAGGTCGCCGACAACACGTTCATGTACTGGCAGAACCTCACGTGGCGACGCATGGGTTTGACCAACCTGCGCTCGATGCTCATGCAGGTCACGACCGACCCGGCGATGCTCCGCTACCTGGACCTCGCGACGTCCACCGGCCAGAGCCCGAACGAGAACTATTCGCGTGAGCTGATGGAGCTCTTCACCATGGGCGCCGGCAACTACAGCGAAGACGACGTCCGCCAGAGCGCGAAGGCGCTCGCGGGCTGGCAGCTCCCGCCGCCCGACTCGATCGCGACGGTGACTGTGGACCAGGCCAAGATGGTCACGCGCAAGCTGCCCGTCTACACCACGCAGCGCCCGGGTGTCTTCAACCAGAGACGAGCGTACAAGGGGACCGTCACATACCTGGGGCACACGGGCACCCTCGACACCCAGGGCGTCATCGACCGCATCCTCGCCCAGCCGGCCACCGCCGCGTTCATCGCCTCCAGGGTTGCCGAGCATTTCGTGACCAGCCAGCCGGAGTCGTCCTACATCACAAAGCTGGCGGATGCGTTCAGGCGGTCCAGGTACGACATCAAGACGCTCATGCGCGCGGTCCTCACCAGCCCGGAGTTCACCGCCGATGCGAGCTACCGTGCGCTGCTGAAATCGCCGGCTGAGTTCATGGTCCACGGTGCTCGGGCCCTCGGGACCAACGGGCTCGGGAAGCTCATCGCGGGCGCCGGCTCGGGGATGGGGCAGAGCCTGTTCGATCCGCCTGACGTCGGCGGGTGGCCCAACAACGCGGCCTGGATCTCTTCCAACACCGTGGTCGAGCGCGTCAACTACGTCACGCTCGCGCTTTCACAGGTCAAGGGCTCGCTCCCTTCCGCCGCGGACGCGGCGCGCACGCATCTCGACGGCGTGCTCAGCGCCCAAACCGCAAACCTGCTGAACCAGGCGACAGACGAGCGGACGCGCTGGTTCATCACCCTGGCCTCGCCAGAATTCCAGCTCAAGTAGGTGCACGTGAGATGAATAAAGAGATCGGCATCAACCAGCTCAAGCGGCGCGATTTCCTGAAGGCGGGGCTCGTGTTCGGCGCGGGCGCGGCGGGGCTCGCCGCCGGCTATGCGGCGGTGCCCGACGCCTTCGCGCGCGCGGTCTACGCGGCCAAGCAGAACGGTATGGCCAACGACAACATGCTCGTGATGATCCAGCTCGCGGGCGGCAACGACGGCCTGCGCACCCTGGTTCCGCTCACAGACCCGACGCTGCACGATCTCCGTCCCAAGCTCGCCGCTCCCATGGTGTCGCAGGCGCTGCCGCTGAACAAGGACTACGGGCTCAACCACAACCTGGCCGGCATCAAGGGCCTGTGGGATAAGGGCAAGGTCGCGATCGTGCAGGGAGTCGGCTATCCCAACCCGACCTTCTCGCATTTCGAGTCGATCCGCATCTGGGAGACGGGGGATCCCACGCGCCGCCAGGTCGACGGCTGGCTTGGGCGCACGCTTGCCAAGGCGTACGACTCCAACGGGCATCCGCTCACCGGCTGCGCATGTGGAGCCACGGACGTCCCCGGCGCCCTGCGCGACCTGCAGGCGACCATGACGGTGATCCAGAACCAGAAGACGTTCGGGTTTACCGGCGGCTCCGAGGTGGAGGCCGCGGTCGGCGCGCTGTACAAGGGCACGCCCGGCATCTACGGCGCGCTGTTCGACACCGCCATCGCCACCGCGAACGACACCATCGCGACCCTTCGCACGTCGTCGGCCGGCTACCAGCCGATGGCGGACTACACGGACAAGGTTCAGCTCGTCTACTCGTCGAAAAACCAGCTCGCCGCGGCGCTGCAGCTGGCGGCCGAGCTGATCGTCACCGGCACGGGGGTCAAGCTGCTCCATGTCACGCTGGGCGGCTTCGACACGCATTACACCGAGCTGAACCGGCACGACGACCTCATGCGCTACCTCGACTCGGCGGTGAGCTCGTTCTACAAGGACCTCGCGGCGCATGGGAAGGCCGACAAGGTGCTGATCGCGACATGGTCGGAGTTCGGGCGGCGGCCCAAGGAGAACGCCAGCGGCGGTACCGACCACGGAGCGGCCGCTCCGCTGCTGCTGATCGGCGACCCCGTCAAGAGCGGCCTCTACGGCGCGGAGCCGAGCCTCACGAACCTGGACGCGACCGGCAACATGAAGTACGCGGTCGACTTTCGCTCGGTGTACCAGGAGATCCTCGGGGGGCACCTGGGCGCCGACTCGAACGAGATCCTGGGCGGCTCGTATGACCGGATCCCATTCCTGGCCGCGCCCGTGGCCGTGTGATGCGTTCGTTCCTGCTGAAGGTGGGGGCGACCGCGCTGACCCTGGGCACGACCGTCGCTTCCGCCATGTACGTGACCGCCCACATGAAGAACCCGTCGGCGCCGCTGCAGCCGGCAGTGCTCGCGTCGCAGAACGGCGGTGCCGTGGGCGGGCTCACGATCACGCCCGGCGTCAGGCAGGGCGACGTCCAACCGGTGACGTCGACGTATGCCTCGTAGCGGCGAAGTGGAGGCGCACCACTTCGAGGCGATGGGGACCGCCTGCAGCGTATTCGGGATCGATGTCACGCGGACCACGCTGCTGAAAGCTGAATCATGGGTTCGCGGGATGGCCGCGCGCTTCACGCGGTTCTCCGACCGCAGCGAGCTGGCGCGGCTGAACAGCGCCGAGGGCGCATGGGTGAGCGTCAGCCCCGAGATGGAAGAGCTGCTACGCGAATCGCTCCGCGCTTTCGAGCTCAGTGCGGGACTCGTCAACGCAGCGGTGCTGCCGTCGATGCTCGCGATCGGTTACGTGCGCCCCCTGAGAGACGGCACGTCAACCGCGACGCTGGAGTCGGCACGCCCGGCGCCGCGGCTCCACGACGTGCTTGCGGTCCGGCCTGGACAAGCCCGCGTCGCCCGCGGCTGCGGCGTCGATCTCGGCGGTATCGCCAAGGGCTGGATGGCCGACAGGCTGGCCGGCCGGCCTGGCGCCAACATGCTGGCGAACCTCGGAGGCGATCTCCGCGCGGCGGGATCGGGTCCTGCCGGCGATGGCTGGCCGGTGGGATTCGGCGGCGTCACCGTGATGCTGCGCGACCAGGGAGCGGCGACGAGCAGCGTTCGCCGCCGCAGCTGGGGCCATCTCCACCACCTGATCGACCCGCGCACGGGCCTGCCTGCGAAGAGCGGGCTGGAGGAGGTCGCGGTGGTGGCGGCCTCGGGCTGCGACGCGGAGATCGTGGCCAAGACGGCGCTGTTGCTCGGCCCTGGGCTGGCGCCGGCCTACTGCGCGGCGCACGCGCAGGCCTGGTGGCTCAGGCCGTGACGGCGGATCAATTCTTCTGGGTCCTGGCGCGCGTGGCCGGACTCGGCTCATACGCGGCCCTGGCGGTTGCGCTCGTGACCGGAATCGCCCTGCGCACCGCGGTTCTCGACTGGCTCGGCAGCAACCGCGCGCTTCGCTCGCTGCACGAATACACCACCGTGCTCTGGGTCCCGCTCGCGGTCCTGCATCTGGCCGCGCTGGTTCTCGACCGCACGTCGCGCATCGCGCTCATCGACCTGGTGGTTCCATTTCACTCGAGCTACGGCACCCTTGCCATCGGTCTCGGAACGCTGGCGGTGGACCTGCTTCTCGTTGTCGTGGCGACCGCGTGGCTCAAGAGGCGCATGCCCGGCTCGCTGTGGAAGTGGCTGCATCGACTCGCCTATGTGGCGTTCGCGCTCATCTTCGTCCATGCCGTTCTGAGCGGCACCGACTTCAGCGATCCGATCGTGTCGGCGATCACGTGGTCGACGGCCGCCATGCTCGCGGTCCTCGGGCTGGCGCGCGCGTTCTGGGGCAGGCTACCCGCGTGACGTGGCGATGGCGGCCGCGAGCTCCCGCCGTAGCCCGATAGCGCGCCGGCGCAGGTCCTCCTCGGCGTCCATCGGCGTGTCGACCTCGTGACGCTCCCGGTGCCACCGATCCATGGCGAGATCGATCTGCGCGCTCTGCAGCCGCGCCGACAGCAGGTAAGCCCGCAAGCCGCCGCGCCCGAGCGCGCGCGTCCGCTGCCGGAAACGCAGCCACGGGTTCGTGAGGATCGAGACGTCTTCGGGCATGATCGCGCCGGTCCCGAGCGCGGCTTCGCTCCGGAACTGCGCGGCGAGCGCCTGGCCTTCGATGTGAACGCCCGCGAACAGCAGGGCGAGCAGGGCGGCGGTGAAGGGTCCTGTGATGATGAGCGAGCGCAGGTGGATCTCCACGATTGCGAACCCCGACTTGTCGATGGGGAAGGCTGAGATCCATGCGTCCCACGAGAAGTGCGCAGCGATGGCGACGATGAACCCCGCCGCGATCGCGATGACTTTCCGGCGGACATCCGGCAGCTGGCGGGCGATGCCAACGCCGGCGCCGACGAACGCCGTGTAGGTCGCGTGGCCGAAGAACAATCCGAGCACCTGGCGTGCATACCACTGGAAACCGGCCGCGTCACCGCCCACGCCTTCGGGCGCGAAGATGGCGTAGAGGTTGGTCATGTAGGACACCGACTCCATGAAGTTGAAGCCGAGCCCGATCGCCGCTCCATAGATGATTCCGTCGACCACGTCGTCGAACTCGTTGCGCATGACAAGGAACAGCAGCACCACGGCTGAGCCCTTGGCCAGCTCCTCGAGGATGCCCGCCGAGAAGGCGGTGGACACGTCGAGGCCGGGACCTGGCACGAGCGTGCGAATCGCGATGGCCTGCCACAGGCTCTCGGCCCAGATGACAAGGCTCGTCGCCACCACGGCGCCCCAGGCTGTCGCGAACAGCACGAGCCGCCAGGGCTCCGTTTCGTTGCGGTCGAGCGTGCGCAGCACCAGCAGCCCGAACACCGTGGTCGGCAGGCAGACCAGTGCGCAGACCACCGCCACGCTCGGTCCGGCCGAGTCGGTGAAGACGATGACGTCGACCAGGAGCAGCCAGACCAGGGCCGCGAGGCCGAGCAGGACCCCGGCGCGGATGAAACGGCGCCGGCGCTCTGCGGGATCGCGTCCGAAGACGCGCACCCCGGTGAACGTTCCTAACGCGATGAAGGAGATGACGAGCAGGCCGTACAGCGACGCGCGGCCGGCGACGGTGTCGAGGTAGATGTAGTTGAGGATCGAGCTGGCGACCAGGACCAGGACCAGCGCCACCGAGATGACCGCCGCGACCGTGTAACGCACGGGCCGCTGCGCGCGCGGAATCGCCGTCCCCACTATTGCTCCACCAGGACCACGCGTCTACCGATCACCTCGACCGGCTCACCGCCTTCGTATCGCTCGACGACGAAGATGTAGCGGCCGGGCAGGAGATGGATGAAGGGGGCTTGCACGTGGACGGGGACCGCCGTCTCGCCGGCGAGCTTGTCTGGAGTCGCCGGACCGACGCTGCCGACGACGTTTCCGAAGCTGTCGTACCAGCGCGCGTCGACGACTATGTCCTTCGGCAGAGACGACCAGTCGACGACGGCCGCGAACAGGGCTGTGCGGGGGTAAGTGCTGCGGTCAGGACCGATGGTCGTGTTGCGCTCGGGGTCGTACTGGTAGACGCCGGCGATGCTCGCCTTCAATCCGGAATGCTGGCCGGGCGGCTCGAAGTACACGAATTCGACCAGCCCGGCGATGAGGACGAGCATCGAAACCGCCGTGTAGACGAGCAGGGTTCGGTAGAGCGTGCGAACCTGGTCGATAGGGGCCGCTACCACCAACGCCAGTCTCGCCGAATCGGGCCGGGCTGTGCGTTCTGGTTATAGAACCCAGGAGGTGTTTTACATGCCGCGAAGCGCGTGGAGCCCGAAGCGCGAGCGTCAGTACGAGCACATCAAGGAAGGCTTGCTCGAGCGCGGAACGGGTCAGGACAGGGCCGAAGAGATCGCAGCGCGGACGGTCAACAAGGAGCGGGCCCAGCATGGTGAGGCCAGAGACGCGAGCCGCACTTCGGTGGAGGACCTGTCGCCCGGCAGGCGGGGTGGCCTGCGATCACACAGCGGTTCGCGGGGCCGAACCTACGACCAGCTACGCAACGAGGCGAGGGAGCGCGGCATCAAGGGCCGCTCAAAGATGAACAAGCGGCAGCTGGAGAGCCTCCTCAGCCCCTGACGTCCACCCTCGATCGCGAGGCGCCCAATTACGGTGCGCTGAGCCATCAGGCTTGAGAAGAGTCAGGTCGCTGGTGCGGCGGAGAGGAGTTGAACCTCCACGACCTTGCGGTCACTAGCTCCTGAAACTAGCGCGTCTGCCATTCCGCCACCGCCGCGTCGGGGCGAGCGAGAAGTATACCGAGGCCATCTATGCCCGCCCTGATCGCCCCTGTCAGCTCGTGATGAACAGCGTGTGCCAGGCCGCCTCGACCAGCTCCGGAGACAGCCGTGGCTGAACGCCTCGCGCCGACGACACGTCCACCAGGCGCTCGAGCAAGTCGCGCGGATGGTTGCCTCGCAGGGGCCGGCCGCCGTACAGCGAGCGGATCATCTCGAGCGCGGTCCCGTCGGGGGGCACGGTGAGCCGGTCCCTTTCCCGCTCGAAGATGCGGCACCACATCTCCCAGGTCGGGTCGGGCATGAACACCTTGTACGCGAGCCGGCGCAGGTAAGCCTCATCGAGCAGCTCGGCAGGCTTGAGGTTGGTCGACAGCGCGAGCTGCGCCCAGAAGGGCACCTCCACCTTGCGTCCGCTCGCGGACAGGTTCATGTAGTCGATCTCCTGCTCGAGCGGAACGAGCAGGCGGTCGAGGATCTGCTTCGGGGACACCCGCTGCCGGCCGAGGTCGTCGATCAGCAGCACGCCACCGTTAGCCTTCACCTGCAAAGGCGCGCCGTATGTCCGGCTGCCTTCCTCCCACGTTGGGTCGAACATCTCGATCTGGAACTCTCCGCCGACCTGGACCAGAGGCCGGGCGACGCGCCGCCAGCGGCGGTCTGCCGGCTGGTTGGCCTCCAGCCGGTGGAGGGCGGGATCGAACACCGTCATGACCTCGCCGCCGCCGATGTCGAGCGCCACCGGGACGACGATCGGCGCCCCGAGCAAACGCGGGATGCGGCGCGCCAGCGTCGTCTTGCCGTTGCCCGGCGCACCATAGATGAAGATCGACGATCGCGAGTTCACCGCCGCGCGCACGGCCTCCGTGACGCCCGGCGCCAGCTCGATGCCCGCCAGAGCAGCTGTGACCTTGGTCAGGTCCAGCGTGCCGGGCTTCGCGGCCTCGACCAGCACGAGCCGGTATTCGTGCATCGACACCGGCGCAGGCCCCGAATACCGCGTGCCCGCCCGCGATATCTCTTCGCTTCGCGTGCGCCCCTGTTTGGACAGCGCATAAGCCATCCGCTCGGGCAGCGGGCGCCCGAGCCACGGCCCCTGCTCGTTGGCGAGCCCGATCGCGTCGAGGAAGTTGGCGGTGGTCAGCATCTTGAGGATCGGCTCGACGGAAACGAAAGGCAGCGCCAGCATCTCGGCCACCTCGTAGCCGGTGAGCCGAGTCGCCGTCGCGGCCAGGCGCAGCACCATGCCCTCGACGAGCGTGCGATTGATTTCCGGTGGGGGCGGCGTTCCCAGCGCTTGGCCGCTGGAAGGCGTCGCCGTCGGCGGCGGCATCGGCTGCGGCTCGTCCACGTGTTCGAGGATGGCCGCGAACAGCTTCTTGCCGAATCGCGCTCGGTCGGCGTGGTCGGGAGGCTCGCCCTCGCGCCGCCGGCTGATCCAGTTCGGCACCTCTTTGAACACGACGGTGTTGCCGATCAGCAGCTGGACCATATCGGGCTCCGCGGTGGTCACCCGGACCGCGATGCGCACCAGGTAGCCCTGGCTCTTGAGGGCCGACCAGCTGCGCTCCCACGCCACCTCGTTGCGCCCGGACCAGGTCTGGCGGACCGTGCGGTCGCGCGCCAGCGTGACATCCTTTCGGTTCTGGTAGCGGCGCCGGACGAGCTCGGTCACGTCCTTGTCCACGTCCTCCGCGACCAGCGCCGCGAGCGGCAGCGCCCTGTCATCGACGGCCGGACGGTTCTTGATCTCGAAGATGGTGTTGGCGGTCGGCGCCAACGCGCGGATCACGCTCGCGTGGCGCGGACAGAACGGCGTTCGCTCGATGAACTGGATGTGGCGGCGGCACCACCAGCTCTTGCACTCGCGCCCATTGAGGTCCTTGTAGGAGCACGCCCAGCCTCGCCGCTCGCCGCAATCGGCGAAGGTGCAAACCCCGGGCGGCTTGGGGCCGTCGGCGCGCTGAGGGATCGCGACCTGCGGCTCTATGACCTGGACCGAACCCGCGGCCCCGGTCGACCCTCCCATGGCCCCGACGGGCGCCTGGGCGACACCGGGCTTGGGCATGTAATGAAAGGCGCCCGAGAACTCTTCGCAGGTCTGGAAGCGCTCGGATGGGTCCTTGGCCGTGGCCTTCCAGATGATCTCCATGATCGGCGAGGGGATGGCCGTCGAAGCCCTCGGTCGATCGAAGACCTGCGAGTGCAGCACGGCCGGGAGGGGTCCCGTGAACGGCGGCTCGCCGTGCAGGAGCTCGTACAGGATCATGCCCAGCGAGTACACGTCCGAGGCCTTGTCCACGGCCTCGCCCTTGACCTGTTCCGGCGCCATGTAGGCCGGCGTGCCGACCATGCTCCCGGTGGCAGTCAGGCGGTGCTTGTCGTCGATCAGCTTGGAGATGCCGAAGTCGAGGATCTTCGTCTTGCCGCGGTTGGAGATCAGGATGTTGTCGGGCTTGAGGTCGCGGTGGACGATGCCGAAGTCGTGGGCCACGCCGACGGCCGAGAGCAGCTGCTGGACCAGGTCGACCGAAACGTCGACGCTGAACCGCCCGTACTCGTCCAACCACGATCGCATCGCCCGGCCGTCGACCCACTCCATGACGATGAACAGCACCGGCCCGTCCTCGTCGAAGTCGTAGACGCGCACGATGCCGGGGTGGTTGAGCGCGGCCACCGTGGCGGCCTCCCGATGGAACCGCTGGCGGAAGCTGACGTCGCTCGAGTACTGCTCGGCCAGCACCTTGATCGCCACCGGGATGTCCAGGCGCGGGTGCGTAGACCGGTAGACGACGCCCATCGCGCCACGTCCGAGCTCGGCCTCGATCGGGTATCGCCCGAGTTGTGTTGTGCTCACCTTCGATCGGTCACTGTGCCTGTGGGGAGCCCAGTATGCCGGACGCCACCTGGCAAACTTGCCGAATACCGGCTTCGCCCGGCGGCGGTCCCGCCTAGCTGAAGACGCTCAGGGGCAGATAGAAGGAGACCCCGAAATTGGGCTGGTCGACGATCTGGCTGATCCGCAGGTCGCCGGCCAGGCTGCACAGGATGTAAGCGTCCTCGCGGCTGAGCTTGTGGTCCGCGACGAGCCAGGAGATGGTGTCGCGCACAGCGTTGCGGGCGTTCTCCATGAGGTCGGGCCCGAGCGCGCAGACGGCGTGGTAGCCGGCAGCGTCGCTCCGCGGCTGCAGGGGCGCGGCGGGCGTCAGGAAGTGATAGCTCCATGGGCGCAGTCGGCCGCCTTTCACCACTCCGAACCGGAGTGAGAACGACATCGGACATTCGATTCCGGTAACGCAGACCTCACCGTCTCCCTGCGCGGCATGGCAGTCGCCGGCCGAGAACATGCCACCCGGCACGAAGACGGGCAGGTAGAGCTTCGTCCCCGCGGTGAGGTGTCGGGTGTCGATGTTGCCGGCCCCCTTGGTGGGCGGGAGAACGTCATGCCGGCCCGGCTCGTCGGTGGCCACGCCCATCGTCCCGCAGAACGGAGCGATTGGGATATGGATGTCATGGCGCAGCTCGGCGGAGGTCCTCTCTCCGAGGTCGAAATAGCGGACATATGGCTCGGGAAAGTCGGCAGCCAGCAGCCCAAGTCCCGGCAGGATCGCCGTCCAGCCCCACGATCCCGGCTGGAGTTTCAGGATCTCGACCTCGAGGACGTCGCCAGGTTCGGCGCCCTTGACGAACACGGGGCCGCCGAGCGGATAGAGCTTGTCGAAGTCGAGACCACCCAGCTTCGAGGCGTCGTCGCCGTTCTTGAGCTGGCCGGAGGTGACCTCTTCGGTGTCGAAATGAACGATGTCCCCAGGCTCGATCTCGATCGCCGGCGGCAGCGAGTTGTCCCACTTGTAATGGAAGGTGTCGCGGCCGATCACGTGCTCGCGAAGGCCGGCTTTGGCCATCACTGTCTGACCGCCGGAGCGGCGCTCTCCTTGATCGGCGCCGCGTTCGCGCGCAAGACCTTCTTGTCGAACTTGCCGACCGAGGTCTTGGGCACCTCGTCGATGAAGCGCACCTCGTCCGGCAGCCACCATTTGGCCACCTTGTCCCGCAAGAAATCGATCACCTCTTCCTGAGTGACCTCGCCCTTGAACTCGGGCTTCGGGACCGCAAACGCGACGGGTCGCTCGTCCCACTTGGGATGGACCATGCCGATCACCGCCGCCTCCATGATCTTGGGATGGGCCATGATCGCGTTCTCCAGCTCGACGGATGAGATCCATTCGCCGCCGGACTTGATCACGTCTTTGGTGCGGTCGACGATCTGGATGTAGCCCTCGGGTGTGATCTTGGCGACGTCGCCAGTGCGGAACCAGCCGTCCTCGGTGAGCTTCTCGGGGTCGTAGCCGTTGTGATAGCCCCGCGCTATCCACGGGCCGCGGACCTGGATCTCACCGAACGCGACGCCGTCCCACGGCAGCTCCGTGCCGGTGGCGGCGTCGCAGATGCGGATCTCGACCCCTGGCACGATGACCCCCTGCGTGAGGCGGGCGTTCAGCTCGTCGGCCGGCTTGGTATCCGCACGCGGCCGGGCGACGCTACCGAGCGGAGACGTCTCGGTCATGCCCCAGGCGTGGAGCATGCGCAGGCCGAGCGAGTCCATCGACTCCATGAGGGCGCGCGGGATCGCCGAACCGCCGCAGATCACGCTCTTGACCTTGGGCAGGCGCCGGCCGCTCTCCTTTAAGTACGCGGCGGTGTTGATCCAAATCGTCGGCACGCCCGCGAGGATGGTCGCGCTCTCCTCGTCGGCCAGGTCGACGATGGACCTGGCGTCGCCCATGAACCGGTCGGGGAAGAGCACCTTGCAGCCGGCCATGCCGCAGGCGTAGGGCAAGCCCCAGCTGTTGGCGTGGAACATCGGCACGATCGGCAGCACGGTGTCCTTCTCGGTGAGGCCCAGGTTGTCAGCCTGGAGCACGCCCATCGTGTGGATGAACTGGGAGCGATGCGAGTACACGACTCCCTTCGGGTTGCCGGTGGTGCCGGACGTGTAGCACATGGCCGCCGCCATCCGCTCCGAGAGCTTCGGCCAGGCATAGTCGTCGTCCTCGGCGGCGAGCAGGGTCTCGTAGTCCAGCATGTCTCCCAGGCCATGGTCGGTCGGCACCGGGGTTCCATTGCCCATGAGCACGATGGTCTTGATGCTGGGGATCTTCCCGGCCAGCGGCTTGAGGATCGGGACCAGCGTCTGGTCCACAAAGAGGACTTTGTCCTGAGCGTCCTTGACGATGAATTCGAGGTGCTGCGGAAACAGGCGCAGGTTGAGGGTGTGCAGGACGGCGCCCATGCAGGGCACCGCGTAGTACAGCTCGAGGTGCCGGTAGTTGTTCCAGGCCAGGGTGGCGACGGGATCGCCGGGCTTGACGCCGAGCCGCTTGAGGGCGCCGGCGAGGCGGTTGACACGGCGGACCAGCTCTCCGTTGGTGGTCCGGTGGAGCCCCTGCTCCTGCTTGGTGACTACCTCCTTCTTCGGGTGCAGCCGCTCCATGCGCCAGAGCACGTGCTGCACCGAAAGCTCGTAGTCCTGCATCAAGCCTTCCACGGCCTAACCTCCAGCAAGAGTAGTCATGGGGAAGCGTCTGATAGAGGTGGATGGTAAGCCCGGCCGGGTTAGGATGCACACCTATGGCTCGATGGGGTCGCGCCGACCTCCACACCCACACGAACGCGAGCGACGGATGGCCGACGCCCCACCAGCTCGTCGAGCACGCGGCGCGCCAGGCGGGGCTCGACCTGATCGCGGTCACGGACCACGACACGATCGAAGGGGCGCTCAGAGCCGCTGAGCACGCGGCCCGTCGCTCGCGGCTTCAGGTGATCATCGGCGAGGAGGTTTCCAGCCGCGACGGCCACATCATCGGCCTCTTCCTGGAGCACCGGGTGAGGCCGGGGCTGTCCGCGGCGGCCACCGTTCACTCCATCCATGAGCAGGGCGGCATCGCCATCGCCGCGCACCCCTTCTGGCGCACCCAGCGGCAGGGACGCACCGGGCCCGTGCATGGGGTTGGCTGGCTTGCCGCCGAGCTTCCGTTTGACGCGGTCGAGGTCGAGAACGCGACCCCCGGCTTTTACGTCTTCAACCAGCTGGCGAGACGGTTGAACCTGGGCCTGGGGGCGGCGGAGTTCGGCGGCTCGGACGCCCACATCGTCGACGCCGTCGGGCGGGCGTTCACGGCGTTCCCCGGCAAGACCCCGGACGAGCTGCGCACGGCGTTGCAGACCGGTCAGACCCGTGCGGGACGGCGGCGGTACCAGGCCGTCGGGCTCGTGCGCTATGCGGCCTGGGGCCTCAACCACCAGCGATACGTCGCCGCGGCCGTCTAACCGAGCGGAACGACCAGCGCTTCGGCCGCCTCGTCGCCGATCACGCGTGTGATGTGACCCTGGCCAGTCGTGTCCTCCAGCAGCGCCACGGCGCCCGGCCCACTCCGCCGCACCGTGCCGTCCGACATCTCGACCTCGATCTCGCCGCTCAGCACGACGAACAGCTGCCGCCGCGGCGAGACGTGCCACGTGCCAATCCAGCCCGCCGGCGCGGTGAGGAAGACGGCCGCCTGGGCGGGCATCGGCGGCGAAAGGTACACATCGGGGGCGGGCGGGGCGTACGGAGTGGGTGCGAGCTCGACCTCGAGCGTCTCGAGGTGGCTGGCACCGCTCGAGTCTGAGAAGAAATGGAAGTACGCCTTGCGCATGTGGCCGTCAGAGCCGCCAGCGGCTTCGGCGTAACAGCAGCCAGACACCTAGAAGGATGAGCAATATCGGCCACAGGACGTCGCCCGGCAGCGATTTGAGGAGACCCAGGTTCTGCAGCAGGTAGTAAGCCCCGATCACGACTAACACAGCGCCCCAGAGCCAACCGCCTCCCCACCACTCCCACGGCCCATACCAGGGAGGCGGCCCGTAAAGGCCGCCGGCACGCCGCTGCTCGCGCCAGTAATCGTGCTGCTGGTGACGCCATGCCCGCCACTCTTCGCGAGAGGCGCCCGGGCCAGGCTGGGGCGGTGCCACAGGAGATGGGAGAGACCCTGCCGGTGGGGGCGGTGGCGGCTCCGTGGCCATCGCCCCGGATCGTACGCTCGGCCGATGCGGCGCGCCACCGCAAATCGCGCTGCCTGATTAGGATGGGTTCACCGCCCGCTTAGCTCAATGGATAGAGCGCCTGACTTCGGATCAGGAGGTTGCGAGTTCGAGTCTTGCAGCGGGTACTTGTATCGATAGCCCCTTCGGTAGAATCAACCGGCTGCAGCCGGGCGGCTGGCGGAACTGGTAGACGCGCACGTTTGAGGGGCGTGTGAGGTAACTCATCCGGGTTCGAGTCCCGGGTCGCCCACCACAGACCGGGGTCAGAGCGGCGGTTCGACGGCGTGCAGTTCGAGAATCGTCAAATCGGCACTCTTGGGAGACGGAAAGCCGCCCTCGGCCAAGACTTGCTCAAGCCCATCGCTTGACCAGCGGGTTCGCGCGTGCTCCGCCGAATCCCACACCCCCACGATGTAAAGAGCGCCATCTCCGACCGCGCAGTGATGGCGCAGCTCACCGAAGGATGTGGCCCCTCCTCGGCTCATGATCAGTTCGTGTGCGCGGTCGTACGAACGCGTCAACTCTTCGACGTCACCGTCAAATCGGGCAATCAGCAACGCAGACATTCCTCTCTCCTTGGCCACTAACGGCCCGCGCAACGCGCCTGATAACATCGCCGCGCTCGGGTCAGGGGTTCGGGAGATTCGCGACCGATCCCGACCCCGACAAGGCCCAGGCCAACGAGCAAGATCTTCAGCCAGGCCTTCATTGGCGAAGACTGTAGCCAGAGCGATGGCAATGCGGCTCACTGGCGATGTTTGCGGGCCCGCGGGTCCTATCAGCCCGGGAGATCTATGGTTCTGCGAGGAGGAAAGAGCGAATGGACGTCGTCGAGTGGCTGTTGGACTCTGACCCGGCTATCCGCTGGCAGGTGATGCGCGACCTCACCGATGCGACTGAGGAGGACGTCGCGGCCGAGCGGGCCCGCGTCGCCACCGAAGGCTGGGGCGCGCGGTTGCTCGCCCTCCAGCGAAGGGATGGCCATTGGGATGGAGGCACCCCCACGTTTGATTCCCCCGCCGGGGCGGACTGGTGGCAGTCACTGCCGCCCGCGAGGAAAGGCACCTTGTTCCCCGAATGGACCTCCACGTCCTGGAGCTTGATGCTCCTGCGGAACTTCGGTCTTGATCCTGGCAGCGCAGGAGCGCGCCAGGCGGTTCCTCTGGTCCGCGAGCACTGCCAATGGGAGCACGACGGCGAGCCCTTTTTCGCGGGCGAGGTAGAGCCATGCATCAACGGCAAGGTCGTCGCCATCGGCGCCTACTTCGGCGAGGACGTGCGGCACATCGTGGATCGGCTCCTTGGCGAGCAGATGAGCGATGGCGGGTGGAACTGCGAGCGGGAGAACGGATCGACGCGGGGGTCATTCCACACAACGATCGACGTGCTGGATGGTTTACTCGAGTACGACCAGGCCACGGGAGGCGCACCCGAGGTAACAACTGCCCGCCTCCGCGGCCACGAGTACCTCCTCGAGCGCCGGATGCTGCGCAGGCTCTCGACCCGTGAGGTGATCGACCCTGCGTGGACGCAGTTCTCCTACCCGACCTACTGGCACTACGACGTGCTCCGAGGTCTCGACTACCTGCGCGCAGCTGCAGCCGTTCCGGACGAGCGGGCGGCCGAGGCGATCGACCTGGTCGAGTCGAAGCGCGATGCGGACGGCCGCTGGCCCCTCGAGAATCCCCACCCCGGCCGGTTGCACTTCGCGATCGACGAGGGCGACGGCAAGCCGAGCCGGTGGAACACCCTCCGAGCCATGCGTGTGCTCAAGTGGTACGAGCAGGCTCCACACAGAAACGCCGTGACTGCCTGATTCGATCGAGGGTACGAAAGGATGACGACACGGGCCAGCCGAGCGCTCACGGTTGAGCAGGTTCTAACCCTGCTCGCGGAAACGCCGCCGCGTCTCGCCGCGCTTACGGCCGGTCTCTCACCTGCTCAACTGCATACGGCCCCCAACCACGATGCGTGGTCCGCGAACGATGTGCTCGCCCATCTCCGGGCGTGTGCGGACGTCTGGGGCGGCTGCATGCTGACGCTCATCGCCGAGGACACCCCGACCCTGCGGGCGGTCAATCCCCTCACATGGATCAAGAAGACCGACTACCTCGAGCTGGAATTCCGGCCCTCGTTGAGCTCCTTTACCAAGCAGCGTGCCGATCTACTGGCAGTCCTCGAACCGCTGCCGCGTGAAGCCTGGTCACGTGCGGCGACGGTGACGGGGGCGGGAAAGGTTCTCGAGCGCACGGTGCTGTTCTACGCGCAGTGGATGGCCGGCCACGAACGATCCCACGTCAAGCAGGTCGGGCGCATCGTCAACGAAATGCGGTAGGGGTCTCAGCGACCCAGCGCCTCGCGGATGCTCTTGAGGTGGTTGCGCGGGTGACGGAGGGCAGCGCTCGCCACCCACGCGGCGTCCTTCGGGCACAGCCGAACTCCTGGACCACCGCGAGCTGCTCATCGCTCAGGCCGGGCATGTATTCGGATGTCGATCTCGAGCCCGAAACCAGGTCGTCGATCGTCTCTCCGCGAGGTCGCGTGGCAGCCCGACGGGCGTGCTCAGCGTTGCGAGCGTTCAGGATCTCCGGCGTGATCTTCACCGGCTGGTCGTCGAGGAACTCCCGGATCCAGACCACCACCTGCGGGTTCCCGGTGGCGATGTGATCGAAGATGACGCCCACGGTGCGCTGCTCGTTGGGGCATGGCGTCCCCCAATCTTCATCCGAGCAAGTTTCGGCGAACGCGATGACCTCGGACATGATCGAGTCGTACTCGAGAGCCAGCGCGTCGGCGGCGCCCATGTCGGTGAGGATAACCGCATTGTGCACCGGCCCCTGGCATCACACTTAGGTGCGTGACCGAGGAAAGGCAGCTCGATCCGGCGACCGAGTTCCGGCAGCTCTACGACCAGCAGTACGTCTCGGTCTACCGCTCGATCCGAGGCGTGGTCCTGGACTCGGCGGCCGCCGAGGACCTGACCCAGGAGACCTTCGTCCGCGCCTATCGGGCCCGGCACCGTTACACCCCGACCGCGCCGCCTGGCGCCTGGCTCCGCCGCATCGGCATCAACCTGGCCATCTCCTACCTGCGCCGCCAGAAGCTGGCTCGCGTGCTGCCGGCGCGGCTTTATATCGCCCCCGACCGGCGCGAGTACGACCGCGCCGAGGCTCGCGACGTGGTCACCAAGGCGCTCGCCACGCTGAGCCCGAAGCTGCGGGCGGCGATCGTGCTCCATTACTACGACGGCCTGACCCGCGAGGAGATCGCCTCCGTGCTCGGCGTGCCGGCCGGGACCGTCGCCTCCCGCATCGCGAAGGCGGTGGCGATCATGCGCAAATCAGTCGGGAGCGATCAAGATTTCGGACCCACGCGTTCGACTAGTGAAGGTGCCCTACGTGGAAGATAAACCCACACCGGGAGGGTTTCGTACACCCTCAGAAGACGAACTGGGCCGGATGATCCGGAACACGGTCGAGTCGTGGACGCCGAGGCGTGGTCCCAACTGGTCCGACGTCCTCGTCCGGCTCGCCGGGTCCGGCCCCCCGGCCTGGCTGCTCTACACGGCCGCCAGCGCCGCGCTAGTGGTGATCCTGCTCGCGGCCTTCCTCATCGGCTCCGCGCTCCAGATCGGAGCCCTGGGGCCGCAGCCGGTGCCCTCGAACCTGCACTAATCCGGCCCGCCCTTGTAGGGGTAGTAACCGTCAGCGTAAGGCGGGAGGATCCAGGCGTACTTGCCCGGGATCTCGCTTGTCGAGCCGTCGGGATGGACTATCCGGACCGCGATCCCGAAGTTGCGCCGAAAGTTGCACTCCACCGCCTCGACGCCAGTCTGGCCCAGGCTTCCCTCGTTGGCGAACCCGCCGACCCGCATTCGCGACTGACCGGGCACCTCGGTGTACAGGATCTCGTCGAACGTCTGCTGGTCCTCGAGCACGAAGCAGTGCGCCTGCGGCACGAGCTCATGGCCGAGGGGAGCCGGCAGCTTGAGAGTTCCGCGCGGATTGCCTTGCCAGTCGAAAGCGGTGACCCACAGCAGATTGGACGCGTTGGCGCCGTAAAGAAGCTGGACGCCCGTGGGCACTGGTCCGTAGTCGCGCAATGACTGGACCGAGGGCAAGGCCTGCGGGTGCGGAACGGAGGGACTGAAAACCAGCACAGAAGCGGCGGCAGCGACCAGGATCGCCGAGCCGAGCGCGAGTCCGCGCCTCATGTTGAGTGAGACGTTAGCGCCGGGATGATCGTTACTCGGAAAAGAACGCCACCTCTTCACCCAGACCGCGCTCGCGCGCGGCCGGCAGCACCACCGAGGCGGCCGCCAGGTCCCAGATCGCCAGGCCGTGCGACTCGAACAGCGTGATTCCCGGGTCGTCCGGAGCGCGCCACTTGCCGGCGAGCACCGACCCGAGCTCCGTCGCGCGGTCCCAATCGAACTTGCCGGCCGCATTGGCCTGGATGAGATCGCCGCTCTCCAACCGGGCGGTGGCCAGCTGGTCGACGACGACCACGCCGGCTCGCGCCACCAGGTCCGCGGGGATCTCGGCGCGGTTCGGAAAATTCGAGCCGGCCGCTATTACGAGCGCATTCGGTTCGACCCAATCGGCTTCGAGGACCGGCTCTGAGCTGGTGGTCATGGCGATAACGACATCCGCCCCTCTCACCGCGGCCTCCGCGGATTCCGCGGCTGTGGCCCGGAGCCCGAGCTCTGACTGCCGCTCGCGCGCGAAGGTCTCCCGGCGGGCCCGGTCACGCCCGTACGCGCGCAGCTCATGGATGTCGCACACCCGCGACAGAGCCAGCACCTGCCTGTCGGCCTGGTAGCCGGTGCCGATGATCGCGACGGTGACCTGCCCGCGCGGCCCGAGCGCTTTCGCGGCCACCGCGCTCGCCGCACCGGTGCGATAGGAACCCATGAGGTCGCCCTCGATCAGAGCCTGCAGGGTGCCGTCGAGCGCAAAGGTCGCCACCAGGAAGCGCGCCTTGCCGCCGGCGACAGAGTAGGCCTTGAGGCCGGTGCAGCCTCCGCCGGGATATGACGCGAACATCACATTCAGCAGGCCGCCGGGGCCAAAGGCCCGGCGGCGCGGCTCGTTCTGGGCGACTCCGTCCCCGAGCTCGCGCGTGGCCTTCTCGACAGCGCCGATCACGGCATCCATGTCGACGACCTGCCGGACGTCGGCCTCACGCAGCACGAGGGTCACGCCGGGGAGAATACACACCCTATGGCGGCAAGCTCGCTGAATGTCGGGCTCATCGGGCTGGGCACGGTCGGCAGCCAGGTGGCGGAGCGGATGCTCACATGGCAGGCACAGCTCGCACGCAGGGCGGGAATCGAGCTGTGCCTGCGCCGGGTGCTCGTTCGCGACGTCAACAAGCCGAGGGCGGTGGCGGTGCCCGCCGAGCTGCTGACGGCGGATGCGGAGGAACTGCTGGACGATCCGACGATCCACATCGTGGTCGAGGTGGCGGGCGGCGACGAGCCGATGCACTCATATCTCGAGAAGGCGATCCGCTCTGGCAAGCACGTGGTCACCGCGAACAAGGTGGTGATGGCCAGGCACGGGCCCGAGCTCCTGGACCTGGCCGCGGATCGCAACGTCGACGTCTACTTCGAGGCGGCGGTCGGAGGCGGCATACCGCTCATCAGCACGTTTCGGACCGATTTGCAGGCCAACCGGATCGAGCGGGTGTCGGCGGTGATCAACGGCACGACCAACTACGTGCTCGGACGGATGGCGACGGCCGGCCTTGCCCTGGAGGATGCGGTGCGCGAGGCCCAGGCCGCCGGGTTTGCCGAGGCAGATCCAACCGACGACGTCGGCGGTTTCGACGCCACCTACAAGCTCGCGATCCTCGGCTCGATCGCCTATGAGATCAAGATCCGGCCGGACGACGTGTTCCGCGAGGGCATCGAGGGCGTTCAGCCGGTCGACTTTCGCTACGCGCGCGAGCTCGGCTACGCGATCAAGCTCATCGCCCACACGCAGCGGCACCCCGGGAGGGTCGAGGCGCGAGTCCACCCGGCCATGGTCCCGCTCGATCATCCTCTCGCCCAGGTCGAGGGCGCCAACAATGCCGTGTTCGTCGAAGGCGACCTGGTGGGCCAGGTGCTGCTGGTCGGCCAGGGTGCTGGCGGACGGCCGACGGCCTCAGCCGTGGTTGGCGACCTGATCGACCTGGCACGGTCCATCCGCCGCGGTGTGCAGAGCAGGCCGTCGTTCAGCTTCGACGATCGGATCGGGGTGATTCCGATGGGCGAGGTGAGGACGCGCGCTTACTTCCGCGTGCGCGTGGACGACCGGACCGGAGTGCTGGCCGCTCTGGGCCAGGTGTTCGCGGAGGAGGGCGTCAGCATCTCGAGCCTCATACAGAAGGACGCGTGGGTCGAGGAGCAGACCGCCGAGCTCGTGGTCACCACTCATCCCGCCCCCGACGCCAGCCTGCAGAAAGCACGCGACCGCATTACGAAGCTCGGGCCTGTGCACGCGGTGTCGGCGTTCCTGCGCGTCTTTTAATACGTTGGGCGTGATCGCTCGCTATCGCGAGCATCTACCGGTCGGTCCGTCCACTCCGGACGTCGACCTGCACGAGGGCTCGACCCCCCTGGTGCCCAGTCGCAACATCGGCCGCGCGCTCGGCCTCAACCGGCTCTTTTTCAAGTACGAGGGGCTGAACCCGACAGGTTCGTTCAAGGACCGCGGGATGGTGGTCGCGGTGGCCAGGGCCCTTGAGGCCGGCAGCCGCGTCCTCATGTGCGCGTCCACGGGCAACACGTCCGCGTCGATGGCGGCCTATGCGGCGCGCACCGGCGTGCGCGCCATCGTCGTCGTGCCGTCGGGCGAGATCGCCATGAACAAGCTCTCGCAAGCGCTCATGTACGGCGCCAAGGTGGTGGCGCTGAAGGGCAGCTTCGATACCGCCCTCGAGGCGGTGCGCGAGCTCACGAGCCGCTACCCGGTCGCCCTCATGAACTCGGTCAACCCCGATCGGCTGCAGGGCCAGAAGACGGCGGCGTTTGAGATCGTCGACGAGCTGGAAGACGCGCCCGACTACCTGCTGCTGCCGGTCGGCAACGCGGGCAACATCACCGCCTACTGGAAGGGCTTCCGCGAATACCACGCCGCCGGCCGGTCGACCCGGCTCCCGCGTATGGTCGGCGCCCAGGCCGAGGGCGCGGCACCCATCGTGGCCGGCCACCCGATCGCGCACCCGAGGACGATCGCCTCCGCCATCCGCATCGGCAACCCCGCGTCGTGGGAGGGCGCGACCAGCGCCCGCGACGAGTCGGGCGGCCTCATTGCGGCGGTCACCGACACCGAGATCCTGTCGGCCCAGATCCGCCTCGCCAGCACCGAGGGCCTGTTCGCCGAGCCGGCCTCGGCGGCGCCGCTGGCGCTGCTCATCAGGCTCGTCATGGAGGGGAAGATCGAGAAGGACTCGACGACCGTGGTCGTGCTGACGGGCTCGGGTCTCAAGGATCCGGACGCCGCGCTCAAGAATGTCGAACCGCCGATCGAACTCGATGGCGATGCCCGTACACTCGCTAAGGTCTTGAAGCTGTGATCGAGCCGCATACCACCCGAGGGTCTCGATAGGTGCGCATCCGCGTCCCCGGCTCGATCGCCAACATCGGTCCCGGCTTCGACTGCATGGCCATGGCCATCGACCTCTGGCTGGAGGTGGAGGCGGACCATGCGGATCATCCATCCTGGGACTTCGAGGGTGAGGGCGCCGAGTACCTTGCCGCGCATGACAACCCCTTCACACGCCTGAGCATGAAAGGACGCGTCCGCAGCGAGATCCCGCTCGGGGTCGGGCTGGGCAGCAGCGCGGCCGCCCGCCTCGCAGCGTCCGCCCTGAACAGCCCGTGGGATGTGAAGAGCCACGTCATCGACGCCGGCGCCGACGAGGGACACCTCGACAACGTCGCCGCGTCGGCGGCGGGCGGGATACGGATCGTGACCGAGCAGTTCGACGAGCGCCTGCCCAATCCCGGCTGGGGGCTCGCGCTGTTCGTGGCCCACGCCCCCGTGCCGACAGAGAAGGCTCGCGCCGTATTGCCGGACTCGGTGCCGCTGGACTCGGCGGTATATACGGCCGCGCGCACCGCGCTGCTCGTGCGCGCGATCACCGCCAAGCGGCCGACGCTGCTGGACCAGGCCATGCGCGATCGGCTGCACCAGCCGCACCGGCTTCACCTCTACCCGTGGACCCAGGACGTCATGGACGCGGCGGACAGGTCGGGAGCCTACGGCGCGGCCATCTGCGGCGCCGGTCCGAGCGTCTTCGCGTTCTGCGCCAGCTCCCAGGCCGCGCGAATCTCCAAGGCCATGGCCGCGGCGGCGCCGCGCCATGGGCGACCGCTCGTCACGCGCGTGACCGACAAGGGGATGTTCAGGACTCTGTGATCGTTCAGAAGTACGGCGGTACCTCGGTGGGGACCGCCGCTCGAATCCGGCGCGTCAGCCGGCGCATAGCGCATACGGTCAGGACAGGGGAGAAGGTCGTCGCGGTCGTCTCCGCGATGGGACACACCACGGACCGTCTCATCGCGCTCGCCCAGAGCGTCAACCCAGACCCGCCGGCTCGCGAGCTCGACATGCTCGTGGCGAACGGAGAGACGATCACGGCGCCGCTCGTCGCGATGTGCTTGCAGGGCATGGGCGTGCCCGCGATCTCGCTGTCGGGACTGCAGGCCGGAGTGCGCACGAGCGCGCACCATTCGCACGCTCGCATCCACGACATCAAGCCCGACCGCATCCTCGAAGCGCTGCGCCAGGGGCAGGTCGCGGTGGTCGCGGGCTTCCAGGGCGTCACCGAAGACCTCGAGGTCACGACTCTGGGACGAGGCGGGTCCGACACCACCGCCGTGGCTCTGGCGGCCGCGCTCGAGGCAGATTTCTGTGAGATCTACACGGATGTCGACGGCATCTTCACAGCCGACCCCAGGGTGGTGAAGTCGGCTCGCAAGCTGAGCCACATCGGCTACGACGAGATGCTGGAGCTGGCCGCCGTCGGCGCGCGAGTCTTGCATCCACGGGCGGTCGAGATCGGCGAGCTGTACAGCGTCCCAATCCACGTGCGGTCGAGCTTCCACGACGGCGTGGGTACGATGATCGTGGCCAAGGTTCCGATGGAAGACAGGCAGCGCGTGCGCGGGATCGCGCAGGAATCGAACGTCGCCAAGATCACGGTCGTAGGCGTCGCCGACCGTCCTGGCGTCGCGGCCGCCATCTTCGAGCCGCTCGGCAAGGCCGGCATCTCGGTCGACGTCATCGTTCAGAACATCGGCCGCTCGGGACATACCGACCTCACGTTCTCCGTGGCCGAGTCGGATTTGAAGGCGGCGGAGAAGCTTGTCAAGGTCGCGGCCAAGGAGGTCGGCGCATCGAGGGTCTCGTCGGCGGGCGGCATCGCCAAGCTCTCCATCGTCGGCACCGGGATGCTCGGCATGCCCGGCATCGCCGGCCGGATGTTCCGGGCGCTCGCCGACGCCGGGATCAACATCGAGATGATCAGCACTTCCGAGATCCGGATCACATGCCTGGTGTCGCGTGACCAGGTCGAGAAGGGGGTCCGCGTCCTCCACCGCGCGTTCGAGCTGGACCGCGAATAATTGCCAGTCAACGTCGCGATCGTCGGCCCGGCCGGGTCGGGCAAGACCACGCTGTTCAAAGCGCTGACCGCCGGCCGTGGCGCGGACGGCGTGGGGATGGTGGACGTGCCCGACGAGCGGCTGCAGCGGCTTGCTGACGCGGTCAGGCCCGCAAAGGTCACCCCAGCCCAGGTGCGCGTCGAGGACACGCCGCCCGGAAGCCGGGCGCAGCGCGTCGCTTTTGCCCGGCAGGCCGACGTCCTGGTCAAGGTGGCGCGCTGCTTCGGCCCGGACCCGCAGCCGGCCGCCGAGCTCGAGGAGTTCGCGCTGGACCTGGTGCTCGCCGACCTCGCTTCAGTGGAGCGGCGGCTGGAAATCGTGGCCAAAGAGGTGCGCGCGGGGAAGAAGGACGCGGCCGACGAGAACGACGTGCTGCAGCTCGCCAAGGCGCATCTCGACGGTGGCCGGTCCCTGCGAACGCTGCCGCTCGAGACCGAGCAGCGCGGGCTGCTGAAGGGCGTCTTCCCGGTCACCCTCAAGCCGGCTGTGTATATCGCCAACGCCGCCGATGAGCTGCTGCCGGGCGGCGGCGACCCGGCGGCGAGCGTGCGTGAGCTCGCCGCGGCTGAGCAAGCCCCCGCGATCGTGCTCTCCGCGCGCCTGGAGTCAGAGCTCGGCGAGCTGGAAGTCGGCGAGCAGGCAGAGATGCGCGCCGGCTATGGCATCGACGAGTCGGGGCTGGGCCGCATCGCGCGTGCCGTCTGGGAGGCCGGTGGGCTCATCACCTACTTCACAGCGGGCGAGCCTGAGGTGCGCGCCTGGCCGTGCGAGCGCGACTCACCCGCGCCGGTAGCGGCCGGCAAGATCCATACGGATTTTGAGAAGCATTTCATCCGCGCGGAGGTCACCTCGGTAGACGAGCTCGTGGCCGCGGGATCGATGGAGGCGCTGCGAGCCGCCGGGAAGCTGCGCATCGAAGGACGCGACTACCTGGTGCAGGACGGCGACGTCGTGTTCTTCAGGGTCGGACGTTGAAACCGGCTAAAAGAGCGACCTTCCCCCGAAGAACGACGTCCAGAGCAGGTTGCCGAGAAAGACCAACACTGCCAGAACCAGCACCAACATCACCCACCGCATAACCTGCCTAACGATCCCCGGCGGCCCTGACTTGCGGCTCTAGAGGGTCTCGCCAGAGCCCTCGGCTCCGTTCATCATTTATTCATGTCCCTTCGGTTCAGTGGGGCGCACGTGTGGGTGAGGGTCGAGGGAAACGAGGCGATCCTGGGTCTGAGCGACTATCTCCAGGACCAGATGGGGGAGATCACCTCGCTCGACCTGCCCGACCTCGGGGACATCTTGCGCGCGAGGCGCCGCATGGGTCACGTCGAGTCCGAGGAGGCGTCGTCGCCGATCGAAGCACCCATCAGTGGAGAGGTCATCGAGGTCAACGGCGAGGCCCTCGAGAACCCGGACCTCGTCAACGGCGAGCCGTACGGGTCGGGATGGCTCCTTCGCGTCCGGATCGATGATCCCGCCGAGCTGGATGATCTGATCAGCGAAGAGGAGTACGCGGAGCTGACGACGTAGCCCTGTCCGCGGCAAATTAACGGTTAAGTCTTGACAGTCCCCACATTCAGGGGTATAACTGCACCCGGGACACAACATATCGTAGCCCACGTCTCAGCCGGTTGAGTCCCACGGCCCAACAGCAGGCAGGCGGTAACACCCCCAAGGTCGCACTCCACGCTCCCGAAACGGCTCCCCCAACCGCCTGCCTGTTTTAGATTATGTCCCCGCCCCGCGGGCAGGTCGGACCGAAGGTCCGGGGTGGGGCGGTGCGTGTTGCCCAAGCTGATTACACTTCGACGTCTATGAGTCGCAAGAGTCGCAAGAAGGGCCGCAACAAATACCGCCAGCCGGTTCGGGTCGCAAGCGCCGGGGCCGTGGGTACGGCCGGCGCTCCGACCGCGACCCGCTCGGTGTCGCAGGCGCGCGTCGGCGGCGACCAGGCCACAGTGCGCGCCGTCGAGCTGTCTTTAGGAGCGCGCAACCAGATGGTCAGGGGGTCTCGCGGCCGGATGGTCGTCCAGTCCGGGGACCCATCGATCCCGCTCGACCGCGTGCCTTACTTCACCAAGGACCTCGTTCGCCTCCTGGTGGTGGGAGCGGCGATGGTCGTGCTGCTGACGGTTGGCTCGTTCGCGGTCCCGCAGCTCATCAAGTAACGCCCCTCGGCTGCAAGAACCGGCGTAACTCGTGGACATCGCCGCGACCTGAAAGTAGAGTTCGGCTCGACATGTCGATTCGCACCAGTGACTCAGGACAGACGGCTCTCAAGCACACGCTCCGCATTCGCAAGCTGAAGGCAGAAGACCACAAGCACCCCGTCAACGTCCTTCACCATGAAGAGGCCACATTCGGCGAGATGCTCGCCGACAAGATCGCGGCGGGCATCGGCTCTTGGAAGTTCCTCATCATCCAGACGTTCGCCGTCTTGTGTTGGGTAGCGCTGAACATCGTCGGCCTCGTCAAACATTGGGACCCGTTTCCCTTCATCCTCCTGAACCTGCTCTTCAGCGTTCAGGCCGCGTACACCGGACCGGTCCTCTTGCTCGCCGGCAACCGGCAGGCGCAGAAGGACCGGCTCACCCTCGAGCACGCCGCCGAGGAGGCTGAGAAGGCCGACGCGCAGAATGTCGAGATCCTGAAGGCGATCAAAGAAAACACCGACGTAACGGTCCAGATCCTCCGCCACGTCGAAGCGCTGGTTTCCGATCACATGGCTGCCGACGCCGACAGGCTCTCTCAACAGGGGGCCTAGCCCGCCTCCCGTACACTCAGACCGTGCGAGTCATCCTCTTCACGGGCAAAGGCGGCGTGGGCAAAACCTCGGTCGCCGCCGCCACCGCCGTCGAGTGCGCGCGCACCGGCTACCGGACCGTGGTCATGAGCACCGACCCGGCGCATTCGCTGGGTGACTCGTTCGACGTCGAGCTGGGCAATGACCTGACCCCGATCGCGGACAACCTGTGGGCGCATGAGGTCTCCTCGCTCCACGAGATGCAGCGCCACTGGGAGAAGCTGCATGAGTATGCGGTCGAGGTTTTCGCGACCCAGGGCCTCGACGAGGTGGTCGCCGACGAGGTTGCCAACCCTCCCGGCATGGACGAGATCGCATCGCTCATGTGGATCAAGCACTACGCCCAGCGCGCCGAGCACGACGTCCTCATCGTCGACTGCGCGCCAACCGGCGAGACGCTGCAGCTCCTGACCTTTCCCGACGCCGCCAAGTGGTGGCTCGACAAGATCTATCCGTGGGAGCGGCGTGCGATGCGCGTGGCGCGCCCTGTCCTCCAGCCGATGATGGGCATACCGCTGCCCTCGGACGAGGTCTATGCCTCCCTCAAGGACCTCTTGCTCGACCTGGGCGGGATGCGCAAGGTGCTCACCGACCCGTCGACGACCACGGTTCGCATCGTCCTCAACCTCGAGAAGATGGTCGTCAAAGAGGCTAAGCGCGCGTTCAGCTACCTGAGCCTGTTCGGCTACGCGACCGACGCGGTGATCGTGAACCGCATCCTGCCCGACGAGCTCCACGACGAGCTGTTCAAGAAGTGGCAGCGCATTCACAAGCGCTATGAGGTCGAGGTTGCGCAGTCGTTCGCGGGCATCCCGATCTTCAACGTGCCGCTCTTCGACAGGGAGGTGGTCGGCATAAGAATGCTCGAGCGCATGGCGAAGGCCACCTACGGGGCGCAGGATCCGGCTCAGCACTTCACCACCTCGAGCCCGCAACGGATCGACAAGGACGGCTCCGACTATGTGCTGACCCTGAAGGTGCCTTTCGTGGATCGCTCAGAGGTCGACCTCAGCCGTCACAACGGCGAGCTGTACGTGACGATCGGCAACTACAGGCGAGAGATCTCGCTGCCCCGCGTCCTTTCCAAGCGCGACACCGGCGGCGCCACCATCCAGGACGGGGAATTGCGCGTGCGGTTCACGCGGCCGGCGGCGCTGAGCAAGTGAGTCGCGACGGCGAGCGCGTGATCGAGCTGATCAACGAGCTTGCCTCGCGGGTGAGCCACCTGCTTTCCGACATGGTCCCGCCCGCGGCCCAGGTGCACCTCCTCAACGCGCAGCGCGAGCTCATCACCGCGCTCATGCTCATCTACGAGCACCGCGTCACGACGACCCCGGGAGGTCGCCCCCGGCGGGCGGTGAACGCCCCGCGCCGTGCATCGCAGCGCCGGAGCACGCCGGCGCGCGCGGGCAAGATTCCGATCGAATGAAAGTCTCGCGGTGAGCCCATTCGCGGGATTTCTCCTGTCGGCGGTGATGCTCGTGCCGGCCCTGCTCGTCGCCATCCCGGTCCATGAGATGGGCCACGCGGCCGCGGCCTACCTTCAAGGCGATCGTTCGGTGCGGTACTTCGGATACTTCACGCTGAACCCGCGACGGTTCCTCGACCCATTGGGCGTGATCGCGGTCTTCGCGCTGCTCGTCGGGTGGGGCAGGAAAGTGCCGGTGCAGCCGAACCGGATCAGCTCCGTCCGCCAGCGGCTCGTGCACGCCCTGGGCGGTCCCGCCGCGAACCTTCTCGCCGCGATCGTGTTCGGCCTGGCCCTGCGCGCGCTGCTCGCCGCGGGTTACCGGGCGGCGCCGGAGCTGTCGCTGGACCTGCTCACGTACCTCGTCTACGCGATCGTCTTCCTCAACCTGTCGATGTTCGCCTTCAATCTGCTGCCGTTCCCCGGGCTCGACGGCTGGGATGTGATCGAGACCATCTTTCGACGGCGCAACCCGCGCTTTTTCTTCAACGCGACCGTCCGGCGCCGGGAAATCGTGGTGGGCGGAGTCGCCGCCATACTCATCAGCTCGTTCATCGGCCTCCCGCTGCTCAGCCTGGTGATGACGCCCTTCTACGAGCCGGCGAGTCTAATCTCTGTAGGCCGATGCCTCAGTTATCGAATCCCCGGACTCAACGTCCTGGATCCCTGCCGGCTATAGGCAGGCTGGTCAACCAGCCGCAGTACGCCGGCCTGGTGGAGGAGTTCGGCCGCGTCCGGGTCGTGGAGGCGATCCGCGACCAGGTGGCTGCCGAGCGCAGCGACGAGGTCCTCGACGATTCGGAGCGCAGCCGGCGCGTTTCGGCGCGCCTGCGCGCGGCCGCCGCCCCGCGTTTGCGGCGGGTGATCAATGCCAGCGGGGTGATCCTGCATACGAACCTCGGCCGCGCGCCGCTGTCGCGATCGGCCACCGAAGCCCTGGCCATGGCGGCCGCATACAGCAATCTCGAGCTCGACCTCGACACCGGGCGCCGCGGGGAGCGCGCAGACCTCCTCGCCGGGCTCTTGATGCGCCTATTCATGTGTGACGCGGCCTTCGTCGTCAACAACAACGCCGCGGCGGTTCTGCTCATCCTCACCGCCCTGTGCAAGGGCCGGGAGGTGATCGTCTCCCGGGGGCAGCTGGTCGAGATCGGCGGCTCGTTCCGGATGCCTGACGTGATGCGTCTGTCGGGCGCGCGCATGGTCGAGGTCGGCACCACCAACCGAACCCGGGCCGCCGACTACGAAGAGGCGGTCACGCCGCGGACGGCCGCGCTGATGCGCGTGCACACCTCCAACTTTCGCGTGACGGGCTTCACCGAGTCGGCTTCACTCGCCGAGATGGAGGCGGTCGCGCGCCGCCACGGCGTGCTCCTCATCGACGACCTCGGCAGCGGCGCGGCCGAGCCGATGGCTGACGAGCCGACGGTGGCGGACTCGCTCCGGACCTGCGACCTCGTCACCTTTTCGGGCGACAAGCTGCTGGGCGGACCCCAGGCGGGCATCATCCTGGGTCGCCTCGAGGGGGCGGCGGCCGTTCGAAAGATGTCCAGGCATCCGCTGGCGCGCGCGGTCAGGATCGACAAGCTCAGCCTGGCCGCGCTCGAGGTCACGCTGCGCCAGCGCCTCGCGGGGCACGTCGAGGACATTCCGGTTGAGCGCATGCTGCGAATGCCGGCGGCCGAGATCAAAAGGCGCGCCGGGCTCTGGACCGTGAAGCTGGAGGAACGCGGCGTCGTGGCCACCCTCGTCACAGGTGATTCCGCCGTGGGCGGAGGTTCGCTGCCCGGACACGGGCTCCCCACCACGCTGGTCGCGCTGGGCGGCCCGGCATCGCGGCTGGCGGCGGCGCTGCGGCATGGCGACCCGCCTGTCATCGCGCGGATCGAGAAGGACGCATGCTGCCTCGATCCGCGCACCGTGCTGAAGGGCGAGGATGAGCAGCTCATCGATGCCGTGGAGGCGGCGGCCAAGAGCGTCCTGAAGTGATCCTCGGCACCGCGGGGCACATCGACCATGGGAAGTCCACGCTCGTGACCGCGCTCAGCGGCATCGACCCCGACCGGCTGGCCGAGGAGAAGCGGCGCGGCATGACCATCGACCTGGGTTTCGCGCACATGCGGCTGCCCAGCGGGAGGCAGATCGGCATCGTCGACGTCCCGGGGCACGCCCGGTTCATCCGCAACATGCTCGCCGGCGCGCATGGGATCGACATGGTGCTCCTGGTCGTGGCCGCGGACGAAGGCGTGATGCCGCAGACCAGGGAGCACCTCGAGATCATCGATCTGCTCGAGGTTCGCCATGGCGTGGTGGCGCTGACCAAGGTCGACCTCGTCGACGAGGTGTGGCGGGAGCTGGTCGAGGGCGAGGTGAGAGATGCCCTCGAGCGCACGGCGCTGGAAGGGTCTGTGATCCGCAGCGTTTCCGCGCTTACGGGCGAGGGCCTGGGCGAGCTGACCGCCAGCCTCGATGCGGCCTTCGATTCTCTGGAGCCCCGCCCCGACCTCGGGCGGCCTCGACTGCCCATCGACAGGGTCTTCACGATGAGCGGCTTCGGCACCGTCGTCACCGGCACGCTGGTCGACGGCACCGTCGCGGTCGGTGACGAGCTGCAGGTGCTGCCAGGCGGCGAGACGGTCCGCGTGCGGGGGCTCCAGCAGCACAACGAGAAAGTCGAGACCGCGGCGCCTGGCAATCGAATCGCGGCCAACCTCATCGGGGTGGAGCGGGACGTGCTCCAGCGAGGCGACGTGCTCTCGCACGCAGGCTCCCTACACGCCACGCGACGCGTGGACGCCCGTGTGCGCGTCCTCGCATCAGCTCCGCGAGCTCTGCGCCACGGCGGTGAGCTTCTGCTGCACACCGGCACGGTTGAGGTCGGGTGCCGCGCCATCCTCCTCGAGGGCGACACGATCGAGCCCGGCGCACAGGGATGGGTCCAGCTCTACCTGGAGCGGCCGATCGCGGCAGCGAACGGCGATCGCTTCATCCTCCGCATTCCGAGCCCGTCGTGGACCGTGGCGGGCGGCCAGATCAGCGACATCGCGCCGCGCAGGCATCCGCGACACGACGTCTCGGTGCGGGAATCGCTCGAGCGCCGCGCTGCGGGGGACTTCCTCCAGGAGGAGCTCCGTAAGTATCCGCGCGGTGTCACGGTGAGCGCGCTGCTCAAAGCGACAACGGCGACCGACGCTGACGTGTCGCATCTTCGCGCGCGGCGCCTGGGCGATTGGCTGTTCGCGGATGAGGCCTGGGCCGCAATCGCCGATCGCGCTGAGCACGCGGTGGGCGAATACCACGGTGCTCACCCGCTCCGCCGCGGTATGCCGCGGGAGGAGCTGCGCAACAGGCTTGGGCTTCAGCCGGCGGTGTTTGGCGCCGTGATCAGCGCCCTCGCCGAAGAGCGCCGCCTCGCGGAGAAGGATGGCGAGGTGGCGGCGCCAGGACACGAGGTGTCGGTCGAAGCGTCCGGCGGCACGTCGGCCCGCTTGCTCGAGCTGCTTTCGGCCGAGCCGTTCGCGCCACCCTCGCTGTCGGAGGCGATGCGGACCTCCGGCGCCACCACCGAGATGGTGCGCGCGCTCGCGCAGCGTGGCGACATCGTGCGCCTGAGCGACGACGTCGCATTCACGCGGGGCGCGTATGAGCAGGCAGTGGTCGCTGTGAAGGAGCTGATCGCCGGGGAGGGGTCGGTCAGCGTGGCCCGGCTGCGCGATCGTCTCGGCGCGAGCCGGCGTCCAATGCTGGCGCTTCTCGAGTACCTGGATGCAGCCAAGGTCACGCGCCGCGTCGGTGACGCCCGGGTACTGAGATAGGAAATATGAGAAGGAACCTGCCGGTTCCCTCTCATCGCGCGGTCGGCGAAGCCGACCCGGCCTGGCGGCCGGGCAAGCCGCGCTGCGTACCCTCCCGCTGTTGGGCTTGTTATCTTTCGATCCGTGCGCATCTCCGAGATGCTGGGTCGAGGGCGGCCGACCGTCTCGTTCGAGTTCATGGCGCCTCGAGACGAGGGCGAGGTCGAGGTCCTGGAAAAGACCGTGGCGGCGCTGGCAGGCCACGCTCCAGATTGGGTGTCGGTGACGTATCGGCTGCGCACCGGTGAGGAAACTCTCAGGCTTGTCACCCGGATCAAGCGCCACTATCACATCGAGGCGATGGCCCATCTGACGTGCGCCAACACCCGCGACGAGACGCGGCGGATCCTCAACTGGATGGAACGCGAGGGCGTCGCCAACGTGCTCGCGCTGCGCGGCGACCCCCCAGGGCCCGGCGTTCCGTACCAGCCTGTCGACCCAGGGCTTGCCCACGGCAGCGACCTTGTCGCGTTCGTTCGCGGAAACGGCTACCGGCTGGGCATCGGCGCGGCCTGCAGCGCCGAGAAGCACCCGGAGAGCCCTGACCTCGAGCACGAGTTTCGCTACATGCGGCTGAAGGTGGAGGCTGGAGCGGACTTCCTGATCACCCAGCTGTTCTTCGACAACCGCTTCTATTTCGACCTGGTCGCCCGTACGCGAGCAGCCGGCATCTCTCTGCCCATCGTTCCCGGCCTCATGCCGGTGCCGAGCCGCCGCTCGCTGGCCTTCGTGACACAGATGTCGGGCGCCACCCTGCCCACCGCCCTGCAGGGCGCGATCGACGAGGCGCCGGACGATGACGCCATCCGCAAGCTCGGCGTCGAGCACTGCATCAAGCAGTGCGTGGAGCTGCTGGAGGCCGGCGTTCCGGGCCTTCACTTCTACACATTCAACCGGGCGCGCGCCCCCATCGAGATCCTTGGCGCGCTGCGTGGCCAGCAGCTCCTGGCGTCCTAGCTCGTTCGCACAGCGAGGATCACAGAGGCGTCCCGAGTCAGCATCATTTCCTGCGCCGGCAGGGCTGCCTGGTTAGTCACACCGTTACCCTAGTCCAGCCATGCTGGCCGGAATCGATCTTGGTGGGACGCAGGTGCGCGTGGCCCTCGCGCGCTCCGACGGCAACCTGGTCGCGAGCGTCAAGACGAAAACCCCCCTGCTCAAGACGCCACAGGGTTTGGTGGACTGGGCCGCGGGTGAGATCGAGCGGCTTCGCGGCAGCCAGAAGGTCACCAGCATCGCGATCGGGGCCCCCGGCCCGATCGACCTGAAGCGCGGCGCCCTCGTCAACCCGCCCAACCTGCCATGGCGAAATGTGCCCCTTGCGCACATGCTCAGCCGTGCCACCGGCGCGAAGGTGCACCTCGCCAACGACGCCGACATGGCGGGGCTGGGCGAGTTCTCGCGCGGCGCCGGCCGCGGGACTCGCAACATGGTCTACATCACGTGGTCGACGGGGGTCGGGGGCGGCCTCATCATCGACGGCCGGCTGCACCGCGGCGCCCACGGTACATCGGGTGAGATCGGGCACATGATCATCGACCCCAATGGGCCGCTGGACAACTGCGGGCAGCATGGTTGCCTCGAGGTGTTCTGCGGAGGGGCCAACCTCGCCAAGGAGACTGGACATCCCGCGTCCGAGCTTTTCGCAGCGGCAGCGCGCGGGGACCGGCACGCGCGCATGGTGGTCGAGCGATCGGCGCGTTACATGGGCCTCGCCCTCATCAGCCTGACCAACGTCATCGACCCCGAGATGTTCGTCATGGGAGGGGGCGTCACGCGCTCGTGGAAGCTGGTGGCGCCGACGATGCTCGAGACCCTCCGGTCCTCGCCTTTCATCAAGCCCGCCCGCCGGCCGCGCGTGCGCCGAGCCCGTTTGGGCGACCGCGCAGGGCAGGTCGGGGCCGTGGAATGGGCTCGGATCAACCAGTAACTGACAGGCGCGTTCGCCAGCTGCTCGAGGAGGCCGCCTCCGAGCTGGGCGCGCGCGCCTGGATCGTCGGCGGCTACGTGCGCGACCATCTCCTCGGGCGCCCGCATCCTGACATCGACGTGGTCGTGGAGGAAGGGTTGGGGTTCGAGGTCGCCCGCCGGTTCGCCCGGCTTGCCGGTGCGGGCGAGCCGGTGATCTTCGAGCGTTTCGGAACGGCCCAGGTCACCGTGCCCGGGCACCTGGTCGAGTTCGTTTCCGCCCGTGCCGAGTCGTACGCGGCGGACTCGCGCAAGCCCGACGTGCGCTCGGCGAGCCTACAGGAGGACCTTCGCCGCCGCGACTTCACCGTCAACGCGCTGCTGATGGACTTCGACGGCAATGTTCACGACCCGCTTGGGCGCGGGCTTGCCGATCTCGATGCCCGCCTCCTGAGCACGCCGGCGGACCCCGTGCAGACCTTCAGCGACGACCCGCTGCGGATGCTGCGGGCGATCCGCTTCGCCGCGCAGCTTGGATTCGAGCTCGCGCCGGACCTCCTACCGGCGATGCGCCGGATGAAGGATCGGCTGCAGTCGCCGGTCGTCTCGGTCGAACGCGTGGCCGACGAGCTGCGAAAGATGCTGATCTCGGAGCGCCCGCGCCTCGCGCTCGAGCTCCTGGACCAGGCCGCCCTCCTGGAAGCGATCCTGCCCGAGGTGGCCGCCTGCAAGGGCGTCCAGCAGGGCGGCTACCACACGCACGACGTATTCGGTCATACGGTCCTGGCCGTGGACGGCACGCCTCCGGACATTGTCGTGCGGTTGGGCGCGCTTTTCCACGATGTGGGCAAGCCGGCCACCGCGGCGCCGGACGGCTCGTTCATCGGCCATGAGGTGATCGGAGCTGAAATGTCCGCGACCGCGCTCGAGCGGCTTCGCTTCGCGCAGAAGGAGATCGAGGCTGTGGCCCTGCTTGTCCGGCTCCATCTTCGGCCCGTGTTCTATGCCTCGGAGTGGACCGACGGTGCTGTCCGCCGCCTGGCGCGCGACGCCGGCCCGCAGCTCGCGCGCCTGATGCAGCTGGCGCGCGCGGACATCGGCGCCTCGGCCTATCCGCACCCGGAGAAGCTCGACGAGCTCCAGCTGCGGCTCGATTCCGTGCTGGCGGAACGGCCGTCCCGAATGGTGGCGCCCGTGGACGGCGAGGACATCATGCGTGTGCGCAGGATCGAACCTGGGCCCGAGGTCGGCCGCATCAAGCAGCGCCTGAGCGACCTGGTCATGGACGGCGCCATCGAGCCTTCGCGCGAGGCGGTCTTCGCCTACCTGGAATCGCACCCGGACCTCTGATCGCTACCAGGCCCAATTTCAACCAGCACCCGCTATGCTGCGATTGGGTTGGGTCGTTAACTGGTTCATTTAGAGGGGATGGGAGGCAGGTCATGACCGACACGAATCTGGAGACGCTGGGAGCACCCGCCGCGAATGGTGGCCGCGAGGCTGCCGTCGGGGCGGACGCCAAGGCGACGGTGCTGGCGCGCGAGGATATCGTCTCGGGCCGTGTGCACATCAAGGGTACTGGGCAGCTCCTGGGCAATTTCAGCGGTCAGGTCGAGTGCGACGGCGATCTCTTCATCGGCCCGGAAGCCCATGTCGAAGCGAACATAAAGGGCGCCAGGGTCACCATCGCCGGCTTCGTGCGAGGGAACATCGTCGCGGTGAACAGGCTGAAGATCACGACTACAGGCCGGCTCGAGGGTGACGCGAGGGTGGGGACCCTGGTCGTGCTCGAGGGGGGCGTCCACCACGGCGTGATTCGGGTCCACCCCGAAGGCGTGCCTGAGGCGAAGGACACCGCGGTCGTCGAATCCAACACAGCGCGGCCGGCGCCGGTCGTGACGCTGCGGACCCTCCCTAACCCGGTCGGCCGGGTCAGGAAGTTCTGGGGTGAGTTCTTCTAGGCGCGGATCGGGGAAAGGGCGGGCGCGCGGCGGCGCCGCGAAGGCCCGGCCGGCGCCGGCGCCGGCCAAGGCAGCGCCGCGAACCGTACCCTCGCCGCCACGGACGGGTTCGTCCAGGCTCACGATCAAGCCCGGGCCGCCGGCAGCCGCCAGAACTCAGCTCGTGCTCTCCACCAAGCCCCGGCCTCCGGGCCCGCGACGCCTCAGCGAGGTCGAGCTGGACGAGGACGAGGTCTTGATCGACGGTTTCAACGCCACGCTGGAGGGGGCGACCGTGCGCATCACCGCTGTGCTGGAGCGCACGTGCGTCTATGTGGATCGGGATGGTGACCGCCGGCTCGCCCGCAAGAAGGATCTCTGGGTGGAGGCGGACAAGCTGCCGATCCGGCGCCGGGGCATCGGCTAAGCTACCGGCCGCGATGCCGCTGCACACGGTGGAGAGGGCTTGATCGAACCGCGCACGAACCGCAACCTGGCGCTCGAGCTGCTGCGTGTCACGGAGGCAGGAGCGCTCGCCGCGGCGCCCCTGCAAGGGCGCGGCAACAAGGTTGCCGCCGACAGACGCGCCGTGGAGGCGATCCGGAGCGCAATGGCCTCCGTGGACATGAAAGGCACGGTGGTGATCGGCGAGGGCGAGAAGGACGAGGCGCCGATGCTCTACTTCGGCGAGCTGATCGGCAACGGCCTCGAGCCCGAGGTGGACGTGGCCATCGACCCCATCGAGGGCACAAGCCTCACCGCTTCGGGCCTGCCGGGCGCGATTTCGGTGGTCGCGCTGGCCGAGCGGGGTTCGATGTTCACCACCCATGTGCACTACATGCAGAAGCTGGTCGTCGGCCGCAGGGCGCGGGGGGTCATCGACCTCGAGATGCCGGTGGAGTGGAACCTGCGCCGGATCGCCAAGGCGGAGGGCCTGCCGGTCCAGGAGCTCACCGTCGTGGTCCTGGAGCGCGAGCGAAACCAGAACATCGTGGCCCAGATCCGTGACGTCGGGGCGCGAATCAAGCTCATCACCGCCGGCGACGTCGCCGGCGCCCTCGAGGCGGCGCTCGAGACCAGGTCCGGCGTCCACTGCATGATGGGTTCCGGCGGCGCCACCGAGGGGGTGCTCGCCGCGTGCGCCATCAAGACCATCGGCGGTGACATGCAGGCCAAGCTGTACTTTCGCGACGACAAGGAGCGCGAGGCGGCCAAGAAGGAGGGGCATGAGCCGACCAAGGTCCTCCACCTCGACGATCTGTGCTCGGGGAAGGACATCTTTTTCGCGGCTACGGGCATAACCTCGGGCGAGCTGCTGAAGGGCGTCCGATACGAAGATGTATATGCGTACACGCAATCTATGGTTTTGCGCTCCGCATCCGGCACCATGCGCATCGTGGATGCGTATCACCCGATCGACAAGCTGAGAGCCAAGGGCCTGCTTCCGGAGCAGGTCGCGATCCCCTGAGCGCCACCGAAGCGGGGCAGTTCCTCGCCGCAGCGGTCAAGGCCTTCGGGAAAGAGCAATGGGAATGGATCGCGACCGCCCGAGTGCTGTCGCGCCGGCGTCCGTCGACGGCCGAGGTCGAGGATGTCCTGGACAAGCAGCTCTCCAGCGCTGACCAGGCCATGGTCAACGCGTTTACCGGCGGCTTCCGGGTGGCCCAGACCAAGCTGGCCATCACCAAGGTCGTGCCGGAGGAGGTCGCGGCGATCGCGCTGGAGTCGGCGCAGGTCGTGGCCCTGGCGATCCTGGTGCGCGAGCAGCTCGACGCCGCGCACTTTGCCGTGCTGTATCGACCGTTCGCCACGGTCCTTCCAGGCCCGGGCTCCCTGGCGCCGGCGCCGGTGGATCGCCAGATCGCGGCCTTCCTTGCTCGCCTGCCCACGCTCTCAGGTCCGACCGAGGCGGAGGCCGCCGCCGTGGCCAAGGTGCTCAGCGAACCGCCCAGGCCCGCGACGCTCCAGGTGCGTGGCGCTCCAGCGGCGGCCGCGACCCCGCCGGCGGTTGATCCCGCGGCCCACTACCAGGCGGCCTGGAAGGGGGTCATCGAAGCCGCCAACAATGCAGGGCGGACGATGGCCTTTCGCGCCGCCCAGGATGGAGCCGAGATGGCGGCGCCACACGACGGCTCGGGGATAGTCGGCCACGCGGGCGTGGCCGCCGGGGGCATCTTCATGCGGGACCTGCTGCCCATCGAGCAGGTGCTCTTGCTGTACGAGCCGTTCGCGGCCGCCTTCCCTTACGAGAGCCTCCAGTAGGGGCTAGGCCGTCCTGACCCCGGCGGCTTTCTCCAGCCCCAGCTCCTCGACCGCCTCTTCCCGCATCTTGAACTTCTGGATCTTCCCGGTGACGGTCATCGGGAAGCCGTCCACGAACTTCCAGTGGCGGGGAATCTTGTACGAGGCGATCTTGCCTTTGCACCACGCGGCGAGCTCTTCGCCGTCGACCTTAGCGCCCTCGCGGAGCTTGACCCACGCCATGACCTCTTCGCCGTACTTCTCCGAAGGCACGCCGATAACCTGGACGTCCGCGATGGCGGGGTGGCCGTACAGGAACTCCTCGACCTCGCGCGGGTAGATGTTCTCGCCGCCGCGGATGATCATGTCCTTGATCCTGCCGACGATGTTGACGTAGCCGAGCTCGTCCATCGTCGCGAGGTCGCCGGTGTGCATCCAGCGGGCGGTGTCGATGGCCTGGCGGGTCGCCTGCTCGTTGTTCCAGTAGCCGAGCATCACGATGTAGCCGCGGCTGCAAAGCTCGCCGGAGGTCCCACGCGGAACGACACCGCCGGTGCCGGGGTCGACGATCTTGATCTCGACATGGGGATGAACGCGGCCCACCGTCGCGACGCGCTTCTCGAGCGGATCGTCGGTTGCGCACTGCGTCGAGACGGGTGAGGTTTCCGTCATCCCGTAGGCGATGGTCATCTCGGGAATGTGCATCACGGTCTGCACTTTCTTCATCACCTCGACCGGGCATGGCGATCCGGCCATGATGCCGGTGCGCAGAGAGCTGAAGTCGAATTCGTTGAAGCGCGGGTGCTCGAGCTCTCCGATGAACATCGTGGGAACGCCGTAGAGGGAGGTGCACCGTTCCTTCTGCACCGTCTCCATGACAGCCAGCGGGTCGTAGGCCTCGGCGGGGATGACCATCGTGGCGCCGTGCGTTGTGCAGGCGAGGTTGCCCAGCACCATCCCGAAGCAGTGGTAGAACGGCACCGGGATGCAAACCCGGTCCTGCTCGGTGTAGTGCAGCGTCTCGCCGATGAAGAAAGCGTTGTTGAGGATGTTGTGGTGGGTGAGCGTGGCGCCCTTGGGGAACCCCGTCGTCCCCGACGTGTACTGGATGTTGATCGGATCGTCGAACTGAAGGGAAGCCTCCAGCTCCCGCAGATCTTCGACGCTTGTCCTGGCCCCCTCACGGTGAAGCGCATCCCAGCCCTGCTCGAGGACCAGCGCTTCCCGCAGGTCGGGGCACCGGCCTTTGACCTCGGCCAGCATCGCTCTGTAGTCGGCCTGGCGGAACCCGGCCGCCAGGATGAGGAACGTGATGCCCGACTGGTTGAGCACGTATTCGAGCTCGGAGGTCCGGTACGCAGGATTGATATTGACGAGGATCGCGCCGATGGCGGCGGTCGAGAACTGGGTGATCACCCACTCGTACCGATTGGGGGACCAGATGCCGACGCGGTCACCCTTCTGGACGCCGCGGGCCAGCAGGCCTCGAGCGACAAGCTCGCACTCATCGAGCAGCTCGCGATACGTGGAGCGGTGGCCTTGATGGTTCACCACCAGGGCTTCGCGATCGCCGAAACGTTCGGCGGTCCGGCGCAGGTTCTGAAAGATCGTATCGCCAAGGAGCGGAGTCTGGCTGGCGCCGTGCACGTAGCTGAGCTCGGTCAATCGCGTCCCCCCAAATGACCCAAGGGATCGGCCGGGGTCGACACCCAATTGTGCGCCTCCGCACTGGAAGAGCCAAGCCCTTGACACACCCGGGGCAACCGCGCAAAGTGGACTCAATTCGTTCGGCGTCGGGCCCATCGCAGTTCACGCAAAGGTTGGCCTCCACAAGTAGGCAACGGCCGTAAAGCGGCGCAGAAACCAGACAGCGTGTCACCCGGTGGAACCCCGACCGAGGCGGTGTCCGCTGCAGGCGCCGCCTCGCTTTATGCCTACGCTACCTCACGCTCTTGATTCGGCTGACGAAGACGGTCCCGAGGACGAAAAAGAGGATCGCGCTTCCGAACACCGCACGGTAACCGGAGTTCGGCGAAACGCGGTTGAAGTAGTCGAGAAGATAGCCCCCGATTGCCGGGGCTATGGTTTGAGGAAGGGTCTGCGCGACGTGAAACAGACCCATGTCCTTGGCGGATTTCGTGCGGTCGGGGAGCGTGTCGCAGGCAAGCGCCCAATCCACGGCGTAGTAAAGGCCGTAACCCAGGCCGTATATCGCGGCCATGGCCAAAACGAGGGGGATCTGGGTCGGGTACAGAGCGATGAAGACCAGCGCGACAAGGCTCTGGGCGGCGCCGCTGAGATAAACGAAAATCTTCCGACCCAGGCGATCCGAGATCAGGCCGCCGGTGATTCCAAATGGGATCGCGGACACGAACACGATGGCGAGCCAGTTCGACGTGAACTGGTCCGCATTGCCGACGCGCACGACGTCGTGGAAGAAGGGGGAGAGGAAATACGCCACGATCGTGATCGCGGCCGTGACCATGAGGCGCGTGAAGATGACCCATGCAAAATCGCCGCTGTGGAGTGGCGCGACGAACCTGCGTACGGATTCCATGAGGGGACTTCGTGGCCCATGCTGGAGGCGAGTCATACCTTCGCCGCGGGAGGCGACGAGGGCTGGAATCATGGTCAGTACGGTCACCGCGCCGATGACCACGTACGCCCAGAGAAGCTGGTGAGCGCCCGCTAGTACCGATGTCGTCCCCACCCCGGCGAGCCCTCCGGCCATGTTCATGGCGGCGAGAAAGCCGCTAGCTCGGCCAAATTCGGGGTTTGGGACCACGTCGGGTATCACGCCTGCGTAAGCGGCGCCCGCGGCGTTGGCGAAGAGCTGGATCCACATATAGCCGACGAACAGCTGCGCGTAGCTGTGGGCGGTCATCATGATCCCGAGCCCGACGAGGTTCAGGATCGTGCAGCCGAAGATGATGGGTCGGCGCCGTCCCCAGGGTGTGTACAGGTAGTCGGACAGCTGGCCGACCAGCGGCGGCACGCCAACCGCGAAGATGGCGCCTACGCCGACCATCGTCCCCAGCGACGACCCAAAAACGTTGTGGGGAACCAGGTCGCGCAGCTGACTCTGGATCAGGACGAAGCCGATCGGCAGCCAGTGAAAGTTGAATCCGAACCACAGGCTCGCCAGGGAGGCATGGCGGAGATTGCCGAACGGCGTCCCGGGCAGCGCGGTGGCCACGGCCATAAGCGAGAAGGCTAAGTTAAGTAGCTTCCTCGCGCGCACCGAAAAGCGGTAGGCTTTGTCGGCCCCCATGCATCCTGTCCTTTCGCGTGCAAAAGAGGTCTTGATCGAGGTGCCGCGGCACGGCAAGCTCGCGTACTGCCTGCTGCGTGACCCGCGCGTGCCCGCCGCGCCCAAAGCGGCGGTGTTGGGCGCCCTGGCCCTGATCGTGAGCCCGATCGACTTCCCGGCCTGGGTGCCGGTGCTCGGCGAGCTGGACATGCTCGCCCTGGGGGTGCTCGCGGTCAAGACGTTCATCGAGGCGTGCCCGGAAGACGTTCGGCGCGAGCACGAGCAGGCTTTGAAAGACGGCGCCAGCGTTTTCGACCGCGACGTCCGCGACACAGTCGTGGCGGCGCGACAGGGTGCGGGCAATGTCGCCGGCAGGATCCGTTCGCGCGTGATGCGCCGCGACCCTTATCAATCGGTGTCGGAGGGCTAGGGAAAAGTGCGGGTGATGCTGACCAAAGATGTCGCGAACGTCGGCAAGGCCGGCGATGTGAGGGAGGTCACGGACGGCTACGGCCGCAACTTCCTCCTGCCACGGAAGCTGGCGGTGCCGGCCCACAGGGGCATCGATGCCGAAGCGAAGAGGCTGCGCGATGCGGCGGTCAAGCGGGAGACCAAGGACCGCGTCGAGGCGCAGGGGCTTGCCGACGAGATCGACAACAAGACGGTCGTGGTTCGCCTCAAGGTGGGCGCCGAGGACAAGGCTTTCGGCTCGATCACGAACCAGGACATCGCCGCCGCCCTGAAGGCACAGCATCGGGTCGACATCGACCGCCACAAGATCGACCTGAAAGAGCCCATCAAGACGCTGGGCGAGCACCAGGTGTCGCTGAAGCTCCACCGCGACGTGGCCGCCCACGTCAATGTGATAGTCACCCAGGACCGGTAGCGGCCCACTAGGCATGGCGACGATCGCGCTCACACCCGGGAGGGTGCCCCCCCACGACCTCGACGCGGAGATGTCAGTCCTGGGCTCGATCCTCCTCGATCCGCTCTCGATCGCGAAGGTGCTGCAGTTCCTGCACCCGGAGGACTTCTATCGCGAGAACAACGGCCAGGTCTACCGGGCTGCGCTGGACCTGTTCGCCGCGGGGGAGCCCATCGACAACGTCACCCTGGCCGCGCAGCTGCAGACGATGGGGATGCTCGATCGCATCGGGGGCCGCGCGCAGCTGGCGTCGATGCAGAGCGCGGTCCCGACCTCGGCCAACATCGAGTACTACGGCCGGATCATCAAGGAGAAGGCCTACAAGCGGCGCCTCATCTCCGCCGGCGCGAACATCGCGGGGTTCGGCTACGACGATGGGGTGGAGGCCGAGGAGGCCATCAACCAGGCGCAGTCGCTCGTGTTCGGAGTCGCCGACGACCGCGACCAGCGCGAGCTCTCGAAGCTGTACGACCTGCTCGGTCCCGCGATGGAGCGGATCTCCCTGCAGATGGAGAGCGGGCAGGGAGTGGTCGGGGTGCCCTCAGGATTCCACGACCTTGACCGCATGACGGGCGGGTTCAAGGACTCGGACCTGATCATCGTGGCGGGCCGGCCCTCGATGGGCAAGTGCCTCGCCCATGACAGCATCATCGACGACCCCGTAACCGGCGAACGAATGACCATTGAAGAGGCGGTTCGAAGGCGAATGCCGAGAGTGCTCGGGTTTGGCTGGGATGGATCGATCGAGCCGCAGGACGTTCATGCGTGGGTAGACAGCGGCATCAAACCGTGTTTCCGTGTTACCACCCGCACTGGACGTTCGGTCGAGGTCACGGGCCATCATCCGTTCCTGACGACTGTCGGCTGGCGATCGCTACACGACATTTCAGTTGGTGCTCGTATCGCAGTGCCGCGAAGGATCAGTTGCTTTGGCCACGACGATTCCCTGGCGATTGGGCAAGTGCGTCTCTTGGCCTACCTCATCGCTGAGGGCAGCCTCACCTCAAACACCCCCGGCTTCACGAATACGGACCCAGAGATACTCGAAGACTTTCATCTTCAGATTGCGCAGCAGTTCCCCCCGCTTCACGTTCGGCGACACGCAATCACCTACTACCCATCAGCATCTCGTGGTCAGCGGAACCCGCTGAAGGATTGGCTTCGGCAACTCGGACTTATGGGCAAGCTCGCGGACCAGAAGCGATTTCCCGCTTGTGCGTGGACCTGGGACCGCAACCGTCTTCGAGAGTTCATCAAGGCCCTGATGAGCTGCGACGGCACCGTCTATTCGATGAGTGGCTATCCAAGGATCGAGTTCGCTGTCGCATCCGAGGGTTTGGCCCACGACATGCATCACGCTCTCGTCCGGTTTGGAATCGTAGCCAAGCTGTGGAAGAAGAAGGACCGCTGCTGGCGGGTCGAGATCACCGAGCCAAAGTCGGTGCGGCGCTACCAAACCCAGATCGGGTGGATCGGCGAGAAGTCGAGGCGATTCGGGAGCGATCTTCCGGACCGCCGGAGCAACGTGGGGCATCTGTCGAAGGAGATCTGGTCAGACGTTCGGTTCGCTGCCGACCGTCGCGGCATGACGTTGATCGAACTGGCCAGGCGAGCCGGCGAACCGCACTCCGAGGTCAAAGGATTCAATCCACATACATCGCGCGGAATGCCCTCAGCCCGACTTGCGGCTTATGCGGACGTCCTTAATGACATAGCCCTCCGTCAGCTTGCAAGTGATGACATCTACTGGGACGAGATCGTTTCGATCGACGCCACCGGCGAGCACCAGGTCTACGACCTCACAGTGCCCGACACGAATAACTTCATTGCCCAGGACATCCTCGTCCACAACACATCATTTGCCCTCAACGTCGGTCTCCATGCGGCCCTCGAGACCAAGAGGTCGATAGCGATCTTCAGCCTCGAGATGTCGAAAGAACAGCTAACTGAACGGCTCCTGACCGAGCAAGCGCAGATCGATGCTCAACGTCTGCATCGCGGCTTGCTAAGTGAAGCCGAGTTCGATCGCGTCTCCAACGCACTTGGGCCACTTGGAGAAGCGTCGATCTATATCGATGACACACCGGTGATGGATGAGCTGACGCTGCAGTTGAAAGCGCGACAAGCGAAGATGCGCCACGGCATCGACATGATCATCGTTGACTATCTGCAGCTCATGCATGGCCGATCGCGTGGCGATGACAACCGGGTGCAGGAGGTATCGTCGATCTCCAGAGCGCTCAAAGGCTTGGCGCGCGAGCTGCGAATACCTGTACTGGCCATCTCCCAGCTGAGTCGCGCGCCGGAGCAGCGACCGGACAAGCGACCAATCCTGAGCGACCTTCGTGAGTCGGGCTCGATCGAGCAGGATTCGGACCTAGTCATGTTCTTGTTCCGACCCGAGTACTACAAATCTGATGAGCGCCCTGGCATCGCGGAAGTGATCGTCTCCAAGCACCGCAACGGCCCCACCGGAATGGTCGAGCTCAAGTTCCGCCGCGACCACACGCGGTTCTACAACCTGGAGACGAGGCGGCCCGAGCCCGGCACCCAGTAGGCATGGTCATCATCCTGGTCGGCGGCCAGTGGGGCGACGAGGGCAAAGGCAAGGTCATCGACTACCTCGCCTCCAAAGCCCAGATGGTCATCCGAACCCAGGGTGGCAACAACGCCGGCCACACGGTCGTCACCGAGCATGGCGAGTTCAAGTTCCAGCTCATGCCGTCGGGCATCCTCTACCCGCACTGCACATGCGTCATCGGCAACGGCGTGGTCGTCGACCCCATCGTGCTGCTGCGAGAGATCTCCCAGCTGCGCGAGCGCGGGATCGAACCGAAGAAGCTCATCGTCAGCGAGCGCGCGCACATGCTGATGCGCTACCACCCCCTGTTCGACCAGCTCGAGGAGGAGTCGCGCGGCGACGACCGCCTCGGGACCACGTGGCGGGGCATCGGGCCCGCGTACTCGGACAAGGTCCGGCGCATCGGCTTTCGCATCGGCGACCTGCAGAAGGAAGCCTTCATGCGCAAGAAGCTCGCCTTCGTGGTCGGCCAGGTCAAGAACCCGGTTCTGACCAAGCTCTACGGCAAGGACGCCTACGACTGGGAAAACATGCTCGTCGAGTACATGGGCTACGCGCGGGACCTCGACCCATTCATCAAGGACACCTTCCCGCTGATCCAGGACGCCCTCGACGCCGGCGCGAACATCCTGCTCGAGGGCGCGCAGGCGACGATGCTCGACCTGGACTTCGGCACGTATCCCTACGTCACCAGCTCGAACCCGACCGCGGGCGGCGCCCTCACCGGCAGCGGCATACCGCCGACGAAGGTCGACCTCACCATCGGAGTCTTCAAGGCCTACACGTCGCGCGTCGGCTACGGGCCGTTTCCCTCCGAGCTGCTGGACGAGGTCGGCGACCAGATCCGCGAGCGTGGCCACGAGTTCGGCACCGTGACGGGCAGGGCGCGCCGCATCGGCTGGTTCGATGCCGCAGTCGCCCGTTATGCGGTCCGCTTGAACGGAATCGGATGCGCAGCGCTGATGCGACTCGACATCCTCGACGATCAGCCGCTTCTGAAGATCTGCACCGGCTACGACTTTCGCGGCAACCGTTTCGATCACCCACTGGCGAACATCTCGCACTACAAGCACTGCGAGCCAGCCTACGAGACCATGCCCGGGTGGCAGCAGGAGATCGGCAGCGCTCGCTGCTGGGAGGACCTGCCCCAGAGCTGCCGCGACTATGTGGAGCGGATCGGTGAGCTCATCGGCGCGCCCGTCGATCTCGTCGGCACCGGCCCGCGCCGCGACCAGTTCGTCACCCGCGGCCGCAAACTCTTCGACTGAGCCGGCCTGAGTTGAAAGCGACGGCGCCGGTGGCTGCCGAGCTGACCTGGGCGCAGGTGCACCAGTTCCGACTGGCACGCCACCACCTTTTGAGCCGGTCGCCGAAAAAGGACCTGGTGAGTGTCGTCGGCGAAATCTGCGGCGTGCAGGCGCAATTGATGTCGGCAGCCGAGATGCAGGTCGCGGTCCGTGTCGACTGCAAGGTCGACGATGTTCAGACCGCGCTCTGGAAGGACAGGGCGATCGTCAAGACCTGGCTCATGCGCGGAACGCTCCACCTCGTCCCGTCGAAGGATCTCCCCCTCTTCTCGGCGGCGATGAACGCATATGGGATGCGCAACACCAACGCCTGGCTCAAGTGGCTGCAAATTACCGAACCCGAGCTCATGGATGTCGTCGACGCGATCGGCCGTGCCCTCGACGGGCAGGCGCTTACTCGTGAGGAGCTGATCGCGAAGGTGGGAAAGGGCCGCTCCGAAAAGATCCAGCTGGCCATGAGATCGGGCTGGGGTGGCGTCCTCAAGCCGGTCGCGCGCAAAGGCCTTCTGTGCTTCGGCCCGAGTCGTGGCCAGAGCGTGACCTTCGTGAGGCCGGAGCAGTGGTTGGGCGGCTGGCGCGACATCGACCCCGATGCGGCGCTGACCGAAGTCGCGCGCCGCTACCTGCGCGCGTACGGCCCGGCGATCAAAAGCGACTTCACACGCTGGTGGGGAACCTGGCCCGGGGTCGGCACCAGAGCATGGGCGGGTCTGGCCGGCGAGCTCGCGCCCGTCTCGGTCGACGGGCAGCGCGCCGACATGCTGGTCGCCGACGTCGATCGCATCCAGTCCGCGGCGAGCGAAGGGTCGGTGCGCCTGCTCCCGTCCTTCGATCCCTACCTGATGGGGCACAGCAGACGCGACCATCTTGTCGCCACCGAGCACCGCGCCCGCGTCAGTCGCACTGCCGGGTGGATCTCCGCCGTTGTTCTGGTGGACGGCCGCGTGGTCGCGACCTGGACGCACCAGGTCGTCAAGGGAACGTTCAATGTGGCCGTCGATCCAATTCGCAAGCTGTCGCCATCGACCGTGAGGCAGGTGCGCATGCGAGCCGATTCGCTGGCGGCCGCGCTCGGCCTGGACGTGGCGGTGGTAAAGATCGCCTAGCTGGCTTTCGGCACGCTGTTGACGACGCGCAGCTGCGCTTCCCTCTGCCGCAGCCGGCGGTTGCGGCGCCAGCGCTCGCGCAGGAGCGAGGTGCCCCACCCGGCCAGCGCGGCCACGGCTGCCGTGGCCTGGATCCCCGCGACCGTGTAGAAGGCGGCTTCGATCCCGAAGCCCCGGACCCTCAGGCCGACCGCCAGAATGCCGGCGACGATGCCGATCACCGGCCGCACCGCCCATGACCCGGGCAGGTGACGGCGATCAGCCAGCAGCAGCCCGGCCACGAACCAGGTCGGCCCGCTGTCGAGCTGGAACACGAGATCCCAGTGGTACAGGTAGATCGGCACCACGGCCCCGACCAGGAAGGCCGCCAGCACGACGAGACTCAACCGCCGCGCGTAGGCGAGCCACGCGACGCCGATCGCCACCGCCAGCAGCGACGTGGCGAAGACAGGCCCTGGCACGTTGCCGACGTAGAGACGCACGGCGTCGATGGGCGCTGTTTGCGGTCCGAAGTACTGGAACCAGATACCGATCGGGTCGGCGAACGGCTTGCCCGTAACCGGATTGACGTAGGCGTTGATCGCGCCCCGCGTCACCAGCGCGACCGCCGCGTAAGCGAGCAGTCCCGCCTGCGCGCGCACTGCCGGAACGTAGCGCGCGCGGACGAGTTCCAGCACCACCGCCACCGCGGCAATCGCGACCGCCGCGGCTACGGGTGCTCCCGCCCCGATGAGCGCGACACCGAACACCGCCGCGATCAACGGGCTCGCCTGCGGTCGCGGAACGTGGCGGCGCCAGAGGAGCAGCGCCAGCACGTGGCCGGCGATGCCGAGTGCGAGCGCGACCCCGAGCATCTCCACTGCGGGGCGCTTGAAGATGATCAGGCCGGCAGCCACCGGCGGGGCCAACGCGATCCCGATGGTCAGGTCATCCGGGAGCGAAGCGGGATTGAATGCGGCCCGGTCAAGCCAGGCCCCGGCGCGAGCCAGCACGCATGGATTGTAGGGATCGGCGGGCTGGATTCGCCTTTGGGGCCAGATGGGGCTGGCCGTTCACGCTGCGCCTTGGGTGATAATCGGCAGGCTCGTGTCGCTTTCCACTCGACGTCTTGCTGCGACGCTGGTGGCGTTGGTCGGGGGTCTCATCGCCAGTGCGGGCGCCCTCGCCGGCACTCTTCCCGACTCCACATGGGTGGGGCTGTCGGCGCTGCCGCAGCAAGGCCAGTCGCCCCTGTTCGCGCTTGCCGTCGATCCCGCCAACAATCACGCGCTGGTCGCCGGCAACGCCCAGGGCTCCCTATTGAGGTCGACCGACGGCGGGCTCACCTGGACCACGGTTCACCCGGCACGCGCCGCCGTGACCACGATCGTCTTCAGCCCGTTCACGGCCGAGCTCGTGCTGGCCGGCACGCGCGGGTCGGGCGCCTTTATCAGCACGGACGGTGGCTCGAAGTGGAACGCGGTGAGCGGGCTCGATGGCCGGGACGTTCGAGTGTTCGGTTTTGCTCTCACCCTGGTCGCCGCCGGGACCGACAACGGCGTCTACGTCAGCCCGGACGGGGACACGTGGAAACAATCGGGCCTGGCGAACACCAGCATCGATGCGCTGGCGATCCCAGCTGTTCACGCTCCGGTGCACCTCATCGCCGGCAGCGACGCGACCACGTCCGCGGCAGGGCCGCCCCTGTACGACAGCGTCGATGCGGGTGTCACCTGGAAATCTGCGACGCCCGCCATCAGCGGCACGGTGGTGTCGCGGCTCGTCGCCGGACCGCTGCCGCCGACGGGCAATGTGAGGCCGCTGGTCGCGGGGACAAACGCCGGCCTGTTCATCTCCGCCGACAATGGCGCGAACTTCACCCCGCTGAGCGGCGGTGACCTGCTCCCGTCGACGGATTACACACAGGTCGCGTTCGTGACCGATCACCACGATCGGTTCTACGTCGCGAGCGACGGCGGCGGTTCGCGCGCAGGCGGACTGTGGTCGACTCGCGACAAGGGGGTGCACTTCAGGTCGCTGGTCCCACCACTCCCCTCGATCACCGCGCTGGCCGTTTCCAACGACGAGTCGCCCATCCTGTACGTGGCGACGTTCCGTGCTTCGGACCATACGCCCGCCCTGTGGGCATTCCACGACACCGGAGGCGCGCCGCGGGGCCCATTTACGGGCGTGTCGCCGTCCGCCAGCCACGGCCGCATCGGCAAGACCGACCAGGGTGGCCTGGCCGATTTCCTGCACCTGCTGTCTTTATCGCAAACCCCCTATATCGCGCTCGGTATCGTGGCTTTGCTCGTGCTGCTGCTCGCGGCGATCTCGCACTTCCGTGGCAGCCGTAGGTAGACTCGCGGGCAAGTGACATCGCCGCACGCCCGTCTGCGCGAGCTTGGACTCGAGCTTCCTGCTCCGCCCACCGCCGTGGCGTCCTATGTGCCGACCCGCCTCGTCCCGATCGGCGAGCGGAAGTCGTTGCTGTACGTCGCGGGACAGGTCCCGGTGCAGGATGGAAAGCGGCTCACGGGGCGCTGTCCCGACGAAGTGTCGGTAGAGGAGGCCCAGCTGGCGGCACGCGTATGCGCGCTGAACCTGCTCGCTCAGATGGAATCCGCCGCCGGCCTTGACAATGTCGAGCAGGTTCTGCAGGTGACCGGCTTCGTGCTTTCAACCGATGATTTCGGCGACCAGCCGAAGGTGCTCAACGGCGCATCGGACCTGCTCGTCGATGTGCTCGGTGAGGCCGGCAAGCACACCCGGGCGGCGCTGGGCACCAACGCTCTGCCCTTTTCGGTGACGGTCGAGATTGCAGCAGTCGCGGTTGTCCGAACCGGCTGAGGCGGAGCGGGTGCAGCCCCGCAGGCCGCGTTTGATCCTCGTCGGCAGCGTCCTCTACCTGGCGCTGATCTTCGGAACGATGCTGTGGCGCGGGATCTCGATCGAGCCAGAGTGGGTCGTGCTCGCGCTGCTGCTGATAGCGGTCGCACTCGGCCGCGGCCGCTCGTTCATCGTCGACTGGGCCCCGTTCCTGCTTCTGTTCTTCGCCTACGAGGCGATGCGGGGGTTCGCGGCGAAGACCGGCTTTGCGCCGCACGATCTGTCAGGAATGGAACGAGTGCTGTTCTTCGGAACCATACCCACGCTGGTGCTGCAGCACGCCTTTTACCATCCCGGCGTCGTCAGCTGGCAGGACGTGGTGGGGATGTTCTTCTACTTTATGCATTTTCCACTGCCGATCGTCGTGGGTTTCTTTTTTTGGGTGAACAGCCGCGACCACTATCGGCGCTTCATCGCGGCCCTGCTGCTGATGTCGTTCCTCGCCTTTGCCACGTATCTGTTCTGGCCCAGTGCCCCGCCGTGGTACCAGCTGCACGATGTGGTGAAGATCAATGACAAGACAGTGAATGCGCTGTGGGACAGCCAGTATTTCGTGTCGGACATCTACCACAGCTTCAATCCCAACAAGTTCGCGGCGTTCCCCTCTCTCCACGCTGCGTTTCCGGCCCTCGCCGCGGTATATGCGTGGTCGAGGTACCGCGCCCTTTCCGTCGGTCTCATCGCATGGACGGCGGCTGTGGTGCTGTCAATCGTCTATCTCGGCGAGCACTATTTCGTCGACGCCCTCGACGGATTTGTCTACGTGGCCGTGGCGGCCGCGATCGTGGAGCTGGTGTCGCGGCGAATCACGCCGCGGGCGCCGGCGGTTACGCCTGCCAGACCTTCCGCATGATGGCGCGGGCCAGCTTGTCGGGATCGTGGTGCGACGGAATGCGGACGTTGACGACGTCGGCCGGTATGAATCGAACTTCGGGGTGGTTGGTCGCGTCGTCGGATTTGAAGATGACCTGGGATTGACCGCCTGTAGGCAGGTGCGAGTGGTTGGAGTTGACCAGAACGAAGTCGAAAAGGTTCGAGCCCACGTGTTCTCGGATCACCCGCAGGTAGTCATCGACCTCGTAGCCCTCGGTCTCGCCTTTCTGTGACGCCAGGTTGCAAACGAGCACCTTGAGCGCCGGCGATGCCTTGACCGCCTCGACCATGCCCTCCACGAGCAGGTTGGGCAGGATGGAGGTGTAGAGCGACCCGGGTCCGATCACGACCAGCTCGGCGTTGAGGATCGCCTGGGCGGCTTCGGGGTTGACCTGAGCGCCGTCCGGCTTCAGGAAGACCTGGGTGATGGGTCCGTTCTGCTCCGGGATCTTCGACTCGCCCTCGACGGAGTGGCCGTTGATCGAGGCCACGAGCGTCACGTCCTGGAGCGTGGACGGCACGATCGTGCCCTTGACCGCCAGCACCTTGCCCGACTCGCGCAGGGCGTGTTCGAAGTTTCCGGTGACGTCGGCCATGGCCATGATGAAGAGGTTCCCGAAAGAGTGTCCGTTGAGCGATCCCTCCTTGAAGCGGTGCTCGAACAGCTGCTTCATGAGCGGCTCGGCATCGGCCAGCGCGATCAGGCACTGGCGAAAGTCGCCCGGGGGCAGGATGCGGTACTCGTCGCGAAGCCTGCCTGAGGAACCGCCGTCGTCGGCCACCGTGACGATGGCGGAAAGGTTTGACGTGTAGGTCTTGAGTCCGCGGAGGAGTGCGCTCAGGCCCGTGCCGCCGCCGATGGCGACGATGCGCGGGCCGCGTCCCTTGAGCCTGAAGGCATGGATCACATCGACGATGCTGGCGGTGGAGTTGCCGGGGAGAAATGGGCCCAGGACGGACTGGGTCAGCTTTACGTAGCTGTAGATCAGGAGGCCGACCCCGAGCGTGCCGAAGATGACCGCGCGCAGCCAGTGGGGGAGGAACTGCAGGGTGATGTAGAAGAACTGGCTCGGCAGCGTGGCCGTCTCGTAAAACGCCTTGAGCACGTACGCAAACCCGAGGACGAGCACGAGCTCGGCGAACATGAGCAGCAGCAGCCAGCGCTTGATCTCGAGACCAGGCGTGAGCCATCGCAGCCAGCGCGTTGTGGACTGGAGCCTGGTGGCCATCTACCCCGCCAGCAGCAACGGTTTCAAGACGTGCAAGGTTATCGTGGACTACTCTTCCCTTTGCAGTATGCGTGCTTTGCGGGGGATACGCCGCCTGGCCCGGGTGGCCGTGATCGGCCTCGTCGTCGCGGCGGTCGCGACAGAGCTTTCCAAACCCGAGGAGGAGCGGACCTGGCACGGCAAGGTCGGGGGGGTCGTGCCCTATGACTTTCGACCGCCAACCTGGGAGCGCATCAGGTCGGCTTACTGGAACCCCGATTCCGATCGGCTGTTCAGCGATCGCGTGTTCGGGGTGGGGTGGGCGGTCAACCTCTACCAGGCCAAGCGTCAATTGGAGACCGTTTTCGACCGCCTGATGGGGACGCCGCCTCCGCTGTCGATCAGGATGAGCACCCGGGAGCCGTCCGCCGGCCGCTCGAGCAGCTCTCCTCGAGATCGGGACTAGCGGGTAGCCTGCCTCTGGGTCGCCGCCAGGCGACACGACGTCGTCAGGCGACCACAGGTGTGGAAAGCATGTGGAAAACCCGTGGGACCGAGCTGTTTCGGGTGCTGGCTAGAATAGGCGGCTCGGCCCGAAAGCTTGGGGAGTGGCGCAACGGTAGCGCAGCTGACTCTGGATCAGAAGGTTGAAGGTTCGAATCCTTCCTCCCCAGCCAATGGCTTGTCAGCACATCGAGGGCGCCTGTTGCAAGACAGGACCTACTTCCGCGCGACGAAGATGACGGTTCCGTCCTCTGGCGTAGCCGGCCTTCCCGTGTAGGCGCCCTCGATCGCTACGTCGTGAAACCCCGCGTCGGTCAGCATCAGGACCACCTCCCGTGCGAAGTAGACGCACGACTTGAGGCTGTACGTCTCTTCCCGCACGACCGTGCCGTCGTGCCACAGCCGGGCGCGCATCTCGAGCATCTCGACCTGCTCAAGCGGGTCGAACGCCGCGGTCCTGTTGATCAGTTCGATCTCGTCGCCGTCGGCGCAACGCTTGCGGGACCCCTCGGAGGGCCACGGCTGCGGATAGGTCGGGCGATGGCCGGGCAGCCACTCCACCCAGCCTTCCACGTCGTTCCTTCCGCTGTACGGGAGCCAGTGCACGTTGAGCAGGGCGCCGCCCGGCTCGAGGTGGTCATGCATCCGGCGCAGAGCTTCGAGGTCGTGATCGCGCCGGCCGCCGATGCCGAACACGCCGCACATGTACATCGTCCGGTAGCGGCGCCCCAGCTCGAGCTGGTGCAGCGGCTGCACGTAGAGCCTGGGCGTGGCCGCCGCCTTCTCCGCCTGCGCCGTCGCCAGCGCGATCATGTCGGCCGACACATCGACTCCGTCGACGTCGAGGCCTTCCGCACTCAGGGGGACGACGTAGCGGCCGGTGCCGCAGCCGAGGTCGACGGCCGGCTCGCCAAACCTGCCGATGGCCTCGCGATAGTAGGCGAGCTCATGTGGCTCGGCCACATTGAACTCCGCCCACCAGCGGGCGACCAGGCCGTAGTGCCACGTCTGCGTCTCCACCGGTGCCGCCATATCATCGTCGAGATGTGGCTCAGGAGTTCGGCTGGACCATAAGCCCACATTCTTGTGCGTTACGCGTGGAATTCGTGCTGATTGCGCGCGCCGAGATCAGACGCAAAGAAGTGGCGCCATCGAAGCGTCAGATGCCATAGCCCAATTCGAATCCTGTTCGGCGATGCGGCGGATTACTCTGGATCAGAAGGTTGAAGGTTCGAATCCTTCCTCCCCAGCCAACAAGATGCTGTGGTCGGACTTCGGCTCGCCTCACCTGTTCAGCAGTCTTTGAGATCGAACCGGGGTGATCGCTCTCGCCGTCGCGAACTGTGGGGTCCAGTACGTATACCGTCCATCCCGCCCGACATCGTCGGACAACAAGAAGTGCTCAGCCGTGACATTGGCTAGAACCGACTCGCGAAACGAACATCGTCTTCCGGGTGGCGGGCGGCGCCGCCACCGCCCGCCATAGTCGAAACGCTAGGCTCGTACCGCCGTCGGGGCGATAAACTGATCGAGGACATCCCAAATCTCGACCCGGCTGGGACTCGGGATGTCTTCTCCTCGCTGGCCTGGCAGTAGGGGAGTTGCGTTGGCCTTGATGCCGCCCTGTTCCATGGCTTGCTTGTTTTCCCAGATTGAGATCGTCGCTCGGTCGCCGTTCGGGGCTTCCACGTAATAGACGGCCAGGATGCCCGGCTGGCTGGTGAGGGCCGCCTTGAATCGCCGGCTGGCGTTGTCTTCCTGAGCCCTCTTCTGCTCCTCCGTCAATCCCTCGAAGTAACCGAACCGTGCAATCATGTCCCAACCTCCATTTAGTAAGACTGTCTGTCCGAATAGTAAGAGCGTCTGTCTATACTGTCAAGAGCTTTGGACAGGAACCGCGAGTTCATGATCGGCGCCTTGCTGTCGATCCCCAGCTTCGACCTAAGCGCTCGCGTTCATCAGCGGCTCCATTCGCGCGGCTTCAGTGAGGTCACCGACTCCAACTCGACGGTCTTGAAGCTGCTTGGTCCGGAAGGCGATCGCATCACCGAACTGGCCAGGAAGGCAGGCATGACCAAGCAGTCGATGGGCTACCTGGTCGAGCAGCTGGAGGCTGCCAGCTACGTCGAGCGAGTGGCCGATCCGAACGACGCCAGGGCTTTCGTCATCCGCCGCACGAAGAAGGGCTGGGCGTACAACCAGGCGGCTGCTGAGGAGGTGGCGAAGCTTCAAGAGGAGTGGACGCTCCTCCTGGGCCCCGCAAAGATGAAGGCGTTGAAGTCGCTCCTCGCCGAGCTGGTGGCGAAGCTCGGTCATCACTACGAGGGAAGCTATCTGGATGCGGTCACACGCTTGCCTGGGAAGCGTAGCGGCTCGCGGGTCCGGCCTGGAGTGTGAATCGACGCGGCAGAGTCTGATGCGAGGAGCCCTTGTGCTCGCGACGCGGCGAATTCGATGGTGAGGTCAGGCGTAGCGAGTCGCCGCCCGCCGTACCCTGTCCGGCATGCAGCTGACCGAGCACGTCTCCTATGAGCTCAAGGACCGGGTCGCGCGAGTGCGGCTCACCCGGCCACAGGCCCGCAACGCGCTCAGCGACCAGATCGTAGACGGGCTGGTAATGGCCGCGGAGGAGATCGAGCGCGACCGCCGTGTGCGCGCGGTTCTGCTCAGCGGCGAGGGTCCGATCTTCTGCGCCGGCGGCGACCTCAAGGCGTTCGCCGCGGGCGGCTACAGCGTCGACAGCGCCGATGCCGTCCACCGCGGGCTGCTGGGACTCCACCGGAGCCCGGCGCCGGTGATCGCCGTCATCCAGGGAGCCGCCATCGGCTACGGCCTCGGCCTTGCCTGTGCATGCGACATCCGGCTCGCAGCCGAAGGCACCCGCTTCGAGGCCGGCTTCACCGGGATCGGGCTGTCGCCCGACTCGACCACCTCCTACTTCCTGCCCCGCCTCATCGGTCCTTCGGTAGCCGCGCGGATGATGCTCACCAACCTGCCGGTTGATGCCGAAGAGGCGCTCCGGCTCGGCTTCGTCGCCGCTGTCCACCCCGCCGGGCGGCTGGAGGCTGCCGCCGATGAGCTCGCACAGCGCATCGCCCGGATGCCGAGCGGGGCGCTGCGGCGGGCCAAACGGCTGCTCCAGGCGAGCCTCGGCCACGACGCCGAGGAGCAGGTGGCGATGGAGGTCGGCTTCATCCTCGAATCCTTCGCCACCGACGACTTCCGGGAGGGCGTCACCGCCTTCGTCGAGAAACGCAAGCCGGACTTTGCCGAGGAGCGACAGTGAGCGCTTAGCCGGGAGGTAATACTGGTCTCATGCCCTCTTATTCGGTCAATGAGCGAGCAATCGAGCACGCACGCCGTCTCATCGACGCCCGCCAGTACGTTCTCGAAAGCGAGTGGGGCGACGTTCAGCCCCGGGCGGAAGACGAGAACGCGTTTCTGGAGCGCCACACCTGGGATGAGTACGGCGAATGGTACCTGGGCCTTACCGAGGGAGCGACCGAGGAGACCAAGAGCCGGTACGCCTTCGTCTACGGCGACTTTCGCCGCGTCCATCGAACCGGCCTGATCGCCTGCCAGTATCGGGCGTCCGAGTGGCGTCACAAAGAGATCGAGCTCGCCGCTCACGACCTTCTCCAACGCCTGGACAAGATGAGCGCCTGAAAAGACCTGACGCGTGGATCAAGCGCAGAAGAGCTAGCCTTCATGGCCGCCGCGGGCGAACGTCAGCTCGTCGAATTGACCAGCGCAGCCAGGACGGCAGGCCATCCGTTCGCATATTCGTTTCGCCGCTGAAGCCCAGCATCGCCAAGTCGCTCCCACCGTGAGTGCTCGACCTGCACGCGGGTGACCGATGGCGCGATCGAAGTGAACCGAACCGTGACCTCGGTCGGCACGGCCCATTGGCCACGCCAGGTGAACACAACTCGACCTGGCGGATCCCAGGCGAGCACTTCCCCGATGGTGAACTCCTCACCGTCCTTGTAGCGCTCATAGAACCGGCCGCCGACATACGGATCCATGAGCACCTCATGCGAACGACCTGGACCGAAAGTGAAGCGCTGGGTGGGCCACCAGGCTGACGTGTGCCCGGTGAATTGCGAGAAAGCATCGTCCACCGACCGCCGCACCGTGACCTCCAGTCGAATCGGCTCGATCACCGGAGCTCCCGACCGCAACTCCTCAGCCATCCACATCCATGGGCGAGCGACCCTCCGCCACTTCCACGAACCGGCCCAAGGCCTCCGCCCAGAAGAGGTCCAGGAATGCCCGTAGCAACGTCAGCCCGTTCGGGTCCACCGAGTACAGCCTTCGGTTTCCCTGCGTGCGATCGATGACCAGGCCCGCGTCCTTCAACACCCTCAAATGCTGGGAGACGGCCGGCCTGCTGACAGGCAGGTCCCTGGAGATCTCGACCACGGCCAGGGGTCCGTTCCGCAGTCGCTCCAGGATGCGCCGGCGCGTGCGGTCCCCCAGCGCGTCAAGGATGGCGTCTGGGGCTATCCGTAAGTCTTGACTTACGGTGAGCGAAGGCTTACCCTGCATGTGTCGATGGTATCACCCAATCAGGAGGACGTAAGCATGGCTGCACAGAAGTCTACGAAGTCCACGGAGACGAAGCCGGCAAGTGTTTTGTGGTTCGAGGTGGTCGGCAAAGACGGCGCCAGGCTGCGGCAGTTCTTCAGCAGCCTGTTCGGGTGGCAGATCGCGGACAGCGGTTCGGGGATGGATTACGGCCTGGTCACCGCCACCGACGGTGGCATCGGCGGTGGCATCGGGCGCAGCCAGGACGGAGGCGACGGCTTCGTGACGGTTTATGTCGAGGTCGACGACCCGGCGGCGTACCTGGCGAAGGCTGAGAAGCTCGGCGGCAAAACAGTCGTACCGCCGACCGAGATTCCGTCATTCAACCTGACGTTCGCCTGCTTCACAGATCCGGAAGGCCACCTGATCGGTCTGTCCAAGGGGGTCGTCCAATGACCTCGGCTCCGCTCCCGCTCCCAAAGGCCGATTTCGAAGTTGAAACTTTGACTTTGGTGGTGCTTTACCAGGGGCCGCGAGCGTCGGATTACACCGGCTCTGAGCTCGAGCGCCTCCTCCAGGAACACCTCGCCTTTACGGTGGGCCTGGTCCGCAAGGGGCGTCTGCTGTCTGCCGGCGGAGTTGTCGATCCCGACACGAAGTGGCGGGTTACCGGCATCGGCTTCAGCACCAAGCCGCCGGACGAGGTGCTCGAGCTGGTCCGCCAGGACCCGTCGATCAAAGCTGGGCTCGAATCGGTCAAGGCGGCCACGTACACGTTCCCCAAGGGAGTCCTCGCATTTCCAAGGGCTGTTCGGGATTGATCGCGGCCAGAACGACGGCGCGCGGGGATCTCAACCGCGCTCTCGGCTTATGACGCGAGGAGCAGGTCGGCGATCCCGAACCGTCCGGGACTCCGCCCGGGCAGAGTCGGCTGCCAGTCCGGGTCGACCCTGCGAAACGACTCCGGGTCTCCGTCGATGATTCCAAGCAGCACCTCGCCGACGATCAATGAACCCACCGGTCCGAGCCGCTCTCCGTCCTCCCGAACCTCCGCCTCTTTGAGCACGTAGTACCAGAGCGGCGTCTCGCCCGCCCAGCCGAATTCAGTCAGGCCGATTTGATCGGGACGGACTGGTTCCTCCCCGACGTGCCTCGCGATCGCCTCTCCCGAAGGAAGCCCGGTGGCAACACCCCGCTGCAGGTCTCGCACCGCCAGCGACTCGTAGTCCTGGTCGTCGAGCTGCCCGGTGATTTCGGCAGGTAGGTTGAGAAGCGAGCGAGGCAGGCGCGCATCGATGGGGCGGCCGCGCAATGCGGACGGCTGGCCGCGCACGTCAAAGAACAGGCTCCAGTCGATCACGCGGTTCGATGGCACGGGACGGAAGCCGATCAGGTCGGGGAACAGCGTCAGCTCATCGCCGTTGCGCTGGAGTCGATACGTCTGCCGCATCTGGCAGTGGCCATAGCGATAGGCGGCGTCCGCGAACTCGAAGGGGATTGAGACCACACCTTTTGGTCGAAAGAAACGCGGTCCCTCGTCAAGAAGCTTCCGCATGCGCTGCTCCCCGATCGCGACCGGCAGAAAGTCGTTGAGCGCCGTCCACTGGTAGTGCCAGGTCATTGCCCGACGCGCCTCTGCGAACAGATCCTCTTGTGCAACGCCGTCGTCTCGTAGTCGGTCGACGAGCCGGTTGTGGGCTTTGATCATCGCCACCTGCATCTGCGAGACCAGGAGATGCACGTCCTGCCGGGGATCGCCGACCAGCGCGATGCCCTCCTGGTTTCGAGGGAGGTCCTCGGCGCGGCCCTCGTCATTTAGTCCAAGGAGCATCCTGGCCGGGTCCTTGTGGCTGAAAAGAAATGGATTGCCTGTCGGGCCTTCGCCATAAAGACATTCCAGGTCGAGTCGCGCGCTGCGGATGTTGCGAATCATCGCCTCGTCGTCGTGGTGAGTCACCGGCGAGCGGTCGGCGGTGATGTCGTGAGCGATGAACTGTCCGAAAACAGGCCAGCCGGCCGCGACCAGGCGCGCCTCCTGGCGCTCGGAGTTCGCGCTGTCACAGGCCCCGCCGGCACGGCCAACCGCGTGCAGCAGCTTCAGATCGATGCTCAAATGGGGTAGGCCGGGAAACATTCGCGAGTAGCGATGGCCGCCGGCGCCGGCGTCGCCGGTGCGCCCTGGCGCCAGGCAGTGGTCGCGGGCCGGGCGCGCCTGGAGCGGCGTGCGATCGAGGCCAGTTTTCATGATTACCCCTTGCCCGCCTCGTGACGGCACCACGCGTACAGCGCGTCGTAGAGGGGACTCTCGAGGTCGATCTTGCGGTGGTCGTCCTCGCCATGGACCATCGCAAAACCGTGGGCGATGGCCTTCAGGCCGGCTGCCTCCGGGACCAGGCCGGCATCGGCGGCGACATCGGCTCCGTGGACGATTTTGGCCAGCCTGTCGAGCGCCGGGTCACTCAACCCGTACTTGAGGATGATCGACTCGAAGCTGCACCTGCCGTCGACGTGGCCCAGCTCCACCCCTCCAACGTCGTATGGCACCGCCCCCTCGCGTTCCGCCACGGCCGTCACCTCAGCCGCGGGCACGTACAGGAACTCGGCATCCGGGTCGATGAAACGCTTGATCAGCCACGGGCAGGCGATCCGGTCGACGCTGGCATTTTTGCGGGTAACCCATTTCATGTCTTTATCCTCTTGTCGTCGAATTGTCGCCAAGCCTAGAATCTGCGGCCAGTGGCTGTCGTGCTTGCCGTCATGCCCCTGGCGATCGAGGTCGCCTTCGTCCTCCTGACGGTCGCCATGGTGGCGGACTGGCTCGCGCACCGAGAGCGGCGCCGCGCCTACCTCGCGCTGGCCTTCGGCTCACTCACGTTACTGATTCTGCTGGCTCCGAGCTTCTCCCAGAACGCTCCATACGGCCTCGTCCTCACCGACATCGGGGTCGTGCTCTTCTTGCTGTCCGGTTGGGCTCTGCTGCTTTTCCGCGACTCGTTCATGCCCATCGGGGCGGGCACGAAACGCTTCGTCGCGGTGGTGATAGTGCTGGTGGCCGCCCTGGCCACCGTGGCGCAGATGCCCTCAGACACCGGGCTGCCGCATGCCCCGCTGCAGACTCTGGCGCTGGCGGCGCTCCTCACCACGTGGGGCATATGCGTGGCGGAACCGATCGTCACCCTGTGGCTGGCCTCGCGCGGCCGCCCTGCAGTCGAGCGAGCGCGCATGCGGGCGCTCAGCCTGGGTTATACGGGTCTCGTGGCGGTCGTCATGTTCGGGACGCTCGGGGGCTCACTGGTTCGCAATCAGGCTGCCGAGCTGACGCTCGACCTCGTGACGCTTGCCATCGTGCCGATGCTGTTCTTTAGCTTCTACCCGCCGACATGGTTGCGACGGATGTGGAGCCAGCCCGAGGAGGAGGAGCTGCGCCAGGGGCTGCACAGCCTGCTGGCGTTCAGTCCCGACCGCGCGACGCAAGCGCTGCGGGCGCTGGAGTGGGGGACACGCCTGGTCGGCGGCGCGGGCGCCGTCATCATCGACTCGGACTCATCGATCCTCGCATCGCAGGGATTGAGCGAGGCAGCCGCCAGGCAGGTCGCGGCCGATGCTGCGGCGAACTCGGGGGCGGGCGAGGTTCGATCTCCGCGGCATGGGTCCACGACACTCGTCATCCCGCTCGATTTCCAGCAGGGCCCGGGCTCCATGGTCATCGTCGCCGGCCCGTTCACTCCGCTCTTCGGCGATGACGAGGTTGCTCGCCTGCGCCAGTACGCCGCCAGCATCACCGCAGGCCTCGATCGGGTCACCTTGACGGCTCGCATCCACGACCTCGAGAAGGCGAAGACCGAGTTCATGAACATCGCCTCTCATGAGCTGCGCGGCCCGATGACGGTGATCAAGGGCTACCTCACGATCCTGCAGGACGGATCTCTGGGTCCGCTGGCGCCGAAAGCGATGTCCGTGCTTCCCCTGCTCATTGCCAAGGCGGACGAGGTCGACGGGATGATCGAGCAGATGCTCGAGGCCGCGCGCCTCGAGGAGGGACACCTCGTCCTTCACAAGGAGCCATGCGACATCTTCGAGCTGACCGAGCTCGCGGTGGACAGCATGCGGCCGATGCTCGCCGATCGCCACGTCGAAGTCGAAGCCCCGCCCGTGCCGGTCAACGCAGAGGTCGACAGCGAACGATTCCTGATCGTGGTCAGGAACCTGGTGAGCAACGCGATCAAGTATTCGACTGCGGAGCAACCCATCACCGTCGTGGTCAATCGAAATGGCAGGACCGGAAAGGTGCGCGTCATCGATCACGGTATCGGCATTGCGCCCGAGGACCAGGCCAGGCTGTTCACCAGATTCGGCCGCATCGAGCACGAAGCGACCAGGCACGTCGCCGGCACTGGGCTGGGCCTGTGGCTGTCGCGCGAGATCGCCCTTATGCATGACGGGGATCTCACCGTCGAGTCGACGGAAGGCCAGGGCAGCACTTTCACGTTCGAGGTCCCGATAATCGCCTGACGAGCTTGGACGTTCCCTTACGTACGCGGTTCGAGATATGCAGACCCCTTGACCTCGCCCTGACCCTTGCCCCGATCGGCGGCGGCGTGTCGATGCGTTTGCATGGCCGCGAGGCGTGGCGGGCGACGCTCACGCCCGAGGGCCCGGCCACTCTTCACCTGTTCTACAAGGATGGCGCCGTCGAGGTCGAAGCCTGGGGACCTGGCGCCGGCTATGCCGCGTCGGGCGCCGGCGCGCTGTGCGGCGAAGAAGACGATGACACCGGGTTCCGCCCCGCGCATCCCGTGCTCGCCGAGATACACCGGCGTCATCCAGGGCTGCGCCTGCCGAAGACTCGATCCGTGTTCGAGGCCCTCGTGCCAGTGGTGCTCGCTCAGAAGGTGATCGGCGCGGAGGCCCATCGGTCGTACCTGGACATGGTGAAGGCGCTCGGGGAGCCCGCACCCGGGCCTGTGGGCCTAACGATTCCACCCTCGGCCGCCGTCATCGCGCGCACGCCCTACTGGGCGTTTCACAGGTTCGGAATCGAGCGCCGGCGAGCCGAGGTCATAATCCGCGCAGCTCGCAGCGCCGGCCGCCTGGAGGAAACCGTGGCCATGGACCTGGCGGCTGCTCGACAGCGCCTGGAGGCGTTCCCAGGAGTGGGGCCGTGGACTGCGGCGAAGGTCGCCCTCGTGGCACTCGGCGACCCGGATGCCGTGCAGGTCGGCGACTATCACATTCCGCACTCCGTCGGCTACGCGCTCGAAGGCACAGTGCGATCGTCGGACGAGCGGATGCTGGAGCTGCTCGAACCCTATCGAGGGCACCGGGCGCGCGTCATCCGGCTCATCGTCGTCGCCGGCATCGCGGCGCCTCGATTTGGGCCCAAGCTGCCCTTACGCGACATCGCGCGAGACTGAACCCTCAGCCGTCGAGCTTGTCGAGCTCCTCTTCGACCAGAGTCATCAGCTCGCGCATACCATCGCTGTCGAAGATCAGCCGCGCGCCCGCGGCGCTGAACAGCTCGGGCAGAGGTCTCGTCGCGCCCAGCGCCAGCGCCCGGCGATATTGGCGGACGGCCTCCTTCGGGTCGCGGAGGCTGTTCCGCCAAACCTGCAGCGCGCCGAGCTGGGCGATGCCGTACTCGATGTAATAGAACGGGCTGCCGAAGAAGTGAGGCTGCTGGTACCAGCGAGAGATTCGCTCTCTGTCGAGGCCGGTCCAATCGACAGAGTCACCTTCGAAGCGCCGGCGCAGGTCCAGCCACCTGCGGTCCCGGGCAATCGAATCCCGGCCGGCCTCATCCAGGTACATCCAGTGCTGGAAGGCATCGACGGAGGCGCAGTGCGGAAAGAAAAGGATGATCCCTTCCAGCAGCTCCGTGCGGGAACGTCGCGCATCGTCGTCAGAGTAGTAGCCGCCGCTGTCTTTGCCGATGAATGGCGCCGCCAGCAGCTCCATCGACATCGACGCCACTTCGGCCATCTCCGAGCCCGGATGCCTCTGGAACAAAAGGGGCAGCCGCGACGCCTCCAGGGAATGGAAGGCGTGGCCGGACTCGTGCAGGAGCGTGCGCAGGTCGCCGTCGACGCCGACCGCGTTCATGAAGATCAAGGGCAGGTTTCGATGCGCCAGGGTCACGCAGTAGCCGCCCGGCGCTTTGCCCTTGCGATTGTCGAGGTCGAGCAGGTTGGCGTCGTCCATGGCCTGGTAGTAGCCACGGAAGTCGGGGTCTACGTGGCCGAATACCGGACCGGCCCGGTCGATGAAGGTGCGGATGTCGTCGAACGGCTCGAGCGGGGGCCGGCCCAACGCGTCGACCGTCGTGTCCCACGGCCGCAGCGCGTCGAGGCCCATTCGCCGGCGTCGCTTCTCGTGAATCCGGACGACCGCCGGCAGCACCGCCTCTTCGACCGCGACGTGAAAACGCATGCAGTCTTCGGGCGTGTAGTCGAAGCGGTTCTTTTCGCGGTGGATGAAGTCGCGATAGTTGGCAAAGCCCGCATTCTTGGCGATCTTTTGACGCAGGTCGTACATGCGGTCGAACATGCCCGCCAGGACGTCGCGCTGCTCGATGTAGGGCTGGGCTCGGAGCTTGAAGGCGCGCTCGCGCACATCGCGATCCGTGGATTGAAGGAAAGGTAGGAGCTGCGCCGGGGTCTTCTCCTCACCCTCCCACTGGACCGTCATGGCGCCGTTGACCTTGGCCCATTGCGTGGTCAGCTCGGAGAGCTCGGCGAACAGGGGGACATTGGCCTCGTCGAACAGCGCCATCTGGTTTCGAAAGCGCTGGATCATCGTTTCCAGGCCGGGGCGCTGGTAGTCGAGCTCGACGAGCCTTCCTTGCAGGCGCACGCGCTGCTCGTGCGCGCGGGGCGAGATCTGGGTGCCGAACCTCAGCTGCGCGGCCTCGCGGTCGGGATCCGACGTGTCGCACGAGTAAGCGAAGTTGGCCAGCGACGAGGCTTCCGACAGAAGCGACTCGAATCGCGACCAGTCGGCGAGCCACACCTCCACGCTGCCGGCGTCGAGAGGGCGCGTAGCCAGGTCCTCGTAGTACGGCAGGACCTCCCGCCAGGTCGCGTTTTTGAACGCATCCGGCGAGTCCGGAAGCACTTTGGCGGCCATCACACCCTCCGTCAGCGTTAAGCGCTTGCTTGCCTGTAAGCGCGCTTCACACTTCATCGTACATAGGCGTGGAGCCGAAATCCTCAGCAACTTTGCGGCTGCCCCCGATCGTTCGGTCGGCGGCCCTGGCGGCCGTGGGCGGAATTCGCCTTCAGAAAGAGCTCGCCTGGATGAGCTGGGCGGGGACGGTCTGGCGTCTCGAGGGTCCTTCCGGCGTGGTGTACGTCAAGCGTGCCGCCGACCTGGAGGAAGAGCGCGAACGCACCGTCTGGATGGCCGGCCACCTGCCCGCGCCGGAGGTGTTGGGCCTGTTCCATGCATTCGGCGATGACTGGCTGCTCACCCGCGCCGTTCCCGGGCTGCCGCTTCACGACCGCTCGCTCGGCTATGAGCCGTCATTTGTCGCCCGCCGGTTGGGGGAGATCCTGCGCGAGATCCACGCCATTGACGCCGAGGGCTGCCCGTTCGGCCGGCCCGGACCGGGCCGGGTGCTCATCCATGGCGACTACTGCCTGCCCAACGTGCTCGTGGAGGATGGCCGCCTCAGCGGCCTCATCGATCTCGGTGGCGCAGGGCTCGGCGATCCGCAGGACGACCTCGCCGCCGGGGTGTGGACCCTTCAGTACAACTACGGTCCGGGCCACGCGCGCGAGTTCCTGGACGCCTACGGCTGGCCGCCGATGAGCGACAAATCGATCGAGCGCCTTCGGCGGCGTTACGGCCGCTAGGTGGTCTTGACCGGAAGAACCGTGTCGACCACTCGCCAGCAATACAGGCGGCTATGGACCGGTAGGGCCGGAACCGCTCCCCCTCAGCCTGCAGGGCGCGCGGCTTGATGATCTCTTTGAGCCGGTGCGCGGTCGACCAACCCTTGCGCACGCCATAGTCATCCACGGGCCACACGTCGAGGCGGCGCAGCTGGAAGAGAAGGAACATCTGAGCGGTCCAGGGGCCGATGCCGCGGACCTGGACCAGGCGGGCCACCAGCTCGTCGTCGGAGAGCCCGTCTACATCCCCGAGCGGGACCGTGCCGTCTTCCACTTTCCGCGCCAGGTCGGTGATGGCGGCGGCCTTGGAGCCGCTCAAGCCGGCCGTCCTCATCGCTCCGTCCGGCAGGGCGAGGACTCCGGCCGGGGTGAGGCCGTCGACGAAGAGCTTGAGGAAACGGCCGTGGATGGCATTGGCGGCGGCACCCGCCAGCTGCTGAAACATGATCGACCGCACGAGAGCGCCGAACGGATCGTCCAACGGCTCGCGCAGGCTCATGGGGCCGACGGCTTTGATCAGCCGTGCCATGGCGGGGTCCCGCCGGGCGACGAGCCTGGTGCCGCGAGCCAGCTCGGCCGGCGTCGGGCGAGGGTCGACGCTGCCTGTGCCTGTCAGGCGAACTCGGACATGAACTGGGCGAACTCGTCCCTGGTGAGGCGGAGCTCGTCCTCGCTGAAGTCCATCAGCGGGCGGTCCGGGATGCGCTCGGTGGTGGCGAAGTCGGTCATCGTCGTGTCCAGGTAGAGCAGGCCGGTCACCAGGTGGCCGGCGGCGCGGCCCTCCTCGATGACCCTCATCGCCGCGCGGCGGTCGCTGGGATCGTGGTCGTCCCCGAGCTTCTTGAGAAGGATGTGCGAGCCGTCATGAAGCTCGACGTCGCGGACCGTGCCCGGCTCATAGTCGACGTGGACCTCTTCGAAGAACGGGATGAAGGAGACGTCGGCGATGGACTCTTCGTGGTCCTTGACCCAGCTGTAGCTCTTCGTCGAGCCGTCGTGGTCGTTGAAGGTGACGCAGGGCGAAACGATGTCGAGGATCGCGGTCCCGCGGTGGGCGATGGCGGCCTTGATCAATGGGACCACCTGCTTGCCGTCGCCGCTGAACGATCGGGCCACGAACGAGCAGCCGAGCGTCAGGGCCACCGCGCACGGGTCGATGGGCTGGAAAGTGTTGACCGCGCCCTTCTTCTGCACCGAGCCCAGGTCCGCGGTCGCCGAGAACTGGCCCTTGGTGAGGCCGTACGTGCCGTTGTCTTCGATGATGTAGGTGCAGTCGATGTTGCGGCGGATCATGTGCATGAACTGCCCAAGGCCGATGGAGGCCGTGTCGCCGTCGCCCGAAACGCCGAGCATGATCAGCTGGCGGTTGGCGAGCTGAGCGCCCGTGGTGAGCGCGGGCATGCGCCCGTGCACCCCGTTGAAGCCGTGGGCCGTCTCGACGAAATACGCGGGCGTCTTCGACGAGCAGCCGATGCCCGACATCTTGGCGAGGCGGTGCGGTTCCACCCCGAGCTCGTAGAGGGCCTTGATCATGTGGTTGGTGATCGAGTTGTGCCCGCAGCCCGCGCACAGCGTGGTGGCCGCGCCCTTGTATGCGTCTCGCGGCAGTCCGACCCGGTTCAGGGTGGCGCTCATGCGGGGTCCCCGCAAAATCGAAGATTTTGTGGGGTTTTCATGCGGGGACCACCTCCGATTCGAGAAGCGGCTCCATGATGGCGTCGGCGGGGATGGGCTGGCCGTCGTAGTGACGGATCGAGCGCAGCCGGTCGACGAGCTCGGCCGGCAGCGCGAGGCGGATGAGGTCGAAGACCTGTCCGTCCCGGTTCTGCTCGACGACGTAAACGCGCTCGTGTCGAGAGACGAAGTCGACCACCTGGGAAGACAGGGGCAGGGCGCGCACGCGCAGGTAGTCGACGGGCCGTCCAGCGGCGGCCAGGGCAAGTCGGGCCTCGACCACCGCCGCATGCGTGGACCCGAACGCTATGAGCCCGATCGGCGATCCCGCCGATTCGTCGATGACAGGCGCCGGCAGGTCGGCGCGCGCTGTCTCGAATTTGCGCGCCAGGCGGTCCATGTTGGCGGCGTACGCCTCCGCGCTCTCCGTGTATCGGGCGTGCTCGTCATGCCCCGAGCCCCGGGTGAAATAACCGGCCGCGGGGTGATCGGTGCCCGGGAGCGTGCGGTAGGGCACACCGTCGCCATCGACGTCGCGGTACCTACCCCACTCGCCTGCCAGCCGCTCGAGGTCGGCCTTCGACAGCACTTTGCCTCGGTCGAACGGCTTGTCGGGGTACTTGAACTCGGGCGTCATCCACAGGTTCATGCCGAGGTCCAGGTCGGAGAGGACGAACACCGGCGTCTGAAAGCGATCGGCGTAGTCGAAGGCGTCGCGGCCGAACTCGTAGCACTCTTCCACGGTGCCCGGGAGAAGCACGAGGTGCTTGGTGTCCCCGTGGGAGAGCGTGTACGCGAAACCGACGTCGGCCTGCGACGTGCGCGTCGGCAGGCCCGTCGAGGGACCGATGCGCTGGATGTCGAAGATGACAACGGGCACCTCGGCGTAGTAGCCGAGGCCCGCGAACTCGGCCATCAAAGAGATGCCAGGTCCCGAAGTCGACGTCATCGCGCGCGCGCCTGCCCATCCGGCTCCGATCGCCATCCCGACCGCGGCGAGCTCATCTTCCGCCTGCACGACGGCTATCCGCTTTTCGCCGGTTTTCGGATCCGTGCGGAAGCGGTCGGAGTAGGCGATGAGGTTCTCGCACAACGACGACGAAGGTGTGATCGGGTACCACGCCACCACTGTCGCGCCGCCCATCAGTGCGCCCATGGCCGCGGCCTGGTTGCCCTCGACGAGCACCTTTCCATCCACCGCGCCGCTCATCGGCTCGAGCCGGTAGGGGTCGTTCTTGGAGAAGTTGTCCTGCCAGTGGTCGAAGCCGACCTTGATGGCTTCGAGGTTGACCGGCACCGCCTTCGGCTTGGACAGGAACTGGCGCTTGACGGCGTGGTCCAGCGCCTCCCACGGGATGCCTAGCAGGCCGGCGACGACGCCGACGTAGATCATGTTGGCCAGCTGCTTGCGCAGCGTGTCGCTCGTGATCTTCGACTTGGCGAGCTTGGAGAACGGCACCGGGTAATACGTCAGGTCGGTGCGGACGTCCGCGGTGGAGAACGCCTCCTCGTGGACGACCACGCCACCCGGCCGCACCGTCTTCAGGTCCTGGTGCCAGGTGGCGACGTTGAAGGCGACCAGGATGTCGACCTGGTCCGTTCGTGCCATGTGCCCCTGGGGCGTGACCCTGAGCTGGTACCAGGTCGGCAGGCCCTCGATGTTGGACGGAAAAACGTTCTTGGGGGCGACCGGGATCCCCATATGGAAGATTGCCCGGGTAAGGATCAGGTTCGCCGTCTGGCTCCCCGAGCCGTTGACGGTCGCGGCCTGGATGGTGAGGTCGTTGATGATCTGGTTGGTCAATTCGTTTCTTGGCGCAGGACTGTGAATTTTACGCGCACGTCAACCCCGAACTAGTGTGGTCCAACCGATGAATTGGTTACATTCCTGAGTCTGTGAAGGTAGGCACCCCGAAGGAGACGGCGCCCGACGAGCGGCGCGTGGCGGTGGTTCCGGACACCGTCACCAGGCTTGGGGCGGCCTCGTTGGAGGTCAGCGTCGAGTCCGGGGCCGGTTCGGCGGCCTACGTCCCGGACGAGGCCTACGAGAAGGCCGGCGCCAGGATCGTGAAGGGCGCGGCCGAGCTGATTGGGGATTCCGATGCGGTGCTCAAGGTGCAGGCGCCCTCGGCCGCCGAGGTCGAGCTGCTCAAGAAGGGCGCCGTCCTCATCAGCTTCCTGCAGCCGGCTACGCAGGGGGATATCGTCAGGGCTCTCGCCAATCGAGGCGTGACGGCGTTCAGCCTGGAGCTCGTGCCGCGCATCTCGCGCGCCCAGTCCATGGACGCGCTGTCGTCCCAGGCATCGGTCGCCGGCTATGAGGCGGTGCTGATGGCGGCGGGCCGCCTGGGCAAGTTCTTTCCGATGATGATGACCGCGGCCGGCACCGTCGCCCCTGCTCGTGTGCTGGTCATGGGCGCCGGGGTAGCGGGCTTGCAGGCGATCGCCACCGCGCGGCGGCTCGGCGCGGTGGTCTCTGCCTATGACGTGCGCCCGGCCGTCAAGGAAGAGGTGCAGTCTCTGGGCGCGACGTTCATCGAGCTTCCGCTCGAGACGCAGGAGGGAGAGGGCGGTTACGCCAAGGAGCAGTCGGAGGAGTTCCTCCGCAAGCAGCGCGAGCTCATCGGCGAGCATGTCGCCGGCTCCGACGTCGTCATCACCACGGCCGCGGTGCCCGGCCGGCGCGCACCGCTGCTCGTGACCGGGGAGATGGTCAAGGGCATGCGGCCCGGCTCGGTCATCATCGACCTTGCGGCTGAAACCGGCGGCAACGTCGAGCTGACGAAAGCGGGCCAGGACGTCGACGTGGACGGGGTCACCATCATCGGGACGCGGAACGTGCCGTCGACGATGCCCCTGCACGCCAGCCAGCTATATGCACGCAACGTCGCCAACCTGCTGCTTCACCTGGTGAAGGACGGGGCGATCGTGATCGACTTCGAGGACGAGATCACCAAGGGCTGCTGCGTCACGTATGGCGGCGAGATCGTCAACGAGCGCGCCAGGCAGATGGTCGGAGCGCCTGCTTCGTGAGCAACGAGCTGCTCAACGAGTTCACCTTCTTCGTGCTCGCGGTTTTCGTCGGCATCGAGGTCATCTCCAAAGTCCCGACGATCCTGCACACCCCGTTGATGTCAGGCACCAACGCCATCCACGGCATCATCCTGGTGGGTGCGCTGGTGATCGCGGCGGGCGCCAGCTCGCCGATCAACATCGTTCTCGGCTTCCTGGCCGTGGTCCTCGCGACCACCAACGTCGTCGGCGGGTTCGTGGTCACCGACCGGATGCTCGAGATGTTCAAGGGTCGCCAGGCGGCCAAGACGCCGGAACCAGCCAAAACCAGATGACGCTTGTCTACTCGCTGGCCTACCTGCTGGCCGCGGTCCTGTTCATCCTCGGTTTGAGCCAGCTGAGCTCGCCCAAGACGGCGCGCAACGGCAACTTCACCGCTGCCGCCGGCATGGTCATCGCGCTGGCCGCGACCGTGCCGCAGCTGCGCTTCACGACGGCCGGCGCGCTCATCATCCTGGTCGGGGTCGTCATCGGCGCGTCCATCGGGACCGTCGGTGCGCGCCAGGTGAGGATGACGGCCATACCGCAGATGGTCGCGCTGTTCAACGGCGTGGGCGGCGGCGCCGCGGCCCTGGTGGCGGTGGCGGAGCTCCTCAAGTTCGGCCCTCACCCGCCGTTTGCGGAAGCGTTTCCCAGCGTCTTCAGCATCGTCATCGGCTCGGTGTCCTTCGCGGGCAGCATGGTCGCCTTCGCCAAGCTCCAGGAGCTGATGACCGGCACGCCGATCACATATCCAGGACAGCAGCTGGTCAATGGCCTGATCGCCGCGGCGATCATCGGCTTCGTGATCGCCGTGCTCGCGATCGCTTCGATCCCGTTCTCATTCCTGTCGCTGATGGTGCTCGCGCTCATTCTCGGCGTCGCGTTCGTGATGCCCATCGGCGGCGCGGACATGCCGGTGGTGATCTCCCTGCTCAACGCCTTTACAGGCCTGGCCGTCGCCGCGAGCGGATTTACCCTCAACAACTTCGCCCTCATCGTCGCGGGGACCCTCGTCGGCGCCTCCGGAAGCCTGCTGACCAAGCTCATGAGCGATGCGATGGGCCGTTCCCTCGGGAACGTGCTCTTCGGCGCGTTCGGGCAGGTCCGCGCCGGCGCGGGCGTGGGGGCGGCGCCGGGGAAGGAGGGGCGCACGGTCCGGACGGCTTCGGTCGAAGACCTCGCCACGCTGCTCGCATACTCGCAGCGCGTGATCATCGTCCCGGGATACGGTCTCGCGGTCGCGCAGGCGCAGCATGCCGTGCGCGAGCTGGCCGACCTGCTCGAGAAGAGAGGGGTCGAGGTCAGCTACGCGATCCATCCAGTGGCCGGCCGGATGCCCGGGCACATGAACGTCCTCCTCGCCGAAGCCAACGTCCCCTACGAGCAGCTGAAGGAGATGGACGAGATCAACGACCAGTTCAAGGACGCCGACGTGGTTTTGGTGGTGGGCGCCAACGACGTCGTCAACCCGGCCGCGCGCACGTCGCCCGGCAGCCCGATCTACGGCATGCCCATCCTCAATGCGGATCAGGCGAAGAACATCGTGTTCATGAAGCGATCGATGCGGCCGGGCTTTGCGGGCATCGACAACGACCTCATGTACGAACCGAAGACGATCATGTTGTTCGGCGACGCGAAGGACTCCCTCACCAAGCTGGTCAGCGCCGTCAAAGCCGCATAACCAGATAGAAAGAGCCAGGTGGAGCTCTAGGCCGGGTTCATCCCGGCCGTCGCCTGAGCGTGCGCCTTCCAAACGCCTCCCAGCAAGGTGTTACTGCATCCATCGGGCAGGCCTGCCTGCCCGATAACGAAAGCGAGCCCCCGGCCGCTGACGGCCGGAGGCTCGCGCCGCGAAGAGGGTGTGGTGATGCGAATCCTAATCCTTGAGCAGCAAATGGGTTAGTGGGCGGAATACAAAACCTGGCCACTTTCCTTGTGCGTAGCGAATGGCCATACAATCGGCCCCGGTGGACGGCCACGACCTGGTTCTGCTAGTCACGGTCGGCCTGCTCGTGGTGTACGTGATCGGGATCGGGGGCGCGACCGCCACCGCCATACGCATCGGTGAGGCCTGGCGCCGGCGCCCGGCGCCGGTGACGAGCCTGGGACCGCGTGACGGGGGCGAGGTGGTGCTGCCGGCGCCTGCCCTCCCCACCGCCTCTCGTCGCTTGCGCCTGGTGGGCTGGGTCGTGTTTCCGGTCGCACTCGTGCTGGCGGTCTTCGCCAACCGGAGCTTTCCCTGGCTGGCGCCGCTCGCGGTGCTCGTCATGGTGGCGCTGAATGCCTTCTATTTCACTGCGATGCAGGGAATGGGCGAGCCGCTGACGCTTGCGAAGGACGGATTCCGTGTGGGTGCGAGCGGACGGGAGCGCATGGTGCGATGGGTGCATGTGACCGACCTGGTGGGTGCGCGCCTGGGCGCGTTCAGCGGGATGCGAATGTCCGAAGCCGGCGAATGGCAGGATCCGAAGCTGCGGCCGAACGTCATCTTCTTCCGCCTCAACCGCGCGCTCGTGCGCGCGCCCAAGTCCCTGCTCCACCGCCTGCGCGGCTTCTCGTACTACGACGGCGCCATCCGCAACGCCTTCGGGGTGCCGACCGAGCAGCTGCTCCAGGCGATGCGCGATTGGCAGCGCGTAGCGATCGACGCCGAGAAACCCCCTTTTCGCCGCCCCCGACCCGGCGAGCAGAGGCAGCGCCAGAGCTAGGAGCGCGACTCCTTGAGCACGCGCTCGAGCGCTTTGGTGTCGAACGGCTTCGCCATGCGCAGCACGAAGTGCTGCAATCCCGCTTCCAGCCACTCCTTGATATCGCTCGAAGTGCGCACGCTGAGGTTGGCGGTGCGTTCGATCTCCTTCGGGTCGCGGCCGATGCGATGGCACCACTCGTCGAGGATCTTCGACTTCCGCGCGTATTCGTCCGGATCTCCGAGCGCATTCCACATCTGCGCGTGCTCCGCAACCAGCTTCAGCGTCACCTTCTCACCGCCGCCGCCGATCAGTATCGGCATCGGCCCCGCCGGACCCGGCCTCAACTTCCTGATTCGGTCCTTGATCCGCGGCAACGCAGCTTTCAGCGTTCGCAGACGATCCCTCGCCTCGCCGAACTCGTAGCCGAACTCGTCGTAATCGCGCTCGAACCACCCTGCACCCAGACCGAGCACGAAGCGGCCGCCGGAGAGCTGGTCGATGGTGCCTGCCATGTAGGCGATGAGGTCCGGGTTGCGATAGCCGATCGACGTGACCATGGGCCCGATCTGTGGAGCCTTCGTGTCGACGGCGGCCGCGGCGAGCAGCGACCAGCACTCGAACTGATTGCCGTTGGGGTCGCCGTAGAGTGGAAAGAAATGATCCCAGAACCAGATGCTGTCGACCCCCAACTCATCGGCTCGCCGCCACGCGTCGCGCAGCTCGCCGATCGTGCACTGCTGCGGATGGATGGTGACGCCGACCTTGAAGCGCCTCGTTGCGGACATGAGTGAGGATTATCCTCTGCACCTCATGACGAGCCGCTGGACACCTGTGGAGGTCGACGTGGCGCGGGCGGGCCCAGATTTCTGGACGCGCTATCACGCGTATCGCCGGTTGCGGCAGGCCGAGACGCGCCCCGACGACCCGATCACGCCCGACCACGTGGTCGAGGCCGAGATGAGGCGTCCGGACCCTTTCGAGCTGCACTTCCGCTACGAGATCTCGACCGGCGGCGAGATGCTGAGCTGGTTCAGCGCGGGCGCGACGATGCCGGGGACGCCCGGGTACGAATCGAACAAGCACCTGCTGTCCGCGGATTGGTGGGTTCATCGCGATCATCGCCGGCGCGGCATCGGCCGGACCTGGATCCCGATCCTGGCGGAAATCATGGATAGAAATGGCTACACGAAGGCCAGCATCGGCACCGAGGAAGCCTCGGGTCACGCCTTTCTCAAATGGCTCGGGGCAGAGGTCAAGTTCACGGGCGCGGAGAACCGCCTCAGGCTCGCGGATGTCGACTGGGCGATGATGCGCCGCTGGGTCGAGGACGGCCGCAAGCGCTCGCCCGAGACCAGGTTCGAGATGTACGACGGCCGCCTCCCCGAATCGATGTGGGACGACTACTGTCCGCAGCTCTCGAGCCTTCTCAACACGATGCCGTTCGAAGACCTCGATCACGGCGACATCGTCGAGACGCCGGCCATGATGAAGGAATGGTTTGCACGCATGGACATTGCGGGGGAGGTCGGGCACTGGATGCTCACCCGCGAGCCAGACGGCGTCATCTCCGGCATCACCGACATGTACTACGCGCCGTACAAACCGACGATCGTCAACCAGGGTTTCACGGGTGTGCATCCTGACGCTCGCGGTCGCGGGCTTGGCAAGTGGTTGAAGGCCGCCATGGCGATTCATCTGCGCGAGCTCTACCCCAAGGCCGAGTGGTTCACCACCGACAACGCGGGTTCCAACGCACCCATGCTCGCCATCAACACGAGGATGGGCTTCAAGCAGTACCGGGTCGCCAGCGAGTACCAGATCTCTCGCGACCGGCTCGCCGAGCGACTTCGCCAGCTGGCAGGAGCGGTTTAGAAAAGCCCTCGCGACACTCAGGCCTGCCGGCTGCGCTGGACGCTGCGCGCGAGCAGGACGATCCCGATGACGATCAGCAGCGCCGGCAGCGCCGCTTTCCCGAACCATCCGTAATCGGTGTCGCTGATCCTGAAGATGGTTCCGAAGATCACGAAGCCGATCATGAAGATGAGGGCGGCCACGAACATGAGGACACGGCCCTGCCGGAGCAGTTGGGGATCGCGGTTGCGGAGGCCCTGCAGGAAGATGCCCAGGCCGACGCCGCCTGGAGCAACCAACGGCCACGCAAAGGCCCATGCGGGCCAGTCCTGCGTGGAGTTCATGTAAGCGAGGATCAATCCGACCACGGTCAGGATCGCGCCTGGGATGAGCGCGCCGGTGCCGAGGCTGATGAAACCGACCAGCAGCAGGGTGAGCCCCGGGATGATCACGAACAGCGGCCAGCTGCCGCCGGCGTCGAAGCCGGTGAACTGGACGATCAAAGCGAACAGGCCGAGCACGACCAGGACCACGCCCACCGCCACGCTCGACCCGGCTCGCCCCCTTACCGTCGCCGGTGGGACCAGGGCAGGCGGACGCGGCTGGTAGGCGGGAGGGGGAGGAGCGATCGCAGTGGGCGCCTCGACCGGAGTCATCGCGGGCGCCTCTTCGGCCGCGGCCGCCGTCTCATCGGTGCCCGTCGCGGCTTCGTCCGGCGCCGTCTCCGAGCTCATCGCTTCCGGCTCCGAGCTCTCCGCCGGCTTGTCCTTGGTCGGCGCGAAGATGTCCGGGCTGCCCGATAGCATGTCCGCCCTGACGTGGACGGTCGGGTCGCCTTCTGCGCCCTCGGGGGTGGCCTGCGAAGGGATGTCCTTCGGTGTGGAGCGCTTGCGCTTGGACATGGAGGTCTCCAGCTTATACGTGCCGCCAGGGAGCGGGGAGCAGATGGGCGAGGATTCGGTAAACCTCAGGGTTGAGGGCCAGCCCGACGTGGCTGCCCTTGACCTCGATTGCGTTCACGTCGCGACGCAAGCAAGCCCTCCAGTTGACGACCCCGTCGGACCGCGAGTAGATCGACGTGGTCGGCACCCGCGGCGGCGCCGCCAGGTCCCGAAGGAAGCGCATCTCCACCGAGGCAGGGTGCCCATACCGGAAGACGTTGTACAGATGCGCCGCCCTCACGCCCGCCATCGTCAGGGGATGGACGTCGAACGGGTCGTTGAGCGGGGAGCCGAGGGTGATGACCTGCTCCACGAGCTCGGGCTTGCGATGTGAAAGCACTTTGGCGAGCACGCCTCCGCGGCTGTGGCCGACGAGCGAGACCCGCGCGTTGGTGCGGCGATGCAGGTGCTGCAGGGTGACCAGCAGCGGCCGCAGCATGACCTCCGAGTACATGACGTTGAACGCGACGCCCGCCATCCGAGGGCGATAGCCCATGCGCCGCAGCCACGCGAACGGCGTGCGCAGAGTCCAGTCGCCGGCGAGGAAGCCCGGGATGAGGATGACGGGACGTCCCGATCCGGGAGGAACGTCGGCTCCTCGGAACACGGGATCGCGGATCAGGCTGAGGAATTCGAGGTAGATGCGGCCCTCGAGCCACATTGGGGGGATCGGGTCCCAGCTGCCCAGGTGACGAAGGTCGGGGAGGACGGAAGCCGCGACCTCCTCCCAACGTCCGCGTCGCCTGCTGTGAGGTTGTGAGGCGGTGGCCAAGTTCAGCTCTTGCGGCCGTTACGAAACCGCAGCGGGCTCGGGAGCGATTCGATCGGCAAGCCATGCGAAGAGAACCGTCAAGAATTCGTTCGGGGTTTCCATCATCGGCACGTGGCCGACGCCCTCGAGAACGCGAAGGGTCCAGTCGGGCCGGCGGCGCACCAGCTCGCGCGCGGCCGCGAGCGGGATGAGGCGGTCCAGGGCTCCATGGATGACAAGCGTGGGTGCGGCGACACGCTTCACTCGGGTCCAGAACCGCGGATCGGCCATCCGAAGGCCGAGCGAGCGCGAAGCCTGGAGGAAGGCGCGGCTGTTCTGGGGGCCGAGGCTGCCGCGCTCTCGCGTGAGCTGGATGTGAGCGTCGAGGACCTTGGGGTCGACGCGCGACGCGTCGGCGACGACGAGAGCCAGCGTTTGGCGTACGAGCGTCTCGGGCGCGATCTCTCGCAGCCGGCGCTCGAACACGACCTCTGCAAGCCCCGGGATCGACAGGGCGGCGGCCACGCCGAGCATCGCCGGGTGCGGCCTGCGCATATGCACGCCGGGTACGGCCGGGTCGACCAGTATGCATTCGGTCACCCAGCGAGGGTGTTCGGCGGCTTCCAGGATGGCGATGTGGCCCCCCATCGAGTTGCCCATGAGGAGCACAGGTTCATCGATGACGTTCTCCATGAACCGGTGGACGAGCTCCGCATTGGCGCCGACCGCGGCGGAGCGGTGGAACAGGGGAGTCTGCCCAAAGCCCGCCAGGTCGATGGCGATGGCGTGGTATCGCTTCGCCAACTCGGGGCCGACCGCCATCCAGTTCAGCGCATTGCCGCCGAGACCGTGAACCATGAGCATCGGCTTGCCTTCGCCGCCGAAGTCGATGTAATGGACCGGGCCGTCCAGGTCGACGATCCTATGGCGCAACGCGTCAATCCTACGACGCGGGAGTCAGGATGGCGCCCATCAATCGCACCAGGATCTCGGCGACGGCGGCCGATGACCGGCGACCGTCCTGGTGGAGGCGGTCGAACACGGCGAACGAGGTGAGCGCGCCGATGACATCCTCGGCCTCTTTCAGAGAGCAGCCGGGCCGAAGCAGGTCCGCGGACGCCAGCCTTTCCGCAAGGCCCCTGTCCTTGAGCGCGGCGGGGTCGCCCGTGGCGGTCGCGGCGGGCAGGGCCCGGAACAGGGCGGGGTCGGAGGACCAGGTCGCGCAGGCTCCGACGATGCGGTCGCGCAGCTCCTCGCGAGGATCAGTGGCGCCGTTGCGGGCCGCCGGCAGCGTGCGCCGGTGCGCCTCGCCCGCGACTGCGCGGAAGAGCCCGGAGCGCGAGCCGAACTGGTTGTAGATCGTCAGACGTGACACGCCCGCCCGGCGAGCCACCGCGCCCACGCTGAGAGAGGACCCGTCGCCGGCGGAGACGAGCTCGCGCGCCGCCGCCAGCACGGCGGCTCGGGTTCGATCGACCCCGGCCTGCCGTTTGCCGAGGTCGTGGCGGCCGTTCACCAGCCCACATTAACATACAGTCTGTCAACCGAACCACGGAGGTCAGCCGAACGCTTCAGAGACCCAGGGTGAGCCTCGCCAGGCGGTCGCGGACCTCGGTCGGCAGCAGCTTGGAGTAGATGTCGATCGCGCGCGCGTCGTAGCCGACCAGGTAGCGCGGCTTCGGCTTCTTGGCGGTCATGATGCTCGCGATGAGTCGCGCCACCTCGATCGGGTCGCCCATCAGCCGCTGGCTGGCCTTGATGCCGTCCTCCAGGCGCCGGTAGGCGGCGAAGTAGTCGGAGTCGAGGCGCCCCTGCACATCGCTGGTCGCGCTCTCCCAGATGTTGGAGCGAAAGGCGCCGGGCTCGATGAGCACGACGGCGACGCCGTCGGAGGCCACCTCTACCCGCAAAGCGTCGGAGAGCGCCTCGAGCGCGTGCTTGCTCGCCTGGTACCACCCGGTCAGCGGGGTGGTCATCAGGCCGTAGATCGATGAGATGTTGATGATCCTGCCTCCACCCTGGGCGCGCATGTGTGGGAGGGCCAGACGTGCCAGGCGCATCGGACCGAGGACCATCGTCTCCAGCGCCGCCCGCGCGTCATCGTCGCTGACGTCCTCGACGGCGCCGCTCGCCGCCACGCCTGCATTGTTGACGAGCCCGTACGGTGCGAGCTCGTTCACGACTCGTTCGCACTGCTCAGCGTTGGTGACGTCGAGCGATATGGTCCGGACCTTGACCCCGGCCTTGCGCGCGGCTTTCGAGACGGCCCGAGCCTTCGGCTGCGAGCGCACCCCGCCCACCGAATCAAAACCGCGCCGTGCCAGCTCGATGACCGTCGCGAGCCCGATCCCCGACCCGGCTCCGGTGGTCAAGACCGTCCGCTCCACTGCGCCGACAACCTACCATCCCCGCCGGTGAAGGTCCCCAATCCGCTGGCTGTGCGCGAGCTTGCCGCGCTGCTTCGAGACCCGGTCTTCCGTGGCCGCGGCGTGCGGCATGGAGACGGCCGCACAGTCCTGCTGGTGCCGGGATTCCTGTCCGGCGATTGGTCGATGACGGTCATGCACGGATGGCTCCAGCGCATCGGCTACAGCCCGCACATGTCCGGGATCAACTTCAATGTGCGCGCATCGGAGCACGTGCTCGCCGGCCTGCGACGCCGACTGGCCGACATCCAGGCGATCGATCCGTCGCCAGTGACGATGATCGGGCACAGCCGCGGCGGCCTCCTGGCCAAGGTGCTTGCGCAGCGCCGGCCCGCCGTCGTGGACCAGGTGATCGCCCTGGGCTCACCGCTCGCCGACCAGGCGGACATCGCCCCGCTCACGCAGGCCGCGGTCGGCGTCATGCGGACGGTGAACGAGATCGGTTTCGGGCTCAGGCTGCGGCACGAAGGGAGGTTTGCCTACGACCTGCGACAGGCCCCGCTCGTCCCGACGACCTCGATCTACACGCCCTCAGACGACGTCGTGAACTTCCGCAGCTGCATCCGCCCCGACATCCCCTCGATCGCCGTTTGGGGCAGCCACAACGGGCTGGTCATCAATCCTGAGGTCTACCGCCTTGTGGGCCGGCTGCTTACGCGTCCGCGCCGGCTTCCGCACTCGGCGGCCGGCTGACGCGCGCGCGGCCTCGGGGTCGCAGCTTCATGAAAGTCGCTCGCCGCCTCTTCCAGGTGCCGGGCGAAATCGTCGAGGTCCGGGACCAGATCGCGATCGGCGAGCATCCCGAAATGGATGCTGCCGTTGTAAGAGACGATCGCGAGGTTGAGTCCCAGCGAGTGGTAGATCGCGACCAGCGGCCAGAACTCGAGCAGCTGCGCGCCCCCGGTATAGAAAGGCACCTGGGGACCGGGCACGTTGGTCGCGACGATGTTGATCGCCGACTGGCGGGTCCAAACCGGCTGTGAGGTCATCAGCCGTCCCGCGAGCGCCTGCAGCGTCGCCGGCGCCCAGTTGGCGAGCTGGGTCAGGGTGCCCGCCGCCACCGCCTGCCGCGACCGCTTCAGGTCGCCGGTCGCGGCGCTGACGCGGCTCAGTCTCTCCTGCGGGGTCATCGCGCCGAGCGGGATCTCGACGACCATCGCGCTGACCATGTTTCCGAGCTGGTAGCGCTGCGAGTCGTCGCGGACGCTGACCGGCGCCATCACCCGCAGCGCGCGGGGCACGGGCTCGCCGCGATCATCGAGCCAGCGCCACATCGCCTCGCCGATGACGGCGAGGACGACGTCGTTGACGGTGCCCCCGAACGCGGCCTTGACGTCCTTCAGGTCCTGCAGCGGCACCTTCACCGACTGGACGCGTCGGTGCGGGCCGATGGGTCGGTTGAAGAACAGCTGGGTGCCCGGTCGGAGCCACGCCAGCGCCAGCTGTAGGCCGCCCGACCAGGGCGATCGCATCACGGCCTCGAGCACCTTCTCGGGGCGCAGGCTTGCAAGCTGCCTGATGGCCTCGCCGGGAGAGACGCCCGCGACAGCCTGGCGGAGTATCTCGACGGGACTTGGCGCCGGGCGGGGTTTCCATCGTTTCGGGCGCCCGTACCGGGCCGGTGACGGCTCGGCATCCAGGAGCAGGGTCGCGAGGTCCACGGTCGAGATGCCGTCCACCATCGCGTGGTGCACCTTGTTGACAACCGCCACGCGCCCGCCTGTCAACCCCTCGATGACGGTCATCTCCCAGAGCGGTTTGTTGAGGTCAAGCGGCCGCGCGAACACGCGCGCCGTGTAATCGCGAAGCGTCGCCTCGTCACCGGGGCTGGGCAGCGCGGCGCGGCGAACGTGGTACGAGAGGTCGAAGTCGGGGTCGTCGATCCAGACGGGGTTGCCGAGGTTGCCCGGCATCCACATCACCTTCTGCCGGTAGCGCGGGACGAGATGCAGCCGCTGCTCGATCGTGGCCGCAAGGCCGAGCGCTCCGCGACCGCCTTTCACCCGCGGCGTGCCTTCGAAGATATAGGTCGCGCCGATGTGCAGCGGCGCCTCGTACCTCTCGGCATACAGGAACCACGCGTCGAGCCCGGCCAGCGGCTCAAAGAAGGTTTCGCTCATGTCACCCCTGCCCGAGCCGGATTCTCGCACGCGGTTTGAAGTCCCGCTTAGGCTGCTTTAATGCCGAGCTTGATTCCCCTGGCGATCCTGCTGTCGCTCGTCGCGGCGGGGCTGCACGGCACCTGGAACGTCCTGGTCAAGGTCAGCGGCGACCCGATGAGCACCCTCGCTCGGGGGACGGTGGCCGCGGCCCTGCTCCTGACGCCACCCGCGTTCGCCGCCTGGCTCATCGCCGGCCGCCCGGGCCTGACACCAGAGGCGGCCGGACTTGCAGGCCTCTCGGCGTTTCTCGAGCTCGTCTACGTCGTCCTGCTCTCATCCGCATACCGGCGCGGCGAAGTGTCGGTCGTCTACCCCATGGCGCGCGGGTCCGCTCCGCTCCTGGCTGTGCTCGTGGGCCTCGGCTTCCTGGGCGAGAGGCTGTCGACCCCTCAGCTGGTGGGTGTCGCCCTGCTGCTGGCGGGCATACTGACCGTCACACTGCCGCAGACCAGCGGGCGGGCGACCCTGCCGGCCCTGCTCACCGGCGCGACGATCGCCGCCTACAGCGTGGTCGACCGCATTGGGGTGAGGCTGGCCGCGCCCTGGCTGTACGGATGGCTACTGGTCGTGCTGCTGGCGGCGGGTCTTGCGCTGGCGCAGTGGGCCCGCACGAGGTTTGCCGGCCGCCAGGCCGTGCCGGTCCCGCGGCCATGGAGGCAGGCGACCGTCGTCGGCGTGTTCATGTGGGGGGCCTATCTCCTTGTCCTGCTGGCCCTGAGCATCGCCCCGCTTGCCGTCGTCGCCCCGGTGCGCGAGTCCGCCATCGTCGCCGTGGCCGTCTGGGGCGTGTGGAAGCTTCGCGAGCGGCAGGGCGCCGTTCTGAAGCTGTCGGGCGCGGCCGCCACGCTGCTGGGGGTCGCGCTTTTGGCCGCCTGAAGGTACGCCGGCGGCCTTCACACCACCCGGTTTGAGGCCGTCCGGCACCGTGGTAAGGTAATTTTGTCGCCCGGCTGTGGGGCGATGTTCGCCGCGGTCGACCGATTCTTCTCGAAAGGACCCGAGCGTTCGCGAGATTTTCTTTCGAGAAGAGGAGTTGGAGATGCCGACAGGCACCATCAAGAAGCTGGTATCCGACCGCGGGTTCGGGTTCATCGCGGCCGAGGACGGGCGGGAGTATTTCTTCCACCGCACGGGCCTCGACTCGAGCGTGAACTTCGACTCCCTGGCGGGCGGAGAGCGCGTCAGCTTTGAGATCGAGCCGAGCCAGAAGGGCCCGCGCGCGAACCGAATCAAGCTCGCATAGCAGAGAGCTTCACCAGGCCGGTCGCTGAGGCGGCCGGCCTTTTTTGTGCCTTGTCAGCGTGAGGCGCGCACGACCAGGACGAAAGAGCCGGCCCACGTCACCGAACCTATGGCGACGAGCGCCCACAGCGTGGGAGCGATGACGGGAAGGTCCACGAGCGCGCCGATGATGCACATCGACGCCGCGCCGGCGAGCAGGAACGCGCCCGGAAACAGGAGCCACGCGGCATACCACGGGGGCTGCACGCCATCGCCGCGATCGAAACGCCTCGCCGCCATGAAGAGAAGCGCTGCGGCCGCGATCGTGGGCGCCGAAAGCTGCACGGCCCAGACCGCCGTCACGGACCCGGTCGCCGCACCCATCACCGGCTGCACGCCCGCGAGCGTCAGCGCGGCCGGAACCGCGAACCCGAGCAGTCGCAGGAGCCTGCTGGCCGGGGGCAACTGGTCAGCGGCCGCCTAGAAGCATCTTCACGATGAAGGCAGCACGGGCACAAGCGCCGGTTGCGTGAATACGGGGACGGTCGCGACCCAACCGTATTCGACGTCGTGGTAGTAGTCCGGCTGCGACAGCTGCGTCATGAACCAGTCGTTGAAAGTGCGCGCGCGACCGGCGAGGCTTGCCCGGTCCTTGATGCCATCGCTGTACGGCTGCCTCGGCAGCCCTGAGGCGAGGTCGGGTGACCCGTAGAAGTCGTCAGTCCCATACACCGACGTAGAGCCGTACGAATAGATGGCGACGCCCAGGACGCGGTTCCCATGCGCGGAGGGCGCCACGGCACGCCTGATCTGGCCCAGGGTTCCCTCGGGATAGTTGAGGAACGCCCCCACCCCGGTGACGATCCGATCCGCGAAGCCAGAGTCCTTCTCGAAGTTCAGCCACCGATCGAACCACGGTTTCTCCAGGCCGCTCCAATCGCTGTCGTAGTTCATCGGCACGCCGAAATCGAGATAGCCCTTCGCCAGCCAGGTGTTCCAGTCCTGAAACACAGACCCGTAGGCGGCCGTCTTGGACCAGTCCGCCGCGGTGAGCGGCCCGCTGCCGAAACAGATGAGGGCCCCGCTCAGCTTGACGTTGGGGTTCTCGCTCTTGAGGTCGTCGTGGAGGTCTCGGACGAAAGCAGTGACGCGCTCCCGCCGCCATGCCTTCCAGCCCTCGTCGCCGGCCGCCGGCGCCACCTTGGCGCCCGTCTCGAGCATGTACAGCAGCACCGACACGGGGCTGTAACCCCAGCTCGAGCCCGGATACCGGACGAAGTCCATGTGCAGCCCGTCGACGTCGTAGTTCTTGGCCACGTCCATGAACACGCGGTGCGTGTAGACCTGCACCTCCGGCACGCCAGGGTCGAGGTAGTCGCTCGTGCTACCGTCGGCGGCTCGGTTGCCCCATGCGTCGCCATGCTCGAGATAGACCTTGCTGGACTCGCCCGCGAAGAAGGTGTTGAGCCAGGCATGGACCTCGATGCGCGGAACGGCCGCGTGGGCGAGCCGGATCACGTAAGCGAGCGGATCGAAGTCGATCGGCCCCTTGATGTCGTCGGCGCGTGGCTCGTCCGATCGGTTGAAGTAGGCATCGCCTGCCTTACGCACCTGCACGAACAGTGCGTTGATGTTGCCGCGGTGCGCGTCGGCGACGAGCTTCTCCACCTGCGCCGGCGACTTGATGCCGTCGTGAAATGCGTCGACCCACAGCCCTCGATACTGCGGCGGCCCGTACGCGATGGGGCTCGGCGACGGAGAGGGAGAAGGTGTCACCGTCGGCGTCGCGGTCTGGCTGCTGCACGAGATCGACAACAGGATCACCGCGCCCGCGCCGGCCACGCGGGCCATCACTTTCTTGCGATGAGCACGAGGTTGCGGCCGCGTGTCGAGATCGTGCCGGGATGCGCGCGCTTCAACGTCGCGATCGCGTCCCGTTTCATGGCCTCGCGTTTCTCCGCGCCGACGCGATCGAGACGCCATGCGCAATCCCACCAGCCCATGAACATCGACACCAGGTGCTCTGCCGACTTCCAGTGCACGTCCTCCTCGACCTGTTCAACGTTCGCGGATGCGAATCCGGCATCGAGCGCCGCCCGGCCGAGCGCGAGTGGATCGCGGATGGTGTCGCGCGTCGGCTTCTGGTCGACCACCTCGGCCGCCGGCGGAAGCCAGCGCTGGACCACGCCGTCCAGCATTCCGAAGACGGAGTCCTGGACCGGCGTCGCGGGCAAGCTCGCGGCCAGGCTGCCGCCCGCCTTCAGCACCCGGCGGGCCTCGCGAAGCGCCAGCGGCAGGTCGGGCGCGAACTGGAGGCCATGGCCGCACAGGGCACCGTCAAACGAGCCGTCCGCGAAATCGAGGGCTTCGATGTCCATGACCTCGAAGCGCGCATTGACGATGCCGGCGGCGCGAGCGAGCTCGATCATCCTGGGGGCGAGGTCGACACCGACCACCTCGCCGCCCGGCGCGACCATCGCCGCCACGAGCCGGCTCAGGTTGCCCGGGCCGCAGGCCAGGTCCAGCATTCGCATCCCGGGCTGCGGCGCCGCCAGCTCGATCATGCGGACGCGCCCGCGTGCCTCGCCGCGAGCCATGACGTCGTCGAGGCGCCGCTGGTACGCCTCGGCATGGCGGCTGAACACCTCGGGGAAGAACTCCTTCGATTTCAAGCTTCGCGGCCGCGCCATTCCCTCTCGAGCGTCGCCGCGACACCGAGCGCATCGCCGTTCGTCTTGCCGACGACCTGGATGCCGACCGGCAGCCCTGACACCGGCGCAGGCAGGGCGACGACCGGCTGCCCCGTCGTGTTGAAAGGACGTGTGAATCTCGATAGGGGCTCGCGCACCTCCCTGCCCGCGCTGATTGGCGGCGCGACGATTGCGGTGGCGGGGAGAATGAGCGCGTCGACGCCTTCCATCGCGTGCTGCGCCTGCTCGCGCAGCCGAGGCCAGGCCAAGAGCGCGGCTTCGAAGTCCACCGCGAGAACCTCGAGCCCGCGCCTGATGAGGCCGATGACGTCGGCGCCGTACTTCTCTGGAAACTGCTCGGCCCACCGGCGATGGAAGGTGGCGGCCTCGACCAGCAGGATCGTAAGACCGACTTCGAACAGCTCGTCGCGGCCTGGAAAATCGACCTCGGGCACGCCCCTGGAAACGAGCTCCCAGGCCCGGGCCGTTTCCGCGTCGAGGCCTGCGACCCAGCCCGAGGGCACCCCCAGTCGGGGCGCAGGCACCGGCTCGGCGTCCGGCGGCTCGCCCGACATCATCGAGTAGGCTGCCGCCGCCGTCGCGACGTCCGGAGCGATCGGCCCGAGCGTGTCCAGGGAGTGACTCAATGGGACGACGCCGGCGGTGTCGATGCTGCCCAGGGCCGGCTTGAATCCGACCACTCCGCACAGCGAAGCCGGGATGCGGATCGAGCCGCCCGTGTCGCTTCCGATCGCCCAATCGCACATCTCCATCGCGACCGCGACCGCCGACCCGCCCGACGAGCCGCCCGCGACGCGTTCGGGGTCGCGGGGGTTGCGCACCGGCCCGTAGTGCGGGTTGACGCTTGTCACCCCGAACGCGAACTCGTGCAGGTTGGTCTTGCCCACGATCACGCAGCCGTGGCTGCGGATTCTTTTCACGACCGGGGCGTCATCCACGGCGGGGGTGTTGGGGAGGATGATCCCGCCTGCCGTCGTGACCATCCCGGCCACGTCGACAAGGTCCTTGACCGCGACGACGGCTCCGTCACCGGTCTCGGCGGAGATCGAGATGAAGGCGTTGAGGTCAGCATGCTCCGCGATCCGTCGCCGCCCCTCCCCCAGGTCCATCGGGCCAATTCTGGCAGCCGTCGAGTTATCCTCCGGGGTTGCGACATGTCTCAAACGATGGGCGCGCTCAATCCGACCATGGCCTGGACGAAGGTCGACGTCCTGACCTCATATCAGCGCCTCACGGCGGAGATCCAGGTCCGCGGCCGCCTTCGCGAGACGATCAACGATCCTGAGCCGCTGTTCCATCTGCGCAACGTGAGCGCTGAGCCGCTGCTGCCTGGCGCGGTGCAGCTGAACGGAGTCCCTGAGGGCCTGTTCAACAAACAGTGGGTGTACGGCATCCGCACCATCGATCCGGAGGCGCCCATGCCCGACCAACCCGAGCTGATGCGCCGGTTTGTGATGTTCCAGGCCAACAGCTTCATGGTCACGGGCGCGGCGGAGTTCCCAAAGGCGACCGACCCGAAGATGCACGGCGAGCTCCTGCTCAAGGGCCGGTTCTTCCCCATGGTCGACGTAACGGTGGTGATCGTCGGCGCCGATGGCAAGAGCTGGACCCAGCCCGCCATCTGGGTCAACCGGGATCAGATGCTGGCGCTGTACCTGGGCTAAGCCTTCGCGCCGAAGAGGCCGCGTATCCGTGCCCAGAGCACCGAGAAAAGCAGCCCGATCGCGTTGACGGGCCTGGCCGTGGCGACCGGAGCCGGCGCAGAGGTGGCTGCAGCCCCAGGGCCGTCATTGGAGCTGTTCTCGGACGCCGGTGGCGACTCCGCGGCCTCGACGTTGGCCTTGATGCACGCGGCCATCTCACCCACGAGCCGCCGCGACACGTCCTCCATCACGCCCCGCCCGAACTGGGCGACGCGACCGGCGACGTTGTAGTCGGTGACGATCTTGACCACCGAGCCGCTGCCCTCGGGGACCACGCTCATGAGCGCTTTCGCTCGCGCCGACCCCGGGCCGGTCGTCTCGCGGCCTTCGGCCTCGAGGGTGGCCGAATGTGCGTTCTCATCCCGGTCGACGATTCGAGCGGTGCCGTTGTAAGCGACGGTTATCGGGCCGACCTTGATCTTGACCTTGCCTTTGAACGTGGTCGGATCGACGACCTCGGACACCTCCGCGCCGGGCACGCACCCGGCGACCTTGTTCACGTCCAGCAGGTAGGCGAACACCCGCTCTGGAGGCGCCGCCACGGAGAAAGAATTCTCTAGTTGCATTTCAGCGCTAAAAGTAGCCGAATAGTACGGTTACCAATCGGTCCGCTTTGGCTGCTTGATCTGGCGCGCTCCCGCGCGCCTGCCTGCTTTACGGAGGGACGCAATGAAGCATAAGGTCGCCACCACCGTCAACGGCCACCGGCACGAGCACGAGGTCGAACCGCGCCTCCTGCTCGTGCACTACCTCAGGGACGTAGTCGGCCTGACCGGCACGCACATCGGATGCGACACCAGCCAGTGCGGCGCCTGCACGATCCTGGTCGATGGCAAGGCGGTGAAGAGCTGCACGATGTTCGCCGTCCAGGCCGAGGGCAGGAACCTCACCACGATCGAAGGCATGGCCAAGGACGGCCAGCTGCATCCGCTGCAGCAGGCGTTCTGGGACGAGCACGGCTTGCAGTGCGGCTACTGCACGCCGGGGTTCATCATGGCCGCGGCCTATCTCCTTTCGCAGAACCCGAACCCGACCGACGACGAAATTCGGAAAGGCCTCGAGGGCAACCTCTGCCGTTGCACCGGCTACGTGAACATCATCAAGTCGGTGAAGTCGGCGGCAGCCGCCATGGGCGGAGCGCCGGCGCGGGCGGGCGAGAAGTCCGTCGCGGGGAGATAGCGATGGCTGTCACCACCATGATCGGGGCGAAAATCCACCGCCGCGAAGATCCCAGGCTCGTGACTGGCCACGGCAGCTATGTCGACGACATGCAGCAGGTGGGCATGGCCTACATGTCGGTCGTTCGCAGCTCACAAGCGCATGCGCGCATCAAGAGCATCGACATCACAGATGCAAGCAAAGCGCCAGGCGTGGTCGCCATTTACACGGCGCGCGACTTCAAGGCCGTCCTCAGCGGCGGTTTGCCAGTCACGGAATCGCTGATCGCTGATAAGAAATATGTTCCGAACCAGTTCCCCATCGCCGAGTCCGAGGTCGTCTACTTCGGCGAACCGGTGGCCGTCGTGCTGGCCGACGAGCGATATCAAGCCGCAGACGCCGCGGAGAGGGTTCAGGTCGAGTATGAGCTGCTGCCCGTGGTCGTCGATTTCGAAAAGGCGATGCAGAACGGCAGCGAAAAGGCGCACAGCGACGGGCCGGACAACATCGCATGGGACGTCAACTTCCCGGGCGGAGACATCGACGCCGCGTTCAAGGAAGCGGACGTCACGGTGAAGGAGCGAATCATCCAGCAGCGCGTTTTCCCGATGTCCATGGAGCCGCGCACGGTGATGGCCAACTTCGTCCCGTTCGCCAACCAGCTGACCTTGTGGACGTCAACCCAGGTGCCGCACTTCGTCCGGATCTTTCTGTGTTTCGGCCTCGGTATCCCGGAGAGCCAGATTCGAGTCATCGCCCCCGATGTCGGAGGCGGGTTTGGAAGCAAGCTCCGGCCGTATCCCGAGGAGTACCTGGCGGCGGCGTCGTCAAAGCTTTCGGGCCGTCCGGTCAAATGGGTCGAGGGCCGGACTGAAAACCTCCAGGCGACGACGCACGGGCGTGGCCACATCTTTGACATCGAGGTCGCGGCAAAGAAGGACGGCACGCTGCTCGGGCTGAAGGTCACCAACCTGTCCGACAACGGGGCATACGTGGGTGTGTTCGGAGCGCTTCAATCAGCCCTCGCCCTCCTGCTCGCCCCCGGCTGCTACAAGTGGAAGGCGGTCCACGGACGCACCGTCGGCATCCTGACCAACAAGATGTCGACCGATCCATATCGCGGCGCGGGACGGCCCGAGGCCGCGCATCTCGTCGAACGTGCCGTCGACCTGGTAGCCCAAGAGCTGAAGATGGATCCGGCCGACCTCCGTCGCAAGAATTTCCCGAGCGAGGCCGAGTTCCCATTCACCAACGCACTCGGCATGGTGTACGACTCGGGCAACTACGCGAAGACCCTGGACAAGGCGCAGCAGATGGTCGGCTACGAGGACCTCCGCCGGCGCCAGTCCGAGCTGCGCAAGCAGGGCCGCTACCTGGGAATCGGACTGTCCACCTATGTCGAGATCTGCGGCGTCGGACCCTCGGCAGCCACGAGTCACGTGTCCGGAAATCTCTCCCTTGTCGAGTCGTCGGTTGTGCGCGTCCACCCGACCGGATCGGTGACCGTGGCGGTGGGAACCCATTCGCACGGCCAGGGCCACGACACGACGTTTGCCCAGATCGTGGCCGACGCACTCGGCGTGCCCTATGACTCTGTCGAGATCCATCACGGGGATACGGCCGACACGCCGTTCGGATATGGGACCTACGGGAGTCGCAGTCTCGCCGTAGGCGGTATTTCGATCTACACGTCTTGCCAGAAGGTCGTCGACAAGGCGAAGAAGATCGCGGCGCACATGCTCGAAGCGGCGGACGACGACGTCGTCTTCGACCAGGGCCGATTCCATGTCAAGGGCAGTCCCGAGCGCGCCAAGACGATGGGTGAGGTGGCCCTTGCCGCGCATCTCCCTGGTCTTCCCGAGGGCATGGAAGCCGGGTTGGAGGCGGTCACGTATTTCGACCCGCCCAACTTCACCTGGCCCTTCGGCGCCCACATCTGCGTCGTGGAGGTGGATCCCGACACGGGCGCGGTCGACATCCAGAAATACATCGCGGTGGATGACTGCGGAAACATCATCAATCCGATGATCGTCGACGGCCAGATCCACGGCGGCGTCGCCCAGGGAATCGGACAAGCTCTGTTCGAGGAGGTCGTGTACGCCGAGGACACCGGGCAGCTTCGAACCGGAACGCTGCTCGACTACAACATTCCGGGCATGGGCGAGATTCCTGAGCTCGAGCTCGACCGGACGATCACGCCATCGCCCACCAACGTTCTTGGTGTCAAGGGCGTCGGCGAGGCGGGCACGATTGCGGCGAGCGCCGCGGTGATCAACGCGGTGGTCGACGCGCTCAGCCCATTCGGCATCAAGCACGTTGACATGCCGGCAAGTCCCGACCGGCTGTGGAAGATGATCAAGGAGGCACGCAAGTGATCCCAGCCGCATTCGAATACGCCCGCGCCTCCTCGGTCGACGAGGCGGCGAAGCTTCTGGACCAGTACGGCGAGGACGCCAAGGTGCTCGCCGGTGGGCACAGCCTGATCCCGCTCATGCGCCTGCGCCTCGCCCAGCCGAAGGCCCTCGTCGACATCAACGGCATCAAAGGCCTCGACCAGATCAAGGTCGAAGGCTCGAAGCTGCACGTCGGCGCCCTCGCGCGTCATGTCGAGATCCAGAACTCCGAGGTGGTCAAGGACAAGCTGCCGATCCTCGCCGAGGTCGCGGGCGAGGTCGGTGACAACCAGGTCCGCAACATGGGCACGATGGGCGGCGTGGTCGCGCACGCCGACGCGGCGGGCGACTACCCGACCATCGCCCTGATCCTCGACGCCGAGATCGTGACCAACAAGCGATCGATCGCGGCCAAGGATTTCTTCAAGGACCTGTTCACGACGCCGCTCGCCGCCAACGAGATCGTCACCGAGGTCGTGTTCCCTGTCGCCGACGGCCCGCACAAGTACATCAAGTTCCGCCGCCGGCTCTTCGATTGGGCGATCGTCGGCGCGGCCGCGCAGAAGATGAACGGCGGCTGGCGCATCGGGCTGACGAACGTAGGTCCGACACCGGTGCGGGCGAAGGCGGTCGAGGACGCACTCCAGAACGGCGCCAAGCCCGAAGAAGCCGCCCAGCACGCATCCGACGGCCTCAACCCCTCGGGCGACCTGCGTGCGAGCCCGGAGTACAAGAAGCACCTGTCGCGGGTGCTGACGAGAAGGGCGATAGAACAAGCGACCTAGCCGGTCGGTAGTCTTTGTCGGCATGACGGCCCCGGCGACCATCGACGACGTGGAGCGGCGCCTCCGCGAGCGCCGCTACATCGGCGATCGCGGTCTGGCCACGTCCATCTTCCTTGCCCTCAAGCTGGAGAAACCGCTCTTCATCGAGGGCGAGGCGGGCGTCGGCAAGACCGAGGCCGCCAAGGTCATGGCCGAGGTGCTGGGCGCGCGGCTCATCCGCCTCCAGTGCTACGAGGGCATCGACCTCGCGCACGCCGTGTACGAGTGGAACTATCCGCGACAGCTCCTGCACATCCGCTTGCTCGGCGAAGGCGAGGACCGAAAGACCGCCGAGCGCGAGATCTTCAGCCCGGAGTTCCTGCTCCGGCGCCCGCTGCTGGACGCGATCGACAACGACGACGCCACACCGCCCGTCCTCCTCATCGACGAGATCGACCGCTCGGACGAGGAGTTCGAAGCTTTCCTTCTCGAGCTGCTGTCCGACTTCCAGGTTTCCATCCCCGAGATCGGGACCATCAAGGCGAAGAAGCCGCCCTTCGTCGTCATCACCTCGAACCGCACGCGCGAGGTGCACGACGCGCTCAAGCGGCGCTGCCTCTACCACTGGATCGACTACCCCGACCTCGAGAAGGAGGTCGAGATCGTGCGCGCGCGCGCTCCCGAGGCCGCGGATGGGCTCGCCCGCGAGGTGGCCGCCCTGGTCCAGGGCCTTCGGAGCATGGAGCTCTACAAAGTGCCGGGAGTCGCGGAGACGCTCGACTGGGCCCGATCGCTGGCCGCCCTGGGCGCCACCCGTATCGACGCCTCGCTGGTCGATGCGACCCTGGGCGCGGCGCTCAAGTACCAGGAGGACCTGGAGCGCGTACGTGAGCAGGTGCCGGCGCTGGTCGAGAAGGCGCGAGGTGCCTGAGGCACCGGATCTCCTGCCCCGCCTGGGCGCGTTCGCCAGGCTCCTCCACGATTCCGGTCTCGAAGCCGGACCGCGCAGGCTCACCGACGCCACACGCGCGCTCACGTTCGTCGACCTCAAGCGTGAGCTGGACTTCCGGAGCGCGCTGCGGGCCGTGTTCGTGAGCAGGAAAGACGAGATCGCGACGTTCGAAGCCGCTTTCGACATCTTCTGGTCGCCGCCCGATCCGCGTGTCGCCGCGGGCGCCATCCCCGGCCGCGCGCGGTCATTGCCGATGTCGCCTGAGCGTGCGAAGGCATGGTCCAGGGCTCTCGGCTTGAGCAGCTCGCTCATGAATCGCGACCAGGACCCGCGCATAGTGCCGGCGGCGTCGAGCGGCTACAGCGCAGAGGAGCTGCTGCGCCACAAGGACTTCGAGGCGATGACATGGCAGGAGACCGAGCAGGTCCGGCGGCTGCTCGAGCAGGCGCCATGGCGCGTGGCCGAGCGCAGGACCCGGCGTCTTCGCGCCGCGAGGTCCGGATCGATCGACCTGCGGCGGACGGCTCGCCACGCCATCCGCTCGAGCGGCGAGCTGGTGCGCCTGTTCAGGCGGCGTTCGCGGATGAGGCGGCGGCCGCTGGTGCTCGTCTGCGACGTCAGTGGTTCGATGGAGCGCTACTCGCGGCTGCTGATGATCTTCGCGCACGCGATCGCCCGTCGCGAGGACCTCGAGGCTTTCGTGTTCTCGACCCGCCTGACGCGCATCACGAGGCTGCTGCGCCAGCGCGACCTCGATCGCGCGCTCGCCTCGGTGAGCAAAGGCGTGCACGATTTCAGCGGAGGCACCCGCATCGGCGAAGCGCTGGCCGACTTCAACCGCCGCTGGGCGCGCCGCGTGCTCGGACACGGCGCGGTGGTGATCATCGTCAGCGACGGTTGGGATCGCGGCGACCCGAATCAGCTCACCGCCGAACTCGTACATCTGAGGCGCTCTGCGCACCGGCTCATCTGGCTCAACCCGCTGCTCGGTTCCGAGGGCTACGAGCCGCTGACGCGCGGGATGGTGGCCGCCCTTCCTTACTGCGACGACTTCCTGGCCGCCCACAACCTGCAGGCGCTGGACGACCTTGGACGCCTCCTGGCCGGCCTCGACAGCCGGCCCGCGGGGAGGTGACGAGATGCGAGAGGTGCTGAGCGAGCTCGAGTCCTGGACGGCCCGCCAGGAGCAGATCGCGCTGGCCACCGTCGTCGAGACATGGGGCTCCAGCCCGCGTCCGCTGGGCTCGAAGATGGTCGTGACCCGGTCTGGCAAGATGGCCGGCTCGGTGTCGAACGGCTGCATCGAAGGCGCGGTGTTCGAAGAGGCCCAGAAGGTGTTGAAGGCAGGCGAGCCCAGGCTCGCGGCCTTCGGGGTCGCCGACGATGTCGCGTTTTCGGTCGGGCTCGCGTGCGGCGGGCACATCGAAGTCTTCATCCAGCCGCTGAGCCCGGTGCACATGCGCTTGATGGAGCTGCTCGACGAAAACCGTCCGGCGACGCTGCGCACCAACCTGGTCACAGGCGAGGCAGAGGTTTCTGAGGGGGCGCCTTTCGGCTCTGAGCTCGCGCGCCGCGACGGTGACTGGTTCATCGAGCCTTTCCGCCGCCCAGCACATCTGGTCATCGTCGGCGCGATTCACATCGCCATCCCCCTGCACAGGCTGGCGAAGCTGATGGGCTACCGCGTAACGGTCATCGATGCGCGCGCGAAGTTCGCCACGAAGGAGCGCTTTCCCGAAGCAGATGAGCTTATCGTCGCGTGGCCGGACGAGGCGGCTTCGAAGCTCACGCTCGACAACTCGACCTATGTCGTCATCCTCACCCATGACCCGAAATTCGACCTGCCCGCGCTGCGCTCGGTGCTCGGAAAGGATGTCGGCTACATCGGCGCGATCGGCAGCCGCAAGACCAACGAGAACAGGTTCGCCGCGCTGCGCGCGGAGGGCTTCACCGAGGATCAGATCGCGCGCGTCCACGGCCCGGTGGGCCTCGACCTGGGCGGCCGTGGCGCCGAAGAAACGGCTCTTGGCATCTTGGCGGAGATCACCGCCGTCCGATTCGGCGGGTCAGGATCGTTCATGCGCGAGGCCCGCAAGCCCTCGGTCGCGTGAGCTTCGCGCGCTAGGAGCCGGCCTTCGCCCTCTGCCGGAACCGCCTGGCTTTCTGCCGGTTGCCGCAGGAGGCCATGGTGCACCAGCGGCTGGAGTGGTTGCGTGAGCGGTCGAAGAAGGCCCAACGACATGTTGCCGACCCGCACAGCTTCAGCCGGCTCCAGTCCTCATCCGCCATCGCGGTGAAGACCGCGGCGACCATCCGGCCCATGGCGCCCGCGACCCCGCCCGCCTCTGGCTCCAGACGAGCCTTGCCGTCGGCGCCGAATCGCGCTCGCAGCCGGCTCGCGGTGGCCGCCTCGTTGAGGATGGCGATGTCCAGGGGATAGATGGTGCCGCCCGAGTTGGCTCCGATCACCCCCCGGATCGCCTCGCGCACGGCGATCGCATGCTTCAGGTCGGCCTCGGTCACCTGCTGGCCGGGCTCCATGAGCCCCCGTGCCACCAGCCAGGTCTCGAGCGTGTTCGCGTCCGTGAGCTGTTCAGGGCCGTCCTGGATGTCGACCGTGTTCACGTAGGCCTGCACCAAACCCACGACGCCGGTGGCGGTGTCTCGATCAGCCATGTTCGTGCTCGATTATATCCATAACCTCCAAACACGCAACGTGAGTTATAATAACTACCGAATCAGGCACGCTAGTTACAGGAGGTTTGGTGGTGTACCCCTACATGAACGAGGACGCGGCGTGGCAGCACCTGCAGGACCTGCAGCGGGAGGTCGAGAACAGCCGGTTGATGGCCCAGGGGCGGCCGGGGTTTGCCGTCGAGGCGCTCAGGCGGCTGGGAGCCCGAGTCGTGCACCTGGCGGGCGCCGCGGCGTGGCGGGCGCCCCGGCGGCTGGTGCCCATGCGACACGACGGCGAGTGAGCTAGCTCGAGGCGAGCCGGCGGAGCACGGCAACCTGCTCGGCATCCGGGCCGTTGCCGGCTCCGGGAACCTCGAGGATGAAGGGGAGCCGGGCCAGCCGCGGCTCATGCAGCAGCGCGCGAAACCCTTCCGGACCGATCTGGCCATCCCCGATGTTGGCGTGGCGGTCTCGGTTGGACCCCAGTCCCGTGACGGAATCGTTGCAGTGGATGACCTCGACGTTCTTCAGGCCGACGACGCGCTCGAGCTCGTCGATGGTTCGCGCGACGTCTGCGGGCGTGCGCTCGTCGTAGCCGGAAGCGAACGCGTGGCACGTGTCGAAGCACACGCCGACGCGGGGATCGCCGAGGCCGTCGAGCATGCGCGCGATCTCCTCGAAACGCGCGCCGACGCTTCCGCCCAGGCCGGCGTTGTTCTCGATCAGCAGCCGGGCTGTCTTCGGGTCTGCGCGCTCGAGGACCTTCTTGATGTGCTCCAGGATCGACGGCAGGCGCACGTCGAAGCCCGCACCCTTGTGCGAACCGGTGTGAAAGATCACGCCGTTGACGCCGAGCTCGTCAGCCGCCTTGAGGTAGCCGGTGAGCGTGCTCTCCGAACGCGACCGCATCGTCGGGTCGTCGCCGGCCAGGTTGATCAGGTAGACCGCGTGAAAGTAAAAAGGCGGGTGGCCGTGCTGGGCGGCGGCCTCTTTGAAGGCCGAGATGCGGACGTCGTCAAGCTTGGGTGAACCCCAGAACCCAGGCGGGGTGGGGTGGACCTGGATCGCATCGGCTCCCATGGCCTTGGCGCGGTCAAAGGACAGATGCAGCCCACCCGACGAGTCGACGTGGGCGCCCAGGATCGGCACCCAATGAGATTAAGACGTGGCGGCAGCCGGCTCGGATTGCGGTCCCGTCTGCCATATTGGGTTTGTGGCCGTTTTCGTCATGAGCGATCTGGAGCTGCCCATCAGGGGCCGCACCTATCGCGAACCCAATGGGCCGCACAGCGTCGTCGTGCGCGGCCGCGACCTCGAAGCGGCGCTTCAGCACGTGGCCGCTCGCAGCGACTGCAGGTCGCTCGCCATCATCGGCCTGCCCGCCGAGGATCGAGACCTGAGCGTCATGGCCGGGCGGCGCTTGTTCCTGGTCGATTCGGACAGCGCGCGACTGAGGGATTTTGCCGAGATCGCTTTGCGAGCCGAGGCCGACGTGGAGTGGATCCGCGCGGCCACACCTCCGTTCGACCGGCTGGCCGATGCATTGCTTCCGGTCGGCGCAATCGTGCTTGCCGCCGGCTCGAGCTCGCGCATGTCGGGTTCGCAGAAGCTGCTCCTCGACTTCGACGGCAGGCCGATGGTCAAGTCCGTCATCGAGGCGGCATCGGACGGCGGCTGCCATCAGATCGTGGTCGTGTATTCGTCTGAAGAGGTCAAGGCCGCCGTCGGCGGTGATGCCGAGCTCGTCCACAACCCTCGCGCGCACACAGGCATGGCTTCATCCCTTCATTCCGGCCTCACCGCGATGCACTCTGACATGGAGGCGGCGCTCGTGATGCTGGGCGACCAGCCGATGGTGGGCTCGCGGACGGTGGCGGTGCTGCTTCGGGCCTGGCGTCGCGAAGGCTCGCGGCCGGCGGTCGCCGTGGCCGGCGCTACCGGAGGCAGGTGGGTGCCGCCGGTCGTGCTCGCTCGGGAGCTGTGGGAGGAGCTCATGACCCTGGAAGGCGACGCGGGCGCGCGGCAGGTGCTCGATCGGCGGCCGGAGCTGGTCGACATGGTGCCTTCGCTCGACCGCCTCGACGACGTCGACACGCCGGCGGACTACGCCAAGATCGTTCGACTTTTCCCGCGCCCGAAACCGACCCAAAAGGCTTAGAGAACGGTTGGACGTCGATTCGCGGCTCATCGCGTGGGTGGCGCTGTCGGCCCTCCTCATCGCGACCCCAGGTCCCGACACCGCGCTGATCATCCGCAACGCGCTGGCCGCGGGCCCGCGCGCGTCGACCATGTCCGCGCTCGGGGTGGCCGTCGGGACCGTGGTCTGGGTGGCCGCGGCCACCATCGGCGTGGGCGTCCTCCTGGAAAGCTCGTCGACGGCGTTCACGATCCTGAAGCTCGCGGGCGCCGCGTACCTCGGCTACCTCGGCCTGCGGAGCCTCCTGTCGAAATCGCCCGAAGATCGGCGCACACCCGCCGCCCGCATGGCTCTTGGTGATCGAACCGCCTGGAGCCAGGGCTTCCTCAGCAACCTGCTGAACCCGAAGACGGGGGCGTTCTTCGTGACCGTGATGCCGCAGTTCATCGTCCCCGGCGACCCGCCTGCCAGGCTCGTCCTCATGGTGGCCGCATTCGAGGTGATGCTGCTGGTGTGGCTCATCGCGTACGGCCACGTCGTCAGCCGCCTGGGCCGCAGCGGGCTCGGCACGCGGGTGCGGACGGCCATGACCAGGCTGACCGGGATCATCCTGATCGGGCTCGGGGCGCGCCTGGCTTTCGAGCGCCGCTAGCGAGCGCAGGCGTACGATTCAATAGTGCTAGCGACTGCTCTAGGAGTGCGAGCTTGAAGGGTCGGGCGGCCAACGCGAAGGGCACCTGGAGGCGCTCGGGCGATTACGAGGACATCCTCTACGACACCTGGGACGGCATCGCGAAGATCACGATCAACCGCCCCGAGGTGCGCAACGCGTTCAGGCCGACAACCGTGTCCGAGATGTCCAGCGCGTTTGAGGTCGCCAGGGACGATCCGAAGGTCGGTGTGGTCATCCTGACCGGGGCCGGCACAGAGGCTTTCTGCTCGGGCGGCGACCAGCGCATTCGCGGCGACGACGGCTACATCGATCCCGCGGGGACGGGCCGGCTCAACGTGCTCGACCTGCAGGTCCAGATCCGCCGGCTGCCCAAACCGGTCATCGCGATGGTGGCCGGGTACGCGATCGGCGGAGGTCACGTGCTCCATGTCGTGTGCGACCTCACGATCGCCGCCGACAACGCGCGCTTCGGCCAGACCGGGCCGAGGGTGGGGAGCTTCGACGGCGGATACGGCGCGGGCCTCCTCGCTCGCATCGTCGGCCAGAAGAAGGCGCGCGAGATCTGGTTCCTGTGCGAGCAGTACGACGCCCGGCAGGCGCTGGAGATGGGTCTCGTCAACAAGGTCGTGCCGCTGGCGAAGCTCGAGCAGGAGACGGTGGCGTGGTGCCGGAGGATGCTCGAGCTCAGCCCGCTCGCGCTGCGCATGCTCAAGGCAGGGCTCAACGCCGCCGATGACGGGCTAGCGGGCATCCAGCAGCTTGCCGGGGACGCGACGCTTCTCTACTACATGAGCGAAGAGGCTCAGGAAGGCCGGGACGCGTACGTCCAGAAACGGAAACCGGACTTCACGAAGTTTCCCAAGAGGCCCTAGATGGTCACTGCCGCCCAGGCATTGACGCCCGGGCGCGTCTGGTGGTCGGCGGTGCGCCCCGCGACGCTGGCCGCCTCGGTCGCGCCGGTGCTTGCGGGCACGGCCGTCGCGATCCATGGCGGAGGCGTGTTCCGGCCCGCTGCGGGGTTCGGCGCGCTGGTGGTCGCTCTCGGGATGCAGGTCGGCGTGAACTTCGCCAACGACTATTCCGACTTCGTGCGCGGGGCCGACACGCCAAAGCGCGTGGGCCCGATCCGCGCCGCGGCGTCGGGTGTCGTCGCGCCGCGGCACGTCATGGCGGCCGCGCTGGTGGCCTTCGCCATCGCGGGCCTCGCCGGCCTTGCCCTCAGCCTGGCCACCGATTGGCGATTGCTGATCATCGGGGCCGGCTGCCTGCTCGCGGGCTGGCTGTACACCGGCGGGCCGCGGCCGTACGGCTACCTCGGGTTGGGCGAGCTGTTCGTGTTCGTGTTTTTCGGGCTGGTCGCAACCTGCGGAACGGTCTACGTCGAGACGCTGCGCGTGACGCCGCTCGCGATCCTCGCCGGGTGCGGGATGGGCTTCCTGGCCACCGCGATCCTCGTCCTGAACAATCTTCGCGACATCGAGACCGATGCCGGCGCGGGCAAGCGCACGCTCGCCACGAGAATCGGCCGCGACCGAACATTGGTCGTTCTGCTGTTGATCGTGTGCGGGGCGTTCGCAGCACCGATCGTCATGTTCGTGACTGGACTCGCGGGCGTGAGCGTGATGCTCGTCCACTTCGCGATCCCGATCGCCGCGGCCCCGGTACGCACCGCATTCGCAAGCCGCGGCGGGCCGACGCTCGTGGCAGCGCTCAAGCGCATGGCGGCCGCGGAGACCACCTACGCACTCCTGCTGGCCGCGGGATTGCTAGCGTGAAAACCGCCTACATCGCGGCCGTGCATCCGGTGGACGTTGCCCGCGAGGTCGAGCGCGAAGTCGGGCAGGGATGCCTGTCATTCGTGCTGCGTCCCATCGCCGGCGGCGCCATGCTCGACCAGGAGCGCCTGGGCGCCGCACGCTACGCGGCCGGTGTTCATGCAGAGGTCGTGCTCGATTCAGGCGTCGTCGCGGTCGCCAGGTGAGCGGCCAGAACGCGTGCGAAAGCCTCCGGCCGTTCCTGGTGCACGCTGTGCCCGGCGCGCAGAACCACTTCGATCCGCCCATTGGGAACCGATGCGGCCAACCTGCGTGCGGAGGCGACGTAGCCGTGATCGAGCTGGCCGGCGACGAAGGTGCATGGCACGCTCACACGGGCGAGGTCGTCCCACAGCGGCTGCATCACGCCGGCGCCCATTCCACGCAGCGAGCAAGCAAGCCCGGCGACGGTGTTGCTCATCCGCTCAGCGCGGACCTGCGCGACGAACGACGGACCGCGACGTTCGAGGCCGGCGAACAGAGGCAGCCCGCCCCAGTAGTTGACGAACGCCTCGAGGCCGTCCTGCTCGATGCGCCGCGCGAGCGCCTCATCCCCCATGAGCCGGCCCGCACGAGCCTCCTCGTCCAGGCCCGCGTGGGCGCCGATCGTGAGCAGCGAAAGCAGGCGTTCGGGTCGCTTAGCCGCGATGTGCAGTCCGAGCCGCCCGCCCATCGAATAGCCGACCAGGTGCGTGCTTCTGATGGCGAGGCGGTCCCAGAGCATCTCGAGGTCGGCGGTGCAGGCATCCATCGTGCAGGGCGCGCCAGGCCGGGTCCGTGTCTCGCCGTGCCCGCGCAGGTCCGGCACCACCCAGCGCCAGCCCGATGGCATGGCCGAGATCACCTCCTGCCAGCTGCGTCCGCTCTGCGTGAAGCCGTGCAGAAGCGTCACGGGCGTGCCGTCTCCTTCGACGACGTAGTTGAGGCGAACGTCAGCGCCCTCCACAATCGGCATCGACAAATCGTATGGATGTAACGCAGAGGTTCGCCGCGACGTTCGTGGATGAGCTCGCCGCCCAGGGCATCGAGTACGCGTGCGTGTCTCCAGGTTCGCGCTCGGCGCCCATCGCGATGGCCCTGCAGCGTCACCCGAAGATCAAGGTGATCATCCACGTCGACGAACGCTCAGGCTCGTTCTTCGGCCTCGGGCTGGGGAAGGCCACCGCCAAGCCCGCCGTCCTCCTGTGCACCTCGGGAACCGCGGCAGCCGAGTTCCACCCGGCCGTGGTCGAAGCCTCGTACTCGCGAACACCGCTCATCGTCATCACCGCGGACCGGCCGCCCGAGCTGCAGGACGCGGGCGCCAACCAGGCGATCGACCAGCAGCGCCTATATGGCACCGCGGTTCGTTGGTTCTTCGACCCGGGTACGCCCGTCGACATGCCTGGGGCCGCACGAATGTGGCGGCGGCTGGCGGCCAGGGCGGTCGCCGAGGCTGCAGGCGGCCCGGTGCACCTCAACCTGCCGTTTCGCGAGCCGCTGGTGCCGCCGCCGGGCCAGGTGCCCTCGGCGGAGGGCGAGGCCGGGCAGATCGCTACGAGCGGCCGCGTCCTGCCGACGCCGGCCCAGCTCGCGACCCTTGCGTCTGCGCTTCAGCGCGCTCGCCGGCCGTTGGTCGTGGCGGGTGAGATGCGCGATGGCGAGAGGCTCGCCTCGGCCCTGACCAGGCTCGGGCTGCCGGTCCTGGCGGAACCGGGCTCCCAACTGCGACGGGGCGAGACCGGCGGCGCCGTCGAGTCGTACGAGGCGCTCCTTCGAGCCGGCTGGTCACTGGAGCACGGACCGGACCTCGTGATCCGCATCGGGGGCACGCCGACCTCGCGCGCGATGAACTCGTGGCTGGCCGCGGCCTCGCCGCCGACCTTTCTCATCGACCCCGACCATGCGTGGCGTGACCAGGACCACCTGGCCCGTCACGTCGTCGCCTGCGATCCGCAAGCTTTGCTGGAAGCGCTGCCTCCGGTGAGCCGTGCCTCCTGGCGCGACGAGTGGCTGGCCGCGGGGAAGAAAGCGGGAGCCGCGATATCGGCGACTCTGATCTCCACGCCGCTGCACGAAGGCCACATCGTCCGCGCGCTGGCATCGCGCCTGCCCGAGGCGGCCCAGGTGTTCATCGGATCGAGCATGCCCATCCGCGCCGCCGACAGCTTCTGGCCGCTGTCCAAGCCGCAGCAGCGCTTCTACGGCAACCGCGGCGCGAGCGGCATCGACGGCCTCGTGTCCACCGGACTCGGAGTCGCCACCGGTCGCAGCGACGTACCGACCGTTCTCTTGCTCGGCGACCTGTCCGTATATCACGACATGAACGGGCTCTGGGCGATCGGGCGGCACGGGGTGAAGGCGACGGTGATCGTCTGTGACAACAACGGCGGCGGGGTGTTCAACTTCCTGCCCCAGGCGCAGCACCCGGACGTGTTCGAGGAGATCTTCGCGACCCCGCTGGGCCTCGACTTCGCGCAGGTCGCCCGCCTGTACGGCCTGGTCTACAGCCCGGTGACGGACCGCTCAGGTCTAGAGCCGGCCATCAGCGACGCGATCGACAAGGCGACGCCGACGATGGTGGTCGTTCGGTTCAAGCGCGACGACAGCGTCAGCGGCCATCGCCTGTGTTGGGAGGCCGCCGCCGCCGCTCTGCGCTCCTAGCTCTGGAGGAAGTCGAGGACGATGCGGTTGAACTCCTCAGGGTGCTCGAGATTCGGAAGATGCGCCGCGTCATGGATGACCGCCTTGCGCGCGCCCTTGATCGAATCCATCAACAGGTCGATGTTGTCCAGCACCGGTGGGATGTCTTCGTCGCCGACCACGACCAGGGTCGGTGCGGTGATCTCGTGCAGCCGGCCGATCGCGGGCGGGTCGAGCTGGTCCATCGGCGCGCTGTCGAAGTCGTTGTGCATCGTTCGGCCGTTCATGTCGAGGAACAGCTCGCGCAGCTCGCCGCCGACGCGACCCCGAGGGCGCCGTGGGCCGTCAAGAAAGAGACGTGCCTCCGCTTCATTCTGTGCCTCGAAGTCTTTCGCTTCGCGCGCGGCCATCACCTCAGCGAACACCTCCGGGTACTTCTTGAAGAATTTGGCTCCGCCCACCGCGGTACCGACAAGCACCAGCTTCGAAACGCGTGCCGGATGATCGAGCGCGAGGTCGATGGCAAGCCCGCCGCCCATCGAGCAGCCCATGACGTGAGCCGGCTTGAGCGTGAGCTCGTCCATGAGCGCGATCGCATCCTCGACAGGCGACCATCTCCGTGGCGGCAGCTCGGATTCGCCGAATCCCCGCGCGTCCGGCCGGATGACATCGAAATGCCTGGCGAACTCGTCCGCCTGCGGCTGCCACATGCGCGAATCGGCGATCCCGGCGTGCAGCATGAGAATGGGAAAGCCCGCGCCTTCGCGCCGGTAGTGGATCCGGGCGCCGTTGATTTCCGTTTTCACGTGAGGGCGGTCAACAGCGCTTTGAACTTCAGCTCCGTCTCCTCCAGCTCCTGAGCCGCGTCCGAGCTTGGCATGACACCGACGCCGGCATAAAGCCGAGCGCCGTCCTCCCACAGCAGGCCGCACCGGAGCGCGATCGCGAACTCCCCATCGCCGCTCGCATCCATCCAGCCCACCGCGCCCGCGTACCAGCCCCGCTCCATCGCCTCGAGCTCGTCGATGAGCGCATCGGCGGCGGCGCGCGGCCACCCGCCGACGGCGGGCGTGGGGTGGAGGGCGGCGGCGAGCTCCAGCGCAGTTGCGGCGGGTTGGCGAAGGTCGGCTGTGACAGCGGTCGCGAGGTGCTGGATGTTCGTGAACCGGACGACCTCTGGCGGGTGGGCTGTGACCGTTTCCGAAAACGGCCTCAACGCATCGACGACGAAGTCCGCGGCCAGCCTGTGCTCCGCGACGTCCTTGGCGCTGTCCTCCAGCCGGCGCGCGAGCCGTTCGTCTTCCGCCTCGGTCGCGCCGCGTGCCACGGACCCGGCCATGGGCTGTGCGTAGGCGCGCACACCTGAGCGGCGCACGAGAAGCTCGGGCGAAGCGCCCACGAAGGCGGTGCCGTCGGCGCCGGTGATGAGGTAGATGAAGCACGACGGGTACGCGGAGCGCAGCGAACGCGCCACCATGGCGGCCGCGACCACGCCATCCCCCCGCGCCATCACCTCGCGTGCGAGGACGACCTTCGCGGCTTCGCCGGCGCGCAGCCGGGCCGCCGCCGTCTCGACCGCGGCCGTCCATGACACAGGGTTGCGCACCGAGCTGACCGTGAGCGTGCGAGCTGTCAGAGCCGTTGCCCGGGGCGTCTCAAGGTCGAGCAGCTCCGCCGCATCCGGCTCGGCGGCCGTGGCGAAGGTGCGGCCCCTGGACCGCATCACCGCGAGCGCAGGCACGCGGAACAAGAGTGAAGGGAAGCCGGACCATGGCTCGCCGGGGTCGCGGTCGGGGCGGTACGCGAAGCCGCCCACGGCGATCGCGCCGCCCAGGGAAGCGCTCACGCGCCGCCACATTCGCGCCGCCGCGAGCAGCCGGTCCTCGCCGGGCTCGAAGTCGACGACTGCGCCGCCGGCATCCTCCAGCGCCACCCCGCCCGCCGCGGCGACGATGTCGAACGCCCGGCCGAGCGCGGCGACGCTGACCGCGTCGGGCATCGGCCGCTCGAGCAGCAGCACCTCGTGACCGGCGTCGCGCGCGGAGCTCACCAGGTCGATGAGGTCGGGCGTGCGCTCGAGCTCCCAGGTGCGCACCGGAGTCGTTGCTATCACGGGCGCTTTTCGATGTGCTCGCGCGCCGCGCGCAGGAGCGTGCGCTCGAAGTGGTGGCGGACCAGCGTGCCACTTGCCTCGAGCAGCTCGGTGAAGAGCCCGAGGAGCTTTCGCTCGGCCGCCTCCGTCTCGCCGCCCTCGGCCTGGATTCGCTCGCGCACGTGGTGGTCGAACAGGTCCACCGCCTCTTTTGCCGTGCGGTCGATGTTCGCGGCGTGCTGCTTGCCGAGCTCCATCAGGGCGCCGAGCGGGATGCCGGCCGCGATCAGCTTCATGCCGGCCGCGATCGCGTCGAGGTCATCGGCGGGGTATCGGGGCTCGTCGCCGCCTTCGATGGGCACGAGCAGCCCTGCCTGCTCCAGGCTCGACAGCAGCGGCTCGGCCACCCCGCTCCGGTCGGCGAGCTCGGCCAGGGTCAGCGTCTGCGGAGCCGACGGCCTCGTCACTGCCGCCACCAGGCCTTCGTCCGACGCCTCGAGCTCGCCGGCCAGGAAGCGCTGGATCACGGTGAGCGTGAAACCTCTCTGCTGGAGGTCACGGATCCGGCGCAGACGGTCCAGGTGGGAGTCGCCATACCAGGTGACGCGCCCTTCGCGGCGGGGCGCCTCCAGCAGCCCCTTGCCCTGGTAGAAGCGGATGGTGTCCACGGCCACCCCGGCAGTCCGAGCCAACTGTTCGATCCGATACTCCATGAGTACTTACTCTAACAATGCCCGAGACCCGACGAGAGGTCCCTAGCCGGTCGTGTTCCAGTAGTACATTCGGTCGAGCCAGCGCGGGTCGGCGCGGTAGGCGCGGGCGAAGAACTCGACCGCGTCCACGTAGTCGTAGTCGAGGTTGTAATGGAAGATCGCCTGCCGCATGTTGCCCGGTGCGCCGTAGTGAACGAGGTACCGCGCCGCGGCCAGGATGGCGTCGTGGGGATCCATCACGTTGCCGCCGTTGCCCCAATTGGACCACGTGCCGGGCAGGAACTGCATCGGGCCCAATGCACCCGCTGATGACGGCCCGTTGACGCGGCCGAAGTTGCTCTCGATGAAGTTGATCGACGCGAGATAGCTCGGGTCGACTCCGTACAGCCTCTGGGCCTCGGCGTAGAAGGACCGCAGCGAATCCAGCGTCGCGGCGTCGTTGTACGGATGGAGGAAGTGCACGTTGACCAGGTAGTACTGGTCGATGCCCGCGAGGATGTAGAGCGAGTGCAGGCCGGCGATGGTGTCGTCGAAGGGTCGCGCCAGCTGCGCGGGCAGGAGCGGGACCACCTTCGACTCGACGCCGGCGTAGCCGGCCACCTCATACAGGCGCAGCTCCTCCTGGCGGGCGGCGTCGCGATATGCATAGGCCGCCGCATCGACGGACATCTCCCAGCGGATGCGATCGGCCAGCGTGGCCGGCGCCGGCTGCGACCTCAGGGCCTGCAGCTGCGCCTGTGCCTGGGCCATCGCGACCTCGGCGCTGATGATCCGCGCCGCTTCGTGGTGAGCGCTCGGCGGCACCAGGGGGTCCTGCGCCAGCACCGCGCGCGCGGGCAGTGCCAGCAGGAGAAGCGCGGCGAACGCCGCCGCGGTTATCCGGCTCAGGCCGACCCCTGGATCGCGGTCAGATCGGCTCGCTGGTCCGGCACGGACGGCAGGTCTTCCGGGTACGGGTCAGCCGCGGTCGGGGTGCGCAGGCCGACAGAACCAAGAAGACCGCTGATCTCGTCGCCCATCAGCTCGCCTCCCTGCGCGATCAGTGACTCCGCAGCCTGGTCGATCGCTTCCTTGTTGACGTACATGAGCCGCCAGTCGTCTATGTAAGCCGATCCCAACAGCTGGGCAACGATCCGGCGCGCGCGCGGGTTGTGAAGGACCGCGCCCTCCCACGTCGATTGCTCGTGCACGCCCTGCGTTATCTCGGAGACCGAGATGAGCTGCTCACCGATGTTGGCCGCCTTCGCCGACATCTCCGGATCTAGATCGTCCGGCCCCATCCCGATGGTGCCCACCATCCGGCACGCCATCGCCGTCGCCATCCGCAGGTCTTCGTAGACACCCGCAGAGTTCTCGCCGTAGAAGACACGCTCGCACGCGATCGAACCGAGGTCGTGGCGTATGTCGGCGGCCAGCTGTGAACGGAACCGCGACCCGCCCCACTGCTCTTCCGTGGGCAACGAAAGGTGGTAGCCGCCGATCTCGCCGCGGGCGCTCGCTCGGCGGCGGATCGAGAGCCGGACGTGCGCGTGGTCGGACTTGAAGAAGTTGGATGCAACCGCGTGGCCGAGCTCGTGGCGTGCGATCGCGATCTTGTCACGCTCGCTGTACTCGACCGGTATGGCGAGTCCGGCTTCGACGTTACCCATTGCCTCGCGGATGTCATTCCAGTTGAGCGCCTCGCGCCCGTTCTCGAAGGCGTAGAGCAGCGAGAGCGACAGCACCTGTTCGATGTCCGCAGGCGAATAGTTCTCTGTGATCCGCGCGAACTCCTCGCGCCGGCTCGGCGTGTCGAGCTCGGGGTCGTGCCTCTTCTTGTCGAAGTAGAGGGCCGCGATGTCCTTGCGGGCCTCGCGCTTGGGCATGAGGAACACGATCTGCCGCCCGAAGCGTCCAGGCCTGGTCACCGCCTCGTCCAGGACCGACGGCCGGTTGGTGGCGCCGATGAACATGATGTTCCAGGCGGGAGATTTCAGCGGCGGGATGCGCAGGTTCAGCCTGGTGCCGTTGAACGCGATGACCCTCGGCACGAACAGGCCGTCGAGAGTGAGGTTGAGGAGCGCGCGGAACTGGCGGACGAAGAAGGGCGGGTTGTCGATGCCGTCCATGAGGACCAGCAGCATGTTGAGCCCGAGCTGGCCACCGCCCATCATCCCCATCATTCCGCCCATCGCTCCGCCGCCCATGCCGCCTCGCCTCTGGGCCAGGGCGTCGATCTCGTCGATGAAAACGATGCAGCCGCCCCAGACCTTGGCGCGCTTGCGCGCGGCGCGAACCATCAGGTAGACGCTGAGGGCGTCGATGCCGAGGAACATGCCGGCGAACGAACCGCCGCTGGCGATGTAGATGGGAACGTGCAGAGAAGAGGCGATCGCCTTGGCCAGCATCGTCTTGCCGGTACCCGGAGGGCCGACCATCAGCACCCCGCGCTCGCGCTTGCCACCCGCTTTGACGAACAGGCGGCCGTGCTCGATGAGGCGGAGGATCTTCCTCATCTCGCCGACCGCGGCCTTCTGCCCGCGGACGTCATCCATGTTGACCCCGAAGTTGGCGTCGTCGGGGTTGATCATCGTCTTGCCGATGCGCGTGTAGAGGTAGAAGGGGCCGAAGAACAGCATGAAGTTGGCGCCCAGCAGGAAGAACAGGTACACGAGCTGCGTCAACGCCAGCTGCAGGAAGTCCGGGAGTGCGGCCAGCGCGTCTTCCGGCAGCAGGCCGAACATGAGGTAGGCCGCACCGAAGTAGATGATCGGAATGAAGGACAGGAAGATCGCGCGCTTCCAGAACACCGCGCGGTTGGTCTCGACGGTGCGCTCGAGCACGTCGGTTTGCGGGACGATCCGCTCCCGAACGATCAGCCAGCGGCGAGCGATGCTGAGCAGGCCGCGGAACAGCAGCATCGCCACGACCGAGTAGACGAGCGACCAGCCGATTCCGTACTGGAGGTAGATGTCAGCGAAGGCGAACGCCGAGGCGCCGACGAAAAAGGTGAAGATCCAGAAGATGATCACGGCGGGCTATCTCCCTATACGGCTTGAGGTTTCTTCCAGCTTACCTGCAGTTGGACGAACGAGGGCCAGGAGGACGACGACGCCGATGCCCAGGGCGATCAAGAGATCCCCGGGGCTGTAGGCCCCTTTGACGGGCCACGGAAACCCGATCCAGTCGGCAAGCCAGTTCAGGTTCGTGCCAGGCCCCATCAGCACGTACTGGCCGAGGTGGCCCCGCTGGACGAGGACGCCCGCCAGCTCGGGCGCCACGGGCATGCGGGCGCCGTTGGCCAGGATGACGACCAGGTTCAGCGCGGCGCCGGCGGTCACCAGCCACACACCCGCCAGGCGTTTGACGTGCAGGGCGGTCCAGGCGACCAGCGCCGCCAGAGCGGCTGCGTACACGTACTGCACCCCGTCGATTCTGTTCAGCGGGGTCAGAAGCACTGCTTCCCTGATCACCAGCACCATGAGCACGAACCATGGCCAGCGAAAACGCAGGTTGGCGAGGTTGCCGATCTTCCCGCCGGCGGCGACGCCGATGACGAGCCCGACGACAAGCGGGACCAGGACCAGCACGGGCGGGGATCTCTATTCGGCGGCGAGCCGCGACGCCGTCCCGGCCAGCACCTTCACGCCGATCTCCAGGGCGCTCTCGTCGATGCGGAACCCCGGCGAGTGGTGGGCGGGCGGAGTTTGGCCCGGCGGCATGGCTCCAAGCATGAAATAGCAGCCCGGGATGCGGGTCAGGAACTCCGCGAAGTCGTCGCTCACCGTCAGCGGGCGGCCCAGGACGCTGGCCTTGTCGCCGATCAACGAACCTGCAACGTCGAGCACCGTGCGCGTGACGTTGGGCTCGTTCATGAGCGGTACGGTTCCGTGCACCAGCTCGAGGTTCGAGCGCACCTCGAACTCGGAGTCGACCTCCTGCAGCAGGTCGCGGAGCCGGCCCAGCGCCTCCTCGCGCAGGGACGGCGTGAAGGTGCGCAGGCTGCCCTTGACCGAGACGCCCCGCGGGACGATGTTCCAGGCGCCGTCGCTGTAGATGTTGCCGACGGTCGTGTGGCACTGCACGCCCTCGTGCTCCAACCCCTCGACGACCGTGTGCAGGCGCTCGATGAGGAACGCCTGGGCGGAGAGCACGTTGCCGCGCCGTCCCATCATGCCGCCGTGCCCACCCGGTCCCGAAAAGCTGATCTCGTAGGCATCGGACCCGGCCCACATGAGGCCAGGGCGGGTGATCACCGTCCCCGACTCGGTGAAGCTCGTGACGTGCAGTCCGATGACCGAGTCCGGGTGATGGTCGTCGAGCAGACCCTTCGCGATCATCGCTTTGGCGCCGCTGACGATCTCTTCGGCGGGCTGGAACACGAAGAGGTAGCGGCCGCTCACGTCCCAGATCCGGTCGACGAGGGTGCGGGCGACGCCGACCATGATCCCCATGTGAGCGTCGTGGCCGCAGGCGTGCATGCGGCCGTCCGCGCCCGACGCGAACTCGACGCCGGATTCTTCGTGGATCGGCAGCGCGTCGATGTCGGCGCGCAGCATCACGGTCTTGCCGGGTTTACCGGTGTCGAGCACCGCCACCACGCCCGTCTCGGTCGGGCAGCGCTGCAGCTCGAGGCCCAGCTCACGCAGCCGCTCTCCCAGCCGCGTGCTCGTCTCATGCTCGCTGAAGCTCACCTCCGGGCGGCGATGGAAGTATCGGCGCAGCTCGATCACCTCGTCGACCACGGACCGGCTGGGAAGCGGTGTCGTCGACCGCCCTTCGCTCATTGGATCGACACCAGGCTGTAGCCCCGAGCCGTGGCGCGCACGAAGTTCTGCCCCAGCCCCTCCTCCAGCTCGTCCAGGCGCCGGCGCAGCGTCAGCAGCGCCGAGTGCACCGTCGAGTGGGCCGCATCGGTTCGGAACAGGCCCGCCTGGATGAGGTCTCGCGCGGTGGCCGGCTTCGAGCCCTGGGACAGGTGCAGCAGCAGCGCCGTCTGCTGCGGAGTCAGGCGGATCTCGCGCCCGCCGAGCTTGACGGTGCGCCGCGTCGGGTCGAACTCCAGCCGGCCGAACTTGTAGCTCCCCGGCCGGCCGGTGCCTCGCTCGACGAGACGCGCGGCGAGGTCGGAGTAGATGTGGGCCATCGGGACGTTGCCCTTGACAAAGTAGGAGCTGGCGCCGAGCTCGTAGGCGTGGCGGATGGCGGCCGAGTTGACCTGTGCCGCCGAGAGCACGATCACGGGCAGGCCGGGGTGGTGCTCGCGGATCCAGGTCAGGAGCTCAAAACCCGAATCCTCGCCCTCGTCGAGGACCAGGTCCAGGAGGACGGCCGCCATGCGCTCTCGCGACAGCAGCTCTTTGGCCTCGGGGGCCGACGACGAGGCGGACGGGCGATAGCCGAGGTCGTGCAGGTCGATGCTGAGCTGCTGCTGCATGGCCGCCTCGTCCTCCACGACCAGCACCGCCGAGCCGAGGACTTCCGCCGGTCTGAAGACCTCCAGGCCGGGGGGAAGCGGAGGAAGCCGTACCTCGCGAATCTTGTTACGCTGGCGTATAAAGCTGTGGTTTTCCAAGGAGGTGGCTACATCATTCTTTACGATTATTGTCGGGGTGTGAACATTCAATCTCGACGGTGCCAGTGCATACTCTGCCCTGAGCCTGGCAGTAGTTGGAAAAACAAAGGGGTGATATGGGGATGACGTGGAAGTTCAAGGCAGTACGGATCGCGTTGGGGCTTGGCGTCGTGGGCGCACTGGCGCTGGCGCTGGCCGCTGACTTCGCCGACGACCTTCTTTCCTTCTGGTTCTAACCGAAGGCAACTAGACTTCCTCTCCCCGGCGCTCTCGGGAGCGCCGGATCGCGGGCGGGAGGAGCGCGTAGAGATCTGCGCGGTCGACCGCTTTGCTCATGTACCCGACGACGTCCGGATCGTCGGTGCCTGACGGAAACACCGGATATGCCGTATAGAAGATCACAGGCAGCTTCTGTCCGCTCGCCCTCAAAGCGCCCAGCAGGCCCCATCCGTCCATCGGCTCGGGCAGCATCAGGTCGATGATCGCGACCTCGGGTTGGTCCGACTGCGCCTTCTCCAGCGCCTGGTCGGCGTCCTCGGCCATCGAGACCTTGTATCCGAGCATGCGCAGGTCGGTTTCCAGGATCACCCTCCAGGCGCGCTCGTCGTCGACCACCAGGACCGTGGAGCCGCGCAAATCTTCGGGAGTGGGCGCGATTGGCTTGGGCGGAGTGAACGGCAAGGGGATTCTGGCGCAGTATATCGGTGGCAATGGCGAGTCCCGCCCGTAGCACGCTAAAGGACCGCCGGCCATCCCGCCCTGGCGAGGGCCCGGAGCTCAATGGGAACCGACACGGGAGACCGGCGCTCGGCCGCCGGCCGCACCCCGAGACGACCGCGCCGAACCCGGCCGCCCTGGTTCACGAGCTGGGCAGCTGCGTAACCGAAGCCGACATCGTCCAGGTCCTCTACCGAGGCCTCCACCCGCTCTTCGGCTACGACGTGGTGAACCTGCACATCCTGGAACGCGAGGGCTGGTACCACTCGCTCCAGATGGACTCCGGCGTGCTCCAGGACCTGCTCCGGAAGCCGCTGGTCGCCTCGGTCTTCGCCCAGCAATACGCCAACCCCAGGACGACGGTCATTCCACTCGCCCCCAAGCACATGCTCGCGGCCAAGGGACCCGGCGCCGGGCGCCAGACCAAGTTCGCGATCTGGGTCCCGATCGAGCACCAGGGCGAGGTCATCGGCAGCGTCATCTACCAGTCGCGCCGCAGCCGGCGCGTGCCGCCGTCGGAGATCACGTTCCTGGACGACGTTCATCGCCGGCTTGGCGTGCTGGTGGCGAACGCCTACCTGAACGAGCTGACCCGCAACCAGGCACGCCGCCTGGAGGCGCTCAACAGCATCGCCAGGGCCATGGCCTCCACGCTGGACGAGGCGAGCGTGCTGACCGCGCTGCACGCCACCCTCAGCCAGCTGCTGCCGGTCGACGTGCTCCACATGGCGGCCCTCGAGCCGGATAAGCCTGACCGTGTGCGCCTGCTGAACGTGGAGGTCGACACGGCGCCCACGTCGCGCTGGGTGGCCATGAGGTCGCGCCAGGTCGCTGCGGTGCGCACGCTCGTGCGCGACCCGAAGCCGCTGCTCATCCATGAGCCGGGATCGTCTTTGTGGGTGCCGATCAAAGAAGGCGGCGACGTGCGTGGCGCACTGGGCATCGAGACCAAGAAGTCGTACGCATACGAGGCGTCCACGGCCGCGTTCCTCGAGCTGGTGGCGGACGAGGTGACGCTCGCCCTTCGCAACGCGCGCAGCTACGAGGCGATCGAGGGCCAGCGCCGCCGCCTCGAGGTGGTCAACTCCGTCGGCCGCCGGCTCGCATCCAGCCTGGACCGCTGGTCGATCATGCGCACCTTGCGCGAGGAGCTTTCCAACTTCCTCGAGTTCGATGGCTTCATCCTCGCCACTATCACGCAGTCGAAGGAAGGCCCGGTGGCCGAGGGCTACCAGTACGTCGCCGGGGTCGAGGAGGTGGTGCCGCCGGTGGCGCTGGCGGTGGCCGGCCCTTCGCGCGAGGCATATGAGAGCGGTCGGCCGGTGCTGATGCGCAGCAACCCATACGCCCGCGCCTTCACCCGCAAGGGCCTCGAGAGGGAGCGGTGGAACGTCGGCGGCGGCGCGGCCGTTTTCCCGTCCGGTCCTCCCGGCGACCCTCGCCTCATCTCGCGCTCGTTCGTCTGGGTGCCGGTGCTCAGCGGCGATCGCATCACCGCCATGCTGTCGCTGCAGTCGTACCGCGAGGCCGCTTTCGACGAATGGCACGTGAAGCTGCTGCAGGACGTGGCCGCGCACGTGAGCCTGGCCCTGGCCAACGCCGATCACTTCGCCGAGGCGCAGGCGGAGAGGGCGAGGCTGGAAGCCCTGCACGTCCTCGAGATGGGCGTCGCCGGAGCATCCGACGAGAGCCAGATCGCGGACGCGGTGTTCGGGGCGGTCAGCGACTACACCGAAGCCACGCATGTCGTGCTCGTCTACCTCGACGTCGGGGGCAACGTCGCCGGCTTCACCGGCGAGCGGGGCGGCCCGACCGGCACGCTTGGCCCGGTGCCCATCGGCGAAGCGCCCTTCTTCCGGCGCATGATCGCCGCGGGCGGGCAGGTGCTGGACTCGGTCGAACCTGTCGACGACGACCTCGCCGGACCGGTCGGCGACTACATCTTCTCGCGCCGGCCCAGCGAGGTCGTCTGGGTGCCGATCCTCCAGGGCGAGCGAGTCGTTGCGGGCATCTCGGCCCTGCGTGACGACGGCGGCCGGTTCCAGCCGGCTCACCTGAAGCTGCTCGAGGCGGCCGCGCCGGTCGTTGGTATCGCCCTACGGACGATGCGTCTCCACCACGCCAACGAGCTCGCGCTGGCGCAGTCGGTGCGCATCCAGGAGCTCGCGGCGCTCGCCGGCCACGAGCTGATGAGCGTGGTGTCGAACATCGCCGACCAGGCCCGGACCATGCTCGAGTCGGGCGGGGTCGCATGCTGGGCGTTCGACACCGAGGGTCGCATCAGCGCGACGCGCGGCAGCGGGGACCCCGCCGCCGAATCGGTCCTGGCGTGGGCCGGCCTCGACTCCGAGGACAGCTGGCGCGAAGCGCCCACCGGCGTGCTCACCGGCAGCTCCAACGGCCAGGCCTGGAGCCTCATCCCTCTGTGGTACGGCGATCGCCTCGTCGGCGCCATCGGTTCGGTCCACGCGGCGACGTACATGGCCGAGCCGCCACCCGCGCTCGATTTCGCCCGCCATGCCGCGGTGGCCATCGAAAACTCCCGACTGGTGGCGGAGACGCGGGGCCGCATCAGCACCCTGGAGGCGGTCGCCGCCTTCACCCGGCTGACACCGACCGAGCCCGATCGCGCACGATCCGAGATGGGCCGGCTGGTGGGGGACGCACTCGCCGGCTCGCACGGAGAGCTGTGGCTCCTCGAGGAAGGACACCTCGTCCGCCGCGCGCCCGACGGCGAGGTGGCGCCCAGGGTGCCCGTCGACGAGCCCGCCCAGCTGCTCCGCGCGCTCGCCACTCCGACCGGGAGCCGCAGGATGCGAGCCCTGCTCGACCTGCTGGGCGCCGCGCCCGACGCCTTCGGCATCCCGATCGAGGTCGAAGGCCGGCTCGTCGGCCTGCTCGCGGCGCGAATGACAGCGGGCGCGTCCGAAACCCGCCGTCTCGCGACGGTCCTTGCGGGCCAGGCCGCGGTGCTGATCGGCCAGCTCGAGCTGGTCGATGCGCTCGAGCGCGAGCGCCAGATGATGAACGCCATCCTCAGGCACTCGCCGGTGGGGGTCATGCTCGAAGACGCGACCGGCCACATCGTGTACGCGAACCCCGAGGTCGAGTCCATCTACCACCTGCACGCCGCGGACATGCCGGGCAAGAAGCTCTCCGAGATCTATGCGGCCGCGGGCGCGGAGCGTGGCGAGGAGGACCAGGCGGATGGAACGCTCGAGCTGCGCATGGGCGACCCCGTGCGCATCGTTCATGTGCGCCGCGTGGTCATCCCGGGACTCGAAGGCGAGCCCGCCGGCGACCTCACCCTGCACGAGGACGTGACCGCCCAGCGTCTCGCGCTCGAGGCGAAGGACCTCATGCTCCGGGCGATCGGCCACGAGGTCCGAAGCCCAGCGGCGGCGATGAAGAACACGCTGGCGGGCATCATGCAGTGGGAAAGCACCATCGATGCCTCTGGGCGCCGCGAGCTGCTCCAGGAGGCATACGAATCCTCCGACCGGCTGTTGAGCCTGGTGGAAAGCCAGCTGATCATCGCCAAGCTCGAGACTCGCCATTTCGAGCCGACCCCCGAGCAGGTGGACCTGTCATCCGCGCTGGAGGGCGTGATGGGAGTCATCCGCCATCGATATGCGGAGCGCGCTCTCGCCGTCGAGATCAACCTGCGCGAAAGCTTGCAGCCCGCATTCTGCGAGCCGGCTCACCTGGCGCAGGTGCTCACGAACCTGATCGGCAACGCGCTGGAGTACACGTCGGGGGCGGTCTCGGTGCAGGCTCGCGCGGCATCGCGTGGCTGGCTCGAGGTCACGGTCGGCGACCGCGGTCCCGGCCTCCCCGCCGGCAGCATCGAGGGCCTTTTCGAGAAGACCGGGCCGGCCGGACGCAACCGGTCCCAGGGAGGCCTCGGGCTTGGTCTCTACCTCTGCCGGCTCGTTGTCGAACGCAGCTTCGGCGGCCGGATCTGGGTCGCCTCCAGCGATCGTGGCGGCACGACGTTCAAGTTCACCGTGCCCGCCATCGCGGTGTCGACAGGCAAGACACCGACCGGCGAGTCCGTCTCCTCCAGTAGGTAGTGGCGAATCGACGTGGCGGAGCCGCGGCACGGCGCCAGGCTGCAATCGAGCCTCTGTGGGTGAGAGTCGGCGGCGGGATGGAATCCATCCCGGAGCACTTGCGCCACGGGCCCGCCGACCGGGACTTCCCGCCGCCAGGCGGGCCGTGGGAGCCGGTGTCGCTGAACGGGCGGCTGGTCGGCTGGGCTGAGCACGCGGGCCTGGCGCAGGCGCGCCGGTGCGAGGAGATAGGCGAGCGGCTGGTTGAAGAACAGCGGGCGCACCTGCTCGGACGCCTTGGGCACAAGCTCCGCTCGTCTGTGCTCGCCCTGCAGGAATCGGCTCGCCAGGCAGCCTTCGGGCGTCCCGAGCTCATGGAGGCGGTCTTCGAGCAGGCGCAAGAGGTCGGACGCCGGGCGGCCGCCGTCGAGGCGGCGGCGATCCAGCCCAAGGATGCCGCGCGCGGTGTGGTGCTCGGGGCGGTGCTGAACCTGGCCCTTCCCATCGCTGCTCGTGAGCTGCCGCCCGGGGCGGTCGTGGTCGGTTCCGAGCCCGCGCTGGTAGAGGCGTTCACGCTCATCCAGGACTGGATGGGAGGGCCCGGGATGACCATCGCCGCCGAGCCCGTCGGCTCGTGGTGGAAGGTCAGCGTGGCGCCGGGTGGCGAGCGCCGCCCGCTGCCCGTGCCGGAGATGGGCGAGCCCTTGATCCGCCTGATCGTCGACACACAGCTCGAAGGCTGGCTCGACGCGGGCCGGCCCGACGGCGCCGACGTATACCTGCAAGCGCAATCGTCTCGTTGACCGCTCGTTGACCGCGGTCCATCGCGTCGTCGCGCCCAACCCCGGTCCTTACACGGGACCGGGCACCAACACGTGGATCATCGACGCGGGGCCGGTGGCCATGGTCATCGACCCAGGCCCAGACGACGACGCGCACCTCGCCGCCCTCGAGAAACGCCTTCGCTCGACAACTGTCGGCGTCGTGCTCGTGACGCACTCGCATCCCGACCACCTGGCGCTGGCCGAGCGGCTGGCGCAGCGGCACCGGGCGTCCGTGCGGCGGTTCCCGGAGCTGGGAGACCAGGACATCGTGCGTACCGGCAACATCAACCTGACGGCGCTGCACACTCCAGGCCACAGCGCGGATCACCTGAGCTTCTGGCTGGCCGAGGACCGCGCGCTGTTCACCGGCGACCTCGTCCTTGGGCATGGCAGCTCGATGGTCACCTATCCGGAGGGCGATGTCGCGCAGTACCTGCGCTCACTCGAGCGGCTGGCTGCGCTCAACCCGCGAATCCTGTTTCCAGGGCATTGGGACCCGGTGACCGACGCGATGGCGAAGCTGGAGGAGTACCGCACGCACAGGCTCGAACGCGAGGCCCAGGTGCTCGCCGAGGTGAGGCGCGGTCGCGGCACGGCCCCCGAGCTGACTCGCCGCGTTTACGGCCCCGAGCTGGGCGGCGAGCTGATGGTCGCGGCCGAGATGACGCTGCGAGCGCACCTCAAGAAGCTGGTCGACGATCGCGTCGTAAGCGTGGGCACGATCAAGGGTCAAGAGGTCTACGAAACGCCCGTATCGTAGGCGCATGACCGAACGGGCGCCCATCCTGTCGATCTCGGCCAGGCAGCTCGAGGCGTGGTTTTCGTCACACTCTGAGCCGGCATATCGCCGTCATCAGGTGTGGGGGTGGCTGGCGCGAGGAGCGGCGTCGTTTGACGAGATGCGCGACGTGCCGAGGGCGCTTCGTGCAGAGCTCGACCGCGATTTTCGCATCACGTCGCTGCGCCCGGTGGCGGTGTCGCAGGCTGACCGCGGCCTCACCACCAAGACCCTTTACGAGCTGGACGGCGGGCACTCGGTGGAGTCGGTGGTCATGCGCTACGCGGACCGCTCGACGCTCTGCATCTCCTCGCAGGCAGGTTGTCCCATCGGCTGTCCCTTCTGCGCCACGGGGAGATTTCCGTTCGGGCGCAACCTCAAGGCCAACGAGATCGTCGAGCAGGCGCTGGACGCGGCTCGCATGCTCACCGCCGAGGGCAGGCGCCTCTCGCACGTCGTCTTCATGGGCATGGGTGAGCCGATGGCCAACTACCAGGCCGTGATCGAGTCGGTGCGCCGCCTGTCGGATCGCGAGCTGGTGGGCATCAGCCCGCGTCGCATCGTCGTCTCCACCAGCGGGCTGATCCCCCGCATCGTGCAGCTCGCCGAGGAGAAGATCCCCGTGACGCTGGCGATCTCCCTCCATGCGGCTCGCGATGAGCTGCGCGACGTGCTGGTGCCGATCAACCGCAAGTACCCGGTCGCCGAGCTCGTCGGTTCGGCCCAGGCCTACGCGGACAGGACCAGCCGGCGCGTCAGCTACGAATGGGTGCTCCTTGCCGGCGTCAACGACACCGAGCGCGACGCGAAGGAGCTGGGCGGGCTGCTGCGCGGCAAGCTCGCGCACGTCAACCTCATTCCGTTCAACCCGGTCGATGGGACTCCGTATCGCGCGCCCCTGCGCTCTGGCGTGCGCCGTTTCAGGGAGCTTGTGGAAGCGCAGGGCTTGACCGTGACGGTGCGCGACACGCGGGGGCGCGACGCCGACGCCGCGTGCGGACAGCTGCACGAGCGCGTGATGCGCGAGCGACAGTCGGTACAAGCGTCATAGGCCGCCTCTACACGGGCACGTCGGGTTTCAGCTACTCGACCTGGAAGGGGATCTTCTATCCGGCCGGCCTGCCAACCGCGCGCATGCTCGCCTACTACGCCGAGCGGCTGCGTGGGGTCGAGCTCAACGGCAGCTTCTACCGCACGCCGCCCGAGACCACCCTGGTCAAATGGGCTGAGGGGACGCCCACGGATTTCCGCTTCTGCATGAAGGCCCATCGCGGCCTCACGTACTCCGCCGATGCCTTTGACCGCATCGGGCTCGCACGCATCGTCGGCGAGCGCCTCGCTCCCCTGGGCGACAGACTGGGTCCCGTCCTGCTGCAGTTTCCGCCGGCCCGCCAGCGCAACGCGGCCCTCCTGGACGGACTTCTCGGAGCGCTTGGGCGTCCGGCGGCTGCGGAGTTTCGCCATGAGTCGTGGTTCCACGACGAGAGCTACAGCATCCTGAGAGCACACGGGGCCGCGCTCGTGGTCACCGACGAGGAGAAGTGGCCGCGCGCGCCGCTTGTCGACGTCGGTCCCATCGCATATTTCCGGCTGCGGCGCGGCTACACCGCACGAACGCTCGCGCCCTGGATTGACACCATGCGGACCGCGCTCGGTTCGCATGACGAGGTGCACGTGTACTTCAAGCACGACCCGCCCGCACCGCGCCTGGCGCTGCGCGTGCAGCGGGCGCTCGCGAGCTAGGCGGCCGCCGCGGGCTCTGCCGCCCTGGGTTCGCGCGAGCGCCGAAGGAGGATGGGGATGGCGACGACCGCGATCACCACCATCAACAGCGACGCCAGCTGCGCCTGCCGCAGGCCGAAGATGATGGCCGGGTCGGTGCGGAGATAGCTCAGCCAGAACCTTCCGAGGGCATACAGGCCCAGGTAGATCAAGCCAAGGACACCTTCCGGGAGCTTCGCCTTCAATCGCTGGTGAAACGGAAGTAGCAAGGCGAGCAGGGCGAGCGTGAGGATCATCTCGTAGGCGACCTCGGGGTGCACCACCTGGCCGGGCTGGCCGAGCGTGTCCGGGTTCACGTACTCGACGCCCCAAGGCAGGTTGGTGGGCGTGCCGTGGTGCTCGCCGTTTATGACGTCGCCGATGCGGCCGATGGCCAGGCCGATCATGGCCGCCGGCCCACCCGCGTCGATGACCTTCCAGAACGAGAAGCGCGACCGGCGCGCCCAGATGTATGCGCCGATCCCGGCGCCGAACAAGCCGCCCCACTGGCTGATGCCGCCCTCGGTTATGTAGAAGATGTGTGCCAGCTGGCCCGAGAAGAACTTGAAGTTCTCCCAAACGTAGAGGGCGCGCGCTCCGATCAAGCCGAGCACCACCATCCAGGTCACCCCGTCCGCGCCGTGGCTGACGTCGACGTCGTCCTTGCTGAGCAGCCATAGGCCTAGCCTTGCGGCGGCGAGGATGCCGAGCACGGAGAAGACGCCGTGCCACGTGATGAGCAGAGGCCCAAGCCGAAAAAGGTTCGGTTCGAGGTCGATGACGATGGCGAGGAACATCACGGCCGCAGCGCTCTCTTGATACGCTCCATCGCCACCATCTTGGGCAGCAGCGCGAGCGTGTAGTGGATGGGCAGCGAGACCTTCTTGCCGGTCAGGGCAAAGCGGATGGGAGTGTAGAGCTTGTTCTTGCTGATGCCGGTTTGGGTCACCACGCCTTCGAGAGCATGCTCGATGGGCACAGGCTGCCACTCAACGTCCTCGAGCGCGACCAGCACCATCTCTAGGCGTCCCGCCCCGTCCGGGTCGAAAGGCGGCGGCCCTGGATCCTTCCACAGGTACTCGAGGTAATCGGCCGCATCCGCGAGCCTGGTCATACGCGTCTTCAGCGCCGGCACCGCGGCCATGATCGTGGCCTCCTCGAGGCCGGGGACGAACGGCTTCAACCTGCGTGCGAGCTCGTCGTCTTCCAGGGCGCGGATCCATTCGCCATTGATCCAGTTCAGCTTGTCCCAGTCGAATCGAGCGCCTGCATGCTGCACGCGTTCGAAAGAGAAGACTTTCACGAGCTCATCGAACGCGAAGATCTCCTGCGCCGTGCCCGGGTTCCAGCCCAGGAGCGCGAGGTAGTTGATCACCGCCTCCGGCAGGTAGCCCTGCTCGCGATACAGCATGAGGTTCGACTCGGGGTGCTTGCGCTTGGACAGCTTGGCGCCGTCCCTGGCCAGGATCAGCGGCATGTGCGCGTACGCGACGGGCCGCTCATAGCCGAGGGCGTCGACGATCATCAGCTGGTACGGCGTATTCGAAAGGTGCTCTTCGCCACGGATCACATGGCTGATCTTCATGATCGCGTCGTCGACCGGGCTCGCGAACTGATAGGTCGGATACCCGTCGGACTTCATCAAGATGAAATCGCCGATGAGGTCGGCATCGAACGCCATCTCGCCGCGGATCATGTCCATGAACACGATCTTGCCGCCGGGGACCTTGAAGCGGACCGCGAACTCGACACGGTCTTTGGGCGGGTCGAGCAAGCAGCGGCGCGAGTACTTGTACGGCCGCTTTTCGGCCTGGGCCTGCCTTCGCTCGGCCTCGAGCTCCTCCGGAGTGCAGTAGCACTTGTACGCCTTGCCCTCGGCGAGGAGCTTCGCCGCGTGCTCTCTGTAGATGTCGACCCGTTCGGACTGCCGGTACGGCGAAAAAGGGCCGCCCTTGTCAGGGCCCTCGTCCCAGTCGAGACCCAACCACCGCAGCGACTCGTAGATCAGCAGCTCGTACTCGGGCCGGTTGCGCTCGACGTCGGTGTCGTCGATGCGGAGCGCGAACGCCCCTCCCTGCTGGCGCGCGAACAGGACGTTGTACAGGGCCGTCGAGGCGGTTCCCAGGTGCGCGAACCCGGTCGGGCTCGGCGCGATGCGCACGCGAATCGGAGAGGCATCAGGCACCGCCATATGCTACGGACGTGCCTGGAGTGCTCGCGCTGGCGGGAGGAAACGAGTTCAACCCGGGCAACGAAGAGCAGGACCGCGTCCTGGTCGAGAATGCCGGCTCGGGGCCGGCTTATGTCGTGCCCACGGCGGCCGCGCGGCAGGGTCCCGATCGAGCAGTCGCGCACGCGCGGGACTGGTTCCGCCGGCTCGAGCTCGACCTGGAAGAGCTGCCCGTGCTCAAGCGGGGTGACGCCACGTCCGCCGAGCTGGCCGAGCGTGCCCGGGCGGGCCGATTCTTCTACCTGGTGGGCGGCGATCCGGGGCTGGTCGCGCAGGTGCTGCGCGGCTCGGCCGTGTGGCGGGCGATGTTCGCGGCGTGGCGTGATGGGGCATCGCTCGCGGGCTCCTCGGCCGGGGCGATGGCTCTCTGCAGCCACACCCTGGTGCGAGCCGTGTGGCCCAACCGCTTCAATCGCCGGCCGGCCGGCGCACTGGGACTCCTTGCCCGCACCGCGGTCCTGCCGCACTTCGATACGTTCGGCCACCGCTGGGTGGAGTCGGCTCAAGCGGCGGCGCCGGAGCTGACCCTGCTCGGCATCGATGAACGCAGCGCGGCGATGTGGCGCGAAGGAACATGGAGCGCGATGGGGCCCGGCTCGGTGACGGTGATCAAAGGCGCGAAGGTCGAGCGCTTTGCGTCCGGTCAGCAGGTGATCGGCTTGCGCGCCCCCGCCCGTATGCTTCCGAGCCAGTGATCGGGACCGCACGCCGCACGCCCAGGTCGATCCAAGCGGGGTTCGTGGACATCGGCTCCCTGCGCGTGCACCACATGCACGGTGGCCGCGGGTCGCCCGTGGTTTTCATCCACGGTCTGGGCTCGTCCGGCTACATGGAGTGGCGTTACAACCTGGAGGCCACGGCGGCGCGGCATCGTGTGTTCGCGCCGGACCTTCCGGGATACGGCCGCACCGAGAAGCCCCGCGCGCGCTACACCATCCAGTACTTCGCGCGCTTCGTTGAGCGCTACATCGAAAATCGCGGCCTGCGTTCGGCCGTGATCGTCGGCGCCTCGCTCGGCGGCCGGATCGCGCTGGAGCTCGCGCTGGAGGAACCGCGGCTCGCCCGCAAGCTCGTGCTGGTCAATACGCTGGGCCTTGGCACGCCACAGGTCGGGTTCGCCCAGATGGCGTATGGCCTCGTGACCATCCCCCGCCTGGGAGAGGCGGCGATGGGATTCGCGCGCGACGCCCTGCACTGGGCATCGCCCAACATGATCCGCCGGGTGGCCGCTCGCTACGCCGGCACGACCTCAGGCCTCGATAAAGCGATGGACGATGCCTACCTGGACGACCTTCGTGAGCTCTACGCGACCGATGCGTTTCACAACGCGTATCTGTCCACGGTCAGGTCGCTGGTAAATCCGCGCGCCCTGTTCGGAGGGCATCACGACGTGACCGCCAGGTTGAACGAGATCAAGGTCCCGCTGCAGCTCATCTGGGGCGCGGACGATCCACTTTTTCCCGTCGCCCACGCGACCCGCGCCCACGCACTCGTCGAGCACTCACGACTGGCCGTCATCGAGGGCGCCGGTCACTCACCGCAGGCCGAGCGGCCGGAGGAGTTCAACCGCGTCCTCCTCAGCTTCCTCGACGCCTGAGCCGCCGGCTCCAAAGCAGTACACGGGGCCGGAGTACCGGGCGCTCGTCGGCGCCCCGCTCGATCCCCTCGTCCACCCAGACCCGCGGCACCCGCCGCGCCTCTACAGGCTGATTCGCCGAATCGTCCGCTGGCTCGTGCTGCACCTGTTCCGCGTCACGGTCACGGGAGCCGAGAACATTCCCGCCCCGCCATACATCATCGCGGCCAACCACCAGGCGTGGTTCGACCCCGCCTTCATCATCCCGTTCTTTCCGGAAGCCCCGATGGTCTACACGATGGCCAAGCGGGAGACGGTGTTCAACCGCGAGTGGAAGCGCCGCCTGCTGCCGCTGATCGGGGTGTTTCCCATCTCACCAAATCGGGGCGAGCTCGACGAGGCCGGCCTGCGCACGGTCTATCAGATACTGGATCGTGGAGGCGTCGTCCTGATCTTTCCTGAGGGCCGCTACTCGCGCGGGCGGGCGCTGCGGCCGCTGAAGGTCGGCATCGGCTACTTCGCCCTGCAGGCCGGCGTAGCCCTCGCTCCGGTCGCCGTGCGGGGCACGGACCAGCTGCGCCCCTTCAGCCGTGTCGACGTGACGATCGGACCTCCCGTCCGGCCGGATCCGCCGGCGTGGTGGACGGTCGGGCAGAAGGTCTCCCAGGTCGTCGAAAGCGTCCAGCGCGCCATCAGCAAGGGCCTGCAGCGCCGCCGAGGGCGCCGATCGGATGGCTAGCGCGCGGCTCGCGCGTCATCGCGTGCTTTAATCCGGGGGCCTTGCACCTGGTTATCGGGGCCGGAGAGTTTCTCGGCGACCGCGTCTCGAAGGCGCTGGCGTCCGAAGCGCCGGTCATCGAGCTGAACGCCGACGCCGACGACGAGACGCTCGCCGACGCCATGAGGACGGTCGAGGTCGTGCACAACTGCGCGACGGCCTGGTCCCCGGGCCGCCGCCTCCGATACCGGCGCGACCCGCCGCGTCTGCTGCGGCGGGTCGTCGACGCGGCGCGCAAGGCAGGTATCCGGCGGATCGTGCAGGTATCGACCGCTGATGTGTACGGGCCCGACCACGCGGTGAGGATCAGCGAGCGCTCGAAGCTCGCGCCGGTGCACGCATACGAGCGCCTGAAGCTGTTCGAAGAAGGCTGGCTGTTGGGCGCCGCCCAGGACCTCGAGGTGGTGGTCCTGCGCCCGGCGCGGGTCTTCGGCCTGGGCGAGGACTGGATGCTGCCGCGGTTGATGCGGTCGCTGGCGCGCGGCCGGGTCTGGCTGCCCGGGGGCGGCCGGGTCATGCAGACGTTCATCGCAGCCGAGGATGTCGGCCGAGCCTGCCTGGCCGCCGCCGATCGCGGCCGCCCGGGGAAGACCTACCTGCTCGGCGGCTTCGACGCCACCTGGAGAGACCTGCTGGAGTCCTGTGCGAGGGCGGCCGGGATCGGCTCCGAGATCATCAACCTGCCGTACGACCTCGCCTACCTGCAAGCGTTCGCGGTCGAGGCGACGGCGGCGCGTGGCGCGGCTGTCTGGCCCGGCGTCTACGCGGTGGACGTGATCGGCAAGACGCACCTGGTCGACGACTCACACTCACGCCGCGAGCTGACGTGGTCGCCGTCGGTGGGCAGCTTCGAGCAGGCGATGCCGCAGATGGCCGCCTGGCTTTCCGAGCTTCCAGGCGTCGCTGCGGTCGGCGAGCCTTCCGTTACTTAACTGCCAGGCAGGTGACCGTTTTGAAGACGCCGTCGATCTTCTGGATCTTGTCGACGATCAAGGACCCGATCGAATTGACATCCGGCGCCTCGCAGACGGCGATGACGTCGTACTCGCCGGTGATCGCATCGGCCGCCGTGATCCCGCTGGTTCCCTCCATCTTCTTGGCGACCTCGAGCGCTCGCCCGGGCGACGCGTTGATCAGGACGTAAGCCTTCATCCGTCTACCCCCATATCCCGGCCGTCCGAAAACACGGTCAGCGTAACTCCGTCAGCGCGACTTGAGCGCGCGGATCATCACCTCGTCGGTGACGTTGGCCCCCGAAAGGATGACAACCACCTTCTCGTTTGGGCTCGGGCTGTAGTGATACAGGAGCGCCGCCAGGGCGGCCGCGCCGGCGGGCTCGGCGAGCAGGTGCTCCCACTCGAACACCAGCCGTATCGCGCGCAGCATCTCCGCGTCCTCGACGAGCACGACCTCGTCCACGTAGCGCTTCGCGAGCTCGAACGTCAGCTTCCCGGGCGCCGATGCGGCCAGCCCGTCGGCGATCGTGTTGACCTTCTCGAGGGTGACTACGCGGCCCGCCTCCAGCGAGCGGCGCATACCGTCGGCCCCGGTCGGTTCCGCCCCGACCACCTTGACACGGGGCCGCTTCTCCTTCAGGTACATGGAGATGCCGCCGATCAACCCGCCGCCGCCGACCGGCACGAGCACCGTGTCCACGTCCTCGAGATCGCGCAGGAGCTCGACTGCGATCGATCCCTGCCCGGCGATGACGTCGGGGTCGTCGAAGGCATGCACAAACGTGGCTCCGCCCTTCTCCTGCTGCCGCATCGCCTCCAGGTAAGCGTCGTTGTAGTTGCGGCCCGCCGGCACGACCTGCGCGCCCAGGCGCCGGATGGCCTCGACCTTGAGCTGGTTGGCGGTTTCGGGTACGTAAACGGTCGCCGGGATCTTGAACGTCGCGGCCGCGTACGCGACGCCCTGGCCGTGGTTTCCCGCCGATGCCGTGATGACCCCGGCCGAGCGCTCCTCGGGATGAAGACGCATCACCTTGGTGAGCGCGCCGCGCACCTTGAACGCGCGGATGGGCTGGATCGATTCGATTTTGATGTGGACGTAGCAGCGGGCCTTATCCGTGAATGCGCGTGAATATTGAAGGGGGGTGGGGGCGAGGTACGCGGCGAGGTCGCGCGCAGCCGCCTCCACGGAGCTGGGCGTGAGGCCAGCAGTTTCGTACTCGACTTCCCTCAACGCTCGGTCAATGATAGGGGGATGACTGACGAGCTCGACCGGATCGAACCGCGGGAAAGTGCGCACGTCAAAGCTCGTGACAAGAAGGTACGGGGACCGAAGGTGATCGCGGTCAACCCTGGGCTGAAGAAGCTCGCCCTGCACATCGCCGGCAAGCGAAAAAAACCCAAACCGGCTTAAGCGCTACCCGCTAGAAGTCCGCGGGGACGATGGCCCGCTTGTGCGTGCCGGAGCCCAGGAGCAAGTCGCCCTGGTGGCACGCGACGTCGAAGTAGAGCTTGTTTCCCTTCACCTCGGTCAGCTTCGTGGTGACAACGATCGTGCTGCCAGGGGGCGTTGGCGCGATATGCCGAACGTGCACCTCATAGCCGACGGTGGTGTGTCCTTCGGGAAGGAGGTTCTCGAGCGAACGGTGGCTCGTGATCTCCATGAGGCCGATCATCGCAGGGGTCGCGAACGTGCCTTTCCCGCCGACATGCCTCGTTATGAGGTCGCCGTCGACTACCCGCTCCAGGCGGCCCTCGATTCCAGGCTGAATGCGATCTACGGTCGCCACGCCTTAGATTGTCTGCAATGACAGCGCGCGTGCGCAAAGCGATCTTTCCGGCGGCGGGCCTGGGTACGCGCTTCCTGCCGGTGACCAAGGCGCAGCCCAAGGAGATGCTGCCGCTGGTCGACAAACCCACCATCCAGTACGGCATCGAAGAGGCCATCGCGAGCGGGATCGAAGAGGTGATCATGGTCACCGGCGGCGGCAAGCGCGCCATCGTCGACCACTTCGACCGCTCGCTCGAGCTCGAGCACTACGTCCGCGCTCGTGGCCGGGACGACCTGCTGCAGATCCTGAAGGACGTCGACCTCCTCACGGACCAGCTCGACATCACGTACATCCAGCAGAAGGAGCCTCGCGGCCTGGGCCATGCGGTGTGGACGGCGCACCGCCTGGTCGAGGGTGAGCCCTGCGCGGTCCTGCTGGCCGACGACGTCATCCTCGGCGAGATTCCATGCCTGAAGCAGCTCATCGACGCGCACCGCGAGACCGGAGCCACCGTGCTCGCGGCGCGGCGTGTGCCCAAGAGCGACGTGAGTCGGTACGGCATGATCGCCACCGGCTCTTCGAACGGCCGCCTGCACGAGGTTGCCGATGTGATCGAGAAGCCGGCGCCTGAAGAGGCGCCTTCCGATCTGGCCGCCCTGGGTCGTTATGTGCTGCTGCCGGCGGTTTTCCAGGAGCTCGAACGCCTCGAGCCAGGCGCCGGCAACGAGATCCAGCTGATCGATGCGGTCCGGCGCAGCCTACGCCACTCGAAGGTGGTGGCTGTCGAGTTCGAGGGGGATTACTACGACACCGGAACGATCCCCGGTTACCTGCGGGCCAACCTCACCCTGGCGATGCGTCGAGAAGGCCTTCGCGAGGAGCTGGCCCCCCTCCTGAGGGAGCTTCTCGAGGGGTAGCCGGCGCAGGTTTGGGAGAGTCACACAGGTGGCTATACTTGATCTGCGCTCTATGAGCCGAATCCCAACCCGAGTGATGTACCTATGGCTGTTTCAGGACGAAGAAGATTCGACGACGACAAGGTCGTCAAGTACGAGACCGCGGAGAAGGACTTCGAGGTTGAGGTTTCGCGCACCCTCAACAAGTGGTGCGTCACTGTCTACCAGATGCCCGACCGGCAGATCGTGGTCCAGGACTTCTTCCCGGAGCGCTGGAAGGCCCTCGCGCGCGCCCAGGACTTCATCCGCCTCCTGAACCAGCGCAAGAAGAAGGAAGAGGAAGGCCTCGCCGGCTCACGCGACGACGACGACTACTAAAGCTGGCTAGAATTCACCGCTCGTGAACTGGGCCTTTGTACGTCGTGAGTGGGGGGCGGTGACGTTCGTGCTGACGGTCGTCGCCGGCATGGTCGTGGTGCCGCTCGCGCTTTACTTCAACAACCAGGGCCCCGCCCCGGTGGGGGTGCCGAACATCTCCACCGTCAGCAGCGCTCGGGCCAGCGGTGTCCACTCACCGTCGCCATCGCCGGCGCACTCGCCGTCCCCCAGCCCGACGAAGTAGCGCGCGGGCGCCTAGCCGCCTAGCTGCCAGAGCAGCCGGTCGCCGTTCGATCGGACGATGTCATCGAGCGGCATCACGATCTCCGCGACCTGCGCGCTGCGGGCGCTCACGCGCATCTCGATCACGTCTGCCAGGCGCAGCCGCGCGACCTCCGCGCAGTCGCGCAGGAACGTGAAGACCACCGGCTTTACGAGGTTGAGGACGTACGACGTGTGGGCGGGCTCCCCGTCGGACATCGCCTGGCCGGATAGGCTGCGGTCGCGGAACGCAAGCACGACGACCTCGTCGCTCAACATCACGGGCTCGGTCCAGGCGTAGGCGGACCCTTCGATTCCTCCAAGGAGCCGAAGCAGCTCAGCCAGCCTGCGCATGGGCGGCGGCGGGCCTTCGATCAGCAAAGGAACGTCGCGGAGGGGCTCCTGGAAGCTCTGCGATCGGTACTGGGCTGTGAAGCCGAGGTCCGCGATCCCGGCGAACGGGCCCGGGACCCTGATCGTGACCTCGGAAAGGGGCTGGTTGCTGGGACGCATGCTCTCGGGGCCGCTCTTCATGATCTATTAACGCACGGAGGGCCTCCAGGTGTCTCCTCCACCTGAACGAGAATTGAGTGTTCAAATGCCTCTGAGCGGGATCCGCGTGCTCGATCTGACCCGGCTGCTGCCGGGGGCCTTCTGCACCATGCTCCTCGCCGACATGGGGGCCGACGTGATCAAGGTCGAAGAGCCGGTCGGTGGTGACTACATGCGCTGGACGGCGCCGCTGGTGGACGGCCAGAGCGCCCTGTTCAACGCCCTCAACCGCAACAAGCGCAGCCTCACGCTCAACCTGAAGGCGGAGACAGGCCGCGACCTGCTGCTCCGCCTGGTCGACCGCTCGGCGGTACTGGTGGAAGGCAACCGGCCGGGTGTCATGGATCGCCTCGGGCTGGGCTGGCCGGTGATCCATGCCCGCAACCCGGCTCTTGTCATGTGCTCGATCACGGGCTACGGGCAGGACGGGCCGATGGCCTCACATGCCGGTCACGACATCAACTACGTCGCCACGGCGGGTGTGCTCGGCCTCAACGGCGCCGCCGACGGTCCTCCCGTTCCGTTGGCGGTGCAGGTCGGCGACATCGGCGGTGGTGGGCTGCAGCCGGCCGTCGCCATCCTGGGCGCACTGGTCGGGGTTCAGCGCGGCACGCCCGGCCGCTGGCTCGACGTCTCCATGACCGACGGCGCCGTCAGCTGGCTGGCCATCGCCCTGGCGCAGCTCGGCGCGGGGGAGCCCATCGGCAGGGGCGACCAACGCCTCGGCGGACGCTATGCCTGCTATCGGGTCTACGCCTGCAAGGACGGGGGCTACTACAGCGTCGGGGCCCTCGAGCCGAAGTTCTGGGCGGCCCTGTGCAACGCCGTCGGCAGGCCCGAGCTCATCGAGCTTCAGCTCGCCACGGGCCACGATGGTGCGCGCGCGCACCGCGCGATGGAAGCGGTGTTCAGGTCGAGGACGCGACGGGAGTGGGAACGCGAGCTCGCCGGGCTGGAGGTTTGCTGCGAGCCCGTGCTCGAGCTGAGCGAGGTGGAGGGCCATCCACAGGTCGCTGCTCGCCGCCTCATCACGCGAGGCGCCTCCGGCGTCGAGGTCCGGCCCGCGGTCCCGATGCGCGCCGACTGGCGGCAGCGCGATGCTCCCGCACTGGGCCAGCACACGGCGGAAGTCCTGGCCGAGCTCGGCGTCGACGCCATGACGGTCGCCACCCTGAAGCAGGACGGCATCGTCTAATCGACGACCAGCTGCCTCCAGACCGCCTCGACCTGGGCTCGCGTCTCGTCTTTGGTCCCGCTGTTGTTGATGACGTGGTGGGCGCGCCCACGCTTTGCCTCGATCGGCATCTGGGCGGCGATCATCGCGCGTGCACGGTATTTGGTGAATCCACGACCTGATACCAGGCGCTCGATCTGCACCTCTTCAGGGACATAGACCAGGACCACCGACGAGAAGAAACGCTCGAGTGAGTTCTCGAACAGGAGGGGGACGTCCTGTACGACCACGTTGGCGCCGCGTTCAACCGCTTCCGCGGTTCGCTGCGCCATCCACTCGCGCACGAGCGGGTGCACGATGGCGTTGAGCCGGCGACGGGCGTCGGCATCGTTGAAGACGAGCTCTCCCAAGCGGGCGCGGTCGATGCGCCCGTCGGTGACATAGCCTTTGCCGAATTCGCGAACGACGGCTTTGAACCCGGGGCTGTCAGGCTCGTAAGCGGCGTGTGCGGCCTCATCCGCGTCGATGACTTCCGCGCCCAGCTCGCGCAGCATCTCGGCCACCGTCGACTTTCCGGATCCGACCCCGCCCGTAAGACCGACCAGCTTCACTTAGGATCTTCCATCAGTGGGGGACGAGGATAAGTTCGACGCCATCGTGGTCGGCGCCGGGCCCGCCGGCACGGCCGCCGCGTACACGATGGCGAAGGCCGGGCTGCAGGTGGTCCTCCTGGAACGCGGGCCCAAGCCGGGCGCGAAGAACGTCATGGGCGGCATCCTCTACAACCACTACCTCGAAGAGATCGTAGGGGACGACTGGAAGCTGGCTCCGCTGGAGCGCCCGATCATCGAGGAGCGGCGGTGGTTGATGACATCCGACGCCTACGTCGGCCTCGATTACAAGAACCTGCGCAACCGCGAGCGACCACATTCGTTCTCCGTCCTGCGCGCCCATTTCGACCCCTGGTTCGCCGAGCAGGCGGAGAAGGTGGGAGCGATGGTCGTGCCCGAGACCGTGGTCGAGAAGCTCATCGTCAAGGATGGGCGCATCATCGGGGTCGGCACCGGCCGCGGTGACGACCTCCTCGCGGACGTGGTCATCGTGTGCGAAGGCATCGGCCTCGGCGTGGGCCTGCTCGAGAAGACCCTGCTGGGCGGGAAACCGCTGCGGCGCAAGCTGCGCCCCAACGAGGTGGCGATGGCGGTCAAGGAGATCATGCAGCTGGATGCCGGGCTCATCGAAGAGCGGTTCAACTGCGAGGCGGGCGAGGGCTGCACCATCGAGTGCTTCGGCGACTCGACGATGGGCATGTCGGGCTTCATGTTCATCTACACCAACAGGGACACGCTGTCGGTCGGGGGCGGCGCGCTGCTGAGCGAGTTCAACGCCACGCTTCGTAGTCCCAACGACCTCCTGGAGCACTTCAAGAACCACCCCAGCGTCAAGCCGCTTCTGCGCGGCGCCGAGACGGTCGAGTACCTCGCGCACCTCATCCCCGAGGGCGGGTATCGCGGCATACCGAAGGTCTACGGTCCCGGCTATCTCGTGTGCGGCGATGCGGCGATGCTATCGAACCCGGTTCATCGCGAAGGCTCGAACCTCGCCATGGCCTCGGGGAAGCTGGCGGGGGAGACCGTCATCCATGCCAAGGAGACGGGCGATTACTCCGACCGGCGCCTCCACGAGTACAAAGGCAAGCTCGACAGCTCCTGGATCATGGCGGACATGCGGAAGTACGACAAGGCGGTGCCGCTGCTCGAGCACAACCCGCAGATGCTCACGAAATACCCGCAGCTCCTCGACCGCGCCCTGGATGAGTTCTTCAGGGTCGATGGAACCTCGAAATGGGACAAGCAGTCGAAGATTCTCAAGATGATCCGCAAGGAAGGCGGGCTGAAGATGGTGTGGGACACCGTGAAAGCCGCCTGGGTGATGAAGTAACCCGCAAGAGGACCGGCGAACCGTGGATGCCCGCCGCGCAGTTTGGCCGCACATTGGCCGGGATCTCCGTCAACCTGATCGTCCGCGACGTCGCCGCGAGCTTGGCCTTCTACACGGACGTGCTCGGTTTGAAGTCGCTCTACGACGATCCTGATTTCGCCGCCCTGGAAGGGCCGGGCGGCTGGCACATGATGCTGCACGCCGACCACACATATGACCGGTTCGAGCCCGAGGTGGCGCGCCTTGCCGCCCGTGGAAAGCGAGGCACCGGGGCCGAGATCCGGATCAACGGCCTCGACCCGGGCGAGGTCGAGGCCCGAGCTCGCGCTCGCGGCTTCGTCGTGAATGTACCGACCCAGACCTTTGCGCACGGCTGGCGCGAGTGCCGGTTGGAGGATTCGAACGGCTACATGTTTGCGGTGGGAGCTCCCGTCTAGGCCTTCGCGACGCTGATTCGAATCGTGTGATAGCCGGTCGCGCCGTCGGGGTAGCTCGGGCCGTTGGTTGGATCCTGGCCGGCCCCGGCGCCGTCTGTGGCCCGTACCTTCAGCTGGTACGCGCCCTCACCTCCCGGCGTCCACAAAGCCGACCACAGGACCCAGGTCAACGGCGATAGCGGCGGTTTGAAGTCGGCTGCAGCCCAACTGCGTCCACCGTCCGTGCTGTACTCGACCTTGCTGACCCCGCGGGTGCCGGCGAACGCGACGCCAGACAGGGTCACCCCTCCCAGCTTCACGATCTCGCCCTCGCGCGGCACGTCAAATCGCGCCGTCGTCTTGATGACCGCGTTGTGGTCCCAGCCCTGCATCTCCCAATAGCCGCCGCTCTCGTGGTCGACGAGCTGGATCGAATCGAGCCACTTCGGCCCTTTCATGCCGTAGTGGCCCGGCAGCAGGATCCGGGCGGGAAAACCATGGGAATCCGGCAGCGGCGCCCCGTCGAGGTCGTACGCGACCAGCAGCTCGGGCGCACCCGTGATCAGGCTCATGGGCAGGCTCTCGGCGTATCCGTCGCGAGCCTTGAACGCGGCCCAGGTTCCGTTCGTGCGCGGGCTTGCCATGGCCAGCAGGTCGCGAAGCCGCACGCCGGTGAAGCTCCCGGTGCTCATCAGCTCGCCACCCACGTTGTTGCTGACGCATTCCATGGTCACGTACTCGGTCGCGCTCGGCAGGGCGCGAAGGTCGGCGATCGACAGCTTCTGCGGCTTGTCGACCGCGCCGCCGATGCTGAGGCGCCAGGCCTGTTCGTCCACGACCGGGTCGGCGAAGTTCTTGGAGACGACGTAGAAGTTGCCGACCGGCGTTATCTCCGGTGCCGGGCCGGAAAGGCCCGCCTCGGGCGGGTTGAAGATGGCGCTGAACCAGTCGGGAAACAGCCGCAGCGCCAGAACGCCCAGGCTCACGCCACCAATGGCGAGGGGGATGGCCCCGATCGTGCGCCGCCGTCCGGCATCCGCCTGATCCGGAAGCGAGCGCGCCGAGCCCATCTGCAGGACCACCCCGTAGACGGCGAAGAGGAGCGCCCAGACGATCGGCGTGGTCGGGCCGTCGTTGAGGCCGAGGAAGCCGAGGCCGGAAACAGGAAGGAGCAGCCCCGCCACCACCAGCCAGCCGATCGCGGCAAACACGAGGGCTGACTGCGCGAAGCGCCACCGCTTGCTCGCGACCCCCCACGCGGCGCCCAGGACCCCCAAACCGACGATCATCGCGATGATCAAGCCGAGCTCCTCGACCACCTTGCCGGCATGTTGAAGCGTGTCGATCAGGAAGCCGAAAACGAAGCCCGGCATGATGGCGAGGATCGGCCCGCTCAAGGTTTGGGGAAGGGGCCGCAGGCCCAGGAAGAAGGCGGCGACGTACATCAGCGCCACGAGGGCGAGCCCGGCGAGCACGCCCCAGGCGAATCCACGCAACGCCGCAGGCCGCCAGCTTGCCATGGTCACCAAAGATGAACTACCGGCCGACGATACAACGGCAAGAAATTAAGCGAGTCCACAATCGGACGCGCTTTGCTGCTTAAATCGGCTTACCGGATGCCCGCTCCGATCACCGCCCAAGACCTCTACCTGTTTCGCTGGGTCGACCACGTCCGCCTGAGCCCAGACGGGGAGCGGGTCGCATACCAGTTGAGCTGGGCCGATGACGAGGCTCGGCAGAACCGCAGCCGCATCGTGATCCGCCGACTCCTCGAGTCGGAGCCGATCGATGCGACGGCCGGACCAAGGCGTGACCACTCGCCGGAATGGTCGCCTGACGGCAGGCGGATCGCCTTCGTCAGCCGGCGTGGAGCGGTCGACCAGGTGTTTGTGCTCGACCTGGGGGGAACCGGTGATGCCCGCCAGGTGACCTCGCTGCCCGAGGGCGCCGGCAGCCCCGTCTGGTCTCCCGATGGGACCAGGATCGCCTTCATCGGCACGGTTCTCAGCGACCTGGGAGCGGTCGTGGACGATCCCCGGCCGCCTGACAGCAAGGATCAGCTGCGGCGTGCCCCGGTGGCCCGCGTCGCCCGCCGTCTCGACTACAAGCACGATGGACAGGGCTATGTCGACGGCCGTTACCACCACCTCTTTGTAGTGCCGGCAGGCGGCGGCGACGTTACGCAGCTCACGGAAGGGGCGTGGGACGTGACCGGCTTCGACTGGTCGCCGGACAGCTCCAGGCTGGTGGTTGCCGGCAATGCGGAACCCAATTCCGATCTGCAGAGGGCGCTCAACCTCTACATCGTCGACATGGCCGGCAAGCGCTCCAAGCTGGTGGGCGGGTTCTACCTCTCCGCGCCGGCGTGGTCTCCGCGCGGCGACCTGATCGCGTTCATCTCCCCCAACGGGCTCGACGCGGGACTCATCGAGAGGCTCTGGATCGTTCCGTCCGGAGGCGGCAACCAGCGCTGCCTCACCATCGGCCACGACCAATCGGTGAGCGACAGCCTGATCACCGACATGCGTGCCGGCCATGGGACGCGCATGGTCTGGTCGGCCGAAGGCGATCGCCTGTACTTCCAGTCGAGCGGGCCGGGCGTGAGCTCGGTTTACTCATGCGACCTCGAGGGCAACGTCCGGCTCGAGATCGGCGGCCAGCGCCGCATTTTTGACTTCGACGTCGCCACCGGTGTCATCGCCTTCTGCGCCTCGGACACGGACAACCCGGGTGAGCTGCACATGTTCACCGGAGGCGCCGAGGCTCGGATCACGGACATGAACCCGTGGCTTCGCGACCGCTACATCGCCGAACCGGAGCGGCAGACGTTCACGGCCCCCGACGGCTGGGTGCTCGAGGGCTGGCTCCTTCGGCCTGACAACTTCGACGGCGGCAGCACATATCCGCTCGTGATGGAGGTCCACGGCGGCCCGCACGGGCAGTACGGATGGGCGTTCTTCCACGAGCTTCAGATCCTGGCCGGCATGGGCTACATGGTGCTGTACGTCAACCCGCGTGGGTCCGACGGGTACGGCGAGCATTTCCGCCGCCAGGTCGTTCGTGATTGGGGCGGCAAGGACTACCTCGACCTCATGAGCGCGCTGGACCAGGCCATCGAACGGACGGGCAGCGTCGACGTCGGCCGCATGGGCGTCGGGGGCGGCTCATATGGCGGCTACATGACCAACTGGATAATCGGCCAGACCAACCGGTTCTCGGCCGCGGTCGCGATGCGATCCATCTCCAACCTGGTCAGTGAGTACGCGCAGCACGACATCGTGTTGTGGGGCGCCCTCGAGCTCGGACCGCCGCCCTGGCCAGACCTCGACGAGCTGTGGAGGCGATCGCCAATCCGGTACGTGCAGAACATGCAGACGCCGCTGCTCCTCAGCTGCGGCGAGATGGACCTGCGCTGCGCGATCTCGCAATCGGAAGAGCTCTTCGGAGCAATGCGGTTTCTCGGCAAGACGGTCGAGATGGTTCGCTTCCCGGAGGAGTCGCACGACCTCTCTCGCAACGGCCGGCCGGACCGCCGTGTCGAGAGGCTGCAGCGCATCGCCGCGTGGTACGAGCGTTTCCTGGGCACGGAGTCGTCCGAGAAGGTGACCGAAGCGGACACGCAAACGCTGCCGGCACGGGGCGAAGAGGAAGAGGAGCCGGCAGCCGCATCGGCCTTGCCGACCGCGGCGCTGGAAACAATGCGGATGACCGAGGAGCCCGTGGACGAAGGGACGCCGACCACGGTTCTGGAAACGCTGCGCCCGGAGGCGGCCGAGGTTGCGCTCGAGCCCCAGGCGGAAGAGCAGCCGGAGGCGGTTGAAGCCGCTCCGGCCGAGGCGGAGCCTGCCGACGCGGAAGCGCTGCCGGCATTCCCGGAGCCGGTGCCCGTCTACCCGGAGCCTGTTTTGCCGGAGCCGGTCTTGCCCGAGCCGGTCCTGGAAGAGCCTCAGCCAGTTCCCGAACCGGAACCTGCCGCGGTCGAGGCGCGGGAGCAGGAGCCCACACCCGAGGCCGTGGCGGAGACGCAGGTCCTGGAGCCGCCGGCCTCGGAGCCCGAACCCGAGCCGGTGGCCGAGACGCAGGCGCTGGAGCCGGCGGCAGAGGAACCAGAATCCGAGCCGGTAGCGGAGACGCAGGTCGCGGAGCCTTTGGCCGAGGAGCCCGCGTCCGAGCTCGTAGAGGCCGCGCCGGATACCGAGCCGGTCGCAGAAACCATGGAGCCCGAGCCGGTCGCGCAGGAACCCGAACCCGAGCCCGTTGCTGCGGCGCAGGAACCCGAGCCCGTCGCAGCGGCGCAGGAACCCGAACCCGCGCCGGCGCCTGCACCCGCGGTCGCTTCGACGATGCTCAGGTGGCCGGGCACTTCACTCCCGAGCACGCAGGAAAACGGCCAGACCGATAGCGGAGAAGCGGCGACCTCGATCATCCCCGCCTGGCAGCCGTCCGAGATGCCGTCGGAGACCAGGCGCACGGTGTCGCTCTCCGCCATGCCGCCGGACGCCATCGCAGCCGGCGACGTGTTCGCGGCCAAGCTCACCTTCGAGAGCGGTCCGTTTGCGGGACGGGAGGTGGCGCTGCCGGATCAGATGGTCACGGTCGGCCGCGCCCCCGACAACGATGTCGTCGTCGGCGATCCGGCAACGTCCGGCCGCCATGGCCGGATCGAGGTGCGCGGGGGCTCGTTCTGGATCAGCGACCTGGGCAGCACCAACGGCACGCTCGTCAACGGCGAGCCGGTGATCGAAAAGCAGCTATCAGACGGCGACGTCATCGCCATCGGGCAGAACATCATCCGCTTCACGCTGAGCGAGTAGCCAGAGCCTCACACTCGGCAGCTGCCCCTCTCAGCTCCAGAGTGAACTTTTCGACGTCGGGGACCAGGCCGGGGTCGGCGGTGAGGCCGAAGTAGGCGTCACCGTTGTAGGAAACGATCGCGACCCCGAGCCCCATCGACGGATAGAGCGGCGCAAACGGCCACACCTCCAGCAGCTGCGCGCCACCGGAGTAAAGCGGGAACTGCGGCCCGGGGACGTTGGTGACATTGATGTTCGCACCGGCCTGAGGGTTGGACATGAGCCTTCCCGCCAGCACGAGCAGTGTCGGCGGCGCCCAATCCGCCAGACCTGCCAGCTTGTCCGCCGCGACGGCCTGACGCGTGCGTTTGAGGTCGCCGGTCGTGACCTTGATGCGGCGGAGGCGGTCCTCCATGGTGAGGTCGCCCGTCGGCAGCTCCAGGACCATCCCGCTGATCTGGTTGCCGGCCCGGCCTCGCGACACGTCGCTGCGCACGCTCACCGGGCAGAAGACCCGCACGGTCTCCGGCACCCGCTCACCGCGACTGACAAACCATCGGTGCAGGCCCTCCGACACGACAGCGAGCACAGCATCGTTGACCGTGCACCCGAAGCGGTCCTTCAATGCTTTGAACGCCGACAGGGGCACCTTCAGCCCTCGACCTGTGCGTTGAGGCCCGATCGAGCGATTGAAGAAGAGGTCGGGGCGCGGCGTCACGATGTTGCGACCGACATTGAGGAGCCCGGTCCAGGGCAGCCGTCGCGTCTGCCAGATGGCGGGAATCCTCGAGCGGTCAGACTTCGCCGCGGGTCCGAGGTTCCACAGCATCGGCCGGACGAGCTGCCAGTTGGAAGGCTCTGGGCGCGGCTGCCACTCTCCGGCCGGAGGCTCGGGCGTGTAGCTCTCGGGCGACGTGTCCAGCAGCAAGGTCAGGATGTCGACGGAAGACACGCCGTCGACCATGGCGTGATGCGCGCGGTTCACGATCACCACCCGTCCTCCACGCAGCCCCGTGACGATGGTCATCTCCCAGAGCGGACGGCGCATGTCGAGGGGACGCGCGAGGATGCGCATCACCAGCTTGCGCAGCATGGCGCCGTCACCGGGAGGGGCGAGCACCTCGCGACGCACATGCGCGCCGAGGTCGAAATGCGGATCGTCGACCCATACCGGGTGCGCGAGGTTCATCGGCACGCGGTGGATGCGCTGGCGGTACCGCGGGACGAGGTGGATGCGCTCCTTGATGGTCTCCTCGACCCCCAGGGCGCCGCGCCCGCCCGGAACCTGGGATTCGCCCTCGAACACGTAGACGGTGCCCAGGTCGAGCGGCGTCTGCGGCCGCTCGGCGTACAGAAACCAGGCGTCTCGCGCCGAGAGGGGCTCGTAGAAAGGCTCGTTGCTCAGGTGCGAGCCGCCGCCTCCAGCTGCGCCTTGAGCTCCTTCTTCAGGATCTTTCCCGTCGCGCCTTTGGGCAGGGTGTCGACGAACTGAATGGTGCGAGGGTACTTGTACGCGGCCACACGCTCTTTGACGAAGGCGATGATGTCCTCCGCGCTCGCCTCGGCGCCGGGCTTCAGGGCGACGACCGCCTTGACCTCCTCGCCCAGCCGTTCGTCCGGGACGCCGATGACGGCCGCCTCCGCCACCGCCGGGTGCGCGTAGATGACCTCCTCGACCTCGCGCGGATAGACGTTGAATCCGCCGCGGATGATCATCTCCTTCTTCCGGTCGACGATGAAGAAGAAGCCGTCTTCGTCGACATAACCCAGGTCGCCGGTGTGAAACCAACCGCCCTTGAACGCCTCGGCATTGGCCTGCGGCTGGTTCCAGTAGCCCTTCATGACGTTGTGACCGCGGATCACGATCTCGCCGACGTTGTCCTTGCCCGCGGGGAGCTCCTTGTCGTCGATATCGAAGATCTTCAACTCGACCCCGAACAGCGGCTTGCCGATGCTGAGGATCTTCCGCTCCTCGACGCTGACGTTGAAGGTGGCGGTGGGCGACGTCTCCGACAGGCCGTAGCCCTCGAGGATCGTCGTGCCGAACTTACGCTCGAAGGCCTGGATCACCTCGCCTGGGATCGCGGCGCCACCCGATATGGCGACGCGCAGCGACGACAGGTCGTACTTGTCCGCGCTCGGGTGGTGGAGAAGCGCGAAGAACATGGTCGGCACTCCCGGGAAGACCGTCACCCTGTCCCGCTGGATGACCTCCATCACCTTGTCGGTATCGAAACGGGGGACCAGGGTGAGCGTGCCGCCCACGTGCAGCGCCACGTTCATGACCGAGCTCTGCCCAAACGAGTGGAACATGGGGAGCACGACAAGCGTGACGTCGTCCGGGCCGCTTCCGAAGACGTGGCTCACCATGTGCGCGTTCATGAACAGGTTCAAATGCGTGAGCTCCGCGCCTTTCGGCTTGCCGGTGGTGCCCGACGTGTAGAGGATCACGGCCGTGTCGTCGCCCTGGGTGGCTTCAGCGTCGAATTTTGGATCGCCTCCCATAAGCTCCATGAAGCTGCGCGTCCCGGCGGGCGCATCCGTGGCGCCTGGTTTGAGCGCGACGAACGTGGTGACGCCATGCAGGCTCGCGATGCCCTTGAGCGCCCCGGCGGCGAAGTCGTCCCAGACGATCAGGTAGCGGGCGCCGGAGTCGCCCATGTAGAAGCTGACCTCGGGCGCCTTGAGCAGGACGTTCATGGGCACGACGATCCCGCCCGCCTTGAGGATGCCGTAGTACGCGATCGGGAATTGCGGCACATTCGGAAGCATCAGGCCGACGCGGTCCCCCTTGGCCAGCCCCGCCGCCTTCAGGCTGGAGGCGACCTGGCTGGACAGGGCGTCCAGCTGGCCGTAGGTGAACTTGAAGGAGTCCAGGATGACCGCGACGTGGTCGGGGTCGCGCTTGGCCGATTCGCGGAGGATGAGTGCCAGGTTCAGGCTCATGCGCGGAATCGTATATCTCGCCGGACCACTAAGCTAACGGCGGCAAGATTCCGAACCGGGTGAGGAGGGTGAAAATGGCGGTCAAGGCTTTCTCGAACGAGTGGGCCACGGCGTTCAAGGACGAGGTCAACAAGTCCAGCGCGTACAAGTCGGCGGCCAAGGGCTGGAAGTGGACCGTCGGGCTCGTGGTCGAGGCTGAGCCGGACAAGAACTTTCCCGAGTCGAAAGGCATCGTGATGGACCTCTTCGACGGCGACGCGCGCGACGTGAAGGTCGGGCCTGCGTCCGACGCCCAGGGCTGCGACTTCGTCATCACGGCGCCTTACTCGCGCTGGAAGGAGGTCGCCACCAAGCAGCTCGACGCGACCAGGGGCATGCTTCAGGGCAAGCTGAAGCTGAAGGGCGACCTGCCGACGATCGTCCGATATACCAAGGCATCCCAGGAGATGACCGAGTGCACGACACGGGTTCCGGTCGAATGGCCCGACGAAAAGTAAAGCTGGACGTTGACAGCCGCGGGCTGGTGGAGTACGCGGACGACGAGCCGAGCGCATTCGCGTCCATGCTCGGCGGGCTCATCGAGGCCAACGTCCGCACCCGGCCCGAGAAGGAGGACGACTTCGACTCGCTGGTGGCCCGTGTTGGCATCTGGGTGACCGACATCGACGAAGGCGTCACCCTCGATTTCAAAGGGGGCACGTTGATCGTCCACAACGGCCTCAAGCCGCGGCGCACGCTGACCATCCGGACCGACGCCGACACGGTCATGAACCTCAGCAACCTCAAAATCGGGCCGCTGGGCATTCCCGTTTACTACGACGGCGTGGGTCGCGGCGTCGCGGCCAAGCTGCTGCGTGGAAAGCTCAAGATCGACGGCCTAATCCCCAACGTCATGACGCTCAACACGGTGACGCGAATCTTCTCTGTTCAGTGACTCGATCCCGCCTTGCCGTCGTCGGCGCCGGGTCGATGGGCGCCCAGATCGCCCAGCAGGCGGCCCTGGGCGGGCTCGAGGTGATGCTGCAGGACGAGAGCGAGGCGCAGCTTCGGAAGGCGGTGACCTCCAACCGCGGCCACCTGATGCGCCGGGTTGAGAAGGGAAAGATGACGGCGGCGGACGCCGAGGCGGCCCTCGATCGGGTGCGGACAACCGCTGATCTCGAGGTTGCCGTATCGGACGCCGGCTTCGTCATCGAGGCGGTCTTCGAGGACCTCGAGCTCAAGCGCGCCATCTTCGGCGAGCTCGACCGCCTCGCGGCCGCCGGGGCGGTGCTCGCCAGCAACTCCTCGACGATGGGGATCAGCAAGATCGCCGGCGCCACGGGCCGGCCGGAGCGCTGCGTGAGCATGCACTTCTTCTACCCGGTTCTGGTCATGGACCTGGTCGAGGTGGTTCGAGGGCCGCAGACGTCGGATGAGACGGTCGAGCGGGCGATGGCGATGGCGCGCGACATGGGAAGGACGCCGGTGCTGATAAACAGGGAGATCGACGGCTTCATCGTCAACCGCATCCTGCACGCCGCCACCCAGGAGGCCTACCGCCTGCTGGACGCCGGCGTCGCCGGTTTCGAGGACATCGACACGGCGGTCGAGAAGGGTCTCAACTGGCCGATGGGCCCGTTCCGGCTCGGCGATTTCAGCGGCCTCGACGTCACCTACAACGCCCGTCTGCACATGTTCGAGACAACCGGCGACGAGCGGTACCGGCCCTCGCCTCAGCTGGCGGCGAAGGTCAGGGCCGGGAAGCTCGGGCGCAAAACGGGAGAGGGCTGGTACAAGTACTGACGTGGCCACAGGAATCCACCACGTCGGCATCGCGGTGGCGGACCTGGATGCGTCGATCGACCTCTACAGCGCCGCCCTCGGCGCCGAGCTGGTGCATCGGGCGCGCAACGAGAAAGAGGGACTCGAGGCGGCCTTTCTCCGCACCGGCGCGGGCGAGGTAGAGCTCATGGCGGCGACGAGGGCGGAGTCGCCGGTTGGCAAGTTCCTGGCCAGGCGCGGACCCGGACTCCATCACGTCGCCTACGCGGTCCCCGATGTGCGGAAGGCGCTGGAGCAGGCTCGCGCCGCCGGAGTCGAGCTCATCGACCTGGAGCCGCGGTTGGGGATGCACGGGTCGCTGATCGCCTTCGTGCATCCCAAGAGCATGGGCGGGGTGCTCACCGAGCTGGTGCAGACGTGAGCGAGTTCCGCAACGATTCCGGCCTGCCCTTGAAGCCGATTTACACGGCGGACGATCGGCCGGCCGACGAGCCGCCCCCCGGCGCCTTTCCGTATACGCGCGGCATCCATAAGGACATGTACCGCGGCCGCCTGTGGACCATGCGCCAGTACGCGGGTTTCGGCACCGCCGCCGAGTCGAACAAGCGCTACCAGTTCCTCCTGAAGCAGGGCCAGACCGGCCTCTCGGTGGCGTTCGACCTGCCCACCCAGATCGGCTACGACTCGGACGACCCGATGGCCGACGGCGAGGTGGGGAAGGTGGGCGTCGCCATCGATTCGCTCGAGGACATGGAGATCTTGTTCAAGGACATCCCGCTCGACAGGGTGTCGACGTCGATGACGATCAATGCGACCGCGGCGATGCTTCTCCTCCTCTACCAGCTGGTGGCCGAGAAGCAGGGCTGCCCGCCGGAGAAGATCACTGGCACGGTCCAGAACGACATCCTCAAGGAGTACGCGGCGCGGGGCACGTACATCTTTCCGCCGGTGCCCTCGATGCGGTTGGTGACCGACCTGTTTGCATACTGCTTCACCAACCTGCCCAACTGGAACACCATCTCGATCTCGGGCTATCACATCCGCGAGGCGGGCTCGACGGCCGCCGAAGAGATCGCGCTTACGCTCAGCCATGCCATCGCGTACGTGGAGGCGGCGCTCGCCGCCGGCCTCACGGTCGACGATTTCGCGCCGCGAATCTCGTTCTTCTTCGCCGCGCACATGGACTTCTTCGAGGAGGTGGCGAAGTTCCGCGCCGCGCGGAGGATGTGGGCGCGGGTCATGCGAGACCGTTTCGGCGCCAGGGACGACAGGTCCCTGGCGCTGCGGTTTCACACCCAGACGGGGGGCGTGACGCTTACGGCCCAGCAGCCGCTGAACAACGTCGTACGCACCGCGCTCGAGGCGATGAGCGCCGTCCTCGGCGGCACGCAGTCACTGCACACGAACGCATACGACGAAGCGCTTGGACTGCCTTCTCAGAACGCCGCCGAGCTGGCGCTGCGCACGCAGCAGGTGATCGGCCACGAGACAGCGGTGCCGCAGGTCGCCGACCCGCTGGGAGGCTCGTACTACGTGGAAAGCCTCACCGACCGGGTGGAGGAGGAAGCGCTGGCCATCATGGCCGAGATCGACGAGCTTGGCGGAGCGGTGAAGTGCCTCGAGACGGGCTGGACTCAACGCCGCATCGCGGACAGCGCCTATCGCTTCCAGACGCGGGTCGAAGCGGGAGAGCGCGTTGTCGTGGGCGTCAACCGGTATACGAACGATTCCGCCGACAAGGTCGAGATCATGAAGGTCGGGCCGCGACACCAGGCGGCCCAGGCGCGCGCTCTGAAGCGGCTGCGTGCCCAGCGCGACCAGGCCGCGGTGGCTCGCGATCTCGCCGGCATCGAGCAAACGGCTCGCGGCTCCGACAACCTCATGCCTCCGCTCAAGGCCGCGCTCGCGGACTACGCCACCATCGGCGAGTGCTGCTCCGTGCTGCGCAGGGTGTGGGGCGAATACCGGCCGCCCGAACTTGGATGAAGCTGGATGAAGGGAGGTTGAGATGCCCGATTATCCCGACGTGATTCCGATGATCGCCTACGAGGACGGGCCGAAGGCCATGGACTGGCTGTCGACCGCCTTCGCCTTCAAGGAGCGAGTGAGGATGGTCACGCCGGAGGGCCGGCTCAGTCACGGCGAGATGGAGGCCGGGGACGGGGTCATCATGCTCGCGACGCCGAGCCCCGCCTATGAAGGCCCGAAGAAGCATCGCGACGGCTGCGAGCAGGCGCGCAAGTGGTCGGAAGTGCCGTACATCATCGACGGGGTCCTCGTTTACGTACCCGACGTCGCCGCGCATTACGAGCGTGCCAAGGAGGCGGGCGCGCGAATCCTGTCCGAGATCGACGAAGACGAGCGCAGCAAGCGCTACCGGGCCGAGGATCTCGAGGGGCATCGCTGGATGTTCATGGAACGCTCTCGTTGAGCGGAACGCCCAGGAGCCACAAGGTCGACCCGCTCAACCAACTGCGCCAGCGCAAGTACGAGGCCGGGCATGGCGATGCGGAGGCTTTCAACCGGCAGCACGCCAAGCACAAGCTGACGGCTCGTGAGCGCATCTCACGGCTGGTGGATCGCAACTCCTTTGAGGAGATCGACATCTTCGCCACCCAACGAGCTCAAGGCTTCGGCCTCGAGTCGAGGCGGGTGCCGGGTGACGGGGTCGTGACCGGCATGGGCAAGATCGCCGGCCGCGACGTGATGCTCTTCAGCCACGACGCCACCGTCTTCGGCGGCTCGCTCGGAGAGGTGTTTGCCGAGAAGGTCATCAAGGTCATGGACATGGCGCTGCGAAACAGGATCCCGATCATCGGCATCAACGATTCGGGCGGCGCACGCATCCAGGAGGGTGTCGTCTCGCTGGCCGGCTACGCCGAGATCTTCTGGCGCAACGTCGAGTCGAGCGGAGTGATCCCGCAGCTCAGCCTGATCCTCGGACCGTGCACGGGCGGCGCCGTCTACTCGCCGGCGATGACCGACTTCACGTTCATGGTGCACGAGGTCGGCTACATGTTCATCACCGGGCCGGAGGTGATTCGCGTCACGACCGGCGAGGACGTGACATTCGACTCGCTCGGCGGCGCCGAGGTGCACAACGTGAAATCGGGCGTGGCGCACTTCCTGGCGGAGTCGGAGGACGAGTGCTTCGACCAGGTTCGCCGGCTGTTCGGGTTCGTTCCCCAGAGCTGCGACCAGCAGCCGCCGGCCATGCCGGCCACGGACGACCCGGAGCGTGCGGCGCCGGGGCTCGCGACGGTCATCCCCGACAACCCGAAGGAGCCCTACGACATCAAAGACGTGATCGGCATGATCGTCGACGACGGGAATTTCTTCGAGGTCCAGCAGTTCTTCGCGATGAACATCGTCGTCGGGTTCGCGCACCTGGATGGGCATCCTGTCGGCGTGGTGGCCAACCAGCCCAAAGTGATGGCGGGGGCGCTAGACATCAATGCGTCGGTGAAGGCCGCGCGCTTCGTTCGGTTCTGCGACTCGTTCAACATCCCGCTCGTCACGTTCGTGGACGTGCCCGGGTTCCTACCCGGCACGGCGCAGGAGTACGGCGGCATCATCCGGCACGGCGCGAAGCTCCTGTATGCGTTCAGCGAGGCGACCGTGCCCAAGCTGACGGTGATCACGCGCAAGGCCTACGGCGGCGCGTACTGCGTCATGTGCTCGAAGCACATCAGGGCCGATTTCAACGTTGCCTGGCCGACGGCTGAGATCGCGGTGATGGGCCCGGAGGGCGCGGTCAACATCGTGTTCCATCGCGAGCTGGAGGCCGCGGCCGACCCGGCGGGGCGCCGTCGGGAGCTGGTGACCGAGTACACGGAGCGCTTCGCCAACCCCTACATCGCGGCCGAGCGCGGCTACATCGACGACGTGATCGAGCCGGGACGCACGCGGGGGGAGCTCATCCGCGCCCTGAAGATCGCCCTCCGCAAGGAGCGCCGCCGCAGCCCGCGCTGGCACGGGAACATCCCTCTCTGAGGGGAATCCGCCGGGTCGACTCGATCAGACGATGTCGGTCGGAAGCCTGGTGGCGTAGAAGCCGTGTACAGGCAGGAACATGGCAGGGCCACCGGTGAGCGTGACCAGGCGCGGCTGCCAGTCAGGCTGCACGGCGCTGCCGACCAGGATGTGGTCGCCGTCGAGCCATCCGACCCAGTCCGGGGAATTCGGTCCGTCGATCCAGGTTGCGATCGTGCCGTCGGGCCTCCAGATGGCGAGGCGCGTGGGGTCGTTGGGCTCGGCCGCCGCGACCATGGTGCCGTCAGGTGAAAGCGCCGCCGCGGAGCTGATCGCTCCCCAGTTGTTTGTGCTCCAGGGCGAAACGTTCCCCCGCCAGTCGATCGTCCCGCCCTGGATGGAGCCGCTGCCGGACGGGCTCAAGGGGCCGCTGACGGTGCAGGCGCCGAGAAGATAGACGCGATTGGCGGTGGCCGGATCGACGATGTGGTAGCTGATCGCCCAGTAGGGATCGTCTTGAGCGGGTGCCGCCTTCAGGGCCACTTCCTCGAACGGTCCGTATGCGTGGGCCAGGACCAGGAGCCCCGAGTGCCATGCCACCGGCCACACGTAGTTCGAGTCGGACTCGAAGACGACGTTGTGGTTGGCGCCGCTCAGGGTCTCGGTATAGAGCGTGACGTGCACCGGCGCGCGGTTGAAGTCGAGCACCGACACCGCTATCTGCTTGTCATCCGGGCTGACCGCAAAGGCGGCCTCCATGTTGGCCCCGACGGCCAGGTGCGTGACCGTGGCCTGCTTCCCGTCGGCGAGACGAAGGGACAGCACCTCCGAGTCACCGGCGAGCATGTAGAGGGCGGTCGAGCTGGCGCTCACGTAAGGAAGGACGAGCGCGTGACCGGCCAGGCTCGAAATCGGCGTGCGCTTGGGAAGCTTGATGGAGGCCCACAGCTTGCCGTCGACCCCCACCACGTTTGCGTAGTAGCTCGATGGAGTGGTCAGGAGGTCCACCAGCACGCCATAAGAGGGGGCGGTTGGATTCGCTGGCTTGTTCGAGGGCGCGCCCGGAGACACCTGGGCTGGAGTTGCGCTCGCCTCCGCTGCGCTCGCCTGCGCTGCGCTCGCCTGCGCTGCGCTCGCCTGCGGGGTGCTCACGGCCACCGGGGTGGAAGGGACGAGCGCACCGCAGCCCGCGAGGATGAGCACACAAGGTACGACCGACAGGATTCGCGTCTTCATCCCGATTGTCACGTCCAGAACGCCGCCTGCCGAGAATTGGTTACAGGCGGGACCCAACACTCCTTAGCATTAGTTGCCCGCATGAAGCTCCTCGAGTACCAGGCCAAAGAGGTGCTGGCATCGCTGGGGATCGCGATCCCGCCCGGCCGGGTCGCGCATACGCCGGACGAAGCCGCGGTGGCATGCGCCGAGCTCGGCCCGGTCGCGGTCAAAGCCCAGGTGCCGGTCGGCGGCCGCGGCAAGGCGGGCGGCATCAAGCTCGCGAGGACGCCGGAAGAGGCGCGCGCTGCCGCCGCCCAGATCATCGGTATGGACATCAAGGGATTCAAGGTCCCGCTCGTCTACTGCGAGTCGGCCCTCGACATCGAGCGCGAGGTCTACCTCGGCTTCACGGTCGACCGCGACGCGCGGGCCAACATCCTCATGCTCTCGGCGAGGGGCGGCATGGACATCGAGCAGGTCGCCGAAGAATCGCCGGAGTCGATCGCGCGCCTTTATCCGAATCCATGGCGCGGCCCGCTCGAGTTCGAGCTCAACCAGCTCGCATTCGAGGCCTCGCTCGGCGAATTCGCCCGCCAGCTGTCGGCGCTGATCAAGAAGCTCTATCGCGCCATTCCCGAGCTCGACGCGGTGACGGCCGAGATCAACCCGCTGGTGGTCACCACCAGGGGCGAGATCGTCGCCGGCGACGCGAAGCTCGAGATCGATGAGAACGCGGCCTGGCGGCACAAGGATCTCGACCAGCGGTATGGCTCGGTGCTGGAGGGGGATCCCTACGAGGTCGAGGCCAAGAAGCGTGGGCTGACATACGTATCGCTCGACGGCGACGTCGGCATCGTCGGCAATGGCGCCGGGCTCTGCATGAGCACGCTGGACCTGGTCCAGCGCGCCGGCGGGAAGGCGGCGAACTTCTGCGACATCGGCGGCGGCGCGAAGGCCGAGGTCGTCGAGAACGCCCTTGCCGTGATCCTCAAGAACCCACGTGTCAAGGGCGTCCTGATCAATGTCTTCGGCGGCATCACTCGCGGCGATGAGGTCGCCAGGGGCATCGTCACAGCGCGCGACCGGCTGAAGATGAAGCTCCCGCTGGTCGTGCGGCTCAGCGGCACGCGCGAGGAGGAGGGCCGTGCGATCCTTCGGGAGCACGGCATCGAGCCTGGCGCCAGCGCCTGGGAGGCGGCCCAGAAGATCGTTGAGCTGACTAAGGCGCCCGCGACCAGGTGAGCATTCTCATTGATTCGAGCACCCGCGTCATCGTCCAGGGCATCACCGGGCGCGAGGGAACTTTTCACACCGAGCAGATGCTCGAGATGGGAACCAACGTGGTCGGCGGCACCAGCCCGGGCAAGGGCGGGACCACCCACGTGGGGGTGCCGGTCTTCAATACCGTCGCGGAGGCCGTCCGCGCCACCGAGCCGAATGCCTCCGGCATCTTCGTCCCGGCGCCGTTTGCGCCAGACGCCATCATGGAGGCGGCCGCCAACGGCATCGAGCTCATCGTCTGCATCACCGAGGGCATCCCCATCCAGGACATGATCCGGGTCAAGGACTTCCTGCGCGGCTATCCGAGAGCGCGACTCCTGGGCGCGAACTGCCCCGGCCTGATCACCCCCGGCAAGGCCAAGATCGGCATCATCCCGCAGCGCATCTCCAGCCCCGGCCATGTCGGCCTCGTTTCTCGCAGCGGCACGCTGACGTACGAGGTGGGTACCGCGCTCACCGCCGCGGGGATGGGCCAGTCGACGATCGTCGGCATCGGCGGCGACCCGGTCCTCGGGCTGACGTTCAAGGACGTCATCGAGCTGTTCGAGAAAGATCCACAGACAACGCACCTCGTGGTCATCGGCGAGATCGGCGGCGCCGACGAGGAGCGCGCGGCGGAGCTGCTGGGCATGGGCAGCCGGTTGAAGACCGTGGCCTTCATCTCCGGCCGCACGGCTCCCGAGGGCAAGCGGATGGGCCACGCCGGCGCGATCATCTCGGGCAATCGCGGCACCGCCAAGAGCAAGGAAGAGGCGTTCAGGGCCGCGGGGGTCGCAGTGGCGGAGACGACCGATGACATCGTCGCCCTCCTCCGCTGACGATGGCTTTTCCGATTTCGATCAACAAGGCTCTTCCCGACCAGCGCCTGCGCGATCTCGGCATGTTCGGCGGGCTGATGCTGTGGCTCGTGTACACGCGGGTGTACTGGGCCATGCATGCGCTGCACGCCACGCTGCCGCCGTGTCCCTTCTACTACCTCACGGGCCATCCCTGCCCCTTCTGCGGAGGTACGCGCTCGTTCGCGTACATGTGGCAGGGCGACATCGCCGACGCGGTCCGCCTGTATCCCCTCGGGCCGGCGTTCTTCGCCGGCACCATCCTCGGAGCGGGTGGGCTCGGCGCGGGCCTCGTCACCGGCCGGACGTGGTCGCCGCGCCTGACCTCGTTCCAATGGCGCCTGGTGACGATCGGCGCCGTGAGCGCGATCGCGATCAGCTGGGCGCTGAAGGTGTTCGTCCTCGGGAACTGAGGTTCGGGTGCTGGGACCCGATGACTGGCAGACCTTTCGCGACATCAGGCTCGCTGCTCTCAGAGAGGCTCCTTATGCGTTCGCCTCGTCATGGGAGAACGAGAAGGACCACAGCGAAGAGGACTGGCGATTCGGGGTGACGTCCAGGCGGCGATTCGTGGCTTTTCTGGATGACCGCGCCGTCGGTATGGCCGCAGGCGGTGAATCGAGTTACATGGGCACGGCGGCGCTGACCTCCTTGTGGGTCGACCCGAAGGCGCGAGGCCACGGGATCGGAGACCTGCTGGTGGCCGCGGTCGTCGAGTGGGCGAAGGGTGCGGGTTTCAACCGACTGCTCTTATGGGTGACAGAAGGCAACTCGCACGCGGAGGCGCTCTACCGGCGAAATGGCTTCCAGCGAACTGGCGACGTGATGCACGAGCCTAAACGCGAATTCGAGATGGCGCGACCGCTCTAGCCGGCGCCCTGGATCGTCTTGATGATCACCGGGTAAGCGAGCCCTGTGTTCTGCTGCGGGTTGTCCGGATCGATCAGGTCGTGGGGCAGGTGGTCCGTGGCCGGGAACTCGAACGTGCTCACCTCGGCGCCGTGCCGGCGCCATGACTTCACCAGCTGGTATGTGAAGCGATTGTCGAGGCGCGGCTCGGATGCGTTGGTGATCACATCGATCCGTCGTGACTTCGGCATCCGCTTGCGAGCCTCCTTCCGGAGCGCGAACGCGGTCTCGAACAGCGCCGCGTAGGCGCGTGTGGAGAAGCGCGGGTAGGCGTGCTGTGGTCGGATCCCCTCCTTGAGGTCGCCGTCCCACCAGACATAGAAGTTGGGGACCAACCGGGCGAGCCGCGTCATGGCCGACAGGGCCCATCCGGGGATGGGCTTCAGCCCAAGCATCGGCGCGATGAGCACAGCGCGCTCGATGCCCTCGTTGGTCTGCGCCAGGTAGCCGCTCAGGATGCCTCCGAGCGACAGCCCGGCCACGGTGAGGCGCTCTCCGAGGCCGACGCCCGCGCCGGCCGCCCGGTTCGCGAGCGCGATGAGCATGTCGGAGCGCACCTCGGCGACCGACGTCGTGAGCCGGTCCGAGTACCCGTGGCGCGGGTAGCGCGGAATCAGCACGTTCCAACCCTGCTCGTGGAAGTGCTTGCCAAGCGCATCGAACTGCTGCGGGCAGTTCGTGAAACCGTGCAGCAGCACGAGCGAGCGCTCGGTGCGCCGGCCGTGAGTGTAGAGACGCGTGCGGCAGGCGGGGTTGACATTGGGGCCGTCGAGCGCCTCGAGGCCACCGGCGATCTCAATTCCAGCTTCGTAAGGGTCGCCGGTCATTCCCGTACGGGATACTAAGTCGCGGTGTGGATTTCGAGCTGACCGCGGAGCAGCGCGCCGTTCGCGAGCTGTGCCGCGACTTCGCCAAAGAGGTGGTGGCGCCGGCCGCCGAGGACCTCGACCGCAATCACCGGTTCGGGTACGACCTCGTCCGGCGCATGGGGGAGCTGGGCCTGTTCGGCCTGCCGTTCTCCGAGGAGTACGGAGGCGCGGGCGCTGACTTCCTTTCCCTATGCCTGGCCATCGAGGAGATCTCCCGCGCCGATGCCGGGGTCGGCATCACGCTCGAGGCCGCGGTGTGTCTCGGCGCGGCGCCGATCTACGACTTCGGCACCGCCGAACAGAAGCAGAGGTGGTTGCCCGACCTGCTCGCGGGAAAAAAGCTCTGGGCCTTCGGCCTGACCGAGCCCGAAGCCGGCTCGGATGCCGGGGCCACCAAGACGCGTGCCGAGCAGCGCGACGGGCAGTGGGTCGTCAATGGGGCCAAGCAGTTCATCACCAACTGCGGCACCGAGATCTCCGCCGGCGTAACCGTCACCGCGGTGACGGGCAAGACCAAGCGCGGTGGTCCGGAGATCAGCGCGATCATGATCCCGACGGGGACGCCCGGATACCACGTGCACGAGTCCTACCGGAAGCTGGGTTGGCACTCCTCCGACACCCACCCGCTGAGCTTCCAGGATTGCGCGGTGCCTCAGGAGAACCTTCTCGGCGAGCGCGGGGGCGGATACAGGCAGTTCCTGAACACGCTGATGGGCGGCCGCATCGCCATCGGCGCCCTGTCGGTCGGCCTTGCGCAGGCTTGCCTCGATGCTTCGCTCAAATACGCCAAGGAGCGCCGCACCTTCGGCGTCCCGATCTCCAAGCACCAGGCGATCCAGTTCAAGCTCGCCGACATGGCGATGGAGACCGAGCTCGCGCGAACGATGGTGTACCGCGCCGCCGTCGCCTACTCGCATGGTGGCGGCAAGGCCACGGACGAGGTGCGCATGCTTGCCGCCATGTGCAAGCTCTACGCCTCGGAAGCCTCGAAGCGTGCCGCCGACCAGGCCGTGCAGATCCACGGCGGCTACGGGTTCATGGAGGACTATCCGGTGGCGCGCTACTGGCGCGACGTGAAGGTCAACGAGATCGGCGAAGGCACCTCAGAGGTGCAGCGGATGCTCATCGCTCGGCTCCTGGGCGCCTGACGAATCGCCGCCCTATCTGTAGACCCCGTTGTGGCCCAGGCTGTGCAGGCCGACGTTCGGGAAGTAGGTGAGGCCGTGGTCCTCGGAGCCCACGCGGATCCTGGCCAGGAGCTGGCCGGTGGTCGTGTCGATCACGTACACCGTTGCGTTGTAGCGGCCGGACGCCCACAGCTGGGTGCCGTTGGGGCTCAGCTGCATCATGTCCGGGCTGCCCCCTCCCGGGATGGGCCACCTGGCGACCACCTGGCGCGTCGCGAAATCGATGACCGATATCGAACCTTCCAGCCGGTTGGACACGTACAAAGACTTCGCGTCGCGCGACACCTGCAGCCCGTGCGCGCCGCGCCCGGTGGGGATGAACTGGATCTCCTTCATCGCGACGGGGTCGACCACAGACACGCCCATGCGGCCCTGGTTGGTGACGTAGAAGAGCGTGCCGTCGGGCGAGAGCTTGACGTCGATCGGCAGGCCGCCAACGTGAACGTAGCCGACGAGCCGCATGTTAACGGTGTCGACCTTCGCGACCACCCCCGAGTACTCGGTCGAGATCATCAGGTAGCTGCCGTCGGCGCTGAAGTCGAGATGGTCGGCGCCGGGCCACGGGATCGGGACCGCTTTGAGCAGCCTCCATCCGTGGTGCGGATCGCGGAACTCGATGCGCTGCAGGCGTTCGACGACGTCGATCGCCTTCGTCCCGTCAGGTGTGAAGTAGAGGTTGTACGGAAACGGGATGCTGATCGTCTGCCCGCTTGGGCGGCCGGTATGGATGTCGAGGACGGTCAGGCTGCTCGATCCCTCGTTGTCGACGTAAAGCGCGCTCATATCCCAGGCCGGCGCGATGTGGTGGGGGATGTAGCCGACCGCGTAATGGTCGATGACCTTGAAAGTCGTCGGGTCGATCACGTCCACAGTGCCGGCCGTGCTGTTGGGCACGTACACGCGAGGCGGCAGCTCACACAGGGGACACGGGACCACGCCGGACAGCGTGTTCGCGTACACGTTGACCGGCGAGGCGGGCAGAGGCGCCTGCTGGACGTCGGGCGCCGGCAGGAGCCGGGCGGGCTCGGTGTCGGCCGGGACCGCGGCCTGTTGGCTTGTGCTCGGCGCCGTCCACACGACCGCGAAGACCACCGCGGCCGGGCTGATTATCGCGAGCACGAACACGACGGCGGAAGCGATGCGGACCGGCCGGTACCGCACCACGGCCGAGAGCGCGTTACTCGTCGGGAAGATCTTCAAGCTTGGGCGCGAGCTCACAAACCCACCGCCCGTCGTCGAGGCGGCGGATGAAACGACCATAACCCTGGTTGCGGGCGACGTTCATGAACTGCTCCTGAGTTATCAACGTCCGCAGCCGGGCCAAGTCCGCATAAGTGCTGTCGCGCATGATGCCTCCGACCACGCCCGCAAGCTCCCTCCACTGGCCTTCGGAGAGCGGTTCTCCATAGCCGGCGATCGTCACCAGCAGCGCCGCGGTGGCGCCGGTGATGGTCTCGGGCAGGAGCTTTTCAGACTTGGCGCGGGCGATGATCTCGCGCCCCGTGCTGATGATGTCGGCAATCCGGTCCCTGCGCACCCCGATGATGTCGCGTCCGCTGCCGACAGTCGTGCCTTCGAGGTATCTGGGTCCTGCTTCCATGCCGCAACCGAATATTGTAATTAGCCGTCCGGATGGACTTTGATCTGCCGCGCGAGCACGCGAGCTTTCGCGACGCCGTGCGCGAGCTTGCGCAAGCGGTGGCGCTGCCGCTCGCTGCGGAGGTCGATCGCGACCACCGGTTTCCACATGAGGCCATCACCGCGGCGGCGGAGGCAGGGCTGCTGGGCGTCCTCATCCCGCGCGAATACGGCGGTGCGGGCCTGGACGCGCTGGCCTTCGCGCTCTGCATCGACGAGCTCGCCCGCGCGTGCGCGTCGACCTCGGTGATCGTCGACGTGCACACGAGCGTCGGCAGCGAGCCGATCCTGCTGTTCGGCGATGACGCGCAGAAACGCCGGTGGTTGCCGCGTCTCGCATCCGGCGAGCTGCTCGGCGCGTTCGCGCTCACCGAGCCGGCGTCCGGGTCGGACGCGGCCTCTCTGCAGGCGACCGCGCGGCGCAACGGCGACGGCTACGTCCTCAACGGCACGAAGGTGTTCATCACCAACATCGGGCGCGCCGGCCTGTATATCGTGTTCGCGCGCACCGGTCCAGGCGAGCGCGCGGCGGGTGTGAGCGCGTTCCTGGTCCCCGCGGACACGGAGGGTGTGCGGGTCGGCCAGGTTTTCAAGAAGATGGGCCTCAACGGGTCGCCGACGGGCGAGCTGGTCCTCGAGGACGTGGTCGTGCCGGCATCGAACCGGCTCGCCGCCGAAGGGAAAGGTTTCACGGTCGCAATGCGCGCCCTCGACTCCGGTCGCATCGGTATCTCGGGACAGGCCCTGGGCATCGGGCAGGCGGCTGTCGACGAAACGGCGGCGCTGCTGAAGCAACGCGGCCACGAGCAGGGCGACGATTTCACACTCGCCGACATGGCCACACGCCACGAGTCGGCCCGCCTTCTCGCCTACGACGCGGCGTGGTTGTGCAGCAGCGGCCGCCCCTTCACGCGACAGGCCTCGATGGCCAAGCTGCACTGCACCGACACCACGATGCAGGTCGCCCTCGACGCGCTCCAGATCGCCGGGGAGGAGGGTGCGGTCTCCGGCAGCCCATTCGAGCGCCATGTCCGCGACGCCAAGGCCCTGCAGATCTATGAAGGCTCCAACCAGGTGCAGCGGATGGTTATCGCCCGATCGGTTCTGCAATAGGCAATTCGACTTGGGTTTAATCTCACGCTGATGGACTTCGATTTCTCCGAGGAGCAGGTGGCGATCCGGGACACGATCCGCGAGCTCGTGCAGGACCGGGTCGCCCCCCGCGCGGCCGAGATCGATGAAAAGGCCGAGTATCCGAAGGACATCGAGAGGCTCTTCGCGGAAAACGGCATCCTCGGCATCCCGTTTCCCGAGGAGTACGGAGGCATATCCGGCTCGAGCGTCACGATCTGCATGGGCGTCGAGGAGATCGCCAAGGCCTGCGCCACCTCTTCGCTGATCCTTGCCGTCCAGGCACTGGGTTCGTACCCGATCCTGGTCGCGGGGTCCGAGGAGCAGAAGAAGCGTCTCTGTCCGCCGCTGGCGTCAGGCGAGAAGGTCGCCGCATATGCCCTGTCAGAGACCGGCAGCGGATCCGATGCCGCGGCGATGAAGACCCGCGCGAAGCGCTATGGCGACGAGTACGTCCTCAACGGCACCAAGCAGTTCATCACCGGCGGAAGCGTCGCAGGCACGCTCGTCGTGTTCGCGCAGACCGACCCGGACGCCAACGCCAAAGGCATCTCGGCGTTCGTGCTCGAGAAGGAGCACAGCCCATGGCAGGCGCCGAAGCTAGAGCACAAGCTCGGCATCCGCGGCTCGCCCACCGCGCAGCTGGTGTTCGAGGATGTCAAGGTCCCGGCTGCCAACCGGCTCGGAGACGAGGGCGCGGGATTCAAGATCGCCCTCGCCGTCCTCGACCGGTCGCGGCCCGGGATCGGCGCGCAGGCGTTGGGCATCGCCGAGGGCGCTTTCGATTACGCGCTGAACTACGCCCGGGACCGTAAGCAGTTCGGCCAGCCGATCTCGAGCTTCCAGGGGATCCAGTTCATGTTCGCGGACATGGCGACCCAGATAGAGGCCGCTCGGCATCTCGTCTACATGGCCGCCACCAAGGTCGACAAGAAGGCGGCAGACCTCACCAAGGTCGCCGCGATGGCCAAGCTCTTCGCCTCGGACATGGCGATGCAGGTGACGACAGACTGCGTTCAGGTTCTCGGCGGCTATGGCTACATCGCCGACTACCCGGTCGAAAGGATGATGCGCGACGCGAAGATCACCCAGATCTATGAAGGCACCAATCAAATCCAGCGCGTCGTCATCGCGCGCTCCCTGCTGAGATGAGCTCACCGTACCCCGTGCAGTCACCGCCGCCGGTCGCCCCGTATCACCCGCCTCCGTCGTACCCGCCTCCCCAATTCGCGGGCCGGCAGGCGCTCGACAACCGCGCCGCCATCGCGCTCGCGCTGGCCATCTGCGGTTTGGTTCTCGGGCTGCCGCTGGGTGTGCCGGGGCTGGTCTGCGGGCCGATCGCCTACTTCATGGGCAAGTCGGCGGTGAGCCGCATCGACGGCTCTGCCGGCGCCCTGGGCGGTCGCAACTTTGCGGTCTTCGCCTGGGTCCTCGGCATCGTCGCGACCGCGGTGGGCGCCGTGGTGAGCCTGACCTGGCTGGTCATCTGGCTCGTCTCGATTTCCGGCCCGCAGACCTAGCGGCTCGCAACACGAGTTGGAGCGGATCACCGAGGCCTTCGCATGGCCGGTACGCGATCCCGAGTGGGTGGTGAAGCTGGTCATCATCGGGCTGATCTCATTGATACCTGTCATCGGCACGATGAACGGCATCGGCTGGATGCTCACCTCCCTCGACCGGCTGCGGTCAGGCGAGGAAAGGCTCGCTCCGGCCAATTTCGCCTACATCGGACGCGGTGCGCGCGTCTTCCTCGTCGAGCTCGTCTATGCCCTGGCCTTCGTGGCGGTGGGGTTGCTGTTCTACCTGCCGGGCCTGCTGATCGCCATCCACCAGGGCCGCGGCAGCGGCGACCCTGGCTTGATCGCGGTGGCAATCCTTCTCAACCTCGCCGCGTTCGGAATCGTGACGCTCGGAAGCCTCGCGCTCACCTTCATGCTCCCGTCCGTGATCCTCGCGACGGACGCCGGCGGGATCGGGGCCGGTTTGCGGGTCGGCGACATCTTGAGGCGAAGCCGCGCGAACCTGACCAACACCCTGATCGCGGGCCTTATGCTGATCGCCGCGAGCTTCGTCGGCTCACTGGGCGCGATCGCGTGCGGTGTCGGGGTCATCTTCACCGCCGCATTTGCGCTGGCGATGCAGGCGTGGATCATCCGCAGCTTCGAGATCGGATCTAACAACCCGCAAGCGGGATAGGAGGAATCACATGTCGGACTTGCCGCCGCCGCCACCGCCGGGCGGCAGCACGCCCACGCCGCCCCCTCCACCGCCCGGCGGCGGATTCGGGCCACCGCCACCCCCTCCGCCGCCTCCACCCCCGCCTGGCGGGGGCTTCATACCGCCACCGCCACCGCCGCCTCCGGGAGGTGGTTTCGTGCCACCGCCTCCTCCTCCTCCCGGTGGCGGCTACATCCCTGGCGGCGGCTACGTGCCTCCGTCGCCGATGGGTTACATGCCAGGAGGGATGGCCTACGCGGGTCAGCGCACGGACGGGCTGGCGATCGCCTCGCTGGTCGTCGGCATCGTCGGCGTCGTCTGCTCGATCGGATGCCTTGGCGTCGTCCTCGGTCCGACGGCGTCGATCATGGGATTCGTAGCGCGCCAGCGCGTGGCGTCCAGCGGCGGCGCCCTCGGCGGAGGCGGCATAGCCCTGGCCGGCATGATTCTCGGCGTGGCCGGCTTCGTCCTCAGCGTGGCCTGGTTCCTCTTCGTCGTCCTGGGGTCGCACAACAGCAGCACCGGCTGAGCTGCCTGGGCGGTCCCGAGGCGTAACCCGGCGGCCGGCGCCGCCGTTAACAACAGGTCACTTGCAGGGTAGAATCCCCGTGCGCATGCAGAGGGCCAGGCCGAGGGCCAGGCGATCCCGCTATCACGTCTCCTACCGCCTGACCAGGTCGGTGCCGGCGGTCGTTGGCGCCTTCCTGCTGATGACCGTGATCGTCACCGCGACGCTCACATACAAGCGCCTCGACGACTTCGTGACGGCCACCACCGGGCGCCATATCAACCCCATCGGCGAGGTCGTGCAGGCGGTCGAGCCGTCGCCTGGCACCATCGCCTACAAGCTGAAGCACGGCCAGCAGGTGAACATCCTGCTGTTGGGTCGCGGCGGTTACGAGAACGATGCTCCTTACCTGACCGACTCGATCATGGCGGTCACCATCGATCCGGCCAGCAACCGTGTCTCCATGGTTTCGGTGCCCCGCGATCTCGTGGTGCGCATGAACCTGCAGGACAACCCCAGCCGGGTGTGGATCAACAAGATCAACGCGGCATACGAGGTGCCGTACGTCAGCATCATCTGCTGCGTCGCCTCGCAGTTCCAGGGCCGGGACGGCGGCGGCCATGCGGCCGAGCACGAGGTGGGAAAGGTCACCGGGCAGACGTTCGACAGGTACATCGCTGTCGACTTCGTCGCCTTCCGTGACATGGTCAACGCGCTCGGCGGCGTCGACGTCTGCCTCACGTCCAACCTGGACGACTTCAACTATCCCAACTACCACAACGGCTACATGCCGATTCATTTCAAGGCGGGCTGCCAGCACCTGAGCGGCGAGCAAGCATTGGAGGTGGCGCGCTCGCGACACGCCATCGAGGCGGAGCAGTCGTCCGACTTCGGTCGCGCTCGTCGCCAGCAGGACATCATGGAAGCGATCAAGAAGAAGGCGACGACCGTCAACGGCTTCTCGAAGGCGCCGCAGCTTCTCACCGCCCTCCAGAACAACATCACGACCGACATGTCGCTCTCAGACATGCGAGCCATCTACGACTGGGGCAAGAACCTGCCCGACAGCTCGATCGTTCGAGTGGCGCTGACCGCGCCGGCGCCCGCCACCGACGGCAACCTCCTCGACAGCTACAACTGCGGCATGGGTCCGGCGGTGTCGCAGCTTTGCCCAGACGATCCGACCTTCACGATGATCCACCGCTATATCGCATCGATCCTCATCGACCCGGCCATCCTGGCTGAAAAGGCGCCGGTCCAGATCGCCAACGGGTCGAACAGCTACTACGGCCTCGAGAACCGCGTCACGACGATGTTCGATCCGACCGGGCTCCAGCTTGCGGACCCGGTGGTGCACCGTCCGGTCGCCCAGACCGTCATCCTCGATTACTCGAACGGACAGTTCCCGCTCACCGCCAAGTGGCTCGCGGCCTTCTTCGGCGGCACCGTCGTCGCCGCCACGCCGACCAGTCCGGCGCCCGCAAGCGGCCAGCAGACCTATGGCCTGGTGGTTGTGCTCGGACACGATTTCGCACGGCGCTGGCTGGGCCAGTGAGCTGAGCGGGTCTGATCTAGCCGAGCGCTTCCGCTCCGGGGACGTCCGCGCCCTCGCCCGCGCCATCACCCTCGTCGAGAAACGCGATCCTTCGGTCAGGGACCTGGAGGCCGCGCTGAAGGATCCGGGCCAGGCCTACGTGGTCGGGTTCACCGGGGCTCCAGGAACCGGGAAGTCGACATTGGTCGACGCCCTGCTCACCCTGCTCAGAAAGCTCGACCGCTCCGTAGCCGTGATCGCCACCGATCCCAACTCGCCGTTCACCGGCGGTGCGATCCTCGGCGACCGCATCCGCATGCAGCGTCATGCGCTCGACCCGAAGGTGTTCATCCGCAGCATGGGTTCGCGGGGCCACCTCGGCGGCCTCTCGCTCGCCGCCCGCCAGGCGGTGCGGCTCCTCGGCGCGTTCGGCTTCGACCCCGTGATCCTGGAGACGGTGGGCGTCGGGCAGTCCGAGCTCGAGGTGGCAGCCGTCGCCGATACGACGGTCGTGGTCTTGACGCCGAACCTGGGCGACGGCGTCCAGATGATCAAGGCCGGCATCCTCGAGATCGCGGACATCTTCGTCGTCAACAAGGCCGACCTCGAAGGCCACCATCGCGCCGTCACTGAGCTCCGCGGGATGCTGAGCCTGTCGAATCCAGCCGGGTCCAGGAAGGCGTGGAGGCCGCCGATCATCGCGACCTCCGCGGCCAAGGGGGAGGGCATCGACGAGCTCTGGGAGGCGATCCTTGCCCACCGCCGCCACCTCGAGTCGAGCGGCCGGGCGCGGGAGCTCGCGCACAAGCGGCTGAGAGACGAGACGGCGGAGGTGGCGGCCGAGATCGCGCGCGAGCGGGTGCGGGCAGCCCTGGCCGGCGATCCGGAGCTCGTCGACCGCCTGCTCGCCGAGGGCACGCCTTACGCCACCGCGGAGGAGATCCTGGACCGAACGCGATAATGGATCCAGGTCCAGTGAAGGTACGAGCGCGCGACCCCAGGCAGGCGTGGATGGAGGACTACGAATCGGCCCCCACGCGCGACGATGGGCTGGAGACATCGACCATCTCCGGGATCCCGCTGCAGCCCCTCTACACCTCCAGCGACCTCCCCCAGCGTGAGGAGGAGCTTCCCGGACGGTTTCCCTACACCCGTGGAATCCATCCCAGCGGCTACCGCGGCCGGTTGTGGACGATGCGCCAGTTCTCGGGCTTCGCCACCGCCGAGGAGACCAACCGCCGCTACAAGTACCTGCTCGCCAACGGCCAGACCGGCCTGTCCGTCGCGTTCGACATGCCCACCTTGATGGGTCAGGATTCCGACGCGCCGACCAGCCGCGGCGAGATCGGCCATTGCGGCGTCGCCATCGACTCGCTCGCCGACATGGAGACTCTTTTCGAGGGCATCCCCCTCGCCGACATCACGACCTCGATGACCATCAACTCCCCCGCGGCGATCCTCCTGTGCATGTACATCGCCGTCGCGGAGAAGCAGGGCGTGCCCGCCGCTCGGCTTGGCGGCACCCTGCAGAACGACATCCTCAAGGAGTTCATCGCGCAGAAGGAGTTCATCTTTCCGCCGGCTCCCTCGATGCGACTCGTCGTCGACTCGATCGAGTACTGCGCGAAAGAGGTGCCGAAATGGAACACCATCTCCATCTCCGGCTATCACATCCGCGAGGCCGGCTCGACCGCGGCGCAGGAGCTCGCGTTCACGCTCGCCGACGGCATGGCATATGTCGACGCCTGCCTGGAGCGAGGCATGCGCATAGACGACTTCGCGTCACGACTCTCCTTCTTCTTCGATGCGCACATCGACTTCTTCGAGGAGATCGCCAAGTTCCGAGCCGCGCGGCGCATCTGGGCGCGATGGATGCGCGAGCGCTATGGCGCGCAGGACGAGCGCTCTTGGAAGCTCAGGTTCCACACCCAGACCGCCGGTGTTTCGCTGACCGCGCAGCAGCCCGAGCTCAACATCGCGCGCACCGCCATCGAAGCGCTCGCCGCCGTGCTCGGAGGCACGCAATCGCTGCACACCAACGCGATGGACGAGGTCTTCGCCCTGCCCACCGACAAGGCGGCGCGCCTCGCGCTGCGTACGCAGCAGCTGCTCGCGTATGAAACCGGCGTCGCCAACACCGTCGACCCGCTCGGCGGCAGCTACTTCGTCGAAGCTCTGACCGACGAGATGGAGAGGCAGGCCGAGTCCTACTTCAAACGCATCGAGGAGCTCGGCGGCGTCATCCCGGCCATCGAGGTGGGTTTCTTCCAGAAGGAGATCGCCGACGCGGCCTTCCGCTACCAGCAGGAGCTCGAGCAGAAGCGAAGGCTCGTCGTCGGCGTGAACGAGTTCACTGTCGACGAGGAGGAGCCGATCGAGATCCTGCGCATCGATCCCAGGCTCGAGAGTCAGCAGGTGGCGCGGGTTCGCGACGTGCGGGCGAAGCGCGACCAGGCGCGATGCTCGACCGCGCTGGCGCGGCTGCGCACGGCGGCGGCGGGCGCCGACAACCTGATGCCGTACATCCTCGAGGCCGTCCGGGCATACGCGACCGAGGGCGAGATCATGAGCACGCTGGTCGAGGTGTTCGGCCTGTACACGGAGAAAGCGGTCATCTGATGCCCACGAACACGGCCGTAAGGCCGGTGCGCATCGTGCTCGCCAAGGTGGGCCTGGACGGGCACGACCGCGGCGTGAAGGTGGTGGCTCGGGCTCTTCGCGACGCCGGCTATGAGGTCATCTACACGGGGCTGCGCCAGACACCGGAGATGGTCGTCGACGCGGCGCTCCAGGAGGACGCGCAGGTCATCGGCCTGTCCATCCACTCAGGCGCGCACATGACCTTGTTCCCGGCGGTCGTCCAGGAGCTGAAGCGGCGCAAGGCGACCGACATCATCGTCTTCGGCGGCGGGATCATCCCCGACGACGACATCGCCGCGCTGAAGCGGCAGGGCGTGGCCGAGCTCTTCACGCCGGGCACGCCGCTCCAGGGCATCGTCGACTGGCTCCGCAAACGTTTTCCGGAAGGGGCGGCTTAGCCCCGCTCGTCAGCCCTGTAACACCAGCGTGCCGGCGATCTTGTCGGCCCATCCTTGCTTGCGGGCGTCGAACGCGACCCAGATCACCCCGATGAAGCAGACCAGGAATGAGACCAGAAGACCAACCCATCGGAGCAGGGCTTTGCCAATCGTGATCGGCTGCCCGGTGTTCACGTCGACCACCCGGAGCTTGAAGATGCGCTGGCCCAGGGTGGCGCCCTGGAAGGTCCATAGGCCGGCGAAGTAGGCGATGCTGATCACGAGCTGGACGAGGCTGGCGATCCCGTAGGCCCCGCTAGTCGTGTCTTGAGGATTGACCTGGAAGATGACGTCGACGATCCGGCCGACGATCCCAAGGAGGATGCCGTCGATGATGTACGCAACCGCTCGGATCCAGAAGCCGCCGTAGTTGGCCGCGGCGGCATAGGCCGGCGCAGGCATGTATCCCATCGGCGGGGGCGGCGGCGCCATCCCTCCGGGAGGCGGGGGCGGGGGTGGGCTCTGCATACCTGTTCCTCCTGCTGAATGTGATGCCTGCGTCCGCGGGAATCGCTCTCCGCGGTATCATAGCCACGCCTCTCCATCCTGAGGCCCAAACATGCAGCTGAACGCCTCCACCCGCGAACTGCTCGGCAAGCGATCCCGGCGGCTCCACCGCCAGGGGAAGCTGGCGGCCGTCGTCTACGGCCACAACACCAAGCCGACCCCGATCGTGCTCGACCGCCTCGAGTTCCAGAAGGTCTTCGTGAAGTCGGGTCGGACCCACCTCGTGGACCTGCAGGTCGACAGCGGGCGAGCCGAGAAGGTGCTGGTGCGCGAGATCCAGACCCACCCGAGGCGCCTGGGGCCGATCCACGTGGACTTCTATGCGGTCAGCCTCGAGGAGACCATCACGGTCGAGGTCCCGGTTCACCTCACGGGTGAGTCCGCCGCGGTGAAGCGCGGCGACGCCGACATCCTTCAGCCCATTCACTCGATGCGCGTCGAGTGCCTGCCGACCGACATCCCGGAGGCCTTCGAGGTCGACCTCACGCCGCTCGAAGACATCGACTCCGAGGTGCGCGTCTCCGACCTCAACGTGCCCAAGGGCGTGACTCTGCTCGTGGATGCGGACGAGCTGGTGGTCAAGATCGTCCACAAGCGCGAGCTCAAGGTCGAGGAAGAGGTCCCGGCCGCCGAGGCGGTGGTGCCCGCCGAGGGCGAGGCCGCTGCCGAGGGCGAGGCCGCCGCCGAAGGCGAGACTCCCGCCGCAGAGGAACCGGCCGAGAAAAGGAAGTGACCGCGCCGCCGCTGGCGGTGGTTCCGGGCATCCCCGACACGACGCTCGAGTTCATCGCCGTCGGTGTCGTCGTCTTCGTGGTATTCGTCGTCGGCGCACGTGTCGTGTCCTCGATCGTGGTCGAGCACCTTCGGCGCCGAAACGTCCGAGCGGACATGGTCCAGACCGGCGGCCGCGTCGTGGCCTTCTTCCTGATCGGCATAGGCATATCCGTCGCGATCGGCTTCGCGTTCCAGAGCCAGAACCTGACGCTCGCCGGCATCCTGCTGGCCACCATCGTCGCCAGCTTCGGCGTGCAGGACCTGCTCAAGGACTACGTGTCCGGCTACTACGTCCTGCTCGAGCGCCACATGAGGGTCGGCGATCGCATCACGCTTGAAGGCGTCGGTTCGGGAACGATCACGGATGTGCGGTTGAGGGTGACGTTGTTGAAGACCGACTCGGGCGACCTCGTCGTGGTGCCCAACCAGGAGCTGTTCAACAAGGCGGTGACGGTGCACGTGAAAGCGGTCGAGCGAGCCGCCGAGACTAAACCAGCGCCCCCAGGATGATCCGCGAGAGGGCCTCGAGCTGCGAGCCCTCGATGGCCGTCTCTTCCGCCACCAGCTCTCTGATCGCCTGCGAGGCGAGCTCGACGTGGATCCCGGAGGCGACCTGCGTGGCCAGGGATCGCAGGTGGAAGCTGTGGTCGGGCTTGTCGGTTTCGACCTCGAGCTCGATGTCCAGCTTCTCGAGCTGAACGAACTGAGCCCATCTCGCCACCTCGGCTGCACCGGTCTCAGGTGCATCCGAGAGGTGAAGGCAATTCACCCCGCCGTAGATCCCGTACCTCTCACGCAGCGAACCGGGGCGCGACTGCTGGATGCGCGTCTCGCCGAGGTCGTGGCGCATGCGCTCGAGTGCATCCGCCGACGCACTGACCCGTCCGACCACCATCGGGAGAGCCGTCATGAAGTCGACCAGCCATCCGAAAAAGGGACGGCCCTGGAGGAAGTCGTAATGGGCCTCGATGAGCTCGGTCGCCGGTTGGAACCACGTGAGCGACTCGATCTTCCATTCGCGCTCGGACGACAGCCAGCCCCAGATCCCGGCGCGCGCGGCGAGCCGGTAGCTGGCATCGGGCTTGAAGATGAGAAGCGCGTCGGCCACGGACGGTGAAGTCTATGTTTTCCGGTCGCGTGGGCCGGGCCTGTACACCTTGCGGTCCTTCAGCTTCTCGGGCATGTGCACCTGGTTGGCGACGCCGCCCTCATAGTCATGGGCGTATTTGTAGTCGCGTCCATAGCCCATCGACTTCATCAACCCGGTGACGGCGTTGCGAAGATGCAATGGAACGGGCTCGTTGCCCGTCTGCGCGATGAGCTCGCGGGCGGCCCCGTATGAGGTCAGGGCCGAGTTGGATTTGGGGGCCAGCGCAAGGTAGAGCGCGGCCTCCGTCAGCGGCAGCACCGCCTCCGGCATACCCACGAAATGAGCGGCCTGCTGAGCCGCCATCGCCACCTGCAGGGCTTGCGGATCGGCCAGGCCGATGTCCTCGGCGGCCGAGATGACCAGGCGGCGAGCGACGAACAGCGGGTCCTCACCGGCCTCGAGCATGCGCGCGAGCCAGTAGACGGCCGCGTCCGGGTCGCTGCCGCGCACGCTCTTGATGAGCGCCGACACGATGTCGTAATGCTGGTCGCCGGCCCGGTCGTACAGGAGGTGGCCTTCCTGGAGCGCCCGCTCGACGTGATCGAGCGTGATCTGGTCGCCGGCGGCCAGAGCCGCGGCGGTCTCGAGCCCGTTCAGGGCCACCCGCGCGTCCCCGCGAGCGCCCTCCAGCAGTGCGTCCATGCCGTCCGCGTTGACCGAGGCGCCGAGCTCGACGGCGCCACGCTCGACGATCTTCTCGAGGTCCTCGCGCTCCAGAGCCTCCAGCCTGAACACGCGGCTGCGCGACAAGAGGGGCGCGATCACCTCGAACGACGGATTCTCGGTGGTGGCTCCGATGAGGGTGACGGTGCCGTCTTCGACATGGGGGAGGATGGCGTCCTGCTGGGCCTTGTTGAAGCGGTGGATCTCATCGATGAAGAGCACCGTGCGGATGCCCGCCCGCCGGTGAACGCGCGCCTCGGCCACGACCTTGCGGAGGTCGGCGACGCCGGCAGTCACGGCGGACATGGCGACCAGGCGCGCCTTGGTCTCGGCCGCGAGCAGGCCGGCCAGCGTCGTCTTGCCGCTCCCAGGAGGTCCCCAGAGCACGATGCTGGGGAGGTGACCGGAAGCCGTCAGGCCTCGAAGGACCTCCACCACCCGCCGCTGTCCCACCAGCTGCTCGAAGCTCCGAGGCCGCAAACGCGTGGCCAGCGGCGCGTTCGGCTCGAACGCGGCCGGAACCTCGAACAGCTCGCCCTGGTCGCTCATGAATGAGATTCTGGACCCTGTCTGTAGAATCGCCCCCGTGGGCTCGTGCTGGTACTGCAACTCGGAGCTGCCGGACGGGGCCCTGTACTGCCCCACCTGCGGCCACAGCCAGACCGACAAGACGTCGAGCCCTCTGTTCGGCGTGGTCGACCCCGTGACGGGGATCTGGAACTCCCAGTTCGTCAACGCACTGGTCGGCCAGGAGGCCAATCGGGCCGTCCGGTACCACCGCCCGCTGTCGGTCCTGGTCGTGGAGCTCGACCACGCGGAGCACGTCCACAACGAGCTCGGGCACATCCAGCTGGAGGGCCTCCTGCGCGAGCTCTCGGAGCGTCTCGGCCAGGCGATTCGCGACACGGACACAGTCGCCTTCCTCGACGCCGAAGGCCCGCCGCATTTCGCGATCGTGCTGCCCGAGACCGACGAGCATGGCGCGACGCTCGCGGCCGACAAGATCCGCCGCGCCATCGCGTCCCACGACTTCGCCACGAGCGGCAACTGGGCGCGGATCACGGTCAGCTGTGGCGCGGCCACGATCGGGGTGATGCGAACGTTCGATGACGAGGCCGGGCTCCTGAACCGGCGCGAGTACACCGGGAACCTTCTTCGCGAGGCGTTCCACGCGCTCGACTGGGGGCGGTCGGCCGGCACCAACCGGACGTCCGTCGGCGCGTTCCGTTCGTAGCGCTTCCGTAGCATCGGAACCGATTTGGCGTCCACGCGCGTCTACCTGATCCGGCACGCCGAGGTCGAGAACCCGCGCCGCCTCCTGTACGGCCATCTCGACGGCTTTCAGCTCAGCGCCATGGGTAGGGCACAGGCCCTGGCCGTCGGGGAGCGGCTGCGCCCGGAGGGCGTGAAGCGAATCGTGCACAGCCCGCTCGCCCGCGCGGTCGAGACGGCGGAGCTGATCAACACGAGGCTGGACCCGCCCGCGGTCCTCGAATCCGATCCCGACCTCCGCGAAGCCGAGTTCAGCCGCTACCTGCAGGGCCTGCCGTACTGGCAGATCCCCATGAGGCGCCCGCTGTGGTTCGTGCACAAGGCCAGGCGCGGCCTGGTACCTGGCGACGAATCGGTGGACCAGATGGCGGAGCGGATCCTTGGGGTGGTCCGCAGGCTCGTAAGCGAGCACCCGGGCGAGGCAATGGCCGTCATCAGCCACGCCGACCCGCTGCAAGCGGCGTGGATCGTGCTCGACGGCCGGCCACACAACGAGCGGGAGATGTACCGCAAGGTCGTCGACAAGGCCGGGATGCTTGCGCTCGACATGGACGGCGACAAGGTGGAGCGCTGGGAGTACATGCCGCCTCCCAAGGTCGACAAACAGGCAAGCGTCGCGTGATGGGAGACGGCCCGAAGGGAGCGCAGGCGGGGCGCTTTCCCGAAGGGTTTCTCTGGGGAACCTCGAGCGCCGCCTACCAGGTCGAAGGCGACAACCGCAACTCCGACTGGTGGGAGTTCGAGCAGCAGCCCGGACGGATCGCCAACGGCGACAGGTCGTCCATCGCCAACGACCATTACCACCGCTACCGCGAGGATTTCGCGCTGCTGCGCGACATGAACCAGAAGGCGCACCGGCTGTCGATCGAGTGGTCGCGCATCGAGCCTTCACCCGGGGAGTTCGATGCCCGCCAGGTCCGCCACTACCGCGACGTCCTGGGCGAGCTCCGCGAGCAGGGCATGGAGCCGATGGTGACGCTGCACCACTTCAGCAGCCCGATCTGGTTTTCGCGGCGAGGAGGCTGGGCGGCCCCAGACGCCGCGCACGGGTTTCTGCCCTTCGTGCATCGCGTCGTCGACCAGCTGGGCGACCTGGTCGGCATGTGGTGCACCGTCAACGAGCCGAGCATCTGCGCCGCCAATGGCTGGATCACGGGCGAGTTTCCGCCCGGCCGCAAGGCGAACCTCGCCGCGTTCTATCGGGTCACGAGCAACATGCACAAGGCGCACGAGCTGGCTTACGGCGCCATCAAGCGCAGGTGGCCCGACGCCCCGGTCGGCCTCTCGCATCACAAATTGCTGATGCTGCCCGCCACGGGGCGGCGGCGCGACCGCTGGGCCGCCAAGACCATGCAGGCGGCGCTCGACCGCTGGCCGGTTGCGCCCGGCCGGCTGCGCCGGGTCGTCGAGTCGACTTGCGACTACATCGGCCTTGCCCACTACTGGGGGCAGATGTGCGCCTTCGATCCCAGGCGGCCGCAGGAACAGTTCATTCGCCGCTTCAACGTTCCCGGGCGGCCCGTCACCGACATGGGGTTCAGCGCCGACCCGAGCTGGATGCGGACTGTGCTGAACGAGGTGCGCAGCCTCGGGAAACCCGTCTACATCACCGAGAACGGGCTCGCCAGCCACGACGACGAATGGCGCTGCCGGTACATCACCGAGACGCTGGCGAATGTGCTGCTTGCGATCGGCGATGGCGTCGACGTGCGGGGCTACTTTCACTGGACCAACACGGACAACTTCGAGTGGGCGCGCGGCTACGGAATCCACTTCGGGCTTATCGATGTCGACCGCAACACTCTGGAGCGTAGGGTCAAGCCCAGCGGCCACCTGTACGGCCGCATCGCCGCCGCGAATTCCCTCCCCGACTGACCAATCCGTCCTCAACTAGACTCAGCGCGTTGAACCTCAGGTCCGGTTTGATCTCGGCCGGCGCGATCGTACTGGGCACCGTCCTGATGGTGTCGCTGGCTTGGGGCCTCCAGCACGCGGCGATGACAAGCCCGCACCTCCTGGGCCACACCGCCCCGGACCTCGCCATCCAGCCGCTGGACGGGCAGCGCGTGGGCATCCGGCAGCTCGAGGGCAAGCCAATCGTCGTCAACTTCTGGGCGTCGTGGTGCGGCCCGTGCGCGCAGGAGCTGCCGATTCTCACCGAGGCGTCGGCATCCCACCCAGGCGTCGTCTTCGTCGGCGCCGCCATGAAGGACACCGTCAGCGGCGTTCGTGCTTTCGAGCTGCGGCACCCACATCCATACCCGGTGGGGCCGATCGTCGCGGGCAGCTACCAGGAGTACGGGGTGGTCGGGCCCCCGGTGACGATCTTCATCGACTCTGACGGCGTCGTGGCCGCGTCGTTTGCCGGTCCGCTCGACGCCTCCACGCTCGAGCACTACCTGGGGCTCATCGCGGCATGATCCGCTGGGGCGTCGTGGTGGTCGTCGTGACAGCCTGCGTCGGCTACCTCGTTTATTCGGCCTCGGGCGGGTCGTCGGAGTACTACCTCACCGTGTCCGAGCTGCGCGCGCAGCAGCCCGCGACGGGAGATGTGCGCGTGGCAGGCGTGGTGCAGGACGACATCCAGCGAAGCGCGGGAGGCCTGCACGTCCGTTTCACGGAGAAGGACTCGACCGCGGCCGTGGTGGTCGACTACACAGGTACTCTTCCCGACATCTTCCGGCCCGGCATCACCGTGGTCGCTGAAGGCCGGCTCGGCGCCGACGGCGTCTTCCATGCGCGCGCGGTGCTCGCCAAGTGCCCGTCGCGCTTTTCGACCACGCCCTACACCCAATGATCGAGGCATTCGCGGGGTCGGGGGCGCTCCTGGCCGGCCTGGTGTTGGCCGGGTTCTCGGCGATGCTCTCGTTCTGGGCCGGGTGGTCGGAAAACCGCGTGATGATCCAGGTCGGCCGGCGGGCCTTCTACGCGGCCGCGGCCATGATCCTCGCCGCGTCGGCGCTGCTCGAAGCGGCGCTGCTCACCCATGATTTCTCGCTCGCGTACGTGACCGAGCACAGCGACCTTTCGACACCGATGCCGCTGGTGGCGGCCGCCTTCTACGGCGGGCAGGAGGGATCGCTGCTCTACTGGGCGCTGATCCTGGGCGTCCTCGGCAGCGCCTCGCTCGTGGCGAGCTCGGCCCTGGGCGTGCGGCTCGCCGCGTACGCCGCGGGGATCATGGCCTCGATCCTCAGCTTCTTCCTGGTCGTGCTCGTCCTGGTCGCGAGTCCCTTCGATCTTCTCCAGATCACGCCTCCCGACGGCCTGGGCCTCAACCCCGTCCTCCGCGACGGCGGAATGCTCATCCACCCGCCGTTCGTGCTCGCGGGCTTCGCGTCGTTCGCGATCCCGTTCAGCTTCGCGGCCGCGGCCCTGCTGGCGGGCCGGTCCGACGCGGCCTGGATCGCCCACACTCGCCGGTTCGCTCTCGTCGCCTGGGGGCTGCAGAGCACCGGGCTCGTGCTCGGCATGTGGTGGGCTTATCACGTGCTGGGCTGGGGCGGCTACTGGGGCTGGGACCCGGTCGAGAACGTCGCGTTCATGCCGTGGCTCGCGACCACCGCCTACCTGCATTCGGCGCAGGTGCAGGAGCGGCGTGGGCGACTCCGCGGGTGGAACTTCGGACTCGTGATTCTCGCCTTTCTCCTGGTCGTGTTCGGCACGTTCATCGTGCGCAGCGGGATCGTCCCTTCGGTGCACTCCTTCGCGGTGAGCGCAATCGGGCCCTGGTTCCTGGGCTTCCTGGGCGCCTGCCTTGTCTTCTCCGTCGGCCTGCTCGCGTTGCGTTCGAGCGGGCTGAAGTCGGGTGGCGAGGCCGCGCCGGCGGTGTCGCGTGAGGGCGCCTTCGCCCTCCAGAACCTGCTTCTCATCGGCGTCATCGCGGTGGTGCTGTGGGGCACGATGCTGCCCCTGGTTTCCGGCCTGCTCGGCCAGGAGCGGGTCGTCGGGCCGACGTACTACGAGCGCGCGACGGGGCCGCTGTTCGCCGCCATCCTGGCGCTCATGGCGGCCGGGCCCCTGGTGCCCTGGCGCCATGCCGGCGCGCCACTGTGGCGGTCGCTGCGGTGGCCGGCGGCCGCATTCGCGCTGCTGCTGGCGGTCCTGGTTGCCGCCGGGATGCGGTCGCTGCCTCTGCTGCTCGGCATCCCGCTCGGGTTCGCGGTCGCAAGCACCGTCGTTTACGAGTTCGTCCGCGCGGCCGGCAGGTGGCGCCTTGCGGGCGGCGGCTGGTCGCGCGCGGTCGTCATGCTGGCGAGGAGAAGGCGCCGTTACGGCGCGTACCTGGCGCACCTCGGGCTGGCCGTTGTCGTCATCGGCCTGGCTGCGTCGCATTTCTGGCAGCAGGAGAAGGACGTGACGCTCCAGCCTGGGCAGCAGGTGTCGGTCGCGGGTTACACGCTCACCTACTCGGGCCTCGAGAACCGGCAGCTCGCCGACCACACCGAGCTCGTGGCGGCGATGAGGCTCGGCGATCAGACGCTGGAGCCGGCCCGTGCGACCTATGCCGGGCTGGGCGGGCAGTCGCTCACCCACGTGGCGATCAGCACCAGCGCCACCGCCGACGTCTACGTGGTGCTGGCGGGAACGAACGGCGACGGATCGGCATCTTTTCGGGTCTTCATCAACCCGCTTGTGAGCTGGATCTGGGCGGGCGGGGCGATCATCATCATCGGCGTGCTCCTGGGCAATGCAGGTGCGCCGCGCGCCGCGATCCAGCCGGTGGTTTCGCGCGTACCCAGGCCCGTGGGCGCGTCATGACGCTTCTCATCGCGACCCTTCTCCTCTTCGCCGCCGGCCCATTTGTGTTGTGGCCCTTGATCAAGACGCCGGAGGACACGGGAGAGTGAGCACCGTCGTCGGGACATCGCTCACTCAGCGCTTCGGCTCAGAGCTCGCGCTCGACGCCGTCGACGTGGCCATCGACGCCGGCGAGCACCTGGCGGTGCTGGGCGACAACGGCGCCGGCAAGACGACCCTGCTCCGGATCCTCGCCACGGCCGCCAGGCCGACGTCGGGCAGCTTGGAGATCTTCGGCGTCGACGCCGTGATCGAACGCCGGCGGCTGCGCGCGCGAATCGGTTTCGTGGCCCACGCTCCGGGTCTCTACCCGGCGCTGTCGGCGCGCGAAAACCTCCAGTTCTTCGCCACGCTCCAGGGCGTCGACTCAGCGCGAGTGGCCGAGGTGCTGGACCTCGTGGGGCTGGCGGAGCTCGCCGGCCGGCCGGCTGCCAAACTTTCGCGCGGCGCCCAACAGCGGCTGGCGATCGGCAGGGCGGTGCTCCACGACCCGAAGCTCCTGGTGCTCGACGAACCCGACGCGAGCCTCGATTCTGGCGGACCCGACCTGCTTGCTCGCGTGATGCGCGGCCGCACCGCTGTGATCGCGACCCACGACCACGCACTCGCCAACCGGCTGTGCCAACGAATCCTCGAGCTGCGACGTGGGCGAGTGGTCGGCGTGCCCACGCGACTCCGGGTCGTCCACTAGGTGAGAACGATCACCGTCGCCCTGGCCGTGGCCCGCAAGGACCTGAGGTCGGAATGGCGCACCCGCGAGCTCGTGCCGGCGCTCGCTCAGTTCGTCGTGCTCGCACTGGTCATCGCCAACTTCGGCTTCCAGTTCGACTCCCGCAACGCGCCCGCGATCGCCCCCGGGGTCCTGTGGATGGCCCTCGTCTTCGCCGGGCTGGTGGCCTTCGGCCGCGCGTTTGCGGCCGAGCGGGAGCAGGCCTCGCTCGAGGCGATGCTCCTGACGCCCGCGTCACCGGCGGCGATCTTCGCGGGCAAGGCGTTGGCGGCGGCGCTGCTGCTGGTTCTGTGCGAGGCGGTCCTGCTGCCCGCGCTCGCGCTGTTCTTCACCGTCCCCCTGTCGTTCGACGTCGTTTTCGCGGTCCTCCTGGCCACGGTGGGGATGGCCGTCCTCGGCTGCCTTTTCGCAGCCATGGTCGCGCGGGTGCGCGCGCGGGAGCTGCTGCTGCCGCTGCTCACGCTGCCGCTGTGGATCCCATTCGTCGTGGTCGGAGGCCAGGCGGTGCAGGCCGCGATGGGCGGCAGCGGCGGCGGCAGCGGCACGGGCCAGACGACAGGCCTGCTCCTGGACCTGGACATACTGTTCGTCGTGCTCACCTCGCTGACCGCTCGCTTCGTGCTGGACGATTGAGTGAATAGATACGAAAAGGGGGCGGCCGCCGCGGTCGCGCTCATGCTAGTGGCGGCAGGGTTCATCTTCCTGTACGCGCCCACCGATGCCTTACAGGGCGACGTGCAGCGAATCTTCTACCTGCACGTCAGCTCGGCCATCGCCGCCTACGGCTGTTTCGCGGTCGTGCTCCTTGGCGGCATCGTGTACCTGTGGAAGGACAGCCTCGCCGCCGACAGGCTCGCACGGGCGGGCGCGGTGGTGGGCGTCGTCTTCACCACCGTGACCCTGGTCATGGGCATGCTGTGGGCGAAGCCGATCTGGGGCACGTACTGGACGTGGGACGCGCGCCTCACATCGACGCTCGTGCTCTGGATCATCTACGCCGGGTACCTCATGGTCCGCCGGCTCGCCGAGCCCGGCCGGCAGGCGGCGCGCTTTGCCGCCGTGGTGGGCATCTTCGGTTTCATCGACGTGCCCGTCGTGCACTTCAGCGTCACGTGGTGGCGGACGCAGCATCCCGGTCCGGTGGTGATCAACGACGCCCTGCCGTCGCAGATGCTCCTTGCCTTCTTCGTCACCATGGCCGCCACGCTGTTCCTCGCGGCGGTGATGATCGCGATCCGTTATCGCATCGAGGTGCTCACGGACGAGGCGGCGGAGAAGACGGCGCCGGCGCCGATCGTCGCGCAGAGCGAAGCGGGGCGCGCGCGGTGACCTACCTCGTCATCGCTTACGCGTTCGCGGTCGCGGTGCTGGGAGGCTACCTCGTGTGGTCGCTGCGCCGCCTGCGAGACCTTTCGCGAAAGCAGTAATAATCGGCGCCGGCCCAGCCGGCGACGCCGTCGCGGCCGGTCTCAGGGATGCCGGGTACGCTGGCGTGATCGTGCTCGTCGGCGCGGAGCCGGAGCTTCCCTACGAGCGTCCGCATCTATCGAAGGGATATCTCTTGGGCACCGTGTCCCGCGAACGATTGGCCTTGCGGCCCGCCGAGCAATACCGTGAGCTCGAGGTGGAGCTGGCGCTGGGCGAGCGCGTCGCCGACATCGGCGTCGAGCGACACGCCGTCGAGCTCGAATCGGGTCGGACGATCTCCTGGGACGTCCTCTGCATTGCGACGGGCTCATCGGCGCGGCGGCTCCCCGGCGTCGACAACGCGCTCTACCTCCGCGAGCTGCCAGACGCCGTCGCGCTTCGCGACATCCTCGATCGAGGCGGCGTGGTCGATGTCATCGGGGCTGGGTTCATCGGCTGCGAGGTGGCCGCGGTCGCGATCCAGAAAGGCTGTCAGGTTCGTATGTACGAGGCCTTGGGGCAGCCGCTGCTGAAGGTGCTTGGACCTGAGCTCGGCGACTACGTCGGCCGGCAGCATCGCGACCACGGGGTCGAGCTTCGTTTCAACGTCGCGAAGCCGCCAAGGACCGCCGCACCCCTTCTTGCCGGCATCGGCTCAGTGCCGCGAACCGAGCTTGCCGAGCGAGCCGGCCTGGTGGTGGATCGCGGCATCGTGGTCGATGAGCGTGGGCACACGTCTGCGCCGCATGTGTTTGCCGCGGGCGACGTGACGCGCTTTTTCAGCCCGCTGTTCGAGTCGCGGATAAGGGTCGAGCATTTCCAGACCGCGCAGAGGCAAGGCTTTGCCGTCGGGCGCGTGATGGCGGGAGCCAAACAGCCCTACGACGAGGTGCCATGGTTCTGGTCCGACCAGTACGACCTCAACCTCCAGTACATCGGCGCGGGGTTGCCCTGGGACCAGATCGTCACTCGGGGCCGTTTCGGCCGGCCCCCGTTCACGGTTTTCTACCTGCAGGAGGGGCGTCTGGTCGCAGCTGCCGGGATCAACGATCACCACACCATCGCCCGCGCCCGCCGCGTGATGGAAGCTCGCGTGGCGCTCACTCGGGACCAGCTGGAGGATCCTGCTTTCGATCTTCGGCGAGCGATTCGGTGAGGGCTTCGGCGAGCTTGGGGGCGAGGCCCGCTACGATCCGCTCGGTGAGGCCCCAGACGACCCCTTCCTCGTGCGCGAGGTAGCGGAACCTCCACGGGTCGTCCGATTGCAGCCATGCGCTGTCGTCCAGCAGCCGGTCGAGCGGAATGGTCAGCACGCCCTCCAGCTCGGCCTGGTCGTGCACGAAGGTGGGCACCGGCTCGGGCAGGTAGGCGACGAAGGGCACGACTGAGAAGTTGGAGACCGCCGCGTAGATCGGTTCGCCGGCGCCGAGGGGCACGAGCCGGCCGACCGGCACGCCGATCTCCTCGGCGACCTCCCGCTGTGCGGCCGCCCAGGCCGACTCGCCTACCTGTACGCCCCCGCCCGGGAGGGCGACCTGGCCGGGATGGTCGCGCAGGTCGGCCCGCCGGCGGACGAAAGGGACCATCCAGCGGCCATGGGACTGGTAAAGGACGAAGACGACCGCAGCCTTGCGCGCGCCTCGCCGGAAGTCGCCCCAGCCGTCGATGGGATGGAACAGGCGTTCGACGCCCGAGACGAAGTCAGCCAAAACGGCCCCTGGTTGATCCCGCCCGGAGCCGGTAAGCTAGGAAAGGTAGCTGAACCAAGGTATTGACATGATCGATCACACGAGCACACGAATCGAGCAGCAGGAGACGGCATTGCGCCGGCAGAACCGCCGGCGGTACGCGTTCCAACGCATGCTGGAGGCGACCGACCGCGTTCTCTGGCAGCTCGAGGAGATGAACCGCGACGGCGTCAAGGCCGTGCCGGCGAGCCTGCGCACAGAGCTTCGTGAGGCAGTCGAGCTCATGCCGGATCACATCCGCGAGCCGCTCAACGACAACGGCCACGTCCAGGACACGCTGGACAGCCTCTTCGAGGTCCAGGAGCGCCTTTTCCGCTGGCGCTTCCCGGAGTGGGACGACACGGAGCCGGACGACTTCGACTACGCCAGCTAGCTTCCTCACCTTGCAGGGATGGGAAGTGAGTTCTAGCCGCTAGCGAGTGTTAGCACCAGGTCCGTCGCGTAGGCGGTCAGGAACCCGAACAGCAGGCCCCACGCAAACGAGGTCGGCGTGGACAGCCTCCGCCCGACGTGGAACAGCTCGTTGACCACGTACAGCAGGGCACCCGCCGCCACGGCGAGGAAGGCGACATAGAAGTAATCCGATGAGGCCAGGTAGCCGATCCACGTCCCGAGGAAGGTCGGGCCTCCGCCGATGAGGCCCGCCAGCCCCAGGAAGCGCCACGGGGCGGGGTTGGGGTCCATCGTCATCGGCGCCGCGATGCCGAAGCCCTCTGTGATGTTGTGGAGGGCAAAGCCGACGACCAGCACGCCGACGAACGCGATGGCGCCGGCGCGGGCTGACTGGCCGATCGCCAGACCTTCGGAAAGGTTGTGCAGGCCAAGCCCGGTCGCGATCGCCAGCGACAGGCTGCGAGGGCTGGGGGTGTGGTCCGCATGCTTGAGGCGGCCGAAAAGCGCCCGATTGAAATACACCAGGCCGAGGAGGCCGGCCCCGATACCGACGGCAAAGATGACGGCCAGGAACACGAACGGCGCATCCGAACCGGAGCGTGCGCTGATCAGCGCCTTGTCTACGGGCCCGCCGGCGTGGGTCAGGATGTCCCACAGGATGAAGATCAGGATGCCCGTGGCGAACGCGTTCAGAAAGCCCTGGACCGACTTCGGCAGGCCGCGCATGCGTGCCACCGGAAGGCCGAGGAAAATGGTGATCCCGGCGACGGCTCCGAGAGCGACGGCGGTGGCCTGGCTCATCGCGGACTCATAGGATTAGTACGTGCAAAAGGTGCAATTAGATAAGTCTAATACCGGGTCTGCGCACCCTTCCGAGGTCATCTCCCGCTACCTGGAGGCGATCTACTACATCTGGTCGGAGGGCGAGACTCCGCGCAGCGCACGACTGGCGGACTGGCTGGGGGTGAGCCGGCCGACCGTGACGGTCGCGCTGCGGCGGATGACGCGCGACGGGATGGTGCGCATGAATGGGCGCAAGGAGATCGAGCTGACGGCAGCCGGCCGCCGGGAGGCCGAGGCGATCGTGAGGCGCCACCGCATCATGGAGCGCTGGCTGACGGATGTGCTGGGGCTCGATTGGGTGGTGGCCGACGCCGAGGCCGCCCGGCTCGAGCACGCGGTGTCAGAGGTGGTCGAGCAGCGGCTGTACGAGGCGCTGGGACGGCCGCGCACCTGCCCCCACGGAAATCCCATCCCGGGTCACACCAGGGCTTCGCCGAGGGAACGGCGCCTGGCCACGCTGGCCGCCGGCGCCCGCGCCGCCATATCCCGCGTTTCGGAGGTGGCGGAGCGCGAAGCCCCCCTCCTGCTCGCCTACCTTGACGAGCGCGGCCTGACCCCCGGCCGCGCGATCGACGTGGTCGAGGTCGATGAGATCGGTCGCACCATCCGCATCCGAGCCGGCAAACGTGAGGTCACCCTCAGCCACGACACGGCCGCGAAGGTGTGGGTCCTACCGGCCTAGGAAACCGAAAGCACCACCTTTCCGAACTGCTCGGCCGCATCCAGTCTCGTCAGAGCCGCCTGCACCTCGTCCAGCGGATAGACCGAGTCGACCACGGGGCGAAGGCCCTGGTCCATCGCCTCGAGCACGGCCAGGAACTCAGAGGCGTTGCCCATCGTCGAGCCGAGCAGACCTGCCTGGCGGAAGAACAGGCGCGGCATCGTGATCTCGGCTTTGACGCCGGACGTCGATCCACACGTCACGACCCGGCCACCCATCGCCAGCGAGCGCATCGACTCTTCGAGGGTCGCCGGACCGACATGCTCGAACACGACGTCGACGCCGTCCCCGGTCGCCTCGCGAACCGGCTTGCTGAAGCTGCTGGAGTCGAACACCGCTTCCGCCCCCAGCTCGAGCGCACGCTCTCGCTTTGCCTCCGAGCGGCTCGTGGCGAGCACACGCGCGCCGATGTGCTTCGCGATCTTGATCGCCGCCACGGCCACCCCGGCGCCCGCGCCGATCACGAGCACCGTCTCGCCGGCGCGCAGGTGCGCCCGTGTGTTCAGCATCCGCCACGCGGTGAGGAAGGTGAGCGGAAAGGCCGCCGCCTCCTCCCACGTGAGGTCGGCCGGCTTGCGAAAGACGCTTCGCGCGTCGATGTGGACGAGCTCGCATGCGGCGCCGTCCGAGTGCTCGCCGAGTACTCCGAAATGCGGGCAGCGCACGTTCTCGCCCGCGCGACACCATTGGCATTCCCAGTCGCAGAGGGTGGGGAAGAGAACCACCTCGTCGCCGGGCTTCCAGGCGGGATCGCTCGACTCGTGCACCACGCCGGCGCCGTCACCGGCGATCACGCGCGGCGGCGTGATCCGCTGGGCGCCGTGCGCCAGCCACAGGTCGAGATGGTTGATCGAGGCGGCGCGGATCGCCACGGCGACCGAGCCTGGCCTGGGATGTGTTCGAGCTCTCTCACGGATCCTGACCCCAGCCGGTCCGATGGGTTCTTCGTAAACCGCGGCCCGGCCCTGGCTGAGAACCGCGGCGTTGATCGAATCGTGGGCCACGATTTGCGAAACTTAACCAATCCGCCCCCCGTTGTACGTCGGCGGCAGTTCAGCCTTGAAGCCAATACGCATCCGCCATCTCATCGCATTCGCCGCCGTGGCGCCCTTGCTGCTGCAGAGCCTGCCAGTCCACGCCGGGCAGGCGCTGCCGCCCGGGCAGAAGCAGGGGCGGTACGTGCGGTGGGCCTATCCGAGCCAGACGCCCTATGGCGCCATCGAGACCGGAGCCGGCGACACCGGCGCCGCACAGGCCCCGGGGGCATTTCTCACCCTCCCGTTCATGGGACCGCACTACATCACGTCGATCTTCGATCACTGCTATCCCAACTACGGGGCGAACGGGCGGATCTGTCGCTATGACGGGACTCAGGTCGCGGCCAACAAAGGTGGGCCCGACCCGGGCTTCACCGAGGGCTACGCGCAAACGCCCGGTGGACACGACTACCTCTACTACGACGGCCACGACGGCTACGACTACGGGCTCACGTACGAGCCTGTGGCGGCGGCCGCGCCGGGGACCGTCATATGGGCGAACTGGCTCGATCCCAACTGTCACACCTGCCTGAGCGGGCTCACGATCGAGATCAACCACGGCAACGGCTTGATGACCTTCTATGGGCATCTTTCGCGGCTCGACGTGGTCAAAGGCCAGTACGTTCGTCGCGGGCAGGTCATCGGCCTGTCCGGAAGCACCGGCACCGCCACCGGTCCGCACCTGCACTTTGGTGTCTACTACATCAACGGAAGCGGGCCCGTCGACCCCTATGGCTGGTCGGGCGCGGCGCCGGACCCATGGTCCATCGACCTCGGCGACCTGTGGCTGTCCGGCTCGCCGCGATATGCGAACGTGCCGCTCCCATCGGTCACCATCGCCGCCGCGGCCGATCCGAACGACCCGACGGCGATAGACGTCTCATGGTCGAGCCCCGGTGGCGGGAATCGGTTCCAGGTCAGCGTCATCACGCAGGACGGGAGCATGAAGTCGTGGGTCGGTCCGGTGGGCGCCGGCTCGGCCGTCTTCCACGGCCGGCCGAACCAGTACTACTGGTTCTGGGCGTCGGTCACAACCAACCTCGGCTGGTCCGATGCCGGGGGCTCGATGGAGGTGCACCTTGCACGCGTCAACCATGGACAGGCTGTATAGCAGGGCGCCCCACCGCCGACTCTAGAATCAATCGATCTTGATTGCCGAGGCCTTGAAAGGCAAGACCGTGCTGGTCACCGGCAGCACCGGTTTCCTGGGCAAGTCGATCGTCGAGAAGTGCCTCCGCTCGATTCCGGAAGTCGGCCGCATCACGCTCGCGATCCGCTCCAGCGCGCGCCGGCCCGCGGCGGAGCGGCTCGAGCGTGAGGTGCTTTCCAGCCCGGCCTTCAAGCGCCTCAAAGAGGAGCTTGGCGATGCGGCCTTCGCCAAGCTCGCCAGAGAAAAGCTGGCTGTGCTCGAGCTCGATCTCGGCCGGGATGGACTCGGCCTCAGCGATGCCAGCCGCGAGCAGCTTCGATCTTGCGATGTCGTCATCCATTCCGCCGCCGCGGTCGAGTTCGACAACCCGGCCGATCTGTCTGCGCAGACCAACCTCCTGGGCGCGGCGCGCCTTGTCGAGGCGCTGAAAACCTCAGGCTCGCGCCCTCACCTCGTGCACGTGTCCACTGCGTACGTCGGCGGCATGCTGCGAGGCCTCGTGCGCGAAGAGGCGCCCCTCGACCCTGGTCTCAACTGGCGACACGAGGCCGCAGTGCTCACCACGCTTCGCGGTCCCGTCGAGGAGGAGTCGAGGCGGCCCGAGGTCTTGAAGCGGCTCAGGCGCGAGGCCCAGTCGCGGATGGGCCCGGCCGGCACTCCCGCGGTGGCGCGGGCGACAGAGCGATTGCGCGAGCGATGGGTCAAGAACCGCCTTGTCGAGCGCGGACGTGTGCACGCGAACTCCATGGGCTTCGCGGACATCTATTCGTTCACCAAGGCGATGGCGGAGCATGCGGTCGTCGAGCTGCACGGAGACATCCCGCTCTCGATCGTCCGTCCCTCCATCATCGAAAGCGCGCTCGATGAGCCCTTCCCCGGCTGGCTCGAGGGGTTCCGTATGGCGGAGCCGCTGATCCTCGCTTTCGGTCGCGGAATCCTGCGCGATTTTTCAGGCCTTCCGGACTCGCTCCTGGACATCATCCCCGCTGACTTCGTGGTCAACGCGGTGCTCGCGGTGGCGGCGAGCCCGCCGCCTGATCCGAAGCCGCGCGTGTATCACGCGGCCTCCGGAAGCCGCAACCCGCTCCGCTTCCGCCGCATGGCCGATGAGGCGACGCGCTACTTCACGGAGCACCCGCTTCGCGACCGCTACGGCCAGGCGATCGGCACGCCGAGCTGGACGTACCCGACGCGCGGCGAGCTTGCGGCCAAAGGTGAGGTGGCGCTTCGATTCGTGACCGCGGCGCAGTGGGCGGTCGAACGCCTTCCCCTAGGGGCGACCGTGGCCGATCTGTCGGACGACCTCAACGAGGAGCGCGAACGCCTGGAGCGCGGCCTCAACCTCATCCAGCTCTACGGCGTTTATACGGAGGTCGACTGCATCTTCGACACGCGCAACCTGATGTCTGTTTGGGAGCGCGTCCCCGCGAAGGAGAGAAAGACCTTTCCGTTCGACGCCGCGCTGTTCGAGTGGGAACACTACTTCCAGGACGTCCACTTTCCGACCGTGGTGCGCATGTCCCGCGCCGAGACGGTCGCACGCAAAGGCCGGCAGCCGACCGGCAGCACCGCACCCAAGCCCGAGACGAGCTCCGTGCGGTCCGCCATCGAGAAGCGAACCGGCCGTGGCGATGTGCTCGCCGTCTTCGACGTCGACGGCACCCTGGTCGAGACGAACGTCGTCGAGTACTTCCTCTGGATGCGCCTTCGCTCGCAGCCGGTCGACGAGTGGCCGGCGTTCATGGCCCAGATCGCGCGCGAGGCGCCGCGGTGGCTGTACCTCGAACGCCGATCTCGAGCGGAATTCCAGCGCAGCTTCTACCGCGAGTACGACGGCCTCGAGTACGAGGTGATGAAGCGCCTGGGGCGCGAGGCGCTCAACGCCGTGACCCTGCGGCGGATCTACCCGGAGGGGATGCGCCGGATCCGGGAGCACAAGCGGGCGGGACACCATGTGCTTCTCCTCACGGGCGCCCTGGACGTCGTCGTCGAGCCGCTGGCGGCGCTGCTTGAGGTCGAGGTCGACTGCGCCCGGCTCCTGGTGAAGGATGGGCGCTTGACCGGGGACCTGGAGTCGCCTCCGCCGGCGGGCGAGGCCCGTGGCGTGCTGCTCGAGGAGTATGCGTCTCGGAACGGCCTGGTCCTGGCCGACAGCTTTGCCTACGCGGACTCGCTTTCCGACCTGCCGATGCTGGAGCTGGTCGGGACCCCGGTGGCGGTGAACCCCGACGCGCGCTTGTCGCAGGTCGCGGGGCAGCGCGGCTGGCGGGTGGAGCGCTGGCGGATGGCCCCTGGCAACTGGCGCCTGCCGATGCCCGACCCGCGTTCGCCCGAGTACAGGGAGGCGGTCCGACGGTGACCCAAAGTTCACCTCCCCACTCCGTGGGGAGGTCGGGCCGAAGGCCCGGGTGGGGGTGCTGGTGCTGGCGCTGACGTACGAGCGGTCGATCCCTTCGTACGCCATCGTCAGGGCGTCCGGCGGAAGGCCCGAGGTCGCCACGAGCGCACTGTCCATGCTGCACCTGGGCGATGTGCCCGAACCCGAGCTGCCGGCGCGCGACTGGGTACGCGTGGCCCCCACGCTGTCTGGCATCTGTGGTTCAGACCTTTCGGCTATCGGCGGCCATGCATCGCTCTACCTGGACCCGCTGACGAGCTATCCGTTCGTGCCGGGACACGAGGTGGTCGGCACGCTCGACGACGGGTCGCGCGTCGTCATCGAGCCGGCGCTCGGGTGCAAGGTGCGCGGCGTCGAGCCGCCGTGTCCGCGCTGCGCCGAAGGCCGGCCGGGCCTCTGCTACAACGTGACCGAGGGGCCGATCGAGGTGGGGCTCCAGACCGGCTACTGCGCCGGCACCGGGGGTGGGTGGGGAGAGGTGCTCGTCGCGCATCCAAGCCAGCTGCATCCCGTGCCGGACTCGCTGGCAGACGAAGCCGCGGTGCTCATCGAGCCGTTGGCGTGCTGCGTGCACGCCGCGCTCCGCGGGGGCGCGGGCAAAGACGACATCGTGGTCGTGCTCGGGGCAGGCACCATCGGGCTGCTGACGGTGGCGGCCATCCGGTTGTTCACGCCGCCGAAGCGATTGATCGCGGTGGCCAAGCATCCGGGCCAGCGCGAGCTCGCGCAGAAGCTCGGCGCCGACCAGGTGATCAACCCCGACGATGTCTTTCAGCGCATCCGGTTCGCCACCCGCGCGCGCCGGCTCGACGGCGTCGACCGCTCGCTGCTGCTGGGGGGCGCGGACATCACCTTCGAGTGCGTCGGTCGCGCGGGAAGCCTCAACGACGCTGTCCGCTTCACGCGCGAGGGGGGCACGGTGGTCGCGGTCGGCATGCCGGGCGAGGAGAAGGTCGACTGGGCGGCGATCTGGCAGCGAGAGCTGACCGTGATGGGCGCCTATGCGTACGGCGCCGAGCCGAAGCGCAAGGGCCGGCGCACCTTCGCGCTTGCGCTCGAAGCTGCGCCCGGCCTGCACCTCGAGACGCTGACCGGGCCGCTGTTCGGGCTGGCCGAGTACCACGACGCGATCGCGTACGCGATGAGCGCCGGGCGCCTCGGCGCGGTGAAGGTCACGTTCGACCTGCGAGGATTGAGAATCTAGTGGCACGTCCGGGAGCGGTGATCGAGGTCGATCGCAACACCCCACCTGTGCTGTTCCAGTTCGGCGAAGGCGTGCGGCTCGAGAAGCTGCCGCTGGGCGCCCGCATCGTCTACCCGCCGGACCCGCTCGAGCCGATCGCTCATGCCGAGCGCGCGATCAAGCGCGCCCTGGGCAAGCCCCTGGAGGACGACCCGCTGAAATCGCTGCTGCGGCGAGGCATGAAGCTCACGATCGCATTCGACGACCTATCGCTCCCACTCCCGCCGATGGCGGCGCCAGACGTGCGCCAGCTGGTGATGGAAGAGGTCGTCGACATGGCCGCCGAGGCCGGCGTCGAAGATATCCACCTAATCGCCGCGCTCGGCCTGCACCGGCGCATGACCGCGGACGAGATCCGCCACATCGTCGGCGATCGCATCTTCAGCACGTTCTGGCCCGACCGCCTCTACCAGCATGACGGCGAGGACCCCGAGGCCAATGTCTACATCGGCAAGACGGCGCAGGGCGAAGAGGTCACGCTGCACAAGCGTGCCGCCGAGTCAGACCTCGTCGTCTACGTGAACCTCACGCTCGTGCCGATGGACGGCGGGCACAAGTCGATGTCCACGGGTCTCGCGACCTATCGGGGCATTCGCGCTCATCACAACGTGAAGACGCTGCTCGGCTCGCGCTCGTACATGAACCCGCCCGACTCGGCGCTGCACCATTCCTGCATACGCCAGGGCCAGCTCATCGAAGACACCGTCCGCGTGTTCCACATCGAGACGACCGTGAACAACCACGCGTTTCCATCCATCGCCAACTTCATGCAGAAGCGCGAGACCGACTGGACCGCCCAGGACCAGGCGATGTTCCTGGCCACCAAGCAGCTCACCGACTTCGCTCCGCCCGCGGTCAAGCGCAACTTCTTCCACGCCATGCGTGCACCGTATGGCCTGACCGGCGTCAACGCGGGCCAGGTCGATGCCGTGCACGAGAAGACCCTGGAGAACGTGCGTAACCAGATCAGCGTGCGGGTCGAAGGCCAGACCGACGTGGTCACCATCGGCGTGCCCTACCTGGGGCCGTACAACGTCAACGCGCCGATGAACCCGGTGCTGGTCGTGTGCATGGGACTCGGCTACCTGTTCAACTTCTACCGCCACAAGCCGGTGCTGCGGAAGGGGGGAGTGTTGATCCTCACGCACCCCTGCCGCTACGAGTTCGACGCCGTCCAGCACCCGAGCTACATCGACTTCTACGACGAGGTGCTCGCGGACACGACTGCGCCGCTCGAGATCGAGGCCAAGTACGAGCTGCGGTTCGCCGAAGACCCGTGGTTCCGGCAGCTCTATCGCAAGTCACATGCCTACCACGGCGCGCACCCGTTCTATGCGTGGTACTGGGCGGCGCACGCCATGGAGCACGCGGGCGACATCATCATCGTCGGCGGAGAGCGGGAGGTCGTCCACCGGCTCGGCTTCAAATGCGCGACCACGCTCGAGGATGCGTTCGAGATGGCAGAGCAGACCGTCGGCCGCCACCCGAGCGTGACCCACATGCGCATGCCGCCCATCCTTCTCGCCGACGTCGAGTAGCGCCTGATGCCCTGGTACTCGGGTGATCGCGGGCCGGGGCAGCTCGCGCGTGCGATTGGCGGAGTGGTGAAGGACGCGCGGCGCGTCAGACGAGGCTGGCACTGGGACTCGCCACGACCGCGCACCTGGCCGGAGCGTGGTGCCGTGGTACCGGCGCCGGCGAGCGACCTCGGCTGGGCCCGCCAGGAGCCGGTGCGCACCCTGCGATGGCTCATACAGCGCGGCCTCCTGCTGCCGTTCACGGAGGTGATGGCGCACCCCAAGGTCGAGGGGCGTGAGTGGGTGCGTGAGCTGGAACGGCCTGTGATCTTCGCGGCCAACCATTCGAGCCACGCCGATACGTCGCTCATCCTGCACGCCCTTTCCGACCGCGCGCGCGACCGCACCGTCGTCGCCGCTGCCGCGGATTACTGGTTCAAGCGGCCCCTGCTCGGCAATCTCGTCAGCCTGTTCCTGAATACGTTCCCGTTCTCACGCACGGGTGGCGCGCAGGCCCAGCTCAACGCATCGAGCCGGCTGCTGAAGTCGGGCTGGAACCTGGTCCTCTTCCCGGAAGGCAGCCGGTCTCCAGACGGCCGCATCCAGGAGTTCAAGCCTGGCGTCGGCCACCTGGCCAACGAGACCGGCACGCCTGTCGTGCCGATGCACATCCGCGGTGCCTATCGGGTGATGCCGCGAGGCCAGAAGCTCCCGCTGCCGGGTCCGGTGCGCGTGCGAATCGGAAAGCCGATGGCGCCGCAGGCCAAGGAGGGCTCGCGAGAGTTCACGGCCCGCGTGGAGAAGGCGGTGCGCGCGCTGGCCGCAGAGCCCAGGCAGCCTGAGATCCAGGGAGGCTGGATCGAGCGATGGCGCGCGCTCAAGCCGCGCGAGCCGGAATATCAGGAATGAGACGCTAGGGAACCAGCTCGATCCTGAACGCGGGATGGTCGGGCGCGATGCGCTTCAGGTCAGACTCGGGCGAGTCGGCGCTGACCCCGCCGAAAAAGATGCCGACCTCCGCCTTCCATCTCTTGAGATACGCGCGCAGGATGGGGATCTTCTGATCGTCCGAGATCTCATGGGCGCGAAAGCGTTCGATCCGGCTTCCCAACATGAGCTCGCCCTCGCCCGCCTCGCGCAGGTTGCGGACCCACTGCGTGAGGCCGCGAGGCGCGACAAGATATTTCTGCGCCTCATACGTCAACAGATTGACCGGCGCGCTGCGCCATTCGCCGGATTTCCGTCCACGCACGCGCAGAACGCGCGACCCCCACACGCTGATTCCGACTCGAGTCATCGCCGAAACGGCGGGGTTGAAGATGGTGCTGGTGAACCAGCCGGGCTTGCGGTAGTAGGCCATGGTCACCAATTACGATAGGGCGAAGTGACGTACTCGATAGTCGCGCGAGACAAGCAGACCGGGGAGTTCGGGGTGGCGGTCCAATCGCATTACTTCCAGGTGAGCCCGGCGGTGCCCTGGGCGCTGGCCGGTGTCGGCGCCGTGGCGACGCAGTCGCAGGTCAACATCAGCTACGGACCGCTGGGCCTGGACCTGCTGCAGGCGGGCTATACCGCCGAGCAGGCCCTCAAGGCCCTGACGTCAGGCGATCCGCTGGCTGAGGTCCGGCAGTGCGCGATCGTCGACGCCGCGGGCGCCGCGGCCGCTCACACCGGCGGCAAGTGCATCCCCGCCGCCGGGCACGAGGTCGGCGACGGGTTCAGCTGCCAGGCGAACCTCATGGAGAAGGACACGGTATGGGCGGCGATGGCTCACGCCTACACGACCGCGGACGCGCCGCTTGCGGAGCGGATGATGGCCTCGCTGGAGGCAGCCGAAGCCGAAGGAGGGGACATCCGCGGCAAGCAGTCGGCGGCCATGCTCGTCGTCACGGGCTCGCCCACGGGCCGTTCCTGGGAGGACCGCATCATCGACCTACGCGTCGAGGACGCGGCCGCGCCGCTTCCCGAGCTGCGCCGCCTGCTGCGCATCAAGCGCGCATACATGAAGCTGGCGGAGGCGGACCGCGTCTCGGACGCCGGCGACAAGGCCGGGTTCGGCGCCTTGGCCGCGGAGGCGATCCGCATCGCGCCGGAGATGGCCGAAATCCGTTTCTGGACCGGCCTGGAGATGGCGAGCAACGGCGACATGGACCGCGGCTGCGAGCTGATGGCCGGCGTCGTGCGCGAAAAAGGCGAGCGCTGGGTGGAGACGCTGCGCCGCCTGGTCATCGTCGATCGCGTGCCGGCTGAGCTCGCCGAGGCGATCGAGGCGCGTCTGGCCGCGGCAGTCGCCTCCCAGTAGACTTCACGAGTCTTGGGAAAGTTCAAGAGCCAGCGCAGGGGTCCGAGGCGACCCGAAAAGGCGCGCAAGCCTGAGAAGGACGACGGCGGCCAGAAAGAGCAGGCGGTGGTGATGGACGCCGTCGTCTCGCAGGCTCTGCCCAACGCGATGTTCGAGGTCGAGCTCGAAGGCGGCCACAAATTGATCGCCTACGCGGCGGGCCGCATGCGCCGCTACTTCATCCGCATCACACCAGGAGACCGGATCCGCGTGGAGCTGTCGCCTTACGACCTCACTCGCGGACGCATCGTCTACCGCTACCGGGAGTGAGCCTCGGTTTGATCGACGCACTCGGGTCGGCCCGGGTCTTCGATCTCGAGCAGCCGCGCTACGCCGGCGCGCCCACGCATCCGGCCCACGCACCGGGCTTCAACTACTTCCTGCACCGCCATCATGCCCGGGGTGCGCCCGAGGCGAGGACGAGCGCATCCGGCCTCGTCGTCATGCCCGAGCACTCGGGTACGCACATCGACGCACTGGCTCACCAGGCCGAGAACATGATCCTGCACGGTGGGGTGCACGTCGACTCGGGCGTGCAGACGTCCGTGGGATTTCGTGTCCACGGCATCGACACCCTCGAACCTCTTGTGTGCCGAGGCGTCCTCCTCGATGTCGCGCGCAAACCGCCGCTGCCGCCGGATCACGCGATCACCAGGCTCGAGCTGGAAGAGGCAGCCTCGACCGAGCACGTGGAAGTGCGGGAGGGTGACGTGGTGCTTGTGCGCACGGGCTTCGGCGCCCTTTGGGGGGACGCCCCGCAGTACCTGCACGCCGCCGGCGTGAGTGCGGAAGGCTCGCGTTGGCTGATCGAGCGCGGGGTGCGTGCCGTGGGCGCCGACAACATGGCCTGGGACGTCATCGGCCCGACCGACCCCGAGCTTGGGGTCACCCTACCCGGCCACATGCTGCTGCTGGTCAGGGCCGGCATCCCGATCATCGAGAACCTCAACCTCGAGGAGCTGGCGGCCGCCGGCGTGCACGAGTTTGCATTCGTGTGCCTGCCGCTGAAGATGCGGGGCGCCACGGGTTCGCCCGTGCGCCCAATAGCACTCGCCTAGCCCGCGCTACCTCCGGCCCACCGTCTGGAAGCAGTCCAGGCAGTAAACCGGCCGCGCCCCCGTGGGCACGAACGGCACCTGGGTCTGCTTTCCGCAATTGGAGCAGATCACGTCGTGCATGACCCGCGCGCGGCCGTTGCCCTCTGACGAGCGGCGGGCCGCCCGGCACTCAGGACACCGGCGCGGCTCGTTCTGAAGCCCGCGCGACTGATAGAACTCCTGCTCCCCGGCCGTGAAGAGGAAATCGCGCCCACAGTCACGGCACTGCAACGTCCTGTCCGAGAAACTCACCGTCTGGCCTCCCCTAGAAAGTCGCTCAGAGGCCCGGACGTGGTTGACCGGTCTACCCCCTCTAGCGTTGCGGGGGCGATTTTAACGCGCCTGGCAAAAATTTGGAGGTAGCGGCTTTTTAGGCGGAAACCGCTTCGCGCGCCTGTTCTGCGTCATCCGCGGGCACCGGCTCGGCGAATCCGGTCCGGCTCGGGGCGCTGCTCAGCGGAACCTCCTTGAGGAAGACCGTCGAGATCAGGGCGGCGATGAGGATCAACCCCGCGAAGAGGTAGATGTCGTGCAGGGTGTCGGCCAGGGCGAAGCGGATGGCGTTCGCCACCGATCCGGGCAGCTGAGCGAGGGCGCCTGGCTGCAGGATCGCGTTGGCGCCGCCAGACGGAAGGTGGCTGATGACCTGGGGCGAGAGGTGCAGGGCCGCAATCCTGGCGTTGAGATAGCCGGGGAGACGGTTGGCGAGGACCGCGCCCAGGATCGAGCTGCCGACGGTGCCGCCCAGGTTGCGCCAGAACTGGATCTGGCTCGATGCCACGCCCAGGTACTTGCGCGGCAGCGCGACCTGTACGGCGGTGAGGTACAGCGGGAAGGTCACGCCGATGCCGAGACCGACAACGATCAGGGCGGCGACCACGCGCCACTCCGGCATCCCGGGGGTGATCAGGGAGAGCAGGTACATGCCTCCGATCATCACCACGACGCCGAGCGTGCCGAGGTATCGGTAGTACTTGATCCGGCGCATCACGAATCCGGTCGCTGTGCTCGCGCCCAGCAGGCCGAACATCATTGGAGTGATCAGCGCGCCGGAGTTGGTGGCGCTGATTCCGAGCACGCCCTGGAACACGAGCGGCGTGAACAGGATCGAGCCGAACATGCCGAACGCCGTCAGGAAGCCCACGATCATCGACACCGTGAAAGTCGAGTTCTTAAACAGCTCCAGCGGAACGATCGGCTGGGCGACGCGGCCCTCCACGAAGACGAACGTGGCCAGCATCGCCGCCGCAAAGGCGAGGAGGCCTACGACCTCGGGCGAGGTCCAGGCGTGGTCCCGGGTGATGGAGAGCGCGATGAGAAGAGGCACCACGCCCGCGGCCAGGGTCAGCGCGCCCCAGAAGTCGATGTCGCGCCACGAGGCTTTCGAGCGCACGTAGGGAAGGCCGGCCAGCACGACCGCCACCGCGATGATGCCGACCGGGATGTTGACCTCGAAGACCCAGCGCCAGCTCCAGTGATCGGTTATGAACCCGCCGGCGGTCGGCCCGACGATCGAGCTCAGACCGAACACGGCGCCGAACAGGCCCTGGACGCGACCGCGGTTCTCCGGCGGAAAGAGGTCGCCGATGACGGTGAAGACGGTGGCGAACAGCACCCCGCCGAAAATGCCCTGGATGCCCCGGAAGACGATCAGCTCCGTCATGTTCTGAGACAGCCCACAAGAAGCTGACGCGACGACGAAGCCGATCATTCCCGCGAGCAGGAATGGCTTGCGCCCGAACAGGTCGCCGAGCTTGCCGGCGATCGGGGTCATGGTGGTCGAGGTGACCAGGTAGGCGGTTGTCACCCACGCCAGGCGGTCGAGGCCGTTGAGGTCCGCCACGATGCGCGGGATGGCGGTGCCGACGATGGTCTGGTCGAGGGCGGCCAGCAGAAGCGCGAGCATCGTACCCGCGGTGGCCAGGATCACCTTTCTGCGCGAGAGTCCTTGAGTGATCACTTCCCCAGCTCCTTCCTGGCGTTCTCCACCAGCTGCAGGCACAGGTGGCGAAGCTGCGCCAGGTCGTCCTTGCTGAATCCCTCAACCACCTCGAACTGATGCTGGATTCCCTCTTGCCAGATGGACTCGATGCGAGCCTTCCCTGACTCGGTGAGGCGAGCCCGGATCGAGCGCCTGTCTTCGGGGTCTGGTACACGCTCGACCAGCCCGTCGCGCTCAAGGTGATCGACGAGGCCGGTGATATTGCGCGGGGTGGATTCGAGGTCGTCCGCCAGGTCCCCGAGTGGCATGTAGCCGCAGCGATAGAGGCGGAAAAGCACGCCCAGACGGCCCTGCGTCAGGCCGTGCGTCTCCGCCCACCGCTCTTGCAGGAGACCCATGAAGCGGCCGGCGATGCGCAGGGCGGCCAGGGCCTCGATGGCACTCATCTCCACATCGAGGGATGCGAAAAGCTCCCGCATCCGGATGCTGTACAGGCGGCCATCTTCGTCATGTCCGACATCGTGGAATCCGTGCAGCTCACGAGGCAGGTTCGGGGTCGTGCTTGGATTCATGGTGTCCTTATTCATAATGAAGTGCTTCATTATCACCCCATACAGGAATCGGGGTCAAGTTATTCTCGACGCGATGTTCGCGGCGCTGGGGGAGGAGGGCGACTTCTGCCGCTGGGTGACCCGACTGGGCAGGCAGGCGACCCTTGCCGCCCCCACCAGGCATGGAGGCTGGGCCGGGGCGGCGCTGGTGTACCTGCAGGCGAGCCTGCTCCTCGAGCCGCCCAGAAAGATCGAGTTCCGCGCCGCGGTGGACGCGGCCAGGAATGACGGCGCGCTCCTGGCGCTGGATCTGGGTGACGCCTCGTGGATCCGAGACCGGGGTGGTCCGCAGACCGCCTATGAGCTTGCCGCGATGCGCCCCGAAATCCTGTTCGCCTCGAGCACGGCAGCGGCGGAGCTGGGTGTGCCGCTCGAGGGCATCGCCTCGGTGCCGGTCATCGCGCTCGAACCCGGAGGGTGCAGCGTCCACGGCCGCCGCCTGGCCTCGCCCGCGCGTGAGCAAGACCCGGCCGCCCTGGCCGCCACCTTCTGCGTGGCGCTGGTGGAAGGCGAGGCGCCGGTCGAGGCGGCGGGCCGCGCCGTGCTGGTGGCCGCGCGATGATCGTCGACGCCCACCTCGACATCGGCTGGAACGCGATCTCCGCCGGCCGCGGCTTCCTCGGTCCGCCCGCACCTGATTACGTGATCAGCCGGTCGTCTTTGACCACTGCCGGCGTCGGTCTCATATTCGCCACGCTCTACACGGCGCCGGCGCGGGCGGGTCGCGCCATGCGTACGCGGTTCGTCTACGAGAACGCGCACGAGGCGCACATCATGGCCATCGCGCAGGTCAACTACTACCGCGCCTGCGGTCTCCCGCTGATCCGTGATGCGCGCGAGCTCGACCATTACGTCCGCGGTTGGAAGCGGGGTCAGCTCGCCGCGGTGCTGTTGATGGAAGGTGCCGATCCCATCGAAACTCCAGCGCAGCTCGGCTCGTGGACCGACCGGGGCGTCCGCATCATCGGCCCTGCATGGGGCGCGACGCGGTACAGCGGCGGCACCGGCGCGCCGGGCGGTCTGACCGAGCTGGGCGTGCAGCTGCTGAAGGCGATGCGGCGCCGGCACGTGATCCTCGACCTCAGCCACATGGCCGACCAGTCGGTCGAGGATGCTTTGGCGCTGTGGCGCGGTCCGATCATGGCTTCGCACAGCAACGCGCGTGCGATCGTGCCAGGCGACCGCCAGATCACCGATGAGACGGCCGCCGAGGTCGCGCGCCGCGCTGGCATGCTGGGCGTGAGCTTTTACCAGCACCACCTCCGCAAGACCGGACGGGCGGAACTCGATGACGTGACCCGCCACCTCCTCCACCTAGCGCGCGCCGCGGGCGGACCGGAGCACGTCGGCCTCGGCACCGACCTCGATGGTGGCTTTCCAGCGAAGTACGCGCCGTTCAGAGACCTGTCCGGAGTGAAACAGCTGCCAGGCATGTTGCGCCGCCATTTCAGCGCCCCCCAGGTCGAGGGGATCATGGGCGAGAACTGGGTGGCCTTCCTTCGGCGCTCGCTCCCTACAGAGAGTCGACCAGGCGCCTCGCGCTGACGAACGCAAAGCCCATGCCGTGGCCGTTGAACCCGGCGCAGGTGTACACGCTCTTCATGCCTTCGACGGGCCCCACGAGCGGCAGCCCGGATTCGGTGAAGCCCATGGTGCCGGCCCAGCGATGCGTGACCTCGCTCTCGACGCCCATGCGTCTCAGCTGTCCGTCCAGGTGCGCCTGGATCGCATCCGTGGGCCGCTCGTCGTAGCCGACCTCGACGTCGTACGCGGTGTCGCGCCAGCCGCCGACCAGCATCTCGCCGGTTGGCAGCTGTCTCCAGTAGCGGTAGCCGAAATGCGAATAGGTCGGAAGGTCGCAGATGCGCGCGGGCTCTGGAGCGCTGGCGAGCATCTGCGCGCGGCGCGGCTGAATCGCGACCTGCGGCACCAGCTGAGGGGTGTAGGCGTTGGTGGCGAGAACCACGCAGCCGGCACGACACTCGGCGCCATCTGCGTGCACCACGACATCCGACGAGCCGGGTTCGACCGCGGTCACGTTGACGCCCTCTCGGATCGCTCCCGCCGGCGCCTCGCGTGCGAGGGCGCCCACCATCGCGGCGGGATCGACCTCGCCGTCCCGCGGGTTGACGAGCCGCCGGCCGTCCCACCTCACCTCGAAGCCGTCCTCACGCAAGAGCTCGGCCGATTCCGCGAGCCTCCCGGCTTCCTCGGTGCCGGACGCGAGCACCGCGCTGCCCAAGCGGCGATACCCGATGGGTTGACCCGCAACGGCTTCGATCATGTCGGAGTGGTTGTCCAGCGTCATGTTCCAGATCTCACGCGCCCGGGAACGCCCGTAGGCGCGCACCGCGTCGGCATAGCTGTCGGCGACCCCGGCGAGAAGGAAGCCGGCGTTGCGCCCGCTGGCGCCCGCGGCAATGTAGGCGCGCTCCACGAGGACGGCGTCGAGGTCTCGCTTGCGCAGGTGATGCAGCAGGCTCGTGCCCGTGATGCCGCCGCCGATGATGAGGATGTCCGCCTTACCGGGCAGCTGCCCGGGATAGCGTTCCGCCGGCCGCGGCCAGTAAGGGGTCAGACCAGGGGACCGAATAACATGGACGTTCGGCATGGATTCTGAGAGCTATGACGTCCTGGTTGTCGGCGGGGGGCTCGCCGGCATCAGGGCAGCGATAGCCGTGGTGGATGCCAATCCCCGGCTCAAGATCGCCATGGTCTCGAAGGTGTACCCGATGCGCAGCCACACCGTCTCCGCCGAAGGTGGGGCCGCGGCCGTGCTGCGGCCAGAGGACAGCTACGAGACGCATGCCTTCGACACGATCAAGGGCTCGGACTACCTCGCCGACCAGGATGTCGTCGAGGCATTCGTCCGCGAGGCGCCCGTCGAGGTCATCCAGATGGAGCATTGGGGCTGCCCGTGGAGCCGCGACGCCGACGGCAAGATCTCGGCGCGGCCGTTCGGGGGCATGACCACGTGGCGCACGTGCTTCGCGGCCGACAAGAGCGGCTTCCACATGCTGCATACCGTCTTTCAAACCTCCCTTCAGTTCGACCAGATCCACCGGCACGACGAGGCTTTCGCCACCAAGCTCCTCGTCGAGGATTCCCGCTGCGTGGGCGTGGTCGCGTTCGACATGCGAAGCGGCCGGTTCCAGGCGATCACCGCCAGATCCGTGATCATCGCGACCGGCGGGCTCGGGCGTATCTACGCGTTCACGACCAACGGCAACATCTGCACGGGTGACGGCATGGCCCTCGCCTATCGCGCCGGCGTAGCGCTCAAGGACATGGAGATGGTGCAGTTCCATCCCACCGGCCTTCCGTTCACGGGCATCCTGATCACGGAGGCTGTCCGCGGCGAGGGGGGCTATCTCACGAACAAGGACGGTGAGAGATTCCTCAAGCGCTACGTGCCCAGCAAGATGGAGCTCGGGCCGCGCGACATCATCTCTCGCGCGATGACCACGGAGTTCGAAGAGGGACGTGGCTTCGAGGGGCCGCACGGGAAGTACATGCACCTCGACGTCCGGCACCTCGGCGAGGAGGTGATCGATCGCAAGCTGCCCTTCATGCGCGAGCTGGGCCGCGAGTTCGTGGGGATCGACATCGTGACGGACCCGATTCCTGTGCGGCCGGTCATGCACTACATGATGGGCGGCATCGACGCCGACATCTCGGGGGCGACGCCGATCGCCGGGCTCTACGCGGCAGGGGAGTGCGCAAACGTCGGGCTCAACGGCGGCAACCGCCTTGGCTCGAACTCGCTTTCCGAGTGCCTCGTGTTCGGCGCGGCCGCCGGTCGCGCGGCCGCCGAGCACGCGAGCGTGGCGAAGGCGGCCGGCGCGAACCCTGTCGATGCCCTGCTGGCCGATGAGACGAGGCGGGTGGAGTCTTCGTTCCTCGACAAGAAGGGCGGTGAGGAACGCATCGGCACCATCCGCGAGGAGATGCAGCACGACATGGACGCCGGCGCGGGCGTCTTCCGCACGCGCGAGGGCCTGGAAAAGCTCACCCGGCAGCTGGGCGGCCTTCGCGACCGCTTCGAGAAGATCAAGATCGAGGACTCGAGCCGCACGTTCAACACCGAGCTGACCGCGGCGCTGGAGCTCGAGTTCATGCTCGAGGTCGCGGAGACGATCGCGCACTCGGCGCTCGCGCGCGAAGAATCGCGAGGTGCACATTTCCGCCGCGACTTCCCAGAGCGCGACGACGCGAATTGGTTGAAGCACACGCTTGCGTATCGAGCCGATGGCGCCGCGCCCAGGCTCGACTATGGCGAGGTTCGCATCACCAACTTCAAACCGCAGCCGAGGACGTACTGATGACGGAAAGGAGGATCACGATCAGGGCCACTCGTTTCGACCCCGACAGGGACAAGGCGCCACGGCTCCAGTCGTACGACATCCCGTTCGCGGACGACAGCATGGTTGTTCTGGATGCGCTCAACCACATCAAAGCGCACGTCGATGGCACCCTCAGCTATCGATGGTCGTGCCGGATGGGCATCTGCGGAAGCTGCGGGATGATGGTCAACGGAACCCCGAAGCTCACGTGCAACGCCTTCCTGCGCGACTACTGGCCGCGTTCGATCACGGTGGAGCCGCTGCAGAACTTCCCGATCGTGCGCGACCTCGTCATCGACATGGAAGACTTCATGCGCAAGCTGAAGACCGTCAAGCCGTGGATCATCCGCAGCCAGGAGTACCCGCTCGGCGCGGGCGAGCACCGGCAGACGGCGGAGCAGATCGATGAGTTTCGCCAGTTCAGCCAATGCATCAACTGCATGCTCTGTTACGCCGCCTGCCCCGTCTACGGCCTCAATGACGAATTCCTCGGCCCCGCGGCGACGGCGCTCGCGCGCCGCTACAACCTCGATTCGCGCGACCAGGGCCTCAAGGAGCGGCTGCCGGTGATCGCAAACTCCGAGGGCATCTGGGAGTGCAGCTTCGTGGGCGAGTGCTCGGTCGTGTGCCCGAAGGGGGTTGACCCGGCCAAGGCCATCCAGCAGACGAAGTTCGACACCACGATGCGCTTCGTGCTTCCGTACGGAAATCGCGACGAGTGAAGGCTCCTCCGGGGAGCGCTGAAGCGCCTGGTTCGGCAGAGGGGCGTCCTCGCGTCTACCAGGCCGAGATGCCGCGCGGGTGGTGGCTGCGCCAGCGCCACTACTTCCTGTACATGGTTCGGGAGTTCACGGCGTTGCCGCTCGCGCTGTGGCTGCTCTGGTTCCTGGTCGAGGTCCAGCGCGCGTCGAACGGCCCGAAGGGCTACGCGCCGCACGGCTCGCCGGCTTTCGTCGTCTTCAGCGTGATCTGCCTGGGCTTCGCGCTTTATCACAGCGTCACGTTTCTCAGGCTGTTCGGCGTGGTCACCCACATCAAGGGTGTTCCGTCCCGCGTGATCGTGGTCTCGCTGTTCGCCTTGTGGCTCGTGGCTTCCGTGGTGGTCGCGGCCGTTCTCATCGGGTTTGCAAGATGAGCCACCAAACCGCGCACATGCAAAAGCCGGCATTCGGCCACCTGATCTGGTGGTTCCTCTTCGGGGGTGGGGGAGTGGTTTCGGCAATCCTGCTGCCGGTCCACATCCTGGTCCAGGGCATCCTCGGGCCCCTGAGCGTCGTGCCGGTGGCCGACCGCCACTACGACACATGGGTACGACTGGTCGGCAACCCGATCGTCAAGCTGTACCTGCTCGTTCTGATCGCGCTCCCGTTCTTCCATTTCGCTCATCGCCTGCGCTATCTGCTCGTCGACCTCGGCGTGCCCGCGGCGCGGTCGATCCCCGCGCAGGTGGTCTTCTACGGCGGCGCGATCGTCGTGACCGCGGTCACGATCTGGGTCCTGTTGACGACGGTCCCGATCTCGTTTGGGTGATTGACGCGCGCCGCCCGGCGCGCATCATTGAGCCGGATGTTCAGCGTTCGGCAGTTCCCCGCGCCTGAGCTCGGGAACGCAAGCTTCCTGGTTTCGGACCCCGAGGCGGGAGTCGCGGCGGTCATCGATCCTGTGCGAGACGTGGACGGCTACCTCACGCACGCGGAGAAGCACCACCTGCGCGTCACGCGCTCGCTCGACACGCACCTGCACAACGACTTCATCTCCGGAGCGCGCGAGCTCGAGGCCCTGAGCGGAACCGAGATCGGCGCGCTGGCCCCGGGACTCGAGTTCGAGCTGGGCGGCATGACCATCCGAGCCCTCCACACTCCTGGCCACACGCCCGATCACAAGAGCTACCTGCTGCTCGAGAGCGACCGCCCGGTGGCGCTTTTCTCGGGCGGCGCCGTGATGGTGGGTTCGATCGCGCGCACTGACCTCTTCGGCCCCCACATGGCCATGCACCTGGCGCTGGAGGCGCTGCGCACCCTCCAGGTTCGCCTGCGCGGGCTGCCGGACGACATCGCCGTCTATCCCACGCATGGCGGCGGGTCGTTCTGCGGCATCGGCGGCGAGGACGGGCACGAGACGACGCTTGGCCGCGAGCGGGAGACGAATCCGTTCTTTCGAGCCACCGAGGTGATGCCGTTCCTCGCCCGCGCGCTGGACCAGCATCGCCACCCCGTCTATTACGGGGAGATGGCCGCGCTCAATCGCGACGGCCTTCCCCTGCTCGGAAGGCATCCCTCGCCGCCCGCGCGGCTGACGCCCGATGACGTTGCGCGGATGGTGCGCGAGGGCGCGGCGGTCGTGGACATCCGGCCGGGTGCCGAATACGACCGGGGCCATATTCCCGGCAGCTACTGCATCGGCCTCGAGGGCGAACCGTTCAGCGCGTGGGTCGGCTGGCTGGTGCCGCGCGACCGGCCGATCGTTCTGGCCGGCGGTAGCCGAGCGGATCACGTGGAGGCGCAGCGCCAGCTGCATCGGATCGGGTTCGACGCCATCGCCGGCTCGCTCGACGGTGGGATGGATGCCTGGCAGTCCAGTGGACGGGGCCTGTCGACGTTCGAGACGGCCGACATCGAGGACCTCGCCGCGTGGATCCTCAGCGGTGAGGTGATGACCGTGCTCGACGCCCGTGACGACCACGAGTGGGCCGCCGGTCATGTGCCGGGAGCGGTGCACATGTACGTGCCTGACATCGCCCACCATGCCGGCGAGCTGCCGAAAGACGCGCCGGTCGCCGTTCATTGCGGGGTCGGCTACCGCGCCGGCATCGCGGCGAGCCTGCTCGAGCAGGCCGGCTTGAAACGCATCATCCACGTCAACGCGCCCTACGAGGACTGGGCGTCGCGCCTGCACCTCGCGGAGACGATCCCGACCTAAGCGTCCGTCGCTGCCGCCTCCAGCAGAGCCGCGAACTTGCGCTGCGCGGCCGCCTTGCGTGTGGGCACATGCTCGCGCGGCCACATGCCCTTGGGCGGCTGGTAGCCGGCCAGGATCTGGCGTGCCACCGAGACGCGATGAACCTCGTCGGGGCCGTCGTACATCCGCGCCGCGCGCGCGTGCCGGTACATCTCTTCGAGCGGCATGTCAGACGAGTAGCCGAGGGCCCCGTGGACCTGGATGGCGCGGTCGATGACGTCGTGCAGCACCTTCGCGCCGAAGAACTTGATCAGCGAGATCTCCTTGCGCGCGGCGGAAGCACCCTGGGTGTCGATGACCCATGCCGCCTGCAGGGTCATGAGCCGAGCCGCCTGCATCTCGGCCGCCGAATCAGCGATCCAGTTCTGGACCGTCTCGTGGCCGGCGAGCTTCTTGCCAAAGGCTTCGCGCTGCAGTGAGCGTTCGCACAGCATGTCGAACGCGCGGCGTGCCTGTCCGAGCCAGCGCATGCAGTGGTGGATTCGCCCCGGCCCCAGCCGCGCCTGGGCGATCAAGAAGCCCTGGCCGCGTTCGCCCAGCAGGTTGTCCTTGGGCACGCGCACGTCCTCGTAGAGGATCTCTGCGTGGCCGAAGCCGAACTTCTCGTGCTGACCGCCCATGGTCGGCACGTTGCGCACCTTCTTCAAACCGGGTGCATCGCCGGGGACGATGATCATGGACGCGCGCTCGTAAGCCTCCGCCTGCGGCTCCGTGACGACCATCGCGATCAGGAAGTCCGCGATCATGCCGTTCGACGTGAACCACTTGTGGCCGTTGATCACCCACTCGCCGCCGTCGAGCACCGCGGTGGATGAGAGCAGCGTCGGGTCCGAGCCGGCTGTGTTCGGCTCGGTCATCGAGAACGCGGAACGGACGCGGCCGTCGAGAAGGGGATGCAGCCAGCGCTGCTTCTGTGCCTCGGTGCCGAACTCGGCCAGGATCTCGGAGTTGCCGGAGTCGGGGGCCTGGTTGCCGAAGATGATCGGGGCCCACACGCTGGCGCCTTCGATCTCGTGCATCAGGCCGAGCTTCACCTGCCCGTAGCCCTGGCCGCCCAGCGCCGGCGGCAGGTGGGTGGCCCACAGCTTCTGCCGCTTGACCTCTGCCTGCAGCGGCCCGATGGCGCGCGCGAAACCGGCCTCGTCGGTATCGAGGACCTCGAGCGGATAGACCTCCTCGCGCACGAAGCCGCGCATCCACTCGAGCTTCTTTTCAAACTCCGGCTCGGTCGAGAAATCCCAGGCCATGCGTCCTCTCCTATCCCCCGCCCTCGAACACGGCGATGCCCTCGTCGATCATGCCGGTGATCGTATCCGTCAGGCCTTCGTACATGGCATCGGGCCTCTTGCCGCGGCGGTGCAGCATGAGGTTGTAGCCGAAGATGGAGGCGTACTTGTAGAGACTCATAGCGAGGTACCAGCGCATCTCGGCGGCATCGGCGCCGTACAGCCGGTAGAGGTCCTCCACTGGGACGTCGATGGCGCCGCCCGGGTTCGGAGCGCCCTGGTACTGGCGCCGCACCGACACGATGCACAGGCAGCCAAGGTCAAGCAGCGGCTGCCCGATCTGGGCGATCTCCCAATCGAGCACAGCCACGACCTCCGGACCGCGGAAGAGCATGTTCCCGTAGTGGTAGTCGCCGTGGACCAGGGTAGGGGCGCGCTCCGTGGGGACGTCCCGCGTGAGCAGGCCACCGAGCACGCCCGCTCGAGTGGTGAGCTCTTCCGGCGCGCGCTGCATCAACCAGGCCCAGCGCATCATCTCGGCCTGCAGGCCGACCGGCTCCTCGTCGCCGATGCCGGTGCGATCCAGCGGCAGGGCCTGAACCTGCTTCAGAACGCTTACCGCCGAGCGGGAGATGTCCAACGGCCTCTGCTGCACGCCGGCCGTTTCGATGCGCGTGCCCTCGACCGCTTCCATGAGCACGAACGGCCGTCCGTCCACGACCGGTTCGGCGGCCAGGATGGGAATGGCCGGCGTCGGCAGCCCCGCCTCGTGCAGCGCGGCCATGATGCGGCCCTGGCGGATGACGTCGGCGGGGCCGGCGATGCGCGCTCCAGGAGGAGGAAGGCGCAGCACGTACCGGGTCTGTTCGCCCCCATCCTCGACGGTGACGAAGTACGTGAATCCCGAGTGGCCCTCGGGAATCGGATCGACCGACGTCACGCGCAATCGTGGCCGCCGGAGCCGCTCGCGGCACTGAGCCTCGAGGTCTTCGCGGATGCGCTCGCTCACTCCAGGTGTGAGGTGTCGCCCAGCGTGCTCACCATCTGCCGGTCGCCCAGCACCCTCACAACGTTCACCGACGTGTAGTACGGGAGGAAGCGCAGCTGGCCTGGTTCGAGTCGTAGCACGTGGGTGAGATACATGATCATCGCCGCGCCGTGAGCAACCACGATCACGCGCCGGCCGGCGTGGGCGAGGACGATCTCGTTGATCGCCGCGCTCATGCGCTCCACCACGCCTGAGGGTGGCTCTTTGAACTCGAACCCCCCGTCGTCACCGATCTCCATGTCCATCTCCACGAGCCGGTCGTCGATGTTGACGTCATCGGTGATCGCGCGGGCCGTCTCGAGCGCTCTTCGATACGGGCTGGAATAAACCGCCGCATGCTCGAGATCGCGCAGGCGCTCGGCGAGCATGTCCGCCTGCATCCGGCCCAGCGCGCTCAGAGGCGGATCGGCGCCGTCGGCCATGTCCTGATAGCAATCGGCGTGGCGCACGAGCCAGACCTCTGTCACGCCCTCGACGCCGATCAGAAATGCGGCTTCCAGAGTTCGCATCGCCCCCGTCATCCGCTCCGCGCCGGCCGCCATGAGTAACATTCGACCACATGCTTCGGGCAGCGGGCATCGTCGCCCTCATCGTCCTGGCCGCCTGCAACGAGTCATCGACGAAAGCGTCGCCAACACCGACGCCGATCGTGGCGCAGGGGAGCTGGACCCAAAACCTCGGCTTCACGGGTGAGATCACCGGGCGCATGGCCGGGATCGTGCCCGACATCGGCGACCAGAGGAGCCAATGCACCGGCGGGCGCACCCACAACGGAGAGACGTGGGCTGACATCTTCTATGGGACGGTGGACGCGAGCGGGCAGGTTTGGGGCGTCGTGTTCCAGATCAACAACTTCCGAGGTCCGGGAACTTATCAGGGCACGAGCGCGACGGTCGAGGTTCACAGTCTTGACGCGAGCAAGGTCTGGCAGAGCCTCGGGGGCGACAAGGTCACGTTCGTCCTGGATCGAACCCAGGAGTCGGGGACGGTGGACGCGACCCTCACCAACGCCGCCTCCGGCAAGGACGGCCTCCAGGTCACGGGCCACTGGAGCTGCCGCCAGTAGCCGCCAGGGCACGGCTTCGCTCGAGCCGTGGATTGACCTGGCTCCCGCCGAGGTTGCATAGATCGTGCAACAGCCCAAGAACAGCGGCGAGCCGGACGCCAGGCTGCGGGAAGCGCTGGCCCGCGGCGGCGTCATCGACATCACGACCGTCGGGCGCCGGACCGGGCAGCCGCGTCGCATCGAGATCGTCTTCCACAACATCGACGGCAGGATCTACATCAGCGGTATGCCGTCGCCGAGGCGCCGCGGCTGGCTGTCCAACCTCGAAGCTCGGCCGGAATTCACGTTCCACCTCAAGCGGCCCGTTCGTGCTGACCTCGCGGCGAAGGCCCGGGTCATCGATGACGAGGCCGAGCGCCGGCGCGTCCTGCCCCATGTCGCCAGGGCGTGGGGGCGGAAGGACCTCGAGGCGATGGTCCGCCTCAGCCCCCTCATCGAGGTCACGCTGGATGGACCGGCGAAAGCCGACGGCCCGCAGGCACGCCCTTAACAACTCTTAACGGGTTAATTCTCAGAGGGCACCGAATGCGCCGACTACGCTGACGCGTCGTGAGCATCGACGCCAGTCCTCCGGCGCAACCCCCGCAGATGTCGCCGGACGGCAAGTGGGTCTGGGACGGCAGCCAGTGGCAGCCGGCCGTCGGCGTCGAGCCGGCGCACGAGGCGGTGTTCGCCGCCTGGAAATCCATCCAGGTCGACCCGGCCGGTCGGGCCGAGGAAGTCGCCCAGCAGCCAGGGGAGATGCAGATGGAGTCGCCATCCCCGGTCGTGGACTATTCCTACGCCGCCCCGGAATACGCGTCATCCGAGCCCATCGTGCCCTTATGGCAGCAAACCAAAGGCGATGGCATCAGCAAGTATCTCTATCCGGTGGCCGGGCTCGCGGTCCTCGTGATGGCCATGCTGGTCCTCAATTCGATGAGCTTCATCAGCCTGCCGTGGATTGGTGCGGGAGCGTCCCGACCGATTCCGGCAGCCAAACCGTCGCCGACACCTGATATCTCCGGCTCAGACGCGGTGCGTGCAGATCGCTTGCTCAACAACCTGAAGCCCCCGCTCAGCGCACTCGATCAGACCATTCCGGCGATCAGCCTGCACTGCGTCACCTTGTCCACCGATTGCTCCGACGCGCTGACCGCAAGCAATGAGCAGGTGAGCAAGGTGATGGCTGTGTTGGCCAACGCGGACGTCGCGCCATGCATCGTTACGGCGATGACCAGGATACGCACCGACACCAAGGGGATGGGAGACCAGCTCCAGCTGGCGCTCAAAGCGTTCCCGGACAACAACAAGAGCGAGCTTTCGGGGGGCATCAGTCATTTCAAGACGTACAGGCAATCCGCGGCGGCCGATATGAACGCAGCCCTGCTGGCCGAAACGAAGTGCCTCACCGTGGAAGTACCGAGCTGGGTGCCGCGATAGAGCCTCCGGTCGGCGCGGGTTGCGACTCCCACGACCGATCGCGGAGGCCCTGAGCCTGTAGAAGACTGATCCTTCCCCTATCCGCGAGGGCTACCGCCGATCATAGGTCCGCGCCCGGCGGCGTCAAGTCTCGACTTTAGAGCGGGACTTTTGGCCGGGCTGGCGGATAGTAACGTCGAGTGAGCCTCGCGCCAGCAGTGCTCGACGACAGTGTCGCCTCATCAGAGCGGGAATTCATGCTGCTGGTGGAGCCGCTGCTGCCCGCCGCGCACCGGCTGGCCGTGGGGCTGCTCCGCTCGGAATCAGACTCGGAGGACGCGGTGCAGATCGCCCTGCTCAACGCGTGGCGTCATTTCGGCCGATTTCGCCGCGGCTCCGACCTCAAGCCGTGGCTCTTGACGATCGTCGCGAACGAGTGCCGGCGCCAGCGGCGAAACCGGTGGTGGTCGGTGATCAAAGGACCAGATCTCGTCAACACCAGATCTGATGAATCGACCACTGATGATCCGGCCATCGCCGATCTGCGGCGTGCCCTTTACCGGCTGCCGCACGAGCAGCGGCTCGTGTTGATCCTGCGCTACTACCTGGATCTCCCATTTGAGGAGGTGGCCCAGACGCTGGGTATTTCCAACAAAGCCGCCAGGTCACGCACCTATCGAGCGCTGACGCGGTTGCGATTCAGCCCGGAGGTGACTCCCGATGAATGAGACAGAGATCCGCCGGCGATTGCGCGACGCGGTCGGCGACGCGCGTTATCCGCAAGACCTTTCGAGCCGCATCGAGGTCGAGCTCAGACAGCCTCGCAAGGGTCGGCCCCACACTCACGCCTTGGGACTCGTGGGGGCCGTCATCGCCGTCGCCATCGTCGCCGCGCTGCTCGCACCGCGGCTGCTTTCGCAAAATGCAAACCTGCCGCAGCCTCAAACCACAGCCGGATCGCAAATACCGGACCAGGACCTCGCGGCCGCCCAACTGGCCAACCTCTCCAACCTGGTGACGCCAATGCAGCTCTCTGCCCAGAGTGGGAACCAGCGCATCACCGTCCTGGGCGCCTATGCAGACCCGGCGCGCACGGTCCTGTTCTTCAGGGTCAGCCCTGACTCCGGCTTTCCGATCTTGGCGTCCGTGAACGACGCGTATGGGTTCCTGAATTCATCGAGCTCCGCAGAGAGGGGAGTGCCTGGCGACTACATATTCGTTCTCGATGCCGGACCGCGGCCCGGCGCCGATGGCCTCGCGCATCTCAAGGTCATGGTCTCGAGCAGCTTTAGCTTCTCAATCGCGGTGGAGGTCCAGCCGTCCCAGAACCTGGTCGCCGTGCCGGCGCGCTTTTCACTCGGTTCCTGGAAGGTGACTCTCGAGGTGGTCGAGGCGACGCCGAGCGTGATCCACGTGCAGGCGCTCATCGAGGGCGCCTCACCCGGCGAGGTCGGACCCGATTTCGCAACCCTCCTCGACCCGTCGGGGCATGGCGTGCCGCAGGTGGTAGGCAGCGAGGGTGTGACCGTGCCCAAGCAGCAGCTGAACTCCAGCACGTACAAGAGCACCAGGGTCAATGATCAGTGGGCGCGCCCTGCTGCCACCGGGACTTACCAGCTTCACATTCGAGGGAATGGCGCGGATGTCGTCAGCCGGCTCGACATCCCCGGCGAGGCGGCCACGGGCAAGCTCAAGGGCGGGGGTGGACTTCAACCTACCGACTATCCACCCGCGCAGGAGTCGTTGACGCTGCAGGGTTCGCTCACGACCAGTATCACGACCGGGCGACCGTCTCAATGCGGCGCCGGGACGGGGCCTGATGGAACAGTGTTCGCGTTCGCGACTTACTTCCAGGCGGCCGAAACCTGGTACTGGCTCGACTTCGGCACCGATCCGAGGGTGCAGCAGTACAGCGGGCCCGGCACGTACACCGTCCCCGCGTGGCTGTACACGGTCGGACCGGGCGGGCCTGGACAGGTCCTCTACCAAGGGACCGTCCAGCTCACGGTGACCTCTGACCGGCGCCCGGACGCCTCCGGGAGCGTCCAGGGCATCTTGACCGGTCTAGAGGTGATCGCCCCGCAGTCCCAGGTCACCATTTCGGGAACGTGGACCTGTACGTGGACTCCGGAGCTGGGCCCCGGCTGAACGGGGGCGGCGCGGTGCCGCCCTCCTTTGGTTTCCTCAGTGATCGGTGCCTTTCAGCTTTTTCCTGGATTCCCGCGGCGGACGCAGCGCCGCGGCAACCTTCGCCTCGGGCTTGCCGTTCATCCCCCGCATCAGCGACGCGGCCAGGCCCTCGAACGCGTTCCCTCCGCCTGTCACCAGGACCTCCGGCATCACGTTCAACTGGCCTTCCGAGACGGCATTGGCGATGGCCACCGCCGCTGTTGGCCCTGAGCCCAGGCTCCTGACCTGGGCGTCGTAGCCCCTGGCTCGGGCAAGCCCAAGCGCTTCTGCCGCAGCGGCGTCGCCGAGGCCGATCGCCCGGCGGCGCGACCCCTCCGCCGCACCCGTCAGCTCTACGAACGAGGCTTCGCCGTCAGCCTCCGCCTTCCGTGCGTCGGCCCGGGCCCGGTTGATGTCCACTGAGACCTGGGCCTGTGCGAGAGCCGCCTGCATGTCGGCGGTTCCACGCGCCTTCTCGAGGTCGATCCTGATCGTCTGCGCGTCCTTCTGCTGCTCGTAGGTCGCCTTCTCCTGGTTGGCGATCTCGCGACGGGTGAGCACACCGACGAGCTCCTCCGGGAACGTGACGTCCTGGATGTATACGCCGCGAGTCTCCACCTCGTATGCGGCCAGGTATCGCGAGACCGCATCGAAAGCGGCCGCCTGAACCGCGTCGCGGGTTTCGATGAAGCGAATCGCCTCCAGGCCTTGCAGCGTGTTCCGGAAGTGGTTGCCCACCGCTGCCTGCAGCACCTCGTTGACCAGGTTCTGCATCGAGCCGACCATCGATATGACCTTGGGCGCCTTCGTGTCGGGCACGTGGATCTGGACCTGGAGGTCGATCTTGAAGATGAACCCTTCTCGGCTCTTGCCCTCGATCGGGCTCAGCTGCGCGTCGAGGTTATGCGCGACGGAGCTGGCCTGCGCCCAGTTGAGGGTGAGGATGAACGTCGGCACCTTCTCGGCCGCGTAGATGCGCGGGTTGAGCGGGTACTTCCCCGTCCGCAAGGCTTCGCGCCAGATGCCCCGATGGCCCGGCTGCACGATCGAGCCGAACTTGAACTCCGGACCAGACGTGTCCAGCGTCGGCAGTCCCACGTAGCTCTTGATCACCGCCACCTCGCCCTGGTTGACGACCAGCATCCGGGCTGGTTCGACGCGGACCAGGAATGGGTTGAGCAGGTAGGCCCCGTACAGCAGCGGGTCGTGCTGCAAGCCGATCCGGCCGCCGTTGTCCACGAAGGCCTGGAAGTCCTGGTAGTTGTTGTGCAGCTGGTTCTTGGCGCCCAGCAGCGCCTCGATCAGCTCCGAATCGCTGACGTTGGGCTGCGCCTCCAGGGCCTCGATGTCGCTGAATCCGCCGATCCGCCCGGCGATGTCGGCCGGCGGCAATGGCTCGCCGTCCAGCGTGGTCACGATGCCGACCAGGTCCTGGTCGCCCTCAGGGGCGATGACAGTGACACGAAGCTGCTTCGGGGTCAGCCCGAACGACTCGGGTGACAGCGGCCCCTGGGCCGCGATCGTCCGGTTGATGGGCAGGCCGTAGGCCTTGGTGGCCGTGACTACCAGGAACGCGACCGGGTGGATGGGCACCAGCGTGCCGGGAGGCAGCACCGGGCGCTGTACGCCCTTCTGGCCGCCGTTGTCGAGGAAGGCGCGAAGGTGCGTGAAGTTGCCGAACTCCGGCCGGTAGACGGCTGACTTGGCGCCGGTGGGCAGCCTCTGGCCGATCTGGGAGATGACGACTCCGATCTCGCCCGCCGGGACCTGGACCCAGGGGTGCTTGGCGACGGTGTACGTCGGCCAGAGCTTGAACCGAACGCCGGGCATGAGCAGCTCAGCCTGGTAGCCGGCTTCGCCCTCGAAGGCGATCGGCGTGTCGGTCGTGTTATGCCGGGATGAGAACCGTTTGACGACCAGGCCGACCTGCGCCGGTCCGATCACGATCACCGACCTGACGACGACCACGAGCGCCGCAATCGCGACGACCGACAGCACGAACGCGCCCAACAGCTCGATGGAAAACGTATTCATTTTGCCGCCTCGCTGGGCTCTTGACCGCGCCCTTATAAATGACCGCTTCGATGAAGCGATCGATCAAGTATTTATTCCCGAAACGGGCGCGGGACAAGCAAAAATCGGAGCCTCCGGAGCGTGACGACTGAGCCTATCGCGAGCCGATCGGAGGCCGTGGTGGACCAGGCTCCAGCCGGATCCTCGCATCGACGACGACCACTCCCTCGGTATGAACGACAAGAGGGTTGAGGTCCATCTCGGCGACCTCGGGGTGGGCCTCGACCAGGGCGCTCACGCGGAGCAGCACGTCCTCCAGGGCGGCGATGTCGGCGCGAGGCGCCCCTCGATACCCGTCGAGCTGCGGAAACGTCTTGAGAGACCGGACCATGTGGTCGGCGTCGCTCTTCGTGATCGGGGTGATGCGGACCGACACGTCTTTGAGCAGCTCGGTAGCGGTGCCGCCCGCACCGCACGCGAGCACGGGTCCGAAGTGCTGGTCCTGGACCACGCCGACGAGCATCTCCACGCCTTCCGGCACCATCGGCTGGACCTGGAACGACGAAACGGGATGACCCGCCTTCTCCAACGCCTCCTCCATCTGTTTGGCGGCGCCCTCCACCTGGCTCGCTCCTTCGAGGTGCAGGCGAACCGCGCCCGCGTCGGTTTTGTGAAGCACGCCGGGCGCGATGGCCTTCAAGGCGACCTCGACTCCCATCCGCTTCGCGTCCTGGCCTGCAGCCTCGGGTGAGGATGCCTCGAGCGTTTCGACCATCGGAATCCCGTAGCAGGCGAGCAGCTCGGCGACGGCCGCCGGCGCCATCCAGCCAGGATCGGCGGCCAGCGCGGTCGCGATGACCGCGGCCGCGCGGTCGCTGTCGACGCCCGCGATCTCGAGCACCGGCTCATCCGGCGCGGAACGCCAGGCGGCGTAGCGACTGACCATGCTGAGCGCCCGCGCCGCCTCTTCCGGGAATGGAAAGTGCGGGATGCGGACCCCGGCGGACTCGATCACCCGCGGCGCCGACTGCTTGGACATGAAGACGCTGAGGACTGGGACCGAGCGTGGCAGCTCCCGCGCCGCGCGGTGGATTGCGCGCACCACCTCCGGCGCCTTGGTGACCAGGGGTGGGGTGAAGATCACGATCACGGCGTCGATCTGCTCGCAGCCGGCCAGGACGCCGATCGCGCGGCGATAGTCGTCGCCGTTCGCCTCTGCCAGCATGTCGACGGGGTTGGCGCTCGACCCGGCTGCGGGCAGGAACGCCGCCAGCCTTGCGCGCACCTCATCGGGCAGCGCCGGAACGACGAGGCCGTTGGCCTCGCAGGCGTCGGCGCACAGGATGGCCGGGCCGCCGGCATTGGTCAGGATCGCCACCCGGTTTCCGGTCGGGAGTGGTTGGCTGCCGAGCAGGAGCGCGGCGTCGAAGAGCTCGGCAAGGGTGTCGGTGCGGATGACGCCGGCCTGCTGGAACAGCGCGTCGACGGTGACGTCGGAGGCGGAAAGAAGCGCTCCCGTGTGGGATGAGGTCGCGCGGTTGCCGGCCTGCGTGCGCCCGCCCTTGACCGCCAGGATGGGCTTCGAGCGGCTCACTCGGCGCGCGACGCGCGCGAACTTGCGCGGGTTGCCGAACGACTCCAGGTAAAGCATGATCACGTGGGTCTGGGGGTCGCTCTCCCAGTATTGAAGGAAGTCGTTGCCGGACAGGTCGGCCTTGTTGCCGACCGAGACGAATGACGAAAGGCCCGAACCGAGCGCCTGGGCACGCGCCATCACCGCGAGGCCGAGGCCGCCGCTCTGAGAGAGGAAGCCGATGCGGCCCGGGATGGGCCGGTCGGGGGCGAAAGTCGCGTCGAGGCTCACGCCCGCGGCGGTGTTGATGACGCCCATGCAGTTGGGCCCGACCAGGCGCATGCCCGCCCGCCGGCAGATGTCGAGCAGCTCATTCTGACGCTCGACTCCTTCGGGCCCCGCCTCGCCAAAGCCGGCCGAGATCACGACGAGCGCGCGCACCCCTTTCTCGGCGCACTCCCGCGCCACCTTGGACACCACCGCGGCGGGCACGGTGATGACCGCCATCTCGACATCGCCTGGGATCGCCAGGACCGACGGAAACGCGGGGACGTTCTCGATCTCGGTCGCCGCCGGGTTCACGGGGTAGAGCAGTCCGCGGTAGCCATTCGCGATGAGGTTGTGCACCATGGCGGCGCCGATGCTGCCGGGCTGGCGCGACGCGCCGATGACCGCCACCGCGCGCGGCGCCAGGAGGTGAGTGACGGCGGCGACCGCGGCCAGGCGTTCACGGTCCTCGAAGTGCCGAAGGCCGTCGGCGTCGAGCTTCGTCGGCAGCTCGGCGTGGACCTCGCCCGGCTCCGAACGGGCGTGCACCGGGAATCCGCTCTCGCGAAGCATCTGCAGCATGCGGTGGTTCTCCGGCCGGACGATCGCCTCCAGCACGTCGAGGCCCGCGCCTTCCGCCGCCTCTGCGAGCTGGCCGAGCAGGATCGTGCCCAGGCCGCGACCCTGGTACGCGTCGGCCACCGCCAGGGCCAGCTCGGCCTTTCGCGGACCGATCTGGACGTACATCGCGTGGCCGACGATCTGCTCGCTGGGACCGGCGACGGCCACAAGGCCGTAGCTGGTCGTGTAGTCGACGTCGACCATTCGCCTGACCGACGAGTCGGCGTTGGCAACCGCGGCGAAGAATCGAAAGACGCGGGACTCGAGCGACAGGCTCGAGTAGAAACGGGCCAGCTCGGCGGCGTCGCCGGCACGGATCGGCCTGACCGTCAAGGTCGACCCGTCGCGAAGCACGACGGTCGCCTCGCGATGCGCGGGGTAGGTCGCTGTCACCGGGTCAGCATGCAGCCTGACGGCCGTTGGCTGCGCGGTCACCCGCGTCGGGCAAGCACGCGCCCGGGCCGAAGTTCCCGCGCAGCTAGGGCCGTTCGACCCTAACGACGACCCCCGGCTGGACTTCAGACTTTGCGCCAACGACTAAGGAGGAGCTGGAAGCTGATGGACACACCGGCAAGTTATTTCCACTGGGGTTTCATACTCATCTCCCTGCCGAACCTGGTCGTGATCGGGGGGATGATCGTGCTGTTCGCCATCGCGCTGGTGGCCCCGTTCCCGCACGCCGAGGAGAGCGAAGATGGCAGCCACAAGTAGCGCGGAGGGCGCAGCCGCCGCACCCAGGCCGAAGAGCTGGACGCTGCGGGTCCGCCAGGCAATGGATCGCAACCTCCCGATGGACCATCTGCTGCCGGACCGCCAGCCGTACTACGTCGGCTCGTGGGTCTACGTCTTCGGCGTGGTCACCATCGCCGCCCTCGTGTGGGTCGTGGTCAGCGGCATCCTCCTTTCATTCTTCGGCCCTCAGTGGTGGCACGATTCCCGGGTCGGGCGGTTCTTCAACGGCCTCCACTTCTGGTCGGTGCAGATGTTCTTCATCTTCATGGTCCTCCACCTGTGGGGCCAGTACTTCATGGCGGGCTGGCGCAATGGGCGTGCCCTCACCTGGATGATCGGCGTCGTCATCTTCGCGGTCAGCATCCTCACGGCCTTCACCGGCTACCTCTCGCAGCAGAACTTCGACGCGCAGTTCATCGCGATCAACGCCAAGGATGCGATGAACTCGGCCGGCATCGGAGCGTTCTTCAACGTGTTGAACTTCGGACAGATGTACGGCCTCCACGTGATGCTCCTGCCCATCGGCGTCACGATCCTGGTGGTCCTGCACATCGTCATGGTCCGTGTGCGCGGCGTCGTGAAACCGATCGACCCCGAAGGAAGTGCGCGGTCATGAAATCGATGGGCGAGACTCAAGAGGAGTACTACCGCGGCGTCCGCATGGTTCCGTACGACCTCGTCAAGGAGCTTTTCCTCGCCCTGGTTGGGGTAGGGGTCGTCGGCCTGATCGCAGCGGCGGTCCTGTCATCGCCGGACGTGGCGCCGGTGACGATCGCGGCATGGGCGCAGAGCGACCCGGTGGACTTCGTCACCACCGCCTCCGGAGAGCTCGCCGGCTCGACCACGAGCGCGGGCTACGGCGCGCCTTACAACACCAACGGCGACGGTCAGAGCTGGGGCCCCATTGCCCCGCAGAAGTGGTTTGGGGTCCGCATACCGGTCGATTCGGCAAGCGCGTTCGTGATCGAGCCGTTGCAGCGGGCCAGCTTCAGCAACACCGACCTGGGCACCGCCCTCAGTACGTGGCAGGGTGCCGGCGCGGACCAGCAGGGCAAGTGGCTGGACGCCTACACGAAGGCGCTCGCGTCAGCCACCGTCACCGACGGAAAAGTCGCGGTCGCCACCGGTGAATACGGACCGCTGCCGGTGATGATGTCGAACCTTCTCGGCATCGCGCAGGCGGGCGGCCTGGACGGGTTGCTCGTGATCAACGGGCGCTTCTACCAGACCGACTACACGCAGCCGCTTCTATTCATGGGCGACGGCGGCTACCTTCCGGCACTGGCCGACGAGGCGCACCTGACCGGCAGCCTGTGGGGAATGATGAACGAGACCGGCAGCTACCCAGGCCAGACCTGGCTGTGGCTGTACACGATGTGGTACCAGGTGTTTCCGTTCACGAGCGACACGGGCTTCCTCGGGTTGAACGCGTCCAATGCGGACCTCGGAATCATCATCCTGATGACGATCCTCACCCTGGCGTTGGCGCTGGTGCCCCTGATTCCGATCCTGCGCGACATTCCGAGGTGGGTTCCGATCCACCGCTTGATCTGGCGCGAGTATTACGCCCCGCGCAGGGCAGCGCCTCGAACCTAGGGTCTCGATCCGACCCTGGCATCCCCGCCCGCCGCCTTCACGCCCAGCGCCTCACAGGGAAGCCTTCGCAATCACCCGTCGAAGCGGTGGGGTGGTTCACCGCGGTGCAATCGCAGGATTACGCGGGGGCGAAGTGGGCGTTGGGGCAGCGCAGCCGCGAAGCGACCGACGCCGGGATCGACCGCCTCTTCGATCGAGGCGCCATCCTGCGTACGCACGTCATGCGGCCGACCTGGCACTTCGTGCTCCCGGAGGACGTCAGCTGGCTGGTCGGCCTCACGGGCCCGAGAATTCGCGCCGGCCTGGCCGGCCGGTACCGCGAGCTCGAGCTCGACGAAAGAACAGTCACCCGAGCCAACGCCCTCTTCGCCGCAGCCCTTGCCGGCGGCCGGCAGCTCACGCGGGCCGAGCTGGGCGATGTGCTCGCGGCGGCGAGGATCTCGCCTGACGGCCAACGCCTGCCACATCTGATCATGCGCGCCGAGCTCGATGGCCTTGTCGTCAGCGGTCCGCGGCGCGGAAAGCAGTTCACCTACGCGCTCCTCGAGGAGCGTGTGCCGAAGGCGCGAGCCATGGACCGAGCCGAAGCGGTCGGCGAGCTCACGCGGCGCTACTTCCGCAGCCATGGCCCGGCCCAGCTCGTTGACTTCGTTTGGTGGTCCGGCCTGACCATGGCCGACGTTCGAACAGGGATTGCCCTGGCCGGCAATTCGCTGGAGCGACAGGAGATCGACGGCAGGGAGTACTGGTTCGATGCCGAAGCGGACGGGGTCCATGACGCAACCGGGGTGGCGCACCTGCTGCCCAATTTCGACGAGTACACCGTGGGCTACCGCGATCGCGCCGCGGCGATCCATGCCGACCATCCATTCGAGCCGGCGCTCCACTCCTTCGGCAGCGTCCTCTCCAACGTCGTCATCGTTGGCGGCGGGGTGCGCGGCGCGTGGCGGCGGAGGCCGGGGCGAGGCAAGCTGGTGGTTGAGATCCGAACGCCGCGCCCGTTGAAACGGGCGGAGGCGTCCGCGGTCCAGGAAGCCGGAGGCCGGATGGGGCGGTTCCTCGAACGAGAGGTGGAGCTCACCTGGCCTAAGACCACGTGAGGATGCCCTAGTCGCGTGCCATCGTTCTGTAGCCGCGGCTGGAGCTCCAGGACTCGACCACCAGGCGATTCCCCGCTTCGTCCAGGTGCGTGATAACCGCCTCCTGGATGTCGATGTTGAAGCGGTGTGCCGCGCTGCCGGACTCGACCTCGCTCGCGATCCCGGCAACCTTGGCCTCTCCCTTCCAGCCGGCGGGGTTGCCGCTCGGCGGGTCCTCGGTCGGACCGTGAATCGCTACCCGCGGGTCGCGGCGCAGGTCGAGCGCCTTGACCGCGGCCGCCATGGACCCGATCCTTAGCTGCCCGTCGCCGAACTCGACCTCGGTGCCGCTGATGCGTGGCGAACCGTCTCGACGCAGCGTGGCCATGGTCAGGTGCTTGCGTGATGTCAGGAGCGCGCGCACCCGCGATGCAAACTCGGGTTCCGCCGCCTCGAATTCAGACCAGCTTGCCATGGGAGTCTGATGACATTCTGGCCGACCGCGTTCACGAGCCTCGCCGGCCGCATTTCGACTTCCGGGCGGCGTAGACCTCTAGCCGGTCGGCGGGTGGGGAGGAGGTGTGGGAGGTGGGGTCGGGCCGCGGCGGACGCGCCACGTCGTGAACATGCCGAGGATGAATCCGAGAGCGATTGCAAGGCCCAGTCCGGTGAACAAGACCGCACTCTGGCTCAAGACATCGTTCGAAGCCGAACCGGCAAAGGTGAAGCCGGACTCGGCGGTTGCTGTCAGCGTCTGAGGCTTCGTCAAAGACAGTTTCCAGATCGCGGTCCTCCGGTCGAGCGTGAACAACGCACCCGGGGCGGACGTGATCTCGTGGGGGACGGTCAGCGAGAACGTGACGTTGAGGATCGCTGACAGCTCGTCGCCGCTCAGCGCTTGCTGTGACCCGGGTGAGGATGATCCCGGCGGCGACGCATGTGTCTTGAAGGTGTACCTGTCGGTCTGTCCGGACCTGGTGTGGGCGGCCGAAACGAAGAGTCCGCCAGTGTTGCCCACGTCAATCGAGGATCCGGCGCCCGACGTTGCTCCGGACGGACTCAGCGTGGATGGCTCGGTCAAGAATGCGAAAGCATCCTTCTCGGTCTTGAAGGGGATCGTCAGCAGGACCCCGGTCTCGTCGCCCTCGGTGATCTGGACGATCTTGCCTCCGGGGTACTTTGCGGCCAGCTCGGCGTTGGCCCTGTCGATGTCGGCCTGGCTGAATCCCTGCATCGATACGCCCGAACCTTCTTGCAGGAGAGCGCTGGGGAGGAGGAACTTCAGGGCGACGGTGACCGAGCCGTCGGCGTGGAACGTGGCGCTGGTGTCATAGCCACAGGCCAGGCACGCGAGCGCCAGCGCCATGATAAGCAGTGACTTTGCGACTGTGCGAAGCACAGGGCAAGGTGTAGCACGTACGTCCTCGTTTGCAGTCGAGTTAAGGAGGTGCCGTGATGCGCGTGGCGATCCTCGGAACTGGAAAGATGGGCGGCGCAATGGCCCGACGTCTCAACTCCGCCGGTCATGAGCTGACTCTCTGGAATCGGACTCGCGAGCGCGCTGAGGCGCTTGGCATGGGCAAGGTCGCGGCGACTCCCGCCGAAGCGGTGAAGGATGCTGAGGTCGTGATCTCGAGTCTGACCGACGCCGCCGCGGTTCGAGCTGCATACCTCGGTGATGAGGGCGCCGCCAGGGCCGCAGGGAAGCAGGCGTTCGTGGAGATGAGCACCGCAGGTCCTGACGTGATAGTCGAGATCAGGCGACACATCGAAAGCGCCGGCGCGCATTTCATCGAGGCGCCCGTGATCGGAAGTGTGCCGGCGGTCGAGGCCGGCACGCTGATCGTGCTCGCGGCCGGCGATGAGGCGGCGGTCGAGCGTGCGCGTCCCGTGATCCAGGCTCTGGGCGAGATTCGCCGCGTGGTCGACCCTGGCAGCGCAGCGAAGCTGAAGCTCGTCGCGAACACGATGCTCGCGGGAGTCAGCGCGCTGGCAGCGGAGTTGCAGGCGGCGGGCACGGCGGCGGGACTCGATCCCGACGACGTTTTCTGGGTCCTGAGTCGTTTCGCGCCCTTGCTGAACGCCAGAAAGGCAGGGTTCGTCGAGCACCGTTACGAACCGGTCATGTTCGCGGTGCGCGACCTGGTCAAGGACCTGCGGCTGGCGACCGACGTCTATCAAAAGGCCAGAGCAGCCACTCCGCTCGCAAGAGCGACGAAGGAGCTGTACGAACGGGCGGCCCAATCGGCGCCAGACCTGGACATCTCAGCGATCGCGAGTCTTTACGAGACGCAGCCGGCGTGAGCACCGTCACCTAGACTGCAGCCCGTGGCGAGGGCGACGAGCGCGCAGAGGGGACGGCGGTGAGCGAAGGCGTGAGCTCGGTCGGGGAGCCGGCGCGGTCGGGCGGCCCTGCTTTCGGCTCGACCGTCACCATCCTCTTCAGCGACATTCGCGGCTTCACCGAGTACACCGATGTGTACGGCGACGAGTCCGCCTACCGGATGCTCCGGCTTCATAACACGTTGGTGCAGGAGCAGCTCGCGCTGTATCGCGGCCACGTGGTCAAGACCCATGGCGACTCATTCATGGTCTCGTTCGACTCAGCGCGGACCGCTGTGACGTGTGCGATCGCGATCCAGAAAGCCATCGGTGAGGCCAACCGCCAGCACGGTGGCGCCGGCATCGGGATCGGGATCGGAATCAACACCGGCGAGCCGGTGCGGGAGGGAGCCGATTTCTTCGGGGGGACGGTCAACCTCGCCGCGCGCATCTGCGCGGTTGCGGAGCCGGGCCAGGTGCTGGTCTCCGACACGGTGCGGGCGGTCACCGGCAAGATGGAAGGGAGCTCGTTCAACGACCTGGGCGACTTCGAGCTAAAGGGATTCCGCGAGCCGCAGCGCCTCTACGAGGTGGTCGATGCGCCGGCCGTGCCCGCCGCTTCGGCGCCGAAACCCATTTCGGCCGCGGCGCCACGACCTCCGGCCAAGCCGAAGGTGGCGCGCGAACCGATGACCGCAAGCTCGTCCACAGCTGCGGACGGGACGGCGAGCCGTGCCCGAACGCGGGCCTGGTTGATACCAGCCATCGCCGCACTTCTGGTGCTGTTGTTGGCCGGCACCGGCCTGTATATCGCCTCGCGGCGCAGCGCGGGCGGCGCAACCGCAGCACCCGCCTTTCCCCATGGGAAGCTGCTGTACCAGGCGCGGGCGGCGGCCGATGTCTGGTCCGCTTCCCACCCGCCGACCCCGGATCCGGCCGGGTCGGCCGGGGTCACCTACACGAACGGCGCCATCAATCTCAACATCCTTCAACCCGGCGGCAACCTCGAAGCCGAGCTCGAGGCGCCTGCCCTCAAGGACTACGCGGCGGAGCTGGTCATAAGCGCCGCGGCCGGCAGCGACCTGGAGATCAACTGGTGGCTGAGGGGCACCTCGGACTCCGGCCTCGAGCTGCACATCGACCTCCCGACCGAGACGATGTCCCTCGTCTGGTCGCCCAACACAGGCGATTCCCAGGTGGTTGCGCAGGACATCCGGCTGCGGGGCCTGCAGTCAGGCCGCAGCATGGCGATCGGCGTCGTGGCCGACGGCACTCACATCTCCCTTTATCTCAACGCCGTTCGCGTGGCTCAGGTCGTGGAGGCGCGAGCAAACGGGGGCACCACGCCGGGCTTCTTCATGGATGGGAGGTCCGGATCTCTCCACCTGCAATCCGTGCGCTACTACGCCGTCAGCTGAATCTGAAGCTGGGACAATTCACCAGCAAGTGGAGAGGATCAGCCCGGTCACGGCTTCTCGACAGCCGTCGGCTGAGCAAGAGCGTCGCGGCCGCGCCTTCGTTTCTGTGTACGCCGCCTTCATCGCGGTTGCGACGGTCGGGTTTGCTGCCCTGGTGGTCTTGGTGCGCACGGAGGACGTCATCGCCGATTTCGACGGCCCGGTTGCGAGCGCAATCCAGAGCATCCACGCTCCGGTCCTCGGTTGGATGCTCGCGCACACGAGCGACCTCGGCTGGTTCCCATACAACATCCTCTGCGTGATCATCGTCGCGGTGGGTTTGTTTGCGCTGCGCCTGCGCATCGAGGCGGTCGTAATCGTCTTGTCGACCTTGATCGCGAGTGAGATGGGCACGCTGGCAAAGGACCTCGTCCAGCGAGCACGTCCAACCGGAACCTTCGTGCAGATGGCCGGCCATTTGGCCGGCTTCAGCTTTCCATCGGGTCACGTCATCTTCGCCACCGTCCTGTTCGGCACCACGTTCTGGGTGGTCTGGACCGTCTGGAGGAGCTCTTTGCTGCGCAATGCGGCCCTGGTGGTTCTGGCCGCGCTGATCCTGCTGATGGGGATGTCGCGCGTATATGTGGGTGAGCACTGGCCGACCGACGTGCTGGGCGCGTACTGCCTGGCCGGCCTGTGGGTGGCCGCGACCATCGAGGTGCTCCTGTTGGTCGAGCCCCGCCTCAACGCATGGTGGCAGGGACGGCCACATCGCCGCCGGTGGAAGGGGTTGCTGTAGCCGCCGGCGGCGACCCGTTATGGGTTCTCGATGCTGATCGTCCAGTTGATGCCGAATCTGTCAGCGAGCCACCCGACATCACTGCCCCAGGGTTGCCTGGACAGCGGCCCCTTGAGCTGGCCGCCTTCGGCGAGGGCGTTGAAGATCGTGGTCAGCCGGTCTCGATCCGTCCCGCTCAGGACGATCGCCAGGTTTTCGCCGACCTTGGCGGGATATTTGGGGTGGCCGTCGGTGGCGATGATGAGCGCCCCGTCGACCTCAAGGCGTGCGTGCGCGATGCGATCGTCGGGGCCGGCCGGTTGGGCTGTGCCCTGCTCGGTCAGGGTTTGCAGGTCGAGCGTGCCGCCCAGCACCCTGTGATAGAACTCCATCGCCTCGCGGGCACGACCTTGAAAGTTGACATAAGGGCTCAATTCGATCTTGCTCATAGCTCTGGATCTTGATCTCCTTGTCACATCCGGTGGGTTCCGTTCGTCACTGCTGTTGACGGAACGCGACGAGGAAATGTGACCGGTGGATGAACGTGACTGGCTGGCCGGGCGGTTCGAGGAGAACCGGACCCACCTGAGGGCGGTCGCCTACCGGATGCTGGGCTCGCCGACCGAGGCGGACGACGCCGTGCAGGAGTCCTGGCTGCGGCTCAGCCGCTCCGGCGCGAGCGGTGTCGAGAACCTGGGCGGATGGCTGACGACGGTCGTCGCCCGCGTGTGCCTGGATATGCTCCGCTCGCGCAAGTCGCGGCGCGAAGAGCCTCTCGACGCGCAGGGGACGGAGTCCATCGTGTCGCGAGAGGACGGAACCGACCCCGAGCACGAAGCGCTGCTGGCCGACTCGGTCGGTCTCGCGCTGACTGTTGTGCTCGAGACGCTGGCTCCGGCCGAGCGGGTCGCTTTCGTGCTGCACGACATGTTCGACCTGCCGTTCGACGAGATCGCTCCCATAGTGGGGCGCTCCTCGACGGCGGCCAGGCAGCTTGCGAGCCGCGCGCGCCGCCGCGTCCAGGGAGCGGCCAAAGCGCCCGACGCCGATCTCGCCCGCAAGCGAAAGATTGTCGGCGCCTTCCTCGCCGCCTCGCGCGGCGGTGACTTCGCGGCCCTCATCGCGCTGCTCGACCCCGACGTCGTCCTCCGGGCCGACCGCGCCGCCGTGCAAGTCGGCGCCCCGAATGTGGTGCGAGGTGCGGCGCCAGTGGCCGGCACCTTCTCAGGGCGAGCCCAAACCGCACAACCGGCGCTCATCAACGGAGCCGCGGGGGCCGTGTGGGCTCCCGGCGGGCGGCCGCGGGTCGTATTCACCTTCACGATCACGGGCGGCAAGATCGTCGAAATCGACATGCTGGCCGATCCCGACTACCTTGGCCGGCTCGACCTCGCGATCCTGAACGACTGACCGGCAGCAAATTCGTGAGTACCGGGGCGCGTTGTCCCGTTTTCTGGATATGAGGTGTTATCGATGACTGGAACTGCCTTGGCGACTCTGATCGTCGCCGTCGTTGTCGTCCTGCTCGTGGTCGGGCTGGGCATCGGCCTGATGCGAAGGCGACTTCGCCCTCTTGCTCCTGAAGTCAGGGATCGATACGCACAGTCTTGGGCGTCGATCGAAACCCGGTTCATCGAAGAGCCGGCCGCGGCCGTCCAGGAGGCCGACCAGCTCGTGGTGTCGATCTTGCGTGATCGCGGCGCAAGGATGGAGGATGAGCGGAGCCTGCCTCAGGGGCTTCGGCGCGCTCGAGAGGCGGCCCGCACAGAAGAAGGGAATTCCGGAACCGAAGGTCTGCGCAAAGCGATGCTCGAATACAGGGGCGTCGTCGCCGATGCGATTGGAGTGAAGACGCGCACCACCCCTGAATCCCGTCGGGAGGCCGCTTGATGAGCGACAACAACCTCGAGAAAACCAACCCGGAGATGCGTGCCCCGGACGCCGGCACGCAAGCGGTTCAAACCGCTCCGACAACCGATGAATCCGAACCGATGCGGGCTGAGCCCACGGTGACCAACGAGCCTGCGCCCATGGCGGAGCCAGGCCGGCCCGCGCCCGAACCGATGAAACATGAGGAGTTCTGGACTGAGCTCGCCGAGTTCCGGCAACGCTTCGATGAGATCCAGGCCGAGTTCATCGCCGAACCGCGCGCCGCGGTCGAGAAGGCCGAGACGCTGATCGAAGAGGCGGTCGACCGGATGATGAACGCGCTCCACGATCAGCTGCGGCGCATCCACAGCGACGTCGGCGACGACACGGACACCGAGCATCTGCGGGTGGCGATGCTGAGCTATCGAGAGCTGATCGACTCGATGGGGGACCGCCGAGCAGCCTAGGGCGTTAACGGCTACCCCAGCTGCGCGAGGGGCTTACCCGATCGATTGCGATCGTGAAGATCTCGCGCGGGGTTCGGCGTTCGTAACTGCTCCCGACATATTTCTGCGCCATGCGGTCGATGAACGCCAGGTTGTGGTCGGGCTGGATGTCGATGACTCTCCCGCTGATCGAGACCCAATGCCACGGATTCTTGGCGCTGACGACAGAGACCGACACGTTGTCGCGCTCACGAAATGACTTTCCCTTGCGAGATCCCACCGGCGAGCTGACCAGGATGTGATCGCCGTCCAGGTCCACCCACATCGGGAACGTCACAATCTGGCCCTTGCGATTCAGATAGGAGACGTGGGCCAGGGCAGGCTCTTCGAAGAGATCGCGCAGGTCATCAGGAATCTTGGTCAGTGGGGGCATGGGACTCCTCAACCGTTGTTGGTCGCGCGGACCAGCGTATCACCGTCCCTGAGACCGGCAGCCCGGCCCGCTTGAACCCTTCCGGACCTCAGTCGATGATGCTGAGGACGAGCCGCGCTTGCTGGGTGAGATGCCGCGGCGCGATGAAGTGTGTGATCGCGCGCCGCCTTGCCTCGTCACCGAGGCTGCTCGCCTCAGACCGATCGTCGAGCAGGCGAACGACTTTGTCCCCCAGTTCCTCCAGGTCGGTCGGATCATCGACAAGGAGACCGCTCTTGCCATCCTCGATCTGGTCCTGGATACCGCCCACACGGCTTGCGACGACCGGCCGTCCTTTCCACATCGCTTCGGCGACGGTGAGGCCGAAGCCTTCGGCGAGGCTCTTCTGCACGATGATGTCGGCTCGCCGCTGCAGACCGTTGACGATGGCGGCGTTCTCGTCCACGTCGTCCATCGGCAGTTGCGCAATCTGAATCCGTTCGCGAATTCCGGGCTCGAGCTGTTCACGCTGCGCGATGACATCTCGCAGAACCTCCGGCTGCTCTGGATCGTCGCGCACCGATTGGGCGCCGGGGCCGGCGAGGACCAACCAGCTGTCGGACCGCGGTCCGATGTGCTCGGCGAACGCGTTCATGACCCCGACGGGATCCTTCAGCGCGTCCCAGCGCGAGACCTGCGCGACAACTCGAGCATCCTGCGGGAGGCTGTTTCCGCACAATCTCGCCTCGCGTTTGACGCTTAGAGAAGAACCATCCGGCCGCTTGAAAGAGGCGTTGCCGCCGGACCCTTGCACGATCCCCGAGGCCTGGAGGACGCCCTTCACCGTGTCGTCGCTCAGATCCTGGTTCTTGACGGAAAAGGGATCGATCGTAGGCGCGATGATGTGCACTCGTGCCGGGTCCAGTCCCTCCCAGACATAGCTCTGGCGAGAGAACACGAGGGCTGAAGCGCGGTCAAGGTATGGGCGCAGCACTTTCCAGGCCGCGCGCGCGACGTCGTTTGGCCTGTCGACTCCGACGTGCGAGCGCCAGATGACATGCGCGCCATGGTCGGTGAGCGGTGGCACGAGGCCTGCTGCCTGGGGATCATGGATGATGACCACGTCGCGGGGCCGAACGACCTCGACGAGCGCCGCCGCGTTGCGGGCCAGCGTCTGCTCATATTCGCGCCTCTCGTCGGGAGAGATCTCAGAACCTTCAGACGGCACCCCGTGGAGCAGGGTATGGATCCTTTTGGTAACCGCGAAGAACGCGGGGGAGCCCTCGATGACGAGCCAGCGTTCGTCAACGCCGGCGTCGCGGTCGTAGGGAATCAGGGACGCCAGGAGCTCGGCCACTCCGCCGCCTTGCGCGGTGGAGTTGATGTTCCAGAGGACCCGTCCGCGAAGACCCACGGCCAGCTCACGCATCGCGCTCTCGAAGTCCCGCCAAGCGTCGTCGTCGAGGAGGGGCCGGAAACGGGTGACGGGCGACGAGTTCAGCTCGATGCTGGTCAGCTTTGCGTTCACCTCAAAAGAACGTCTTGCCCAACGTTCCGACCCGGTCAAATCGCCAATACAGCCAAGTTTCGTTTCGTATGAGGCCCGGAGGTCGAGGCTGTTGAGAGGAGCCGCTGCCATCCTCGCGTTGCTGCTCGCCTTGCTCGTCTGCTATGCGATATGGACCGTGTATGAGAACACTGTGACGCCGGCCGCGGTAGACCAGGGCGCGGCGATGAACATGAGCGCTTCGCCGCGGGGTGAGCTTTCCGAGACCGCAGCTCGGGCGCTGAAGGCCTACGGCGGTGAGGGGGTCTGGAAGGCGGCCACCTCGATCGAGAGCACTGTGACGGTGGGAGGGCTTCTGTTTCAACTGAAAGGCATCAACATCCCCCCTCATGCCAGCATCACCGTCGATGTTCAACGTCCTCACACCGTCATCGATCCCGTTGACGAATCCGGTGACGTCGGCGTTCTCGACGGTTTCAGAGTGATGATCGTGGCGCCGGATGGCAGGATCCTCGAGCAGCGCACCGACGCACGGCAGCATCTCCAGAATGCCAGCGTCACCACGAAGTGGGACCGCCTGAATCTCCTGTACTTCCTGGGCTACGCCTTTTGGGGCTACTACACCCTCCCGTACGAACTGATGAGAACAGATATCGAATGGACGGAGCTCCGTGACGGCGTGCTGCAAGCCGACTATGGAACCAACCTGCCCGTCCACAGCCGCATCCAACGATTCTGGTTCGATATCAAGAGCGGGCTCCTCAGGCGCAATGACTACACCCCTCTTGCCGCCACCCCCGACGCCAGAGTCGCGAACGTCGTCTTTGAGCATGGGGTGTCAAACGGCATCCCGTACACCTCAAAACGGCGTGTGAAGCTGTCGCCGGTCCAGTACGGTTGGGTTCTCCCTGTCCCTGACTTCATCACCATCGATGTGGAAAGGTGGCGGTTGAGGTGAGTCGGTGAAGCTTGGCGACATCGACGTGGTGCGGATCGGCTTGGGAACGAACCGGCTCACGAAGACGCGGGACAACGTCGCGTTCGTCAAAGCCGCGGTCGCCGCTGGTGTGCAGATGATCGACACCGCCCACCTATACACAGGCGGACAGAGTGAAGAGACGATTGCCGCGGCTCTCTCGCCGTTCCCCGAAGGTTGCATCGTGGCAACCAAAGGTGGGTTCGGTGGCCCTGGACGCGGCCGCCCAGAGGTGCTGCGCGCCGAGCTGGAACAGAGCCTTAGCCAATTGAGGACCGACAACATCTTTCTCTATTACCTGCACCGGGTCGATCCGCAGACTCCGATCGAGGAAAGCCTCGAAACGATCAAGGAGTACAGGGACCAGGGCAAGGTTCGCCACGTCGGCATCTCCGAGGTCGCGATCGACCAGATCGAGCGTGCTCGGCGGGTCGTGCCCATCGCTGCGGTCCAGAACCACTACAACCTTTCAGAGCGCAAGTACGAGGGAATCGTCGACTACTGCGCCGGCGAGGGCATTGTCTTCGTGCCGTTCTATCCCTTGCGCGGGGGCGGTGGCCCTCGGCTCGCCGAGATCGCCGACCGCCACGGAGCGACGACGCAACAGATCACGCTTGCGTGGCTCCTTCGCCGCTCGCCGGCGATGTTGCCGATTCCCGGCACGCTGTCGCTCGACCACTTGAAGCAGAACCTGGCGGCTTTGAATATCGAGCTCACCGACGCGGAGTTCGAAGCGCTCCGCTAGAGGCGCTACATCAGTCTCTTTCGGCAGCTTCGACGATTGCGCCCAGGACCCGGCCGATCCGTTCCGGGGCCTTCTCCGGGTCGGGCTGGCCGGCGTCAAGCCACGCGATCACCGCATCGACGGCCACGGTCGGCGCGAGCTGTGCAGCCCAATCAGCCCAGGCGCGAGACCGGATCTGCCTCGCCAGCTGGCGCCGCGCAATCGCCACCGAGCCGGCGCGCAGCCGATCCAGCTCCGCCCGGAATTCGGGCTCCCTGGCTGCATGGTGAAACAGGAGCCGGAAGCCGTCGGGGTCCTCGGCGGCCGCACGCACCAGCGCCTCGACGCTTTCCCATGTGAACTCGCCCTCCCCGACCCTGGTCGCCAGGTGTGTCATGGATCGCGCCAGAACCGCCCGGTACAGGTCGGCCTTGGAGTCGAAGTGGCGATAGAGGAGCACTTTGCTGATGCCTGCCTCCAGGGCAATGTCGTCGAGGTTCGTGGCCTCGAACCCGTTACGGGCGAAGGCACGAGTCGCCGCCGCCAGCAGCTGGTCTCGCCGGTCGGAGCGGTGCAAGCGCCGCCCCGAAATCACGGAGCCGCGATCTTCGTGCCGGGGCGTGATTGGGCGTCTTGACATCTCTGCCGAACATTGTACACTCTAGCTTGTTTATGTAGTAGTAAACATTCGGGAGTGAACTTCGGAGGTTGGAGATGGCAGTTCGCGACGTTCAAACAGTATCGGTTCAGGCCGGCGGTGGCTCCAGCTCGAAACTGTCGCTTCTGGCGACATTCGGCCTCCTGGCCGGCCCACTGGTCTCGATGCTCGACTCGAGCATCGTCAACGTGGCGGTGCCGGTGCTGGCCCGAGACATGCATTCCGACCTGGCAGTCGTGCAATGGGCTGTAAGCGCCTACTTGCTCGCCATGGGGGCCGCCCTCAGCGCCAGCGCTTACCTGGCGAAGCGATTGGGCACCAAGGCGGCCTACATCGCAAGTCTGGCGGCGTTCACGGTCTCCTCTGTCCTGTGCTCGATGGCACCGTCGATCGAGATCCTGATCGGCGCCCGAATACTCCAGGGCGCGACCGGGGCGGCGCTGCTTCCGATCTCGATGAGCATGCTGATGGGGGGGCGGGCGGAGCGAGCCAGGGGCCAGATTCCTCCGATTGTCGGTGTCATGTTGATGGCTGCGCCGGCCCTCGGTCCCACCGCGGGCGGCGCTTTGATCGGCGCCTTCAGCTGGCCGTCGATCTTCATGATCAACGTGCCTCTTGGCGTGATCGGAATCCTGGGCGTGATGCGCCTCGGTCCCGAGCTCGCATCTCCGGCTGACCGCCATGCTCGTTTCGACCCGCTGGGAATGGTCATGCTCGGCGCGGGCCTGGCGATCGGCCTCTTCGGGCTTGCGAACGCTCAACAGCACGGCTGGTTCTCAACTGGGGTCTGGCCCTTCTGGGCCGGTGGCGTGGCCCTGCTCGGCCTCTACGTCGTGTGGGCGAACCGGATCGAGCACCCGGCCGTCGACCTTGGCCTGGTCCGCGGAGCGCAGTCGGCGATCGGGCTGGCTCTGGTCGTTCTCGCCACGGTGATCCTGGGGGCGGTCCTGTTCCTGATGCCGGTGTACATGCAGGCGATTCAGGGGTTCAGCGCCCTGCACGCCGGCATCGTCCTCCTGCCTCAAGACGTCGTGATGGCCGGGGGCTTTGTCTTGAGCAGCAAGCTTTCTCAGCAGGGGCGGGCGCGGGCGAGCGCCATCGGAGGCGCCGTCTTGCTGACCGCGACCACGGCACTGCTGCTGACCTTGACTTTGACCACACCTTCCTGGCTGGTTGCCGTCATGCTGGCCGGTCGCGGTCTGGCGCTGGCCCTGATCATCCAGCCTTTGCTTGACGCGCTGATGTCCCGCGTGCCGCAAAGCAAGCTCGCCGACGCCAACACGATGTTCAATGTGGTTCAGCGGGTGGCCGGATCGTTCGCCATCGCATTGCTCGCGACGCTGCTTGAACAGCGCGAGCGCTTTCATATCGATGCTGTGCTGCGCGGGCTCAATCCGCAACCAGATGTTTCAGCACCGGCCGGGATGGCGGAGGTCGCCCACCACGTGGTCCAGATGGCGATGATGGATGGCTTGCTCGATGTGGTCGGCGTGCTGGTCGGTCTCTCGGCGCTGGCAGTCCTCCTGGCTCTTCTGTTCCGGCCCGCGCCTGCCGCCAATCACCTTGCCGCCGTGCCCGGGACCGATGCGCCGCACGACCTCGTGGCTTGAGGGCACGTTAACGATCCGCCACCCTCCGATAGATTGAGGGCCTCGCCAAGCTACCGCAACCGGCGGTTGCGCTTAAGTGGTAATATGAGCAACCAGTCGTTGCGCGTTGGTTTTTTGGAGGATGGAGATGCACCACCAAGTCGTTTCGCATGAAGAGTGGGTCGCCGCCCGAAAGAAGCACCTGGCCGAAGAGAAGGAGTTCACCCGGCAGCGCGACCGTCTCAGCCAGGCGCGGCGTGACCTGCCGTGGGAGGTGGTCGAAAAGGATTACGTCTTCGAGGGAGACGGTGGCCGAGCAACGCTTACCGACCTCTTCGACGGCCGCGGCCAGCTGGTCATCTACCACACGATGTTCAACCCCGACACCGCCGGCCCCAACACGACGTGGACCACGGACGCTCCCTGCTTCGTCTGTTCCTACTGGATCGACAACTTCGATCGCGTCGTCGTGCACCTCAACCACCGCGACGTGACGATGGCGGCCGTGGCTCTCGCTCCATATTCGAAGTTCGCGGCCTACAAGAAGCGCATGGGCTGGGGCGTGCCGGTTTACTCGTCGGCCCCCTCAGATTTCAACTTCGACTACCACGTTTCGTTCACCCCTGAACAGCTCGCGGCGGGCCGCGCCGAGTACAACTACCGCGTCGATCCAATTTCGATCGGATCCGAGGCGCCGGGACTCAGCGTGTTCGCGCGCGAGGACGGGAAGATCTACCACACGTACTCGGCGTACGCGCGCGGGCTCGACATGCTCAACGTCGCGTACAACTACCTGGACATCGTGCCCAAGGGCCGCGACGAGGCCGGCGTGGGCGCGATGTGGATCCACCGCCGCGACGAGTACCCTGACTGAACGGGCCATGGGCATGGGTATGGAGACACTTCCATCTTTCGCCCTCATGTGGGTTGCGATGACCGCAGCGATGATGACGCCGTCGACCCTGCCTTTCGTGGTGTCGTTCGCCCGGCGGTTGCATCGCTGGCCGCTTGCCACGGCGGTCCTGGTCACCGCGTATCTGCTCGTCTGGAGCGGCTTCGGCATCGCCGTCTACTTCGCGTCGATGACGATCCCCGTTTCGATTGCCGCCCCCACCGCCGCGGCACTGGCGATTGCGTTCGTCGGGCTGTACGCCCTCACGCCGGTGATGCGCCTGGGCCGGCGCCGGTGCGTCGAGATGTGTCGCCGCACGGAGCGCATTGATGGTTTGGGCGTTCGAGCCGCAATCGTCGAAGGGATCACCTATGGCGTTGGCTGCGTCGCGTGCAGCGCCGGCGTGATGCTGGCAGTGGTCGTTCTGGGGATGTCGAACCTCGTCTGGATCGCGGCTGGCGCCGCGATGGTCTTCGTGTACAAGCTGGCCGGCCGTTGGACGCGACGAATCGAGCCAGTCGCGTCCCTGGTGTGCGTCGTGGCCGCCGCCTGGCTGCTCATCGGGGGCGTGAGTTTGTGACCGACCGGATCACGGCGCAGCAGTTCCACGAGGCTTGGGAGATCCTGATGGCGTAGCGTTGCACCGTGAGCCGGGAAGTCGAGGACTTGAACCGGCGCCTGCTGCGCGCCCGCGACGCCATGGACCGCGCCTACGCCGAGCCGCTCGACGTCCGCGCTGTGGCCGCCGTGGCCCATCTCTCCCGCGCGCACTTCATCCGCAGCTTCCGTGCCACCTTCGGGGAGACGCCGCACCGCTACCTGCAGCGGCGGCGGGTCGAGCGTTCGATGTTCCTGCTGCGCGAGACCTCCCGGAGCGTCACCGACATCTGCTTCGAGGTTGGCTTCACCAGCTCCGGGACGTTCAGCCGCACGTTCCGTGAGATCGTCGGCGAGACGCCGTCCGACTACCGCCTGGGGCATGAGCCGATGTTGCCGCCCACCTGCTACCAGATGGCGGCCACCCGGCCGGTGGTGGCGGCGGGGGCGGCGGGGCGATCGAGCACTTTTGGAATAGCGGCCGCGGCGGCGGCTCCATAGCATCAGGGTCGACCCATCAATCTCGGAGAGGAGAAGCAGGCGAATGATCACCAAGCTCAACGTCACCTCCATCATCGTCCTCGACAAGGACGAGGCCCTTGACTTCTACGTCAAGAAGCTCGGGCTGGAGCAAGGCCCAGGACATCAAGCAGGGTTCCTATCGCTGGCTGACGGTGCGCGTCCCAGGCGACCCGGGCACCGAGGTCTCCCTGGAGACGCCGGGCCCGCCGGTGCATGACGAAGCCACCGCCGCGCAGCTTCGCGAGCTGGTCACCAAGGGCGCCTTGGGGGGCCTCGTCTTCCAGTCCGACGACGTCAAAGGTCTGTACGAGACCCTCAAGGATCGTGGCGTCACCGACTTCACGCAGGAGCCCACCGACCGCTTTTACGGTACCGACATGGGCATCCGCGACCCGTTCGGCAACGCCATCCGGATCCTCCAACCGAAGAAGGTCGCTCCCGCGGCGAAGGCCTGACAGCGGCTGTGAGGAAACCTGCAAAGAAGGGCACCGAGAAGTCCGCGAAGGGCGCCCGAGCGACCCACAAGAAGGTCACGGGATTCACGGCCGAGGAAAAAGGCGCGATGCGGGAGCGCGTCAAAGAGCTGCAGGCGGCCGCGGGCAAGGCGGAAGGGGAACGAGCCGTGCTCGAGAAGATCGCCACCATGCCGGCAGCCGATCGCGTCCTGGGCGAGCAGCTCCATGCGATCGTAAAAGCCAGCGCGCCGGCCCTGTCGCCGAAACTCTGGTACGGGATGCCCGCTTATGCCAGGGACGGCAAGGTCGTGTGCTTCTTCCAGGCCGCGCAGAAGTTCAAAACGAGGTATGCGACGTTCGGGTTCAGCGACGAGGCGAACCTCGACGAAGGAGCCTTGTGGCCGGTCGCCTTCGCGCTGAAGAAGTTGACTGCCGCCGACGAGGCAAGGATCGGCGCGCTCGTGAAGAAAGCGGCGAGCTGACCGGGCGTAAGAGCAGCGCAACACCGGTCAGACCCGGCCGACATCGCGTCGACGGAGTCCGACCAGCCCAGCCAACGTGAAGCCGGTGGCGATGGCGGAGATCACGACCAGTGGCATCACCGCCAGGCTCGCAGCGGGCAGCTGAGGAACGCGTTCGAACGGCGAGAGGTCCTGGAGCCAACCCGGAAGATGAAGGACCGCACCGAGAAATCCGACGACGACGCAGGCGGCGAGGATGGCCCAGGACGCGCCGGCCCAGCGCGGCAAGAGCCCGACGAGCGCGATGGTCAGTCCGACCATCAGCCACATAGGCGGCGCGTAGACGAGGGCGGCGGCGACCAGTTTGGGGACTCTGTTCATATCACCGCCGGCGAGGCCATAGGTCAGGCCGGTTGCGAGACCCGCGACGCCGAGCAAGATGACGCTTCCTGCGAGAGCCACGGCGAGGTGGCTTGCCGCCCACGTCCAGCGCGAGACCGGCGTCGCTAACACCGACTCGGCCCGCATCGATGTCTCCTCGCCTCGCAGCCGGAGGGCGGACTGGATGGCGAAGCCGGTGGCGAGGAGCGCCATCAGACGAAAGGACGTGGCGAAGTACGAGTCCGTCAGGTTCGCGCCCCCGGCACCGGCAAACATTTCCGCAAGCGCCTTGTTCTGACCGATGAAGGCGTCGACTGTCGGGCCAATCCAGCCGTAGGCGACAGCGATGACAAGGAGGCCGGCGCCCCATCCGAGCAGGGCGCCCCGCTGCAGACGGAAGGCCAGCCCAAACGGGTGACCGAGGCTGGGCGAGGCTGCGCGCCTTCCCGGCCGGGATGCAACGAGCCCTCCACCGAGGTCGCGCCGGGCGGCCACGGCCATGGAAGCGCCTACCACGACTGCTGTGGCAGCAAGCAGGAAAAGCAAGGGCCACCACCGCTCACCCGCAAACGGCCGCGCCTTCTGGGCGAGTCCGATCGGGGAGAACCACGAGGCGGTTCCGTCGCCGATATCGCCGGCTGCGCGCACCACGAACGCCGCCCCGAGCACCACACCCGCGGCGCCGTACACGGCACGGGTGTTCTCGGTGACCTGGGCCGCCAGAAGCGAAACGCCGCCAAAGAAGAGACCAACCAGGATGAACGAGACCCCAAACACGAGTGAACCCTCGGCGGGGAGGCCCTGTGCCGAGAGGACGACCGTTGTAAGCACGCCAACGGCCATGCTCATGGCGGCCACCGTGAGCGACGACGCGGTGGTGGGCGCGTGGCTCCCGACCGGAAGGGAGCGCACAAGCTCGAGACGGCCGGCCTCCTCTTCGCCCCGCGTCAGCCGGCCGACCATGAACAGGCTCATCAAGGCCACCAGCACCATGCCCGCGGCGCCGAACTGGAATGCCACCTGTCCGCCCACGGTGTTCAGACCCTGGGCGGGGCCGTTGAAAGCGATGGCTGCGGCGTTGTGTTGAGTGGCGGCCGCCGTCTGGTCGAGTGCGGCCTGGGTCGGGAACAAACCCTTGATGCCGCTTGCGGTGAGCGCGGCCAACACCACGATTGAGCCGATCCAGATCAGCATCCGGATGCGATCGCGACGCACGATGAAGCGGGTCAGCTGGAGGGTTCCGGTGAGCGCGGTCACAGTTCCGGGTTGCGGCTGCTGCCGACACGCTCGGGTTCCTTCACCAGCTCGCCGCCGTAATGCCGCAAGAACAGCTCCTCGAGCGTGGGCGGATGGCTGACCAGGCTGCGGACTCCAAGCTCGCCCAGCCGGCGCACGGCAGCGTCGAGGTGATCGGTATCCACGTCGAACCGGACATGGTTGCCGTCGACCTCGAAGCCATGGACACCGGCAAGGTTCGCGAGGCCCCCTGCGGGACCGACGGTCTCAGCGCTGATAGACGTGCGGGTGAGGTGCCGTAATTCGTCGAGCGTGCCGGTTTCAACCCTCCGCCCCTGCCGGATGATGCTCAGCCGGTCGCACAGCGCTTCGACCTCGGCCAGGATGTGGCTGGAAAGCAACACTGTTCGTCCCTCGGTTTTCACCTCGCGAACGCAGTCCTGGAATACAGACTCCATCAAGGGGTCGAGTCCCGACGTCGGCTCGTCGAGGAGGAGCAGCTCGGCATCAGATGCCAGGGCCGCCACCAAACCCACTTTCTGCCGGTTCCCTTTCGAGTAGGAGCTGGTCTTCCTGGTCGGGTCGAGCTGAAAACGTTCGAGGAGCTGGTCGCGGCGCCGCGGATTGAGGTCACCCCGCAGCCGTCCGAACAGATCGATCACCTCGCCACCGGTCAGGTTTGGCCACAAGCTGACCTCACCGGGCACGTACGCCAGCCGGCGATGCAGCTCGACCGCGTCGCGCCAGGGATTGCCCCCCAGCAATTCGACCTCGCCGGCGTTGGCTCGCAGCAGCCCGAGCAGCACACGAATGGTCGTGGTCTTGCCCGAGCCGTTGGGCCCTAAAAAGCCGTGAACCTCGCCGGCCTCGACCGACAAGTCGAGACCGTCGAGAGCGCGTGTCGATCCGAAGGTCTTGACAAGGCCTGAGATGGAGATCGCGGGCTGCACGCGCCCCATCATTGCACCAGCCCCCGGCGGGTCACCGGCAGCGGCACGCCTGCTTCATCGACGCGGGCCGGTAAGGCGTTCAGGGATCAGAAATCTCCCCATACGCCGGCCTTCCGATAGCCCGCAAACATCGCGATCGCGATCAGAAACTGGACGGCTCCGATCACACCCTGCAGCGCCTCGTACCAGGTTGGGCCGCCGGCCGGGATCATGCCGGCAAGCTGCAGTGCGGAGGCTGGAAGGCGCAATACGCCAAAGAAGAAAGCGACCAGGACCAGCCAGAAAGTCCACTGCCAGCGACGGAAGACCCCGACGACGAGGAAAGCGATGAGCGCCGAGAGCGCAAGCAGAAACAACGCCGCGATCGCGATGCTGTCCCCGCCGATCTTGCGCAGGGTGAACGTATAGACGGCAGGGGAGAGGACCAGAATCGCGACGAGTGCGACCCAGACAAGCACAAAGAAACCGACCACCAGCAGCTGGATGCGATTGAGGATGGTAGACGAACTTAACCAGAACGTGCGCCCTAGGGAGGCTGGTGATGCCTCAGATGCTCACGAGAGCGGCGACCACAGCCGTTACGACGCGTCAGCTGTCTTTGTTGAGGACGTCGCGCAGCTTGCGGGCGAAGGCTTCAGGTTTGCCGGGGTATCCGGACTCGCCGCCCATGAAGCCGCCGTGATGGCTCGGGAACACCGTCGCCTTTTGACCAAGTAGTCCGGCGGTGGCTCCCGAAGTGCGTCCAGTTACTGTGCCCGCGGACTCCTCGCCCACGGCGATCACGATGCGTGTCGGCGCCCCGGTCAGCGCGTCGAAATCGGGGCGATATTTGGTGACCGCCCAGGATCGGTCCGAGAGCAGCGGGTCGTCACGCGAGCCGTCGTCCTCGGTCGTCATCCCGAACTGGGCGGGATCCGGAGCCGGCCGGGCGAGGTAGTCGTCAGTGAACTCCCCCCGCCACGACGTCATCGCGATGAAGGCTGCCATCCCGGCGCTCGACCCCTTGGCCTCGTACGCGTCCCGAACTCCAGCTTGGGCGCGCTCGGCGGTCTGCGCATCTGGAAGCAATGCAAGGAGGGGCGGCTCGTGTGCCACCAGGCAGGTCACGTCGTTGGGGTATGCCACCACCAGCGCGAGGGCGGTCACAGCGCCGCCACTGCTCGCGAACATCTCGACGGGTCCGACGCCGAGAGCCTCGATGACGGCGTGCACATCGTCCGCCTGGACGGTGGGTGCGTTGTCGACCCGGCCGTCTTTGCGGGTGCTGCGGCCGAGGCCGCGCGGGTCATAGGTGATCACGGTGCGGTCGGGGAAGTACGAGGCCAACGTACTGAAGCCGCTGGCGTCCATTGGCTGGCCGATCATGAACAGGGCTGGGCGTCCGTCGGCGGTGGGCAGCGGGCCGCGAACGTCATAAACGATGTCGGCCTCGGTGGTTACAAGCTTGTCTGTCTTCATATAGGTATCGACGTCTCCCGGGTTGAAAACTAATCGGACTCTACGCCGGCGCGGTCGGGTGACAGCTGGGCGCACGACTCGGGGCACTGTGCGACCCTTCAAATTCCGCTGTGCGCGCGATCGTCTTGGTTGAGGGGGTGACCGACGAGCTCGCCTTGACGCTGGCCGCCCGGCGATCGGGACGCGACCTCGAGGCGGAAGGCGTGTCCGTGGTGCCGATCAACGGCGCCCACGCCATCAGCCGGTTCTTGCGCCAGCTGGTTGCCGAGGAACCTGGAGTCAAGCTTGCCGGTCTATATGACGAGCGCGAAGAAGGAGTCATACGAGCGGCGCTGGAGCGGGCGGGCTACGGTCCAAACCTTGATCGCAGCCACCTGGAAGCGGTTGGGTTCTTTGCCTGCATCGCCGACCTCGAGGACGAGCTGATTCGGGCCGCCGGCGAAACCACGCTGTCAAGGCTCATCGAGCTCGAGGGCGACGCGCAGCCATGGCGTACGTTCCGGAACCAGCACGCGTGGCACGGCCGCCCGGTGGATCAACAATTCCGCCGCTTCATCCGGAGCGTATCGGAGCGCAACAGCCGATATATCCGGGCCATGGTCGAGACGATGGATCTATCCCAGCTGCCTCGACCCTTACGACTGCTCCTGGATTACGTTGAGCCGGGACGAGCTCGAGCGTAGAAGGCGTCGCGTCGCGCCACCTACGCGATCGTGCTACACGCGCGGGTCATCCCCCCGGTCCTTTCGCGCGCTGCAGCTCTGCGATCTGCGCGCGAGCGGCGTCCACCAGCTCTGCATTGGTGTTGGCGTGGCCGGCAAGTCCCCACCCGCCTTCAATCGCCTCGGTGAGGAGCACCCATGTCCTCGCAGTGAGCGAGGGATCGCCGGCGGCGGCCGCGACCAGGTCGGTGAACTGGCGAACAACGGCAAGCTGCTTGTCACGGTTGAGCGCCCCTGCGTTGGTGAGCACCTGCACCCTGACGTAATTGCCGTCTCCCTCGACGTTCGAGAGCGCGCCGTTCGGAAGGTCGTGGACGAACGCCGCGGTGTTCTTGCGGAACATCGGGATGTCCGGAACCTGTTCGATCTTCATCAACGTGGAGGCCAGGTCGCGAGCGAGGGCATTTGGATTCGCGAACGTACCGCCGGTGGCATAGACGTCGATCATCGGCATGGGTTCTTCTCGTGCCCTACTTGACCGCCGCGGATACGTTCGCCGCGGCTTCGATCAACCGCACCACCTCGGCGGGATGGGACACCATCGCCAGGTGGCCAGCGCCCACATCGATCGTTGTGGCCCCCATTCGCTTGGCGAACATGCGCTCAACATCAGGCGGGATCGCCTCGTCTTTAGTTGCGACCAGATACCAGGAGGGAAGCGACTTCCACGCGGGCACTCCCATCACGTCCTCGAACGTGCTCATCGACAGCCCTTGCTGAACCGCATACATGACCTTAGCGCGGCTCTTCTCGACGCCGGAGGCGAAGTGGGTTACGAAGTCCTCCTCGGGTATCCAGGCGAAAGCCTGCTCATCAACGATCAAGTGCGCCAGCGACGGCGTCGGAGGGCCTCCACTCAGCAGCCCGCCAAGCGATTCACCCTTCTCGAGGCCGAAGGCGGCGACGTATACGAGCGCCACGACATTCGGTGCATCAGTGCCGAGCGCGGTTATGACCTGGCCGCCGTAGGAGTGGCCGGCGACGATGGTCGGGCCGCTCTGGCGGCGCAGGATCTGCCGCAGGCGGGCGACGTCGGCGGCGAGAGACGTCAGCGGGAACTGCGGCGCAGTGACTGTGAACCCTGCGGTCTGCAACGATCGGATCACGTCGCTCCAGCTCGAACCGTCCGCCCATGCCCCGTGGACCAGTACAACGTTCGGTTTGTCACTCATGCGAAACATCGTCAGCGCGACATCGGCCGATTCGCATGAGTCAACCGACTCGTTATTGATCGCGCACCCGGTCCGCGAACACGTCCCGCAACTGGGCGCGCGCGGTGATCTCCAGCTTCGGAAATATTCGATAGAGGTGGCCGCCGATGGTTCGCGGCGACAGGAAGAGGCGTTCCGCGATCTGACGGTTCGACAAACCTTCGGCGGCGAGCTGAGCGATCTGGAGCTCCTGCGCTGTAAGGCGATCGCGGAGATCGGGCGCACGCCGCCCAACCCTCTCTCCGGTAGCGCGCAGCTCCTGTCGCGCTCGTCTGCTCCAGGCGGCAGCGCCCAGTGCATCGAAAAGAGCCACGCTCTCCCTGAGCGGCGCTCGCGATTCGGAGCTGCGACGTCGGCGGCGCAGCCAACGACCGAGCGAGAACAGGGTCCTGGCTCGAAGGAACGGATAGCCGGCCAGGTCCTGGGCCAGAGCCGCGGCGAACAGGCGCTCCGCTTGATCGTCCGCGGCCAGGAGTGGCCTGGCGCACGCCAGGCTGAGGCGGAGCATCGGGGGCTCTGAATGCATGGAGATGGCTTCGAGGTCCGCGATCACGTCGGTGAGCCGGCTGCTCTGTCCGCTGCCGGCGGCGGCTTCGACGAGGTCCAGTAGGGCCGGCCAGCGCATGAAGCGATGGAACGACGAGTCCGCCTCGTCGAAAACGGGCCACAGGTGCTGGAACGCGTCCACATGCCGCCCATCGCCGATGGCTGCGGCGCCGCGGGCAAGGTGCGCGGTCGCGAGCAATGGGCCTCCCTTCATGGCGAGCAGCGCCCGCTCTGGTTCGGCAAGAAGTGATTCGATGTCCGGCTCGGTTCCGCGCAAAGCCGTCGCCAGAACGCCGACCAGCTCTCCGGTGAGCCCGTACTGAGGCTGTCTCGTGTCTCGCGCAAGACCGGCGGCCTCGTAGGCTGCCGCGGCGGCCGCCGGCCACTCGCCGGCGTGGATCCCCGCCCATGCATAGTGCACCAGGGCCTGAGTCAGAGGGACCAAACGCACCTGCTCACGGAGACCGCCGATCGCCGAAGCCAGAAACCGCACTCCTGTCGCAAAATCGCCGGCCTTCTCGGCGGCGATCCCCACATACATGGCTGCGATGGGGTCGGTCATCTCGTGGACTCGCATCCGCGAGACTCGTCTCAGGATCGTCGGCCCTGTCTCTTCGGGATGGGCTAGACCGACGACAGCCAGGACCCGCGGGTCATCGTCCGCCATCCCCATGGCCAGGGCGGCCTCGACGAGATACTCCCGGGTCCCGGATTTCGTACGCGTCCACCAGCACCGATGTGCGATCGGAACCAATGAACGCAAAGCCATGTCAGCGTCGCCGCCGTCGCGCAGCTGTTCGGCGATCGTGACGAACGTCCTGGCCGCGCCGGACTCGAACCAGACGCTGCCGCTGAGGATTTGACGGAACCACGCAACCCGCGCCACATCGCGGGCGCTGAGATCGAACGACGTCGCCTCATCGACCAGCCGGCGAGCGCTGGCGACCAGGCCGAGCTCGTAGGCGATCTCCGCGGCGGCCACCAGACGCGCTCCCTTGCGTCGCGCGTCCGCCGTCAAGGTAGCCGCGCGTTCGAGGGCCGCGCCCGCCACCGTGACCGCGCCTCGCGTGGCGGCCAGGCGTGCGCGCTCTTCGAGCGCGGAGGCGATGTTCTCGTCGGGTCCAGTGGCTGCCATGGCGCGGTGCCAGAGCTGTCGCTCCGGATCGCCGACGACCTCGGCGAGAGCCCCGTACATATCTCGAACTTGCTGGGCGGAGGCCGCTTGACGGACAGCCGAGCGGATCAGAGGATGTCGGAAACGCACCCCGTCGTCCGCGATCTCGACCAGGTCCGCGTCAACAGCCGGCTGGAGGGATTCAACGCTTGCTCGGCTGGATCGCGCGATCTCGTCCAGCGACGCTCGGCTGTCGAGCGCCGCCGCGAGGAGTGCGGGTCGAGCGTGTGGGGCAAGGTCGCCAAGCCTGCTTGCGAACGCGCGCTCGAGCCGAGCCGTCAACGTGGTGGGCCCGGGCGAAAGCTGCTCGCCGGATCGCCCCAAGCTGCGCGCCAGCTCAACGAGCGCCAGGGGATTGCCGGACGATTCTGCGAGAACCCTCGCGCGCAAGACCGGATGCAGCTCGGGCGCGGTGCGATCCAGCAAGCGCGCAGCTGCCGATGCGCTCAGGCGCTCGAGATCGAGGGTTGATAGGCGAGCGTCGTCCAGCAGGGCCGACTGCCCGCTCCTGATCGCGGCCACGAGCGCGATGTGCTCGGCTTCCAGCCGGCGGCCAATGAAAGCAATGACGCTGAGCGTGGCCCGGTCAAGCCAGTGCGCGTCGTCGACGATCAGAACCAGCGGCGCTGAGTCAGCTTCTTCGCAGATGAGCTGAAAGGCCGCGATCGCAACGCGGTAAGGATCGGGCTCGAGGTCGCCGCCCGACCCGAGTGCGGCTTCGAGGGCTTGCCGCTGCGACTCGGGCTGCTGCGCCAACGCCCCGATCACCGGACGCAGGAGTTGGTGGAGGCCTGCAAAAGCCAACTCCGCTTCAGATTCGACCCCGACCGTGACCAGCGGTCGGGCACCCTGAGCTTCCGCTCGCCGGCGCACCCGTTGGAGCAGGGCCGACTTTCCGATGCCCGCCTCGCCCCGGATCACGACCGCTCCCCCGCCGTCGCGAAGACGATCTACCAGCGTGTCCAGGACTGCGGACTCCTGCTCGCGCTCGATCAACTCGGGGCCGGTGTCGACCAGGGGCACGCCGCCCATCGGGCGAGTATGAGCGCTACTGGCTGTTCAGCTCATTCTCTTCATGGCGTTCGCAGCAGCCACCGCGCTGCTGATCAGGAGCCGCAGACAGGAGGTTCGGCCGCAGCTACCAAAGCCGCTGATCGGAGCATCATCCTTCGTCAGGATGTCCAGTTTTCCACGGCCAGAGGTCCTGATCGCGCTGCGGCGGGCGCGCGACCTCACTGACCGCGACTTCGCCCAGCCCCTCACCCTCGACTCGATGGCGCAGGCGGCGCACCTGTCGAAGTTCCACTTCGCGCGGGCGTTCACCAAGGCCTACGGCGAGACTCCGAGGACGTATCTGACCCGGCGCCGGATCGAGCGCGCCAAGGACCTGCTGCGAGGCGCCAACCTGACCATCACCGAGATCTGCTTCCTGGTCGGGTTCGAGAGCGTCGGCTCCTTCAGCTCGCGCTTCCGCGACCTCGTGGGCATGTCACCGACCGAGTACCGGATTGCCTCTGCCGGCGCTCCGCCCATCCCGGGCTGCTTCGTCCTCATGTGGACGCGGCCGGGTCTCGCCAGAAGTCAGCAATCCGGAAGTAGCACCGACGACGGGCGTGCGGTAGCGTCGGGGCCATGATCAAGCTCTCGCACGTGAACGTGTTCGTCGAAGACCAGGACCGCGCCAAGGCGTTCTACACGGAGAAGCTCGGCTTCGAGGTGCGCAACGACGCGACCCTGGACGGGTTCCGGTGGCTCACCGTCGGGCCGAAGGACCAGCCCGACCTCAACATCCTTCTCGCCCGCCCTCAGCCGCCGATGTTCAGCGAGGAGGACGCCGAGGCCCTGCTCCGGTTGGTCGCCAAGGGCGTGATGGGCGCCGGCGTCATCGAGACCGATGACATCCGCACCGTCTACGAGGAGTTGAAGGGCAAAGGAGTTACCTTCCTGCAGGAGCCGGCCGAGCGGCCCTACGGCATCGAGGCCCTGTTTCGCGACGATTCCGGGAACTGGTTCAGCCTCAACCAGCACAAGCGGTACGGGAGCTGAGTGGACCGTCGACGATCAGGTCGCTGCCCTGACCGACGGCAGCCCTCGCCGCGGCATTGCTTCCGACGCCGAGCGCGTCACGTCGATGGCGATCTTGCCCCGCGCGTGGCCCTCGCGGAAGGAGCGAAGCGCCTCGCCGACCTCGTCGAGCCGGTACCGCCTCTCGATCACCGGCGACACCTTGCCTGAGGCCATCAGCTCGGCCATCGCATCCAGGTCCTGTTGGGTGAGCTTGGTGATGAAGAATGCCGCTTTCTGGCTGCCCCGCATCGAGCGAAGGCGCGTGCCGGCAAAATGGCCCAGCGCCTTCATCGGGCTGACGTGCTGGATCGCTGCCACACCCACCAGGACGTAGATGCCTGTGGGTAGGAGCACGCGCCGGCACTCGGAGAAGTTATGGCTGCCGGCGATGTCCAGGATCACGTCGTAGCGCTCCGCGTCTTTGGTGAAGTCCGCCTTCGTGTAGTCGATCACCCGCTGCGCGCCGAGCGAGCCGGCGGTGTCGACGTTGCTCGGGCTGCAGACCGCCGTCACATCGGCGCCGAACGACCTGGCTATCTGGACGGCGAAGGTGCCCACGCCTCCGGAGGCGCCGTTGATCAGCACCTTATGGCCTGGTTTGACGTGGCCGTGATCGCGGACCGCCTGCAGCGCGGTCAGCGCTGCGACGGCCACGGTGCCTGCCTGCTCGAATGTGATGTTGGCCGGCTTCCGCGCCAGGCCCGCTGTCTCTGAGATGGACACGTACTCGGCGAACGCCCCGTGCTGGCCACCAAGCACCTCATCGCCGGGTTGAAAGCGCGTGACGTCCTTGCCGACCGACTCAACGGTACCCGCGAAGTCGGTGCCCAGCACATCTCGCCTCGGTTTGCGGTTCATGCGCCGCATCAGGCGGCCCGCGCCGCTGAGAGGAAAGAGGTCGACCGGATTCAACGAAGACGCGTGCACTCGAACGAGCACGCCGTCGTCGGGCACGGCCGGCATTTCGATGTCCTCGAGCTTCGAGCTGTCGCGCCTGTCGCAGACGATCGCGTTCATCGACGTCAGCTCAGGCTGAAGGGTGGGTACTGGTCGGTGACCAGGGTGAAGGCGTACGCGGTCACCCGGTTCTGCCAGCGAAGCACACCGACGACGTAGCGGAAAAGGCCTTTCGGATAGGTCGCCGTGAAGAGGATCGCAAACCAGGCGAAGACAATTGCGAACAGAGCGCCGATCCACAGGAAGAGCAACACGACGTAGTGGGGGATGGCGAGCAGCCATTTGACCAGCGGCAGCCAGCGGTTGAGCTGCGTGGCGTCGGGATACGGGAAGTCGAGGTGGACGGCCTGCTCTTCGTCTGTCGACGGGTAGTGGTCGTCGAGGAGCGCCATGTACGCCGTGACGCGGTTGGAGAACCGGAGCAGGTTGAGGTTCCAGTCGAACCACCATCGCGGGTACTTCTGGCGGAACACGAGCATCAGCACAAGCGGGACGAACACGGCGGCGCCGCCGATGACCAGCGTCCGCTTGTCGTCGTAGTTGCGGAACGTCTCACCGGTGAGCATCGTGAGCACGACCACGATCGGGATCGCGACGATCAGACGGAAAGCGGTCGTGAGCCGGCCGAGCGGCCGGGAGGGAAAGTCGACTTCGAACTGGACCGGGTAGCTGCTGACCACTTGTTCATCCCTCCTGGATGAGGTCGCTGGACTTGAGGCTGATCACCTCGTGACCGTGCAATGCCTCGAGAAACGGTTGGAAGCTGCCGTAGACGACGCAACGGAGGAGCCGGCCGTCGACGATCTCGACCCGGCTCACCCCCGACGCCCGCGCGATCTGCTGCAGGGGCGGGGCGCCCACGAAGCTGACCTCCACCGTTCTCTTCTGAGGTTCCTCGATCACGCTTCGAAAGCTACACAGTCACTCGGCATAGGGAATCCGTGGAATCACCGAATTCCTGGGCTGTGGGCGCGTCGACCGCCTGGGTAGTAACTTGCCGTCTCACGATGGCAAAGCCAGTCCGCCGCCTGGGCAACCTGCCGGCCGAAGCGACGAGCTTTATCGGTCGGCGGCGCGAGCTGGCGGAGCTGCGGCGAAAGCTGGGGGGGGCGCGGGTGGTGAGCCTGGTCGGGCCGGGCGGCGTCGGCAAGACCCGCCTTGCCTTGCGGGCCGCCTCGGACATGGCGCGCGGATTCCCTGGCGGCGCGTGGCTCGTGGAGCTGGCCGAGGTGCGCGACCCCTCGCTTGTCGGCAACGCCGTCATGGCCTCGCTTGACCTGCGGGACCAGGCGGCGACGGAGCCTCGTGCTTTGCTTCGCTCCTACCTCGCCGACAAGGAGCTGCTGCTGGTGCTCGACAACTGTGAGCACCTGCTGGAGGCCGCGGCCGGAATCGTCAACGAGGTCGTGCGTGCCGCCCCAGGCGTCCGGGTGATCGCCACCAGCCGCGAGCCGCTCGCCGTGGGGGGCGAGCACGTCCTGCCGATCCCCCCGATGGAGCTGCCCGCCGTGGGCGACGGCGCTGTGCGACAGAACGAGGCGGTGCTGCTGTTCGTAGAGCGGGCGGCGGCGGCGGCGGGCACATTCGATTTGACCCCGGCGAACCAGGCAGCGGTCGCGGACGTGTGCCGGCGCCTGGACGGCTTGCCGCTCGCGATCGAGCTGGCGGCGGTGCGGACCAGGGTGCTGTCGGTGGAGCAGATCCTCGAGCGCCTGAGCGACAGGTTCAGCCTGCTCGTCGGAGGCGGCCGGGCGGCGATTCCGCGACATCAGACGCTCGAGACCACCATCGAGTGGAGCCACGACCTCTTGTCCGCCGGCGAGCGGACTCTGCTGAGGCGGCTGTGCGTGTTCGCCGGCCGATTCACGCTCGAGGACGTGGAGGGCATCTGCGAATTCGACCTCGACCATCTTTCGTCGCTCGTCGAGAAGTCTCTGGTCATCAAGGAGGACGTGAGGGGCGTCGCTTGCTACCGGCTGCACGAGACGATGCGCGAGTATGCGTCGCTCAAGCTGCGGGAGGCCGGCGAGGTCGATACGCTCGCCGAGCGCTGCACCGCTTATTACGTTCAGCTCTGCGCCCTGACGGGAGCGCCGGCTCGGTATCGGCTGGCCGAGTGGCTCGAGTGGATGGAGCTCGAGATCGACAACATCCGCGCCATCCTGCGGCACTGCCTTGATCGCGGAGATTTCAGTCGAGGGATCGACCTCGTCGCCGCGCTTGGCTGGTTCTGGATCACGCGCGCGACCACCGAGGGCGTGGGATGGCTGGAGCAGATGCTGGCGGCGGGAAGTGGCGAAAAGGAGTCGCTCGCGTGGGCCTGCTTCCTGCGCGGGTTCCTCGCCGTCCTTCAAGCCGACACGACGGCCGCGCTGCCCTGGCTCGAACGGGCGGCGGAGGCCGCTCGAGAGCTGGATCACGCGTCGCTGCTGACACAGGCGACGTCGATGGCGTCCATCGCCGCCATGACGGCGGGCGACCGTGCGGCCTCGGACGCCTTCTACGAGGAGGCCCTGGCCGCGGTGGGGGAGGCCGACGACCTGGCGGCCACCACGGCGGTTCTGCAGGCCCGAGCTCTGAACGGAATGTTCACCGGCGAGCTGGACGTGGTCCGTGACGCGACGTCGGAGGGCGTGAGCCTGAGTCGGGAGGCGGGCGACCTCTACGTCCTGGAGATCATGCTGATGGAGCTGGCGTTCGCGACCCTGGTCATGGCCGAAGCCGGCGCCGCCAAGCCGCTCTACACAGAGGCGCTGCAGATCGCCCGGCGCATCGACGACCGGCTCGCCCAGTCGTATCTGTTGGCCGCGTTCGCCTGGTTCGCCGCGGGCGATCGCCAGGCGCGCATCGGGGCGCAGCTGCTGGGGGCCGCGGAAGCGACGCGGCTCGGGGCCGGCGCGGGCATCATCGCCCCGCTGGCGCCGCTGCTCGACCAGGCCGACGAGTCGGCGGTGGCGGTGCTTGGTCGTGCGAAGTTCGACGCCGAGTTCACGGCCGGCAAGCGCATGAACCGAGAAGCCGCTATACGCCTGGCTCTGGGCGAATCTGGTCAGATCCGTGCGCGGCCGGCCGTTGGCGATACAGCTGCCGGCGTGCTCGGCAAACGAGAGGCAGACGTGGCGCGGCTGGTCGCCGAGGGCCTGACCAACAAGCAGATTGGCACGCAGCTGTTCATCTCCGAGCGCACGGTCGACAGCCACGTCCGAAGCATCCTGAACAAGCTCGGGTTCAACTCGCGAGCCCAGATCGCCCGCTGGTTCGAACGATTAGATTCGGGCTCGGACGCAGTCTGAGCCGGCGGAGGAATCGTGATGACTGGAATGAACACGCTGGTCGGCGGCCTGGTCGTTGGAGAGTCACCGCGGTGGCACGACGGCCGGCTGTGGTTCTGCAACTGGGGTGCTCAGGAGATCCGGACTGTTGATGTCAACGGCAACAGCGAGGTCGTCGCCAAAGGACCGAAGCCGGTTGGCTACTGCATCGACTTCCTACCCGATGGCCGGCTGCTTGTGACTGGCGAGGACCGGCTCATGCGTCGCGAGCCTGACGGATCCTTTGTCACTCATACCGACCTCAGTGCGCTCGGCACAGGCTGGAACGAAGTCACCGTGGACGGGCGGAGCAACATCTACGTCAACAAAGTCGGTTTCAGCTTCGGTCGAGAAGACTTCCGGCCAGGAACCATCGCCTTGGTGACGCCCGCGGGAGACGTTCGGGAGGTAGCCGACAACATCATGTTCCCGAACGGCATGGTTATCACGGCGGACAACTCGACGCTCGTCATCGCCGAGTCCTGGGCTCACCGTCTCACGGCGTTTGAAATCGCCGACGACGGCAGCCTGTCGGATCGCCGCGTTTGGGCACAGGTGGACGGCGACGGGATCTGCCTCGATGCGGAGGGCGCGATCTGGTGCTCCGGAGTTTCAGGCGGTCGACCGGAGTGTCTGCGCGTGCGCGAGGGCGGCGAGGTGCTGGAAAGAATCGTTCTCGACGCTGCCTGCTTCGCCTGCATGCTCGGCGGCGCAGACGGCCAGACGCTATTCCTGATGAATGCCGAGTGGCGTGGTGTCGAAAGGATGGGCGAACTATTTCAGTCGAAGACGGGCAAGATCGAAACGGTTCGGGTAGCGGTTCCGCATGCCGGCCGGCCCTGAATCCCACCTTCCGGAGCGTAGGTTGCAGCCATGTTCAGGCCTCCTGGAATGAGCGGTGGTGGAGAGGCAGTCCTCGGTAGGCCTCGGGCTGGAAGCCCTTGAAGATGAGCCAGCGACTCTGCCGGTAGTTTGCCCGCGGCGGCTCGGCTGGCGACCGGCACGGCGCCAGTTTAGGTTGTGTGGTCATTCCGCCTCCGGCGCGATAGATCGACGTTGCACGGTTCCGAGGTCGTGAGCTGACCTCCACACGGTCATCGTGTCGATGACCTCCTCAAACAAAAGGAGCTTCAGATGAGCCCACATAGAAAGACCTCGATTGCTGCTGGCGTGCTCTACCTGCTCACCTTTGTCTCGATCCCGACCCTCGCTCTCTACGGCTCGGTGAAAGGTGCGAATTACATCCTTGGCGCCGGCCCGGACACCGGCGCCATCTTGGGCGGCATCCTGGAGATAATCGTGGCACTGGCGGGCATCGGCACCGCCGTCGCGCTGTTTCCGGTGGTCAAGAGGCAGAACGAGGGCGTCGCGCTCGGCTTCGTCGCCTCACGAACTCTGGAAGCCGCCGGCACCTTCGCCGGCGTCGCGTGCCTCCTGACGGTTGTGACGTTGAGGCAGGAGGGAGCCGGAGCAGGTGCGCTGGTCACCAGCCATGCGCTGGTCGCGTTGTATGACCGGTTGTTCTTGATCACGCAGAGCCTGATGCCGGCGGTGAACGCCGTGCTGCTGGGCACCCTGCTGTACCGCGCGCGCCTGGTCCCACGGGTTCTTCCCCTGCTCGGACTTATCGGAGCTCCCCTGCTCGTCGCGGCAGACCTCGCCGTTCTGCTCGACCTCATCGGCCGAACATCCACACCGGCGCTGGTAACCGCACTCCCGATCGCACTATGGGAGTTTTCGCTGGGCGTCTGGCTGGTCGTCAAAGGTTTCAAGCCCTCTGCTATCAGCGCCCTTTCGATGACGGATTGAGGAGAGTGGCACTCTAATCGATAGCGTGCTACTCTAGCCGTTGTGGCAAAGACGGCGGACAGGGTCGCGCGCCGATACAGCAGCCCGATACGACAGGAGCAAGCTCAGATCACCCGGGCCCGGATCGTGGAGGCCGCCGCCGGGCTCTTCGTCGAGCGCGGTTATCGCGGTGTCACGATGGAGGACATCGCCGCCGAAGCCGGCGTGGCGCCCCAAACCGTGTACGCCACATTCGGCACCAAGCTCGCCGTCGCCCAAAAGATCATCTGGACAAGTTTCGAGGCCGAAGGCATCCCGGACCTGTTGGCCCAGGCGCGGGGAGCAGGTGAGCTCTCAGGCCTCCTGGACGTGGGCGCGCGCATCGCGCGCCGGCTCAATGAGCGATTCGCCGTGATCGCGCAATTCATGCGCGAATCGGGCGAACCAGCGCTCCTCGCCGAGTATCAGAAGATCGAAGACCTCAGGTTCGAGCAGATCGAGCGCGAGGTCGGGCCGGCGCTGCGGAGCAACCAGCAGCTGCGACGAGACGTCACGCCGCACGATGCGCTCACCACGGTCTGGGCCTTGACCGGCACAGATCTCTACTACCAGCTGGTCATCCGTCGACGGTGGACGCCATCTCGGTACGCCGTGTGGCTGAGGGATGTGTTGAGGCGGACACTCCTCTTGCCCTCGGTGAACAAATGAGCGATCGGACGGCGGGCCCTGCCTTTCTGGAGGCTGAGGCAAGGGTTTTCGCGAGCTGGTCGCTGACGCCCCGCGGGCGCACGCTCCAACTGCGGAAACCGGAATTTCAGGTGCGGACTGTCGAAGTCGGCGCGGGTGAGCCGGCGCTGTTCCTGCATGGCTTCAGCCTCTGCACGGCGCACCTGGCCTCGCTTATTTCGGCACTCCCGCCGGCCCGCTGCATAGCGGTCGACCAGCCGGGCCACGGCGGCTCGGGGAGCGTCGACTACTCCCGGGTGGACCTGCGACGCTGGTTCACGGACATGCTCATCAGCTTCATGGATGAGCTCGGACTGCAGAGCACTCACGTGATCGGCCACTCCCAGGGCGCGATGATCGGCATGTGGCTGGCGCTCGACGCTCCTGAACGCGTCCGTTCGCTGGTCGCCATCGGCACGCCGGCGGTGGCTTTGGGTGCGCAGCTCGACGACCTGAGATTGCTAGCCCGGCCCGGGATCGGACGGTTGATGCTCGCGATGCCGAAGCCCCCGCCATGTATCGCGCCATCCTGAGCAGCACCATCGGAGCCCGAGCCGTGAGTGCCGCACCGGCCGACCTTATCCGTGTCAGCTACCTTGCCACTCAGCGCCCCGGGTACGGCAAGACGGTCTCCTCGTACCTGCGTGAGATGTTCAGAGGCCTGGATGCCCAGCCGCAGCGCTACGTTGTCAGCGCTGAAGAGCTGGCCCGAATCGAGCCGCCGGTTCTGATCGTGTGGGGCCGCGAGGAGGCGGGTCTTCAATCCATTGTCGAAGCCAGGCAGCGCGCGGCCCTCATACCCCGCGCCAAGTTCGAGCTGGTTCCCGGCGGCCACGAGCCGTGGCTCGACGACCTCGAGCCAACCGCGCGACTGATCGGCTCGTTCATGGCAGGGATTCCGGCCCGCGGCTGATCGACATCCGCTCGAGTCCGTACAAGAGTCCAGGCGGGGAGATTGCCTGGCCCTGTTTCTCCACCTGGATAACGTCGCGCCCGAGCTCCTGAACTGATTCAGTCGAGCAGCGAGCGCTCCGCGGCCCAAGTCGCGATCTCAACACGTGAGCGGAGATCGAGCTTATTCAGCACATGCTCGACGTGGCCCTCGACAGTGCGCACTGACACGTGAAGCTGATCGGCGATCTCGCGATTCGAGCCGCCGTGACCGATCAGCCGCACGATCTCAAGCTCGCGTCGAGTGACGCGTCGGTCCGGACGCGGCGCAGGCTGCTCGATGACATCGCGAGCGAGCGCGAGTGCGTCGTTTACCGATAGCTGCGCGCCCTCGGCCAGGTAGCGCTGCACTTCGGCCTGTCCGCGGATTGCCGCGCGAGCCGCCCGTTCGATCTCGATGGTGTCTCGCTGGACCGCACCGAGCTCATCTCGCAGGCGGCGTTGAGCCGCGACAAGGCGAAGGGCGTCCTTGGGTCGGCCGGTCTGCGAAGCAAGCCGCGCGGCGTGCAGCAGGAGTATCGGCGTCGCCACCCAGTCGGGGTGTTCGAGGAGGTCTGGCACCACAGGACGCAGGTGCTTTCGTGCTGCCTGGTTGTCGCCGAGGGCGAGGCAGATCAAGACCAGGTTGAGCGTCGCCTGCGTGGTGAGCCATCGGTCACCTAGCGCCCGAAAATCGGCGGTCGCCGCCTCAAAGCGAGCCCTTGCCTCCTCCAGGTCACCGCTACGCGAACACAGATTTCCACGAAAAAAGTGCTCGCAGCCCTGCAGCACAGCATCGCCAGTCTCGGCGGCGATGCCAGCGATCTCGTCGAGTTGCGCCGCCAGCTTGTAGCGCTCCGCGGCCGAACTCTCGGCCGTTAGGCCGTCGATGCCGAAGCCAAGCGCCATCCCTAATTCGCGCTGCGAGCTTGCAGCCCTGGCCGCAGCTATGGCGGCTTCGCTGATGGCTAATACCGCGGGATCGCCCCTCCGCGAGGCCATGCTCGCGAGCCGGGTCAGCAAGCGGGCCCGGTCCCCCACGTCAGCTGCCGCCTCGAGTGTGATCCGTTCCAATGCCTCGCCTTCGCGGAGGCGGCTCGTGATCTCCCAAGCCCAGCCCGTATGACCGACGATTTGCGCCGCCCACGCCGGCTCAACCTCAAGCGCCCAGGCAACGGCCTGGCGAATGTCTGGCAGTAACTCGGCGAACGCGGTCAAGGCCGCCTCCTGTTCGGGAGTTCCCAGCACATGCGCGCCGATCCATTCGGCCCTACCCAACGCGAAGAGCGCATGGCGACGACGCACCTCGTCCTCCTCATCGGTATCGGCCAAATGCTCGGCCGCGTATTGGCGCACCGGTTCGAGGAGTCGGAACCGGCCGGCCCGGCCCGCGGTTGTCGCAACCAGGAGCGAGGCGTCACGCAACGTCGTCAGCCGGTCCACTGCCGAGACCTCCGAAGCGTCGAGGACAGTCGCCGCGGCGTCTAGCTCGAACGGAGCGGGGAAAACGGCCAAGCGCCAGAGGTCGGCGCGAGCTGCAGGGCGGAGCAAGGCGACGCTCCAGTCGATAGCGGCCCTCATCGTGCGGTGACGCGCCGGGCCCTCACCGCCACCGAGGATGCTGAGCGAGTCGTCGAGCATGCTCGCCACCTGTGCGGCCGGCAGAAGAGCAAGGCGAGGAGCTACTAATTCAAGGGCCAGCGGAAGCCCGTCCAGCCGTGCGCAGATCTCGGTTAGCGCCGCCTGGTTCTTCGAGCTCACGTCGATCACTGCGTCGGCCTCAGCAGCGCGGAGCACAAGCAGCCGCAACGCCTCGTCCGGACTCAGGGATGGGATCGTCCATGCAGTCTCGCCCGCCACCCGCAGACGCTCTCGACTCGTCGCCAAGACGCGCAGGCCCGGTGCCGCCCCAAGGATCGTCCGAAGGGTCGCTGCAACCTTGGCCTTGACGTGCTCGCAATTGTCGACGACGAGCAGCGTCGAGTCCTCGCCGAGCTGCCGGCGCGTAAGGGGGCCAAGGTTGCCGCGCACCTCTGGGGCGAGGCCCAGGGCCGCAGCAAGGGCAGCCTCGACTGCCCCATGGTCCGCGATCGGCGCGAGGTCGCAAACGAAAACGCCTGCGGAAAAGCGGGACGCGATCCGCCTGGCGGCCTCGAGGGCTAGACGTGTCTTGCCCGCACCGCCCGTGCCCATCAGGGTCACGAGCCGGTTCTCGCTGAGCAGCTGCGCAACCTGCTCAAGCTCGCGCGACCTGCCCACGAAGGACGCCCCGAACCCATAATCGCGCAACGCCATCGACGGAAAACTAACCCAAAAACACGTAGTTCCACGCATGCCACGGCGCCAGGCTCGTACCTAACTTGGCCCTCACAAGCACTAGAAAAACTGGCGCCGGCTGGTTTTTTCTACCGGTCGAATCATTCGGAGTTGGTCAAGAACCTTGTTTGAGAGGAGAGTGATATGCGGACTCGATGGAAGACGACGACTCTAGCTTTCGGGGTCTGCTGGTTCTTGGCAGTCCTTGCGGCCAACGTTTACGCCTCGACGCCATCACCACTGAACGGGACCTTCAGTGCCACCATCGCGCCGGTTGCATCCCGATCGGCTGACGGCAACACGTTCATTTCCTTCACGTTTAACGAGATTTTCACTGGGACCATAAGCGGAACCCGAGTCGGCGAGGGCACGCTGGTGGTACATCCGGACGGCACTTTCAACGCCCGCGACGCCGGACTCTTCACTGGCACAATTGGAGGTGCGCCAGGTACGGCGACCCTGGCTGGTGACATCACGGGTGTGTTTGGGTTTTCGCTTGAGGCACGGTTCGTCGTGTCCGACGGTGCTGGAGGGTTGGCAGGCGTCCACGCAGAGGGATCCGCCACGGGAAGCCCAACCGGGCCAGTGAGCTTCGCAGGCACATATTCCGGTCTGGTCGAATCGGGCGCGCCGTAGAACTGACCGTAGCCTGGATAGCCTCGCCTTCTGCCTATCCGCTTGCTCCGCTGATCGGGCGCCAGCAAAGACCCGCTCCGAACTCAAAACTCCCCTTAACCGCTGTCATGACTTGATGCTTGGGCTTGACGGTGTCGGCGCATCCTCGCGCAGCAACCCCTTGGACTTGAGCTCGGCCCAGAGCTCGTCGGGGATGGGGACGTCAAGCCACAGCAAGTCCTTCTCCAGCTCGTCAATCGAGCGAATTCCGAGGAGGACGGTGCACACCCTGGGATGTGCGAATGGGAACTGAAGGGCTGCCGCGGGCAGGGGAACGTCGTACCGATCGCACACCGCCTTGATCCCTTCGGCTCGAGCCATGACGGCTGAATCGGCGGGAACGTAGTTGTATCTGACGCCGGGCACCGGATCGATCAGGATTCCGCTGTTGAACACTCCCCCGACGACGATCGAGATCGTCCGTTGTTCGCACAGCGGCAAGAGCTCGTCCATGGCAACCTGGTCGAGCAGCGTGTACCGACCGGCGACCAGGAGAACATCGAGGTCGCACGCCTCGACAAGTCGGGCAAGCATCGGCGCCTGGTTCATGCCGGCGCCGATCGCACGCGCGGTCCCGTCCTCTCGCAGCTTGGCAAGCGCCCTGAACCCCGTGGTGCTGGCCGCTTCGAAATGGTCGTCTGGATCGTGGAGCAGCAAGACGTCAAACCGATCGAGTCCGGTCCGTACGAAGCTCTCTTCGACCGACGTCATGATCCCGTCGTAGGTAAAGTCCCAGACAGGCCCGACGGGTGGAACGTCCTTATAGAACGGTTCGCCGTGGTAGAACTGGCTCTCATCGCGGGGCGCGTCGGCCCGGAGCAGCCGACCAACCTTGGTGGATAGGTAGACCTCGTCGCGCGGAAGTCTGGCCACCGCGCGACCCACGCGCTGCTCGGCGAGGCCGTGGCCATAGAGCGGCGCTGTATCAAAGTAGCGAAGGCCGTGCGCGACAGCGACAGCGAGCACAGCGTCCGCGTGCTCGTTTGAGTACGCTTCGAACATGTTTCCGAGCGGCGCGGTGCCTACCCCAACGCGGGGGACGGCAAGGCTCGTACGCCCAACCCTGACGCGTGTGTTCAGGTCCATCAGGGAGCTTCGTCGCCCGAGGTGAAGTCCCGGACGACCGTGACCTCGAGGCCACTGAAGTCGTCGCCCATGCCTTCGTAACGTGACCTTACCAACTAGTTTCCCGGCTTTGCCGCAACTGTATAGAACCGCCTCGTTTCGACCTCGACGCCCGCATACGGCTCCCGTTCGACCACCTTGGTTACTTTCAATCCTGCCGCCTCGAGGGCGCTAGTGATCTCTCCAGGTTCGAAGAAGTGAAAATCAAGCTCAACCCGGTGCCCCCATAGGTCATCTACATGGCGAACCTCATTGCCAGAGTGGAATCCGGCTAGAAAGATTCCATTTCGAGTGAGGACTCGTGCAATCTCATTAATGGCGACACCCAGTTCGACCGGATCCAGATGGATCAACGAATACATCGCCACAACCGCGCTGACAGTCTCGTCGGCGAAGGACAGCGCACGCAGGTCGCCCACCTCAAAACGGAGCCCAGGAGTGAGCCGTCGCGCCTCAGCGATCATGGCCGGCGAGATGTCGATCCCGCAAACGACAGCACCGCGCTTGTGCAGGTATCGGGCAACGTGTCCAGGGCCGCACCCAAGGTCACAGATCAAGCCATCAGCGTGCGCGGCAACGTCGTCGAGCAACGCCCGATCAATGGGCTTCCCGTCCAGCTCTTGAAACATGCGAGCTGCGTAATCGGCGGCGACGCGGTCATAGCTCTCGGAGACGCTTTTCCGTGGATCCACAGGTGAGCTCAGGCTAACGGCTCTAGTGCGGCATCGCCTCGAATTTGTGATCCGGCAGTGATCCAGCGAGCTCCGGCTCTCGTTCGGACCGGCCGGCATCAGGTTTCGAAAATATCGCCAAAGAACCGTGGTTCAGGGCGCGCTTGTGTGGGAAGCTTTCGGGTGCAGATCGCTTCCACCTACCGGCTTCAACTCTCGAAACAGTTCACGTTTGACGACGCGGCCGCGTGCGCCGGTTATCTGGCCTCCCTCGGAGTGACGCACGTTTACTCCTCACCAATCCTTCAAGCCGCGCGTGGCAGCAATCACGGGTACGACGTTGTCGACCCGACGAGGATCAATGAGGACCTCGGGGGCGAGGTCGCGTTCCGGCGGCTCGTCGCTGCACTGCGCGAGCACGGGCTGCAGCTGGTGGTGGACATCGTGCCCAACCACATGGCCACCGCCGGACGCGAGAACCCATGGTGGTGGGACCTGCTGCTGAACGGTCCGTCGAGCCGGTACGCGAACTACTTCGACGTCGACTGGGCATCTCCGATCTCGGCCATGAAGGGCAAGGTGCTGCTTGGCGTGCTGCGGGATCGTTACGGCCGTGAGCTCGAAAATGGCGCTTTGACACTCGAAAGGCAGGGCTCCGAGACAGCGGTCCGCTACCACGATCTCGTGTTTCCGGTCTCGCCTGAGAGCCTCGACGGTCTGGAACTGGATTCGGTGAACCGAGACTTCGACACGCTCGATGCGGTCCTCGAGCGCCAGCACTATCGCCTCGCCTATTGGCGCAGCGCGCAAGAGCAGCTCAACTACCGGCGTTTCTTCACCATCGACAGCCTCATCGGCCTGCGCGTGGAGGACAAGCAGGTTTTCGACGACAGTCACGGCGTGATCCTCAGACTGGTCGCAGACGGCAGCCTGGCCGGCCTCCGCATCGATCACGTCGACGGCTTGAGAGACCCGGTCGCCTACCTCGAACGGCTGCGGTCGGCAGCTCCCAACACTTACATGGTGGTCGAGGACATCCTGGCCGCCGGTGAAGAGGTGCCGGACACCTTTCCGGTCCAGGGCACGACCGGCTATGACTTCATCGCGTATGTCGACGGCCTATTCGTTGACTCTGCCAACGAAGGGTCTTTGACCGCCCTCTATCACGCGTTTACCGGCGAGTCGCAGCTTTACTCCGAGGTGGTCCGAACGTGCAAGCACGAGATCATAACCACCGAGCTCGCACCCGACTTTGAACGCCTGACGAACCTGCTGGTCGACATCTGCGATGGCAACCGGCGCCACCGCGATCGCACACGCCGCGAGCTGCGGGAGGCTGTCCGCGAGATCGCCACTTGCCTGGGCGTATACCGAACCTACGTCCGTCGCGGTTCGCCGCCCTCTGAACAAGACCGGCGTCAGGTTTCGATCGCCGTTCAGGAGGCCACGCGCCGCCGGCCGGACATCGACGCCGAGCTCCTTTCGTTTGTAGCGGAACTGCTGCTCATGCAGCACGAGGGCGGCACCGAGGTCGAATTCGCGGCAAGATTCCAGCAGGTCACGCCCGCGGTGATGGCCAAAGGAGTCGAGGACACAGCGTTCTATCGCTACAACCGCCTCGTCTCACTCAACGAGGTCGGCGGTGATCCAGGCTT